>Ga0316604_10000052_pt1 | contig 209733 bp, 254 predicted proteins | sample OWC_soil_day20_C_FD_207650 | JGI IMG/M metagenome (GOLD analysis project Ga0316604, IMG submission 207650) | Wetland soil microbial communities from Old Woman Creek delta, Ohio, United States - OWC_soil_day20_CT | ecosystem: Environmental > Terrestrial > Soil > Wetlands | place: USA: Ohio... | reverse complement strand
GTTGCCAATTAAAAACAAAACTGACACCGTATGAGAAACGGTGCCAGTGTGCGTAATTTTGATTAATCCTACGCATAGGGTTTTTAATTTATCTTCCTGAACCAGGGTTCACTTCAAATCCGGGCGGTATTCCGTTAAGAAATCCGTACTGTTTGAGCGAGTAGCGAGTTTACGGATTTTAGGAATATCGCCCGGATTTTCAGCTTTTGGAGGCTTCAGGCCTAGACTTTTTGGTCCTTTTGTGTCGATGACAAAAGGACACCCGTCGACTTGGATTCAAATAAAGTATTCACTGGCGTAGATTGGAGTTTTCCCAAAAAAAGAGCCATCGCCAGCGATAATATCACTGTTGTGACAGCCTTGTATTATGTTACTAGTTAGCGTCAACAGCCTGCTGCCGGCGAAAAAAGTAAGGAATAATAGCGGCAAACGGCTGCTGATATAAGATTGTCATCGTGACCGGTATGGCCACTTCGTGTGGAAAAAAAGTCAGGGCCAATACCACTCCAAAACTGGCGTTGCGTAATCCGACACAATAAATCATAGCTAACGTAATTTCCCGGGAGCGGTTTTTAAAGACAAAGGAGCCCAGATAACCTAAAAAATATCCAGCGGCCACTATCAGCATGGTTACCAGGATTATCTTGAGTGTCGATAAATCCCAGGAGATATCAGGACCGACGATTGCCGCATTGATAAATATAACGATAAAGAAAGCCACTTTTGCGAGAAAATTACCGATCACTTTCAGGGGAGCAGGCAAGAAATCTTTTTTTCCATAGTCATGAATTAACATACCGGCAACACTGGGCAGGGTAATCATCATTAATAATTGAAACATCATTTGGAGATAATCAATTTGCAGTGACTGTCCGATAACAATTTTAAAGAAAAATGGCAGGATTACAGGTATAATGAGTGTATCCAGTGTTACTGCAACCAAAGCGATTGTGACACTGCCGCCGGCGATTGCCGTCCAGATAACCGAAGTTACGCCAATAGGGGTTGAGGTGCCTACCAAATAGCCTAATTGTGTATAATGGTCACCACTAAACAGCAGCAACCCTGCCAGATAGGCAGTAAAAGGGGTAACAAGATGAATAAGCACAAGTATCCAGAGGGGAACAATAGGTTTTTTTAACACTCGTATAAATTCTTTTAAACTTGTGCCAAGTGCAGTAACAAAGGTCATATAGGCAAACGCGCCAATGGCTGTTGTCCGTAGCACCTGAGAATCGGGGATTGGTACTAAAAAGCCTAGTAAGAGACCGGCAAGCACAATATAGAACATATGCTGTCCCAGCCAAGAAGTAAATTTTGCTAGATAAGTAATCACATTCTTGCCTCCAATATAGTCAACTAAAATAGTATATTCCGTATTCTACTTGCAATACCTCTTTTGTCAATTATATAATTGGTATTGTAACGCTGCAGGAAATTTTGCATATAAGGCGAATTTTGTTGACGTATAGTTAATTAATTATGGTAAAATTTAGGAGAAACACATGCGGGAGGATGTAGTATTTAAAGGTAGTAAAGGCGGTCTTGAACTGGTAATAAACCAGTCAGTTGATTTTGCGCTTATTTTGGAACAACTAAAGGAAAAGTTGGAATCGGCTGCTCAATTTTTTGCCGGCAGTACCGGGGTTAGAATCATATCTGGTACAAATAGGCTAAATGGAGATGAGCGGCACCAACTCATTAGCCTGCTCGCTGATTACGGATTAACCTTGCAGGAATATCCTGAGATAGAACCTTCAACACCGGAATTTGAACAAGCGGCAGACCTACCTGCCGACGATATTCCTGTTGAACTCTGCCAGGAAGCGGAAGGTGGACGAACCTTACTTGTCTCAAGGGTGCTGCGTGGCGGGCAAAAAATAGTATTTCAAGGGTCGGTAATCATTAACGGGGATGTCAATCCTGGCGCAGAAGTGATTGCCAGTGGCAATATTACTGTGCAAGGCACCTGCCGCGGCATTGCCCATGCCGGTATTAACGGCGACAAAACAGCTAGCATTACGGCTGATAAGTTAATGGCCAGTCAGCTAAGAATTGCCGGACTTATTGCTAGGGCTCCGGACAAGCAGGATGAGCCTACTTGTCGCGAGGTGGCCCGCATTGTAAATGGTTCTGTAATTATCGAACCAGCATGATTCAAATATAGGAGGTACATGGATGGGAGAAGTAATCGTCATTACGTCAGGTAAAGGCGGCGTTGGCAAGACAACGACAACTGCCAATCTTGGCACTGGTATTGCCCTGCAAGGCAAAAAGGTTGTGTTGGTTGATGCGGATATCGGACTTAGAAATCTTGATGTTGTTATGGGGCTTGAGAACCGGATTGTATATGACTTGGTGGATGTTACCGAAGGAAATTGCCGCTTGAAGCAGGCGTTAATTCGAGATAAGCGCTATGAAACCCTGTATTTGCTGCCGGCAGCTCAGACACGTGATAAAAATGCAGTATCTCCTGACCAGATGCAGCAGCTATGTAAAGATTTGGCAGAGGAATTTGACTATGTAATCATTGATTGTCCGGCCGGAATTGAACAAGGCTTTAAAAATGCCATTGCTGGGGCTGATCGGGCCATTATTGTTACTACACCAGAGGTATCGGCAGTTCGTGATGCCGACAGGATTATTGGTCTACTGGAATCTGAGGGAAAACATAATCCCAGACTTATCATCAATCGTATCCGGCCATTGATGGTCAAAAAGGGCGATATGATGGATATTGATGATATCATAGAAATTTTGGCTGTGGATTTAATCGGTATTATTCCGGAAGATGAATATATCGTTATCTCTACTAACCGAGGCGAACCTGCAGTTGCTAACAATTCGGCAATGGCCAGTACGGCTTACCGGAATATTGTGCGGCGGGTGATGGGTGAAAATGTTCCGCTTATGACATTTGAGACCAATGAAAGTTTGTGGGGGAAATTTAAAAAAGTGTTAGGCTTTTAATTTGTGCCTGGGAGGGAAAACGCGTGTTTGAACTGATACAGAAATTATTTGGCAAAGAAGCGCAAGGTTCGAAAAATATTGCTAAAGAGCGTCTGCGGTTTGTACTGGTGCATGATCGTGTTAATGTATCGCCGCAATATATGGAAGCTATTAAAGATGATATGATTAAAGTCATTTCAAACTATATGGATATTAATGAAAATGAGATGGAAGTAAATCTGACGAGAAGCAATACGCAGGTAGCTTTAGTAGCCAATATTCCGGTTAACCGCATGAAACGCACCAATCTGCCGAGTGAATAAGTTAACTGGACGTGAGAGGGAAAAACTATTATAATAGTTAAGACATTGGTAGAGAGAAGGTTAGTCGGCTATGCTTAACCAGCGCCTCTTGCGAAATTTGGATTTTGTACTTATTGGCATTACTGCATTGCTTGTAGTTATCAGTCTTGTTGTTATCGGCAGCGCCACCCATATTAATAATCCCAGCGAAGACCGTTACTGGTTTGTACAACGGCAAGGCTTATTTGCTTTGGCAAATATTCTTATAGTGTTTCTTATGCTAAATTTTGATTACAAATCACTGGAAAGATTTTCGGGATTTTTATATGTTTTAAATATGGTTATGCTGCTTGCCGTTATGTTTGTTGGGCAATCAGCCCTGGGCGCTCAGCGCTGGATACAAATTGGTCCTATTAGTTTGCAGCCATCTGAGTTTTCCAAGATTATTATGATCGTTGTCCTGGCTCAGATTTTGGATAAACGCATGGGAAAACTAAATACCTTTAAGGAAATAATTCCGGTATTTATTTATGTCGGAATACCGTTTGTCTTGGTCTTGAAACAGCCTGATTTGGGAACTTCGTTGGTGTTCTTGGCGATATTATTTGGGATGCTGTTTGTCGCTGGCATCAGTTTGCGGCATCTCGCGGTGATAGTTGGCGGCGGACTTGCTTTTATGCCGATTTTTTGGCACTTCTTAAAAGATTATCAGAAAAAGCGCTTAACTGTGTTTATTGATCCTAATGTTGACCCATTAGGTTCTGGTTATCATATTATTCAATCAAAAATTGCCATTGGTTCGGGGATGCTGTTTGGTAAAGGCCTGTTCAACGGCACACAGAGCCAGCTGAATTTTCTGCCGGAAAATCACACTGACTTTATCTTTGCGGTTATCGGCGAAGAATTAGGATTTATTGGTGCCAGCATAATCTTATTGCTGTACCTTGTTTTACTGTATCGCGGCATAAAAATTGCCGGTGCGGCCCGGGATAATTTTGGTACACTACTGGCAACCGGTATTACCTCGATGATAGCTTTTCACCTATTGGTTAATGTCGGCATGACAGCGGGGATTATGCCGGTTACCGGTATTCCGCTGCCACTCATGAGTTATGGAGTCAGTGCTTTGACAACTAATCTTGTCAGTATCGGGATATTATTAAACATTTATATGCGACGACAAAAAATACTGTTTTAATTTTAAAAAGGTAAGGGCTTTTTATAGTCCTCACCTTTTGCTTTTTTAGCAGCTAATCCTAGTCGCTTTCCTGTATTGGTGAAATAAGAGTAGCAACCTTTAGGGAGTGGCTGGTTATAATTTTATAGTTTTGTCATATATATTCCGTAAGGATACTCTGGACCGGTATTGTGGAGGGCTTACGATGACAAAGTTATGGAATTCTATAAAAAACGGCTGGCAGTTTACTAACCGCAGCAATGAAAAGACTTGGCAGTCTTATTATGAGGATGAACCTGACTATACTTGGCTTAAAAAGACAATAGCGGCTATGGCGCTGTTTGCATTGGTATATGGCGCTCAGGTATCAAATACACAAGTTGGCCTGGAACTGGCTGGCGGTGTTCGTCAAATGCTGGTTACGCAGACTGATTTTGCTTACTACACAATGCAAGCCATTGACTATGTTACTTCCCATTGGCCCAATGCCGCAAGTTCCCCGGTCATACCGGTTCTAAAACAGGTACAGACAACCATATCGCGGCCAGCAGATCCTTTGCGCTATATGATGAAACCGGTTGCTGGACAAATAGTAACTCCCTATGGCTGGCAGACCAGTCAAGCGCCAAAACAGGCAATACTTCATGAAGGGATTGCTATTGCTGCTCCTGAAGGGAGTGGCGTGCAGGCGGCTGCTGCCGGTAAGGTAAAAGCTGTTACCGACAGTGTGCGGTTAGGCAGGATGCTGATTATTGAACATGGTCAGGGTATTGAAACTGTGTACGGATATTTAGGGGAAGTATTGGTTAAGGAAGGCGAGCCTGTGAGTCAGGGCCAGGTAATGGCTTATATTGGGAAAGGCGGACCGGCCATGGCTGAACTTTATTTTGAGTTGCGGGAAAATGGAAGAGCTGTTGATCCACTTTCCAGAATTAAAGAGGAGACCGTTAAATAGAGAGGTGATTTATGCGGGCGGGAAAGGTAGCGGGGGTAGAACTGGTAATCAATAACTGGTTTATCGCAGTTGTTATCTTGTTTGCGGTGGCAGGCCTTGTGAACAAAGTATTGCTAATATTTAGTGCTGTTTTATGTCATGAACTGGCACATACGCTTATGGCCGCCGGTTTAGGTTATAAGGTTAGACAGGTGGAGCTCTTACCTTTTGGGGCTGTGGCCCGTATAGATAATCTTGCCGATGCGGGAGCGACAAGTGAAATATTGATAGCTGCCGCCGGGCCACTGGCAAGTATGGTCCTGGCGGTTTTATGTTATAGTATAATTAAGGAAGCCGGTAATTGGAAAGCTATAGTAGAATTCCTGGGGGAAGTAAATCTCATGCTAGCACTTTTCAACTTGTTGCCGGCTTTGCCGCTTGACGGCGGAAGAATTCTGCGGGCCTTATTGTGCTGCCGGCGTGAATATCGGGAAGCAACAGCCCTTGTCGTTACAATTAGTTATGGTATTGCCATCATGCTGGTTGTTTTTGCAGGTGCAGGGTATTGGCTGCATGCTACGATAAATGTAACGATAATAGTGGCGGCAGTGTTTTTGTTTTTTTCGGCCAGGAAAGAAAATGATCTGGCAGGGTTTAGGGCCATGCGTATTTTAGCAGCTAAAAAAACGGAACTTACCACTAGGCGCATTATGCCTACAAGCCACCTTACCGCTTTAGAAAGCACTGTGCTTAGCGATGTAATCTGCCTGTTCGGTTCAGAAGCATACTATGTTGTGCACATTGTTGACCAGAATTTTCGGTTGTGTGGGACTTTGAGTGAAACAGAAATATGGGATGGATTAATGCAAAGAGGGATAAAGTCTAAGTTAAAGGAATTTCTACAATGACTAATTAAATTTTTGTTGAGGCTAGGTTTCAAATTAGCTGTAATTGGAAAAAATAACGCTTGCTATTTCCAAACAAAAAATACATAATGTTTTTTATAGCTATATATTGGAGGTACATATGCATCCTATAAATACTGTCAGTCCGGCAATTTTGAGTAAGGTGCTGAAACCGGCCCGTTATACCGGACATGAATGGAACAGTGTAAATAAAGACGTTAACGCAGACTTGGTTAGTTTTGTTTTGGCTATGCCTGATGTTTATGAGGTCGGCATGTCCAATCTGGGGCTTAAAATATTGTATCAGGTATTAAATAATCGGCCAGATACCTTTGCCGAGCGGGTATATGCTCCCTGGGTTGATATGGAAGCCGAAATGCGAGCTGCAAATATAAGACTATATACACTGGAAACCAAGCGCCCGGTTAGCTCATGTGATATCCTTGGGTTTTCGCTGCAGTACGAGCTTAGTTACAGTAATATCCTCAACATGCTTGATTTAGCCGCTATTCCGGTAGAATCAACCAAGCGTGATGAGAGTCATCCGCTGGTGGTATGTGGCGGGCCGTGTGCTTTTAATGCTGAGCCATTAGCTGATTTTGTTGATCTTTTCATTATTGGGGAAGCGGAAGAAGTAATTGGCGAAGTTGCCGGAGTTATTGCCGAATGGAAAAAAGCAGGCAAACCTGGCGGCAAAGCGCATGTGCTGCGCCAAGCTGCGCAGCTTCAGGGCATCTATGTCCCAAGTTTTTATGAGGAAGAACACAATGCCGCCGGACGGCTAATTGCTTTGCGTCCCACTCAAAATGAAGCTAAACCGGTTATTGTTAAGCGCGTAATAAAAGACCTTGATCAGGTAACCTTTGCGACAAAACCCATTGTGCCGTTTATCGAAATCGTGCATGACCGCATTATGCTGGAACTGTTCCGCGGCTGTACCCGAGGCTGTCGTTTCTGCCAGGCAGGAGTGCTTTACCGACCTGTACGGGAACGCAAGATGGACACTTTGGTTAATTATGTTCAGGAACTGGTGGATAATACAGGCTATAATGAAATCTCTCTGGTATCATTAAGTTCAGCTGATTATTCCTGTTTAAGTCCCTTAATTACAGAACTTATTACCCGCTTTAAACAGCAAGGGGTAAGTGTTTCGCTGCCTTCGCTCCGGGTGGACAGCTTTTCCATTGAACTGGCAAAACAAGTGCAACAAGTGCGAAAAAGCGGTTTAACTTTTGCGCCGGAAGCAGGTACCCAGCGGCTGCGTGATGTAATTAATAAAGGCGTTACTGAAGAAGATCTCACCCAGGCTGTAAGTGCTGCTTTTTCGGCTGGTTGGTCAACTATTAAGCTGTATTTTATGATTGGACTGCCAACCGAAACAGACGAAGATATTGCCGGAATTGCTAGTCTAGCGCAGCGGGTGGCCGATTTATACAAACAGATAAAAGGGCGGCGGGGCGCCAAAGTAACTGTCAGTGTATCCTCCTTTGTTCCCAAACCGCACACTGCGTTTCAATGGTTTGGACAAAACTCGGTAGAAGAAATTGAACGTAAGCAAAAGCTGCTCAGGTCGCTGATTAAAGACCGCAGTATATCACTTAGCTGGCATGATGCCAGGACAAGCTTTCTTGAGGGCGCGTTTGCGCGGGGAGACCGGAGCTTGGGCAAAGTTCTTCTCCGGGCTTGGCAGCAGGGCGTGAAATTTGACGGCTGGTCAGAACACTTTAAATATGATGCTTGGATGGAAGCTTTTGACGCTTGTGGAGTAGATCCGGAATTTTACGCCAGACGTCACCGCGAGACTGACGAGTTTTTGCCATGGGAGCATTTGTCAGCCGGGGTCAACAAGGCCTTTTTGGTGAAAGAGTGGCAGGCTGCTCAGCAGGAAACCTTTACTGCTGATTGCCGTCATGATTCATGCGGAGTCTGTGGTGTTTGTCAGGATCTTGATGTTGATATTGTGGATTGGGGGCAAAAGTAATGGCAAAATTGCGTTTGATGATAACTAAAGGCAATCCAATTCGCTATATTTCTCATTTAGATTTTGCCGGTACACTCGAACGCGTTGTCCGGCGGGCTAAATTGCCGGCAGCTTATTCGGAAGGCTTTAACCCGCATATGAAAATGGCATTTGCCTCGGCTCTGGCAGTCGGGGTAACCAGCGAAGCCGAATATATGGATCTTGAACTTACTGAGGAACTGGAACTTGACCGGCTAAAAGAGCAGATTGTGTCACAACTGCCTGAAGGCATTGAACTTAAAGCAGCTCAATATGTGCACCAGCCGAGCAAGGCATTAATGGCGCTTGTTAACCTGGCTGTCTATGAAATTGTTGTGCCGCTTCTTAATGATGCCGCCTGGGATGTGATTGAGAACAGTGTGCAAAATTTTAATAGTGAAGTAGAAGTAATTTATACAAAGCAAACGCCTAAGGGACGTCGGGAATTGGATATCAAAGAATATTTAGCCGAGCCGGCTGTGGCTAAACCGTTACAAGATAATCCGCACCAAGTAAGCATTAATCTTGCCATCAAAATCATGCCGAACGGCAGTATTAAACCGGTTGAGGTACTTGCTGCACTGATAGAAAACTTTGGGATGCCTGTTGATAAAAATGCAGCGCTGATTCACCGCAGCGGACTGTTTATAACTGACGGAAAAGTACGCCGGTCACCGCTTGAGGTACAGTAACAACTGATTTTACACAAAGGAAAAAAGTCATGAATAAAAGTATAATTGCTAATGTTATGCCGGAAGAAACCCGTGTGGCCCTTTTAGAAAATGGCCAGCTTATGGAGTTTTCGGTGGAACGTAGTGAGAGTGGACATTTGGTTGGCAACATTTATAAAGGCAAAGTTAAAAATGTTTTGCCAGGAATGCAAGCGGCTTTTGTTGATATCGGGCGCGAAAAAAATGCCTTCTTGTATATGGGGGATACCGGCAGACAGGCATCTGCCAGGTATTTGACAGTTGGGCAAGACGTATTACTGCAGATTGCCAAAGATGCAATGGGTGATAAAGGACCGCGCGCTACACTGAGCCTGACCTTGCCAGGTCGGTACATTGTTTTGATGCCGACTGTTGACTATATTGGCATTTCACGTCGCATTGGAGATGAGACCGAACGTGAGCGCTTGCGCCAGATCGCTGAAAAAATTCGGCCTGCGGGCATGGGGGTTATTGTCAGAACCGTAGCGCTTGGCAAGAGTCAGGATGATTTGCTGCAGGACATGGCGTATCTGGCAAATATGTGGTCAACACTGAGTGCCAGAACCAAAAGAATTAATGCGCCGGCACTTATTTACAAAGATGCCGATCTTGTGGTGCGAATTGTTCGCGATTATCTCACCCATGATGTAAGCGAGTTTATTATTGACAGCCGGGAAGCGTATAACCGGGTTATTGATTTACTGCGTTATATATCGCCCGAATTGATAGACTGTGTTAGTTTGTATGAGCCGACTGCGCACGAGAGTGATGTGTTTAGCCGGTTTAACCTTGAAACTAGTTTGGAAAGTTTGCGTGACCGGCGGGTCGATTTGAAAAACGGCGGTTATTTAGTCATTGACCATACAGAAGCACTAACTGTTATAGATGTGAATACCGGTAAATATGTCGGCAACACCAACTTGTCAGAAACTGTGTTTCAGACCAATCTGGAGGCTGCTGCTGAAATCGCCAGACAGCTTAGGCTCCGGGATATTGGCGGTATTATTATTATTGATTTTATTGATATGGATAAAGCCGAACAGCGCTCTGCCGTATTGTCGGCCTTAGAAGCAGCTTTGAAAAATGACCGCACAAAATCCAATGTGCTGGGTATTACCAGTTTGGGTTTGGTAGAAATGACCCGAAAAAAAGCCAGACAGAACTTAAATGGTATGCTGCATAGCCCTTGTCCCTGCTGTATGGGAAAGGGCCGGATAAAGTCGGCGGAAACGGTAATAATTGATATTAAGCGTGAGTTAAGGAATTTAAATAAACGATCCAGGTTTGGCGGAAGTCTGGTGCTGCAGGTACATCCGCAGCTAGCCGGATTTTTGGAGAAGCAGGGCGAGCTCAAACGGCTGGAACAAGAAACTTCCAGAACGCTTATGGTAGAAGGTGTTGCCACTATGAGCCCGGAGAATTTTGCGCTGTTGTGGAAACCAGATTGACAAAGTATTTCCAGTATGATAAAATTTCATGATGTAGGCGATTGTCTACTCTAACCGCACGGAGAGGTTCTTTTAAACAGACAGGCATGTATATGCTCTACTGTACCGAATCTGGCGAGTCCTAATAGAGGGGGAGGTGCAAGTTATAATGTACGCAATTATTGAAACAGGTGGCAAACAGTACCGCGTTACCGAAGGTGATGTTCTCACTATTGAGAAGCTTGAAGTAGCTGAAGGACAAACTGTTGATTTTGACCGCGTTTTGACTGTTGTAAAAGAAGGCGATGTAGTTATCGGCAAACCGCTGGTGGCTAACGCGAAAGTTACTGCTGAGGTAGTAGCTCATGGCAAAGGTAAAAAGATTCTGGTTTTCAAATACAAAGCCAAATCCAATTATCGTCGTCGTCAAGGTCATCGTCAACCATTCACTAAAGTCCGCATTGAAAAGATTCATGCGTAAGAACAAACCATGATTACGGTTACCTTAACACAAGAAAACAATAAGGCAATTACTGGTTTTGCTGTCAGTGGGCATGCCAAAGCTGGGGCGCATGGTATGGACATAGTTTGTGCCGGCGTATCTGCACTTGTGCAGTCGGCTATTATGGGAATTGAACGTCATCTTGGACGGGAGATTGACCTTGAGCAAAACAATGATGGGTTAATTATGAACCTCATTGGACAGCCGGACAGTTTGACAGAAGCAATTCTGGCAACCATGCTGCTGGGCCTAACCGAAATTGCCAAACTATATCCTAAGAGTGTTCGTATAATTGAGCACAGGAGGTGAAAGCAAGATGGAAAACTTTAAACTGAATTCTTTTGACTTACAGTTATTCGCTCATAAAAAGGGTGTAGGTAGCACTCGTAACGGTCGCGATAGCGAAGCTAAGCGCCTAGGCGTTAAACGTCATGCTGGTGAAGTTGTTACCGCTGGCAGTATTTTAGTACGTCAGCGTGGTACCCATTTCCATCCCGGTAATAATGTCGGTATTGGCAAAGACGACACCTTATTTGCCATGATACCTGGCCAGGTGGCTTTCGAGCGCAAAGGCCGTTATGACCGCCAAATCAGTGTGTATCCTGCAGCTGAAAAAGCTATCTAATTTGCAAGTCGTTGACAAAAGCAAAAAGCGATAGTAAGCTTGTTTCTAAGAAAGTAAACCTTTCGCTGGGATGAGTCAAACCTGCGGCCCATAAAGCCGCAGGTTTTTTAGCATCATGTGGAAAGTCTTTTTAGCGTTATAAGTAAAAAATATACTTTCAACTATTAATTTGTTCATATGGTAACGTATTTTTCAAGCAATTTTTACTAATATTTCAAACTCCAACAGGTATTTAGAGCGATGGGGGCGAAAGATATACCATTCTGCAACATATTGGAAGGATGATGGTATGTCAAGTCGAGTCTGTTCTAAAGTTGCAACATGTGTTGATGCAAATAATCTGCTGCGCATCCAGCGGCATGATTTTTTAAATCATCTACAGGTTATTCATGCTATGATTCAATTGGGGCGTAGCGAAAAAGCGCTTGAATATATTGAGAAATTAGCGCATGATCCTGAAATGATTTCAAATGTGTTGGCAACATACCAAAAAGAGTAGCTACAACTAACTTTAAGAGATTTGCAATTTGTAGGCTAAAAATGAGCGCGAAAGCGCATATTACATATAAAAATGCAAGGGGATTGCTATGTTTATTGACAGAGCTAAAATTACTGTTAAAGCTGGTGGTGGCGGTAATGGTATGTCCGGTTTCCGCCGGGAAAAATATGTTCCTAAGGGCGGACCCAGCGGTGGCGACGGCGGTCGTGGAGCCAATGTAGTACTGATTGGGGATGCAAATCTTAATACCCTCGTTGATTTTCGCTATAAACGTCTATTTAAGGCCGATAGTGGTGGCAATGGCCAGATGAAAAATATGCATGGTCAAGGCGCTGATGATCTTCTGATTAAAGTTCCACCAGGCACCATTATTAAAGATGAAGCTACCGGGCAAGTACTTGGAGATATTACTGAGATTGGTCAAACAATTGTAGTAGCCAAAGGTGGACGTGGTGGACGTGGCAATGCACGTTTTGTTAACAGCGTTCACAGAGCGCCGACGTTTGCAGAACTGGGTGAACCAGGGGAGGAACGTTCGTTAGTGCTAGAGCTTAAGCTGCTTGCCGATGTCGGTCTTTTAGGTTATCCTAGTGTAGGAAAATCAAGTATTTTATCGATGGTATCGGCGGCTAAGCCTGATATTGCGGCTTACCATTTTACTACATTATCACCAGTACTCGGCGTTGTCAGCATTGGTGAAGGGAATAATTTTGTGTTGGCCGATATTCCCGGACTTATTGAGGGCGCCCATGAGGGGGTTGGCCTTGGGCATGATTTCCTGCGGCATATTGAACGTACCAAAGTACTTATCCATGTGCTTGATGTGTCAGGCATGGAAGGCCGGGATCCCATTGAGGATTTCCATAAAATTAACAATGAGCTTAAGTTATATAATGAAAAACTGTTCAAAAGACCGCAGATTATTGCTGCCAACAAAATGGATCTGGCAGAAGCGCGGGAAAACTACGAACGGGTAGCTAAGGCTATGACTGAATTGGGTCATGAAATTTATCCTATTTCCGCTGCTACCGGTGAGGGCTTAACACCTTTAATGCAGCGGGCAGCTCGGCTCTTGGCGGAATATGTGGAAGAGCCGGAAGAAATCGAAGAAGCCAAGGTATATGAAGCAAAACCTGAAGATGAGTTTTCTGTCAGTAGAGATGAAGATGGTGCCTTTGTTGTGGAAGGTGCCGCTATTGAAAAACTGGTGGCCATGACGCGCTTTTATGATGAGGAAGGACTACGCCGTTTTCAGGCTATCTGGCGACGTCTTGGAATTGATGATGAATTGCGGGCACGCGGCATACAGGAAGGCGATACCGTTCGTATTCGTGATATGGAATTCGAGTTCAGGCCATAGGAGGCACTATGTTAGAAACAAATGAAATTACATTAACAGGTAAACAGAAACGGTTTTTACGGGCATTGGGTAGTAACCTTGACCCAGTTGTCCAAGTTGGTAAAGGTGGCATAATCGACACTGTTATTGAGAGCGCCGGTCAAGCGCTCGCTGCCCGGGAACTTATCAAAGTCCGGGTGTTACAAAACAGCCCGGAAGAACCCAAAAACGCGATTGCCGCATTGGCAACAGCCACTGGTGCCCAGTTAGTTCAGGTGATTGGCCGGAACGGTTTATTATATAAGAAGAACGAGGAAAAATCAAAGATCGAATTGCCTTAAGTTTGGGGGAGTTAGTAGTATGCTTACCAGAGAAAATCTTAACAATGCCAGCCGCATTGTCATTAAGGTCGGCACAAGCACATTAACGCATGCCACAGGCAAACTAAATCTCTTACGTATTGAAAGACTGGCTCGCGAATTGTCTGATTTTGCCAATCAAGGCAAGCAAATTATCCTGGTGAGTTCAGGGGCAGTTGGCGCCGGCATGGATCGGCTGGGACTTAAGGAAAAGCCCAAAACTATCCCGGAAAAGCAAGCTGCCGCTGCTGTTGGCCAAGGGATTTTGCTGCATATCTACGAAAAAATGTTTGGTGAATATGGGCAGATTGTTGCACAGGTTTTATTGACCCGCGCCGATTCGGTTAATCGCAAGCGTTATACCAACTCCCGCAACACACTCATGGCGCTCTTAAACCAGGGCGTCATTCCCATTATTAATGAAAACGACGCAGTGGCAATTGACGAACTAAAAATTGGCGACAATGATACGCTCTCGGCAATGGTTGCCAGCATTGTTGATGCGGATTTGCTAATTATTCTTTCTGATATTGAGGGGGTCTACACTGCCAATCCGCAACAGGACAAAAATGCCACACTGATAAGTGAGATTAGTGAGATTACTCCTGAGGTGGAAGCGCTGGCTGGCGGACCGGGAACTTTGCAGGGGACTGGCGGCATGTATACTAAGATTCAAGCTGCTAAAATTGCCGTTAACTCAGGGGTGACCATGGTCATTGCCTCTGGCGGCCAGGACGGTATCATTCGTGAAATTATTCAAGGAAACCAAGTGGGGACAATCTTTGTTTCCCGGGAAAACCGCCTGCAGATTCGCAAACGCTGGCTGGCTTTTGGCGCAGGCGTAAGCGGCAAAGTCATTGTAGATAAAGGCTGTGAACAAGCGCTTGTAAAAGACGGGTCAAGTCTGTTGGCGGCCGGCATTATAACAGTTGAAGGTGAATTTGAGTTAGGTAATACTATCAGCATTATGAGTGGCTGCGGCCGGGAACTGGCACGCGGCATTACCAACTATAATGCTGATGATTTACATAAAATCAAAGGTGCCCACACACAGGAAATAACTGCTATATTGGGGTGTAAACCATATGATGAGGTTGTGCACCGCGATAATTTGGTAGTGCTAATTTGATGGGAGGCTGTGACATGGATTACGTAACCGAGTTAACAGAAAAAGGTAAGGCTGCCAAACAAGCTGCCCGGAAACTGGCGACTATGTCAACAGCTCTAAAAAATCAAGCGCTAATGGCTATGGCCGCTGCGCTTGAGGCAAAGCAAGCTGCAATTATTGCCGCCAATTGCAAGGATATTGAAAGAGCCGAGGCCAACGGGATGCCTAAGCCGCTTGTTGACCGTTTGCTCTTAAATAAAGCAAGAATACAAGGTATGGCTGAAGGTCTGCGGCAGGTTGCAGCCCTGCCTGATCCCATTGGTGAAACAATCGGCGGATGGCTAAGGCCTAACGGGCTTGCCATAAATAAAATACGTGTGCCGCTTGGGGTTATTGGCATTATTTACGAAGCACGTCCTAATGTTACGGTAGATGCCGCCGGCTTGTGTCTGAAGGCAGGTAATGCCGTTATTTTGCGTGGCGGTTCGGAAGCTATCGAGTCTAATAAGGCTGTTACCACAATTATTTCTGAAGCCGCGCAGGCTGTTGGCGTGCCGGCAGGGGCGATTGCGCTTGTTGAGACAACAGACAGGCAGGCTGTAACGACGATGCTGAAACTTAATCAGTATTTAGATGTAATTATCCCCCGGGGGGGAGCCGGACTCATCAGAACTGTTGTGGAAAATAGCACAGTGCCGGTTATTGAAACCGGCACCGGTGTTTGCCATACTTTTGTTGATGCGACTGCTGATTTGGGAATGGCTCAGGATATTGCCTTCAATGCCAAGGTTTCCCGTCCGGGAGTATGTAACGCTATGGAAACGCTGCTTGTTCATGAAGTGGTTGCAGCTCAGTTTTTGCCTGATATGCTTGCGCGTTATCACCAAGCCGGCGTTGATCTCAGAGGCTGTGAACAAACCCAGAAATATCACAATGCGGTTAAGCCTGCCACAGAAGAAGATTGGGCAGCGGAGTTTCACGATCTTATTTTGGCAGTGAAAGTAGTACCTGGTTTGGAGGCCGCAATTGAGCATATAGCCGCATATAGCACCAAACATTCGGAGGCCATCATTACCCGCGATTATGAAAATGCTAAACGGTTCCAGCAGGAAGTGGACGCGGCTGTTGTCTATGTTAATGCCTCAACCCGGTTTACCGATGGCTTTGAATTTGGTTTTGGCGCAGAAATCGGCATTAGTACCCAAAAGCTTCATGCCCGCGGACCGATGGGCTTGCCTGAGCTTACCAGCATTAAATATGTTATTAATGGCAATGGACAAATAAGGAATTAATGAGTACCAAAAAGCACTGGCGGGGTTACTATTACGCTGTCCGCAATTACTTGAATACCCCCAAAGGGCGGCATGATGTTATTGACTATACCCGCGCAGCCGTAATTATTTTAGGGATTGCTGTATTACTCAGATGGGTGATTCAGTGGTGGTATACTATGTAACTCTTTTCACATTGGCTTGTATTTGCTATAATAGAATTAATTAGAAATTTTTGGATATTTGAAAGGCAGATAGTATGTTACAGGCAAAAACTAAGATAGGGGTTATGGGCGGTACGTTCGATCCTATTCATGTTGGTCATTTGGTAACCGCTGAAGCTGTCCGAATTGAGTACAATCTTGATAAGGTTTTGTTTATTCCTGCCAGCAACCCGCCACATAAGCAGGATTCAATGGTTACGCCGGCTATTCACCGGTACATCATGACGGTTATGGCTACTTATTCCAATCCGCATTTTTTTGTATCAGGTATTGAACTTGAGCGGTCAGGATTATCGTACACCATTGATACAATAAAAGCGTTAATTGACTGTTATGGCGCCAGTACGGAGTTTTACTTTATTACCGGTGCCGATGCGGTGAAGGATTTACCGAGCTGGCAGGAAATTGATCAACTGCTGGATTTATGTTATTTTGTTGCAACTACCCGGCCTGGCTGTATTAGCTATATTGACCAGGTAATTAAACAATTTGGAGCTAAAGGCCGCCGCAGTATTCAACGATTGGCGACGCCCGAACTTGAGATATCTTCCACCGATATTCGGGAACGGGTAAGAAAAGGCCGTTCGATCAAATATATTGTGCCGGAAAGCGTGGAAGATTATATTTATAAAGAAGGTTTATACCGATAACCATTGTTGTTGTGTGCCAAATAAAGGCAATGTCACTCAGGCATAAATCTTGCATTTTTGCAGATAATGTTAACGTAAAACTTTAAGTATCCTGAGGTGACGGAGGTGATTTTCTTTTGGCAAAGACGCTTTATGTAGGTAATCTGCCATGGAGTACTACAGATACTGTTCTTGCTGACGCTTTTCGGCCGCACGGCGCGGTTATTTCGAGTAGAATCATTACAGATAAAGAAACCGGGCGTTCCCGGGGATTTGGCTTTGTAGAAGTGGAAGATGATGATGCGGACAAAATAGTTGAGGCCATGAATGGAGCGCAGGTTGCTGGCCGGCAGATTGTTGTTAATGAAGCTAAACCACGAGAAGCTTAATCTTGAGTATATAGTAATTTGTTGATTTTTGATATGTATGGTATTTGCCTCCTGTTTATAGGAGGTTTTTTTATTGTTGTGCAGGTGTGGAAAAAAATAACTCTATGTAGAGCGTGGCAAACACGCGCTTTAGCTTGCGACTGATTTGCGCCTGAATTCCTGGAAAAGAGGGTTTTTGCAGGAAACTGGCGAATTTTAGTATTGGAAAATAGGTGGTGTAGAATTATGGATTATAATCAAATCGCAGAGAAATTATCACATGTCCTGAAACCCAAACGATTTAAGCATTCTTTGGGTGTTAGCCAGAGTGCGGCAGAACTTGCTGCTAGGTTTGGTGAGGATGTGGATAAAGCCAAGCTGACCGGGTTGTTGCATGATTGTGCCCGGAGCTTACCCAACAATAACCTATTGCAAATGGCAGAAGCCTTTGCTATAGTGATGAATGATGTCGAACTTCGCCAACCGATACTGCTACATGCGCCAATTGGTGCCTATTTGGCTAAAAATGAATATGGCATCAGTGATCCGCAGATTCTTAACGCCATAGCGCTTCATACTACTGGTGGGCGTGATATGGGGATGTTAGATAAAATTATTTACTTGGCTGATTGCATAGAACCAAGCCGGGATTTCCCCGGAATAGACAAGCTTCGCAGTTTGGCTTTTAAAGATCTGGACACAGCTATGCTTGTCGCATTTGATCAATCCCTTCACTATGTTATTGAGCGAAGTTTACTGATTCATCCGGCTACTATTGAAGGACGTAATTATTTATTACTAAAGCAAAGTACGTAATGAAGTGAAGGGTGTTGTCTTTGTAGAGAGGAGATAATACCATGGAAAATAGAGAAAATAGAATGGAACGACAAAGACGAAAAATTCGCTGGGACAGAGTTTTTCTCATACTGCTTCTCCTGCTGAGTACAATAGTGGCAATAACAGGTGCTACTGTTTATGCTTATCTCAGTATTATGCAAACACCTACTAGCGCGCCGGTAGCAAAGACTAAGGAGCGGGCGCCGGAGGTGTTAACCAACAAGGTAAATATTCTGCTGCTAGGGGTTGACGATAAGGATCGGGAAAATCCCGGCGACAACACGCGGCGTTCTGATACTATGATGGTTGCCAGCATAAGCCCGCAAGACGGTACTATTAGTTTGCTGTCGCTGCCGCGTGACACTAAAGTAAATATTCCCGGACGCAAAGGCTATGATAAGCTTAATCATGCCTACGCATATGGTGGGCCGCAGCTTGCCCAAACTACTGTCGAACAGTTTTTGCAGATTCCTATCAATTACTATGTGGTCATTGACTGGCAAGCCTTTATCAAAGTGATTGACACCCTTGGTGGTGTTGATCTCTATGTGGAAAATGACATGCATTATCGCGATCCCTATGCAGATCTTGATATTGAAATTAACAAAGGGTATCAGCATTTAGACGGGGAAAAGGCCGGTCAGTATGTGCGTTTTCGCAGCGATGAGCTTGGTGATATCGGCCGGGTGCAGCGCCAGCAGCGCTTTTTAAAAGCGTTGGCTAAAGAAATAATGCAAGTGGGCACTATTTTTAAGGTGCCGGCAATCGTAAATACGGTTAATCAGTATGTTGACACCAATATGTCGGCAATGACTATGATTAAAGTGGGAAATAGTCTTAAAAGCTTTAACGCCAGTAATCTTACGGCTGAGATGCTGCCGGGAACCTTTGCGACAATTGACGGGTTAAGCTACTGGGTTCCTGATAGCGAACAGACACAGCAACTAGTGCAGACTATGTTTTTATCTATGCCTGTTAAAGAAACAGGCATATCTCAGGGGAAAACCAGCACTTCCGGCACTACCAACAACAGGAAAAATTAGCAACCAGGGCGATAATCTTTTATGTGTTTCTGCTTATCTGCAGGAAACTTGCTTTCTCAGTCCGAATAAAATAAAATTAGAAAGAAAAAGCTATAACGAAGAGTTTCCAGGAGGTATTTGTTAATTGATGACTGATAATGACAGCAAAATGGCTGAGTTGGTGGCCAAGGCCGCTAGTGACAAAAAAGCACGTGATATTATTATTATGGATTTGGTAGGCATTTCACCGGTAACTGACCATTTTGTGATTTGCAGTGCTAATTCGACTACTCAGGTTAAAGCCATTGCCGATCATATAGAAGAACAGCTTGCCGAGCAGAGGATTACCCTGCTACACAAAGAAGGCTACCGGGAAGCGCGCTGGGTACTAATGGATTATGGCAACTGTGTGGCACATATTTTTGTTGAAGAGGATCGCCAATTCTACAATCTTGAACGCCTGTGGGGCGATGCCAAACAAGTGTCATATCAAGGATAGGTGTAATTATGGATAAGCATAACTACAGGCCTGGCGATGTAGTAGAGTTAACGGCTGTCAGAAAAAGTGACTTAGGTATTTTTTTGGATGCCGGCACCGGCAATACCAGTGATGATATTTTGCTGCATAAAGCGCAGCAAACTGAAGAGATTGCTGTTGGTCAGGCTGTCAAAGTATATCTTTATAAAGATCCTAAAGGCCGGCTGACTGCCAGTATGCGTTTGCCACAAATGCAAGAAGGACAGGTAGCCAGAGTTGAGGTTATCAATACAACGCGTGACGGTGCTTTTGTTAATATTGGTGCAGAACGCGGGGTATTTATGCCCCATGCCGGCAGACGGGGTTTGCCAAAGGTCGGTGAAAAAGTCTGGGTCAAACTATATCGTGACAAATCAGGCCGCCCGGCGGTTACCATGGAAGTAGAAGATGAGCTGAGACGAGCCTCTCGCCCGGCAGAGGGTGTAAAAATCGGTGATACAATCACTGGTTCTGTATATAATTTTAATGAGCAAGGAGCCTTTCTTTTTACCAAAGAGCGGTTTATTGCTTTTTTGCATAATGATGAAATTCTGGAAAGGCCTCGTGTTGGAGCTGAAGTTACTGCCCGGATTACCTTTATTCGGGAGGATGGACGGCTTAATATATCGATGAGGCCTATAAAAGAAAATGCGATGGATACCGATGCTGAAAAAATTCTTAACGTCCTTAGCAGCAGAGGCGGTCAAATGCCCTACAGCGATGCTTCACCACCGGAAATTATCAAGGAAAAGTTTAATATTAGTAAGGCAGCTTTTAAACGGGCAATGGGACGATTGCTCAAAGACAATCTTGTGGAACAAAGAGAAGGCTGGACTTATTTAAAAAATAACGAAGGTGGCGAGTGAGCCGCCTTCGTTATTCTTTTGGCAAGAAACATTACCATTACGTTGGCAGTGAATTTTTGCAGGGCATATGCTTTTTTTGATCAGCATTGTTCGCACTATTTGGTTTTTGCATAGTTGAGGCTGGTTTGCCATTCTTGGCATTATCTGAATCTAATAAGTCTTTTGCAGCCATAGTATCCCTCCTTAAGAGTTTTGGTTTTGCTAATAAGCAACTGCTTATTTGTGTGGAGGTCAGCCACCGGCTTCTTTTTGATTTGTTGATGAGTGGGCAGAAGGTTGAAGATCATCAGCAGAAACAGTATCATTGCTTACCTGATATTTTGATTGCGTAGGACTGGTGCGTGAACCTTCACTAATGAGGCTCTTTGTACCTACCTGTGTTTGGTCTGCTACATTTTTTCCATTCCAAAAAGCTGTTTTTGTATCTGTCAAAATGTTCACCTCCTATACTGTATTTATAGTAGTTTTCCCAAATGAAAAATTCGCATGAGCGACAATGATTTCTAGCCGCAAGCAATACTGATACATGTTTTTTGTTCTATCGGAGAAACTAATTAAAACAGAAACAGAGGTGTGTTATATGGATCAACAAATGCAGACAATATCATTACAGATCAAAGCACTTAGGCAGCAGCTTAACCAGCTTATGCAGAACTCTAACACCGCAGACGCTGAAATCGTAACAGCCAGCAGCATTTTGGATACCCAACTGGAAGACTATGCCCACACAATACAGGAAAAGCGTTATCCCTCAATGCGGACATTTTGAGCCACCACCAAGGTGGCTTTATTTATTGCTTAGTAGAAGCCGGTTATGGCTGGTTATAAATAAAAAGTAAAAACCCCCGCAATATTTCAGGCGGAGGTTTAGAGAAATTAGATTTTTACTCAAAGGAATGATCGCCATCTAGTGGCGGCAAATTGCGGGTAATAAGGACTTTGTCAACCCGGGCTTTATCCATGTCAAGGATTTCAAAGTTGTAGCCGCTCCAATCAAACTTGTCGGCGGTGCTGGGGATATGGCCAAGATAGGAAACAATAAAACCGCCAAGGGTCTGAAAGTAACCTCGTTCTTCGCCGGGAAAATGGTCAACATCTAAGAGTTCTTTGAGTTCTTCCGATGGCAGCATGCCATCTACCAGCCAAGAGCCGTCTTCGCGGAGAATAATATCAGGGTCTTCGTCTTCGCCAAGATAAGGCATTTCGCCAACAATGTGTTCGGCAATATCATACAGACTGATTAGGCCGGACATACCGCCATACTCGTCAACAACCAGAGCAACATAAATTCCTGTTTCCTTAAAGCTTTCCAGAACTTTGAGCGCCGGCGTATTTTTAGGAATATACAGCGGTTGACGGGCGGCTCCTTCTAATGCCAGTGGTCGGCCAGGAGTATAATTGGCTAGGACTTCATTGGAATAAATAACACCCACGATGTCATCTAAGCTGCCACGGCCAACCGGGAAAAATAAATGGTTGGAATTGCGAATGACACGAAGATTATATTGATCATTATCTTCAAGATCCAGCCACTTAATCTGGGTGCGGGGTGTCATCAGCGCCCCTACGCGCATATCGCCTAAAATAAAGATTTTTTCCAGCATTTCGCGTTCGGCTTTTTCAAAAACCCCATGCTGAGTGCCCTGGCCGATAAGGACTCGCACCTCTTCTTCCGTCACCGGCGGCTCTGCCGGCGGTTTGGTACCCAAAAGGCGCATTACCAAAGCGGTTGAAACACTCAACAAGTGAACTAAAGGACGATTGAGGCGTACAAAGGCCGACATTGGTCTGGCAATAGCAGCGGCAATGGGCTCAGGATTATTAAGAGCCAGTTTTTTTGGCACCAGTTCTCCAACAATAAGTGATAGATAGGTAATAATGCCTACGACAATTGCAAGGCTGAGGCCTTCGCTATAACTCTTAAGAAAAGCAAAGTTGTTTAGGAAGGAGGCCAAATAGTGAGCTATTTTTGCTCCGCCAAAAGCGCCGGTAAGTATTCCAATAAGGGTAATGCCGATTTGTACGGCAGACAACAACGCAGTAGGTTCTTCGGCCAGTTTTAGTGCAGAGTAAGCTCCTTTATTGCCGGTTGCCGCCATATTTTCCAAGCGGGTTTTGCGTGAGGATATAATTGACATTTCAGTCAGCGCAAATAGTCCATTTGCAAGAATTAATATTAATATTACTATAATTTCAGTACCAATTGAACCTGTGTCCAAAGTTGAGATAACACACTCCTTCAAATAGTTTATGCAGTCATATCATATCCGTTTATTGTACTGCTCAAACGCACCGCAGTAGATATTTGACAAACCGATAGCGTTAGCAACAGATATAACTATAGTAAAGTACCCGCCGACGAAATGCAGCGGGCAGTAGCTTGCTTGATTATAATTCCTCCATGGCAGTGTCCGTTTTTTTGCCGCGTTTTAGAACATAAGCAAGAATAGCCAGAGCTATGACTAAACCCGAAACAATAATCATATCATCCTTGTTTTGGGAAATCATCTCCATGGCTTGCGGACCAAAGTAGTAAATAAGCACGCCTTCAAGCAAGAAACGCTTGCCACGTCCCAGCAGAGAGACAAACAGGAAAGCTGGCATATTGATCTTCAAAGCTCCTGCCGTAATACTGACAAATTTATAAGGAATTGGCGATAAAGATGCTATAAATATAGCCCACAGGGCGTTTTGCTGCACGGTAATGTGTATCTTTTCAAGATATTTGGGCGGGATAAATTTGCGGGTAGCCGGCAGGCCAAGCTTTAGCCCGATAAGATAACCGACCAAGCCGCCCAGAATAGATACCGCAGTAGCGGCCAAGCCATAGTAAATGGCGTTTTGTGGATTTGCTATGGCCAGTGGTATAAGCAGCAGATCAGGTAATATTGGCGAAATAAAGGATTCGGTGAAAGCGGCAATTAAGAGGCCGGGAAGACCCCATTCCAAAAGCATCGCCAGCAATACATCCATTGTAAAGTACTCCTTTTTAGAGTGTAATTATTAAGATATAATAATAGTTTATCGCACAAACCACAGTTCAGTCAAGGATTAATACATGGGAAACAGGTGAACCCTGTGCTTGGGCGATAAAGTAGACTTATCTTCAGGTAGGGGGAACCTCATCTGAAGATAAGTCTCAGGATAATAAAATAGCCTGCGATTATAGTCGCAGGCATACGGTGGTGGAGATAAGCGGGATCGAACCGCTGGCCTCTTGAATGCCATTCAAGCGCTCTCCCAGCTGAGCTATATCCCCGAATAATTATTAAAATAAATTATACTTATACCAAATAAAAATGTCAAGAATTTTGCGTAAGTTCAAATATTTGGCAGGTACTTAAGCTTGGCATGCAGAATACTTTGAGATTAGCATAGGGAAGAAGGAACTTGGGATGCAATTGTTAAAGACAGGCCTACTAATTGATGGAACAGGCCGCGCACCGCAAGAAGCATGCTATTTGGCATTGGAAAACGGATATATTACCGGTGTGGGTAAAGCCGACGATTTTGCCGCTGCGCAGGTGGAAGCTGCAGTTGATTATTCACAGTATACGGTTATGCCGGGACTTATTGATCCTCATGTGCATTTGTTTTTGGAGGGAATAGCTGATGTAAAAGCGCGTACGCTACGCTGGCGGGAAGATAAGGAGACAACATTGCTGCGGGCTGTTAACAATCTGGATAGAACCCTGCGGCAAGGCGTCACCACTGTGCGTGACTTAGGTGGTCCCTTCGGTATCAATGTGTTTTTAAAAAAGGCTGTAAAACAAGGAATAATTAACGGTCCGCAGGTACTAACCGCCTGCCAGGCTATTTCGATCACCGGCGGCCATTTTCATTATGCAGGTGGGAGAGAAGCAGACGGGCCGGACGAAATGGTTAAGGCCGTGCGGGAGCAAGCCAGGAATAATGCCGATTGCATAAAAATTATGATGACAGGCTGTGTTAACTTCATTCGTCAAGATGCAGGTATTGTTGAACTTTCACTAGCAGAAACGCAGGCGGCTGTTGACGAGTCGCGTCATCTGAAAAAGACGGTAGCAGTGCATGCCAATGGTATAGCCGGCGTATGCCAGGCCATTGATGCCGGTGTTACTACAATAGAACATGGGGCGCTGATAGATGAAGCCACTGCTGATATAATTGCTGGCAGTGGTGTATATTGGATACCTACACTAGTTCCGTTTGAACGCATGTGGGCTTACGGACGTATCCACAAAACCAAGACACTGCCGGCGCATGGCATTGAAGCTGTTTACCTGAGGCATCAAGCTATGGTTAAGAGAGCATATCAAAATGGGGCCAGGATTGTTGCCGGTACAGATGCCGGAGCCTTGGGAGTGGGACATGGCGATATGTGGCGTGAGGCCGCTTTGTTAGTCGAATGTGGTTTGCCTGCGGTTGCCGCCATTCATGCGGCGACCGGACTTAGTGCGCAGGCAATCGGAATGGAGCAGGAGCTTGGGACTGTGGCGGCAGGCAAGAAGGCGGATTTGCTGGTGCTGGACGGAAATCCGCTTGCAAAGATTAGCTGCCTAAAAAATGTAGTGCAAGTATTTAAAGCTGGGAAGGAGCAGCTTCTATGAGTGAATGGATTGGCAGTTTGGCCGGAATTCTTACAACTATATCTTTTTTCCCACAGGTTGCAAAAACAATCAAGAGTAAGTCGGCCGCTGATTTTTCAACTGCCTGGATAGTAATGATGACGCTCGGGGTTTTCTTTTGGATGATATACGGATATTACATAAACAGTATGCCGGTATTTATTGCAAACCTTGTAACCTTGGGTTGTATGGCTGTACTTACCTGGATAAAATTTTTTGGAAGTAAAACTGCGATAGAAACAAAGTGACGGAGTGGTACTATGTTAGAAGCAATTGAAGAGCTTAAGACAAAGCTTGGAGAGCACGGTTACCTTACTGATGATAATTTGGCGTCTGCGCTTTACTTGGCGGAAAAACTGGAAAAACCGCTGCTTTTAGAAGGACCGGCCGGTGTTGGTAAAACGGAATTGGCAAAGGCCTGGTCACGGCTGCGCAATCGCCGGCTTATCCGTCTGCAATGCTATGAAGGCCTTGATGAAAGTAAAGCATTGTATGAATGGAATTATCAAAAGCAGTTATTGTATATTCAGATTGCTGCCTTAACAGAAAAAGGCTGGGAAACCGGACGAAAACAAATCTTTGATCAGGAATTTTTACTAAAGCGCCCGATGTTAACAGCCCTCACCAGTGTGGAACCGGTGGTGCTTTTGATTGATGAGATTGACAAAAGTGATCAGGAGTTTGAAAGCTTTCTCTTAGAAGCACTATCAGATTGGCAGGTTACCATTCCCGAGCTAGGTACAATCCATTCGGTTAATCGACCTTATGTTGTCCTGACTTCAAACAGCACCAGAGAACTTGGCGATGCGCTAAGGCGTCGATGTTTACACTTTCATATCGACTATCCGGAACTTGAACGGGAATTAGCTATTGTTGAACTTAACGCACCAGATATTGATCATAAGTTTGCCTGTCAGCTGATTGAATTTGTTCAAAATGTTCGCAAACAGCCTCTTAAAAAACCACCCAGTGTTACCGAGAGTATTGACTGGGTATTATCAATGCAGTTTTTAGGTGGTGAGCTGACAACAGACAATGTGCGGGCAACGCTGAGCGCCTTGCTAAAATACACGAAAGACCGTGACCTGATAACTGAGAAACTGCCATTTTTACTAAAGCCATGAAACAGGTAATTGTTGATTTTGTCCGCTTGTTAAGGCAAGCAGGGCTGACAGTAACCACTATGGAAGCCATAGATGCGCTTAAGGCGGCTGAACTTACTGGGTTTGCTCCGGACTTACTGCGCGGGGTGCTGGAAACTACACTTGTAAAAAGTACTTGGGAACGGCCGGTTTTTGCTGCGTTATTTGAGTTGTATTTTGAGTTTGACTGTGAGCCGCTGCGGATGCACCCTAAATCCCAATCTCCGACGCTTGCCATTAAAGGGGCTACTGCTGACGGCAGTGGCCGCAGTTCGGCCGGTGCAGGCGGCGATGCCGAAGGGCTTTTGGAAACCATTGATAATCAGCCTGCTGCCATCTTAGAGGAATTGGCAAGGCAATTTACCGCCAATATTTCACTTTCTAGTGCCGAACCAGGAGAAATTTCGCAAAAACTGCGCGAAACCCAGGTGAACTTACGTTGGTTTGAAGCCGTCAACAAAGTGGAACGTAGATATGTTACCGGTCAGCTGATGGAGACGGCTTTTCAAAAATGGCAAAAGACGTTTGCTCAGCTTGAGGCTTGTTTGCGCCGGGAACTGGAACGAAAAGCCGTTAAGCAGTTTGGCCGGCAGCATATTCTTAAATTGGTAGAATACGCAAATATCCGCCGGCGGGATTTTGATTGTCTGGCCGCAAACGAAGTGGTTGCGGTTGAACAGGAAATTGGTAAATTAGCAAAAAAATTGGCTGAAAGACCGGGAATCCGGCTGCGGCGGGCAAAACGCGGAACTGTCGATATTCGCCGCACTTTTCAGGAAGTAGTGCGCACCGGTGGCTGTCCGGTGAATTTAAAATACCGGGATAAAATAAAAAGCAAAGTGGATTTGTGGCTATTATGTGATGTTTCTAATTCAGTGGAACGGTTTAGCCGGTTTATGCTGCTTTTGGTGCAGGCGGCGCAGCGACGGTATGCCAATATCCGCTCCTTTGTGTTTATTGATGAAGTGGTTGAAGTCACAGAGTGGTTCAAGACTCAGGATGTTAACGCTTTTTTGCAGGCCAGACATCTCCGGGATCGCTTTAACCGGCGTGTGGGGTTATCACGGTATGACCTGGTTTTTGAACAAATAGCCCGGTATGAGCTGCCGGCGGTTAATGCCCGGACTAAGCTGATTATTTTAGGTGACGGACGTAATAATTGGCACCCAGGCGGGGCTGACGAATTAGCTAAGATAGCGGAACGGGCGCAGGCTATCTATTGGCTTAACCCGCTGCCGACAGAGGAATGGCTTGACGGTGACTGCCTAATGAAAGAATACCAAATGTATTGCCGGCAAATATTTGAATGCCGCAATTTGGAACAATTAACAAATGTAGCCAACCGTATTTTGTGAATACGGTTGGCTATTTTTGTTAGGGGAATAATATCATGAGCTGGCAATACTAATGGTGCGGTTATTATCGCAATAGCCAGGAGGTGAATTTGTGGAATTTGCAGTAGCGCTAATGAGTATTATTACAGTTAATTTGCTGTTAAGCGGCGATAATGCGTTGGTAATAGCGTTGGCCAGCAGGAAGCTGCCGCCCGAACAGCAAAAAAAGGCCATCTTCTGGGGAGGAGCAGGTGCAATTGGTCTTAGAATTATACTTACCTTTGCCGCCATAGTATTGCTCCAGATTCCTTATTTACAGCTTATTGGCGGTTTAGCTTTGCTATGGATTGCTGTAAAGTTGTTGGTTGGTGAGGAAGATAACCATGAACTGGAGGCTAATAGCAACTTATGGGGAGCGATTAAGACAATTGTTGTCGCAGATTTGGTTATGAGTGTTGATAATGTGATTGCTATTGCCGGTGTAGCCAAAGGTAATGTGATGTTACTGATTATTGGCCTTGCCATTAGCATTCCGATTATTATTTGGGGTAGCAAGATGATTAATATGCTTATGGAGCGCTGGCCGATTATCATTACGATTGGTGCAGCTTTTCTAGGCTGGACTGCCGGCGAAATGGCAACTGCCGATAAAAAAATTGCCCCGTTATTAAATCCATATCCTTGGACGCATTGGGTTATTCCGCTGTTTTTTGCAGTCATTGTCGTTTTGCTGGGGGGCTTGCTTGCTGGACGCAAGCAGCCGCAAGCGCAGCGCTAGTACTAAAAACTGAATTCTCCTCCCATATACCAGCCGTGTTGCAGTTTAGTAGCTTTTGTCCAAGTTATCTGATTGCTGGTATTTTCCGAACCGGTATACAGACTATAATATTGATAACGATAGCCCAAAATAAGTGCATTATCCCGGCGGCCTGCTATAGCGTAATGCAGGGCGATTTTTCCGTCCAGCATTTGACCTGTACCAAAATGCCGAAAATCCAGATTGCGTAAATTCCATATGCCGTGCCCTTGAACCAAAACAAGAGGTGAATATGAAAAACTGCCAACTAGCGCCAGTTTAGGTGCTAGTTGTTTTGTACCGGTTAGGCCGACATGGGGACCATGATAAGCAATTGAATAAGTAGAGTGCAGCGTGGGCAGGGGAAGGTCTACCGCTGCATAATCCAAAACAGAATAATAGCCTTGAGTCATGACATATTGGCTGTTGGAATAGCCATATCCATAAAAAAACTCAGTATTATTTGCAAGCATATGTTTAAAATCAAGATTTATAAAAGTGCTGGTGCCGTCTGTCTGGAACGTGCCATAATGCCATAATTCTTTAGAACGGGAGTAATCCCAGTCAGAATCAGTACCGGTTGCTGATGAAAATGCCCCCAGCGTTCCTGCATCCAAGCTTATTTTATGTGAAGACGAGAGCGGAATATCATAAGTTACACTCGCATAAGTACCAGATTGCGGATAAGTGAGTTCGGAGACACCAAGGTCAGTCTTTTGGTTGGCAGGCATTGCATTGTTATAGCCGGGAAAGTTAATACGCCACATTTGGGAACCATTGGCATGCCAATTGCTGAGTGCCAGGGTTGAAGCTGAGGCTGGCCGGATAAGCATAACTGTAGCCAGCAGCAGTGTGAAAACTAAACTTATGCGTTTAGGCACTATGCCACTCCTTTACTGTTAAAATTAGCAAGGTACTTTTATTACGCGGCCAGAGGTCTTGATATAGGAGTCACAGGGGCTTTCGTTAGCATTAAACATAATTGTGGCACTATGCAGAAAATCCTGATTGAGAAAATAGCGTAAATCGTAAATGGTAACAAATTTATTGTTTTGTTCTGTGTCTTGATATTCGGTAAAATAGCTAAAGGGTGTAAAGGTTGAAAAGAATTTGCCGATAACGGTGTTATGGGCTGCTAAGGTAGCCGGAGAAGCGGTCTGTTTGCTAAGTTCGGTATAAATGGTTAACGTCTGCCTAAAAAAACCTATTTGTCCCACATAGTACTTATCGTGCGTTTCCAGAACAAAATCCCACCGGAAGATGCTTTTAAGTGACGGCATTACCAGCAGGCGCTCAACGGTGTCATTAGTAAATTGCTGCTGAAGGCGCAGGATATTTTGCTGTTTGAGAAGGTATCTTATGGCAATGTAGAGAATAATTAATAAGAAGAAGAGCAGCGAAGTTGTATATGCAGACAGTTGTAGGCAATATACAGCTACCATAGCGGTTAAGAGTAGCGGATCAAACACGTTTAACAGGCTAAAGCTTTGGCGTTTCCGGCTAAGCGGCCATAACACGGCGGCGCCATGGGCGTTAAAAAAATCTAATAAGATATGTGATAAACCGCCCAAAAAAGACCAAAGAAAAATTTCGCTGGCTACTGTTTCCTGGGATACTAAGAAGAAGCCGCAGGTTATCAAAGCCGACCATATGGCAATACCGGGGAGAGAATGAGAGAATGCCCGGTGCTGCCTAAGAAAAGCAAAGTTGCCGCGCAATATGGCAATGATATCAAAATCCGGGGCTTGAGCACCAATTACGCTGGCTAAGTAAATGGGATCATGGATGCTTAGTGGATGGCCGGATAAACCGGCAACAGCTACACCAAGCAAGGCATGGGATAGTGCGTCCATTGCAAAAATGACCTCCTTAAGCTAGGTGACATAAAACAAAAATACTTGCTAATTATATCACGATTAGTAGGGAGGCCGTCTAATGGTAAGTGGTGGAGAAAACTATCTTGACGTGAGTCGGTTTTTGTATTATTATGAGTACTGTAAAGTGAATACCCTAAAGGGGAGTAACTGGCAGACACAATCAACAATTCTGCAGAAGTGCATGGTTGTGTCGTTGGAGTAGTCCAATAGTGAGACCTTTAGTATATTATTATTAAATATATACTAGTGTAAGGTCTTGTTGGTGTATTTAAGAAGGACCTTACCGTACTGGCGGCTAGGTCCTTTTTTGTTTATTACGCAGGGGGTGAATATAAAGAGCAACTAGTGCAATCATAGATAAAATATAAAAAAATAAAATGTTGAGGGGGTATTTTGATGGAACTATTGGTAGCGTTAGGCAGTATTACATTGATTAATCTAATACTTAGCGGAGATAACGCTGTTGTCATAGCTCTGGCGAGTAGAAATTTACCTCATGATCAGCGGAAAAAAGCTGTGTTGTGGGGTAGTGCCGGTGCTGTGGTTTTAAGAATTGTGCTTACATTGGTTGCGGCATATTTGCTTAAAATTCCATATGTACAATTCGTGGGTGGTCTTGCCTTAGTATATATTGCAATAAACTTGTTAGGCGACAAACATGATGAAGTGGCCTGCGAAAGTGCAAGCAGCTTTGGAGAAGCAATTAAGGTCATTATCTTTGCTGATTTAATTATGAGTCTTGATAATGTGTTGGCAATTGCCGGTGTAGCTGATGGACATTTTGGTCTTTTAATATTTGGTTTGGCTATGAGTGTACCGCTAGTTGTGTTTGGCAGTCAGATGTTGATGAAGCTAATGGATAGGTATCCTATTATCATCTACTTGGGGGCGGCAATCCTTGGCTGGACGGCTGCTAAGATGATGATAGCTGATGAGGTGCTGGGGGCATGGCTTGAGCCATATGCGCTTATACTGGAAGTTGGCGTTATGCTAGGTGTACTGGCTGTCGGCTATTTGCGTAAAAAACGCGGCGGGGATATTGAAAAGAAAGAGACCCATGAAGCGTAAATAATCTCTTTATACACCAGACCAACCTTCTTGCAGGGAGATTTAATCCTGAAGAGGTTGGTCTTTTACTTTTTGCTGCTACAACTGACAGTTTATCCTGAGACTAACCTTCAGAGGGGGGGGGGCCACCTGAAGGTTAGTCTGCTTTATGCATTCCCAGATGTAGAAAAACCTGGCTCACATGTAGAAAATTGCAGCTCAAATGTAGAAAAATGCATAAATGTATATTTTTACAATACACATAGCTCTAAAAGTATGATACAATTTATCCTGAGATTAAGCCGCTCTAAGACTCCTGCTTCTTCAAGTGGGAGTCTTAGAGCGGCTAAGTCCCTGGATGAGGGCGACTAACCTTCGGATGGGATTAAACCCCACCTGAAGATAAGTCTACTTTATAGATGTTATCATACCAATATACCGGAGGCGAGTAGTTTGATTGTCGAGTTTTTACTGTATTCTTTGGTGTTTTTCTTCATCACAGGAGTACTGTCACCATTTTTCATACGCAATAATAAGCTAATAAATTATATTGCACACGGAATGGCAGCGCTGGGAAGTTTGGCGGCCGTACTGTGTGCAATTATTGTTTTTAGCACCGGGAAGCTTCAAATACTAACATCTCTGGTTATGTTTGGAGAGGCTGTCTATGTCCGAGTGGATTATTTAGCAGCTTATTTTTTGTTGACGGTGGGAATCGTAGGCTGTATTGTTAGTGTTTACGCGATAGGTTACAGCCGGGAATACCTTGGGGATACCTGCCGGTACCGGGTTATGGCAGCACTGTACAATGCGTTTTTATTATCCATGATTTTAGTAGTTTGTGTCAGTCATATAGTGGCCTTTATTATTGTGTGGGAAATCATGGCACTGACTTCTTTTCTCCTAGTAAATTATGAACACGAGAAGCTGGAAACAAGCAGAGCTGCTTTTATTTACATTGTGATGACCCATGTAGGGACAGCCTTTATTATTACTGCGTTTTTTCTCTTGGCAAATAAGGCCGGCGGCTTGGCCTTTTTACGCTTAATTGAGGCGGCAGGCAGTCTTGATGTTTGGACAAAAAATGCAGTGTTTTTATGTGCGCTTATCGGTTTTGGTGCTAAAGCCGGGATTGTTCCCCTGCATATTTGGCTGCCACGGGCTCATCCGGCAGCACCTAGCCATGTGTCGGCGCTGATGTCTGGTGTTATGTTGAAAACCGCGATCTATGGCTTGTGCCGCTTTTATCTTGATTTTTTAGGCACAAGTTTTGCATGGTGGGGCGCACTGGTTCTTGTCTTGGCAGTTGTTACCGCAGTATTAGGCGTGTTATATGCGCTGATGGAACATGATGTAAAACGCTTACTGGCCTATTCCAGTGTAGAGAATATCGGGATAATTCTCTTAGGGATGGGTGCGGGTCTACTGTTTTCAGCAAAAGGAAATGGCACTCTGGCCGCGCTGGCTTGGGCGGCAGCGCTATACCATGTACTTAATCATGCGATATTTAAGTCGCTGCTATTTATGGGCGCAGGAGCAATACTTCAAGCCGCTCATACCAAAGACATGGAGCATTTGGGCGGTCTTATAAAAAGAATGCCGTACACGGCTGTGTGGTTTTTAGCAGGTGCTGCCGCGATTTCGGCTTTGCCGCCGTTTAATGGTTTTGTCAGCGAATGGCTGACTTTCCAGGCGTTGTTTTATTTGCCGCAGAGCCTGGCGGGAGTTACCGGCAAGCTGTTTAGTGCTTTTTTGTTAGCTATGCTGGGGCTTACAGGGGCATTGGCCGCAGCCTGTTTTATTAAAGCATTTGGCATCATCTTTTTGGCAAAACCGCGGAGCAGTAAAGCGGCAGAGGCCGAGGAAGCCAATAAGCCGATGCTTGTTTCTATGGCCTTGCTTGCGTCACTATGCTTGGTTCTTGGTATCTGGCCTGAGTATCTGCTGCAGATTATTAGCAAGGTTTTAACAGGAATAAACGGGATTAATGCAGGACTGGCGTTTGCGGGAACAACCTGGCAGGCAGCAGAGGTTCATGCCGGTACTACCGGCGGGAGTTTGCAAATGCCTGTAGTTGCTGCTCTTTTCCTTGTAGGCGCAATTGTTGCCTGGGGTTTATTCCGAGTGTATGGCAGAGAGCAAGTGCATAAAGGAGAAACCTGGACCTGTGGCATTGTGCCTACTGCCAGGATGGAATATACGGCTATTGGTTTTTCCAAGCCGATTAGGTTGGCGTTTAAGTCAATATTGCGACCACAGCATGAAACAGTTGTAGATCTGTCGCCAAATCGCTACTTTGGCCGCCGCTTGAGCTATCATGTGAGTATTGTCGATATCTTCAGTGCCACATACCGGCCCATTAATGCCGGAATAATTCGTATCGCCCAGCTTATGAAACCTATCCAGGCGGGTAGTGTGCAGCTTTATATCGGCTATATAACGGCAATTACTGTAGTTGCCCTTATTTTGAGTACTTGGTGGTGAATGGTATGGAAGAAATAACTATAGTAATAACGTCAATTGCATATGCAGTTGTGCTCATAATAACTGCGCCGTTAGTGGCGGCAATTATTAAAATCAGTAAAGCAAGAATGCAAAACCGCCGCGGGCCGGGATTGCTGCAGGTATACTATGACTTGTTTAAACTGCTGCAAAAAGACAGTATGGTATCACCGACTGCTTCCTGGATTTTTGCTGTAGCACCTTTTGTCTATTTTTCAGGTGCTTTTGGTGCGGCAACACTGCTGTCAGGCGGTGATTTGTTTGCGCTATTGTATCTGTTGGCGGCAGGGCGTTTTTTCCTGGCTCTGGCTTCGCTTGATACCGGCAGCACCTTTGGCGGTATGGGTGGTTCGCGTGAACTGTATATTAGTGTCCTGGTTGAGCCGGTATTATTGTTAACCATGCTTACTGTTGCGGCTAGAGCAGGTTCGACTAAACTGGCAGCTATGTCGGCAGTTGCTGCAATTACGCCATTTTCTTTGCCGTATCTTTTGGCCGCGATGGCTTTCTTAATTATTTTGGTAACCGAGACCGGTAGAATCCCGGTGGATAATCCTGATACACATCTGGAGCTGACCATGATCCATGAGGCCATGGTGCTTGAATACTCAGGCCGGAGGTTAGGTTTGATATTCTTAGCTTCGGCCTGTAAGCAACTGGTTTTTATCCTGTTATTTGTAGTACTGTTTCTACCCTGGCAGCCTGGTGAATTATCGCCGGTCATGGCAGCCGTTTGGCTAAGTGCCAAAGTCTTAATTACGGCAGTGGCTCTTGCGGCTATTGAAACCAGTACCAATAAAATGCGCCTGTTTAAAGTTCCCGGATTTATGGGGCTGGCAGGCATGCTGGCATTACTTGCGCTAGTGGCGCAGTAGAAGGGGGGGCAGTAAATATGCTTATTATCATTTTATTGTTTTTAGCAATTTTATTAAGTCGGGTCACCAGCCTTAAAACAGCTGTGAATATTTTGCTGTTTCAATCAGTATTGGTGGCGCTGGCCTGTGCGTTTGTTGCGGCAGAAACCGGTGAAATGCATACCTATATCGCGGCGGCGCTTACTCTGATTATCAAAGCTGGGCTTATTCCCTATGCACTTTTTCGTATTGTCAGGATGCTGCGCCGGGAACGGGAAGCAAATCCGATTATCAGCCCTAACCATTCAGTTATGGTTGCCGGTATTATGGTTGTTTTGGCTTATAGTCTGATCGACAAAGCTCTGCCTGGTATTGTCAGTCGGGATGCACTGGCTGCGGCGGTGGCAATGATGTTAATCGGTTTGACTTTGATTATGACTAGGCGGCAGGCGGTACTCCAGATTGTTGGTTTGATTACCATGGAAAACGGCTTATATTTAGTAGGTCTTTCAGTAACAAAAGGTTTGCCGCTTATTATCGAACTAGGTGTTTTTCTGGATGTGTTAGTTGCGGTAGTGGTACTAGTTATTTTGACCTATCGGCTTAAACGCTCCTTTTTGTCTACAGATACGAGCATGTTAAAAAAGTTAAAGGGATGATATTATGGGGCATTTGATAATTTTAGCGCTTGTTCTGCCGCTGCTTGCTGGTGTATTCACCATGATCCAGTCCAGGCAAAAACCAATCCGGTTTATTAATTTGCTTGGCAGTTTATTGTTAAGTGCTGTCTTGTTAAGCCTTGTGCAGCAGGTAGCAAAAAACGGAACAATTCATGTCGGTCAGTTTTATATTGATGCTTTAAGTGCCATTTTGCTCTTAGTGGTAGCTGTTCTTACCTGTACTGCCAATTTGTTTTCGCTGTCATATATGCAAAAGGAAATTACTGACGGGCATATTTCCTTGACAATGCTAAAACGTTACTATGGGCTGTTGAATCTGTTTGTATTTACTATGCTGTGTGTGCCGCTTGTGGAAAATATGGGGATATTATGGGTGGCTGTTGAAGCTACTACCCTCAGTTCGGCATTGCTGGTGGCTTTTTATTTTGATCGTGCGGCCTTAGAGGCTGCATGGAAATATGTTATGGTATGTACAGTGGGTATCTGTTTGGCGCTGTTAGGTACGATTCTTTTATATTATGCACAGGTTAATGCCGATCTTGGCGGCGAGGGGCAGGCTTTAAGCTGGCTGGCCATGCAGGCAGTCAGTGAACAGCTCGATCCAGGCATGATTAAGCTGGCGTTTGTATTTATTCTAATTGGCTATGGAACAAAGGCAGGTTTGGCACCGATGCATACCTGGCTGCCAGATGCGCACAGTCAAGCTCCGTCGCCGGTTAGCGGTCTCTTGTCAGGCGCGCTCTTAAGTTGCGCTTTATATGGCATTATCCGCATGGTGATCATTGTAAAAGGGGCGGTAGGCCCGGCTTTTCCTGAACAGTTTTTGATCGGCTTTGGTTTACTGTCCATTTTTATTGCTGTGCCGTTTATTTTAGTGCAGCATGATTTAAAACGCCTGCTCGCATATTCGAGCATTGAACATATGGGACTTATTACGTTGGGCCTTGGGCTGGGGACGCCGCTGGCGTTATATGGTGCTTTGCTTCATATTGTTAATCATGCGGTAACTAAGTCGGCGTTATTTTATCTGGCAGGAGCAATTATTCAGCATTACGGAACAAAGCATATTTTGCGGATACGGGGTCTGGTAAGCGCCATGCCAGTTATGGGGACAATGTTTGTTGCCGCCATACTGGCGATTGCCGGGTTGCCGCCGTTTAGTATATTTTACAGTAAGTTAGCCATTGTGTGGGCTGCTTTTCAATCAAGCAATTATTTATTGGGAGCATTAATCTTGCTCTTAATGGCGGCTGTTTTTGCCGGGATGATTTATTACACTTTAAAACTTGGCTTTGGCAAGGTGCCAGGCAAAGTACATGATAACTACCAACTGGGAAAACCGGCGATGACAGCAGTCTCGTTTTCGATGCTGCTCATGGTTGCCGGCGGAATTTACTTGCCGTCCTGGCTTGATACGCTGCTTATTCAGGCCGCGGCAATAATAGGAGGGGTACAATGATAAGTGCAGTACAGGTAATTCCGGCATCAACCCTCAGAGCCGCTGTTACGGCGCTCAGCCATGGCGGACGCTATCGGTTGACCGCTATGTTTGCCAATGATGAACGCAGTATAAACGCCAGCTTTGCTGTGTATGCAATATTTTTTAGCAAAGAAGAAGCCGAGTTTAAGACAATTAAAGCCCTGATTAAACAGGATGAGCCGCTGGAATTTCCGTCAATTACGCCAATTATGGCGGCTGCTGCCTGGTATGAACGGGAAATTAATGATTTATTTGGTTTAACACCGCTGGGTCATCCGGATTTGAGGCCGCTGGTGTTGCACGAAAATTGGCCACAGGGAAACTATCCTTTTAGAAAAGATTTTGATCTTGGGAGTATGGCTGGTGCTAGTACGGAATATCTGGTGCCGCCTGTTCAGGGCGAAGGCGTATTTGAGGTGCCTGTTGGCCCTATTCATGCCGGTATCATTGAACCCGGACATTTCCGCTTTAGCCAGGCCGGTGAGAATATTATTAATATTGAGGCCAAATTATTTTTTACCCATCGAGGTATTGAAAAAGCGGTAGAAGCTCTTTCCCTTGACGAAGCCTTATTTCAGGCTGAACGTATTTGCGGAGCCTGTTCAATAGCAAATACACTTTCCTATGTGCAGGCAGTTGAAAACCTTGCTGCAGCCGAGATTTCACCAAGAGCTAAGTATCTACGGGTACTGGCTGCCGAGCTGGAACGGCTATACAATCATGTTGGCGATATTGGCAATTTGTGTGCAGGCTTGGGCTTTGCGCCAGGGATTAGTCATGGTGCCAGACTTAAAGAGCAGTTAATGCGGCTTAATGAGCGGCTGACAGGCAACCGGTTCTTGCGTGGCTGGATTACCTTGGGCGGGGTTACCATGGATATAACGCGGGAGCTGACAGGAGACATTTCGCAGACACTTACCTGTTTAAGAAAAGAGCTTGATGGTCTGCTTAGTCTTTTGCGTGACAATGATGCATTTTTAGACCGGGTTAATAATACGGGGATTTTACCGCAGCAAGCCGCGCTTGATTTGGGTGTTGTCGGTGTTGCCGCCAGAGCCTCAGGTGTTGATACTGATATACGCAGGGATTTTCCTTATGCGGCCTATCGCAGTTTTAGTTTTCAGGTGCCGGTATATACGGAAGGCGACGTGGCTGCCCGTTTATGGATGCGAGCCGATGAGGCAATTCAGTCTTTGGGCATTATTAGTCAACTGCTTAGAGGACTTCCCAGTGGCAAGTTAATAACGCAACTGCGTCCTGTTGAACCATACAAGTCTGATTTTAGCGTGACAGAATCACCACGTGGCTCTAATCTGCACTGGATTATGACTGGCGAGAATAATACCATTTATCGCTATTTTGTCCGTTCGGCCTCCTATCCAAATTGGCCGGCACTTACGGTTGCCGTCCCGGGGAATATTATTCCGGATTTCCCCTTAATTAATAAAAGCTTTGAATTATGCTATGCGTGCCTTGATCGATAAGGGGGGATACTATGCTTAACCTTCTAAGGAAAATGATAAAAACAGGTTGTGTTACCGAAGCTTATGATGGCGGCAGTGTGCCGCCGCGTTTCCGTGGAGAACTGGCCTGGCAGGAAACAACATGTCAGCATTGCCGGCAGTGTCTTGCGGCATGTCCGGCAGGAGCAATTGCTTTTAGTGGCGAACGGTTAATAGTAGACCATTCTGCCTGCATTTTTTGTGGACGTTGTGTTGCGGTATGTGAGCAGCAGGCCCTAACCCATACCGGTGAATACCGGTTGTCAGAGCTGCAGAACCAATTATCGGGAAAAATCAGGTCAATGTTTAAGCGTTCGCTGCATATCAGACATGTTGATGCCGGTTCCTGCAATGCTTGTGACTGGGAAATGACAGCGCTGAATAATCCAATTTACGATTTGCAGCAATACGGGATTGATTTTGTGGCATCTCCTCGTCATGCGGACATGTTGATGATTACCGGTGTTGTGACTCGTAACTTAACCCAGGCGCTTGCTATGACTTATGAAGCAACACCGTCTCCCAAAATAGTAATGGCAGTTGGTGCATGTGCCGCCAGTGGCAAGGTTTATGGCAATAGCTATGCAATCTGTGGTGCGGCTGATACCGTCGTTCCTGTCGACATCTATGTGCCGGGCTGCCCGCCGCGGCCGGCAGCGCTTATTTATGGGCTGTTATTGGCGCTTGATCGCTTAGAAGAGAGGCGAAACTAATGAATATTTTTGACATTATTGGGCCGGTTATGGTTGGCCCGTCCAGTTCCCATACTGCTGGGGCTGTACGCTTAGGCAATGCGGCCTTGGCGATTTTGGGAGAATCAGTGGCTGAAGCCGAGATTGGGCTGCATGGCTCCTTTGCGCAAACCGGCCGGGGGCATGGTACGGATCTGGCGCTCTTGTCCGGTCTTATGGGCTGGGCTACTGATGATCTGCGAATTCCAGAGGCTCATAATTATGCTAAAGAAATGGGGCTGCATTATTCTTTTATCAATATAAATGCCGGTGATGCCGCTCATCCCAATTATGTCAAAATTGAGTTGAAAGGCCGCAGTGGCCGTACTAGTGTTGTAGCCGGTGCATCGATTGGCGGCGGCCGGGTGATTATTAGCGAGGTAGATGGCTTTGCTCTGGAGTTTACCGGAGATTTTCCAACTATCCTGACCTTGCATGAAGATCGGCCAGGTGCAGTAGCCGAAGTAACAGGCATTTTATCCAAACGCGGCGTAAATATTGCGCAAATGCGGGTATTTCGCAGAAATAAAGGCGGGCTGGCAAGCATGGTGCTTGAGACTGATCAGTCGGTAGATGCTTCTGATATTGCCGCGTTGAAGGGCTTGGCAATGATCCGATCAGTGCGGTTCATTAATGCGATAGGCGGATAGGGGTGGCAGTATGGCGTTAACTAAATTATCACTAGAGGAATGGCTGGCGGCAGCGGCAGAGCAATCGGTTTCATTTGCCGACTTTTGTGTAGAGCTGCAAAGCCGGGAGATGGAAAGATCGTCAGAAGACGTAATTGCCAAAATGGAAGCTATGCTGGCCGTGATGGAACAGTCGATTGCAGACGGGCTCAAAGGGTTGCGGTCTAAGGGCGGTTTGGTTGGCGGGGATGGCCAAAGATTGCAGCAATGCCTGATGGGTAGTAAGCAAAATTTGCTGGGGAATTTTGCCGGCAAAGCAGTGACTTATGCTCTGGCAGTTGGTGAAGCCAATGCTGCCATGGGGCGGATTGTGGCTGCGCCAACTGCGGGTTCAAGTGGAGTATTGCCGGCTGTCTTATTTACGTTGAAAGAAGAGTATGGTTTTCAGTCGCGCGAGCTGGCTAAAGGCTTAATTGTGGCAGGAGTCATTGGTATGGTCATTGCTTCACGGGCTTCACTTTCCGGGGCTGCCGGCGGCTGTCAGGCAGAATGCGGTTCGGCCGGAGCTATGGCTGCTGGAGTTATGGTGGTTTTGCTAGGCGGAACACCTGAACAAGTTGGACATGCGGTGGCAATTACTCTTAAAAATATGCTGGGACTGGTATGTGATCCGGTTGCCGGCCTAGTGGAAGTTCCGTGTGTAAAACGTAATGCGGGGGCAGTAGCGCAAGCGCTTGTTGGGGCTCAAATGGCACTTGCCGGCATAAAAAGTGTTATCCCGGTAGATGAAGTCATTGATGCCATGGATTCAATCGGGAATTCCATGCATTGCTCCCTAAAAGAAACAGCGCAGGGTGGTTTAGCGATAACCCCAACTGCACTAGAATTAACCGAAAAAATATTCGAAAAAAATATCTAAGTCGATATTGTTAAATTTGTATAAAATTAGTAGATATATTATATGGAAAAGCAGGGTTTTTTTAGCAAATGGAGAATGACCAAAACAAGAATACATAATTTGGAGGAATGCAGCATGAAAACAGTTGTTTCTTCTGATCGTGCCCCTCAGGCTATTGGTCCGTATTCGCAGGCCATTAAGGCTAATGGTTTTTTATTTGTGTCAGGGCAGATTCCCCTTGACCCGATTACCGGACAAATTGTCTATGGTGGTATAGAAGCACAAACACATCAAGTACTTGCTAATCTTCAGGCAATCTTAGAAAAAGAAGGTCTGGGTTTTGACAATGTTGTAAAAACAACAGTATTTTTAAAGAACATGGATGACTTTGCGGTAATGAATAAAATCTACAGTCAGCATTTTGTGGAAGAACCGCCGGCACGGGCCTGCGTGCAGGCAGCCAAGCTGCCACGTGATGTTTATGTGGAAATTGAATTGATAGCCGTGTATCCATAAAGACGAGAAGGGCCGTTGCAAGAGCGATATATTATCGCTGGCGATGGCCTCTTTTTTTCTTTTTATGAAAAATCCAGTTTGTGTCGTTAATAAAATCTAGGAAACAAGGGGTACGTGTTACTTTTGGCATTGCCCCCAAAGTAACCAAAAGGTCTAGGCCTGAAGCCTCCACGCTAACCTGTTCCACTAGAGATTTGCTTTCATAGCTATATGATAGAGTCTCCATTTCAATGCGCGGACCTGAAAATCCGGGCGATATTCCTACAATCCGTAAACTCGCTGCGCTCAAACAGTACGGATTGCTTAACGGAATACCGCCCGGATTTTCTCCTGCGGAGCGCTTTTTCCGGCAAAGGCCGAAGGGTTACGGAGTTACGAGTCGTGCCGGGGCACTACCTTATAGGTCAAAATTTCTCAAAGGCAAATATGTGGTATACTCCTTGGTTTATAAAGATTCCTTGATTACGGATACTTATATGCTCTAATTGTAAAAAAGCCAACGCACTAGTACTAGTGTGATGGCTCATTTAATCATACGGTTAATTTTTTTTGTCGGTTAATCCGATGCGTTCGGCGTGGTAACCCTGCCAGATAAAGAACGCAATTCCCACCAGGATGACTGCCAGGCTGGTGAGTTGTGCTGATTTTAGGCCGAACAGCAGTGTGCCGTAGTCGCCCCGGAGAAATTCCAAGAAGAAGCGGGCTGTTGAATACAGGATAGCATAGAGGATGAAGACTTGGCCTTTGGCGTGATTGGTTGTGCGGAATAGTAATAACAGGACAAAAATTACAATATCGATCTGTCCTTCCCAAACCTCAGCCGGCCATAACGGTTTATCGCCATAAACCTGATAAGCCAAGGTTGTTGAGGGATAAATAATGCCAAAACTGCTGCCGGTGGGATGACCAAAAGCATCACCATTCATTAAGTTAGCCATCCGGCCGATGGCCTGTCCCATAATGACTGCCGGTGCAGCTACAATATCGGCAAATGCCCAGGTATCAATTTTATGAATCTTGGTGTAGATAATCCCGGCAATAGCGCCTAACAGCACACCGCCCTGAATGGCCATGCCGCCTTGCCAGACAAAGGGAATCTCGAGCAAATGGTGTTGATAATACTCCCAGTCAAAAAAGAAAACATCCCAGAGGCGGGCGCCGACAATACCGGCTAAGCCGCAGTAAATACCCATATCAGGCACATGATGATGCCAGCGGCCATCTTGTTTGGCCAAAAAATAGGCAGTACCGGTGGCTAGGATAATACTCAAACTTAAAATTAAACCATAGGCACGGATCGGGAAATCGCCAATAAAAAAGAGGTACTGATGCATAGTCTGTTGAAACCTCCATTATCAATTAAATAGTAGTAACTATAGGGCGCAAAACATATATTTGTTATAGTGGAGAGTGGTTAGTTATGCCAAAACAACTAGTTGTTTTAGTTATAATAGTCATTATTGTGGGTGCTATTATTGGATTTATTGCCATGAAGCCTGAGCGCTTTACGGGAAGTGACGGCAACAAACCGGCGACTATCGAGAAAATACCTGAAAAAGTCGGCAGCAGCCAGCCTAATAATGAAGCTAGTGGTAACAGCCTTGCAGCCGAAGCTGGGGTTACTGTCGGCAAACGGCTGCCGGAATTTATGCTGGGTACTCTACAGGGCAAAGAAATCAAAGTTGCTGCAGGCGGGCAGCCCATGATACTTAATTTCTGGGCAACTTGGTGTCCTCCCTGCCGTCAGGAGATGCCTGAACTTGAAAAGTTTTCCCGCAAGTATAGCGGCAAGGTAACCTTTTATGCGATTAATATTCAAGAATCAGGAGACAAAATAACTGAATTTATGACCCAGAATCAATACTCTATGGAGGTACTTATCGACAAAGACGGTGCAGTGGCGAGAAGCTTTCGCGTAAACGCCATTCCGACAACCTTGGTTATTGATAAGCTGGGAATTATAAAATACCGCAAAGCAGGGGCGGTTACACTGACTGAACTGGAAGGGGTGCTGAATGGATTATAGCGTTACGCTAATAACAGTATTTGGGGCAGGTATAGTCTCATTTCTATCTCCTTGTGTGCTGCCTATGCTGCCGACATATACGGCGCTCTTGGCCGGGACGGGAACTCGGGAGCACTCGGGTGAACGCTGGCGCTTTTTAATAAATGCCGTAAGTTTTTTGAGTGGTTTTACTCTCTGCTTTGTTGCCATGGGAGCAACCGCCTCCTATATTGGTGAACTGCTTTTTAATTATCAGGAGGTTATCCGTAAAGTGGGCGCTGCTTTCATGGTAATTATGGGGCTGCAGGTGCTTGGGGTGTTAAAACTTCCCGGTCTTGGATGCGAATATCGCCCTTGGCTACAAGGGGCATTTGCCGGGCCTGGCGGAGCGTTTATGCTTGGCCTGGCATTTACTGCTGGGTGGACACCCTGTACTGGCCCGATTTTAGCTACGATACTGATGTATGCCGGTACTGCCGCTACTGTTGCACAGGGGGCGTTTTTGCTGTTTGTTTATGCAATGGGCTTCTGTCTGCCGTTTTTGCTTGCGGCAGTTGTGATAAATCGTTATGTAAATAAAATACAAAGACTATATAAGTGGCTGCCGGTTATTCAGCAGGCGGCCGGAATTATTCTTATTGTCGCAGGTATTATGATGTATTTTGATTTAATGCAAAAAGCAGTGGGAATAATTTCAGGTTTTCTTTTATAATTGCGCAGCTTAAAAAAGCTGCTTTACTGAAAAATTCAAAGCATCACAGGACACCAGATGGTAAGTGGTAGCGCCTATTAAACCGGTAGCTGCCGTTTTTATTGCCGACTCGCTATGCAGATGACCATAAATACAGGTCTGTACCTGGTAACTGTTAATTAGACTGGTAAAGCCGGTTGTTATTTGATGGTTATAGAACGGGGGAAAGTGAAGCATAAGAATGATCTGAGAAAAACCTGCCGTGCGGGCGGCGGAGAGGGAGGCTTCCACCCGTAACAGTTCGCGGGCAAAGATAGCCTGATCTTTGGACTTAAACAGCGGATCTCCCGGGCATATCCAGCCCCGGCTGCCGCAAATAGCCCACTCGCCGGCAGCGGTAAAACTATTGTTAAGAAACTCAAACTGGCCTTGGGTAGCTTGTACCATTTTGCTGACCGTCTGCCACCAATAGTCATGATTGCCGCGAACCATAATTTTTCTTCCAGGTAATTCGGCAATGGCGCTTAAATCGACAAGCGCATCCGGTAACTTCATAGCCCAGGAAATATCGCCGGCAAGCAGGACAACATCTTCAGGGGATACCTGATTTTGCCAGCTGGTTTTGATTTTTTCCCAATGCCCATCCCAGTGGCTGCCGAAAATGTTCATGGGTTTAGCTGGCGGTTGGCCGGATAAGTGTGTATCGCCAATGGCAAATATCTTCATAAATGAAAGCATCCTTCATTTGATTTTGGAGGCAGTGCCTGGAATCTATTGTAGCGAACATTACGCTGAATAGCAAATAAATACAGCAGTGCAAAACAGATATGTCAATTGATTTTAGTAGTATCTTACTACGATATAGGTGAAAATCCTGCAGGATACTCCCAATGTATTGTTTTTCAGCATACATTATAACAACATATGTAGTGCTCGAAAAAATAAAAGCGGGGGTAAAACATGAGCTGTAGAAAGCCGGATATCTATTTGCGGAACTTAGTAGCTGGAACAGAAACCAAGGTAGCACTTGCAAATGGCAAGTATGTTACGGCCATTAACTTCGACAATGCGGCTACTACGCCGCCCTTCTGTTCTGTTCTTAAAGAAATTGACCAATTTTCTCCATGGTATGCCTCTGTGCATCGTGGCAAAGGCTACAAATCAATTCTTTGCTCTGAACAGTATGAGTATAGCCGGGAAGTGGTAAGAAAGTTTGTTAATGCCGATAACCGGGATGCTATAATTTTTACTAAGAACACAACCGAATCTATCAACCTGGCAGCTTATGCGCTTGCTGCAACAAGCGGGAAGCAGGTTGTTTTGTCCAGTGATATGGAACATTTAGCCAATGATTTGCCATGGCGTGATAAATTCATCACTGATTATATAGCCTTAACAAAGTCAGGACGTTTGTCAATAAAAGACCTGGAGGAAAAACTTAAGAAATATCAGGGCAAGGTTGTGCTGGTAACTGTAACCGGGGCATCGAATGTTACCGGTTATATTAATCCAATAAATAAAATTGCGCGCTTGGCTCATCAGTATGGAGCCAAAATTCTGGTAGATGGTGCACAATGGGTTCCTCATATGCCTGTTGATATGAAACCGTATAACTCACCGGAACACATTGATTATTTAGCCTTTTCGGCACATAAAATGTATGCGCCTTTTGGTACAGGAGTACTCATCGGGCCAAGGGAAATCTTTAACAATGCTGTGCCGGTATATCAAGGCGGCGGGGCTGTCGGTCTAGTATCCCATCAGTTGATTGAATGGGATGATCCACCGGCCAAGTACGAAGCCGGGACACCGAATATGATGGGAATAGTGGCTCTTACTGCGGCAATAAGGACACTTAATGAGCTGCAGCTCTGCCAGGTTTATCAACATGAGCGGCAACTGATTGGTTATGTTATAAACGGCCTAGCGGCAATTAATGGTATTAAGTTATATAGCGGTGGACAGGACGGAGAAGAGCGCGTAAGCCTGATATCGTTTGCCCTGGAAGGCCTGCATCATAGCCAACTTGCGGAAATATTGTCGCAAGAGGCCGGTATTGCTGTTCGCGACGGTTTATTCTGTGCCCATCCGTATGTAACGAAGCTGTTAAACATAAGTGCTGAAGAAATTGAATATTACCAAACGCATGATGATAAAACTATTCCCGGCTTGACCAGAATCAGCCTAGGGATTTACAATAATTGCAAAGAAATAGATGTTTTTCTGGAGCTTATGGAACATATCGCTCAATATCGCCAATATTATGCCAAAAAATATGAATATGTACTGGCAAATGACCGGCAGATAAGAGATTACCCTTATTGTTAGGCATATACACAAACAAACCCGCCCAGATTCCGCATAATGGATTTCTGGGTGGGCTTGCGTTTGGTTAAATAAAGCTGCGTTCATTAGTTGGTAGAACTGTTAGATTTAATCCACTCCTCTAACTTGGACAATACTTCTGTGCGGGCGGTTTCAACCTCTACGCCTCGCCATTCTTGTCCGGTATCACTGTCAAACCACGAATCTTTTTGATAAAAAGTTCCGGATGGATACAGTTTTTCTTTGGTGGCATCTAAGATGCCGTCGATCATGCTTTGTTTGATGGTCTTGCGGATCATTCGGCACCCAGCCTTTTCGGTGGTAGCAACTTCTATGCCGTCCGGACCGGCGCTAAGCTCAACATGAGAAAGCAGTTTGCCCTGTTGGCCGGCAGCCGAAATAGCCTGTTTGGCATAAGCGGCGGCCTGCTCCCGCTTAATACTGTCATCATCAACAGTCACTCTTACATTGCCGATAATAAGCTTATACATGACGCACCTCCTTATAAGTAATTGTATGACTGTTTGCTTGATATAGAACCGCTTTTGACAGATTGCTTATAAGTTGACTTTTTTACAGTCGTGCTATATAATGGAATATACAAATCTGAAGAGGCAGAATAGTAAGCTTACTATGACAGTTCAGAAAGTTGGCGGGTGTTGCGAGCCAATCTGGAAGATAGCTGAACTCACTGCTGAGGAGTAACTGCGAAATGGCAGTAGCAGTTGACGCATGCCTGCGTTATTGGCAAAAAGTGGATGACTGTTGTCATCAAACAGGGTGGTACCGCGAGCATCTCGTCCCTGGCGTCAGCCACGGGACTTTTTTAGTCATTTTTTGAACTATTTATCCGAGGGGGATTACTCGATGAACGAGAAGTACATGCCGCATGAAATTGAGACCAAATGGCAAAAAATCTGGAGTGAAACCAACGCTTTTTGCACAACTATTAACCGCCAGCGGCCAGAGTACTATGTTTTAGAAATGTTCCCATATCCGTCCGGAAATTTACATATGGGTCATGTACGCAATTACTCGATTGGTGATGTTATTGCCAGATTTAAAGTAATGCAGGGCTATAATGTATTGCACCCCATGGGCTGGGATGCTTTTGGTATGCCTGCCGAAAATGCCGCCATTAAAAATGGCATTCATCCTTCGGCCTGGACCTGGGATAATATTGCAAATATGCGCCGGCAGCAGCAAGAGCTGGGTTTATCCTATGACTGGGACTGTGAGGTAGCTACCTGCCATCCCAACTACTACCACTGGACTCAGTGGCTGTTTTTGCTGTTTTATGAACGCGGTCTGGCCTATAAAAAGAAGGCGGCTGTAAATTGGTGTAATGACTGTAATACCGTACTGGCCAACGAGCAAGTAGTGGACGGTAAGTGCTGGCGCTGTGACTCGGTTATTGTAAAAAAGGATTTGGAGCAATGGTTCCTTAAAATAACAGATTATGCTGATAGGCTTTTAGCTGACTTAAATGAGCTAAAAGGCTGGCCTGATCGGGTTAAGACCATGCAGGAAAACTGGATTGGCCGCAGTGAGGGTGCCGAGTTCAGCTTTAATGTGCCAGAGATTAATGATAAGATTTCCGTATATACCACTCGCCATGATACTGTATTCGGTGTTAGTTATATCGTATTGGCTCCGGAACATGTGCTTGTGGACAGGCTTATTGCCGACAAACCGGAAGAAGCGGCTGTTAGGGCATTTATCGAACGTGTTCGCAATCAAAGCGATATTGCTCGGACTTCTAATGAAACCGAAAAAGAAGGGATCTTTACCGGCGCGTATGCTGTTCATCCCTTTACCGGTGAACAGGTGCCAATCTGGATTGCCAATTATGTCTTGGTTGAATATGGTACAGGGGCAGTCATGGGCGTACCTGCGCATGATCAACGCGACTGGGAATTTGCCGGTAAATATGGACTCAATAAAAAAGTTGTAATTCAGCCTGCAAACAAAGAACTTACTATTGCCGATATGACCGGAGCCTATGACGGTCAGGGTATTATGATTAATTCCGGAGAATTCAGCGGTCTGGATAATGAAGCAGGCAAGGTGAAAATTGCGGAGTGGTTTGAACAGCAGAGTATTGGCAAACGGCGGGTTAACTACCGTTTGCGCGATTGGCTCATATCCCGCCAGCGGTATTGGGGAGCTCCGATACCTATTGTATATTGTCCAGAGTGTGGCACTGTGCCTGTGCCGAAAGAACAGCTGCCTGTTCTCTTGCCTCAAAATGTAGATTTTGCCAGTGGCTCTGTTTCGCCGCTAGCTAAAGCCGATGATTTTATTAATTGCACCTGTCCTAAGTGCGGTGGCAAGGCGCGGCGCGAAACCGATACTATGGATACCTTTATCTGTTCATCCTGGTATTACTTCCGCTATACAAGCCCGCACAGCGAAGAAGAACCTTTTGATCCTGATAAAGCAAATTACTGGATGCCTGTTGACCAATATATTGGCGGTATTGAGCATGCCATATTACATCTTTTATATTCGCGGTTCTTCACAAAAGTCCTAAAAGATGCCGGTTTAGTCAATGTCAACGAGCCGTTTAAAAACCTGTTGACTCAGGGCATGGTTATCAAAGACGGTTCTAAAATGTCGAAATCCAAAGGCAATGTGGTTTCGCCGGAAGAGATTATTGGCAAATACGGTGCCGATACGGCTAGATTGTTTATTCTATTTGCCGCTCCGCCTGAGCGCGATCTGGAATGGAGTGACCAGGGCGTCGAGGGGGCCTATCGTTTCTTAGGCCGTTTGTGGCGGATTATTGAGCATTATGTGCCGCTTATTAAAGCACCGGCAAGTGATGAGGCTAACGAATTATCTAAGGCTGAAAAAGAACTTCGCCGCGTGTTGCATGTTACGATTAAACGTGTTACCGAAGACATTAGTCAGCGGTTCAACTTCAATACAGCCATTAGTGCCATTATGGAATTGGTTAATGCCATGTATGCGATTAAAGAGCAGGGAGTAACACCGAATGCAGTGCTAGCGCGGGAGGTTGTTGCCGGCTTATTAAAAATGATCGCGCCATTTGCGCCGCATGTTGCCGAAGAACTTTGGCAGGAAACCATTGCCGAAGGCAGTGTTCATAAGCAATTTTGGCCTACGTTTGATGCAGCAGCGCTCGAAGTGGACGAAGTTGAGATTGTTCTGCAGATTAATGGCAAGGTTCGGGACAAAGTGGTTGTTCCTGTTGGACTCACTGCTAAAGAACTTGAAGATACTGCCCTTGCGCAGCAAAAAGTTCAGGCGCTTATTGACGGCAAAACAGTGGTCAAAGTTATATCGGTGCCGCAGAAACTGGTTAACATTGTTATCAAATAGGGATAATAGAATCATTAATATGAGGAGGCGAACAGATAAGTATGCTTACTATTGCAAATGTAAATGAGTTTAATGAGGCTGTACTTAAGTCGGATAAACCTGCTCTAGTTGATTTTTGGGCACCTTGGTGCGGACCTTGCAAAATGGTTGCACCGGAAGTTGAGGCTGTAGCCAAAAACTTCGAGGGACGGGCAGTGGTAGCTAAGGTTAATGTCGATGATAATCAAGACCTGGCCAGCCACTACAATGTTATGAGTATTCCTACGCTGATTATTTTCAAAGGCGGCAATGAAGTCGGTCGCATTACCGGATATCGTCCGCAAAAAGATATTAACGACATGCTTGAAAAAGTACTATAAATGAGACTTGCTTCAGATGGGGTTTTAACCCCACCTGAAGTTTAGTCGAATTATCCAGGGACTTAGCCGTTCTTTACTCCCGCCTACAGAGGTCGGGAGTTCTAGAACGGGTTAGTCATCGGATAAAAACAGGAACTCCCGAAAAAATCGGGAGTTCTGTTTTTTATCCGATGACGCTTGTATTTATTTGGTGATATGTCATAATTAAAACTATCGGGGAAAGGAGAGAGAAAATTTGGTATTTACTAAAAAAATAAGTGTATTTATTGCTGCTGTATGTATTGCAATGGCATGTTTGGGGTCGGTAACTTTGGCAGCGGAAGCTGCAACAGAGCAAGAAAGGATTGACATCTTTAGTGTGAATGATTTTCATGGAGCATTATCGGAAAATGGAAAAAATCCCGGCATGCCCAAATTAGCAGGCTTTTTACGGGAAGAAATAGCCAAAAATCCGGCAGGGACTATTCTCGTAAGTGCCGGTGATATGTTCCAGGGAACGCCTGAATCCAACTTGCTTTATGGCAAGCCGGTAGTTGAAACAATGAATGAACTTGGATTTGCGGCAATGGCGCTTGGCAATCATGAGTTTGATTGGGGCATCCCGGTTTTACAAGAACGTATTGCTCAGTCGAAATTTCCATATCTTGCTGCCAACATTATTGATAAAGCAACCGGTAAATCAGCAAACTTTGTTAAACCATATAGTATTACCGAGAGAAAAGGCATCAAAATTGCGATAATTGGCTTAGCTACTCCGGAAACCGCCACTAAAACCAATCCCAAGTATAGTAAAAACTATGTGTTTTCTGATCCGGTCAAGACAGTAAACCGTCTTGTGCCTGAACTAAAGCAGCAGGGCGCTAATATAATTATCATCTTGTCGCACCTGGGCAGCGAAATGGATGAAGCCCAGAAAATTACTGGTGAGGCTGCAGACTTAGTGCGGCAGGTTACAGGAATCAGCGCGGTTGTTTCCGGTCATACGCACCGGAAGGTGGCAGGCACTGTTAATTCTATACCCATTGTTCAGGCGGCATACAACGGGCGGGCTGTAGGAAAAATTTCTTTATATTTTTCTAAAAGCAACAAAGAAGTTATAAATACAGAGTATAAGGTAGTTGAGTTATCACCAAACAACCTGGTTCCTGATAAAGCGGTTCAGGCGATTGTTGATAAGGTTCAGCAGGAAGTGGCACCTGTGAAAAACAAGGTGCTTGGCAATACAACATCTGGATTGGAACATGAGAAGTTCACTCATTCGGTATTAGGACAATGGGTAGCAGATACTATGCGGCATCAAGCGAAGGCTGATATTGCTTTTGAAAATGGCGGAGGACTTAGAACTGGTATACCTGCCGGTACAATTACCCTGGGAACCCTGTACCAGGTAGTGCCGTTTGACAACACGCTGGTTACTGTTGAACTTACAGGCCAACAAGTCGTCGAGGTACTTGCACACGGAATTTACAATAAACAAATCGGGATGGTGCAATTTTCGGGCATCCAAGTGGAATATGATATATCGTTGCCAGCTGCTAAGAAAATAGTTAAAGTAACCTTGCCTGACGGCAGTAACTTGAACCTGACGAAAACGTATAAGGTCGTAACCAATGACTTCATGGCTCAGGGGGGAGATGGATTTACTATGTTTAGCCAAGGGCAGCATCTGCTGGATACCCAGATCCCTTTGCGTGATTGCTTGGTAGAAACTATTGTCAGGGATAAACAAATAAATCACACTCTGGATCAGCGGTTTAGGGAAGTTGTGCCCGCAACCGCTATACATCAACCGGCGGCCTAAACTGGCTGAAGGAATTCTGCCGGACAGGCAGTGATTTTATTATTGCTTTTACACAAACAGGCTGCTGCTGGCGTTTTACTATTGCACCAGACAAGGAAAGTTTGGTAAGCCGGCAGGGAAGAGCTTGAAACATGTCGAAATAATTTTAAAAACTTAAATCTGAAGGAGACAGAAATAACGATGATAGGTTGCACTAAATTACTTTGTGGCACGGCTACAGTATCGGACATAGTAAAGTATGGTCGCAGCTCACAGCATTTGCCGCCTCAGATGCTTCAATTTTCCTCTGATGCCACTCCCATTGTCGTATGGAACTCGACCAACCGCTGTAATTTGAGCTGTCAGCACTGTTACATTAATGCTGAAGACCATGAATATGCAGGCGAGTTTACCACCACCGAAGCCAAGGCGTTTATTGATGATCTGGCCAGCATGAAAGTGCCTGTACTTTTATTCTCAGGCGGCGAACCGCTTGTTCGCCATGATTTATTTGAATTGGGCGCGTATACCATCGAAAAAGGTATTCGGCCGGTGATTTCAACAAATGGCACGCTGATTACGCCAGATATGGCCAAGCGCATCAAAGCCACCGGTTTTCAGTATGTTGGTGTTAGTCTTGACGGCACTGAAGAAGTGCATGATTATTTCCGCGGCAAAAAAGGAGCCTTTCAAGAAACGCTTGCTGGTATTCGCAACTCTATTGCTGCAGGCAATAAGACCGGTATTCGCTTTACGGTAAACAAATTAAACTATCATACTTTATCAGATATTCTTGATATTGTTGAACGTGAAAAAATTCCCCGGTTTTGTATGTATCATCTGGTATATGCCGGACGGGGCAGGGAAATGGCAGAGCTTGATACTACGCCAGAACAAAAGCGCCAAACTATCGAACTATTGATTGAGCGGACATTGGATTTCCATAAACGGGGCGTTGAAGTTGAAATTTTGACTACCGACAATCATGCTGACGGCATTCATATTTTGCAATATTTTGAGCGTACTCAGCCTGAACGTGTGCCTGAGATTAAAGAGCTTTTGTCAATGCATGGCGGCTGCTCTGCCGGGCAAAAAATGGCTAATGTCGACCCGCAGGGTAATGTACATGCCTGTCAGTTCTGGGGGCATAAAACTCTGGGCAATGTGCGCAAACAACCGCTTAGCCAGATCTGGCATAATAATCAGGATGAATTTTTGGGTAAGTTGCGGGATAAAGCGAGCCATATTACTGGTCGCTGTGGTGAGTGCCGGTATAAGGCTTTTTGCGGCGGATGCCGGATAAGGGCAGAGGCCATGTCAGGCGACCTGTGGGGAGAAGATCCGGCCTGTTATCTTACTGATTACAAGGAGTAACTGAATGATAATTTCATGGAATACCACCCAGCAGTGCAATATCAATTGTATCCATTGTTATCGTGATGCCGGTGCCAAACAAGCCGACGAGTTAAGTACTGCCGAAGGAAAGAAACTGCTTAGTGAGATTGCCAAAGCCGGTTTTAAGATTATGATATTAAGCGGCGGCGAGCCGCTGCTGCGACCGGATATTTATGAGCTTATAGCTCATGCCGCATCAGTAGGCTTGCGACCGGTGCTTGGCACTAACGGCATCTTATTTACTGAGGATGTGCCGGCACGATTAAAAGCAGCAGGACTGATGTGTGCCGGTATAAGCTTAGATAGCTGTGATGCTGACCGGCATGATAATTTCCGGGGTGTAAGAGGGGCTTGGCAGCAAACCATGGCTGGAATTAAAGCCTGTAGAGAAGCCGGGTTGCCGTTTCAGATTCATACAACTGTCACCACCTGGAATGAACAGGAAGTGACTGCTATTACTGATTTGGCAGTTGAACTTGGTGCTGTTGCCCACCATATATTTTTCCTGGTGCCTGCAGGGCGAGGGAAAGATATTGAAGCAACAACACTAAAGACCAGTCAATATGAAGAGTTATTGAATCGGATTATTGATAAGCAGGCAGTTGTTCCTATTGAGATTAAACCAACCTGTGCGCCGCAGTTTATGAGGATTGCCAAAGAAAGAGGAATACCTATGCGGTATACCCGCGGCTGTCTGGCCGGAACCTCATATTGTGTAATCCTGCCTAATGGTGATGTGCAGCCTTGTCCATATCTGCCGCTCAAAATCGGTAACGTAAGAGAAAAAAGTTTTGATGTTCTCTGGTCAGATAGCGAAGTGTTTAACAAGCTCCGTCACGAACCGCTTAAAGGCGGCTGCGGATCTTGTGGTTTTGACAGCTTATGCGGCGGCTGCCGTGCCAGAGCATACTATTATTCTGATGGCGATTATCTTGCGGAAGAACCCTGGTGTAACCGGGGAAATCGAAAATAGAATTAGTTGAGAAGAGGGAATGGGTGTTAAACCAGTATTCCCTCTTTTTTTTCCTAAGAACAGGATAGTGACACCATTGCTTTGCGCTTATCTTAAAGCTCGGTGTAAGGCGTAGTTTCTTTATAGGCATAATCCTTTAAAAGAATGGCAATCTAATAGGAGGATCTTTTGGAAACGTCTGGGAGTCATAATAATTATTTTTACATTTCAGAAAAATCCAAGAGGAAAGTAATAAAAAAAACAGAATACCAGATTAAGGATTATTAAACAGTAGTTACTTTTAAGGGGGGCGACTATGGAAAAGCGGGATACTCTTTGGGAGTTGTTTCAGAAAAAGAATATCAGTAGGCGTGATTTTCTCAAAACATGTGTAGCTTTGACCAGTATTATGGGTTTATCTACAGACCTATTACCGCAAGTCATAGAAGCGGCTGAGAAAAAGCCGCTGCTACCGGTAATTTGGCTGCATGGTCATGAGTGTACTGGCTGTGACGAAAGCTTTATCCGGTCCCAGTCACCGTTAACTTCAGACCTAGTACTCAATATGATTGCTCTTGAATATATGGATGTGCTGGCTGCCGCCGCCGGTGAGCCGTTAGAACACCATCTGGAAGAGACTATAGCCAAATATAACGGGCAGTATCTTCTTATTTTTGAAGGTGCTGTTCCGGAAGCGGAAAACGGCATTTACTGTATGGTGGGCGGTAAGCCCATTATCGAGACCTTAAAACATGTGGCTAAGGGTGCAGCCGCCATTATTGAAAACGGATCTTGCGCTGCCTGGGGAGGAATTCAGGCTGCCAGGCCCAACCCTACCAAGTCTGTGTCTGTTAGCGAAATAATCAGCGGTAAGCCTATTATCAAAGTTCCTGGGTGTCCACCCATTCCCGAAGTACTGACAGGGACAGTTATGCATTATGTTTTATTTGGACAATTGCCGCCTGTCGACAACCAAGGGCGGCCCAAGCAGTTTTTTGGAAATCGTATCCATGATACTTGTTATCGGCGGCCTTTCTTCGATTCCGGTATGTTTGTTGAAAAATTTGATGATATGGGCAGTAAAGCAGGCTGGTGCCTGTATAAAGTAGGCTGCCGGGGGCCGGAAGCCTATAACTCCTGTGGCAATATGCGCTGGTGGAATGGCATGAGTTATCCCATCCAGTCAGGAGCGCCCTGTGTGGCTTGTGCCAGTAAAAACTTCTGGGATAATGATCCGTTCTATGAACGTCTGCCTAATATTCCGGTGCCGAACACCATTGCCGATGCCGACAAAGTCGGAGCTGTTCTGGCTGGTGTAACTACGGCCGGAGTAGTTGCTCATGGCATTGCATCCTATGTTCAGCACAAAATGCATCAGTCAAAGGCGGAAAAAGAGTTGGCAGACTCTGATGAACACAAGCCTGAGCCTGGGCAAAATGAATAGTGGATGAGGAGGACGGCATAGATGAAACGAATTGTTGTTGACCCAATCAATCGAATTGAGGGCCATCTGCGGGTTGAAATCAAAGTTGATGAAGCAACCGGTAAAGTCGAAGATGCGTTATCAAGCGGCACTGCCTGGCGAGGTATTGAGTTAGTATTAAAAGATCGTGATCCGCGGGATGCATGGATGTTTGCCCAACGCATTTGCGGAGTGTGCACAACTGTGCATGCATTAGGTTGTCTGCGCGCTGTCGAAGATGCACTGGGTATTGAAATTCCTAAGAATGCCAATTATATTCGCAATATAATTGCTGCGTCCCAAGCGGTTCATGACCATACTGTGCATTTTTATCATCTGCATGCCTTAGACTGGGTAAGCCCGGTGGCTGCGCTTAAAGCCGACCCGGCGGCGACTGCTGCGCTTCAAAATACCGTACTGGAAAAATACAGTCTTAAGTTTGAAGGGCCTATTGGCTTTGCGACCAGTGCTTATCCCAAAGAGTTTCCTAAGGCGACTACCGCTTATTTCAGAGAAATCCAAAATAAAGTAAAGGCTATTGTGGAAAGTGGGCAGCTTGGCATATTTGCCGGTCATTACTGGGATCATCCTGATTATAATGTATTGCCGCCAGAAGCTCATCTTATGGCTGTATCGCATTATTTGAATATGCTTGACCGCCAGCGCGAAATAGTTATTCCACATGTAATTTTTGGTGGAAAAAATCCGCATCCGCATTATATAGTGGGCGGCATGCCCTGCTCTATCTCGATGAATGATATGAATGCGCCGATTAATACTGAACGCTTGGCGCTTGTAGACACTTCCGTAAACTTAAGTATTGATCTTGTTAATAATTTTTATATTCCCGACCTGCTGGTTATTGGTGATTTGTTTGTCAAGGCCGGTTATGTTGACGGCGGCGGCTTAGCCGGTCAACGGGTATTGTCTTTTGGTGATTTCCCTGAAGACAAATACAGCGGAACTTCCAATGGCGATTATTTTAAAAATTTATTGATCCGTTCTAACGGTGTGGTTGAAAACTTTGCCGGCGGCGTTGATAAAGCTAAGTTTTATCCGCTAGAAGGCAAAGATTTAAGTGATCCTAATGTTTTGGCCGAAGGTGTTGATCATGCCTGGTATACTTACACCGAAAAAGGCAAGGATCTTCACCCGTGGAGTGGTGTAACTAATCCTCAGTATACTGAGCCTAAGGAAGGCACTAAAACTAACTGGAAATACCTTAATGAGGACGGCAAGTATTCCTGGGTTAAAACACCTAAGCATAACGGCAAGATGGCTGAAGTCGGGCCTTTGGCAAAATATATTATTGTTTACACTAAGGTGAAACAAGGTATTATAGGGCAGCCTACCTGGGCGGAAAAAATGATTGTCGACCAAATCGATGCTGTATCCAAATTGCTGAATTTGCCGCCGGAAAAATGGCTTTTATCTACGGTTGGTCGTACCGCAGCACGGGCGTTAGACGCACAACTGCACGCTTATATCAGTAAATATTTTCTGGATAAACTGATTAACAGTATTAAAGCTGGCGACACAACAGTAGCCAATACGGCTTACTGGAATCCATCAAGTTGGCCTAAGGAGGCCAAAGGCGTTGGGTTACACGAAGCACCGCGTGGCGGACTTAGTCATTGGGTAACAATTAAAAATGGCAAGATTGATAACTATCAGGCCATAGTACCTTCTACCTGGAATGCTTGTCCGCGGGACGATAAAGCCGGGCATGGAGCTTATGAAGCCAGCATGATTGAGACAAAGGTGAAGATTGCTGAAAAACCACTTGAGATACTCAGGGTGATTCATTCTTTCGATCCATGTCTTGCCTGTGCTACACATTTATATGACAGTACTGGCAAAGAAATTGCGATAGTCCGCACAGACCCGTATTTATAGAGAAAAGGAGGATACCGGTCATGCGTCAAGGAGCAATGAAACCATATTACGTCTTTAGCCCATGGATACGGGTTTTCCACTGGGTTATGGTAATATGTGTATTTACCTTATTTATTACCGGGCTATATATCGGTAACCCCTTTTTCCTGGGTACGCAGGGAGTAGAGCCTACATTTGCAGTTAATCATGTTTTTTCAATGGAGACCATCCGCTATATCCATTTTATTGCTGCGTATATATTGGTTATTTCCTTTATCCCGCGTATTTACGGTTTTTTAATTAATCCAGGAGACAGGCTGCTGCCAAAAGTCTGGACAAAGCTGTATTGGACAGGGATTATGGATACCCAGCTGCATTACATGTTTTTGCGTGGAAAACATCGTCCCTATTTGCGAAACTCACTGGCCAGATCAGGATATCTGGCGGTATATTTCATGTTCTTAATTGAAATCATAACGGGTTTTGCCATGTACTATATGGTTGAGCCTAACCGAACATTAGCGCATATATTTGGCCCCTTTAACAACTGGCTGATCAACGAATATGTCGTGCACCTGATTCATCATTTTGTTGCCTGGTTTATTATCTTGTTTGTTATTGTGCACATATATATGGCGATTAGAGCTGATTTTACGGAAAAAGGCGGCGAAATATCGGCTATGTTCTCTGGCGTCAAATATATGGAGGAAGACCCCGATGATTTGGGGGATATAATCGATACTAAGAAGTGTAAGGTGAAATAGGAGATTATACATGGAAAAGGTTGTTGTTCTTGGTGTCGGCAATATCTTAATGCAGGATGAAGGCTTTGGTGTCCGGACTATTGAAGAACTTAGCCGGCGCTATGTGTTTCCTGACAATGTAGAGGTGCTTGATGGCGGTACACTGGGAATGGAGCTACTGCGTTTTATTGACGGGGCAGATCGGTTGCTGATAATTGACGCTGTCAATGGAGATGGGCAGCCCGGGACCTGTTATCAGTTTAGCAATGAAGAGGTTAAATCTTACTTTAAGAAAAAAGTGTCGATGCATGAATTAGGCATTCAGGATGTGCTGACAGCCCTGGAACTGTTGGAAAAGCCGGTAAATGATGTTGTTATTTTGGGGGTTCAGCCGGCTGTTATTGATGTTGGCCTTGAACTAAGTCCGGTTGTTCAGGCAACTGTGCCGCCCACCGTGGAAAGCGTTATTGACGTTTTGGATTCCTGGGGAATAAAGGGAGACTTAAATCAGACGGCGTTTTAACGCCGTCTGATTTGTAGGCGGAATTCTTCAATAGATTAACCGCTCCTCTGGCCGCGCAGGGGGAGTTAACAGATAAACTACTTACCGCATACGTTATCCTAACAGAAAGTATAACTTTCTTAAAAACAGGATAAGGGCAACATCGGCTTGTGCTTTCTTTAGTCTACCAGAATTTATAACAAAATTCTGTTGACATAAGAACGACTAGGGATTCTGCCGGCGTCCTGAGGGACTTGGCACAAGCCAAGTCTTTTCTTATAATGCGGGAGGTGGGGGAATGAATTACCATGTTTTGGGCGTTATCCTTACCCTGAATGAAGAGCCAGAAGTATTTGTGGCTGAAGATTACCGGTATAATCAGGAGAAAGCCTGTCATGAGTTATTAATTACGATTTTTGGCCAAAAACTTTGGGTTGACACTAGATGTGTGAAGCTAAAAAAAATAACAGGCGCTGCCTTTTGCTGGAAAGAATATGAGCAAGGACAATATATAGAACTCAACCAAGGCGACGTTGTCTGTTCCGAATGCGGGTGGTGGAGTTGCCATGTTTGTCATTCGTGTCAGTGCAACAAACCATGAAATGTAATAGTGATAATGGCAAACAATTTACAATGTCAGCAGGAAAAAACATAATTTGTGCGTATATTGTATACTGAAGCTTGATTAATTCTTTCTCGGGAGTGATGATTATGCTACGCGGTATTCGCGGCGCAACAACTGTTACAGCTAATAATCGTGAGGAAATTTTTACACGCGTAGCAGAGCTGCTAGAAATAATAGAGCGGGAAAATGGGCTAAATACCGAGGAGATTGGTGCGGTCATATTTAGTTCAACGCCTGATTTAAACGCAGCTTTTCCGGCGGCCGGTGCAAGACAGGTAGGCTGGACGTATGTGCCGCTATTTGGGACGCAGGAAATAGAATGTCCTGAGGCGCCACCGCTTTGTATTCGGGTGCTGATTTTATGGAATACCGATTTAGGACAGCAGGATATCAAACATGTTTATTTGCATGATGCAGTTGTTTTGCGTCAGGATATTAAGCTATAGAGTGCTGAAATGCTGGTTTTCGGTAAACTAAAGTCTGCTTTGCAGGTTTGCAAAGTAGACTTTGCTATTGGGGGATACTTATTTTTGTCCTAATAGAAAGTATAACTTTCTTAAAAGCAGGATAAGGGCAACATCGACTTGCACTGTCGCTGAAAAGCTCGGTGCAAGCCGTGTTTTCTTTATAGAAATATTTGCAATAACCTTTTGGTAATGTAATAATTATAGAGATGAAAGGAGGACGAGTACTAGATGGGGCTTGAAAAGCAGCTGGTATCTATTGTTGTGCCAGTATACAATGAGCAAGAAAATATTGACAGCTTTTATCAGGAAGTTGTTAAGCATATGGAGCCAATGAAATATGATTTTGAACTTATTTTTGTCGACGATGGTTCAAAGGATGCTACTCCGCTGATTTTAGAACGCTTGGCTCATAGCGATAAACGGGTGAGGGCACTTATCTTGGCTCGCAACTTTGGTCATCAGATAGCTTTGACCTGCGGGCTGGATCATGCTGAGGGGCATGCTGTAATTACCATGGATGGCGATATGCAGCACCCGCCTGAGATGCTTCCGGCATTAATTGCCCGATGGGAAGCGGGTTTTCAAGTTGTCCAGACTGTTAGAATTAATACCGAAGGTGTATCTTGGTTTAAAAGTTTTACATCAGGTATGTTTTATAAACTAATGAATGCTATGTCAAATATTGAGGTTGCTGAGGGCGGTTCTGATTTTAGGCTGCTGGACAAGCAGGTAGTGGATAGTTTCCGGCGTTTTCGGGAACGGGCCAGATTTATTCGCGGAATGATTAGTGCGATTGGTTACAGGCAGACTAAGCTTGAATTTATTGCGCCCAAGCGCTTTGCCGGACATTCCAAGTTCTCTTTAAAAAGGATGTTGCATTTTGCGCTTGATGGCATTACTGCCTATTCTAAACTGCCACTTCGTTTTGCCTTTTACCTGGGAATTATTTTGGGTTTTGGCAGCATTGGTCTGACATTGCATGTTCTCTATATAAAATTTTTGACTTCGGAAGCTGTTCCCGGCTGGGCCACAATAACTGCAAGTATTTTGCTGCTTGGCGGGATGCAATTGGCGGGAATTGGCATTATCGGTGAATATGTGGGGCGGATATTTGAGGAAGTAAAACAGCGTCCGCTGTATTGGTTAGCAGCTGAAATCAGCCAACAGAAAGAGCGAAATAAAATGTGATTTTCTGTTCTAATAGAGAACTCTGCTTAATCAATGTAAAAAAAACGCGAGTTTAGGGAGGATTTTTGCTAATTAGGCAGAATAAGTAAAGTTGAGCGTTGTAGAAAGCCGAATCCAGCTCAGGTACGGGGGAACCAATTTATAGGGGTGAAATTTGGAAAACGCAAGTTTTTTGAGTAGGGTGCCTGCAACCCTAACCCGTCAGCTAACCTCGGAGGCCAGTGAGAGGAGAAACCAATTTGCATAAGTTTTTCGGGTTTGTTGTCGCTCTATGCCTCTTTTGCGGAACTGCTGCTTCAGTTCAGGCAGCTACATATGAGGCAGGCGATCGGGGCGAAGATGTGGCCGCTATTCAAGCCCAGCTTAATAATCTGGGTTTTAATGCCGGTGCAGCCGATGGGGTTTTTGGAAATGCAACAGCAGATGCTGTTAAATCTTTTCAAAAATCGCGCGGCCTTGAATCTGATGGTGTGATTGGAACCGAAACCTATCGTGCGCTGATGGGCAGGGATATTCCAGCAAGCCGGGATTCTTCCACAGCTTCAGTTCGACGTATTGTTCAAACGGCCCTGAGGTACACTGGTGTACCGTACGTTTTTGGTGGGACAAGCCCAGGCGGCTTTGATTGCTCCGGTTATACCCGGTATGTTTTTGCTCAGAGCGGCATTTATTTACCGCGTATGGCTGACGAGCAATTTGAAGTTGGACGGCATGTGTCCTACGGTAATCTTCAGCCTGGAGATTTGGTGTTTTTTAGCACTTATACTTCAGGGGCATCACACAGCGGTATCTATATTGGAGATGGTAGATTTATCAGTGCTACATCTAGTAGCGGTGTAAGAGTCGATAGTCTGGATAGTGGCTACTGGGGTCCACGCTACATTGGCGCTCGCCGGGTGATGTAAACTAAGAGGGGAAGGCGTTTTGCCTTCCCGTTTTTATTTCCTTAACAGAAAGTAAAACTTTCTTAAAAGCAGGATACGGGTAACAGCGGCTTCCGTCATTACCCAAAATACCGGCATAAGTCGAGCTTTTTTATACTTTCCGCCTACCTTGTAATGGTACCAGGCTGTACCTAAAAAGAAGCAGAGTTTTGTCATGGTGAAGCAGCGTAAAGGGCTTGTATTTTATCAGGATAACTGAGACAATAGAAGAGATTGAGTTAAGCCGAATTGTAGTGGAGATAGTATTTTATGTTTAGTTTTTATTGGCAAAAATTTATAATTCCATTTTGGCTACTGGCATTAACAGCAATAGTGTGTTTTATTATTGCAAGTTTAGCCGGTCTGGCGGCACCGTTGGTAGTTAAGTTGCTGATTGATGATGCCCTGGGCGCAAACAGCATGAAGTTTCTACATTTTATTACTGCCAGTATTGCAATTCTATATCTTTTCCGAGGAGTATTCTCCTATTTCTATGGCTACTGTATGGCTAAAGCCGGTAATAAAATGCTGGCCAAACTCCGTCAGGACATGTTCAGTAAGCTGCAGTCATTAGATTATGCTTATTTTATGAAGACTCCATCAGGTGAGCTGATCTCGCTGTTTACTAATGATTTGCTGTTTATTCAGCAGGCTGTTACTGTTGGTATTCCTGATGTTATCGTGGAATCCATAAACCTGTTGGCAATTATGGCAATCATGATTTATTTTGACTGGCGGCTGGCTATGGTTACTTTTGCTACCTTGCCGTTCATTATTGTTGCTATCAGTTTTTTTAACAGCAAAATTGGGGCATTAGGAGTGCTTGTGGATCATGCGCTAGCCAAAGTAACGGCTATTATTCAACAATCCTTGGTTTCTGTTATTGTTGTGCAGAGTTATGTCCGTGAAGACTATGAATACAAAAAATTTAGCGACAAGATTCAGCAGGCTGCCAATGATTTGTTAAAAGCGCAGCGCTTAAGTGCCATTTTGGTGTCTTTGGTGGAGTTTTTAGCTGCTGTGGGGTTAACCATAATTATATGGTACGGCGGTCGGGAGGTTATCAATGGTCACCTGAGTATCGGCGGGATGTTTGCTTTTCTTATTTATATTATTAATGTACCAATGCCTATACGTAAAATCAGCCAGGCTTTGACTCATTTAAAACTTGGTGTGGTAGCCTGGGGACGTATCAATAGTTTGCTTAATGAACAAACACCGACTGTTGTAGAGGGTGATTTACAACTGCCTCATACTGACGGTGTAGTAGAGTTTAAAGATGTGTCCTTTGCATACTGGCAAGGCAAGCCGGTGCTGGAGGCTATTAATATTCTTGCGCGGCCAAATGAGATTATCGCTATTGTTGGTCCGAGCGGGGCAGGGAAATCCTCCTTTGCTAATTTGCTATTACGCTTTTATGATCCGGATACCGGGGCTATATATTTGGACGGTCTGGATATCAGGCGCCTTAAGATTGCTGAGCTGCGGCAGCATATAGGCTTTATTCAACAAGAGCCGATTTTGTTTAATACTACCGTTTTGGAAAATATTCGTTATGGCAGGCCTGATGCTACTAAAGACCAGATTGAACAAGCTGCTCGCCTGGCTGATGCCTATGATTTCATTATGAATTTGCCGCAAGGATTTGACACTATAGTAGGAGAATTAGGAGGGAAGTTGTCTGGTGGACAAAGGCAACGCATTGCTGTTGCCAGGGCTATTATTACTGAGCCGGCTATATTGCTGCTGGACGAACCAACTGCTGCGCTGGATGCGCAGACGGAAAAACAGGTGATGGCAGCCATTAGACAAGCCGGAACAGGCAGAACTACTTTTATTATTACACATCGAATGTCGACGATTATGGCCTCTGATCGGGTTGTGTATTTGACAGAGGGGCGAGTGGCTGAGATGGGCACCCACCAGGAACTTATCGATAAAGGCGGGTTATATGCCCAGGCAGTCCGCTTTAGTGAAATTGAGATGAGTATAGACACAAATCATCTATAAGTGAAGAAATAGGTGTAACAGCAAAAGCCGGCTGTTACACCTATTGTATATTTGGGGTTAGGAATGTATACATAATTTGGAGATTGGTGTAAAATTTGGTACAATTAAATAATTACCATACATAAGCAGGAGGTTTATTATGAACAAGGGTAGACAGCAAGCTTGGGCACTATTACGTGAACATGTTCAAAGTGAAGTATTATTAAAACATTGTCTGGCAGTCGAGATTGCCATGCGGGCATATGCTGCTAAATTTGGGCAGGATGTTGAATACTGGGGAGCTGTAGGGTTGCTTCATGATATTGATTTTGAGAAATATCCGGACGATCATCCTAACCATTGCCGAGAAATTCTTACCAATGCTGGCTATGACAGCCAGTTTGCCACCGATGTCGAGGCTCATGCCCGGGATTGGCAGCCAGAACGTACACTATTGCAAACAACCTTATTGGCTGTAGATGAAATGACCGGTTTTATTATTGCCTGTGCCTTGGTGCGTCCAGATAAGAGTCTGGATAACTTAGAGGTAAAATCAGTTATGAAAAAAATAAAAGACAAAGCCTTTGCACGTGCTGTAAACCGCGAAACCTTGCTGACAAGTGCGGAAGCAATGAATATTGACTTTAAAGAACATATTGCCTTTGTCACCCAGGCATTGGCTCAGGCTGTGAAATTGCCTGAGTACCAGGAGTTGCCGCTAGTGGGGTAATGCCCCAAACATAAACTAGGTAAGAATTGCATATAGATTAACGAAATAGCGAAGAGGAGAGAGAGAATGGCAAAACATGTTCTTAATAAGCTTACCGTTAATCTATATGACACTGATATTCAGAAACAACTATATGAGCATCTGAAATTATTGCTGAACTATCAAGAGGGACTAAGCCTGCGCCCGATTGTGGCACTTTGTATTGGTTCAGACCGTTATACCGGCGATGCGTTAGGGCCGTTAGTGGGTACTTATCTTGAAGAACAAACTATATGTAATGTATACGGTACATTAGAACAGCCTGTTCACGCTGGCAACTTTGTGGAGACATTGAACCAGATAACATACCAGTTTCACCATCCCATCATTCTTGCCGTTGATGCTTGTTTGGGGAAAAGTCATGAAGTTGGAAACATTGAAATCTGGCAAGGCGGTCTGGCGGCGGGTATTGCCGTAGGCAATCGTCTGCCTACTATCGGTGACATTTCAGTTATTGGTGTTGTTAACGCGCAAAGCCAGATTGGCTACATGGACTTGCAAAGTACATCTCTGTCAAAGGTAATGAAGCTTAGCCGAGTTATTGGTGAAGCTATTAATAACGTGCTGCAGGAGATAACCGCTGAGATAATTCCCGCTTATACGCAGTCGATGGCCAAATAATACGTAAATATAAAGAGCGAGATTTTCCGTAAATGTACGGAAATCTCGCTCTTTAGGTTTTCTAGTCTTCCGGAAACAATTTGTCCCATAGCATATACAATACGACTAATGTGCCGGCAAAGAATATACCAATATCAGCAATATAGCGTTCCATGCAAGTCACATCCCTTCTAAGCAAGTGAACAGTGTTTATATCAGGATTATATGCTACTTTTGTTTCTGATGCAAGAAAATGGGATAATAAAAATATATGTTGCCAGGCACATTTTCATTGTCCACCCCATAAGCTGTAATCGACAGAAGATACGGGGGTGGGTGACTGAATGGCTCTGGCGTTTTTTACGGTATTGGCCACATCGATAATTAAAGGCATCACCCTACTTATTTCCTATATAGCAAACAATACATTTCCTTTGCCGCTGTCAGAGAAGGAAGAGCATGTCTATTTGCAGCGCCTTAAGGATGGGGATGAAGTTGCCCGTAATGTATTAATTGAACGTAATTTGCGCTTGGTAGCCCATATTGTAAAAAAATTTGATAATACTGGCGAGGACGTGGATGATCTAATCTCTATCGGTACTATTGGCCTGATTAAAGCCATTAATACGTTTGATCCGGCTAAAAAAATCAGGCTGGCTACTTATGCTGCCCGCTGCATTGAAAATGAAATACTTATGCATTTGAGGAGTACCCGACGTATTCGGACAGAAGTAAGCTTATATGACCCAATTGGGGTCGACAAAGAGGGAAATGAGTTTACGCTGACTGTTTATCTGTTTGATACCTCTAAGCCGCGCCGTTACTTGGTTAGTCGAGGGTGAATAATTAGCTCAAAATCGTCGCCTTTTTGGTCTATCTCTTTTCGGTAAGTGGCAAACTCCATAATCGTTTTTAACATTTTATTTTTGGCTGCCGGGTCCTTCGCCTTGTGGTAGGCAGACAGAACTTTTCTAAGTTTCGGAATTACATCCTTTTGAGCTTTTTCTCTTTTGGCCTCAATTGCGAGAGCGGCTTCTGTGTTAATAATTGCTTTTTCCGTTTCAGCAATCCGCTCAGACAGTTTTTGCGATCTGTCCAGATAAACTTCCTCAGTGTATATTTTCCGTTCGAGGAAATCATGCAAACTATCTACTTGCTGGTTAAGGGCCTTTAATTCCTTGGTTAGATTTTGCAATATCTTCTGGTTAATGCTAACCGTGTTTTCCTTTTTGCTGGCCGGCTTATGACTGTCCCATTGCGACTGGTATTCCTCAACCCACGCTTCCAGACCATCTATTACTCGTTGCTCCACATACTCAAAGCGGCTGCTCTTGTTGGGGCAGTGTTTGTTATAACAGATTAGGTGAGGATATTGTTGGTGAGAATATGGCCTGTATACCATGCTGGCACCGCATATATCGCATTTAATCAGCCCTGCAAGCGGGTTGGTTATGCCGTTAACTAATTGATAGGGTACGTGGTATTTGCCTTTTAAAATGGCCTGCGCCTTGTCAAATAGCTCCTGAGAGATAAGCGGCTCATGTTTACCCTGGACGCTGATCCATTCTTCACGCGGCCGCGTTTTGGTGTCGCGTTTTTTATCGGGGTCCTTGGACTTTTTACTTTCTTTCTTTTTCCACTGTACCTTCCCGGTATAAACTTCATTTTTGAGGATAAAGAGGACGGTAGAGGATTCCCACGGCTTGCCGGTATAGGTTTTTGCTCCGCGCCGGTTTAATTCGGCAGCAATCTTATGGCCTCCCATATCACCATTCGCATATAATTCAAAAATTAGCCTCACCACGTCGGCTTGCTCGGGGTGGGGTATAAGCGTCCTGGTTTGTCCTTCTTTTTTAATCTCGTAGCCGTATGGCGGTCTGGTTCCTATATAATTGCCGTCCTGTACTGATCGTATTCTGCCGCCTTGTAGACGCCGGGTTATTATTTTTAACTCTTTGCGTGCCATAAAGGCTTCAAATTCGGTGTATTCTTCGTCAAATTCGTCGTTTAGGTTGTAAATCTTTCGCGGCGTGACAATAAGAGTGTTGGAATTTTTGAAGGTCTTTAATATGAGGCCTTGATCTTCCATATCGCCACGGCCTAGCCGGTCAATCTCCATGCAGAAAACAGACTTGCATTGCCCTGCTTCAACTTCCTTTAACAGTGCAAGCATTTCCGGCCTGTGAATTAGACTTTCACCTGATACTATTTCCTCGAATACTTTTGTTATATTAACGCCGTAGTCTTTAGCCAGCTTATACAAGGCTTTTTTGTGCTTGACTAATGTTTCACCCTCGCCGCGAGCCTCGGCCTCTTGATCTTCCCGAGACTTACGCAGGTAAAAATAGGCCGGTTCTAGGTCGTGTCGTGTATATTGCTGCTTCATAGTGTGTCACCCCTGATTTTATGGTTTACAAACTTTACAAGGGACAAGCGTTTATTTATGCGGTTTTATATATCTACACCAAAGTACTCCAGCATATCGATTGCTGTTTTTTGTGTGTGCGCAGATTCTGCGTTTGCTAACAAATAACTAAGCGGCGCCTCAAACGCAAAGGCCGAAATCGGAACAAAATGTCCGTCTCTACTCCATTGACCTGCTCCGCTGGCTAGCAGTGCATAATATATTATAGAAAAATCATCGATACTCGCTTTGCTATAGATGATAATCTTTCTTAACCTCTTATCTGATAAGCAAAAATTATAAATATCATAAATAATTGCATCTGCATTACTAACTGGTGATACATCTCTGTACTTGTTAAGCAGTTTTTTTAGTTTCCACGACTTGAGCAAGGAGTAAAATAAGTTACCTAACAAAATACGCCCCTCCTTAGGAGTTAAATATAATATATAGTTTCCCGGATTATTTTATAATCTCAGCTTTCACTATTGCGGCTTTAGGGCCGCGAGCGTTATTTCTTGAATCAATAGCCGGATCGGTTGCATTTGCATCCGCAACACCTTTTATTGTTATTGTTTTATCTATCAAGCTTTTTTCTACGGGATCATATAAAACTGCTTTCCATTCGTTGCCGTTTTTATCTTGTATAGTTATGGGAACAGAGTCGAAGCTTCCAAAATCGCTTACTATGTCACGGCCAGATTTTTTCCCGCTACCTAAAATTACTTGTCCACTAACAATCACAGAATCGCCGTGTTTTATTGCGGTAATATCGCCGCCGTTGCGAAAGTCAATAGGTTCTTTACTGCCTTTAGACATTGAGTGAAGAGTGCTTTGGTTTGATGAACAGCCGGCAAAAATAAATACAAATGCGATTAATATGAAAACATATAATATTTTTTTCATCGGGATCCTCCTAGTAACAATTCTTTAAATATTGAAAAACAGAATCCATTGGTTCTTCTTCGGGAATAACGCTTTCCCATGAATCGCTTATCGTAGCCCTGTTAAGCTCTTTGCTATCAGAATAAATAACTTCTTCGAAGATTTTATACTTTGAATTTGCAATATCAAATTTAACGTATTCAAGTATACTGGATGGATTAGTATTTTTTAATTTAGGAACAGTATTAATAATATCCTGAGAAAAATTTTCTTTGTATTTTTCAGTTGACGTTATTTTTATCCAACATGATACTAAGTTGCTATTGTTGTGTTTCGTTACTGATTTTGAATCGAGATAGGTTATAATTTTATCGTTACCAACAACCTTTATCCATCTATTATTTTCTTCTGATGCAAAAGCCAAGCCAGACATACAAAAATTAACGATAAGTATTAATGCAAAAATAAAACATTGTTTTTTCAAAAAGACCACTCCTTTTTAAATATAAAGACACAGCTTGTCCATTTGCTGTGTCTTTTGCTTAATATCAAATGCGTCCTGGTTTTATTCCGATTACTTTGCCGACTATTTTTACTCTACTTGTTTCTTCTTTATAAAATTCTCTATCATCATATAAACTGTTATCTGATTTCAATATGAGGCCATCAGGCACTTTTTTTATGCGCTTTATAATACCCTCATCGCCGTCTACTATAACAATAGCTACTTCGCCGCTATCTACATCATTTTGTGGACGAACAATAGCGTAGTCGCATGGAAGAAAACGCGGCGTCATGCTATCACCTTTAACTTTAAGCATATAGCAATTTTTGCAATCTCCGTTAGATACTATCCATTCTTCTTCGCCTAAATACTCCTGCAAAGCATAACCACCAACCCCAGCGCGAACTTCACCAAATATGGGGAGTTTGATTACATGTTGGTGTTCGGGAATTAAAATAGCATTTGACGGAATAGGTGGATCGCTTTTTATTGTGGCTGCCGGTAACTGCAACTTTGAATGTACTGCAATTTCTTCTTCGTTAATAATATCAATGCCATCTATATGCGATTTTATGAGGGTATATTGTTCGGGTGACAATTTAGTGCCAGGTGTTTTTTTTAGTATTGTGTTATAAAAATTACGATGTGTTTCTTCTGTAGTGGCAGAGGGAAAGTGACTGCTAACAGCGTATGGATAAGATGTTTTTACAAGAGCTTCAATTAATCCTTCATATTGCTCAGGGGTTAACATTTCAATTTTTTTATCTAAAGGTAAATAACCAGCCTTCAGCATGAGTTTTTCATAGGATACTTTGAGAGCAGGTGCAAGTTTTTTTAATATATTTGGTGTTGGCATTCCGCGTTTACCATTTTCAAGTTGGGATATATACGAGTTTGATACACCTGATTGTAACTCAAGTTGCCTTGTTGTTAATTCTCTCTCAGTTCTTAATTCTTTAAGATATTTACCAAATTCTTCCGCTGTCAATTGTAATCACCTCTTTTTTTATTATAAAGAATTATAAGGAAAATGTAAAAAAAATAATAATAAAGTGCTTGCAAAAGTAATCAGGACATGCTATTATAAGTGCAAGAACATGATTACTTTTGTAATCAAGGAGGTGGAATGTATGCAAATAATACTTAAAGATCCTGAAAAACTCAAGGTTATAATGTTAAAAAAAGGCTTTACACAGCGTTCACTAGCTAAAAAATCTATTGTTTCGGATACTACTATAAATCATTTAATTAATGGCAAAAGAAATGTTAGTGCTCCTATTGCTCAAAAAATTATATCATCGCTTGAATGTGAGTTTGACGACATTTTTTTTGTCGAACTTGATTACAAAAGCAATCAAAAAGGCGGTGCGGCATGAACGAGTTAATCAGAGTTGATGAAAACGGCAAGATTACTGCCAGAGAATTGTACGAGTTTTTAAGTCCTGATGATAAGTCTCATTATTCAAGATGGACTAAAACTAACATCGAACAAAATGAATTTTATCAAGAAAGTATTGATTGGTTGGGGTTCGCCATAGTGGCTAACGGTAATGAAACCAAGGAGTACAGGCTTACAATCGATTTTGCGAAGCACTTATGCATGTTGTCACGATCCGAACGCGGCAAACAGGCTAGAAGCTATTTTGTTGAAGTTGAGAAGCAGTTTAAACTAGCATTTCGTGTTCCACAAACATTGCCAGAAGCATTAAGACTAGCGGCTCAGGCTATCGAGGAAAAAGAACAAGCCGTTAAGCAGCTAGAGGCAGCAAAACCGAAAGTAGAATTCTACGATGCAGTAACTGGCTCAAAAGATGCTATTGAAATTGGCGAGGCTGCCAAGGTTCTAAACATTCCTGGGGTTGGCAGAAACAAACTCTTTCAAGAACTTCGTAACAGAAAAATACTTATGAATAACAATCAGCCGTATCAAGAGTATGTGGACAGAGGTTATTTCCGAGTTCTTGAGCAGAAATACAATAAACCAAATGGTGATATATGCATAAATATCAAAACCTTAGTATATCAAAAGGGTCTTGATTATATTCGGCGGTTGCTAACTAAAGATAATGTAATTAATTTGCCAGCATAACTAACCATATGAAAAATCAGATCAGTCAAGCAGACAATCTACGGCAGCATACATTGTTAAAGGGGAGGGGTGAGAATGAGTACAGCCAAAAAGGTAGAGTCGCAGGAATACGCCGCAACCTACAAAGGCGGCAAATTTGGTAAAAGTGTAGTGCACGTTGTCGCGCCGCAGATAACGAAGGAAGAAAGCCTGCGGAGATTTCGCGAAGAGGTTATGCCAGCGGCATGGGCTTGCTGGGACACATTGACTACCAAGGAAAAGCTGCAGGTCAATGCCGAATGCGAGGCTGGTTTACTCGAATAGCCGGTTTTCCGGCTGGAATGATGTAGGACAGGCGGTGTGACAATGAAGTGTTTAATCTGCGGAAGGGAGCCGACTACATACGATTGGCTGATTATTGACGGCAAAGTCAAAGGCCCTGTGTGTCATGGTGGCTATGATTGCTATAGGCCGGGAAAGGCCAAGCCTGTAAGCCCGAAGATGCGCAAGGTCAGAGAGTTAGCCGAAAGATTCGCAAGTTAGGAGGGATAGGGTGCAAGCGCAAAAGATTGAGCCTCAGATAATTACGGCGCGGCAGGCGGCGCAAGACGGAAAGATGCCGTGGTGGGTGGTAGCTATAGGAAAAGCGGCGTTCTGGTTGTCGGTGGCGTTGTTTTTCAAAGCCTTTGCAGATGCCGCCAATATTTTAAAAAATTAGCCACACCGGGAGGTAAGACTAGAAAAATGAAACACATTGTTTTAACCTGCGGGCAAATTGCAATTGTTGATGACGAAGATTATGAATGGCTAAATAAATTTAAATGGCACGCGCAGAAGCACCACACCGATGGATATTATGCGGTTAGGAATGTTAGAGAAAACGGTATAAGAAGAAAGCAATATATGCACAAATTAATTCTCGGTATCGATGGAACTAGAACATTAGGCGATCACATTGATACAAACAAACTAAACAACAGCCGAAATAATTTAAGGGTAGCAAGCTTTTCTGAAAATAGATGCAACATAGGGATAACTAACAAAAACACCACAGGTTATAAAGGTGTATACCTAGATAAAAGATACAATAGGTTTTATGCGCGAATTAAAATTGGAGATAAATTAAGTTATTTAGGTACGTTCTCTACAGCGCAAGAAGCTGCGAAAAATTACAACGAATCAGCATTAAAACATTACGGGGAATTTGCAAGAATAAATAAAATTGATTAAAGAAGTAGCCTGCTTTTAGCAGGCTGAATCAAAAGTGTGGGTGTGGGTTGGTTCCCTATTTCTGAGTTTATTGTATATCAATTAAAGGTGGTGAACATGTAATGTTTTACGACTTTGGCGAGGAACTATACAAGGCCCGAAAAACAAAAGGATGGACGCACATTCAGGCGGCCATGAAAATTAACAGTATTTGCGTAAAGAAAGAAAGTGTCGCATCCCCTGACTCGCTGAGTAAATGGGAACGGGGCGAGGTTCTTCCCAAGATTGAAGCGGTACACGCTATGGCGCAGGTCTACAACAAGCCGGATCTGTACCAAAAAAGAATTGCCGCCATTGAACTGGCGACAAAAGAAAAAAGCCCGGCGGCAACCGGACTTAACGAAAAATTATCTTACTGTTATTCTACCACGCTAGACAGTAGCAGTCAATCGGAGGGATTTAGATGTTAAGAGTAACACACAAAAATCCACTGTCACAGTATTACTTCAACAAGATATATTGGGCGTCAATAATCGCAACAACCTTTGCGGAGCTAGACCAGATTAATAGGCAGATTCGCAAGGACAATATCATAGGGAGGGTGGCGTAGATGGCAAGACATGAAACAACCCACGACCTGACAGACAGTAAGTTTTTCGAAACAGATATTGCAAAAACAGGCAATGTCATAGTAGCGGTGATTAATACCGAGCATAGCAAAACTGAATTAGTAATGGATGCTGCCGACTTCGCGGAGTTTATCCAGCAAGGGGCTTTGATACTGAATAAGAAGAAGGGGGCAGCATAGTGAGTAATCTTGTTTCAGCCAATGAAATCAGAGCGCAAGTAAGTATTGTACAGGATGTTATGCGCAAAGTCATGAAAGATGGTACGCACTACGGGGTTATTCCTGGATGCGAAAAACCTACCTTATACAAAGCTGGCTCAGAAGTGCTTTTGACTACCTTTCAAGTATCGGTTAAGCCAGTAGTCGAGGACTTGTCTACACCGGATGAAGCAAGGTATAGGGTATATACCGAAGGAACGTATCGCGGTGATGGTTCCCATGTTGGCACCGGTATTGGCGAATGTTCTTCCAATGAAGAAAAATACAAGTGGCGCAAAGCCGTATGTGACGAAGAGTGGGAAGAGACACCGGAAAACCGACGGCGCGAAAAGTGGTTTAAGGGTAAGTGGGATAAGGCAACCAGAAAAATGGGTGAATCATACAAGGTTAAACAAGTCAGAACAGAAATTGCGGACGTTTCCAACACGGTCCTAAAAATGGCTAAGAAAAGAAGTCAAATTGATCTTACCCTGACTTCCACGGCTGCCAGCGATATATTCACCCAAGATATTGAAGATATGCCACCTGAGTATCAGGGTATGGGTGAAGATGTAGCGCCAACTAAAGAGCAAGTACAGCCGCCACAGCCTAAAAACGCAACTCCGGCAGATGTAGTGGATGAAAATATACCGAATTGCGAAGGTTGCGGAGTTCCGATAGCTAAAACAATGGCTGATGCTGAAAAGGTTATTGACTGGTGCAATAAAAAGTATGGCGGCGTGAAGCTCTGCCGGAACTGCCAGAGCAAATAAAATGCTTGAGTTTAACGAAGAACTTCACCAATACACCGATAACGGCATAGTGATTCCGTCAGTAACCCAAATACTCCAGTTTTCCGGTTTAACGCCGGACTTCTCAATGGTTAAGCCGGCAGACTTGGAGTGGAAAGCAAACTTAGGCACTCAGGTTCACGCGGCAACTGCGCTGGATGATGAAGATAACCTCGGTGGCTATGACACACAAATTAACGGTTATATCGAAGCGTGGCGAAGGTTCAAGGCCGAGTGTGATTTTGTTCCTCAGGTTGCAGAGCAAAGAGTATATTCCAAAAAGTACGGTTACGCCGGGACGCTTGACCGGATCGGCAAGCTAGGCGGGGTTGACACATTGTTGGACATAAAGACTGCCAGTATAGTTGATCTGATTTGTGTCGGTCCGCAAACAGCCGCATACGAGGCGGCTAGTAACGAGCAAAACAAGCGCAAGACCAAATATAAACGGTACGCCGTTAAACTATCTCCAGATGGCAAATACAAACTGATTGCGTGTAGTAACCAAATGGACTTACAGGTTTTCCTTAGTGCCTTAAATTTATATAACTGGAGGATGAGCAAACATGACAGAGGATAAAAAAGTAGCTAAAGAGGTTAAAGTTTTGGTGGCATTAACACCTAATGCGGTATCGTTGGCAAGCCAAGCGGCTGAGATTATAAATAAGGCCAAAGTGGTAAAGGTTACAAGCCCAGATCAACGGACTAACATTCTGGAATTAGCCAAGAAAATCAAAACCGTATCTAAGGGATTAGAGGACGAAAGACTTAATACCACCAGGCCGATGGATGCAGCAAAAAAAGAAATTATGAGCCTTTATCAAGAGCCGCTAGACAATCTTATTAAGGCCGAAAACATCATTAAAAAGGCTGTTCTGGACTTTGACCGGGAAGAACGCCGCAAAGCCGAAGAGATGCAAGCCAAACTGAGAGCAGAAGCCGAAGAACGGGCGCGGAAAGAGCGCGAGAAGTTAGAAGCGCAAGCCCTTAAAGCAATCGACAAAGGCAAGGAAGAAAAGGCTGAGCAACTTATTGAACAGGCCGAAGCAGTGCAAACCTTTGCCCCAGTTATTCAGATGCCGGTGCATAAAGCGCAAGGAACTTCGGTTCGTCAGGTATGGAAGTATCGGATTACTGATGTAAACCTGATTCCAAGAGAGTATATGCTTCCTAACGAAAAGATGCTCGGCGCAATGGCTAAGTCAACGCATGATGCGGTAAAGGTTCCTGGTGTTGAGTTTTATTCCGAAGATTCTTTGGCAATATCGGTGTGATGCAATGACAGATGAAATAAAAACCTATTTTATGCAGCGGTATAAAGAAGCTAGTTTCCGAGTTGTTCCCGGACATTGGCCAGACTTTAAGAGCAAAGATGAAGTTAATAACTGGATTGGCGGCATGGAAAAAATAACGGAAGCATTTAGCGATGCTTTCCAGAACCCGACAGGAGGTAAAGCCTAATGTTACAACTCCGAATTGAGGGCGAAGGGTTAGTATTCGAAAAAGAGATCGGTGAAGCATTAACCAAAGATATTATGGCGATGGTGATCGACAGGGTATTTGCCCCAAAGTCACGGCCAAGAGAGGTACATGTCCAGGCGGTGCCGGTTGTTGATAACTCAATTCCGGCTGATGAAGAAAGTAGTGAGCCTCCCTAAATTGGCAAAGAGACAGATCGGGCCGAAGCCGGGAGAATCGTTGATTGAGTATCACAAGCGGGTGACTAGGGGGCTATAACGCCCCCAGTGTTACTGCCAGGGAAAGGATACCAATTCAAAGTACGCGATAGCTACTAAACCAATACCGACTACAACGAACACCGTTTTTGCTAGTGTTTCCAGTATTTCCATAGCGAACGCCTCCTTTGGGTAGACCTTCCCAGTTTAGTATGTGCGGGACTGAATTATTTATGCGGGGTGAGATTGTGCGATTTAAAAAGATAAAAATTACCTCAGAAAAGAAAATTATGATGCTCTTTGAAAAGCAAAGCAAAAGCAAGGTGTGGGATGAATACTCGCTGACTTGCTCAGAAGAGGCGCGGCCAGAGTTTTACGCAGCTATGCAATCATTGAAAAAGTATGTTGTTGAAATGTGCGAGCTGCCTGATGATTACTTGGACCGGATTACGGTCCGTGGCGTGTCATTTAGTTATGCCGGTATGGATGAAGTCATGGGCGCCACGATCAGCGCAGGAATGAGACTGGATGATTCGTATACTCAGTTGAACTTAAACACGCCGCATAAGGCAAGCGGATCGTATTCAGGTCAAGACCCTGACCCAATGCAGGTGTTATCAGATAAGTGTATTGATGCACTAGACATACTTTGTGAGGAAGCTGGACTATATGTAGACGGAGAACGGGCGCAAATGCAGTTGTTTGGTGCGGCTTAGATTAAAGCGGGGGCTTAGGCTCCCGCTGGGGTAGTGGGGTGAAAACTTGGAACCAGTGTTAAGGTGGCCGGGCGCAAAATGGCGTTTAGCGGACTGGATAGTGAACCAACTACCACAACACAAAGTGTATTGCGAACCGTTTTTTGGTTCAGGAGCGGTGTTCTTCACTAAGCAGCCGAGCGGCACAGAAACCATCAACGATATTGATAACAATATTGTAAACCTTTTTAGAGTCATAAGAGACTCTGCAGACGAACTGGCACGACTAATTGAACTGACACCTTATAGCCGGAGCGAACTGCATGATTGCGAAAACATTGTAGGTAATGACATTGAGCGAGCCAGGCGGTTTTTAGTACGAGTTTGGCAGAGTTATGGTGGTAAAACATATTGCAATACATCATGGGCTCATGATCGGACAAATACGGTATTTAGGCCTAAATACTGGTGTAAGTTACCGGACAGGCTGCTAGAAATTGTAGAGCGGGTTAGAATGGCTCAGATCGAGAATATGAATGCCCTTGAATTGATTGAAATGTATAACCGGGAAAATACGCTGCTCTATATTGACCCACCATACTTAAGAAACACCAGGACGCAGTTACATTATAAATATGAGTTTGCTGGTACCGAAGAACATAAGGAATTATTGCGATTATGCAAAAAGCATGTAGGTACCGTAATTATTAGCAGTTATGACAATGACTTGTACAACAGCGAACTAGATGGATGGGAAAAGCGGCGAATGACTGTTGCTACAAATAATGGCGGTAGCGCAGAAGAAGTTATTTATTTAAGCTCAAATTGTACGATACAAGGAAGTTTGTTTAATGTGATGGGGTAGTGGGGTGAGGTAGTGGCAAGAGCAAGGAATATAAAACCAGGATTTTTCTCGAACGAAAATTTAGTTGAAATTGAACCACTTGGACGGTTGCTGTTTGCAGGGTTATGGACGCTTGCTGATCGTGAAGGCAGGCTAGAAGATAGGCCAAAGAAAATAAAAATGGAACTGCTGCCTTGCGATGATTGCAACATTGAAGCGTTATTACAAGAATTAGCCGATAAAGGTTTTATTTTACGCTACAAAGTTAATGGCGTGGCGTATATCCAAATAATAAATTTCTCCAAACACCAGAATCCTCACAAAAATGAAAAGCCAAGTGAGATACCTGCACCAGAGTTGCACGGTACAAGCATAGTACAAGCACAGTGTGAAGATGATACAACTCCAGAAAAGGATGTTACCACTCACGCTGATTCTCTGATTCCTGATTCCGGATTCCTTACCACTGATTCTCAGATTCCGGATAATTCTTTTGTCCCGGTTTCGTCCGGGACGGATGATGAAGCGCCGGCAGATCCAGGGCAAAAAGGTGATAAGCGGCCCAAATACACTTATGGGCCTGAACACATGGAACTTGCCGAGCAACTTAAATGCAGGATTTTAGAGCATATGCCTAATTATAAATACCCTAGTTGTCTTGACCAATGGGCAAATACCATACGGCTTATGATTGAACGTGATAACCGGAGCCTGGTTGCAATATCAGCAGTTATCGATTGGTGCCAACAGGATAGTTTTTGGCAGACAAATATTTTGAGCGCTGATAATCTGCGTGAGAAATTCGACCGGCTGCAAGGTAAAATGACGGCTGTTAAAACAATCGGCAAACAGGGAAACGGCAGCAGGCTAAGTATGATGGAGAATGTGAAAAGGAGGCTTGCAAGTGGTAGTTGAGAAGGTTATTGACACTCTGGCGCCGTTAATTTGCGCTTATCCGAATGCACAGATAACCGAGGAAACCATACAAGTCTATGCCATAGCACTGTCGGAATTAAACGAATCTGAATTGGCCGCCGCGGTTATGCGGTGTATGAGAACGTGCAAGTTTTTCCCGAGCATTGCTGAAATACTGGAAGCTGCACAAAAGATGATTGAGGCTGCGAGCGGGACTGGTGCCAAGGATGCTGACGAAGCATGGAACGAAGTGCAAAGGCAAATGCAAGTAGCTTTTGTATATAAAAAGCCGATATTTAGCACTCCGGAGATTGAACAGGCGGCTTTAGCAATGGGTTGGATTGGTTTATGCGAGACACCAACTGACCAGATCGGAGTAGCAAGGGCACAGTTTTTGCGGCTATATGAAGCGACTTGCAGGCGGAAACACGATAAGCGGATTAATGACAATGTTATTGAGTTTGTTGGAGCCGCAAATCTTGTAAAAAGCCTTGCTGAAAAGAAAGGTATTACTGACAAGAAAAAGTTGCTGGGAGGTACGGCCTAATGTGGCAACAATGGCAAGAGGCAATGCTCCTAGAGGCTGACCGTCTGGGCGTGCCACTATGGGCGATAGCTTATGAGTTTAGCAAGTCAGTTGGAGAATGTGAAAACAGGCTGGCGTTGTTGAAATGGAGGGGTGCGGCGTGAAGTGTGATATTTGCGGCAGACCATCGGACAAGGTTGAACGGTTTAGGGATTGTGACTGGTGCCCGGAGTGCAAAAGTGACTATGACCGGGCAAGGAAATTGGTTGCAAGGGACGCTATGATAACCATTATTAAGCGGATGGAGAGGCGACAGTATGTTATGAGTCAAAAGGCCTCAAATGCTTAGATTATCAACCTCAGAAGCCCGAAAGCTCGGCATAGTGGTAAACAAAAAGACCGGCTGCGCCAAAATGAAGCGCAAACGGCCAGAGCCGGTAGTCAAGCAAGAGTCCGGTAAGCTAACAGTCGTTATCTACGACATACCGCCAAGCCTCAACGATTGGAAAGACCTACACTGGGCAGCCAAAGCAAAGGTAAAGAAGCAATGGGAAAACCTGCTGATAGTGCTACTAAGAGGCTGTAAGCAAGTTGAAAGGCCAGTAGTAAGGATTATATACTACCCGGATATAGACAGAAGCCGGGATAAGGATAATTACACGCCAAAGTTTTTGATGGACGGGCTTAAGAAGTCGGGAGTTATCCGGGATGATAGTACAAAAGTGGTTGATCTTGATTGGGATATTGGGCCGGTTGTTGAGTGCGGCAGGACTGAAATTGTGATTCGGGAGGGGTAAGGATATGAGCGGGTATTTTTATAATTGCCGGCGTGAATATATGGATTTAAGTTTTGTAAATGACACTGACGAGAAGCATGATTGGATAGATCGTAACAAATATAGCCACTATGTAATTTTAAACAGACTGATTAATTTCATGAAAGATCGTGGTTTTGATATTCAGCACGATGTATCTGTGGCAAAATGCATTCGAAAAGATCACTGGGTTGGCCGCAAGGGGGAATTAAGATTCGTTTTAAATAGGTATCCGCGAGGATTTAGTTTTGAATTTTACCAGGAGATAGTTACAGAAAACCGACATGGTGGCCGGTATGATTTTGATAAATACCAGAAATGCCCGTACTTAATAAAACTATCTTGGATTAACGAGACAAATAAAATAGCAGCATTCTTAGACTCGCTTGGTATTACTAACAATTCTAAACAACGGTATGTTCGGGCGACAGATAAGATTAAGAGTAATTTCGTTGATAGTTGGCATCACCCTCAAAAGGATGTGAACTTTGATTTACAAGAACTTCACGGTACTACCTGTGAAGGAACCTATAACAACACTGACAGGGACAAAAAAACCATATATAACGGTCAGATTAAATATTATCGGGGCTATAACGGCAGATTGATGCGCGGAACTGTATACCACAATATCAATAACATGTGGTGGGTTATTATTAATAAATTTGAATACCACAATATTGCTGATTTTGAATTGTTTGACCCAACTGAGGAAGATTTAAATATTAGGCGTAAAGTCAAGGATAGAAAGCCAAAATCGTACATTGATAAAATTGATAGTTTAAGCAAAATGAGCAACAAAGACCTTATGAGAGAGTTAAAAAACAGAGGGCTAAAGGTGGCGGTGTAACCATGGAATACGGTAATGTACCATTGCAATACTTAAAAGCTGATTGCCTAGAACCGGAAGCGGAGTATGCAAAGCAAAGCCTAGATTATACCACTCGTACGGCAACGCCTGCGGATATAGCAAAGATTGAGGCCGCGATTGCGGGAAAGATGCCAAACCTTACTTACAGTATCAGCGCGGAGATTGGTTGCAAGGCGGCGCCCGAGAAGATTGATTTGCCTTTCGAGGAAATGGGCAGAAAGAAGAAGGGCGAGGAAGTGCAGTATAGGCCGAGATTCTATGACCGGGCAGGGTAACTGAGATTAACCGGGGGTGGAGATATGCCAGATTTAGATATTATTCCGTTAGATGAACGCTGTGATTTTTGTCGCAGGAAACCGGCTACAAAGCTTTGTGATTATCCGGTTGGTGAGCGGGCTTCTCCACACATGGTAATAAAGTACGGCAAGCGAATTACCTGTGATGCAAAAATGTGTGATGATTGCGCAACTAGCTTAGGTTATGAAATGGATTTTTGCCCTAAATGTATGGAAGAATTAAAGAATTTGAAGTGAGGTACTGATAATGGGCAAGGCAACTCCTAAAATGATTGAATATGCCCAGGGATTAATTGGACAGTTGGGTTATGATCTGGATGATTACGACTTTAACAATATGACCTTTGAACAGGTGAGGGAACTCATTGACGAGTTGAAGGATGAACGGGGGTATTAGCGGTGATTAATGATATTTTTAAGGCCATCGAATTAGGCGAGCTCGGCGTAGAAATAAAAGTATCGTCTGATAGCTATAACCGATTAACCAAGTACGACATTGAGTTATTTAGCCGTAAATTTGTGGAATGGGCCAAGATCGGCCAGCAGATGCAGTGGGTAGATGGAGTGCCGCCAGTGTTCAGGCCGGATGAAAGAAAGTGGATTATATTTGAGCGCCTAACGCCTTTTACTCGGGCGACAGTATACGATACTGCGGTATGGCTTGGCGGATTTTATAGCTAGGAAAAAGTTAAATTGGCGCGGAGATGGGCGTTATTGCCACTACCGCCGCTGCCGGAGACGGGGGAGTAATGGGTAGACAAGCACGGTTTGTTTACATTAGGTGCGATAAATGCCATGAATTATGTCGGTTTAGTGAAAAACACAATTGTAAGGGAGAGATAAATATGGAAAATAAGAGAGACGGAATAAAGGAAATCAATAAAATTTGCAAGGCTGTTTTAAATTTAACGGATGCGGATTTTGAAGAAGTAAGAAAAATGGCGGAAGGCCAAAGCAATTACATAAATCCTTTAAAGCCTGCGACATCCCATAATCAACAGCAATTAGGCGATCACAATACCCGAGTGCTAAACGCACTGCAAGCCCTTCGAGAAATAATTAAATCCGGTGCGGAGATTTAGGAGGCCGACAATGGACGCTAAAATAGTAGTTTCAGCTTCAGGCCACGGAAGGCCGAGTGGCTTATTGGGCGTTTTAGAACTTATGAATGCAATAGTTGTTGATTCTCCGTACATACAAATGCCGCCAATAGCTGCACCAAAAGGTAAGCCACAAAGACAATTTGCAATACTATGCTGCAAGAATTGTCAAAGTACAGGTACACTCCAAAAGGTTGACGGTGAGTATTATTGCCGGAAATGTGTGCGGGTGGTGAAACATAGTGACTAAACTAACGCCGGAGCAGGCGATAGAGATATTAAAGCCTTGCCCATTTTGTGGGGGCAATGAAGTTGATTTTAGTGACTGCAAAAGATTAGAAGCCTGTGAAAATTTTGAGTGCTGTGATGATGAAGAATATGTTTCGGTGGTTTGTAACTTTAACAAGGGTGGTTGCGGTGCGTCAAGCGGGTATCACGACACAAAAGAAAAAGCTAGTGCTGCTTGGAATAGAAGGGGTGAGCGCGGGTGAGTGAGTGCCAATATTGTGGCGAAAAACTTAACGGTGTAGAGCATGACCCATATACCTGTATATCTAATTTGCAGGTAGAAGTTAAAAAACTCAGCCAAGCAAAGTGCAAATGTCTTGGTGGCCAAAATTGCGCGGTAGTTTTGAAACACCAGTCGGAAAACGCGTTTTTGCTTGCTGAAAATACAATTCAGTGGCGAAAGTTAAAGGAAATAAAGAGTATAGCCTTGCCACTATACCAAGAAATGCGAAGGGAACCATACAAGAATTTATCATCATATGAGCGCAGGGCGTATGCGATTATACAGGCTATTGTCGGGGATAGGGAATCATGAGGCGAGGCTATCAATGCAAGATTAAGCCAAGCAAGACGGATTTAAAACGCATGAAGCGGTGGGAAAGAAAACAAGAAACAAAAGCTCAATTCGTGGGACAAACTTGTTGTGACAAAGCAATGATAACAACTTACGGCAGTGCGGTAGTTGTGGCGTGCCCCGATCATAAGGCGCAGGTTATTAGGGAGTAGGAGGTGTGTGTATGAAGTGTTTATTTGAAAAACGGTATACACCGTATGAAGCTAGAATGTTAGCGCCTGCTGTTGGCATGGTTATTGTACTACTTGCAGTGGCTGTGTTTTTGATAACTGGATGCGCGCCCGAGCAGCCAAACCAAACAGAGACAATAAAGCCTCGAGTAGATAGGAGAGACTGGATAAAATTAAACGAACTACGCGATAGTGAGGGTAATACGGTTTGTGCGTATAAAATAGACGGTGATCTTGAGTGGTGGGATATAATTATTGTTTACGACAAAAACGGAATTATAAAGCAAGTAATGTCTAAACAGTTCAGAAATTAGCATAGAAAAAGGGCGGCTATATGTCGCCCTATCAGCACGTATAAATATAATTGTGGGGTGGGGTACAAATGACAATGAATAGAAGCTGCGGTAACTGTATCTATTGGAGCGCAAACCATGCAGAGCATAAACGGTGCAAGACTTGTACTGATGGACGTAACAACTTTGTACCAAGAGACATGGCTTGTCCGGTGCCAAGCTGCCAGGCAGTTATGATATATTATAAAAAAGATGCATACCTGTGCTGCCCGGATTGCGGAACTGAGATATGGCCGTTTAATTCAGAGGTTAGTGACAAGGCTACAATCCGGCAGGAGTTTGAAAAGCGGCTACAGTGTGACAGGTCGTCAGATACCACGCATGGGACACTGGTGACAGTGCATAGCAAGTTAAATGGCGGCAGCAAGAGCAAAGGGAGCAAGAAGCCGCAGAAAAAGAAGTCAACCACGCAAACATACAATGAGTTAGCTGCTTCAAAGAATCAAATAAAATACAGAGAAACAGGCACAACCCCTTGAAATAAACTTGACAAAGTGGTATATTGAGGAAAGAGACGGGACCCTAAGAAGTTTACATAATACAGGCCAGCCTAAAAAGGTTTGGCCTTATTTTTATTTGTGGTTGCCGCTCGCTTAATTTCTGGTCGAAAGGCCAGGCAATACTTGCTGCGCCGCCAGTTCCAAGCCTGGCGGTATATGGGTAAGAGCCGAATACTGGTTAAGTCGGCGCGGACTGTAAATCCGTAGTGTGCTAGACACGGTGCTGGTTCAATTCCAGCCTTACCCACCATATTGAAGTTATGACCATTTCGTGGATATGCGCGATATGGTATTTTTATATGCTTACCTGGGCCGCTGACTGGTTCCTCCTTCCGGTCGGCGGTTAAATTTAATGCAGGGGAAATTACAATATATATCGAAGTTGTTAGTAAATGACAAAAAGGAGTGATTAACATGAAATTGGACGCCAAACACCAAGTGTTAATGGCTGTTTATACGGAGTATCAAAAGGATAATCCTGATATGCCAAAAGCATTATTGAAGCCTAAGGAAAATCTTGGGATAGAAAGCGACGCTTTTATTACTGCTCTTAAGAAGTTGTATAGTGAAGGTTATATAACTAACCCAGGAATAAGTGGAAGCGGATCTGATACTTGTGTCAGTGTTGCAATTATGGGAAAAATGATGGTTACTAGAGAAGGGTTAGAATACGTAGAGTCTATGCTTAATATAGATAAAACGTTAAGCGAAAAAGAAAAAGTTAATATAATACACAAAACTTTTACTGAACAGGGATTAGATATACTTACTGATTTTGCAGCCAAAGTAACTGCGGAAATAATAAAGTCAAAAATATAGAAATATAACTGCGTCCTTCGGGGCGCTTTTGTTTTGAAAATTAAACGGAATTTATTCCAAAAAATATTCCGCATTTTAAGCAAAAATTATTCCAAGAGCCGCAAGGCTCTTTTTTCATGCCCAAAAACAGGAGGCGATACCGTGAAGAATGGATGCAACTACTATCATGCGAAAGACCCGCAAGACAAACAAAACTGTCCGAATTGCATACATTGGAGCGGTACTCGCTGTAGTGTTGAGTATATGTTTAACGGCAAGACTGATTTGGTGCATGAGCCTGTACGTGTAGGGTGGAAGGGTAATGCGGTTGGGGTGCTTAGATGATGGGGAAGCCGATACCGAAGAATAAGCGGGTAGTCGATAAAGCCGGTATGAAGAAAGTAAAAACCATTGACCACTGCGAGAAATGCGGCAGGTGGACAGACGGCTTTTTTAATTTGGAAGTGGCTCACGTTATTGGCAAGGGTGCTGGTGGGCCGGATATAAAAGAGAACTGTATAAAGTTGTGCGGCCCAGCCAGTATGCAGGCCGGCTGCCACGGTGCCAACCACGCTGGTGAGATAAGCAAGGATGAATTGTTTGCTAAAATTGCTGAGCGGGAAGGTAAGCCGGTGGAAGAGATTAAGGAAATAGCTCATAGGGCTTGGAGGTTTGGAGAATATGCAACAGATTAAATACATAAGCAATGCATGTTGTGACAAGGCAAGACTAGCCGTAATAAAAGGCGGCACAGTTATTACTGCATGTCCCGATCATCCTCCAATGATTGTGTCGAGAGGTAAAGATAATGCTAAGTGACAAAGAGCGGCAGGAACGTGACCCGGCAGCACTACAGCGCGCATTATTGGAGATTGAGCAAGAGATTGCGGAGAAGTCTCCTAGATTAGTCCAGGCTAAGATGGAGGCAACAAAAGTTGATTTTGAAATAAAGCTGCTGAAAGAACGCAGAAGTGCGTTGCAGTCTGTTTTGAAATCAGTTAGTCAGTTTTAGAACTTACCAAGAAAGAAGGTGGTAACGTGGCTAAAGTAACAGCCGAAATAGTCGCGCAAATCATGGGGTTGGCGGCAATGAACTCCAACAGACAAATTTCCGAAATACTTTCCAAACAGGGTATAAACTTAACACATGTTACCATTGGAAAGATTATTAAGGAAAACCGGCAAGAACGAACCGAGGCAACAAAAGAAACAATCAATGAGCATATCAAGCAGACTGTCACAACTGACCTGGATATTTTACAGAATACCCGAGATAAGTTATATAACTGGTTTAAGGACGATAACCTGCGAATCAGTGAGCGGCTAATGTGTTTAGATCGGCTTACTAAGGTTATTGATACGAGGTTGAAGTATTCTGGCGCCAGTGAACCCGATAAGCCGGATGATAAATTTGACCAAATGACCGACGAGGAATTAGAGAAATGGATAAGCGCAAACAGTTAGCCCGGGCGATTGCTGAACGCGAGAGGCGCAACCAAATGCGCGAATGGTCATCGGTTCCTTGGCGTTGGATACAAGACTGCTGTTTGACCATGGATGAAGCTGACAACGGGATGGTTAAACATTATCCCGATAAAGAGTATTTGCAACTTGTTTGTGAGGTGTGGCAGCGCGAAAACTTATTGGCAATACCAAAGACGCGCCGTATGCTGCTTACGTGGATTATGTTGGGACTGCATCTGCATGCTGGTATATTTCGACCTAATTCAGCCATATTTGTTCAGTCTAAAAAAGCAGATGATAGTGACTTTCTTATCCAAGATAAACGAATGATGTTTATTTATAATCACCTGCCGACTGAATATAATTGGCCTGAATGCGTTTCTAAACAATACAGACTTAACTTTGACAACGGTAGTTATGTTATGGCAATAGGACAAGGGGCAGACCAGTTGAGACAGTACACCGCCTCATACGCCATGCTTGACGAATTTGCGTTCTGGGAAAGCGCAGAGGGTACATGGGGAGCGTTAAAACCTATTATTCAGGGTGGCGGCAAAGTAACACTGATAAGCAGTGCTGGCCCCGGATTCTTTCAGCGCATTTGTGAGGGTGATATATAATGCAAGGCATAACTGAATATAAAACCCCGCAAGGTGTGCATGTCCTCCGCATTCACTATACTGCCGATCCTGATAAGCAATCACCAGAGTGGGTTGCCGAACAGAAAAAAGGTTTAACGCAGGCACAATGGGAGCGTGAATATGAAATAAACTTTCATGTATATCCTGGCAAGCCATGGTACGAAGAATTTCGCATGGACTTCCACGTGGCAAGAGAACCAATTCAACCAATACCAGGCAGGCCAATATTCAGAGGTTGGGACTATGGGCAGACATTTAACCCCGCTGTCGTGTTCTGCCAGACTACGGTATTTGGTCAGTTATTGCTTTTATATCCTGAGATTAACGGGTTAAATAGCGGTCTGCATCCATTTGCGCGAACTGTTAAATCAGAGTCGGGAACATATTTCCCTGAGAATCCTTTTATTGATTACGGTGATCCGGCAGGGAACAATCGAAGCCCTAACGACGAAAGAAGCGCAACAGATATATTGCGTACCGATTATGGGATTACTGTGTTGCCCGGGCCGGTTGCGTTTGGAACACGATCTGAGGCTATTCGTAAGCTGCTGACCACGACCACGCCGCAAGGACAAGCGATGTTATTAATTGACCCGCGTTGTACATTTATGATTGGCGCATTTACTGGCGGCTATCATCGTAAGCAGCTTGCGTCTGGTCAGTTGTTAGAAGAACCAGATAAAAACGAATACAGTCATCCTATGGACTCTCTCGGTTATGTAGCCGCGAGCGTTTTTAAATCCGCAGGAAAAGGAACTAGTACTGAAGTCATAACCAACCACAACCCATTCAAACGAGGGAGGCGATAATATGGAAACGCTGATGAACATGAAATTATGGATATTAATAACAGCCTTTGGGATTGGCTTTACCATTGGATATATTCGTTGTTATTTTGTGCTTCGAAAGATTATTTCCAGAATGGGCAAAGCAGAACTTTGGGAATGGATACAAAACGAGTGTAATAGGAGGCGATAACATGTACAGGTTAGGTGACATCGCCAGGATTAGCAAGGTTACAAGCCTTGAACTATACCTTATGTGGCGCAGAAGTGACAGAAAAGGATTGGAGGCGATAACATGTGTCTATCACAACCAAAAGTAAACACAGCCACAACTACAGTGACAAAAGCTGACACTACGTCTAATGAAGACGCCGTTGCTAATCAATTAGAGCAGGAAAAGAAACGCAGGGGATTCCAGTCCACTATAGCCAGTAAGAATGTTTCGTCTGTAGCGCCAACAGCTAAAGTGACATTGGGGAGTTAAGCCTATGGATGCAAAAAAAGCAATCAAATATTATGACCGCAAATTCGAAAAGGCCAAGGAAGTGCGGCAGTCTTACGAATCCACTTGGGAAGATATTATGACGTATATCGCCCCGGATTTAAAAGGCTACTTGCACACCAACAATAAAGACCGTGGCGAACGCGAGGACAGTCTTATATATGACAACACGCCAACAAAGTCGTGGCTTGATTGTTCCAGTGGAATGTTTGCGAGTATCGCGTCACCGTCCCGGCCTTGGATGCAGCGCACTATGGCAGATGATAGTTACAACGACATTCCGGGGCTGAGGTCATGGCTTGACACTGTGACAAAAAAAGACTACAGCATATTGCACCGCAGTAACTTTTATAAGTGCAATTACACAGTGTTTGCTCATTTGTCTGCTATTGGTACGGCGCTTATTATCTGTGAGCCGGACTATGACAAAATAACTCACTGGACGGTTCCCAATATCGGCGAGTATTATCTCTTAGTTAATGGTAAGGGGATTGTGGACACCGTATTCCGCGAAATTGAATACACGGCCGAGCAGTTGAAGGGGTTATTTGGAGAAAAGGCCTTGCCAAAAGATATTGTCAACTCGATAACAGAAGCCAACCCGACAGGCGGCAAGTACACAGTGAGACACGTGATCGAGCCGGACAGTCAAGGTGTTGTACCATTCCGTAAGCCGTGGGCGTCTGTATACTATTTGCCAGACAAAAAATATGATGATATGCAAATAATTGATGTCAAGGGCTACAAATGGCAACCGTTCGCTGCTCCGCGTTGGTATGCAAACAATAATGAGACATATGGCAAGATGCAACCAGGGCGCGTGTCACTGGGTAACTGTCAGCAGTTGTCTACAATGATCTTCGATTATATGGATGCTGTCGACCAAGAGTTGAATCCTGCTACACAAGGACCGCCTATTACTGGTGCTATTGATAGACGACCAAACAAGCATAACATCATTGAGCCTGGCGCTGGTGGCTTGCAAGACCCGACTATCCGGCGACTGTTTGAAACTAACCCGCAATTACAGATTATGTGGGCTGCCATCCAGGACAAGCGCGAACAGATTAAACAGGACTTTTACCTGGATTTGTTTATGCCTATTACCACTGGTGGCTATGATACCAACATGACGGCAACAGAGGTAACACAGCGGCGTAATGAGCGAATGCTGGCACTTGGGCCGGTGTTGGAAAACGTTAATACTGAGTACCTTAACCCGATTACTGAGATCGAATACAACTACGCCACTGAAGCGCAAGCCTACCCACCTATTGAAAACTATGTGACAGAGGATGCGCTGGAGGCATTGCAGGGCGAAGAAATCAAGACCGAGTATGTCAGTGTACTGGCTCAGGCTCAGAAGATGGTTGACCTTGACCGGATTGACACTACCTTGACCTATGCAGAGAGGTTGGCAGCACTTGATCCAACAGTGGTAATGAAGGTTAATACTATGGAGACCATTGACGAAGTTGCTAAAATGTCTGGTGCGCCTGGTAGAATGCTGCGGTCTGATGATGAAGTTAAGGAGATGCAAGAGCAACAGCGACAAGACGCGGAACAGCAGCAAATGGTTGAGCAGGCGCAGGCAATGGCTAATGTGGCCGGGCAAGCAAGCAAGATGCAAATGGATCAGGATAATGCGCTTACTCGATTCTTGGGGGTGGAATAGATGCTACCAGGTGACAGACGCAGGCAAGAGCAGAAAAAGCAAGATGAAACTGCCAAGCTTGAACGTGACAAGTTTAACGCCATGATTCAAGCGCAAATGAATACCCCACAGGGGCGCAAGTTTGTGTATTGGGTGCTATGGTTGTTGCAATACAATCAGCCAAACCCTCACAACAGCGCACAGGCTTACCGTGTAGCAGCTATGCAGGGTGTTGCTATTGAGATACACCGGCAGATATATGGTATTGTGCCCAACGAGGTAGAAAAGATGATACGGGAAGGGGTTGAGGGTAGTTGAGATACCCGGCTATGTGAGTTAAGTAAGCGGCGAAAGGCCGTTATTTTTATTTTGGGAGTGTTGACTTTGGAGTTTAGAAAAGCTTTGGAATTAATGAAACAAGGCGTAGATGTTAAGCGCCCGCATTGGTCGGGATTTTGGCGACTTGAAGATGGCAAAATTATGATGTACTGCAAAGATGGCCAAGTCCTGGACTTTAGGGAAACTAAAGATACCTTGTTTACGATCTCTAGCATCCTGTCCGACGATTGGGAAGTGGCAGATGCCGTTAACAGTAAGCTTCTCAATGGAGAGATAATCAGTACGTTCACCTTTGGAGAAGCATTGCGGAACATGAAACAAGGTAACAAGGTTGCCCGTAAAGGCTGGAACGGCCATGGTATGTGGGCCGTTATGCAAAAGGGTTATCCTGATGGTATCCATATCAATAAGAATACTGCCGAAGCTACTGGAATACCGGAAGGCACCTTAATGAAGTTTCGGCCTTATTTTATGCTGTTTACTGCGCAAGGCGATTTTGCTCATTGGGTGCCGAGCAGCAGCGACATACTTGCCGATGATTGGCAGATTGTAGAGTAACCGGCTATGAGCCGTTATTTTTATGCCTAAATTTAAGGAGGTTCAACCATGACTGACCAAATGACCGCGGCACAGGGTAACACCAACGCCGTCGAGAGCGCATTTGACTTGCAATTATTTGCAGAGGGTGATCCGGCACCAGATCCGGTTACTGATCCAGCGCCAAGTGATCCAAACCCTACACCTGACCCAACAACGGAGCCGGTAAATAATCCTGATCCGACAACGGGTAATCCTGCTGATCCAAAGCCCGACCTGTTGGCCGACTATAAGCCAACTCTACCGGAAGGTTTCACGGCTGATGAAGCCATTATGGGCGAGTTTCTACCGCTTGCCAAGGAACTAGGTATTTCCGGTGAGCAGGCCGATAAGCTGATTGGCGTAGGCGCTCACCTTGCAGAACGGGTTATTGCTGACATTAACCAGCAGTGTGAATCCAAGTATGGTGAAGCAATTAACGCTATTAAGGCCGAGCAGGGATCCGACTTCGAGAAGAATGTCGGGCAGGTAAACGCTCTGTTAACCAAGTACGGCGACAAGAACACGCCAGAAGCTTTTCAAGCTGCTATGACAGCGTTGGCCGGATATGCGCCGGACGCAGTCAAGCCGCTTTATGATGCCCTAATCAAAATAGGGAAGGATGCTGCTGACCCTAGTTTTCATATGGGATCAAGCGCACCGAGTGGGCCTAAATCATTAGGCGATGTTTTATATGGAAAAAGCAAATAGAAAGGATGATGACAAATGGCAACTTTAAATGAAACTATGTGGAGTTGGAAAGACTACGCTTCACAACAAGACCCTGACGGAATGGCGGCTCGCGTAATCGATATTATGAGCGAGGAAAACGCCATCGTCGAAGATATGTATGTTATGCCCGGTAATAAGGATTATGGTCTTTTGACCTCGCAAAACGCTACCGAACCAACCGTATCAATCCGTGGTGTTAACGGTACTGTTACTGGAACTAAGGGCGCATTCAAACAACTGGAAGCCCATTGTGCACTATTTACCGCGCTTGGGCAGATCGACAAAGAACTTTATAACGCTGCTACCGACAAAAACGGCTTTCGTGCAAATGCGAATAAGCCGTTTTTTAACGCCATGCCGAAGCGCATTGCTAATGAACTGTTCTATGGCAGCAAAGCTAACGATGCACAGTCGTTTGATGGCTTGTCCCAGTTCTACAAAAGCACAACTACCGATGAGTTTGGCGAATATGTCGCTTTGGCCGGGGGAACGGGAACAGACAACCGCTCTATTTGGCTGATTGATTGGGGCGAAGATTCTTGTTGCGGCACTTATCCGAAAAACACCGTGGCTGGTTTGCAGCATACTCCATACCCAGAAACTCTTGTGGATATGCCGGATGGTTCAAAATGGCCGGCACTGCAGGACTTGTGGGAATGGCGTGTAGGTGTTGCTGTCCGCGATTACCGCAAGGTATACCGGATTGCTAACATCAGTAAGGCTGCCCTGAAGTCAATTAATACAACTAACGACACAGCACCAAACTTGTTTGATCTTATGATTGATGCCTTGACTTGGGTTAATCCTTCGCCGCGTGCAAGGTTTTACGGTGACCGTAATATTATGTCCGCATTCACTAAGCAGGCTTTCAATAAGTCTAACAACCTTGTGTCGATGGAAGAAATCTACGGCAAGAAGCGTGTGCCGTCCTTTATGGGTGTACCTATTCGCCGTTGTGATGCACTCGACACTGATGAAAGTCTCGTATCCTAATTAACTGAAAAGGGAGGAAAAAACAATGTATGATCTTCAACTTAGTTTTACAAAGCAAACCAATGGAACGCCGAAACAGACTATTACTGATTCGGCGGCTTCCACCAATGTATTAAACTTCGGCACCAAGGGGGCGTTTTATAAACCGGCTTATCTTCACATTCGTGTTGTAGATGCGTTTGAATCCGGTACTTCTGGCGCCACGCTTACCGCTGCATTGCAAAGCGATAGTGCCGAGGCTTTTTCAAGTGCGGCCACGATGGTTACGCCGATCAATGCCGTTGACCATGCCAACCTGACTGCCGGTTACCACAAAGTAATTCCGTTTCCTATCCAGGACACTGAGCAGTATTACAGGCTGTATTTTACCGCATCCGTAGCTATGACAGCCGGTAGTGTCGTTGCCTATATTAACGATTCGCCGGAGCTATAAGATGTATAAATGTATACGTCCGGCTTATATTGACGGCAAACTTTATGCAAAAGGTGCTGTTGTTGAAACGGTACCTAAGGGCTGGGACAAAAATTTCAGCATAACAAACCAAGAGAAGGTAAGTAAAACGAGGAAAAGGGACGGTTAATTCCGTCCCTTCCCATTTTTATTATTGAGGTGATTTCTTTGACTAAGTACGACATTTGTAATATTGCTTTATCAAATTTAGGCATTACCCGGTCTATATCCAACTTCACAGATAACACCATTGAAGCCATGCTATGTGGCCGTTATTATGACTTAGCCAAAGAAATTGCCTTAACAGCTTACGAATGGAAGTTTGCCAACATATACAACTCTGCGGCCTTGACACTAACCGAAGATGCACACGCAGAATATCAGTATGTTTATGAATATCCAGATGATTGTCTAAAGATTACCGCTGTTGGCACTGCAAGAGATTTAGGTGTATTTGAATATCCATTCGAAGTATTTGCTATTTATGATGAAAATTATGACACTGTTAAGCGCATTGGCTGCGATATAGCCGATGCAACGGCGAGCTATTTAGTCGATGTGGACGAAAATGCTATGCCGGCGGCTTTTGTTAAAGCCCTGTCGTGGGGAATTGCAGCAGAAGTTGCATACGGTCTTACGACTTCGCCCCAAATGGCGCAGTACGCTTCACAAATGTACGGCGTGGCGTTAAACCAGGCAATACACCGGAACTTTACCGAAGGGAAACAGACAAAGGAAATGCCTAGATACATCAGGGCGCGCGGAGGATGGTATCATGGCAAAGATTAAGATGCAACCTTCGTTTGCTGCCGGTGAGCTCGCGCCTGCGCTAAGGCGGCGGACAGACCTACAAAAGTATGCAATTGGTGCCGATACAATTAAAAACATGGTTGTCTTACCACAAGGCGGCTTGCAGGCTCGAATAGGTACAAAGTATGTAGCCTCTGTAAAAGCGCCGTTAAACAGCACCAGGCTTGTGTCATTTGCTTACAACACTGCACAGGCATACATACTTGAGTTTGGCGATTACTATGTGCGGTTTTTCATGGACGGTGCGCAAATAGTTGTAAGCGACACGGACTCTACTCCTTATGAGGTTGCAACTCCTTACCCTGTGGCCGATATATGGAAGTTGAAATTTGAGCAGTCTGCAGATACGTTGTATATTATTCATCCAGACTATATTCCGAGGCTGCTTACCCGGACGGATCACAATGCCTGGACGCTAACAGTTGGTGACTTTGAGTTTGGGCCACTTAATAACGAGAACAGCACTACTAAAAGAATCACGTTAAGCAATTCAGATGGTGATACATGGCTGTATGAAGGTGAAACCGTAACTGCCACAGCTTCTACAGGGCTGTTTAAGGAGGAGCATATCGGGTCAATATGGGGCATTCGTTATAGAGCGTTTAACGGTACTGAAACTTATACCATATCTAGCGGTGTTGCATTTACAAGTGATGTCTTTAGGGTATTGGGAGACTGGACGGTAACAATTAGAGCCTATGGCGCTGACATGAATAACTCTAACACCACTATCTATAAGTCGGTTGATGATGGATCTACTTGGTTCAAAATCAAGACTATAGTGGCAAATATCCAGGACGGCAGCACTTATTCTGTGACCGGCTCAGAAGATGACGAATGTTTAATCAAGATTTCCAAGCCGGCTGCTGAAGATAGCGGCTCTATTACAATTGACTTATCAGGACAATATTCCTGGTGTTACTTTAAAATAACCGGTTATACCTCAACTACGGTTGCCACTGCTGTTATGCAAAATAACTTCAACAAAGGCGGTACTCCATTCAAAACATGGGCCGAAGGTGCTTGGTCAAGTTATAGAGGGTGGCAAAACTCAGTAACCTTCTTTCAAAACCGGTTGATGTTTGGCGGTAACGACAACTACCCTAATACCTATTGGGCGAGTTGCGTAGATGATTATTATAATAACGTGGTGAGCATTGACCAGGTAGAGGATGAATCAATACAAGACAGGCTGCCATCCAGGCAGGTAAACGCCATTGAGTGGATGATACCTATGCAGGATTTAATTGTTTTAACACAGGATTCCGAATGGACTATAAGCCCGTCAACAACGACGGGTATTTTTTCGTACAAATCTAAGATAGTGAAACAGAGAGGTTCTAGTGGTTGCAATGGTAGTGTTAAACCGGTGGTTATTACCGACACGGTTATATTCTTACGGCGTAACGCCAATAAGGTCCAGGGATTAACCTACACGGATGCAAATGGCTATTCGTCATCTGAGCTATCAATCATGGCAGACCACTTATTTAGTGGGTATACCATTAAAAAATGGGCTTATCAACAGAATCCTAACTCTATTCTGTGGTGCGTGCGCTCAGATGGGGCGCTATTGTCATTTACCTATATGCCCGAGCAAGATGTATGGGCTTGGTCGCATCACGACACAGACGGCTTGTTTGAGGATGTTGAGGTTATTCCCGGAGATGCGCAGGACGAAGTATATTTCATTGTTAATCGGACAATTAACGGTTCTACTTGCCGGTATATTGAAATGCTGGCAGAGCGGGACGTGACCAGCCGGGAAACATACTGGGGCGTGGACTGCGGAGCAAGCCAAAGCTATGATATGGCCACAACTACGGTAAGCGACCTTGACTTCTTGGAAGGTAAATCAATCAGGGTTTTCGCTGACGGTGTTAATGTTGGCAAAAAAACCGTTTCTAGTGGCGTGATTACTCTCGACAAAGCGGCAAGTTATGTGATGGTCGGACTTGATTATGATTGGCTTGTTAAGACGCTTAGTATTGATTCTGGTATAGACCGTAAGAAGTCGATTAATAGCGTCACTGTATCGGTTGTAGATTCGTATGGCGGCGAAATTATGAGTAACGAAATAGACCTGCCGATTAAACTGCCTTATCCGGGCACCGAATATTATACCGGTGACCTTATTGACGTAATCGCAAGTGCCACATGGGACTATCCCGGTCAGGTTATCATTCAGGGCACCGGTTACGATCCTATGCATATCGTAGCTATTACTCCGAAGGTGAGCTATGGAAGTTAAAACAGCGACACTTGCTGACGTGGATAACTTCGTCATGCGCCAGGATGATAAGGCAGAGATTTCAGAACTGTACGGCTTAGAGCCATACGATGCATTAAGGCGGTCTATTATTGAATCTGAGGACTGTTGGACAGCCGCAAGTGAGGAAAAAGTCCTGTGTATTGCTGGCTGTAGTCGAAGCAGTGACGGTGGTTGTTTATGGGTATTATTCGCCGACATACAACTGTTGCCGCTGTCTTTTTTTAAAGAAAGCCGGAAACATGCTCAATACATGCTGAAAAAGTACGGCAATTTATCAAACTACACGGCGGCAAGTAACGTGTTTGTTATTAAATGGGCGAAGTCATTAGGCTTTACGGTTGATGAACCAATTTCCTACGGCCCAAACGGACGTTTATTTTGCAGATTCCACAAGGAGGGGTAATATGTGCTTGCCAGTAATCAGCGCAGTTGCTGAATTAGGATCGGCAATATCGCAATCACAGGCCAGTAAACAACAGGCTGCCATTGCAAGCCAAAACGCAAAACTAGCAGAAGAACAAGCCAACGAAGTACAGATACAAAAGCAAGCGGAATTAAACCAGATCAACGACGAAAAGCGGCAGACTATGGGAACGCAACGAGCGGCTGCGGCGGCCAACGGTGGCGACACTAGCATGGGAACAGGGCTTGGCATTTTAACCGGCACCGCCTACAAGGCCCAGGAAGATAAAAACGACACGGAATATAACTTTGAACTTCAGTCCAATGCTTACCGGCAACAGGCCAATGATTACCGCAATGCGGCAAGTATATATAAATCCAATGCCAAGAATCAGTTGTATGGTGGCATATTGGGGGCTACGGGAACATATTTCTCAAAACTTAACCCATATAAAAAGGCTAACGGTGCCGCGTCAGCTTCTAAATCATTAAAAATACCCAAGTACGGCTCTGTAGCAAAATCAGTATATGAGTGGTGATGTAAATGGCAACAATACCAAGCTATGAAAGAAAGGTAGGCATTAACGCGCCGCCAACCGTTAGGGTAGACCCTACATCTGTTTCAGCTAATACTTACGGTCAGCAAGTTTTTCAGGGGATGGAAAAGGCCGCTGCAGGGATGCAAGAGTATCAGGATAAGCAGGATACTGCCAATGTAGTTGCTGCAAAAAACGATATACAGAACCGCATGACAGATTTGTTGTATAACAAGGATAGCGGGTTGATGTTTAAAGAGGGCGCACAGGCTAATGGCTTAGGAAACACTTTTAATACTGAATTTGATAAAAGCGCCAATGACATTCGGAAGGGGTTAAAAAACTCGAGACAACAACAGGCGTTTGACCAATATATTGCCAATTATCGCAATGGCCTAAATGTGCACATAAATACGCATGAAGTTAAACAGAGTGATGTTGCCCTTGCGGATTCGTTTAAAAATCTTACCTATACGACATCTAACTCTCTTAGCCAGCCCGGTGTTTATCGTAACCCAGAATTGGTAAATACGATGCTGAACGATTGGGAAAAAGGCGCAAGGGCAACAAACTATAGGAAAGATGACGAAACAATTAGTCGAATAATTGCTACTGGTCGCGGTGAATTATTAAAAAGCTCTCTTGACGTACTGTATAAACAAGACGATGTTAACGGCGCGAGAGACTTTATTAAATTATACGGCAACCAAATGGATGCCAATACTATTGCACCTTATCAGGGGTGGGTTGAAAAGAAAGACAGAAAAATACAATCTGCCAATATCGCTGATTCATTGTTTTCTAAATATGGTGTTGAAAATGAACGGGCAGCAATGCAAGAATTGAAGGCCGCTTACGGTAATAGCCCAATGTTTGACACAATATCAACTAGCTTACAAGCAAAGTACGTTGATGAAAGAAGATATAAAGCTGATGCTGATAAGCAAAAACAAGAAAGTATTATAGCAAGTATTTGGAAAGCCGGTTCATTGCAAGAGGCGCAGGATATTATTGACAACGCCGATATTAAGCCTAGTCAAAAACTTTACTTATTGAATCAGGCAAAAGGCGCAATGAAAGCATTGGCTGTCCCGGCTGATAGCGAATATAAACAGCAGGCCAAACATTGGGCTACTTACCGGCTGAATGGCGGGCTAGAAAGGCATATGCTACAACTCCGGGAATATTATACGAAGATTGGCACCGGTGAAGTAATTACGCCAGAACAGCAAACTAAATACGATTATGCCGCCTCGCAAGTAAATAACTACAAGATTTTTATGAGCAATGGCGGTTTTGATCCTGCCGCCGAAGATGCAAAGGCTGCACAAGCGCAAGAAACTGAACAGGGCATTTGGCAAGCGATCAATGATTTAGCTAGTAAAGGGCTGAAGAAGCAACAAATCATCGACAAGATTAACGTAATTGCTCCTAAGTATGGTTATAAAGCTTCGTATTTTATTGATAATGCTGAATGGGATAAGCAAGGGAATCAAAAGGGTGGTGTTCAATAGTGGGCGCATATGAAGATATGATGTCGGGAACAGCCGAAATTCCTAACCAGCCAGTAGATAAGGGGTGGTTAGGCAATGCATTTGATGATGTTGAAACTGTTCTGTCGAACTACGCCATTGGCGCATATCAAGGAGGCCGCGAGGTAGTCACGGAGGGCAATAGGTTAGCGGAGAGTAACCCCCTTGCCTTAACTGGCACGCCTATGCAGGATGGAATAACAAATGCGCCAGCACCGCAACAGACTGAAGAACAGCAACAAGCCGGGGCATTATACAAAGAAGCTACCGGGAACTTTGGCGAAGAAACTATCAAGGCACCTTTAGGTGTTGCGGGTTTAGTTAATCCAGTAGCCGGCGCTGCTTATCTGCCATTTCTGGCGCATGATGTAGGCAAATCATATGAAAAAGGCGGCGTGGGCCAAGCGGCACGAGACTTAACTTATGGGCAGGCAGTGGACTTTGCTAGTCAACCTAATTTAGCCCAACAATTTAAGCAAAAACCTGTATCTACTGCCGCGAATGCTGCAATGTCTGTCTTGCCTATGGCACTATTAGGACGCGGCCTATACGACAGCGTTGCGCGAATACCGAAAGTAAACGAAAAAGGGATACCTATTAACGAAGATATTCAAAGGCAAATTGCTGATGATTTTAATAGCGTTCAAGAGCCGATACTTGCGCCTACTACTGCTGGCGCAGACATTATAACAATCGGTGAAAAACAACTTGGCAAACCGTATGAATTAGGCGCAAATGGGTTTGATGCTACCGATTGCGGCAAATTCACTCAGGACGTATTCGCAGAGAAAGGCATCACTCTTGAAAAGCGCACGGCAGACGGGCAATACGGTCAGTTGGAGCAAGAGGGGAAAACCTTTGAAGATGCCGCGCAACTGCAAGAAGGGGATTTGGTGTTTTGGGATGTTCCAAGTAACAGAGAGCGGTGGAAACCTTCAGACGATCCTAATGCTGTTAATATGGATGGCGAGGCATACAAAGGAATCACTCACGTTGGCATATACGCCGGTGAAGGCAAGGTATTACAGGCGGGTAGCCGCGGTGTAAGCTATATGGATTTAGACACTTATCCGGTAGTTGGCTATGGCAGGGCTGTTGACAGTAATACAACAGGGCGCGTTTATGCTTCTAGAGATAAGGCCGAGCGGTATAATGAGCGCAATATCGATGATGATATTAGGATTAACGAAGACTTATTTAAAAGTAAAGACTTTTGGGAAATGACCAAAGAAGAGTACGAAAAAGTACAAGGAGATAGAAATTCGTTATTTGATGAAACCCAAGTCGCCGAAAATATACAACGCGGGACTGAAGCTATTGATCGTGTTATTAATAACCAAATTGATGTAAATGACGCTATGCACCGTCCAGATTTGGGCAGTATATCTTTTTACTGGGGTAATAAGAAAGAGGGCATTAAACACATCATTGATAGACGTACTGCGCAGGGATATGACGGCAATGCGATTGCCAGAAAAATGGTTGATGTTATTGCCAATGGCGAAGCTGGCGAAGTATATGGACCAGAAGGCGGTCACAGAGTCAACTTATCTTATGACGGACACACCGCTGTTTTATCATTATTTAAACACGGCGATAAACAAACATGGCTGCTAACTGGTTGGGAAAATTACAAAGAGGCTCCCGGTGCAACCAATGGGGGTAACGGCCCATTTGGTGCTACGCGTTTCGAGCCTATGCGTACTCGTCTCGAAACGGTTGCGGAAACCTCTTCTAAGATCAATATAAATCAAAAAAATAGCAAAGTCAATGGAAAGCAATCACACAAGCAAATTATTGAGCAAGCGCTTAAAACTGGCAGGAAAGTATCTAAAGATGTATTAAAAGATTATCCTGATTTGGTTGAAAAATACCCAGGAATTGAATATTCCCTTACTAAAGGTGCAGTCTCTGAATCTATGCGCAGTGACATGCTTAACAGGGCACATGAAGCCGCCATGAATAACGACTTTGAAACGGCCTATACCCTTGCGAAACAATCCGGCGATCCTGCTTGGGAAAATGCATATAAACTACTGAAAGACACCGACGGCGGCGAAGTACCACCAGCGCCTAGGTTAGGCGGCGACGTAAAAGGCAAATATGACGGCAAAAACATTACCATGAAAGAGTTGCTAAACCGGGTCAATGATATATTTGCTCCTATTCGCACCGGTCGTATTGGTCATAAAGGTGTTGAAGGCTTTGTTAACCACGGAACCGGAATAATCCGTACTAAGGACTACGGTGATTTAAACGTCGCGGCGCACGAAGTCGGTCATTTAGTCGATGCAGCACTGGGGTTGAGAAAAGAACCTGCTTTTGATGCCGAATTTAAGAAAATTGTACATGAGCGATTTGGTGAAGGAGCATACGCGCCCGAGCAAGTCAGGGCAGAAGGGATTGCCGAGTTCACCAAAGACTATATAAATAATCCTGAAAAAGCAAAACAAAATTTCCCTAACTACTTCGCGGCATTTGAAGAAGCTTTGTCTAAAAATGCAGACGTTCGTGCAAGAGTTAATGAGTTTAAAGACATGGTGCAGGCTTGGAACAACCAATCGCCGGAGGCCAGGGGGCGTGGCGCAGTATCATTTGCCGGAGATAACAAGTTTGAAACATTGAAGGATAATGCTAAATCTATGGCATACAAGGCCTATGAAGCGTTTTTCGATGACAAAGTGGAGTTAGCCCGGTTCACATCTGAGATCGAAAAGCAACTAGGCCGCAAACTTGAATTTGAGCAAAACCCATACAAGAAAGCGCGAATGGTGCAAAATTCTTCACTGGCAAGGGCTGAAATGCTTGTGTCAGATAGCAATCCTGAGTTGGTACAAGCAACCTTGAATAAGTTGTACAACGGCAAATTGGAACATGCCGTCACTATTAGGGAAATAGTTGAGGGGCTTAACCGCAAAACACTGAATGAAAAATATCCTGAGTACCTTAAAAACGGCAACTTTAAGACATGGCAACAGGCTTTTAGTACATTACTCACAGCTAAGCGGCAAATTGAAATACAAAAGCTTGAACCAGGATATAAAGGCCCAATGTCAAAACTGGATGCTGAAGCCATAGCAAAAAATTCCCCAAAAGAACTGCAGGAATTGACAGAGAAATTTTATCAATACAACGACAATTTGCTGGCCATTGCCGAAGATAGCGGAATTATTAGCAAAGAAACTCTTACTGTCCTGCGTGACAAGTATAAAAACTATGCTCCGATGATGCGCGACTTCGCCGACGAAGGTGCTATGACTGATGCCTTTAGTACTGGTAAAAAGATTGGTAATGTTGGCAATCCGCTCAAAAAATTAACCGAGGAAGGTTCAACAAGAACGGTTATTGATCCGCTTGAAAACACAATTAAAAACACCTATACCGTATTGAGTGCTGCCGAACGCAATAAGGTTGCGCAAACTTTTATTCAACTGAATAAGGAAAGCGGTCTAGGTAAGTTTATTGAAAAAGTGGCCGGCACTACAAGTGATGCCAATAAAAGCATATTTACTGTCATGGTAGACGGCGAAAAACAAGCATTTCAAACTACACCGGAATTTTACCGGGCCATAATGTCGATGAATCAACAATCAAGCAATATGCTTATTAGTATGCTCAAGCCGTTTGCGCAAGCGTTAAGGGTTGGAGCAACCATATCACCTGATTTTGTAGTGAGAAACCTTATCCGCGACACTCTGACAGCCGGCTTATATTCGGAAACGGGGTTTAAACCGGTATTAGACACTATAAAAGGAGCTAAATCATTAGCGACTAACAAGGAATTGGCTTATGAGTTCAAGGCGTCCGGCGCTCCGTTATCGGCTTTTGTTGGCCTTGATCGGTCAAGTGTTGGCAGTATGCTCGATAAAATGGGTGGCGGCAGTGAGTGGCGCAAATATAACCCGTTAACCTACATTGAAGCCGCATATCAAGGTGCTAGGAAAGTATCAGAAGCGGCAGAATCAGGCACTAGGGTGCGGGAATTTGAACGAGCCAGACAACAGGGAGTAAGTATTGAAGAAGCGGGGTTATTAGCCAAGGATGTTACTCTTGACTTTAGCCGATCCGGTACTATTGGTAGACAGATTAACCAAATAGTGCCGTTTTTTAATGCCGTTTTGCAGGGTGGAGATAGGTTTTTCCGGTCATTCAAGGATAACCCAGCAAGAACAACGGCTTTTGCGCTTACCTATATTACCCTTCCTAGCGTAGTAACTTGGCTTATGAACCATGACCAAGAGTGGTATAAAGAGCTGCCGGATGACGTGAAAAATTCAAGTTGGTTACTTGAACACAACGGAACTATCATTCGTATACCCAAACCGTTTGAGCCTGGCATTGTTTGGGGTTCATCAATTGAACGGGCATTAGACCAAATGTTTAACGAGGATAAAGATGCCGTTACGCAATGGGCTAAGTACGCTCTTGACGGCTTTGCCCCAAGTATTATGCCGACTTTAGCAGGGCCGCTAATTGAATGGATAACAAATTACAATTTCTTTACCGGCAAGCCTGTCGTTGGCAGAAAAGAGCAAGGCTTACCTGACGAACTTCAATATAATGCATATACTTCCGAGATGGCAAAGTCGTTAGGTAGCGCAACCGGTACTTCCCCAATGAAGATAGACAATACCATTAATGGGTATACTGCCAGCGCCGGTAAGTTCTTAGTGGGACTTACGGACAATTTAATAGGCAACCCCAAAGAATTGCCTGCTAAGACAATGTCGGAGTTGCCCGGTATTCGTGGATTAACTTATACGCCGCTTAAAAATCCGCAATCGGTCGAAGAATTCTATAATAAACTTGAAGAAGTCGAAAAGACTTACAACGCATCTGGTAAGAAAGGCAATCCTCCTGCAGAAGTCAAGAAAATGCGGCAGAATGCAGAAAGAATCAAGGACCTTAACAAAGAAAATCGCAACATTACTAATGACGATAAACTGACCCCCGAGCAGAAGCGGCAAAAGATTGACACCAATGCAGCAAAAGTATTGCAGATTGCCAGAAAAGCAATAGGGAAAAATTAGTCAATCATTATACCATGTGACCCCTTGGGGCGTAATCCTAAACACATCAAAACTATCATTATTACAACAAAGAAAGCTATCATCATAAATGTTTCAGTTGAACTTTGCGCCCCACTGCGGTTACAACGTAGTTGCCTGGCTAAATCGGAAAACCCGTTAATAAATGCGCCAATTATGCCAAAGGCCATTATTATTCCAAGGGGTATGCTGATTATGTAATAAATTTTCTCAAACATAGTATCCCTCCACAATTAATTATATCACCAACAAAGACGCCTAGCGCGTCTATTTTTACGCAAAGGAGGTGTTCAACATAATAACACCAGCCAATAAAGACCTTCCGGTAATAATTAAGGGCACGGTTTACGATCCAGTGCTAACCATTACTGTCAACGGCGTGGCAAAGGATTTGGCAGCCTGCACCGCTACGCTGAATATCACCAAAAGTGCGACCGACACTGACAGCCTGTTAGCACTCACTGAAACAAGCGGCCTAACACTAGGAACTGATGGAACTATTGAAATTGAAATGCAGGAAACGACTACATCAAGTCTACCCGTTGGGATGGCTCATTATGCGCTTGATGTGGTCGAATCAGGCGACACTTTCCGATACATGGAAGGGAATATACCTATAAGGAGTTGATAACATGGCTAAAGATGTGATTGTGGTCGAATTAAGCACGGCTGATAAGCGGATAGCAAGAACAGTAACTGCCAACACAACAGCAGCGGCAGAGAGTGCCACGGCTGCGGCAACCAGTGCGGCTAATGCGGCGACAAGCGAGACTAATGCGGCAACCAGCGCAACAAGTGCAGCTACCTCAGCGAGCTCGGCATCTACTTCGTTGGCTACTATGGAAACAACATTATCTACTGCGATAACAACAGCAACCAATACAGCAACAACGGCAGCGACAGCAGCAGCGCAAAGCGCAACTGAGGCGGCACAAAGCGCGGCGCTGGCACTAGGCGCAGAGGCCGAGGCGTGGAGTGCAACAACTACCTATAATTACCCGGATGTAGTTGCCTATACAGACGGTTATGCCTACCGGTGCATAGGAACTGCGGTGCTTGGAGACATACCGCCAGATAGTGCTAACTGGGTAAGGGCCGCATGGGTAGCAAATGATTTTTTTGACATTGACGAAGATGGCGACTTAATGCCGGCGTTAAGCCCGACATACTCAGCAGATTTTGAACTTGACGAAGATGGCGACATTATGCCAAAAGAATAGGAGGTAACTCATGGCTGAAAGAAAATATGTCCCTAGAAGTAACGCGGATGGCGGCGTGGGGAAAGCAAGTAAGCATTTTGCCGATGGGTACATAGATGATTTATATGTCGAAAATTTAACGGCTACCGGCGATGTTAATGCGGTTGGCGTAACCGCGACTGCTTACACCGGCGTAACCGGATCAATGGTTGCAAATACTCCTACTGGCAATATAACATCAACTACAGTTCAAGATGCAATAAATGAATTAGACATAGAAAAAATTGCAAAACCATCTAGTCCATCTGTAGGTATGACTTTGATTTTTAATGGAACCGACTGGGTAACATGGAATCAGATGGTTGGTCGCAATAAATTAATTAACGGGAACTTTGCCGTAAATCAGGAGGGTGTTTCAGGAACAGTAACGCTTACTGCAGGAACTTACGGCCACGACGGCTGGAAAGCAGGTTCTAGTGGTTGTACTTATACCTTTGCCACCGCAGAAAATGTAACAACCATAACAATTACAGCAGGCACTTTACTGCAAGTTGTCGAGGGCATAAACCTACAAAGCGGTACACACGTATTGTCCTGGACTGGTACAGCAACGGGGCGTATAAATAGCGGTAGTTATAGCGCAAGCGGTGTAACTGGAACGGCAACAGGTGGTACAAATTTGACTGTTGAATTCGGTACAGGAACATTAAGTAAGGTGCAATTTGAAAAAGGTTCTATAGCCACCGTGTTTGAGGAAAGACCGTATGGATTAGAGTTAAATCTATGCAAGCGGTATCTCGAAATAATTAGTATATCGCAGCGAGGATATTCTGTTGGTGGAAATTATATTTATGGTATACCTATAAATTGGACGGTTCAAAAAAGAACCACTCCAACTGTTACCAATACTGGATATACAGATAGAACCAATATATCAACGGTTTCGATATCGCTGCAAACAGTTTATGGTGCTAGATACACGGTAACTGTTGCTGCTACTGGTACATATTCGTCAACGGAAGAAATCATTAAAGCGGACGCAAGACTGTAAGGAGGGAATATATGTATAAACTGACAAAATCAACGGCGATTATAAGACTAGCTGACAATGCTAATATTGCTGCCAAGGAAGATAATCGCGACTATCAAGAATATCTCGCTTGGGTAGCCGCAGGAAATACACCAGAAGCAGCACAGACCGAAGCAGAGATATTGACCGAAAAGACTACTGCTTTAGATATCGAATATCAAACAACAATCGACCAATTAGCGCAAGACTACTCCGCTGCGCTCATGGCAGACAAACTTTTCGGAACATCTACAGCAGACGAAGTTTACACTGAGTACGAAGCCGCAGTCTCAGCTTATAAAACAGCATTGGAGGCGATTGAATAATGGCAACTAGTAGATGTTTTATATGCCGGTCAAAGAACGACACGGAAACAGGGTATTGCACTAACTCTAAGTGCCCAAGGTACAAGGCAACAGAAACGACAACGGAAACCACGACAACCGAGACTACTGAAACAACAACTACCGCATAAGGCGGTTATTTTTATGTCTTAATTTGGAGGTGTAGGGTGGGGGAATTTTTAGCTAATATAGTGGCGTGTATAACAATCATTGCATTTGCTGCCGGAGTTATCGCCGGCATAACAAAATATGTAGTTGTTAATCCATTGCAGACGGCGATCAGTACGCTAAACAAGACGGTAGAGGAACTAAAAAACATGCTTGACCGTATGGAACAAGATCAGCGCGATATTGACAAGCGGTTAGTAGCCGTCGAGGAATCAAGTAAATCTGCTCACAAACGAATTGACGGATTGGAGGTTAGGGCATGACGAAGGTGGTAGCTGAACATGTTGAGCATATGACATTCTCCGAGGAAAAAGTCATTGCTGCACATGATGACCGTAGCGAAAATGTTTCTTTGTTTCATAAGTCAAAAAAACAACTGGAAGAGGATGGACATATAACTTGCTTTATTTGCGGAACATCAGAAGATATTGAAACACATCATTACGGCTGTGAAAAGGCAGATGAAAATAACTGTGATTTTGAAGAGTTAAAGGCATATTTACTATGCAATGATGTTTACGGATACAGCCATAAAATGATTGATATTCCATTGACTTCTGTTGATGATATTCGCAATCAAATGCAGCTTTGTACAGTTCACCATAGGGGCAAATGTACCGGCGCTCATTGCACGACTCACGGCACTTGGATAATGCAAAAAATCGGCAAGGCTAATCCGGTAAAGCAACCGGGCGAAACCATAGAACAAGTACAAGAAAGGGTGGTGTAAGTGGAAGGATTTAAACACGTAACGCTAGTCGAACTGAAAGAACTTGCACTAGCAGCAAAGGCCGATCTGCAGGCTGCCGCTAAATCGGTAGGCCGTGACATTAAACTCTACCTGCACTGGTCTGCTGGTCATTATGGCAGCTTCTTTGATGACTACCATATCAATATTGATGCAGACGGCAATGTTTATACCAGTACCGATGATCTGGCAGAGTTAAAGGCGCATACATGGCATCGCAATACCGGAGCAATAGGAATATCTCTTGCCTGCTGCTATCAGGCGACTAGCAATAATTTAGGGCCGGAGCCGCCAACGAAACTACAGATTGAAGCTATGGCACAGGTAGTATCTGTTCTATGCAGCGCGCTGGGTATTTCGATTGACACAGAGCATGTCATGACTCACGGCGAAGCTGCCGATATCGATGGTTATGGAATCAATAGCGGCGATCCAGAAACAAGATGGGATTTACTGTTTCTGAAAAACGGTGACAAATGGTATTCTGGCGGCGAAATCCTGCGGGGTAAAGCCGTTTTTTATCAACAAACAATAAAAATATAAAAATTGGAGGAATGAAACATGATTACTTTAATTCGCGTTGAGGACACTGGTATTTTTGCATTGCCGGAGGGCGTAAAGGGCGAAGTCGTAAAGGTGCTTGCCGATGGTAACGAAGTAGAGTTTGCAATTGCCGAGAATGGCGCTATTGACGTTATCGAGTATGACGGCAAAGCCGTGGTAACTGCCGAGGTTGAATAGTGGCAAAACTAATTCATATATTTGTTGGTGGAGAATCCTTTGCTGACAAAACAATAAAGAAATATAGCCATGCCGGTAATGATGACATTGTTCACGTTGCCGGCATAATCTTTGGCCGGACATTAGAAGCGCTAGCCACAAAAGACGAAGGCGATCTGTACCCTGGTACCTGGTTGCACCGCAAGGATAAGTATTTCAACAACCCCAATGCGCGCTTTATTATGGTTGACGTTCCAGACTTAGCGGCTGGGATGGACGTAGCCAGTGGTTTGCTGGGTACTCCCTACGGTTATAGCGATTGCTTGAAAACTGCCATATTCGAAGAAACTGGTACGCAGTTACCGGATTCTGACGCAACGACCATGTGCGCTGAAGATTGGGTGAGGATTGACCGGGGCGCAGGCTTGCCGGTACTGCCCGATATTGAACCCGGTAATATTTCGCCTGTGCGTTTTTACCGGGCGCTCATAAACGATCATGGCGGGATTGATGTTACGCATCTGTTTCGCAATAAAGGAGTGGCTTAACATTGGCAATCGACAAAGAACTTTTGGAGAAATACGCTGCCGCAGTCCGGGTTCGACCGGTAATTAAATTTCTGCCTGACGGTTTGCGACAATGGGCTGGGCAATATGAAGAGGCATGTTTCCAAGACTTGCGCGAGCAATCAGGTAACAACATAACCGAAGCCGAACTGCTTGCTATGGCACGTCCGATCATATGGACCGTACTATGGCCGGTAGTTAAACCGCTGGTAATCGACTTCATAAAAAAGCGTTGGCAGACTATTGCTGTGTCAGGGGCAGGCGGTCTGTCACTTGCGGGAATAGCGGCGGCAATATATTCATACCTGACAAAATAATAAATGAAATGAGGAATGTAAAAATGGCAACTTCAAGTTCAAGCGTATTAAACACTCTGTTAAAAGCTATTGCAGCTTTAGGGTTAACCTATGCTGCAAATAAATGCGTTGATTCGTCAACGTCCTGGGTAGATACCCGGAATCAAATTGTTACAACCACCTTAACAACGGTTGTAACGGCATTGACTTCTGAGGCAACTACCACTACTGACAGCACTACAACTACAGCGCAGTAATTAATTGGCCCATCTCTTCGGAGGTGGGCTTTTTTTATTTCGCATATATTTAATGAAGAAACTCGCATAAAATACTGATAAACAGTTGTAGTTAATGAGATTACGTTAATCGATGTACTGGGAACAGCACCTGATGTTGTGGGTGAAGCGGTCGAAAATCTCTGTGAACAAGAGCGTTTGAACAGAGAAATACACCGTTTGACAAACCGGGAAAAGTGGGTACTGGAAATGCGCTTCGGTTTGCCTGACGGAAGGCGAAAAACCCAGCGTGATATCGCCAAAATTTTAGGAATTTCCCGGAGTTATGTAAGCAGGATAGAAAAACATGCGATTACCAAACTGGGTAAGACATTATCTGGTGAGGATATTCCGCAAAAATAAAGTGGCTTTTTCAGCATGTCGGTGTAAACACTTTTGTTTTTAGCACCGGCATGCTATAATTTTTGGTAATCATTAGCAGCAAAGCGGGAGGAAACCTTGCTTACATTATTAACGCCTAATATGGTTGTAAATACTTTATATGATATTAAGATTGCAGAACTTAAACAGCAGGGGATTTGTGGAATAGCATTTGATCTGGATAATACTATTGTTCCATGGAACAGCCAGGAAATTTGTCCGGAAGTGCTGGCGTGGCTGAATAGTTTGGCCTTACAGGAGTTTAAGCTATGCTTAGTTTCTAATAACAGTAAAGGTCGGGTCAGCAAAGTTGCGCAGCAATGCAATATCCCGTTTGTAGCGAAAGCGCTAAAGCCGTCGCGTAGCGGATTTCGTCAAGCCGCGCAAACTATGGGATTGCCCCCGGCTAATGTTGCTGTTGTGGGAGATCAGTTATTTACCGATATTTTAGGCGGTAACCGGTTAGGGATGGTTACTGTTTGGGTTAAACCTTTGACAACAACAGAATTTGTTGGTACAAAAATTACCCGCCAACTGGAAAAATTGGCGGTGCGTTTATTAAAAGCAGCTGGGCGTATCTAGCAATTTATCCGATGACTAACCCGTTCTAATACTCCCGACATCTGTAGGCGGGAGTAAAGAACGGCTAAGTCCCTGGTAATTCGACTAAGCTTTAGGTGGGGTTAAAACCCTATCTAAAGCAAGTCTTATTTATAAAAAACCTAACGGATATGAAGGAGTACTGCTGATGGAAATAACTGCAAAAACCAAAAAAGTTGGCCTGTTTGGTTGGCCGCTCGGACATTCTTTGTCACCGGTTATGCATAATGCGGCCTTTGCGGTAACCGGTCTTGATTATGTGTACTTACCATTGCCTGTAGCACCGGAATTTTTGGCGCAGGCGGTGGAGGGGATACGGGCCTTGGGGTTTAGAGGTGTCAATGTAACTATTCCGCATAAGATAGCTGTAATGGAGTATTTAGATGAAATTGACAGTAGTGCCAAGCTGGTTGGCGCAGTTAATACCATAGTGGTGGACGATGGGCGGCTAATTGGCTATAATACTGATGCTAAGGGCTATATCCGCTCCCTTAAAGAAGCTGGTGTCAATGCTGCCGGCAAGTCGGCGGTTATCCTCGGGGCAGGCGGTGCAGCGCGGGCTGTAGTGGCTGGATTTATTGAGGCCGGGGCGGCTTCGGTTGTTGTTGCTGCTCGGGATAAAAGTAAAGCTGGCAATATGGCAAATTTATTCTCGGCAAGCGCGCCGGTGAGCGGGGTTTCCTGGGACAGTGAAGAGTTTGCCGCGGCACTGGCTAATGCCGGCATTGTGGTCAATGCAACGCCGCTAGGGATGTATCCGGAAACGAAAAAACAGCCGCCGGTAGAGTGGGATCTTTTGCAGTCTTCTACCGTTATTTCTGATTTAGTCTACAATCCGTTGATTACCAGCTTTTTGGCGGAAGGTACTCGACGGGGATATACTGTTGTCGGTGGAGAAGGAATGCTTATTGAGCAGGGGGCACTGGCATTTGAATTGTGGACAGGCAGTAAAGCGCCGACAAAAATTATGCGACAGGCGTTATTGTCAGGACTTAATAACAAAAATTAACAAATTTCTTATATAAAACCAATATTTTAGCAGGAATTCTATATATTGGAAGAGAATATAGCGGTAAGTCTTGAACTACATGGGATTATTTGTAAGATTGATAGCCCAAAGGTCAAGCGGGTAAGGCTTGCAACCGAAGCATATGCAAAATAGACTATGTTTGCTGTGACGGTTGCTTTTTATTATATAAACATCGGAGAAAAGCGATGCTACAGTATCGTAAAGCATTATGCGATCTGCTTAGGGAGTCTGGACTGCTAAACCAGTCACAACTCGACAAGGCATTAGCCTTTCAGCAGGCCAAGGGTGGACAGATTGGCGAGATACTGATTAACCTTGGTTATATTACAGAAGAAGATATTATCCGGGTGCTTGAAAGGCAGTCCGGTGTTTCGTATGTAGACTTGTCTAATATACATATAGATAAGAAAATTGCTGCTATTCTTCCGGTAACGTTGGTAGAAAAACATAAAATTGTTCCAATAAAAAAAGAAGAAGGCAAAATAACGATTGCTATGCTTGATCCTACCAATTTTTTTGCTATTGATGATGTTCGTTTGCTGACTGGGTGTGCGGTAGAGGCAGTGATAGCCAGTGAACTCGATCTCATGCGCGCCATAAACAAACTATATGGCTTAGATGAGCTGGTTGAGAAGGCTGTAAATAAACTCAGACCAGAAGATACTACTGTTTTAGTTTCGCAAATTCAAATGGCCGATGATGCTCCGATTATCAGTATTGTCAATTCCCTTTTTACGCAGGCCGTGAGGGAAGGCGCCAGTGATATTCATTTGGAACCGCAGGCAAAGGTATTAAGAGTTCGTTTTCGAATTGACGGTATACTTAGGGAAGTTGTTGCTTTTACACGCGATATTCATGCTGCTATTGTGTCACGGATTAAAGTCATGGGCAACATGGATATTGCGGAAAAACGCCTGCCGCAAGATGGACGGATTAATATAATAGAGCAAGGTCGTGAAATTGATATTAGGGTTTCTACCTTACCGACAATTTTGGGTGAAAAAGCTGTTTTGCGAATACTTGATAAAGCGGCGGTTATTCTAGATATTAATAAATTGGGGTTTTCTGCCGGCAACTTAGAACGGTACCGGCGGCTGTATTCACAGTCTTATGGCATGATTTTGGTAACAGGACCAACCGGTTCTGGCAAATCAACAACATTATATTCAACCTTATCTGAGATTAATACCATTGGCAGGAATACAATTACTATTGAAGATCCTGTCGAATACCGCTTAGAAGGTGCAAATCAGGTGCAAGTCAACCCTAAAGCAGGACTTACCTTTGCCTCTGGTCTGCGCTCAATTTTGCGCCAGGACCCCAATATTGTCATGGTAGGCGAAATTCGTGACGGTGAAACGGCAGATATTGCCATTAGAGCGGCTCTCACCGGCCATTTGGTGTTAAGTACTCTTCACACTAATGATGCCGCAGGGGCATTAACTAGGCTGATTGATATGGGAATTGAACATTTCTTGGTGTCTTCGGCTGTATTAGGTGTGATTGCGCAACGCCTTGTGCGGGCTATATGCCCTAGGTGCAAACGGCGGTATATTCCTGAGGCTGACTCGTTAGAACGGCTATATATTGGTATTGCGCGAGATCTGCCAATTGAATTATATAAAGGCGTGGGATGTGCTCAGTGCGGTTTTACGGGATACCGGGGTAGAATGGGGATACATGAAGTTATGCCAATAAGTCCGTGTATTCGTGAAATGATTAGCCGGCAGGCAACCACTGACGAAATTACCCTGCGTGCCAGTAAAGAAGGCATGGTGTCAATGAAAGAAGACGGTATTCAAAAGGCGCTGGCAGGAATGACCACAATTGAAGAAGTAATGCGGGTGGCATATATTTGTGGCAGTAGTTTAGCTGGTGAGGGATAGCTGTTATGATTGAAATTTTGCATAAAGCGTTGGCACAACAGGCATCAGACATACATATTACTGCCGGGTTGGCACCGGTTTTCCGGATTAACGGAAGGTTAGTTCACACTACAGACGCATCGCTTACAAACCAGGATACTTCGGATATGTTTCAGGCGATAGCATCTGCCGAGCAGCAATTATATTTTCAAAATAACTATGAAATTGACTTTGCGTTTGCTATCGACGGCTGTAGTCGCTTTCGCGTTAATGCCTACCATCAGAGAGGCTCTGTTGCTATGGCTATTAGGGTAATAAAAAAACAGATTGCTTCTTTGCAGGAATTGGGTATGCCTGAGATTGTAAAAACGTTAGCACGTATGCCGCGCGGCTTGATCTTAGTCACTGGGCCGACCGGCAGCGGCAAATCGACTACATTGGCTGCCATGATTGATTTAATTAACAGAGAGAGGGCCGCGCATGTGCTGACGTTGGAAGAGCCTATTGAGTATTTGCATGATCATGGTACCTGTGTGATTAATCAACGAGAGATCTCCACTGACAGCAAGTCGTTTATCTGTGGCCTAAAAGCGGCACTGCGTGAAGATCCTGATATTATCTTAGTTGGTGAAATGCGTGATGCGGAGACTGTTGGCACTGTGATCACGGCTGCAGAAACAGGCCACTTGGTATTGGCTACTTTACATACATATGATTGCGCACAAAGCATTGACAGGATTATTGATGTATTCCCAACTTACCAGCAAGCGCAAATACGCAGTCAGCTTTCCATGACTCTTCAGGGCATTATTGCTCAGCAGCTGTTGCCGAGGCAGGATGGCAGTGGACGGATTGTAGCGGTAGAAACCCTTATTGCTACGCCGGCAGTGCGTAATCTGATTCGCGAAGGAAAGACGCATCAAATTGCATCCTGTATGCAGACTGGTGCCAGATATGGAATGCAGACTATGGATTTTTCATTGAGAGATCTCTATCAACAAGGTCTTGTATCTTATGAGGATGCACTAAGTTATTCGATGGACAAAGAAAATTTTATTCGTTTGGTAAACCGTTAATTCGGGAGCAGAAAAATGGCTAAGACGTATTTTTACAAAGCTAAAAACCAAGAAGGCCGGCTGCTTACCGGCACGCTGTTAGCAGACACGGAGAAAGCAGTAGCTCGTCATATTCAGGGGCAAGGGTGTTTTGTTTTACAAATAAAAGAGCAAGGCAGTGCTAGTGAGCTGATTGGCGAGTTTCTGGGGAAGTGGCATATGGTAAAAGGTAAAGATATTGCCGTAGTTTGCCGACAGCTATCAACGATGATGGATGCCGGTGTACCGCTGGTCACTTGTCTAAGTATCATAATTGATCAAACCAATAATGCCCGGATAAAAACGGCTCTGCAAAATGTATATAAAAAGGTCAAAGAGGGCGAGGCCTTTTCGCTGGCGCTGGCAGAACACCCCGGCGTATTCCCGGTGATGATGGTTAAGATGGTGGAAGCCGGTGAAATCGGTGGAGTTTTGGATGAAGTTCTTGGGCGTTTGGCCACGCATTTTGAGAAAGAACAGAAGCTTAATGAAAAAATAAAGTCAGCGATGCTTTATCCGGCTGTTGTTATGGTTATGGCAGTACTATCAATTATCGTTATAGTTACATTTGTGTTGCCGGTTTTTATGACTATGTTTGAAAATATGAAGGTTGAATTACCTTGGCCGACAAGGCTGCTTGCAGCAGTCAGTAATTTGGTTGAGGCCCAATGGCCGCTCCTCCTGCTGCTTGGTATAATAACAGGGGGTGGCGGTAAGCTGGCACTTAACCATACTGTGATTCGTAAGGTCTGGGAACAGGTGGTTTTGTTCATTCCTGTTGTTGGGCAACTGGTACATAAAGTTGCTGTTGCCCGTTTCTGCCGAATATTAAGCACATTGCTGCGTGGTGGTGTGCCAATCATCCTAGCTCTTGATGTGGTTAAAAAAGTTGTTGATAATCTGAATATGATGGAATGCATAACAAATTCACAGCAAAAATTACAAGAAGGAGTGTCGCTAACTGCCGCGCTTGCTGCCAGTCAGGTGTTCAGGCCAATGGTTATTCAGATGGTGGCAGTTGGGGAAGAAAGCGGCACAGTGGATAAGATGCTGGGGAAAATAGCGGATTATTATGAGAGTGAAATTGATGAAACTGTCACCCGCTTAGGTGGTATTATCGAACCTGTAGTTGTCGGGATACTGGGAATAGTGATTGGTTTTATAGTTAGTGCGGTAGTTCTGCCGCTTTTTGATATTATGGCAAATGTTGGTGCTGCGATGTAACGTAATTTCTGATTAAGGAAGTGAACTTATGTTATGAGTATTAACAAGCAATTGCAAAATAGTAAGGGATTTACTTTAATAGAATTAATGGTTGTTATTGCTATTTTGGGTGTCCTTGCGGCCATTGCCATACCCAAGGTATCGGATTCAATTACACTCGCGAAAACCGCTAAGCTTCAGGCTGATTTACATACAATTGCCATGGCAGTGGCAATGTATGAGGCTGATAACGGTAAATTACCAACCGGCGATCTTGAAGTTGCCTTGGTGCTATCATCTGGGAAAAAATATCTACAAACCATGCCAGTCCCTCCGGATTCTTCGGTTCCCGCCACTTATAAAGGCGGCTATGATGCAGCTACTGGTGTTGTGACAATTGCATTTCAAGGGAAAAGTTATAAATCAGATGGTTCGGTTGTAAAGTAATACGGTTGATAGCACGATAATATGAGAAATATCCAGTGGCGATATTCTGGAGGAAGCAGATGCTGAGTGTACTGGTCTTTATATTGGGGCTGGCAGTGGGAAGTTTTTTAACAACATGTATCTACAGACTGCCCCTACAATTATCCATAGTCAAACCAAGATCCTATTGCCCGTTTTGTAGGAAACAGTTAGCGAGTAGGGATTTGGTACCGGTTATTAGCTTATTGCTGCTGCGCGGGCGTTGCCGTTTTTGCGGTGAAGTACTGCCAAGGCGGTATATTTATATTGAATTACTCACAGCCCTGATATATCTCTGGTGTTTTTTCGTATTTGGAAGCTCATTACTAAGTATCAAGGCAATGCTTCTTGCAACTTTTCTTATCGGGATAACCGTCATCGATCTTGATTACCAGCTTATACTGGACAAGGTAGTAATATGGCTGGCAGGTATTGGTGTTTTCATAAATTTGGTTACGGCGTCACTGTCGCTTACCGACATAATACTGGCTGTAGTAACCGGCGGTGGAGTGTTTCTCTTAATAGCTGTTATTACTAAAGGCGGTATGGGGGGCGGCGATATTAAATTTGTTGCTGCACTAGGCATATGGTTAGGTCTAAAACTGACATTGCTTACCGTGTTATTGTCTTTTTTTATTGGCGGTTTAGGCAGTGCGCTGCTGCTGCTTACTCGTGTAAAGAAACGGAAAGATTTTATCCCGTTTGGGCCGTTTATTGCCGTTGGTGCATTTTTAAGTATGCTATATGGTGAACAACTTATTAGCTGGTATCTTGCCGCTATATTAAAATAATTGCCTGGCATTACGTCCGTAGTCGTTAGAGCATTAAGGGTGGGGGTGTCATATGCAGAGGGGCTTTTCCTTAATAGAAATTATTATAGTAACAGCCGTGCTTGGTATTTTGGCTGTTGGTGCTGTGCCTCGTATATTTGCGACCATGGCTACCCAAGAACTACAAACATTTACTGCTAATTTAGCAGCCGATATTCGGTGTATGCAGCAAATGGCGCTTAATGCTAACGGGAAAAATGCTCCTCTGTACACGCTGCGGTTTGCCCGTGGTGAAAACTCATATTATATTATTCATGATGGCTATAAAGCAATAAAAACAGTATATTTACCTAAACATGTCAAAATGACAGGTGACCCGGATTATATTCTGTTTTCTAATAAAGGAGCTCCGCGAAAAGGTCAGAGAATAGAATTTTATACTAGCAATGCTCAACTATTTTCTTATGTCTATATTGCGGGGGCGACAGGGCGGGTAAGGGTATCTGCCAATGGTAATATCGCCGAAAAAGACTACTGATACAGAAAGGGTTGAGAATATGGCTGGTTACTGGAACCGGCAGCAAGGGTATTTGTATATGGATGCGGTAAGTGCCATATTTATTTTATCTATTGCCTTGCTGGCGATAAGCGGAATGTTTGTTTATGCCACTAAGCTGAGTTCTAGTGCTAATCATTACACGGCAGCTACTAATATGGCCCGCCAGCAAATGGAATTATTGAAGCGTTGGACCGCGAGTGATTGGAGTGATCCTAGTCTGCCAGCCTCAATTCCCTGGCAGGGCGATCCAGATAAATTAACGGTGAACAAGATGACATTTGAAGTTGAAACCATCATAAATCAGCCTAGTAACATAGACCCAAGCTTGCTTCAAATCACAGTAATCGTTTCCTGGAAGGAGCCAAACGGTACTAAAAATGTTCAGCTTACTACGTATTTTTCCAAAGTATAAGAGCCCGACGGTAAACGCCAGGGATATGCGGAGGAGCTATGAAGGTTGTTAAGAAGATCCTTGTAGATAAAAAGGGAATGACATTCATTGAATTGGTAATGGGAATGGTAATAACAACGTTACTCATGGCGGCTATAATAAGTAATCTGTCAACTTCAATTATTACGTGGCAGGCAGGAAAAAACCGAAGCGAACTTGAATCAACAGCAAGACTTGCTATTGATTCAATAGTTCGTGAGATACGCTATGCAAGCAATCTGCAATTAAATTCTAAATCCTCGATAACCATTACTAAGAAAAATTCTGCAACAAACAAAATCCAGGAAATAATCACATTTAGGTATGGCAGCAGCGAAGCGAAAGCAATTTATAAAATTACAGATAAAACACCATCAGGGGGCGGAATTGGCACAAATCCGTTAACACCTGCGGTAATCCGGAATTTGGAGTTTACATACGATCCGGCAGTTGACCGCAATGAGGTGGCAATATTGATACAAGCAACTGACTATAAAGGCGAAGTTCTGGAATATCGCTCTACAATAAGATGTTTAAATGTTTTAGACAATGAATAGAGTGAATAGGTGGTAGTGGTCATATGCTTGCAAATCGGCAGGGTGCGGCTTCGATAGCAGCAATATTTGTAATGCTTATATTGATGGTCATCGGCAGCGGCTTTGTTTTTCTTAGCTTGACCGATATTGCGATGACTAATAATTACCGAGACGGGGTCATGGCTCAATATCTGGCAGAGGCCGGAGTAAAGCGGGCAATCGGCGAACTTAGGAAGTCCACTCTCGGAGAATGGTCAGGCGAAATCAAAGACTTTGCTGCTGGCACTTATGAAGTTAAGCCTGTTGAGAATCAAGGGGTAGACCGAATAATTACCTCGACAGGCACTGTACATAAAGCTACAAGAATGGTAGTTGTAACAGCTACCACTGAATCACCTTATGAATATGTGGCTTATTCCGGCGGTAATATGAATTTGTCGGGACTAACTATTGAAGGGAATATTGGCAGCAATAAAGATATTGCGGTTTCCGGCGGAACCATTACCGGCAGCATAGATGCAACTGGTAGTATTTACACAACCGGGATTGATGCTCCTAGAAAAAACGCTGGGGCGTTGCCAATGAAATTACCTTCATTTACATCAACAACTAGAAGCAAATACAAAAATGCGGGCAAAATAGCAACTATTTTGGAAGATAATTCACAAGGTTATAGTTTTTGGAAGGATTTTACCGGTCTTGATAGTGAAGTATATTATGTTGAAACAAAGTATCCGTTATTGCTAATGTTTGAAAATTTCAGGGGGCCAGGTACTATTTACTGTACCAATGATGTTATTCTCGCAGGTGCTAGGGTTTCTAATAATGCAATAATAATTTCAGAGAAAAACATTACCGTTACTGCAGGACATATAGAAAAAGTCTTGTTTATAGCCAGAGGCGATGTTAATGTTTCAGTAGCTGAATATTGTGGCAGTATTGTAGCTGGTGGGGATTTATCGGTAATTTCGGCTACAAACCGGGATGATAAATTAGCAATGCTAGACAAGCTGACTAATCCATTGTTGCCATCTGTTTGGGTTGCAGATAAATTTCGAATAAAAACATGGAATTCATATGAATAATTGGAGGGGAAGGTTATGCAATTGAAAAACTATATGGAAGATTTGGTTTGGCAGCGTTTAGATGAGGTTCTTATAAACGATCCGGAGACGTGTAATTGTGAGAAATGCCGTTATGATATTGTATCCTTGGCACTGAATTCTTTACCGCCACGCTATATTGTAACTCCTGCCGGGGAGGCCTACACCAAAACCAAGGCTTTGGAAAGCCAATTTAATATTGATATTATAACTGCTATTACGAAAGCATTTCAGGTCGTACAGAATAACCCGCGTCATGATTCAAAGCAAGCTTAAATCAGTTGGTGAGGCTCTACGTAGGCTACTTACTACACACCCGGCAACTACTGTCGGCGTAGCACTTGGTTCAGAAGCCATACAATTTGCCGAAGTGCGCTGGATACAAGGAAAACCGGAACTTATCGCGGCCGGTATTGAGAAAATACCGGCCAATTCGGTTAAGGACGGCTGTATACTAAATGAAGAAACTTTGGTTGAAAGCTTGCGGCGGATATGGGCTTTGCATGGTATTAAGAGTAAGCATGTTGTTGTTTCTTTGAGTGGACAAAATGTCTTCCTCAGAGAATTATTGTTTCCGGCTATGAGTGACGAAGAATTACGACAAGCCATTAAATGGGAACTAGATAAATATATTCCGTCAGCAGATGCGGAGAATTATTATTTCGATTTTGTCGTACTTGAATCTGCAAAGAATCTTCAATCTTGCAGAGTATTGCTTGTTGCTGCGCCGCTTGCGATGATCAACAGAATGACCAGGGTGCTAAAAGAAGCCGGGTTAAAACCGATAGCGCTTGATATTGAACCTTTGGCTTTGCAGCGGACAATGAAGCAGGCGAATAATGCTATTGTTGTAGATATTGACGATGAATGCTGCAAGCTTACTCTTTTTCAGCAAGGGTTTCCCCTGGTAGCACGATTTATTCCATTTAGCGGGGCGGGTCATACTGAGGTGCTTTGGCAGACACTGGAACCAGATTTGAGTAAAGCAGAAAAAAGGACAACGCGGTATGGGGATGAACCAGTCGCTGTTTCCCAACAGGATGTAAAAAGTTTAGTCGCTGTGCTGGCCCGGGAAATCCGTCGTACAATCGATTATTATCAAATGCAAAACCGTGATGCTTTCATTGATAAAATTATAGTAACTGGTGGCCGAGCACAACTGGGTAATTTGGCAGCTAATCTGGCAGAACTATTGCCAGAAACTGAGGTGGTTGTTCATTCGCCGGTGATGCAGCTACAACTATCACCTTCGCTTAGCAAGGAGCGCATGCAAGAAATTGAGCTTCCAATAGCAGTGGCTATTGGATTGGCGCTGCGTGGGAGTGACGAAAATAATGGCGGTTAAGATTAATTTGCTGCCACCTTCAGAGCGGCAGCCACGTTGGCCTGTCAATCAACTTATGGCAGTTGGTGCTATTATGATAGTGACTGTACTTATGGGTATTGTCGGCTTTCAAAAGTACACCATCTGGCGATTGGAACACGAACTTGCTGTAGCGCAACAGCAGTATGCCTTGCTCCAGGCAACCCAGAAAAAGATGCTGCTTGGTAATAGTAAAAACCAGCAGGCTGCAGCTAAAACCGGATTGTTACTTACGCTCACGGCTGAGCGTAAGTCGTGGTATACTATCCTTAACCGGCTGGCGGTGGTCACGCCGCCACAGATTTGGTTGACAGAATTGACAGGTGGTGACAAAGGGAGCCTGCAAATTAAGGGCAATGCTCTTACTTATCCGGATTTGGTTACTTTTTTGCAATTGCTGGAACAAGATGAGTTGTTGACAACACCGCAATTAGCAAAAGCTGAACAGGATGCAAAGCTTGCGATTACCAGGTTTGAGTTAACTGTAAAGATTAAGGCTGCGCAGCCATGAAGTTGGGTGGGAGCAGGCTGGCAGCTAATTATAAGCTTTTTTTCTTTGCCGTGTTTATGATGAGTTTAATTCTGTTGTTTTATCTGCAGGTGTTGCTGCCACAGGGTTTGCGCATAACTGAGTTAAAGGCTGCTAGAACGGAACTTGAACAAAAAAATGCTATTGTCCAGGATTTTTCTCAAAAGCAGCCAGATACTAATAAGTATTTGGGTGAGATAGATAAAAAGGTGGCATGGGTTGATGGCATGTTGCCAAACTCTGCCGACATAGGAAGTTTTCTGACCCAGCTGGAGCAAGTGGCGAAGGGCAGCGGTGTACAGTTGTCAGAAATAAAACCCAGTCAAAGCATAAGCAAAGCTGGTTATCAGGCAATCTCCGTAGAAGTAAATATTAGGGGAACTTTTGCGCAGATACTCTCCTTTTTGCAAAGACTTGACAATATAAAAAGATTTAATATCGTAAATAGTATTGGGGTTAAATCTCAGCAGGGCATGTTGGGCGGCAAGCTAATTATTGTCGTCTACAGTTTTAGTGAAACTGCCAGAACCCAGAATTAGCAGGCAGGACAGTGACAGCAGCCCTTCCGAACATTTGTATAAACATAAATGAATTTAAATTGCAAAAGAAATATTATATTAATTAGGGGTGTAGATATGTTGAGGTTTATGACTGCAGGAGAATCACATGGTCCGGCGCTTACCGCTATTATCGAGGGGTTGCCGGCAGGTGTGATCGTTGATCGTGAGCAAATAAATGCCGATTTGGCTCGGCGGCAGCAAGGATTTGGACGGGGCGGCCGGATGTTAATTGAAAAAGATAAAGCTGAGGTATTGTCCGGGATTCGCTTTGGACAGACTTTGGGCAGTCCGGTAACGCTGATGATTACTAATCGGGATTGGGAGAATTGGCAGGAGCGGATGTCACAGTTTGGAAACCCGAGCGGAGCGGCAGTAACGGCACCTCGGCCCGGGCATGCTGATTTGCCGGGTATTTTAAAATATAACCGGGAAGATGTTCGTGATATTCTGGAACGGGCTAGTGCCAGAGAAACGGCTGCCCGGGTGGCTGGCGGAGCAGTTTGCAAGCAATTGCTGGCAGCAGTGGGCATCAGAATTGGTTCGCATGTAGTCAACATTGGTGGTGTTAATGCCGAAGTTAGGCCCAAGAACTATGAAGATGTGATTGACAAATGTGCAAAATCTGAATTAGGGTGTCTTGATGAGGTCGCAGAAGGCAAAATGAAGGCTGCGATATTGCAGGCTAAGGATCAAGGCGATTCGTTGGGCGGCGTTTTTGAGGTAGTAGTCTATGGAGCTATGCCAGGGCTGGGAAGCCACATCCAGTGGGATCGGCGTTTGGATACCAAACTTGCGGGAGCATTTATGTCCATTCAAGCGGTCAAAGGCGTTGAAATTGGTGCCGGTTTTAATTGTGCTAATCTGCCAGGCAGCCAAATCCATGACGAAATTTATTATGACAGCAGCCGGGGGTATTATCGACAAACCAATAATGCCGGTGGCATTGAAGGTGGCATAACCAATGGTGAGCCAATTATTATTAGAGCAGCTATGAAACCCATACCCACGTTAATGAAGCCGCTGGCATCAGTGGATATTGCTTCGCAAACGCCGATTAAGGCAAATACCGAACGCAGTGATGTGTGCGCAGTAACGGCAGCGGCGGTTGTTGGAGAAGCCATGATGGCAATTGTGCTGGCAGAGGTTTTGCTGGACAAATTTGGCCGGGATAATATGGCAGAAATAACGCAAAGAGTAACTCAGTACAGAGAAGCAGTTAAGAGCGTTATCCAGGTCAATGGTTGAGCTGTTTGCCAAATTTCTGGGACAAATTAAGGTATTGCTGGCCGACAAAAAACGTAAAAGGTATATTTTGTTTGCTGGTATAATTTTAATTACTGCGATACTTATTTTGGATTTGCCAGATTCAACACCGGCGTCAAACCATATAGAAAAAGAAGTAAAAAAGCAAGAGAAGGCAAAAACGCAGTTTCATGAAGGGCCAGTAGACTTACCGCCGCGTGGCGCTAAGCGTGATCCCTTTGAGCCGCCGCCAGAGATTACAGCAGCGCAGGTGAATAAACTACCGGCAAGTCTGCTGCCAGACAAGCTGCAAGGACAGACGACAGCTGTGCCTAGGCTGCAGGAAAAAGGGCCTGCTAAAGAAGAACTGCCGATACTTACCGGCATTGTCGGGGATGAAAAGACACAAGCAGCGATTATCGCGTATAAAGGCGTCAGCCGGTCATACCGTGTTGGTCAGACAATAGGCCAATACCAATTGACAGCCATCAATGAGAAAGCAGTAAATGTCGTAGGACCGCAAGGTGAACGGGTTTTATTGTTAGGAAGGTGATAGTTCATGTCTTTGGTGCTGGTGCGAATGGTTCTCGGTTTTTTATTAACCTTTTGCCTATGTTCAACTGCTGCGGCTAATACACAGCCTGTTAACATGACTGTTGTAAACGGAGAAGTGCGTGATGTATTGACAGCGCTGGCTGATATTGGCAATATTAATCTTGTTGTTGATGATACAGTTAGTGGCAGCATTACCATCCAACTGCGTGATGTGTCACTGGAAACAGCGCTTGAGCTTGTGACCAAAACCAAAGGACTGACTTATCAAAGATTTAATAATATAATTATTGTCGGAACTCCTGAGCAAATTGGCCGGACTTTTGGAAATGTACATATCTTTAAACTAAAGTATATAAATTCAGATGCAGCGCGTGGAATTGCCACAGCGGTTTTATTTAGTGACAAAAAACGTACAATGAAACCGGATTTAATGTCTGGTAATGAGCGACAAAAGAGTACAGAAAAAGGTGCAATAAAATCAGGAAATACCAATGAACAAAAACAGGCTGATTTTGCAGACGCGGATAGGCTTAGTATTGATTATGCAACCAATTCTCTAATTTTTTATGGTACTGAAACAGAAGTCGCGGCAATCCAGAACTTGCTAGATAAGATTGATATTCCATATCAACAGATTGTCCTGGAAGCCGAGGTTGTTGCGATCAATAAAGAAGACGCGAAAAATATCGGTATTGAGTGGAATTGGGAAACTACACCGCAATGGCCGGATATCGAGCCGGAAAAAGTGACAGCACTTCAAAATGAACAAGGCGGGATTGTGGGGTACAATGTGGAACCCGGAAAAGTAACCCGACAATCGCGCGCAGGCATCATTCAATATGGGCGAAATCCGGAAGGATATCCTTACGAATTTTATTACCAGGCTAAAATTAATGCCTTAGTGAGCAAAGGCAATGCTAAGGTGTTGGCAAAACCCAAAATTACGACTATTGATGGTAATAAAGCACAAATATTAATTGGCGAACGTATACCTGTCCTTGTGGATGAGGTTGAAAATGGCAAGACTAAAACCACTATTCAGTATGTTGATGCAGGCATAAAGCTTATTTATACTCCGCGTATTAATGCCGATGGTCAGATAACCGCAGCTGTGCGTACCGAGGTTAGCAGTCCGACTTTAGTTGCCGAAATGAAAGCCTATCGGATTACTACCCGGGAAGCTGAAACCACTGTACGTCTGAAAGATGGTGAAACCATGGTAATCGGCGGCTTAATTGGTTCGCAGAATAGTTATAGCAATAAATCGGTACCATTCTTAAAGGACTTACCGATTCTAGGAGCCTTATTTAAAAACACCAATACCGAAAAAACAGATACGGAGGTCATGATTTTTCTTACGCCCCGTATTGTTATATAGTTACTTTTTAGTTTGCGGAGGTACAATGAAAAATATAGTTTTAATAGGATTTATGGGCACAGGCAAGACCAGCACCGGACGCCTGCTGTCAGGGCGCCTTAACCGTCCGTTTGTAGATGTTGACAAAAAAATTGAACAAGAGACCGGGCTCGCTATAAGCGATATTTTTCAGCTTTATGGAGAAGACCATTTCCGTCAACTGGAGCGGGAGGTTATATCGCGAGTAGCGCGTTATACCAACGCCATTATTGCTACTGGCGGCGGGGTAGTACTCAAACAAGAGAATATGGTCAGATTAAAAAATACAGGTATTATTATTTCTCTAACCGCATCCTTGGAAGCTATTTTAGAGAGAACATCGCGCCGGGGGGTTCGCCCGCTCCTGGACTGTGAGGATAGGGCTGAACGGGTAGCACGGCTTTTGCAAGAGAGGGCCAGCCTGTATATGAAAGCTGATTACACAATAGATACCAGTTATATGTCACCCCAGCAAGTGACAGAAAAGATTATTGCACTTCTTAGGGAAGGCGGGAATTTACGTGGCCGAAGTTAATGTTGATTTACAGGAACATAGTTATACTATTCATATTGTTGCCGGCAGCATTGACCAGGCCGGAGAGTTACTGCGTACGCTTTCTTTAGGGAATAAGGTGCTGATAATAACTGATGATAATGTTGGGCCGCTTTACGCCGACAAACTGGTTAACAGCCTTAAGGCGGCAGGGTTCACTCCTCATGTTCTGGCGGTCAGGCCAGGAGAGGGCTCGAAGTCTCTTGTTACGGCGAATCTTGTATTTACCGAGGCAATTAAGAGCGGAATTGATCGTAACTGTGCCATTATTGCGTTAGGGGGCGGAGTAATTGGTGACTTGGCAGGCTTTGTAGCTGCAAATTATTTGCGGGGTGTGCCGTTTATTCAGGTGCCGACGACGCTGTTGGCACAAGTGGATTCCAGTGTTGGCGGCAAAACAGCCGTTAATCATGAACTGGGAAAAAACTTAATCGGAGCCTTCTACCAACCGCGAATGGTAATTATTGATCCGCAAACCTTGCAAACACTAAATGACCGGGAATTGAAAGCCGGCATAGCCGAGATCATCAAGTACGGTGTTATTGCTGATCACGAATTTTTTGCTTATTTGGAAGTTAATGCCATGGACTTGCTAGCGCGCAACCCGGAAGTACTTACAACCGTTATCGGCAAATGTTGCCAGATCAAAGCCGATATTGTTGCCCGTGATGAGCGGGAAAGTTCACTACGCATGATTTTAAACTTTGGACATACTATTGGTCATGCCATTGAGGGAGAAGGCGGGTATTTTGAGTATAATCATGGCGAAGGGGTAGCCATTGGCATGCATGCGGCTGCACTTATCAGCCAAAGTATTGGCTTATGTGAACAAACCCAAGTGACTGCTTTAACAAATCTTATTGCCGCGTTTGGGTTACCGCTTGCCGCACCTGGATATCATCCCAACAAATTGCTGAGTTTCTTGGCTCGGGACAAGAAAGTGCTGAACGGCAAAATTAATTGGATACTTATGGATAAAATCGGTCATGTCACAATCACTAATGAAGTTACCGAAGAAAATATTACCTGTGCACTAAGGCAAATTACATAATTTTATACGAAATGATAAGTAATGAGATTGCTCACTAATTACCAGTGGCGCAATCTCATTTTTTATGCTTGTCTTTACGTGTATGTAAAATGTTAATTTACATTAACTAGAAGGGAGGAGAGTAGATTGAGCTGTCGAATAGGATGGAAGTATGCACTTTTTTGTTGGAGGAATGAGCCGGTGACAAGCAGAAAGAAAAAAGCAATTATTATTGTATCAATTATTACGCTGGCGTTGGCAGGAATTGTTGGATATCGGATTTATAGTACAACACAGGCAAGTAAAGCCCGAGCAGCACGAGCGTCTCAGGGGCAGGTTGTGGCGGTAGAGGTAGCTGCCGTAACCAGAAAGGATATAACACCGGTTTTAACCTTCTCTTCCAGTCTGGAACCTCTCTGGAGCGCGGATATTTCCAGCAAGGTTGACGGGCGTATTGAGAGGCTCGCAGTTGACGAAGGAGATGCTGTTTCTGACGGTATGACGATAGCGATACTTGATATGGGAGAACTTTCGGCCCAGGTAGTTCAAGCTGAGGGGAATTTATTTCAGGCTAAGGCTAATCTTGAGCAGGCTGAACTTGACCTCAGGCGTATGGAAGCACTTGCTAATCAAGGAGCTATATCGGCGCAGTCGCTTGATTCGGCCAGAACCAAGCGGGATTTGGCCGCAGGTCAGGTGCGGTCGGCTGAAGGGACGCTGGCTTTGTATGACAGCAAACTCACTGGGGCAAATGTTAACTCGCCACGGAGCGGCGTAGTTGTTAAACGGTATTTGCAGTCCGGCTACTATGCGAAAGCTGGTACGGCGATTGTTTCTGTAGCTGATATTAGTACCCTTTTGGCAAAGGCCACAGTTGGTGAAGCTGAGATAGCCCAACTTGCTGTCGGGGCTGCTGTGAAAGTAAAGATAGCTGCCTTGGGAGAACAGGAGTTTATTGGAACCATTACCCGCTTATCGCCGGTAGCAACAATGCCTTCCAGGACGTTTATTGCAGAAATATCCATTCCTAACCCGCAGAATATTTTAAAGGCAGGTATGTTTGCCAAGGTTGAAGTTCCCATTCAGCCTCATGCGCAAGCTTTGGTGGTACCGGAAACGGCCTTGGTAATGAAGGAAGATATTAAGACTGTTTATATTCTTGCTGCTGACAATAAAGTACAACAGCGCGCGCTTAAGTTAGGCTATGTCGGCGGCGGCTATGCCGAGGTGCTTGACGGTGTTAAAGACGGTGAACAAATTGTCATTTCCGGCCAAAATAAACTGAGAGACGGTTCAACAGTCAGACTGGGAGCGCCTGGGGAGGCTGGCAAATAAATGATTGATGTTTTTATTAAACGTCCGGTATTTACCACCATGCTGGTTATGCTGCTAGTGGTATTCGGCGTAGGCGCCTATCCAACTCTGGGTGTTGATCTTTATCCTGACGTGGAATTTCCGATTGTGCTGGTAAGTGTTACCTATACCGGCGCTTCGCCGGAAGAAATGGAAAGTCTGATTACCAAACCGATTGAGGATGCGGTAAGCTCGGTTGCCGGCATAAAAACGCTGTCTTCGGTATCGCGAGAAGGGGTATCCCAAACGACCATTGAATTTGAATTAGGGACAAACCCGAAGATGGCAGCTAATGATGTACGTGAAAAGGTGGCCGGTGTTCGCCGGCGTCTGCCTGATGAAATTGATGAGCCTGTAGTGCAGCGATATGACATTACGGCGCAGTCTATTCTTAGTTTCAGCTTATCTTCGGAAACGCGGTCACGGGGCGAAATTCGAAAAATTGCCGAAGATATTATTAAAGATCAGGTTCAGCAGGTTGAAGGTGTGGCTGAGGTTAGTGTATATGGTGCGTCCTTGCGGGAAATACAGATACTGGCAGACCCGCCTAAACTTGAGGCCTATGGCATTTCCTTGCAGCAAATCGAAGATGCCATAAACAATAACAATGCCAATACACCTGGCGGCCATGTCAAAGAAAATGGAATGGAGTTAACTGTCCGGACCATTGGTAAGTACAAAAGTATTGATGACATTAAAAATGTAATTGTTCTTAATCAACAAGGCCGCATGGTGCGGGTGCAGGATGTAGCCAGCGTAACAGATACCTGGGCAGAAGAGCGAAATTATGCGGCAACCAATGGTGTGCCAAGTGTAATTATCAGTATTCAGAAGCAGTCAGGTACTAATACAGTAGGTGTGGGTGAAAAGGTTAAGCAGGCTATGCAGAATTTAGAACAAAATGTGCTGCCGCCTGATATGAAAGTGACAAAAGTACGGGATAACTCTGTTTATATCCGGGAAAGCGTTGAGGATGTTATGATATCGATGGTATTTGGCGGCTTATTGGCGGTTGCCATTACCTTCCTCTTCCTACGTAATACCAGAGCGACTATTATTGGTGCTATTGCCATTCCAACTTCCGTTATATCTACCTTCTTTTTGATGAAAAATATGAATTTCACGCTAAATAATATGTCGCTGATGGGTCTTAGCTTGGCGGTAGGTATTCTTATTGACGACGCGATTGTTATTGTAGAGAATATTTTTCGTCATATGGAACAAGGTAAAAGTTCTATGGAAGCGGCACGTGAGGGAACAAAAGAGATCTCACTGGCGGTCTTGGCAACCACCTTTTCCATTCTTGCCGTGTTTGTGCCTGTAGGCAACATGGGGGAAATTATCGGACAGTTCTTTAAGCAGTTTGGCTTAACAATTGCTTTTGCAGTAGCATTTTCGCTATTTGTAGCATTTTCGCTTACGCCAATGTTGTCTGCTTACTGGCTCAAAACCGGACATGACGGCAAAGGCCGCCGGCTAGCGTGGCTTGAGTCGGGGCTGGATAAATGGGAACAAGGCTTTGAAGCTTTGCGCAACCTATATCGGGAAATATTATATTGGGCGTTGCAACGTCCTAAAAAGCTGGTAGCGCTGGCAATGTTATCATTATTGATTAACGGGCTGTTATTGCCGTTTTTAGGTTCTGAGTTTCAGCCTGCCTATGATTCAGGTGAATTTACTATCAATATGATTGCGCCATCAGGGACATCGATTGAACGCAGTAAAGAATTAGTGGCTCAGGTTGAGAAAGAGATTATGGCCCTTCCAGAACTAGAATCGGCATACTTGGTTGTCGGTACCAATCGGCAGGTGTATCGTTCGATGATTGGGGTGCGCTTAATTGATTCTGGTGAGCGGTCCCGGTCTATGATGCAGATTATGGATGCCCTGCGGGTTAAATTCCGTAATATTGAAGGGCTGAAAGTAAATGTTTCATCAGGCCAAAGTATCGGCAGGGGTGACTCGCGGCCTGTACAAGTAGCACTGCGGGGGCCGGATTTAGACACGCTTAATACGTATGCTGCTGAATTGGCCGAAAAGGTAAAACAAATTCCCGGAACCACTGATATTGATATATCTAGTGAACAATCAGAGCCAGAGGTGCAGGTCAAATTTGATCGGGCTCGGCTGGGCGATATCGGTCTTGATGCCACAAGTGCCGGTAAAGCCTTGCAAACTGCTTTCTTAGGTTCCACTACCAGTAATCAGTACAATATAGCTGACAGTGACTACGATATTCGCGTACAGCTTCAACATACAAACAGGCTTAGCCTGGAAGATGTGGCTAATTTGCGTATTAGTGGCAAAAACGGTTTTGCACGGGTTGGCGACATTGCCGAAGTTAAGTTGTCGTCAGGGCCAACACAGATAGACCGTGAAGATCGTCAGCGTCAGGTAATTGTTTATGCTAATGCGGTGGGAACATCATCAGGAGAAGTGCTTGCCAAGGTTAAGGAAATTATCCCAAACCTTAATTTGCCGCTAGGCTACACGCATAAGCTTGTTGGGCAAGCACAAATGATGGAAAATTCCTTTAAGGAAATCGCTAAAGCGCTGTTATTGGCCGTTATTTTAATTTACATGGTATTAGCGGCTGAATTCGAAAGCTTTATTCATCCCTTGACCATTATGTTATCGTTGCCATTTTCGCTGATTGGCGCGATACTAGGGCTGTTAATTGTCGGCAGTACAATTAACATTATGTCGCTAATTGGTGTAATTATGTTAATGGGTCTGGTTACTAAGAATGCTATTTTGTTAGTTGATTATACCAATCAGTTAAGAGCGCAAGGAATGCCAATTATTGATGCACTGGTAGAAGCCGGATCTGTCCGGCTGCGGCCTATTTTGATGACAACCATGGCTATGATTTTCGGTATGGCGCCTATTGCACTGGGGATTGGTGCCGGAGCGGAAATTCGGTCATCAATGGGTGTGGCATTAATAGGAGGTTTGATCACCTCAACTTTCCTGACCTTGGTCATCATTCCACTGGTATACTTGCTTGTTGACAGAGTGCAAAATTATTTCAAATCACAAGATATGCAAAGAAACCCTAGCATATAAATGCTAGGGTTTCTTTTATATTTTAGGCTAATACCCAGCCTTCAATTGCAAGTTTTTTGAAGCCCAGGAAGCTGCTAAGTGTCATTTTTAGTGGTATTTCAGGCAAATCATGAGGCAGGTAAACCATAATTCCCTGAATTTCTTCAAAACTGTAGTTTTCAGGATCATGCGGCTTGCCAAAGCGTACACTCGGACTTTCACGAAGATCGATACAGCAGCTGATTACCGGAAAAAGTTCAAGGTATACCGGTTTATCCTGAGACTTAATATATTCAAGGGCCTTATCTGTTATTGTAAGCATTGCCATAGAAAGTGCCTCCCGTACTATTTTTCTACAAATATTCTGTATTGATAACAAATATCCTGCATAAGGAACTTAATGGGTTTAACAGTGACATAATATTTTGAAACTGAATAGGATACAGTGTAATGCCTGAGACGCGCCGCCTTGGGGGGATGCTATTGTTTAACAGAATAGAAACTATCGATAGTTTGCTAGCATTAATGAAGATACAAAGCAGTTATATTCATGAATTGAATAAATTAATATTTGTTGCTGCCGGCGATGTGGTGCTTGCTAATAATCACGAATTTGCCAAGTTTGTGACTAGTTTTTTTGAATTTACCTATTGTCACTATAATGGTGAGGGGTACAGTCAAGCTGCTCAGTTAGTGCAAAACTATCATTATATATTGCTGGAACGGTTGCTTGACAATCAGATGCTAGCTGCTGCTGAACAAATGGAACTGGCAATTGGTCATCTGGAAATGGCCGGTCGGGATTTTCAGTCTAGGTATCATCCGCAAATAATTCTACTCAATCAGGGAATGTTACTGATTGAAGAAACACAACTAAAGATTATTGAAAGTTTGGAAGCACTTTTTGAGAGTTATCATTTTTCGCCAATATTGCAGCACTAGAAAATAGCTTAACAGGGACAGGATTTTTCTAATATGCATGGAATAAGTATAAAGGCATAATGCCCCTGGAGGACATTATGTCTTTATGTTATTATAATACATAGGTCAGAAACTCTGGGTGGGGTGCAAAAATGGACATGGAATATGTAAGTCGTCTGTTTACGGAGTTTAAGGCAGGCGATTTGTCATTGGATGAAGCATTGGACAAACTAAAGATATTGCCTTATGAAGATTTGGAGTTTGCCAAATTAGACCATCACCGTCTTATGCGGCAGGGATTTGCCGAAGTTGTTTTTTGTCAGGGAAAGACTGTAGAGCAAGTGCAAATTATTGTAGAAAAACTTGCCAAACATAATCGCAGTATTTTGGCTACCAGATCTACGGCTGAGATGTATGCTGCGGTAAAGCAGGTAGTGCCTGATGCTCAATACCATCAAGCTGCAAGACTTATTACTGTTGAGCGGCAAAAGGCGCCAGCCGACAAAGAACGCTTTATTTTGGTTATGAGTGCCGGAACCAGTGATATTCCGGTGGCGGAAGAAGCTGCCATTACTGCGGAGATAATGGGGAATGAAGTCAAAAGAGTATATGATGTAGGCGTGGCAGGTATTCATCGGTTGCTTGACCAGCATCAGCTTATAGAAAAAGCTAATGTGCTCATTGTGGTTGCCGGAATGGAAGGCGCACTGGCAAGTGTCGTCGGTGGACTAGCGGCAAAGCCGGTTATTGCTGTGCCGACAAGTGTTGGGTATGGGGCAAGTTTTGGCGGACTGGCAGCTTTATTAAGTATGCTCAATAGTTGTGCAGCCGGGGTGGCTGTTGTTAATATTGATAATGGATTTGGTGCGGGTCGTTTGGCCAGCATGATTAACAACATGAGGTGATTTGTTATTATGGATAAACAATGTAATGCTATTTTTCTTGACTGTTTTGCCGGGATTAGCGGTAATATGCTGCTGGGAGCTTTGCTTGATGCTGGTGCACCGGAAGAACTGCTGAGGGCTGAATTGACCAAGCTGCCAGTTCTGGGATATGAATTAACAGTATCTCGGGTCGATAAAGGCGGTATTAATGCTGCCTATGTTGATGTGCAGGTAGATGAAGCCGTGCAGGTACATCGTAATTTAGCTGATATAATTGCAATTATTGAAGATGCAGAACTTGCGCCTGCAGTCAAAGAAACCAGTAAATCAATATTTAAACGATTGGCTGAAGCCGAAGCCAAAGTTCATGGTATGCCAGTTGATGAAATACATTTTCATGAAGTCGGTGCAGTTGATTCCATTATTGACATTGTTGGTACGGCCTGGGCACTTGATTATCTACATATTGAACGTGTGTATGTTTCACGTCTTCAAGTTGGTACCGGTTTTGTTAAGTGCTGTCACGGAGTTATTCCGGTGCCTGCGCCGGCTACTGCCGAACTATTGCATGGCATTCCCTATTATCCGGGAGAGATTGCCAAAGAATTGGTAACGCCAACAGGGGCCGCCATCGCGGCAACCCTGGGAACCGGTTTTGGCAGTATGCCGGACGCTTTTATCAGCACAAAAATAGGGTATGGTGCCGGTACGTGGGAGCTTGAGATTCCTAATGTTTTGCGCTTGTATCTGGGCAAGCTGCCAGCTGAGGTTGTGAATGAGAACGATAGCCAGACCCAAGAACAATGTATAGTGATTGAAGCCAACATTGATGATCAGAGTCCGGAGAGCTTTGAGCATGTTATGTCTGGCTTATTCAAAGCCGGTGCTTTAGATGTATGGTTAACACCTATTGTTATGAAAAAAAACCGGTTGGCAACGAAATTATCAGTTCTTATTACGCAAGAATGTCAGGAAAAGATCACTGAGGTTATATTTCTGGAGACAAATTCTATTGGTATGCGGTTTTATCCGGTGTCAAGAACTAAGGCTGATCGTGAATTTATTGTTATCGGACTGCCATGGGGCGATGTCAAGGTAAAGGTAAGCGCGTATCAGGGGAAAATATGCAATGTTGCGCCTGAATATGAGGATTGCCGAAAAATTGCTGAGGAAACAGGGATGCCGCTGAAAGTAATTCAGCAACTGGCATTGAAAGAGGCCATGTCATACTGCTAAATGCAGTATGACATGGAACAAGTCTGGTTTACAAAGCGAATACTTTTGTGTAGATATGACTAATTTCCATTTTGCCAGCAGGAAAAATGGAAATTATGTAAAATTATATTGTTATTATTGTAACTTTCTTGAAAGCGGGTTGTGGGCAAGGAGAAGGAGGGAATACTGTGGCACCAAGGTATTGTGTAAAACCATATTCGATAGATGCGGCAGAGCCTGGTATGGAAATTGGCCGAATGGTACTAACACAAGATGATAAGGTCATATTGAGTGAAGGTACAATACTGACGGAAAGTATGTTGCAGGGCTTGAGATTTTGGAATATTAATACAGTTTTCATAAAAGAAATATTGTCTTCTACATCTAAGATTGATTTTTCCATTCCGGAAACTGCTGTCCAGAAAAAATTTTATGCTGAGTATGAAACTACTGTCAATGTCGTGAAAAACTCGTTTTCTAAAATCCGTTTTTTTAAAGATGTTCCGCTAACTGATATGCAGGAACTGGCTAATAAATCTATTGAACCGCTAATTAATTCGACTGGGGTAATTAATCATCTGAATATGGTGCGACGCCAGGACGACTATACCTTTCATCATTCTGTCAATGTAGCCATTATTTCCGGACTATTAGGCAAATGGCTTGGTTGCACAAGTTCAGAACTGAAAGATCTGGTACTGGCAGGACTTCTTCATGATATCGGTAAAACGCAGATTCCACTTGAGATACTAAATAAACCGGGCAAGCTTGCTAATGACGAAATGAAAGTTATGCAGCAGCATACCACGCGCGGCTATAAACTTCTGCAAGAAAAACCCGATCTTCCGGCCGGTGTAGTTCACGGAATTCTGCAGCATCATGAAAGATCAGATGGCAGTGGCTATCCGCTTGCAGTGCAAGGAACTCAAATTCACAAATATGCAAAAATTATTGCAGTTGCCGATATCTATGATGCTATGACTTCAGACCGGGTGTATCATCGGAAAAGTACACCGTTTGCCGTTGTCGAAATGATTGTGGAAGAAATGTTTAATAAGCTTGATCCTGAAGTTGTCAGCGTATTTTTACATAATGTCCGCGATTATTTTATCGGCAATATTGTTGAATTAAGTGATGGCCGCCAGGCAGAAGTGATTTATCTGGGGCAATTTATGGCTGCAAGGCCGATTGTGCTGACCGAAGATAAGGAATATATTGACCTGGAACGCGATAAAGCGTTAAGTATAGTAAAAGTTGTGAGTGCATAATTAAATTTAATGTCAAGATAAGGGGAATACGTATGAACAGAAAGGCCGTCGTTTTGCTGTCAGGCGGGCTGGACTCCAGTGTCTGCATGGCTGTCGCCAAGAACGAAGGATATGAACTATTACCAATCAGCTTCAATTATCATCAGCGGCATAAAAGAGAACTTAAGGCTGCCGCGGCGGTAGCAGAATATTATAAGGCTGAGAGGCATTTAATTATTGAAACCAATATGGAAGCCATTGGCGGCAGTGCTTTGACAGACACCAATATTGATGTGCCGGCTGGAGATGTTAGTGCCGCCACAGTACCTATTACTTATGTGCCTGCGCGCAATCTAATATTTCTTAGCTATGCTCTGGGATATGCGGAGGTAACAGGTGCTGAACGAATATATATTGGAGTTAACGCGCTTGATTACTCAGGCTATCCTGATTGCCGGCCAGAATTTATTGCCATGTTTCAGCAATTAGCCAATTATTCAACTAAAGCAACAACTGAAGACGGCAGAAAAATTTCAGTTGAGACGCCGCTGATTAGTTTAACCAAAAAAGATATTGTATTATTAGGGGATAAATTGGGTGCGCCGCTTCATTTGACTACAAGTTGTTATGAAGGCAAAGAGGAAGCTTGTGGACGCTGTGACAGTTGTCTCTTGCGTCTTAAAGGGTTTGCTGAAGCAGGCCGTGTTGATCCTATTTTGTATCATACTGGGAGTGAATGATTATGAGGCAAGCAACCCAAGGACGCAGTGTGAATAATACTATCAAGGATGTTCAAAACACCTCTGACAAACGGGGAATAGCAATTCAAAAGGTTGGCGTTAGTGACGTTCATCTACCTTTTTTAATAAAAACCAAGAGTGGTTCGTTTCAGAGCGTTTTGGCCAAAATAAAACTGGCGGTTGATTTGCCGCAGGAATTTAAAGGGACTCATATGAGCCGCTTTATTGAAATCTTGAGCGATTGGAGTCAAAAGCCGGTTTCTTATCGCGAAATTGGCTATATGTTGACAGACACCATTGATCGTCTGCAGGCCAAACGTGCGCATATTGACATACATTTTAAATATTTCATAGAAAAAAAAGCTCCGGTAAGCGGCCTCAAAAGCATGCTTGATTATGATTGTCTATTTTCGGCCAACTTAACCCGCGGTGAACAGTTAGATTTTATGTTTGGCATTACAGTACCCTTTACTTCATTGTGCCCCTGTAGTAAAGAAATATCTCAATATGGAGCACACAACCAGCGGGGTATTATGAGGGTGAAGATAAAACAGCATCCAGGCAATTTTATTTGGATAGAAGATTTGGCAGAAATCATGGAAGAGCAAGGAAGCTGCCAGGTCTATCCCCTGCTAAAACGTGGGGATGAAAAATATGTTACAGAAAAGGCCTACGAAAATCCTAAATTCGTTGAAGATGTGCTTCGAGATTTAGTGTTAACCTTGCGTAAGATTAATGGTGTTCAGTGGTTTGAAGTTGAATGTGAGAACTATGAATCTATCCATAACCATAGCGCATATGCCGCACATACGGAGTGTGTGGATAACTAATAAAGCGGCGCCAGACTACGGCGCCGCATTTGGTTTATCTGGCTACTAATCTTAGACGGAATTAAAACTCATCTAAATAAGTTTACTTTATGCTTATTCGGCGCTATAATCGCCGTTTGCATCATATTTAGCAGTTAATGTCTGGTTAGCCATAGTGGTTTTGGCATTGCTAGCTGAACTGGTAGCTGAAGTGGCATTGCCAGTTTGTGATTGCTTGGCAAGTTTGCTTAACTCACTCATATTGGCTGAAGTGGATGAAGTTGCCGAAGCTGTTCCGGCAGAAGCGGAAGTTCCACTGGAGTAATCGTTATTAGCATCCATTTTAGCAGTCAGAGTACCATATTCGCTTTTACTTGAGGCTTGCTTGCTTTGTTTGGATTGTGTCATAATGTGATTACCTCCTTGATTTTTATTTGGTCACGTGACCAATAGTAGTATCGGAAAACAAAGAGTAAGTCATACCAGGGATTTTTTGCACCTTAATGATAAGTAATAAAATTCCACTTGAGGTTATTGTATGAAGCAGTTAATTGTAAATGCAGATGATTTTGGGTTGCATGAGAATATTAATTTAGGAATTATTGAAGGACATGCTAAAGGCTGTATAACAAGTACTACGATTATGCTTGGCGCGCCGGCTTTCGAACAGGCGGCTGATTTAGCGGCTGCTCATCCGCAACTGGGGGTTGGCATTCATCTTACTCTGGTAGGCGGGCACCCGGTTGCTAATCCGGAATACATAAAATCATTAGTTGATAATGAGGGCATGTTTTGTGACAGTTACCCACTCTTTCTAAAAAAAATCTGCTTGGGAGATATTCGACTTGACGATGTGTGGCGTGAACTATCAGCTCAGGTAAATAAAGCAGTAGCTGCCGGAATTCAGATTACGCATCTTGATAGCCATCAGCATATGCATGTAGTGCCGGGAATTCTTGAGGTTGTACTGGGAATTGCCAAAGAATTTAAGATCAGGGCTATGCGTATACCGGCTGAACCTGTGTTATTCCGTGGTGGTTTTAAAGCTGGTGTGGGGAGAATAATTGGCCGTTCCGGTCTTACTATGCTGTCAAGCTTGGCCCGGGCTAAGGCGAGAAAAAATGGCTTGGTAGTGCCTGACCGTTTTTATGGCATGTTAGCAGGCGGCAGTATGGATGAGCGGCTGCTACTCAATATTATCGGCAGTCTGCCGGACGGAATAACAGAAGTAATGGTTCATCCTGGTCTGGATGATACTGCCCTTAATAACACATTCACCTGGGGATATCATTGGCAGCAGGAATTGAATGCAGTTATAAGCTCGCAAGTTATTGGCCGCTTAGAACAAGAAAATATAAAACTGATATCCTTTGCCGCAATGAATAAGGGAGGATGAGTGATATGAAGGTACTAGTAACTGGTGGGGCTGGCTTTATCGGTTCGCACACAGTAGATAAAATGATAGACAAAGGCTGGGAAGTTGTGGTGATCGACAACTTGAGCAGCGGGCTGAAAGCTAATGTACATGCGAAAGCCAGATTAATAGTAATAGATATCTTAGATAATAAAGTGTTAGATATTTTTTCGCAGGAAAAGTTCGATGCTGTTCTGCATCTTGCAGCACAAACCTCTGTACCTTATTCTATTGAACATCCTGATGTGGATTGCCAAGTTAACTTACTTGGGTTGGTAAACATAATGGAAGCGTGCCGCAAAACCGGAGTTAAGAGAGTTGTTTTTCCGTCTAGTGCTGCTGTTTATGGCGATGCTGATAATATTCCTATTACCGAAGATGCCGAACTTAAGCCGGAATCCTTCTATGGACTGTCTAAATGCACCAGCGAAAGATATCTTGCGCTATATCGGCAGATTTACCAGCTTGAGTATGTTGCTTTGCGGTATGCAAACGTATATGGCGAACGACAGGGCGATGGCGGTGAAGGCGGGGTAGTAAGCATTTTTACTCGCAAGATTGCCGAAGATCAACCTATTCATATCTTTGGTGATGGTGGACAAACAAGGGATTTTATTTATGTTGGCGATGTGGCTGAAGCCAATTGTCAGGCACTTGCTGCTCCCTTGTCAGTGGCAAACAGGGTATATAATGTTAGTACGCAGACACAGACTAGTGTAAATACACTTACTGATTGGCTATCTAAAGCAGCTGGTAAAACAGTTACCCCCAATTATTTGCCTCCACGGGAAGGGGATATTTATCATTCGGCACTGTCTAATCAGGCGGCTGTCACACGTTTGGGCTGGAAACCTCAAATACCGCTTGCAGACGGCTTGCGGCAGACATATCATTTTTTGAGAAAAAAATAATTATTGCCTGGTTAGCAGGAAAACAATTAAATATATGGAATTATATCATAATATAATTTCGAAAAGTGTAAGGGAATGGGTGCTTCACGCTTAATAGGGAAGTCCGGTGCAATGCCGGCGCGGTCCCGCCACTGTAATGGGGATGCCTCCTAAATTTGCCACTGGGGAACCGGGAAGGCTTAGGTTGGCGATGAACCAGAGTCAGGAGACCTGCCTATTCTAACACACGCCGTTAGGACCTACGGAAGATAGGCAGGTGTGGGTACGAGAATCAGGCAACATGTTTTTGTTTGGTTTTATACCCCCTGCTAAGGGGGTTTTTCTATTGTCTGACAAACCTATGCGCAAAGGAATAACTACCGGAACCTGCGCGGCTGCAGCCGCCAAAGCGGCCATAATGGCCTGGCTGGGGCAAGAGCTTGCTGCTGTTGAAGTTGTTTCACCGCAGGGCGTGACACTGGTAGTGCCAATTGCTGAAAGCCATGCCACGGCTGCGGGTGGCAAGGGCTGGGTAATTAAAGATGCCGGTGATGATCCGGATATTACCAATGGTGTTAAAATTGCCGTCGAAGTGATAATAACTGAGCAGCCGGAAATTATTATCAAAGCCGGTGAAGGCGTAGGGACGGTGACCAAGCCGGGACTGGCTGTGGAAGTTGGACAGCCTGCTGTAAACCCCGGGCCGCGAACCATGATTACCAGGGCAGTTGCTGATTGTTTGCCTGCAGGCAAAGGGGCAGTGGTTACGGTTTCGGTACCTGGCGGCGAGGCCTTGGCGGCCAGAACGCTTAATCCGGTATTGGGGATTGTTGGCGGTATATCTATTATTGGTACTACCGGCATTGTTGAGCCTATGTCAGAAGAGGCTTTTAAAAATTCGCTTGTCCCGCAAATCAGTGTGGTGCAAGCGCTGGGGTATGATGAAATTGTGTTTGCGCCAGGTAAGATTGGGCAGGATATAGCCATTAACCGGTATGGTTTACCGGCGGCAGCCGTTATCCAAACAAGTAATTTCATCGGGCACATGCTGGAGAATGCCGTCAAGTATGGCATGAAACGAGTACTTTTATTCGGACATCTTGGCAAAATTGTCAAGGTGTCGGCCGGGATATTTCATACCCATAACCGGATGGCTGATGCCAGGTTGGAAACGCTGGCTGCATATGCCGCTCTTGGCGGTGCGCCTCAGGCGGCTATTGAAGAAATATTGTCGGCAACGACAACAGAAGCCGCGATGCCAATTATTGAACACTACCAACTACATGGGGTATATCAGCTATTAGCCGAACGGGCAAGCGCAAGAGCTGCGCGTTATGTATTTGGCGACTTGACTGTAGGAACTGTTATTGTGACCTTAAAGGGAGAGATACTGGGGCTTGATCAGACGGCCCGGGAAATTGGAGGCCATTTAGGATGGAATGTACCTATCAAGTAATTGTTGTCGGTATTGGTCCGGGTTCACCGGATTATCTTTTGCCAATAGCCAGCCGGACAATTACAACCGCCAGGGTTTTGGTAGGAAGCAAGCGGGCGTTAGATACCTTTGCGTCTGCTGAGCAGCTTACCAAAATTATTGACAGAGATATTAGCGGTGTGCTGGACTTCATCGAACAGCAGGTTCACTGCCAGGATGTAGTTGTTATGGTTTCCGGAGATCCGGGTTTTTATAGTATGTTAGCCGCGTTAAGAAGGCGGTTTGTCGCAGAAAAACTTAGGGTTATTCCGGGAATCAGTTCAGTGCAGCTTGCTTTTGCACGGCTGGCTGAGGTTTGGCAGGATGCGGCGCTAATCAGCATGCATGGCCGTAAGGCGGCTGATGAAGTGCTAAGCTACCGTCCGGGCTATAAGCTAGGGCTATTAACAGATACGCAGCATACTCCGGCCAATATTGCCGGTATTTTGCTGGAACTTGGCTGGCCTGAGACTGCCTGTGTGTGGTTATGCACCAACCTGTCCTATGATGATGAAGAGATTGTGGCGACAACCTTGGCTAAGGCAAAGTTAACTCCCGGATTTGAACATAGTGTAATGGTGGTGAAAGCATGACGCATAATCTGGGGATTCCCGACAATCAGTTCATTCGGGGCGATATTCCGATGACCAAAGAGGAAATTCGAATCGTAACCTTGGCAAAAGCCAGGATTAGTGCCACAGATACTATTATTGATATTGGTGCAGGCACAGGTTCGCTGTCAATAGAAGCCGCTTTGCTGGCAAAGCAGGGCAAGGTAGTTGCTATTGAGCGGGAAGCAGAAGGCGCTGAACTAATCAGGGCTAATGCCGCTAAATTTAAAGTGGACAATATTGATATCATTCAGGGAGCGGCTCCGGAGGCTCTAAACGGTCTTGCTGCGGCTGATGTAATTTTAATTGGCGGCAGCGGCGGCAAGCTGCCTGAGATATTAGAAAGTGCAGACAAGCTGCTTAAACCGGGCGGGCGGCTGGTAGTTACTGCGGTTACGGTAGAAACACTGGCAACTGCGCTTACCATTATGAAACAAAAAAAGGAATACAATGTGGATGCCTGTTGCCTGCAGGTAACCCGTATTCAGGCAATTGGTTCCAGCAATATGTTTAAGGCATTAAATCCAATTTATATAATCGCCTGCAATAAATAAATAACGGGGTTGGGCCGGAAACGGCCGGATAAGAAGGGAGAACTATGATGAATGTTTTTTTTGTAGGGGCAGGTCCGGGAGATCCGGAATTAATCACTGTTAAAGGGCAACGGCTGTTAGGACAGGCCGATATCATAATTTATGCCGGTTCATTGGTTAATCCGGCACTATTGTCATTGGCAAAAAACGGTGCTGCCATCTATAACAGTGCTTCCATGACATTAGATGAAGTTATTGAGGTTATGGTGCAAGGGGTTAAAGAAAATAAACTGGTAGTTAGATTACATACGGGTGATCCCAGTATCTATGGTGCCATTCAGGAACAAATGGATAAACTGGCTGCCAGCAATATTGGTTTTGAAGTTATCCCGGGTGTGAGTTCTTTCCTAGCTACGGCAGCGGCTTTAAAGCAGGAATATACTTTGCCTGATGTGTCGCAAACCGTAATTATTACCCGCTTGGAAGGGCGTACTCCTGTGCCGGATAAGGAGAAGCTGGTAAAGCTCGCCAGTCATGAAGCCACCATGTGTATATTCCTCAGTGTGCATATGCTGGACAATGTTGTAAAAGAGCTGATTGATGGCGGGTATACCAAAGATACGCCGGTAGCTATTGTGCAAAAGGCTTCCTGGCCTGATCAGAAGATTTATCGCAGCACTTTGGAAAACATTGCCCAGATTGCCCGAGAAAATCAAATTGACCGTACAGCCATGATTGTTGTCGGCAAGGTATTAAGCACAGATTATGCATTGTCAAGACTATATGCTCCTGAATTTGGACATATGTTCAGGGAGGCCACTAGGCCGTGAGAGCAGCGATAATTTCGGTGACTAACAAAGGGGCGGAATTGGCTGAGAAAATAGCGCCGTTCTTAAGTGGCGAGATAGATATCTATGCCAAAGAAGAACGCAATCCGCGTAGCCATAACGCCTACTCTAGCCTGAGTGATTTGGTTAAGGAAATTTTCCCTAAATATGATGGGTTAATTTTTATTATGGCAACAGGTATCGTGGTAAGGATGATAGCACCTTATGTGAGGGACAAGCGGGTTGATCCGGCTGTTGTGGTTATGGATGATGGCGGCACTTTTGCCATCAGTTTGCTTTCAGGTCATATTGGCGGTGCCAATGATTTGGCTGAACTGGTGAGCATTGCTGCCGGTGCCACGCCGGTTATCACAACAGCCACTGATGTTGCTAACTTGCCTGCCGCCGATGTAATCGCAGTAAAACTTAATCTGACAATTGAACCTTTCCCGGCCTTGAAAACAATTAATTCTGCCATTGTAAACGGCGAAAAAGTAAGGTTTTTCCTGGATGAAGAATTAATTGGGCATGATCATTATCATGATATGGCCGACGAACAGGGAGTGGAGCTGGAAGATCTCAGCAAGCTGGCCACAGAAGATTATGATGCGGCTGTAATCATTACCGATAGAAAACTTGATATTGAAAAACCGCATTTGTATTTGCGGCCAGGCAGTTTGGCTGTCGGGGTAGGCTGTCGACGGGATGCCAGCAGTGCAGAAATCATGTCAGCCATAAGCCAGGCTTGTCAGACTATTGACCGAAGCACCAAAAGTATTGCAGTTATTGGCAGTACTGTTCTTAAAGAAGATGAAATCGGCTTGTTGGCAACCGGCCAGCATATGGCGGTGCCAGTGCGGTTTTTTTCCAATGAGCAACTCGAAGAATGTATTGAACAACATGGATTAGCATTATCGAATTTTGTTAAAGAAAAGATTGGAGTGGGGAATATATGCGAACCAGCAGCAATTCTAGCGGGGAAAAACAGCAAACTGCTGTTGCCCAAAACCAAGTATCCCAAAGTGACTGTGGCTATCACGCCGGCAAACTATCGGTGGTGGGAATAGGACCTGGCAGTATTATTGACATGACGCCTCGGGCCAGACAGGCTATTGAATGTGCGGAAGTTATTGTCGGTTATGACACTTATTTGGATTTAATAAAAGACTTGTTACCGGGAAAAACCACAATCGGCACAGGTATGATGCAGGAAATCGACCGCTGTCAGGCTGCAGTGGAACAGGCCATGGAGGGCAAGCAGGTTGCCGTTATATCAAGCGGTGATCCGGGCGTATACGGTATGGCCGGTCTGGTGCTTGAACTTGTTGCCAAATATCCGCAGCCTGTTCAGCCTGAAGTTGCGGTTATTCCGGGCATTAGTGCTGTTAGTGCTGCTGCTTCCATTTTGGGCGCTCCCCTCATGCATGATTTTGCCGTTATCAGCTTAAGTGATTTACTGACTCCCTGGGAAGTGATTGAAAAAAGAATTGAGATGGCATCTGCCGGCGATTTTGTTATTGCCATCTATAATCCCAAAAGCACCCGTAGGACACGCCAAATTGAAATTGTCCGCGAAATTGCACTGAAACACAGGAAGGCAGATACGCCTGTTGGCATTGTGCATCATGCCAGCCGTACCAAAGAAGATATGAAACTTTCCACCTTAGAGAATTTCACCAAAGAACATATTGATATGTTCTCCTTGGTTATTATTGGCAACAGCCAGACGTATGTCGCTGACGGAAAAATGGTGACGCCCCGGGGCTATCAACTATGATTTTAGTACTGGCCGGAACGCTTGATGGCCGGGAATTAGCTTTGCGTTTGATAGAAACCGGTCAGCCGGTAATGGTATCAGTGATTAGCGAGTATGGACGGAGTTTGGCGGAAGTGCCAGGTATTGGCGTTCATACCGGGACATTGACTGTTGAAGGGATGCAGGACTTAATTGCAAAGCAGAACATCCAGGCTATTGTCGATGCCAGTCATCCTTATGCGGTAAATGGTTCACTAAATGCTATGAAAGCCTGTGAGCTTGCGGGTATTATCTATATACGATATGAACGCGCCGAAGTCTGTATGCCTGCATATGAACAGGTACATATGGCCGCTGATGCTGCTCAGGCCGCAAGGCTGGCGGCTGGTTTAGGCAAGGTAATATTCTTAACTACCGGCAGCCGTACATTGAAAATATTTAAAGACGAGCCCTCGCTGGCAGGCTGCCGCCTAATTGCGCGAGTATTACCACAACCTGATGTTGTACAGGAGTGTATTGATTTAGGCTTTAATCCCGGTGATATTGTTGCCATAAAAGGGCCGTTTTCGCAGCAACTAAATACTGCGTTATTTAAAGAATATGGCGCCGAAGTAATTATAACTAAAAACAGCGGGGCAATCGGTGGAGCCGATACTAAAATAGCGGCTGCGATCGAATTAAATCTGCCGATTGTTGTCATTGGCCGGCCGGACATCAGTTATCAGAACTTATGCCAGACACAAGAGCAAGTGTTCAACATGATTAACAAACTATATGAAAAAAATTAGCGCGGGAGGTACTTATGCAGTACATAAAAGACCCAATGGCTATTGAAACACGCAGTATGGAAATTATTGCGCCATATCTTGCCAAGTTTCAGTTAGATGAACAGACAACCAAGGTTTACTCGCGGATTATCCATGCTGCCGGTGACCCTGATTACGCCAATATCATAAAAGTGCATCCTGAGGCTATTGCCGCAGGTATTGCTGCCTTACAAGCCGGTTGTAATATTTTCTGTGATGTTGAAATGGTACGCACCGGCATTAATAAACGCCGGCTGGGTGAATTCGGCGGTCAGGCTTATTGTCTGGTAGCTGATGAAACAGTAGCCCAGGAAGCCAAAGTAGCTGGTATTACCCGTTCCATGGCAGCCATGCGCAAATTTGGGACTCAGCTTAACGGCGCGATTGTTGCGATTGGCAATGCACCAACAGCACTGTTTGAAGTATTAAAAATGATTGAAGAAGAAAATATTAAACCGGCGCTTATTGTGGGCGTACCGGTCGGTTTTGTCGGCGCTGCCGAATCTAAGGAATTGCTGCATACAACTTCGCCTGTGCCGTATATTACCGTACTTGGCAATAAGGGTGGAAGCCCGATTGCGGCTGCCTCGGTTAATGCCGTAATGTATATGCTGGGTCGCTAGCTTACTGGACGCTGGAATAAGGAATGCGCTGTTGAGGAGGGGGACATATGGACCAATTTAATATTCCCAGAGTGGTAATCGCCGGTGTTAGTAGTGGAGTGGGTAAAACAACGATTGTGACCGGTATGCTCGCGGCGTTAAGCCGGCGTGGCTTCAAAGTTCAGTCTTATAAAGTTGGTCCTGATTATATCGACCCGGGCTTTCATCGTTTAGCCAGCGGTAAAAACGCTCATAACCTTGATACCTGGCTGGTGCCGCCTGAATCGTTAGCAGCAATATTCGAAAGTACGGCAGAGAATAATGATATTGCAATTATTGAAGGTGTTATGGGTCTATATGACGGTGGCCGCGCCGGTGTTAGCAGCACGGCCGCCGTGGCAAAACTCCTAAAAGCACCGGTAGTGCTGGTGATTGACGCCAAATCAATGGGCGAGAGTGCCGCTGCCATTGCTCTAGGCTTTAAAACATATGATCCTGAAGTGAATTTGGCCGGTGTTATCATTAACCGGCTTGGATCGGAAAGCCATAAACTTATGGTATGTGAGGCGCTTGACAGACTGGGCATTCCTGTTATCGGTACAGTTTTCCGTAATAAGGAGCTCAGTATGCCGGAACGTCACCTTGGTTTGACACCAGTTACCGAGCATGATTCAATTGCGGCAGTAACCCAAATGGGAGAACAAGTAGCTGAACAGGTAAATTTGGAACAACTTGTCGCGCTTGCTAAAACTGCCGGGCAATTGTCGCAAAGCGCGGTAGTGCAAACAGAAAAATCTCGGCATAAAAATGTCCGTATTGGTGTAGCTCAAGACGAGGTATTTACGTTTTATTATCCTTCCAGTCTTGAGGTTTTAAGCGAATATGGCGCAGAGCTTGTTCCGTTCAGCCCACTTAAAGACAGCCGGCTGCCGAAAGTTGACGGCCTTATTTTGGGTGGTGGTTTTCCGGAAATGTTTATTAAAGAATTAGCTGCCAATACTGCAATGCGTCAGGATATAAGGCAGGCGGTTAAGCAGGGAATGCCGATATATGCTGAGTGCGGTGGGCTTATGTATTTATCACGGCAAATAACTGATTTTGATAATCAGACCTATGATATGGTTGGTGCTATTCCGGCCGTATGTCAGATGCAGTCTAAACTGGAAACAGTCGGCTATGTAACAGCAAGGGCGCTAAACGATAATGTACTATGTGCCAAAGAAGATAGTCTAAAGGGACACGAATTTCATTTTTCAAAGATGTTTCCTGATGTAAGTGATGAAGAGTTTCCGTGGGCCTTTGAGTTTAAGAAAATGCGGACAGGTGCTCTTTATCAGGGCGGTTATGCTTCAGGTAATGTGTTAGCATCCTATTTGCACATGCATTTTGCCGGCAACCGACAAGCGGCCCGGCAGTTTGTTGAGAAGTGTGCGCAGTACCATACCTAAGGAGACGGGAGATGTAGCTAGTATGGCAGGTAAAATTGTGTTGGTTACCGGTGGTGCCCGCAGCGGCAAAAGCACTTTTGCCGAAAAGTATGCGGCGTTAGGCGGACGCAAGGTGGCATATATTGCTACTGCACAAATTTATGATGAAGAAATGCAAGAACGGGTAAATATTCATCAAAGCCGCCGGCCTGCCAGTTGGCCGACTTTTGAAGCTCCTTACAAGGCAGAAGCAGCAATGGCGCAGGCCGTTCAGAGTGCTGACAGTGTGTTGTTTGATTGTTTGACACTGTATACTACTAACCTGTTACTGGCGCCTGACGCGCCAACTACCCGGGAAGAACGTTGTAAGGTTGTGCTGGCAGGAATTGAAAAGCTGCTAACAAGTGCCAAACAGGAAAAGTGTGACGTAATCTTTGTTACCAATGAAGTCGGGTTAGGCATTGTGCCCGACAATCCGCTGGCCCGCGAATATCGTGATGTGGCAGGCCTTGTTAATCAAAAGGTGGCGGCAGTTGCTGATGAAGTATATTTGGTGGTAAGCGGTTTGGCTGTTGAGCTAAAGAAAATCGCCGTTAGTCTGGAGGAGGGTAAGTGTAATGGCTAAAGCAATTATGTTGCAAGGGACAAGTTCTCATGTCGGTAAAAGTATTTTGACTACGGCACTGTGCCGGATTTTTAAACAGGATGGCCAGAAAGTAACGCCGTTTAAGGCGCAGAATATGGCACTTAACTCCTATGTTACCAAAACCGGCGGAGAAATGGGCCGGGCGCAGGTGGCGCAGGCTGAAGCGGCCGGATTAGAGCCTGCTGTGGAAATGAACCCGGTATTATTGAAACCTACCGGTAATTCTTGCTCGCAGGTTATTGTCATGGGTAAGCCTGTGGGCAATATGTCAGCTCAGGAATATCATGCCGGTTATAGTTTAAAAGCCCTGGGCGTGGTAACCGAATGTATCCAAAAACTGCATAAAGATTTTGACACTATTGTCATTGAAGGAGCCGGCAGTCCGGCTGAGGTTAACCTGAAAGATACCGATATTGTGAATATGCGTACTGCCAAACTGGCCAACGCACCGGTGCTCTTAATTGCCGATATTGACCGGGGCGGTGCTTTGGCTTCGGTTGTCGGTACATTAGAGTTATTAGACCCGGATGAACGTGACCTGGTTAAAGGCATTATTATAAATAAATTCAGGGGCGATATTACCCTGCTTAAACCTGCGTTGGATTTTCTGGAAGTTAAGACCGGCAAGCCTGTTGTTGGCGTTGTGCCGCATCTTGACCGTTTGGGAATTGATGATGAGGACTCTGTGTCGCTTGAGGATAAAGGGCAGTCGGCTGAAGAGTGTGAACTGGATATTGCCGTTTTGCGTCTGCCTAAGATATCGAATTTTACCGATTTTGACGCGCTGGCCAATGAAAGCGATGCCAAGGTTAGATATGTGCGCCAGGGAGAAGCTATCGGCAAGCCTGATTTGATTATTCTGCCAGGCAGCAAAAACACAACCGAGGATTTATTATATCTTCGCAATAACGGTTATGAGCGGGAAATTGTCAAGCTGGTAAAGAGCGGAACACCGGTGGTTGGCATTTGCGGCGGCTACCAAATGCTGGGGCGCGAAGTACAGGACCCTGAGCATACCGAGTCCGACCTCGACCAGGTTATCGGGCTAGGGCTTATTGACAGTATCACTATCTTTGAAGCTAATAAAGTAACTCATCAGGTCATTGCAGCCGCTGGCGGTCATAAGTTTTTGGGAATCAACTTTAGTGGCAACAATCTGCAAGGCTACGAAATTCATATGGGACGAACCAAGTTTTTATCAGAGGTGGAACCTGCGTTTACCATTGAAACCCGTTCCGGTGAACAGGTCAAGCTAGCCGATGGTGCGGTTACGCCTGACGGGCTGGTTATGGGCACTTATATCCATGGCATCTTTGACAATGATGAATATCGCCGGGCTGTACTTGATGCATTGCGGGTACGCAAAGGCTTGGCACCTCTTGGGGTAATCCTGGATACCCAGGCTCGCAAAGATGCTGCATACAATCGGTTGGCCGATGTTGTCCGTCAAAGTATGGATATGGATTTGGTTTACCGGATTATGAACGAAAATAATGGTAGATAGCGATGATAGAATATGTAATAATAGGAGCAGTTATTCTTGATCGTCTAATTGGCGATCCACGGACATCGCTGCATCCGGTGGTTCTTATCGGGAATTTTATTGCCTGGCTGGAGCGTCGGCTTTTGCGGACAGAACACTCACAGACCCACAAAAATCTGGCAGGTACCATTCTGGTAGTTGTTGTATTAACAGTAGTATATACTTTGGTATGGCTGATTATGGCTGGTTTACATTCTCTGCATCCTTGGGCAGCGTATATTGGCGGTGCAATGTTGCTGTCGTTTACTATATCAACCAGAAGTCTGGCAGAAGCCGGGCGGGAGATTGCGGGATTTCTTAATTGCGGCAATATGGAACAAGCGCGCCATAAGGTCGGCTGGATTGTCGGACGCGATACTGCCAATCTGGATACTGCCGAAGTAACACGGGCTACTGTGGAAACCGTGGCGGAAAATATCGTTGATGGTATTATCTCACCACTGTTTTATGCGGCAATTGGCGGAGTCCCACTGGCCTTTTTATACCGTGCAGTTAATACTATGGATTCCATGGTGGGCTACAAAAATAAAAAGTATCAGGATTTTGGTATGGTTGCCGCTAGGGTGGATGATGTTTTTAATTATATTCCGGCTAGAATTACCGGATTGTTGATAATCTTGGCAGCAGCACTCCTTAAGCACAATGCCAGCGGTGCATTTCAGGCCATCAGGCGTGATGCGGTGAAACATCCCAGCCCCAACAGCGGATTTTCGGAAGCCGGTGTGGCAGGCGCTTTAGGCATCAGATTGGGCGGGCTTAATTATTATGGTGGAGTGCCTTCGCAGCGGGCGTATATGGGAGACGAAAAGTGCCAGCTTACGCCAATTCATATTGATCAGACCATTCAGGTTATGTATGTCGTGACAGTGCTATTTGTGGCAGCGATTGTAGTTTGTAAATGGCTGCTTATGCAGGCGACAGCTCTTTAAGGTGGAGGAATAAAGTTGAATGACTTTTTTACCGGGTTGCAGTTTCTTACCCGCATTCGTTTAGTAAAACAAACAGATTGGTCACCAGAAAGTTTTGGACGCAGTGTCAAATATTTTACAAGTATCGGTGCCATTATCGGTTTGATTTTGGCGGGTCTGTATTATATTCTTAGTCAATTTTTACCGTACCATGTCTTGGCTGCTGTTCTTATTGTTGCCGAAATCATTCTTACCGGCGGTTTGCACTGTGACGGGTTTATGGATACGGCTGACGGTGTATTTTCCGGGCGTTCCCGGGAACGCATGCTGGAAATCATGAAAGACAGCCGGGTTGGTGCCAATGGTGTGGTGGCTTTTGGTTTATTGATACTGCTAAAGTATTCGCTTATTATCGATATGCCACCGACCATGTTGTTGCCGGCGCTTGTTGTTATGCCGGTGGCAGGGCGAACGGCAATGGTTATCAGTATTACATCTTTCGCCTATGCACGTCCTGACGGCATGGGAAAGGCCTTTGCAGAGTATGCTAACCGCACTACCTTATGTATTGCTGCTATTGTTTCGACGGCTGTGGTTATTCCGTTTGGAATACAGGCGGCAATTAGTGCCGGCGGGGCTGTTTTGGCTGGGATTGCTGCCGCGAGGTATCTCGCGAGTGTCCTTGGGGGCTTAACCGGGGATACCTATGGTGCTATTACGGAATTTACGGAATTAATAGCGCTGCTTATCTTTGTTCTTTACTATTAGATTCAACACGGAAAGGCAGACTTTCTAATGACAATAAAAGTAAAAGCACCTGGCTCATGTGGAGAATTGGTACAGGGCACAATAAATGGGGTTAATTTTTTAATCACCTGTCCGGTGGATTGGTATTCCGAGATTACTGTGACAAAGGATGCCGTACAGGCAAAGATTGATCCTAAGACTGCTGCCGCTGTGGCTAAGACATTTGAATATCTAAACATTTCCGGAAATATCGGGCTTGCGGTTACCTCTGATTTGCCTGTAGGCAAAGGCATGGCATCCAGCAGTGCTGACATCAGTGCGGCCTGCCAGGCGGCGGCTTTGGCCGTAGCTGGTAAGCAATTGTCGTGTGACGAGATTGCCGACATTGCGTTAGCCATCGAACCCACTGACGGCATATTCTATCCCGGAATCATTATGTTTGATCATATTGAGGGCAAAATCCGACGGCCATTAGGAACGCCGCCGCATATATATATTGCGGTATTTGATGTTGGCGGTCAGGTGGATACCTTGGCCTTTAACAACCGCGAAGATCTTGTCGTTTTGAATCAGGACAAAGAGTCACAGGTTGCAACAGCTGTTGCTTTGGTTACCCAAGGCTTGAAAACCGGTGACGCTCGCCTTATAGGGCAAGGTGCCACCTTAAGTGCGCTAGCTAATCAAACAATATTATATAAACCCTGTTTGGAACAGGTTCTCCAGATCAGCCAGGATTATAGAGCGGTAGGCATTTGCGCTGCTCATAGCGGCACTGTTCTGGGTGTAATGTTTAGTGCCGACAATATGGCTGGTCATGATGAGTGTATTGAAAAAATTGGCAGCCAGTGTTTAGAAATGATATATTTAAAGACGGTTCGGTTAATTACAGGCGGACTTATCATAACAGGAGATGATGACGGTGAACGCTGATAAGCAAATAGCCGGTTTTGTTCACGGCGGCAATGTGCACGCCTGGGCCAGAGAGGGTGGCGGTGAAGTAACTGCTGTTCTTGACTATAGTGCCAACATCAATCCACTGGGTTTGGCTGCTAGTGTACGTGAGGCTATCGCACAGTCGCTTGACCAGATAGTTCATTATCCAGATGTAGAAGCTGCTATGTTAAAAACGGCCATAAGCAGCTACTATCAGGTTGATACGGCACAAATTACGGCAGGCAATGGCGCGGTTGAACTTATCTATTTGTTGGCGCATATTCTGCGGCCTAAGCGTGTTCTTATCCCGGCACCGTCTTTTAGCGAGTACGAGCGGGCAGCTATTGCGGCAGGTGCGGCAATTGAATATGCCTATTTATCACCGGCAGACAATTTTGCTATTGATATAGAGTGGTTATGCGGTAAGCTGCCGGGAATTGATATGGTGTTTGTCGGTAATCCCAACAATCCTACCGGTACGCTATTGACTGTCAGTCAGCTGGAGCGTTTGCTGGCAGCTGCTAGGCAAGCCGGAGCAGTGGTAGTTGTTGATGAATCTTTTATGGATTTTATTATTGACGATCAGAAACATACTTGCCGGCCTTTGCTCAAACAATACGACAAGCTGGTAATTATCCATTCGCTTACAAAATTCTATGCTATTCCCGGTTTGAGATTGGGTTTTTCCTTAACCACACCTGAATTGGCAAGAAAACTGCATGCCGCTAAAGATCCCTGGAATGTTAATCTATTAGCGCAGGCAGCAGGAGTGGAGGCATTAGCCGATGCCGAATATCAGCATAAGAGCCGCGAAACTGTGTGGCAGGCAAAAGACAGTTTGTACGCAGGGCTTAAGGCGCTACCAGGGATAAAGCCGTTTGCACCGTCTGTTAACTATATCTTAATAGATATAAGCGCAAGCGGGCGTGACGCCGTACAAGTGCGCAAGCTGCTGGCACAGCAAAATATTTTAATCCGTGATTGCAGCAACTATCCGGGCTTATCTGCCAGTTATGTACGGGTAGCTGTTAAGCTTGAAGAACAAAACAAAATTCTGCTCCAACACTTAGAACAGGTCTTGAGGTGAAAAAATATGACCAGATTAATAATCATACGTCATGGGCAAACGCTCTGGAATTCAGAACGGAAATATCAGGGACATAGTGATATTGCTTTGAGTGATACTGGTCTTAAACAGGCGGAGGCCGTTGCCTCGCGTCTGGCAGCGGAAAAAATTGATGCTGTCTATGCCAGCGATTTATCTCGGGCCTTTAAAACGGCAGAGTGCATTGCGGCTAAACATGACCTAACAGTCAACCAGCTTGCAGCTTTAAGGGAAATCAAATTTGGCGAATGGGAAGGTCTTACCTATGATCAAATTACCGCCCAGTGGCCGGGTCTTTTAGGCAAGCTGTGGACAACGCCGGACGAACTGCAAATACCAGGCGGCGAAAGTTTCCACCAGCTCAAAGCGCGAGCATATACGGCCATTGAAAAAATAGTAACCGAACATCAAGACCAGACAGTAGCGGTAGTAGCCCATGGGGGAACTATCGGTACAATTTTGTGCGGCGTACTTGATATTCATTTGAATCATGTATGGAGCATCAGGCAGGATAACACCGCCGTTAATATTGTTGAATATTTTGAAGGCAGACCGACAATTACCTTACTAAACTGTGTTCGTCATTTGGCTGATTTGTAGTAAAAAATCGGCAGAGATAGTTAAATGTGAGATAGTCTGGGCTAACATGAATAGAATGTAAAGTCAAACGCAGTGTTGGCGTGCGCGTCCAAGCAGGAAAAGGTTTGAACAGGGTGGATTATATAAATCAGCTAAAACCTTAAGTTTTGACTGATTTTCAACCTTGAGGCCAGCGCAATTGCATGGTAAGATACATCATGTAAAAAGCAAACAATGCCTGAGGTGCTCGTTACACTCTTATATGTTCAACCGACTCATTTACTTGGGGAGTTTGATGTAATGCCAATGCCAGGCCTCCTTCGAGTGGAAGGCAAAATCATAACTATAAAACACCCACCTGCAGGATGCGGGTATGAACATACGAGAGCACGGTACCATGGGCGTACATAATGTTTCATAAAATACTCTTTCTTACCAGAAAGAGTATTTTTTATATATTGACCACATAAGGCATTTTCCAATTTTGCCAAAGGACAGCCAACTATGGTATAATAAAATAATTCTATTTAAGTGAGGGATATACTTTGAAAAAAGCGATTATTGAGATGGATAAAGGCACTATCACAATTGAATTGTTTGAAAAGGATGCACCGACTACAGTCGGCAATTTTGAAAAACTGATTAAAGAAGGCTTTTATGATGGATTACAGTTTCATAGAGTAATTAAGGGCTTTGTAGCCCAGGGCGGCTGCCCGCAGGGTAATGGCACCGGTGGCCCCGGTTACACAATTCCCTGTGAAACAAAAGGTAATCCCAACAAACATGAAAAGGGTTCGCTGTCCATGGCACATCGTGGTCCTAATACCGGCGGCAGCCAATTCTTTATCGTCTATGAGCCGCAGCCACATTTAGATGGCGTACATACCGTATTTGGCAAGGTTATTGATGGTATGGATGTTGTTGACCAAATCAGCCAAGGCGACATAATGAATAAAGTTACTGTTTGTGAGGAATGATTTTACCGATGAGGCCGTAAAATGGCATAGGAGGGCAGCATATGAGTGAAGTTGAAACTATGCTACAAATGAAAAACTGGGCTGTTATAGGTGCTACCAACAACACAGAAAAATTTGGTTATAAGATATTTAAGGCAATCCTGGCGGCTGGATATAATGTATATCCGGTAAATCCGGGAGTAACCGAGATCCTCGGTCATAAATGCTATGCGGCCCTTAAAGACTTGCCGGTCAAGCCAGATGTTGTCAATGTTGTGGTGCCGCCGCGGGTCGGTGAGCAAATCATGAAAGAGTGTTCTGAGCTTGAAATAAAAAATGTATGGCTTCAGCCAGGAGCTAATACTGCCAGCGTAGTAGAGATAGCCAAAAAATCCGGTCTTAATGTGGTTGACCAGGAATGTATATTGGTGGAACTGCGCAACCACAAGTAGATAATGTACCTCATCATAAAAGGGGGACTGTCTGATGGCAAATGTAGTCAATGCTAACGACAACAATTTCCAAGAGGAAGTGCTTGATGCCGCCAAACCGGTGATTGTAGATTTTTGGGCGCCGTGGTGTGGTTACTGCACTAAGCTTGCTCCGATTTTGGAGGAAATGGCAGAGGAAATGAGCGACCAAATCATAGTTGCAAAAGTCAATGTTGATGAAAATCGTTCATTAAGTCAAAAGTATGGTGTTATGAGTTTGCCTACTATGCTTGTTTTTAAAAATGGTGATCAGGTAGAGCGGCTGACAGGTTATCTTCCCAAAGCCAACATTATCTCAAAATTGGAAAACATAATATAAAGAAAGCTATACTTTCTGTTAAGGTAAAATAATTCCCGGCCATAAGGCTGGGAATTATTTTTTTGCCGGTTATGAATATCCACGCCGTGCATGGAATAAAAAATACCAGTAGGACTCTGAGCACAAGGGGAGATAAAGTAGTGCGGGACAAGGCAACAAAAGTCGTTTTGGTAGGCTGCCCAAATGTTGGCAAAAGTGCAATCTTTAATTATCTTACTGGCAATTATGTTGCTGTATCTAATTATCCGGGTACTACCGTTGATGTTTCTACCGGTTATTTCAAACAAGGCAGACAGTCTTATGTAGTTATTGATACTCCTGGCATGTATTCATTGATACCGTTGACTGAAGAAGAAAGAGTAACCCGGCTATTATTAAGTCAACAGCGTCCGGATATTGTGGTTCATGTTGTTGATGCCAAGAATATAAGACGGATGCTTGCACTGACAATTCAGCTTATTGATGCGGGGTTACCGGTTATTCTAATCTTGAATATCATGGACGAAGCGCAGAATATGGGGATGATCATTAATGCACAATTGCTTGCGGAAATGTTGGGGGTTCCGGTTGTTGCCACTTCGGTAGTTAATAAGGTTGGGCTAAAAGCTTTAAAAAATGGCATTAGTCAATATACGCCGGTAGCCCCAAGAAAAATTTCCTTAAGTGAGGAAGCCGAGCAGGCGATAACTAAAATAAGCGCTTTGTTAAACCACTCGTACAGTTTTAGTAAAAGGATTACCGCCGTACTGCTTTTGCAGGGCGACACTATAGTAGGTGATATTGCCCAAACAGAAGAGACCTGGCCGGAGATAGCGGCCATTATTGATGCTATCGCGATGAAACATAACAATAACTTGGACGCTCTGGTGGCAATAGAGCAACAGGTCATTGTCGATACAATAGTCGCTAAGGTTGTCAGATATGTCAGCTCTGCTCAGCAGCCGCTGCGCAGTGTGGCAGCCTGGCTGGGGACAATCACCCGTGAGTCCATTACCGGGATTCCGATCGCTTGTCTTGTGCTATATTTTGGGTTATACCAATTTGTTGGGAAATTCGGTGCCGGGTATCTTGTTGATTATATTAATAATGGAATATTTACCCCGATTATCAATCCAATTGTGGAAAATGGCGTTGCTGCCTATATTCCCTGGGAGTGGCTGAGGACGCTTTTAGTGGGTGAATACGGTATTTTTACTATGGGCTTCCGGTATGCTATCGCCATTATCTTACCTATTGTCGGAACCTTTTTCTTGGCGTTTGCATTGCTTGAAGATAGTGGGTACCTGCCGCGATTAGCCATGCTGGTAGATTCTGTTTTTCGCTACTTTGGGCTTAATGGCAGGGCTGTTATTCCGCTTACGCTGGGTCTGGGCTGCGGCACCATGGCGGTGATGGTAACCCGAACGCTGGAAAGCAGACGAGAAAGGCTATTAGCAACTTTTTTACTGACGCTAACAATTCCTTGTTCTGCGCAGCTCGGTGTAGTATTGGCATTGCTTTCTCATAATGTGACTTGCGTTATTATTTGGGGCTCATATATGTTATTGATTTTTGCCGGAGTTGGCTGGTTAAACGCCAAAATTTTTCCGGGAACCAGAAGCGTTTTTTATATGGAAATACCACCTCTGAGGATACCATTTACCGCTAATGTCATAAAAAAAGCGTATACTCGCATGACTTGGTACTTCATGGAGATACTGCCGGTGTTCATCATTACCAGTATTTTATTATGGGTTGGAGATTATAGCGGGCTGTTAAGCAGTTTAATATATCAGGTTGAGCCTGCTATGTCTTTATTGGGTTTGCCGGCAGAAGTCGCACAAACCTTTTTGCTTGGTTTTTTTCGGCGTGATTATGGGGCGGCAGGACTTTATGACCTTACCGTGGCTGGCAAGCTTAACGATGCGCAACTGCTTACAGCAGCCATCGCATTAACCTTATTTGTACCGTGTGTGGCGCAGTTTGCGGTTATGGTCAAAGAACGAGGGCTGGGGACATCACTGCTGATGGTGACCGCCATAATATTGCTCGCGTTTGGTTCGGCAGCCTTAGTCTATAATCTGCTTAAACTGGTAGTAATTTAAAAGCGGGGAGTTATAATGGAAAAACCGGTAACTCAACTTAAAGCAGGCGAAAAAGCCAGAATTATTGCGATACATGGGCAAAGTCCCGCCAATATCAGAAAGCTTATCGTTTTTGGACTGCTGCCGGGTAGAGAGATAGAGGTACTGCAGACGTGCCCTGTGTATGTACTCAAGATCGATAATACTACGCTGGCGCTTGATTATGAAGCAGCAACCGGTATTGGTGTGCTTGCAAAAGCAAAAAAATAAAACAGGGCTTATTGGCCCTGTTTTTGCAATTATGCTTTTAGTGATTCGTTTAAGGCATCAATCAGTGCCGTTATATCAATACCATGGGCAGCAGCGCCTTGCTCGATATTTTCGAAGCGAGCGGCAGCGCAACCTAAGCAGCCCATGCCATAATTGCGAAATACTTGAACGGTTTGAGGATATTGCTGGACAACATCAACAATGCTCATGTCTTTAGTGATGGTCATTTTGACAGCCTCCTTTCATTAAACGGAACAAATTGGTAATATAATAATTTATTATAGCATACTTGACTAATATTTGTCATGACTTTATTATGAAATTAGAGAACTTCAATATTGCGATAATGTTGTTAGTGTTAACTTAATTTATGCTTTTTATTCGAAATAGATTAGTTAGGAGCATACATGGAAAAAATCGCTTTTTGTATAGGAACCATTAATTTTAATTGGTTTGGGCTGATTCTAGCCACTGCTATCATGATAGCAGTGGCTATTAGCTGGTATTTTGTCCGGTTGCACAAAGAAAATCCGGATAATTTGTTGGACCTGACACTGGTTGGTATACCGATAGGTCTACTGTTTGCCAGGGGATATTATGTTGTTGTTAATTGGCCGATGTATGCTGCCCATCCGAACGAAATTTGGCAAATACAACATGGTGGCTTGTCTATTCATGGTGCCGCCATTGGGCTGCTTCTTACTATTTGGGGGTATTGCAAGGTAAAGAAACTTTCGTTTTGGCGCTGGGCTGATATTGTTGCTCCAGGTTTTGTCTTTGGCCAGGCACTTGGTCAATGGGGAAACTTTATTAATCAGGATGCCTTTGGTTATCCGACTGATGCGGCCTGGGGTATTTATATTGATTATATATACCGGCCAATAGGGTATGAACAATTTGATTTTTTTCATCCGGTTTTTTTGTATGAGTGCTTGTGGGACTTATTTGTATTTAGTATACTAATTATTGTGAGCTGGCGGATAAGCAAAAATCCAGGAAAAACAGCAACAGGTAATTTGTTTTTGCTGTATATCTTTTTGTATTCAGCCGGACGCTTCGTTATGGAAGGATTACGATTGGACAGCGAAATGTTAGGGCAATGGCGATTGGCGCAACTGGTTAGTCTTGGTGCAATATTTGTAACAGGAATACTGATGGTTTGGCGTAATTACAAATTGCGAAACAGGGTGTAGTTTAATTTCGTGGGGAGGAGAAACGGTGATTCCTATTAGTCGCAGGCAAGGATGTTTTTTGCTGCTTGGCATTGTTTTTTTATTAATAGTCTCATCCTCGGTAGTGAGTACAACTGCTGTGGTGGCAGGACGCAATACCAACCGTGCTGCCATAACCTCACTTGAGGATATTCCGGTTTTAAACTACCATAAAATAGATAATTATTATCATGCGTTATCAATACCGCCTGAAGAATTCGAAGAACAAATGGCATATTTGGCTGAGAACGGTTTTACGACAATAACACCTGATCAGCTTATGGCTTATCTTAATTATGATAAAGCCTTACCGGAGAAACCTATTTTAATTACTTTTGACGACGGTTATTCGGATAACTATACCAACGCGTATCCGATTATGAAAAAGTATGGCTTTACGGCTACCATCTTTTTAGTAACCAGTAAGATAGGACAGGAAGAGAATTTCATGACTTGGGACCAAGTACGGACCATGCAAAAAGACGGTTTCGTTTTTGGGTCGCATACTGTCACTCATGCCGCACTGACCAAAGTTTCTCATGAACAAGCTATGGCGGAACTGATTAACTCGCGAAAAGAGCTGGAACAGCAATTAGGAGTAAAGTCGCGTTTCTTTGCTTATCCTACCGGAGCATATAATATCCAGAGTGAAGAAATGGTTAAGCAGGCCGGCTACAGAGCAGCCTTTACTATCCGCTACGGCCAGGCGGGCGTAGAAAGCAATCCGTATGCGCTTGAACGCATTCCAATATTTAGAGGGCAGCATACCTTCAGAAGCTTTTTCGTTAGACTTAATGCGGCGCCGGTACTGGAACGGTTTGGTTTGATTCGAAATTAATTAATCCCAATATAGGACTTAAGTCCAATTTTTAGTTTTTTTAAAATCCTGCGATTTTTAGGCAGGATTTTTTTTGTTTATCAAGAATAGACTAAAAAGTGGTACAAAGTGGTGTAAAGTGGTTAAAGTTTTCAAAATGGTGGTGAGACAGCCGTGTTTATGGGTGAATATTCGCATACCATCGATAATAAAGGACGGCTGATTTTTCCAGCAAAGTTTCGAGATGAGCTGGGGGAAGTATTCATTGCCACCAAAGGATTAGATAATTGCTTGTTTGTATATACTCGCAGTGAGTGGGCCATCCTAGAAGAAAAATTAAAAAAGCTTCCGTTAGCTAAACCGGAAGCTAGAGCTTTTGTGCGGTTTTTCTTTTCAGGAGCTGCCGAACTGGACTGTGATAAACAGGGAAGAGTATTACTGCCAACCAATTTGCGCGAACATGCGCGCTTAGATAAAGATGTTGTAGTAATCGGTGTGTCAACTCGAATTGAGGTTTGGGACAAGGTCGCCTGGGATGAATATAACCAAAAGGTAAGCCCTACGGTTGCTGAAATTGCTGAAAATCTCGCCGACTTGGGTATCTAATTATAACCGAAACGAGTGGTAAAGATGCAAGGTGTTGAATTTGAACATACCAGTGTACTACTGGGAGAAAGTATTGATGGAGTATTTTCTAATCCGCAAGGTATATATGTTGATTGTACGTTAGGTGGCGGTGGTCATTCTTCTGGCCTAGCCGAACGCCTGTCACCAGAGGGCTGGTTGATTGCTATTGATCAAGATCCGGCGGCGATTGAGGCTGGACGACAACGGTTGGCTAAGTTTTCCTGCCGGCAAAGTATTGTGCAAGATAACTTTAGTAATTTGAGAGCTATTCTTGATAGTTTAGGAACTGGTCAGGTAGATGGCGTGTTGTTTGATTTAGGCGTTTCCTCTCACCAACTGGATGTTGCGGAACGAGGATTTTCCTATATGCAGGATGCGCCGCTTGATATGCGGATGAATCCTGAAGCCGGTTTTTCGGCCTATGATGTAGTCAATACCTATGATGAAAAGCAACTGACAGAGATTATTGACAACTACGGCGAAGAACGTTGGGCCAAACGAATTGCCAAATTTATTGTTGAAGGTAGAAAGAACGCCGACATTAAAACAACTGGCCAATTAGTAGATCTTATTAAAAAAGCCATTCCGGCCGCTGCGCGCAGGGAAGGGCCGCATCCGGCCAAACGAACCTTTCAGGCTATTCGCATTGAAGTCAATAATGAACTGGGAATATTAAAAGACACCTTCATTGCTGCAGTGGAAAAGTTAAAACCTGGAGGAAGAATTGGCATCATAACCTTTCATTCTCTGGAAGACCGAATTGCAAAACAGACATTGCAGGAATTAGCTAAAAAATGTGTTTGCCCACCGCAATTGCCGGTGTGTATGTGTAATACCAAACCACAGGTAAAGGTTCTAAAAAAACCTACAGCACCTTCGGAAGATGAGCTTGAGCACAATCCCAGGGCTCGCAGCGCCAAGCTGCGACTGGCTGAAAAGTTATCTGATGACAATTGTTCTAAATAGTAGGGAGGAACAATAAAAATGTTAGTACAGAAAAAACAGGAATATCATGTTTATGAACAAGAAGCCATTTTGCCACAGCCTAAGATTGTGCGAAAAGCTGATAAACGACTGCGTGTTAAATGCCTGTTGATGGTAATCCTGGTTGCTGTCATGGCGGCAGTCACGACCTTGCAAAGCGCGGCTATTATTCAGGCTGGCTATGACCTGGTAAAGGTTAAAAGCCAAGTAGCAAAAATTGAGAAAGAAAACGAATTATTGCGTTTAGATATTTCAAAACTGAAATCGCCACAACGCATTGAAGAGTATGCTACCAAAAACCTGGGGATGGTTGTGCCCAAAAATGCTTACTACGCCACAGTAACTGTGCCTGAAACCAATCAGTCGCAGAATATGACCAGTACCAATAAGCAAGGGATTACTGACAAATTATTGGGCGCAATCAAAGTGAGCACGGCGGAGGCGAGTAAAGGGCAATAATTTGAATAATGGGGGAGATAAATAAGTGGCAACTGTTTCGCATGTTACCATTAGAAAGAGGATGGCAGTCCTGTTTCTTGTAATATCGGTAATTATGATGGGGTTGATTGGTCGCTTACTCTATCTCCAATTTTATAAAAGCGCCTGGTTGGCAGAAAATGCCGTTGATCAGCGCATACGCGAAATTCCAGTTGAAGCTAAACGAGGCATTATTTATGATCGAAATGGCCGGGAACTTGCAGTTAGTGTTAGTACCGAATCTGTTTATGTAATACCTGCCGAAATACGTAACCTTGAAGAAACAGCAGCCAAACTGGCTGCTATTTTGGCGTTAGATGAAGACAATCTTAAAAACAAATTAAAAAGACGTCAGGCCTTTACCTGGATAAAACGTAAAATTGAACCGGAAGTTAGCCGCCAAGTGCAGCTATTAAATCTTCCGGGCATTGGTGTTACTCAGGAAAACCGGCGGTATTATCCGCATGATAATTTAGCGGCTCATGTTCTTGGATTTAACGGTATTGACAGTCAAGGGCTTGATGGCGTTGAAATGACGTTTGATAGTTACTTAAAAGGCCGTTCAGGCAGTATTGTCATTGAGTATGATGCCAGAGGCAGGGAAATACCCAATGCTTCTCACCGTTTTTCGCCACCGGTTGCAGGTCATAATATTTACCTAACCATCGATCTGGTTATTCAACAAATTGCTGAACGGGAACTAGAGCGTGTAATGCAAGAGACGCAGGCTAAAGCTGCTACTATTATTGCTATTGATCCACGTGACGGCGGTATTCTGGCATTGGCTAACCGGCCGGATTACAATCCGAATAATTTTGGTAATTATTCTCCTCAATTATGGCGAAATATTGCCATCTCAAATGCGTATGAGCCTGGTTCGACTTTTAAGATTATTACCACCTCAGCCGTAATGTCTGAGCATATTGTTAAACTTGAGGAAAAGTTCTTTGATCCCGGTGAAGTTGAGGTGCAAGGCCGAAATATTCACTGCTGGAAACATGGCGGGCATGGCAGTCAGACCTTTGTCGAAGTGGTTCAAAACTCTTGTAATGTCGGGTTTGTTAATGTAGGATTACGGTTAGGGCGTGAGCACTTTTATCGCTATATTGACGCTTTTGGTTTTGGGCAGCATACAAATATTGATTTGCCGGGTGAAGCAAAAGGCATAATGATTGATCGTGCCAAAACTACACCCATTAATATTGCCACCATGTCGATTGGCCAAAGTATTGCGGTTACGCCTATTCAATTAGTAACTGCAGCCGCAGCAGTGGCTAATGATGGGAAATTGCTGCGACCGCAGATCGTTAGGGAAGTAAGGGATCAATCAGGACAATTAATCAGAGCGTTCCAGTCTGATGTGGTTAGGCAAGTACTGGATACTTCAATTACCAGGCAGGTCAAAGAGATACTGGAGTCAGTAGTGGCGAAGGGTACAGGCAGAAATGCCTATATCGAAGGATTTAAAATTGCCGGCAAGACAGGTACAGCGCAAAAAGTTGGTGCCGGCGGTTATTTGCCGGATAAATACGTGGCATCTTTTGTCGGTTTTGCACCTGCGGATAACCCGCAGGTGGCAATGTTAATTGTAATTGATGAGCCTGTTGGTTTATACTATGGAGGACAGATTGCCGCGCCAGTATTTGGTGCTGTAATGAAAGATGTGCTCCAGTATCTTAAGGTAAATCCTCAGCTGACGCCAGAAACACAAACCAGTAATGAACAATCCCATGTACTGGTACCCAGTATTATAAACTTACGTGTTCCGGAAGCAGTGAAAGAACTGGAGAAGGTCGGTTTGTCGCCGCGGATTGAAGAAGACGGAGACCGGATTGTCGATCAGATTCCCAAACCGGGAAGCCGTATGCCAAAAGGCGGCGGTGTGCTGCTATATACTATGACACCAAGGTATTTCTCGGGTGAAGTGACTGTGCCGGATTTAACAGGGCGGACGCAGCGGGAAGCGGTAGATTTGCTGGCTGAACTGGGTCTGGCCATCAATCCGTCAGGTACAGGGGGCCATGTTGTTAAACAAGATCCGCTGCCGGGAAGTAAGGTGCCTTCAGGCACAAATATTACAATCTATTTTGAGTAATGCGTTAAAATCGGTAATAATGGCAAAAATACTAATAAAATGTTATAATTAGGTAATTTTGTTCTTAATTTGGGCAGGAGGAATTCATATGGCCAAGAATTTAAAACAACTGACAGCGTTATTAACAAATCCGAAGATTTATGGACAACTGGATAAAACCATCGAAGCAGTGGCACATGATTCCCGCAAAGTGGTTCCAGGCACATTGTTCTTTTGTGTGAGTGGTGTTCATGTTGACGGACATGATTATATAGCAGATGCTGCTAAACGCGGTGCTATTGCCGTTGTTGTAGAAAAAGATGTGCCAGACACAGGTGATAATATTACGGTAATCAAGGTGGCAGATACCCGGGCGGCAATGCAACTTATGGTACCGTATTTCTATGATTATCCCGGCCATAAGCTGCGCATGATTGGCGTAACTGGTACAAATGGCAAAACTACGACTACATACTTGATCCGCGATATTCTGCGCAAGGCCGGCTATAAAACCGGTTTGATTGGGACTATTCAAACACTGATTGACGACAAGGCATTACCGATAAAGAATACAACCCCTGATGTTATTGAACTCCAAAGTACACTGGCAGAAATGGTTAATAGCGGTATGAACTATGTGATCATGGAAGTTTCTTCCCATGCCTTGGCACTAAACCGGGTAGCCGGCTGTGAGTTTGATACAGGCGTTTTTACCAATATGACCCAGGATCATCTGGATTTTCATCAGACGTTTGAGAACTATATTGATGCTAAAGCCGCATTGTTTCGCAGCCTGACCAATCCCAATAATACCAAAACAGGCAAAACAGCAGTGATCAACCTTGATGATAATGCCGGCGCCATTATGGCGAAAAATACGGCTTGCCCGGTAATTAGTTATTCAGCGCAAGGCAAAGGTGTTTTATCAGCAAGCGATGTAAATGTTAAAGAAAACGGATCAAGTTTCCAAATAACCGGCCCATTCGGAACTATAGATCTCTCGCTCACTATTACCGGCATGTTCAATGTGTATAATGTTTTGGCGGCAATAGGGGTTGCTTTGTCAGAAGGCGTTGCCCCTGACGTTATTAAAGAGGCCTTAGAGAGCTTTACTAGCGTACCCGGACGATTTGAACTGGTGCAAGCCGGCCAGCCGTTTACGGTAATTGTGGATTATGCTCATACACCTGATGGTTTGGAGAATGTACTGAAAACTGCCAAGCAGTTTGCCCAGGGAAAAATCATTGTAGTGTTTGGCTGCGGTGGTGACCGGGACCGCACAAAACGTCCGATTATGGGTAGAATTGCAGTGCAATATGGTGACCTGGTGCTGGCAACATCAGACAATCCGCGGAGCGAAGATCCGCAAAAAATTTTGGTTGATGTAGAAGTTGGTATTAAGGAAGCGCTTAACGGCGAAACAAAAGGGAAACAGTATGAAGTAATTGCTGACCGCCGTCAGGCTATCAGCCGGGCAATCAGCTTGGCTAAACCGCAGGATGTGATACTTATTGCCGGTAAAGGGCATGAAACTTATCAGATTTTGCATGACAGAACAATTGATTTTGATGACCGGCAAGTGGCACGTGAAGTCATCAAGGAGATGAATAAGAATGGCTGATTTTACGTTGACAGAAGTGCTTAAGGCTACCGGTGGTCAATTAACTAATGCCGGCAGCAGCAAAATGTTCCAGGGGGTTTCAACCGATACCAGGAGCATTGAGGCCGGCAACTTGTTTGTAGCTTTGGTGGGTGAACGTTTTGACGGCAATGAATTTGCGGCTCAGGCAGCAGCCCAAGGCGCAACCTGTTTGCTTGTCAGTAAACAGGTTAATGTACCTGACAATATTACGGTAGTACAAGTAACTAACACGTTAACAGCACTACAGGCGCTGGCCAGATTTCACCGTGAACGGTATTCCATTCCGGTTATTGCTGTGACTGGGTCAAATGGCAAAACGACAACTAAGGATATGCTGGCTGCCGTATTATCCAGCAGATTCAAGGTGCTTAAAACCGAAGCCAATTTTAATAATGAGATAGGTTTGCCGTTAACCTTGCTTAAGCTGGAAGCATCCCACGAAGTGGCGGTTGTTGAAATGGGGATGCGGGCCAGCGGCGAAATACGGGAGCTCACCCAAATCGCACTGCCAACTGTTGGCGTAGTGACAAACGTGGGCGAAACGCATGTGGAAATTCTCGGCTCCATTGAAAATATTGCATCTGCCAAAGCTGAACTTGTGGAAGCAATTGGTCAAGATGATTTGGTGATCCTCAATGCAGATAATCCACATGTACAGAATATGCAGCATAAAGCGCAAGGACGGGTTGTTTTTTACGGCTTGGGCTCAAGCGCATTTGTCCGGGCAGAGAACATTACTTTCGGCGATAATGGGGATTTAGTTACAACCTTTGATTGCTGTAGTGCACGGGGAAGCTTTCCGGTCGTATTACAGGCTGTTGGCATACATAATGTTTATAATGCGCTTGCAGCTATTGCAACAGGCTGGGAATTAGGATTAACGCCAGGTGAAATACAAAAGGGTATTAGCAGTTTTACTCCCGGGGCTATGCGGTTTGAAATTAAGAAGTTTGGTGAGTTCACTGTCATAAATGATGTTTACAATGCAAGTCCGTTGTCAATGGAGGCGGCGCTTACCACCTTATCCAGCATAAGTAAGGGACGGAAAATTGCCGTGCTCGGAGATATGTTAGAATTGGGCGATACTGCGCTTGAGGCTCACCGGAAAGTGGGCAGGCAGGCTGCTGAGCAAGGGGTAGACAGTATTATAACTGTTGGAGAACTGGCAGTACATATTGCCGAAGCTGCCTGTGAACTTGGTGTAACGGCGCAGTCTTTTAAGGATCACAACGCGGCAATTGACGTGCTGCGCAATTTGATGAAACCGGGAGATTATATTCTACTAAAGGGTTCCCGTGGCATGAAGATGGAAACTATGCTCAAAGCATTTGAAGACATATCGGTAGGATAATGAATTTAGCTATTCCGCACTAAAGAAGTTTGCAGGGGCAGACAAGAATTGTAGGCAGCTACAAAAAGCTTTACACGTTGCAATTATTTAGGAGGTTACCATGCAAGAATTGTTGTACGCAGCGATTATGGCATTTGTTATTGCTATAGCCGCTGGGCCGCTCTTTATTCCACTTTTAAGGCGGCTGAAATTTGGTCAGAGCATCAGAGCAGAAGGGCCAGAGAGCCATTATGCCAAGGCCGGTACGCCGACTATGGGCGGAGTGCTGATTTTGCTGGCATTAGTTATTCCGGCAGTAGTATTTGCAGGCAATAATCCTGAAGTATTATTGGCGCTGTTTGTTACCTTAGGTCACGGCTTAATTGGTTTTCTGGATGATTTTATCAAAGTGGTATTAAAACGGTCATTAGGCTTAAAAGCACGCCAGAAGCTGCTGGGACAGATTATTATGGCAGTGGCCTTGTCGTATATTGCCAGCGTCTACTTTGGACGTGGTACAGATTTATGGATACCTGTTCTGGGGGCAAGTGTTGATTTTGGAATCTTATATTATGTATTAATATTTCTTGTCCTTGTTGGTACGACCAATGCGGTTAACCTAACTGACGGACTTGATGGCTTGGCTGCAGGTACAACTACTGTGGCGGCACTGGCCTACACTGTAATTGCTTTGTACTTTGGCAAACCGTACTTGGCAGTTTTTTGTGTTGCATTAGCCGGCGCCTGTCTTGGTTTTTTGCGATACAATGCTCATCCAGCTAAAGTGTTTATGGGTGATACCGGTTCACTTGCGTTGGGGGGAGCGCTGGCAGCAGTAGCAGTATTGACTAAAACCGAATTTCTGCTGGTTATTGTTGGCGGTGTATTTGTCCTTGAAGCTCTGTCTGTCATTATTCAAGTAATCTCATTTAAGTCAACAGGAAAACGGGTATTTAAAATGAGTCCGATTCACCATCATTTTGAATTATCTGGTTGGTCGGAGACCAAAGTGGTAATGGTATTCTGGCTGACAGGTGCATTGTTTGCTGCTATTGCATTAAGTATTTTAGCAGTTAGCCGGGCAGGAGGTTTATCATGAGTAAACAAACAGAATTTGCTAATAAAAAAGCCTTGGTATTAGGTGCCGGTATTAGCGGGCTTTCTGTAGCTAAGATTTTAAAACAGCTGGGTGCTGACGTCATTGTAAGTGATTCCAAACCCATTGAAAAATTTGATCATGATTTTTCTGAATTAAAAGCAGCTAGTATTGGATTGGCGTTAGGAAATCAGAATGAGCAGCTGCTTGATGGCATAGACTATCTTGTGGTGTCACCCGGCATTTCAATTTATATTCCGTTGGTTGCTGCCGCGCAAAGCAGGGGAATCTGTGTTATGAGTGAGGTTGAAGTTGCCTATCGTATTAGTGCGGCACCAATGGTGGCCATTACCGGTACTAATGGCAAAACAACAACAACAACGCTGGTTGGTGAAATGCTGAAAACCACTGGCCGCCAGGTTGGGGTAGGGGGCAATATTGGCGCGTCGCTGTCCGAACAGGCGCTCGAGATTAAAGCTGATGGCTTTATTGTTGCCGAGATATCAAGTTTTCAACTGGAAGGCGCCAGCCGGTTTCATCCCCGCATTGCTGCCATACTTAATTTGACTCCTGACCATTTAGACCGGCATCGCAGTATGGAAATCTATCAACAAATGAAAGAAAGAATATTTATAACGCAGCAAGCAAATGACTATATAATCCTTAACTATGATGATGAAGCTGTACGGGAAATGGCCAATAGGGCACCGGGCAAGGTAGTGTATTTCAGCCGGAAACAGCGTCTCGACTCAGGGTTTTATGCGGAAAGTGGCAAGATTAAAGCAGCTGTAGATGGCAAAAACATTGAGATTTGTGCTATCGACGCCATTAAGATAAAAGGCGGACATAATGTAGAAAATGCATTGGCAGCCTGTGCAATATGCTATTTTGCCGGTGCGCAGATTGAAGCAATGGCAGAAGTACTAAAGAACTTTCCTGGTGTGGAGCATCGTATTGAACCAGTTGCTGAACGTAAGGGCGTAGCTTATTATAATGATTCTAAAGCAACCAACCCCGAATCTTCGATCAAGGCCTTAGAAGCGTTTGACGGCCATATTATTTTAATTGCCGGTGGTCGGGATAAGAATACAGACTTAACAGAATTTATGACAATAGCCAAAGAGCGAGTCGAACATATGATTTTGTTAGGTGAGGCACAGCAACGTTTTGCCGAAGCCGCAGCTCGGCAGGGGATAAAAAATATCCACCAGGTAGCTTCGTTTGAAGAAGCAGTAAAGTTAGCCTATTCATTGGCGCAACCGCCGCAGGTGGTATTATTGTCACCGGCCTGTGCCAGTTATGATATGTTTGATAATTATGAACAGCGGGGAAGGGTCTTTAAAGATTTGGTGCGCCGACTAATTTAAGGAGGGAGCCGGATGGGAGTCAGGCCTAAGTCGCCCGATTATGTCATTTTCTTTTCCATCATTGGTTTGATGGGGTTTGGAATAGTGATGGTTTATAGTTCTAGTGCGGTTTCTGCATATGTAAACTATAATGACAGCTACTATTTTTTAAAGCGCCAGATGATATGGGCTACATTAGGGATACTGACAATGCTGCTTACCATGAATATTGATTATCATGCCTGGCGTAAATTAGCCAAACCGGTAATGATAATCACCTTAATTTTATTGGTTTTAGTTCTTGTTCCCGGTTTGGGAAAAGTAGTTAACGGCGCAAGGCGCTGGCTGGGGTTTGGCTCGCTTTATCTGCAACCGTCAGAAATAGCGAAATTAAGTATGGTGTTATTTACTGTTCATAGTCTGGCAAAATCACAAGATAAAATTGGACACTTTGTTAAAGGGGTAGTTCCCCAACTGGCAATGCTGTTAGTTGTTTTTGGTTTGATTTTAAAAGAGCCTGATTTAGGAACAGGGCTTGTTATTTCCGGCACAGTCTTTATTTTACTGTTTGCGTCAGGCGTGAAATTGTCCCACTTAGGTTCCTTGGGGGCAGCCGGTGTTATCGGTATAATTGCGGCAATCATTGCCGAGCCTTACCGCCTGAAACGCTTGTTGGCATTTAGCGATCCCTGGGCTGATCCGCTCAATAGTGGGTATCATATCATTCAATCCCTATATGCGATCGGGTCAGGCGGCTTGTTTGGTGTTGGGCTGGGACGAAGCCGTGAAAAATTCCTGTATTTGCCGGAACCTCATACTGATTTTATTTTTGCTATTTTAGGTGAGGAACTTGGCTTTATCGGAACAGCCACAGTCATAATATTATTTTTTTTATTTGCCTGGAGAGGTTTTAAAATTGCCATATCAGCGCCAGATGTATATGGCAGCCTGTTGGCAGGTGGAATAGCCAGTATGATTGTATTGCAGGCACTTATGAACATTGCAGTAGTTACTGCTTCGATGCCGGTAACAGGAATTCCGTTGCCTTTTATTAGTTTCGGCGGTTCTTCCCTGATTTTCACGCTGGCAGCGGTAGGTATACTTCTTAATGTTTCTCGGTATGTCAGCTTGAAATGAATGTAGGAGGCAAAATATATGCGAATCATTATTTCTGGCGGGGGTACAGGTGGGCACATCTACCCCGCCATTACTCTCGCCAGAGAAGTAGCCAAGCTTACTGAGCATTGTGAGATACTTTTTGTCGGGACTAAACATGGTTTGGAAGCCGACATCATTCCTAAAGAAGGCTTTGCCTTTGCCACTATTGAGGTGAGCGGACTGGAACGAAAGCTGTCGTGGAAAAATGTTCGGACACTGCTTAGCACAATAGGCAGCGTGTGGAAATCTTCCCGTATTATAAAAGACTTTAAACCTGATGTTGTTATTGGTACAGGTGGATATGTATGCGGTCCTGTGCTGCTGGCCGCCAGTCTGCTGAAAGTCCCGACCATTATTCAGGAACAAAATGTTATTCCTGGTATCACCAATAAAATTTTATCGCGGTTTGTGGACAAAATTGCGTTGGGTTACCAGGAGGCTGCCGCTTATTTTCATAACTGTCGTCCTGAACAAATAGTGGTGACCGGCAACCCCATCAGGCCAGAGGTAATGTCAGCGACGCGAGAAGAGGGCTTGACAGAACTTGGTCTTAGTTCTGATAAACTAACCGTGCTGGCAGTTGGTGGCAGCAGGGGCGCGCGCAGTATGAATCAAGCTATGGTTGGTGTCGGTACTTATTTTAATGGAAATCCTCATATTCAAATATTGCATGTGACAGGACAAAGCGAGTATAATAGCATAGTTGGCAATTATAAACAATCAGGTATAGAGCCTTCCAACGCTGGCAATATTATCATCAAACCATATTTGTATAATATGCCGCTGGCGCTTGCTGCGGCAGATGTAGCTGTTTTTCGGGCTGGTGCAGTTGGACTGGCCGAGTTAACAGCACGCGGTATTCCGGCAATTCTCATACCCTATCCTTATGCTGCGGAAAACCATCAGGAGTTCAATGCCAAGGCATTGGAAAAGCATGGTGCCGCACTGGTGATTGCCGATAAAGAATTAACAGATGCTAAATTAATCGACGCTATAAAAATGCTGTTAGATAATTCAGCGGTACTTGTAAATATGGCTAAAAAAAGTAAAGAGTTAGGGCGTCCACAAGCTGCTCAGACAATTGCGCGTATGGCAATTGATCTGAAAAAAACGTTATCAAAGTAATAAGGTAACATTGGCTGCCAACAGTGCATACACTATGGTATGTCAAAAACGGCAGCGACTAGGCTGGGGAATAGCTCTTTCTGCAGGTATGGGCACTGGAGAACGCCGGTGCGCCTGAAAGGGGAGAAGTATTGGTGTTAGATAATATACAAAAAGTACATTTTATTGGCATTGGTGGCTCAGGTATGAACTCAATTGCCAAAGTTTTGCTGGAATTGGGGTATGAGATTTCAGGTTCAGATGCGCAAGTCTCAACAGTAACGGCAAAACTTGAAAAAGCTGGAGCAACAGTCTATACCGGTCACAGCTATGAAAATATTGGAAATGCGCAAGCCGTAGTTGTTTCTACCGCAATCCCCAAGACCAATCCTGAGCTGCAAGCCGCTATTGACAAAGGGATTCCTGTATATCACCGGGCTGATATGCTGGCGTTTTTAATGTCTAAACAAAAGGGAATAGCTGTAGCTGGTGCTCATGGTAAAACTACAACAACATCCATGGTTGCCCTGATGCTTGAAAAAGCAGGCACAGACCCGACCATCGTAATTGGCGGCGAACTGGAGTCAATCGGCGGCAGTGCAAAACTTGGCCAGGGTTCTTATTTGGTGGCAGAAGCTGATGAAAGCGACGGTTCTTTTTTAAAACTTTCACCGCAGATAGCTATTGTAACCAATATAGAAAATGACCATATGGATTACTACAAAACCATGGATAATATATTGCGTACTTTTAATGAGTTTTTGCATAAACTGGATCCGACTGATGGCTTTGCTGTTTTATGCTTTGACAATGCGTATGTAAGAGATATGGCTGCCAGTTTGGAAAGAGGCTATGTATCTTATGCGCTTGAGCATGAGGCCGATTATACCGCACGCAATATAAAATCCGATGGCCCGATTTCACTTTTTGATGTGTATCACCAGGGAAATCTGTTAGGTACGGCTAAAATTTCGGTTCCCGGTATGCATAATGTGGCAAATGCATTAGCGGCTATAGCTGTTGGTATTCATGTCGGTTTAAGCTTTGCCCAAATTGTCGAAGGCCTCGGCATGTTTCAGGGAGCTAAGCGACGATTCCAATCTAAGGGACGTGTTAACGGGGTATGGGTGGTGGATGATTATGCCCATCATCCCACAGAAATTAGTACTACCTTGCTGGGGGCGCGTCAAACAGAACCTAAACGGCTGATTTGTGTTTTTCAGCCACATCGCTATACCCGCACGAAGTTCTTGAAAAAAGAATTTGGTGCAGCATTTTCACAAGCAGATTTACTGATTCTTACTGATATTTACTCTGCTGGCGAACAGCCAATTCCTGGAGTAGACGGAGAAACCATTAAAAATGAAGTGGAAAGCCAAACTAAGCAGCGCGTTACTTATGTACCAGATAAAGATAAAATTGCGCGTTATTTGGTGGAAATCGTGCAACCAGGTGATTTAGTGATTACCATGGGTGCAGGAAATATTTATCAAATAGGCGAAGAATTGGTGGAAAAACTTACAGATACCAATACCATTAGTTAGAGACTAGACAAGAAAGAACAGAGGGTGATTGTACTTTTCTGGGAGGTAAGGCGATGGAGAAATTTATCGTCAGGGGAGAAGTACAACTATGTGGCAATGTCCGGGTAAGCGGAGCGAAGAATGCTACTTTGCCAATTATGGCAGCAACACTTCTGTGTTCCGGGATCAGCGTTATTCATGATGTGCCATATTTGCGAGACATTCAAGCCATGCAGGATATTTTGACACTGCTTGGCGCTAAGATATGCAGACAAGATCATACCATGCTGATTGATACAAGCAATGTATGCAAGGCTGAAATCCCCGAACACTTAATGCGGGAAATGCGGGCTTCGGTATTTTTGATGGGACCGCTGTTGGGTAGATTTCGCAAAGTCAGGTTATCTTACCCCGGTGGGTGTGCTATCGGACCTAGACCTATTAATTTACATATCAAAGCCTTAGAAAAAATCGGTGCAATTGTTGATGAAAGCTATGGATTTATTGTTGCGGAAGCAGCAGAATTGACCGGCGGCGAGGTCAATTTTGACTTCCCCAGTGTTGGTGCTACTGAAAACGCCATGATGGCAGCTGCGTTGGCAAAAGGCACAACTATTATCCGCAATGCAGCCCGTGAACCAGAAATAGTTGATCTGCAAGTTGTTCTAAATAAAATGGGCGCAAAAATTAGCGGCGCAGGTACTGATACAATTAGGATTGATGGTGTAAGCCGCTTGTTTCCGGCAGAACACACGGTAATGAGTGATAGAATTGAAGCAGGTACTTTCTTAATGGCCGGAGTTATCACTCGCGGTGATATTGTCGTTGAGAATATCATACCTGAATATTTATTCTCAGTTACCGATAAACTTCAGGATATCGGGGCGCAAATAACTGCTGGCAGTGACTATATCCGGGTTAAAGCCGGTGAACTTAGGGGTGTTGATATAAAAACCCTGCCCTATCCCGGATTTCCTACTGATTTGCAGGCTCCGATGTTGTCGGTCGTTACCATTGCCAAAGGTACGAGTATCATAACCGAAACTATTTTTGAAAATCGGTTCAAGCATGTTGACGAGCTGACCCGAATGGGCGCCAAAATTAAGGTTGAAGGCCGCACCGCAATTATTCGGGGTGTGCAAAAACTTACCGGTGCTATTGTGGCAGCGCCTGATCTAAGGGCTGGCAGTGCGCTGGTTTTAGCTGCCCTTGCGGCAGAAGGGACTTCTGAAATTGAACAGGTATATCACATTGAACGAGGCTATGAAAATATAGATAAGAAATTGCATGCACTGGGCGCAAATATTATAAAGGTGTAAGGGAAGTAAAGGGGGATTTTTTATGAAAAACAAAAAAATTGCAGTTGTTATGGGTGGGCCGTCTGCAGAAAGGGAAGTATCCCTGAATACCGGAAAGGCCATTCTCGCAGCATTACAAGAAAAAGGGTACAACGCTGTTGGCATAGACCTTGACCCCCGGCACTTAGTTGAGCAATTAAAAGAGGAAAAGATCGAGGTAGTATTTAATGCCATACATGGTCTTTATGGCGAAGATGGTTTGCTGCAAGGCACATTGGAAATGTTGGGAATACCTTATACCGGGTCAGGGGTACTGGCCAGTGCCATGGCCATGGATAAAGCCGTAACAAAACGGTTGTTTATGTCTGGCGGGATACCAACCCCGCGTTCGCGTTTGTATAATAAGCAGGATAGTGATCTTGGCACGCTGATTAATGAGATCAAGGCAGAATTTGGTGTGCCTGTTGTAGTAAAGGCTGCTGCTCAGGGCTCAAGTATTGGTGTAATCATTGTTGAAAACGCTGCAGACCTTGAAGGAGCTGTAACCGAAGCCTTTAAATATAGCGGACATATTGTTGTCGAAGAATTCATAAAAGGTAAAGAGCTAACGATTTCTATTCTTGGCAGTGACCATCCGAAAGCATTGCCGATTATAGAAATAGTGCCCCAGTCGGGACGCTATGATTATACGTCTAAATACACTAAAGGTGCGACCGAATATATAGTACCGGCAAGGTTAGAAGCCGATGTTGCCGGCAATATCCAAAACATTGCGCTTGCGGCCTATAAGTTATTGGGCTGCAGGGGGATTGGCCGGGTTGATGTTATGCTTAGTGACAAAAATGAGCCTTTTGTTTTGGAGATCAATACCATTCCGGGAATGACGGCTACCAGCCTGGTGCCCAAAGCGGCTGCTGCTGTTGGCATAAGCTTTGCTGATTTGTGTGAGCAAATGCTTTTAACGGTAAGTGATTAGTAAAAATTGGGCAGTGTTAACTGCTCATTTTTTTATTTCTTTTAGTGGACAATCCGGTGTATAATTACTGCAGAAGATGTCTACAGGAGTGATTTCATGCAGACCGCGGAACGCTTGCGAGTCGCTAGAAGGCGGCGCGCTTCTATCTTGGCGTTGTGGCTGGGAGCCCTGGCATTATTAATGCTTGTTTTTTTATTTATTAATTCTCCGTATTTTGTTGTTGGGTCAGTATTGGTTGACGGGAATAAATATATTACCTCCGAAGAAGTTATGAGAATAGCCGGAGTTCCTGAAAAGATCAACATTTTCAGATTGAAGCCTACTGAAATCAAAGAACGACTGACAAGTGATTTACGGGTTGATGAAGTTGTGGTTGAACGAAAATTTCCGGCAACAATTGCTATTCATGTTAAGGAACGGCAGCCGTTGGCCTTTGTGGCCAGTCAGTACGGTTTTGTTGAAATTGACCGGGAAGGCATGGTAATGGCTGCTTTAAAAAACTTAAAGCAGGTAAAAGTGCCTGTTGTTACAGGGGTTCGATTGGGGAATGTATATGTTGGCGATCAGGTAAATAATCCGGGACTTACTAATGTGCTGACCTATTTGTCGGGATTGGACGAAGAAACGTTAAACCAATTGTCGGAAGTTAATATTAAATCGCCGGATGAACTAGTGAGTTACACCACCAACTCGATCGTTATCCGTATTGGTGACAATCAGCGACTTAAAGAAAAGGCAAAATTGACAGGTGAGATTTTACAAGAAATATCCACCAAAAAAATGGCGGTTGACTATATAGATCTAAACTATACTTCCCCGATTATCAAAATACGGGAGAAGTAGAGTGTAAGTTTGAAAGGAGACGATATTTTGTTACCCATCAAGCAAGGACAGCTTGCTATTGCCATGGTCTGTGTGGTGCTGGGCATTATGTTGGCAGTACAGTTTCGTACTACACAGGACATTAAATCAAGTATTCCCTACCAGCGGGTTGAGGATTTATCCCAAAGGCTAAGCCAGACTGAAAAAGAGCGTGATGCGCTCATTAATCAAGTTCAGGAACTAAAACGTACCTCGGGTGCAGAAGCCGCATCCAAGGAGTTTGAACGGATAAAGATGGGAGCTGGGGTAATTGCGGTTGAAGGACCAGGCATTACCGTGACTATTGATGACAGCAAACGTCCATCTAAACCGGGAGAAAATCCGAATTTATACCTAATTCATGATGATGATATTCTCAAAGTAATCAATGAACTATGGGCCGCAGGGGCTGAAGCTATGTCGATTAATGAACAGCGGCTTATTGCCAGTTCAGAGATTCGCTGTGCCGGGCCAACCTTATCGGTTAATAATTCCCGTTACTCACCACCTTATGAGGTGCGTGCAATCGGAGATCCAACAACACTTGAAAATGCGCTGAAAATGCGCGGCGGTGTAATTGAGACTCTCCAGTTTTGGGGAATTCAGGTAAGCATCAAAACCCAGGATGTAGTAAAAGTTCCGGCATATAAAGGCGCTTTCCGCTTTGAACTTGCCAAGCCGGTTCAGGAAGGTGGCCGTTAGGATGTTATTACCGATTGCCGGACTCATCATTGGTTTGTTTATTGGCGTAGTCTTTCCGATTACCGTGCCAGTAGAATATGCTAAATTTATGTCGGTGGCATTATTGGCTTCACTTGACTCGGTATTTGGCGGGCTAAGAGCAGGTAGCGAAGAAAAATTTGACAATACAGTTTTTATAACAGGCTTTTTTACCAATGCATTGCTGGCTGCTGGGCTTGTTTATATTGGCGAGCGTCTGGGAATTGATTTATATTATGTTGCCATGTTGGCATTTGGATTACGGATATTCCAAAATTTAGCAATTATTCGCCGTTATTTTTTAAAGAAATAATACTATATAGCTCCAAAGCCAACTTGTCAGTTTTGGCTTTGGAGCTTTTTGTATAGTCAGCGAATTAAAAAAAAATCAGGATTTTTTGCTTTAAAAAAAGGGAAAATGCCACTTGTGTTGAAACTATTGGGGAGAAACATAATACTGTGCTGCGAGGGAGTTATGAATAAAAAAACAATATTAGCTATTGATGTCGGCACAGGCATGGTCAAAGTGTTGGCTGGAAGAATGCAGCCTGATGGTAGCCTAGGGATTTTGGGCACCGGCGCTGCTCCCACAGTTGGCTATGATAAAGGCATTATCAGCGATATTAATGCATTGACTCATTCTATAAGACAAGCAGTAGACTGTGTTATCATGGCTGCTGACAGCCAAACAACAGACAACGTATACTTGGGGCTTAGCGGTGCTTCACTGGCGATGCAAAATAGTATTGGCAGTATTGCTCTTGCCAATCAGGAAACAGTGACTCCGCAAGATATTGAACGCGCGTATACAGCAGCATCATTTGCCGTTATAGATAATAATTATGAAAAGTTGCATGTGTTTCCGGTTAAAGAATCAGTTATTGCTGAAGGAACAGCTTTTGAAGTAGACGTTCATATGATTTCGGCGCAGAAGACAATTTTGGAGGGGCTTACGCAGCTGCTTGCTGCGAATGGGCTCACTCTAAAAGGGATTGTTGCCGGCGGGATTGTGGCAGCTGAAACCATAAAGAAAGAGTTAACCGGTCATCCCAGTAACTTTATTTTTATGGATATTGGGGCAGGGACTGCCGACTGCGTTCTATATGCCGATGGCAAACTTTGTTCGTCCGCATCACTGCCTTTTGGCGGTGATTATATAACTAATGATCTGATGCAGGGGTTAAGCGTTAATCGTTCCCATGCTGAAGAAATTAAGAGGTACTATTCGCGTTTGTCACCTGATTTGCGTAATCAGGGAGTTGTTTTGGATTGTAACGATTATGGAACTACCGATAAACATGTTTCCTATGATTTCCTATATGACATTATTGAAAGCAGGACAGAAGAAATTGCCGCTTTGGTACATGAGGCTGTTAAGCCGCTTGTCGATGAGCATATAGCCGTCAATGGCCTTTTGGAAGCCGTTTATTTGACAGGAGGTGCAGGAACAATGCCCAGCATGGTTACCTGCATAGCCAAAGCTTTTCAAGCACATACCGAAATTGTTAAACCAATGCAGTTGGCTGATGAATATGCTAGTCCACTTAATACTGCAGGTTATGGAATTATAAGTTATGGTGTTCAAAATTTAGCAAGTGAGCCAGTTGCAGGCGGGAAAAGCGCCTGGGGTGGTTTTATCCATAAAGCGAAGAAATTATTGAAAATTTGATAGAGGTTAAGGGAGGAAAACTTAGCAATGTTGGAATTTGATATGGACTTAGATCAATTTGCATCAATAAAAGTTATCGGAGTAGGCGGTGGCGGTAATAACGCGGTTAATCGCATGATCGGAGCCGGCTTACAAGGTGTAGAGTTTATAACCGTAAATACAGATGCGCAGGCGTTAATTGGCTCAGATGCCACTTATCGTATTCAGATTGGCGAGAAGCTAACAAAAGGGCTAGGTGCAGGCGCTAATCCGGATATTGGCGAAAAGGCCGCACAAGAAAGCCGAGAGGACATAATTAAGGTTCTTAAAGGCTCAGATATGGTATTTATTACAGCCGGTATGGGAGGTGGCACAGGTACAGGGGCAGCGCCGGTAGTGGCTGAATGTGCCAAAGAAGTAGGTGCCCTAACTGTTGGGGTTGTAACTAAACCATTTACTTTTGAGGGGCGTAAGCGTCAGCTGCAAGCTGAACGAGGCATTGCCAAGCTTAAAGAGAAAGTAGATACGTTGATTACTATTCCTAATGATCGGTTGCTGCAAGTTGTAGACAAGCGCACTCCGATTATGGATGCTTTTAAAATTGTTGATGATGTACTGCGGCAAGGTGTGCAGGGGATTTCTGATCTTATTGCTGTACCTGCCTTGATAAATCTTGACTTTGCTGATGTTAAGACCATCATGAGCGATGCTGGTTCGGCGCTTATGGGAATTGGTTTTGGCACTGGCGAGAATCGTTCAATTGCTGCTGTTGAAGCGGCAATTAAAAGCCCACTCTTGGAAATGTCCATTGATGGTGCCAAAGGTGTACTCTTAAACTTTACAGGTGGTCCGAACACGACGCTGTTTGAAGTTAACGAGGCAGCTGATATTATTGCCAAAGCGGCTGATCCTGAAGCTACTATTATATTTGGTGCAACTATTGATGAGCGTTTTGAAGATCAGGTGCGGGTAACTGTTATTGCTACCGGCTTTGATCCGGTAACGGTAAAAATGGGTGAGGGCAGCAGAGGCGAATCTCCGGTAATTGAACCGTTTAAAGGCCGGGATTTAGATATTCCGACTTGGATGCGTCGGTAAGCTGTGAATAGATAATTGCGCATGTCAAAGAACCCGGCTCAATGAGCTGGGTTCTTTTGCCCTAACAGAAAGTAAGCCGCGTTTTCTTTACCCTAACAGAAAGTAAAACTTTCTTAAAAACAGGATAAGGGCAACATCGACTTCCGCCATCGCTAAATAGCTCGGCACAAGCCGTGTTTTCTTTAAAAAATATTGACACTTGGTTGCTCCGGAAATTGTTGGATAGCCAGGGATGGCAAATAAAAAGAATGTATTTTAGAAGCTGCAGTACAGTGAACAGGGGGAACCATAGTGGACAAGCGAGTTGTGATTGATCGTGATCTGGCGGATTTAATTCCAGGTTTTATAGAAAAACGGCAGCAAGATATTGCGGCAATTATGGCCGCCGCCGCTGCCAGTGATTATGAAACAATACAAAGTATTGGCCATAATCTTAAGGGCATTGGCGGTGGTTATGGCTTTGACAGAATAACCAGGCTGGGGGCGGCCATTGAACAGGCTGGCAAGCTACAGGAAGCCGACAAGGTGCGTGAATTGGTGCAGGCGATGAAAACCTATATCGAAACTGTTGAAATTTCCTATGAATAGCCGCTTGGAGGTTTAGGGGTATGGCAATTTTGATTGTGGACGATTCGGCTGATGGCCGGACGTTGATTAAACGTTTGTTAGAGAAACATGGATTCCACGATATACTGACTGCCGAAAGTGCAACCGATGCATTTGACATGCTGGGGCTGGATCGCCAGGAAGGTTTTACTGAAAATATTGATCTTATTATCATGGACGGGATAATGCCTGGTATTGATGGGATCAAGGCCAGCACGCTGATTAAGGCGCATGCACATTTTGCCGATGTACCTATTATCGTGATTACCGCTACCGATGAAGCCGAACTCTTAGATAAAGCTTTTTCCGCCGGGGCGATGGACTTTATCATCAAACCAATTAAACAATTGGAACTTAAGGCAAGGGTTAATTCCGCACTCAATATGAAACATGCGATTGATCAGCGCAAAGCCCGTGAAGCTGAATTAATCAAAGTATTAGAAGAACTGGAAAACGTCAATAGAGAACTAAACCGCCTGTCTTCGCTGGACGGTTTAACCGGCATTGCGAACAGGCGGCATTTTGATCAGATCTATGAAATAGAATGGCGAAAAGCAGTGCGAACCGGGCGTGAGCTTGCCATTCTGTTTCTCGATATTGATTTCTTCAAATATTATAATGATACCTATGGTCATCTGGAAGGGGACGAGTGTCTCAAGAAGGTCGCAGCGGCTGCCGGCAGTGTGTTAAAACGTCCCGGTGATTTGCTGGCACGCTATGGCGGCGAAGAATTTGTTGTTATTTTGCCTGAGACCGAAATAATGGGTGCCGCCAAAGTGGCAGAAGATATTCGCGCTGCCGTTGAGAACTGCAATATCCCGCATAGTGCCTCAAGTATTACTGATCATGTGACAGTAAGTGTTGGGGTTGCCGCTAGGAAATTATCACTTACCGGCAAACCGCAGGAACTGGTTGCATTGGCTGACAAGGCGTTATACGAAGCTAAAAATAGTGGCCGCAATCAGGTGAAAGCGGCAGGGGCATTGCTTTGATCAGTGAGATACTGCCAGAAGGACTCAAGGCAGGACGGGTATAACGGCTGACGGCTAACCGCGTAGAATTGGCGGGTGATGGGTGGGCAAGGCAGGGGCAGCGAGATGAGCTGCCCGGATTTTAACTCATTGGTAACTGCCCAAGCTGAGATAAAGCCAACACCGATTTTACTTAGAATCGCTGATTTTACAGCCTGATTGCTACCGACCTCCATGACAATAGTAAGCTGGTCAGGAGTAACATCGATCTGAGCAAGGGCATCTAATGCCGTTCTGGCTGATCCTGAAGAAGTTTTGCGCAAAATGAGCGGTAAAGTGCGCAGCCAATCCTGGGCAGAGCCGGTTTGGATGTGGGCTTTAAAATCGGGATGGGCAACAAGTAACAGAGTGTCATGCCAAAGCGGCAGACTGGTGATAGTATCTTCCGGTTTGGTACCAACGATGGCGATAGGAATTTCTCCCTGGGTAAATTTATCTAAGATTGTCTGGCTGTCGCCTGTTACTAAAGACAGTGTCAGACCAGGATGCTCGTTAAGGAAATTAGCCATAAGTGTTGGTAGAATATAATCGGCGGGAATGGTGCTGGCACCTAACAGCAGTTGGCCGGCGGAACCTTTGATCATAGCTTGAATTTCCTGGTGAGTGCCGGCGATTAAGGTATTGATTGTCCGGGTGGTTTTATAGAGCTTGTCTCCATAAACAGTTAAGGATACACCTTTGGATGTCCGGGTAAAGAGCGGGCATCCAAAATTTTTTTCCAGGTTGTCAATATGAAAAGACACTGTGGGCTGGGTAAGCTCAAGTTTTTTTGCGGCACTAGAAAAACTGCCTTCCTCGGCAACATTTAAAAACACGGTTAACGACTGAATATAAGACATATAGTCACCCCGATCATTTATCATAATAACTGCAGTTAAATAACGCATAGATATATTCTATGAATAATTCGCAAAGTAAGGTAAAATTTCCTTTTTCATTCCTAAGCAGCAGGAATATTGCTACGCATATATAATATTTATTTATGATATAAAAATATTTTCTATGAGGTGATTAGGTGAATTGGTTGATTATTGCCACAGGTTTGGTATTTGGCCTGGGCGCAGTACTATTAGTCAAGTTTGGTAATCCTGGCAACTATGGCTTTTGTGCTGCCTGTCAACTGCGGGATATTGCCGGCGCACTGGGAATTCACAGTGTACCAAATTTGCAGTATGCCCGCCCGGAAATTATCGGATTTATTTTAGGTTCTTTTGGTTTAGCGAGGTTTAGCGGTGAATTTAGGCCGCGCGGCGGTTCCAATCCGGCTTTGCGCTTTGTATTGGGTATGGCCATGATGATTGGGGCGCTTGTATTCTTAGGGTGTCCGCTGCGGGGAATCCTGCGGGTTGCCGGGGGTGACCTTAATGGCTTGACAGGATTGGCAGGCTTTATTGCTGGTATCGGTGCCGGGGTGGTCTTCTTAAAACGCGGCTTCAATCTGGGACGGGCGCATACTTATACCGGTAGTGTTCAGAGCACCGGTTATCTGGCGGCGGCAGCGGCATTGGTATTGTTGGTGGCTGTAGGTATGGGCGCAGGTATTTTAAATGTTAGCACAAAACCCCCCGGATCATTACATGCGCCGATTATTATTAGTCTCATTGCCGGCCTGGCCGCAGGGGCATTGGCCGGACGTACCCGCATGTGTCTGAGCGGTGGTTTCCGCGATTTTATGCTTGTTGGGGATACCGGTTTGCTTAAAATCTATGGCATTATGTTTTTAGCGGCACTTGCCGGTAATCTTTATTTTGGCTTTTTCAAATTAGGGTTTGCCAATCAACCGCTGTCACATACTATGCATCTCTGGAATTTCCTTGGACTATTTCTAACAGGTCTTGCCGCAACGTTAGCAGGTGGCTGTCCACTGCGCCAGCTGATTATGGCCGGTGAAGGCAATACTGATGCTATGTTTTGCGTACTCGGTATGCTGGCCGGTGCCGGTGTTGCTCACAATCTTAATGCTGCCGGTTCGGCTGCCGGTGTCGGCATCAACGGACAAATTGCCGTAGTGGCGGGAATTGTCATTGTTGGCGTGCTAGGCTTAGTCTGCCGGGAAAAACTTGTGCCGGTAAGTAAAGGAGTTTGATAAGTTATGGCGAATGTTCTCGACTTGAGAGGATTAAGTTGTCCGATACCGCTTATTAAAACCAAAGATGCCTTAAGCGGCGCCGAGACGGTTCAGGTAGTTGTTGATGAGCCGTCAGCCAAAGAAAATATTATTAAATTTGCCAAGTCTCAGAAGTTCCGAGTTGAATATGTCGAAGCAGACGGAGAATATACTATTACTATCGCAAAATAAGGAAGTCAGGAACTAGGCTGTAGCAAGAAAGGGTCAGGTCTATGAATTGTGTTATTACTTTTCCCTCGGTTTACCATGCTTTTCGGGCCAAAAAATTGTTAAAGGAACAAGGTATTCTGGCTGAGCTCATACCTGTACCGCGTGAATTAAGCGCTTCCTGCGAGGGGCTGGCCGCCCAGGTTGGTGAGCAGGATGTTGACAAGGCTGTCGAAGTACTGGGAGCTAAGGGCATAGTAATGCTGCAAAAAGGTGTAAAGTTAATGAAAACATATTGAAAATAGGATTATATTACGAACCTGCTGCAGCAGGTTTGTTTTTTTCGGCTAGACGACAGGAAAAGGCAAAGATATGGAGAAAATATTTATGTTCAGCCTATCTAATAAACGGAGGAAAGTATGAAAAACATTTTTGACCGTCTGAACCCAGCGCAGCACGAAGCTGTCGCTCACATAAACGGGCCGCTGTTAATTATGGCCGGAGCCGGCTCAGGCAAAACCAAAGTATTGACAAGCCGGATTGCCAACCTGCTGGCGCAGGGTGTGGCGCCGTATAATATTCTGGCCATTACCTTTACCAACAAAGCCGCTGCAGAAATGAAAGAGCGGGTGGCCGGAATTGTCGGGCATGTTGCTAAAGATATCTGGCTAAGCACTTTTCACGCCTTCTGTGCCAAATTTCTGCGGATGGAGATTGAAAATCTGGGTGGCTATAACCGGAATTTTGTTATCTATGATTCCAGTGATTCACAGTCGGTGATTAAAAGTTGCCTGAAAGAACTTAATTTGGATGAAAAGCAATTTACGCCTAATGGCGTGCAATCAACCATTTCCAACGCTAAAAATGGCCTACAGGATGTGAGGGAGTTTACCACTCAGGCCGACAACTTCTACAACCTCCGGGTAGCCGAAGTATACAAGTTATATCAAAACAAGCTTAAGGCCAATAACGCCCTTGATTTTGATGACCTGTTGATGCTGGCTGTGGAATTACTGGAATATAATCCCACAGTCCGGGAAAAATATCAGGATAAGTTTCATTATATTTTGATTGACGAATATCAGGATACCAACAGAGCCCAATATCTGCTGGCGCGGACACTGGCGGCCAAATACCGCAATATCTGCGTTGTTGGTGATGTCGATCAGAGTATCTATGCCTGGAGGGGCGCAGATATCAAAAATATCATGGATTTTGAAAGCGATTACCCTGAAGCTAAGGTGATAAAACTTGAGCAAAATTACCGTTCCACCCAAAATATTTTGAATGCCGCTAATGCCGTCATCGAAAATAACGGCAATCGTAAGCCTAAGTCACTGTGGACCGAGAACCAGGCCGGGGAAACCATAACCCACTACCTGGCTGTTGACGAGCGCGACGAGGCCCGGTACATTGCCGATAATATTATTAAGCTTAATACGGTCTACCGTACACCTTACAGAGATATTGCCCTCCTTTACCGTACCAATGCGCAGTCGCGGGTGCTGGAGGAAGCTTTGCGCAATGCCGCAATTCCTTACACCATGGTGGGAGGCCTGCGGTTTTATGATCGCAAAGAGATAAAAGATATCATGGCCTATATCAAGGTTTTATTCAACCCTGCCGATACTATCAGTTTGCTGCGCATTATCAATGTGCCGCGCAGGGGCATTGGCGATACTACCATTGGGCGTCTTACCGAATATGCTGCTCAAAATGGTGTTTCCTTATTTGATGCTGTGTCCAATCCTGACTTAGTGCCTAGTTTAACAGCTCGTGCCAAACACCAGTTGGAAAGCCTGGCTGAGCTTATTTTTAACCTGATGTCCTGCCAGAATACACTGCCGGTTGCTGAACTTGTCGATAAAGTAATGCGTGATTCAGGATATCTATTAGAACTCGAAAGTGACACTGACCCACTGGCACCAAACCGCATTGAAAACCTCAAAGAACTTGTCAGTGATGCCAAGAAGTTTGCAGAAACCGAAGAGGAGAATACACTGGAAAACTTCCTAAGCCATGTATCGCTCTTAACTGACAGCGACAAGAACGAGGAAGACGACGACCAGGTTACGGTCATGACCTTGCACTCGGCTAAGGGGTTAGAATTCCCCATGGTATTTCTGGCCGGTCTGGAAGAAGGTATTTTCCCGCATGTACGGACACTTATGGATGAACGGGAAATCGAAGAAGAGCGCCGCCTCTGTTATGTCGGTATTACCAGAGCCAAGCGCAAGCTCTATATATCCAATGCCCGCCAGCGTATGATTTACGGCAATATTGTCAGCTATTCACCATCTCGGTTTTTGGATGAAATTCCGTCTGATCTTATTGAGAGCTATGCACCGGCGCGGCCAAGTTTTGCACCGCCTGTGTCGCCGGTGTCACCTTTCAGGCCGGCTGCTACCATGCCGCCCAGAATGGCGCCAAAGCCTGAGCTTACCATACTTAAAGATATTGTGCAAAATCCGGCTAAACCGAAAAACCTCGAATGGAAAGCCGGCGATAAGGCTTATCACGCCAAATGGGGTACAGGCACAGTTGTCGCAGTAAACGGAACCGGCAACAATATGCAGCTTACCATTGCCTTTCCTAATGAAGGCATCAAAAAACTGCTGGCACAAATGGCGCCGATTAGCAGAGTATAACAAAATTCTTGCGGGGGTTATGACATGAACAGCGCAATACCGGAAAATAGTACGGCCGCTGCCCAGGAAATTCATACAGGAAAAACGTTTGAGCGGTATAAAGAATTAGTTGTCTTGGTGAATAAATATAATACGCAGTATCACGAGGGCAATGCATCCGATATTTCGGACTATGAATTCGATATGCTTAATAAAGAACTTAGAGAGCTTGAAGCCGAGCATCCTGAGTGGGTTAATCCTGAAACCCCTACCCAAAAGGTTGGTGGTAAGGTAAAGCGCGAAGTAGGAATGACCGTTACTCACAGAGTGCCGATGCTTTCTATTCAGGATGTATTTACTCAAGAAGAAGTTGTTGAATGGGTAAGAAAAGTTAAAAGTGTACATCCAGATGCCTTGTTTTCAGTTGAACATAAGGTCGATGGATTATCCATGACACTTCGTTATGAGAATGGGAAATTGATGCTTGCCGAGACCCGTGGAGATGGTTTTGTCGGGGAAGATGTTACTTTGAACTCGACTGTTATACCAGATATTTTGCAGGAAATTGATGTTCAAGACTATCTTGAACTCAGAGGCGAAGTTTATATGAGTCGCGCTGATTTTGAGAAATACAACGAAGAGCAAGAGGAACTTGGCAAAAAACTGGCGGCTAATCCTAGAAACCTTGCGGCAGGTTCTTTGAGACAATTAGATCCCGAAGTTACTAAAAGACGTAGATTGAAGATGTTTGTATTTAACGTACAAGATGGACCAGATGAGTTTATGAATAATCATACAAAAGGCTTAGCTAGATTGGCTTCGTTAGGCGTACATGTTGTACATCACAAACTTTGCGCTACAGAAGAGGAAGTTATCGAGGAAATCGATAAGATTGGAAATTCCAGGGGCGATTATGAATACGACATTGATGGAGCTGTGGTAAAAGTCGAACAGACGACTTATCGAGCAGAGTTTACCGCAGGCAGCAAATACTCAGCAGGACATATTGCGTATAAGTATCCTCCGGAAGAAAAAGAGACTGAGCTTATCGATGTAGAATTAGCTGTTGGGCGTACTGGCAAGATTACCGTTACAGGCATCTTAAAACCTATTAGGCTTTGTGGGACTACCGTACAGCGAGTAACACTTCACAATCAGGATTTTATCAATGAAAAACAGGTTGGAATAGGCGGAACTTATTTAATTTATAAATCAGGAGAAATTATCCCTGCTTTAAAAGAAATGGTTAAGCCGCCACAGACAGTTTATAAGATTCCTGATGTTTGCCCTGTCTGCAGTCAGCCGACAGTTAGAGAAGAAGGCATGGTTGCTATTAAGTGCGTAAATCCGCTTTGCCCTGCTACTCTGGTACGTTCTATCTCGTTTTTTACAAGCAGGGATGCTATGGATATCAAAGCACTAGGAGAAACGTATATCCAGACGTTAGTGGATAATGGCTATCTTCACAGCTACGCTGATATTTATCACTTAAAGGATTATCGAGACGAGCTTATCGAAAAAGGACTTATCGGTAAAGAAAAAAACACGGATAAGATTCTCCAAGCTATTGAAAAATCCAAGGAAAATGACCCAGCGAAGCTGCTTACTGGGTTAGGTATCAATAATGTCGGCAAATCTACGGCAAAGGCGATTATGCGGCACTATTCCAGCATCTTTGCTTTGGCAGAAGCAATGGTTGAAGACCTGACAGGTATTCCAGATGTGGGTGAAATTACGGCAAAATCTATTGTAGATTTCTTTTCAGATCCTACAGATAAAGCGGTTATTGATGATTTAATTAAATCTGGGGTAAACATAAAAGTGCGTACAGAAGCTAGTAATACTTCAAATGCATTGGGCGGGAAAACATTCTGTATTACAGGAACATTTTCGTCTATGGGGCGAAAAGAAATCGAGGCGCTTATTGAAAAAAACGGCGGCAAAGTATCCTCGTCTGTCAGCAAAAAGACGAGTTTCGTTGTAGCCGGTGAAGAAGCAGGCAGCAAACTTGACAAAGCCAATGAACTGGGTGTCGCGGTCTTAACAGAAGAAGAGTTTCTGGCGCTGGTACAAAAGCCTGAGGCATGATATAATATCTCTTATTGAAAATATTGGCACACTTTGTTTTTAGGAAGGTGAAACTATGAAAATAACCCGCCAAAATGTTGAAGACGTGGCCTTATTGTCACGGCTCGAAATGACGGCCGAGGAATTGGATGCTTATTCCGGGCAGCTTAATGCCATTTTAGAATATGCCGATGTCCTCAATAAACTTGATACCAAAGGCATTGAGCCTACAGCGCACGTGCTGCCGCTGAAAAATGTTATGCGTCCTGATGAAGTTAAACCTTCACTGCCGCGGGAGTTGGCTTTGTCCAATGCGCCTGAGGCTGAGGATGGCTATTTCAAGGTGCCCAAGGTAATGGAAGGCTAAGGATTGGAGGCGTGACTTAAGTGGATTTATTTAAACAAACCATTCATACTCTGCATGAACGGTTGACAAAGAAAGAAATATCGGCCGTCGAACTGGCAAAGTCCGTATTTACCAGAACAGACGTTGTTGAGTCTAAAATACGTTCGTACATAACCGAAACCAGAGAGCAGGCAATGGCTCAGGCCGCTGCCGTTGACGCCAAGCTTGCGAAAGGTGAAAATATTGCACCGCTTGCCGGCATTCCCGGCGCACTCAAAGATAATATCTGCACCAACGGTGTGAAGACTACCTGCGCATCTAAGATCCTGGCTAACTTTGTGCCGCCTTATAATGCTACCGTGGTAGACAAGCTGGCTGCCCAGGATGCAGTTATTACCGGTAAAGCCAACTGCGACGAATTTGCCATGGGCGGTTCTACTGAAAACTCCGGCTTTTTCGTTACTCATAATCCTTGGGATATTGAGCGGGTTCCCGGCGGCTCAAGCGGCGGTTCTGCTTCGGCGGTAGCTGCCGGCCAGGCCATTTGGGCATTGGGTTCAGATACCGGCGGTTCCATCCGTCAACCGGCTGCGTACTGCGGTGCTGTCGGCTTAAAACCTACCTATGGACGTGTGTCTCGCTATGGCTTAGTGGCTTATGCTTCTTCGCTGGATCAGATTGGCCCCATTACCCGGGATGTTACCGACAGTGCCTTGGTGCTTAATGCCATTGCTGGTTATGATGCCAAAGATTCCACCTCAATTAATGAAGCTGCTCCTGACTATACCCAAGCGTTGGTGCAGGATGTGAAGGGGCTAAAAATCGGCTTGCCTAAAGAATACTTTGGTGCCGGTATTCAGCCTGAAGTGGCTGCCGCTATTCAAAAAGCGGTAGAGCAACTGAAAGCTATGGGTGCAGAGGTGAAAGAAGTATCTCTGCCACATACCGAGTACGCGCTGCCTGCTTATTATCTCATTGCTCCGGCAGAAGCCAGCTCCAACCTGGCTCGCTATGACGGCGTAGGCTTTGGCCATCGTGCTGAAGGCAGTGATATTATTGAAATGTATAAAAAGAGCCGCAGCGAAGGCTTTGGCCCTGAAGTCAAGCGTCGTATCATGCTTGGCACCTATGCTTTAAGTTCCGGCTATTATGATGCATATTACCTTAAAGCGCTGCAAGTGCGTACATTGGTTAAACAAGATTTTGACAAAGCATTTGGCGAAGTCGATGTGCTTATTACACCAACAGCGCCGACAACAGCCTTCAAAATCGGCGAACTAAGCGACCCGTTGGCTATGTATCTGCAGGACATCTACACTATTCCCATTAATCTTGCCGGTCTGCCGGGGATATCGTTGCCTTGCGGTTTTGTAAGCGGCTTGCCTGTAGGTATGCAGATTATCGGCAAACCGCTTGCGGAGGCCACCATTATCCAAGCGGCTTATGCCTTCGAGCAGGCTAACGATTACCACACGCGTTTTGCGCCGCTGGGGGAGGAGTAATGCCATGAAATACGAAACAGTTATTGGACTTGAAGTCCATTCAGAACTAAAAACCAAATCAAAAATATTCTGCGGATGCAGTACACAGTTCGGATCTGACCAAAACACCAATGTGTGCCCGGTTTGCCTGGGACTTCCCGGAGTTCTGCCGGTCATTAATGAAAAAGTAGTTGAGTTTGCAGTACGTGCCGGTCTGGCGCTGAACTGCAAAATACTGCCGTTCAGCAAATTTGACCGCAAAAACTACTATTATCCGGATTTGCCTAAAAACTATCAGACTTCGCAATATGATCTGCCAATTGCCGTAGATGGCTATCTGGATATCGAGGTTAACGGCGAAACTAAACGTATTGGCATTACCCGTGTCCATATGGAGGAAGATGCTGGTAAACTGGTGCATTCTGGCACGATCAGCAACAGTGAGTATGCGTTGGTAGATTACAACCGTACCGGTGTGCCGCTGATTGAGATCGTATCTGAGCCTGAGCTCCGTTCGCCTGAAGAGGCTAAAGCTTATCTGGAAAAAATGAAGAGCATTCTTCAATATATTGATGTGTCTGACTGCAAGATGGAAGAAGGCAGTCTGCGCTGTGATGCCAACATCTCACTGCGTCCGGTAGGGACAGAGCCTTTTGGTACCAAAGCCGAGCTGAAAAACCTCAACTCTTTCCGGTCAGTGCAACGCGGCCTTGAGTATGAAGTGGAACGTCAGACAGAAGTCTTGAGCGAAGGCGGTCACATTATTCAAGAAACCCGTTCTTGGGATGAAAACAAGGGCGTTACCTTATCCATGCGGAACAAAGAACAAGCCCATGACTATCGCTATTTCCCTGAACCTGAGCTTGTTCCCATTGTCGTTGACCCAGCCAAGGTAGAAAGCATCCGGGCTAGTCTGCCGGAATTGCCTGATGCCCGCAAAGCAAGATTTGTGGCTGACTACGGTTTATCGGCCTATGATGCTGAGACCATTACCGCCAGCCGGGCTATGGCCGACTACTTTGACGCTACCGTTAAAGCCGGTGCGGATGCTAAAGCTGCTGCTAACTGGCTGATGGGTGAAGTATCCAAACATCTTAATGCCGCCAACAAATCGGCGGAAGAGTGTCCTGTTGCGGCGGTGCAGTTGGCTAGCCTGATTGCGCTTATCGATAAAGGCACTATCTCCGGCAAGATTGCCAAAACCGTGTTTGAAGGCATGTGGGACAGCGGCAAAGATGCGGAGACCATTGTAAAAGAACAAGGCTTGGTACAGATTAGCGATGAAGGTGCTATTGTTGCCATTGTTGACGGCGTTATTGCCGCCAGCCCGCAGTCGGTAGCCGACTTCAAGGCAGGCAAAGAAAAAGCCATTGGCTTCCTGGTAGGTCAGGTTATGAAGCAAAGCAAAGGCCGTGCCAACCCGGAACTTGTCAACAAATTATTAAAAGAGCGGTTAGCCGCATTATAATATAATAATTGCATAAATTGCCAGACAGGGCGCGGATTTCCGCGCCCTGTTTTTTGCATGAAAGCCACTTTGTGCGCACATAATGGTAGTGAAACGTCAAAAAAAGAGGGCAACAAGATGTTGAAAGCCACTTGGAATTTGCGAGCCGTATTATCTGTGCATGTACTGCGTTTGGCTGTAGGAATGCTGATTGTGCGGTTTGTGTATCCGCTATTTTTTAGTGCCAGTCCGTTTATTATCGAGCTAACCGACAGGCTTTTGGTGGTTGGGCTGGTATTATGGACCATTCGCCGCACAAAAGGTCAACCAAAACAGCTAGGACTTTCCTTTACTAACTGGGGGAGAAATATAGGTAAGGGTTTGGCTGGCGGCGCAGCATTATTAGTGATTAGCCTGTATAGCGAGCGCCTGTATACTACTTTGCTCTTAGTGTCACCGACACAACACCCGATTGTAGCACAGGTACAATCAGCCCTGTCTTGGCAGCAATTGATTATCCCCTTGTTTCTGGCTGGTGTTGCTGCACCGATAACTGAAGAAATATTGTACCGATTGTTTACCTTTTTGCCGCTCAAAGACAAGTGGGGACTATGGGGAGGAGCACTGGTCAGTGCCGCTATTTTTGCCCTGTTTCATTTTAATGCCTATTGGCTTGTCGAGATGATTATTGTGGGGATGGGGTTTGCTCTACTCTATGTTTGGACAGGGTCGCTGTTAACCCCGATTACGGCGCACTCTTTTATTAATACCAGCAAAATAGTGATGATGTATTTGGGAGTGCCACTTGTATAGCAGGATTTTGTCAGCAGATAGTAGAAAGCATCTATGTGGAAAAATCTACATAAGATGAAAACAAGGGAGGACTTCCTTTCATGACAATAAGTCAAGAATTGCCAGTCGAAAAACTCCGCTTTAATTGTGATGAATCTGCGTTGAATTTTACTACAACCGAAACTGTACCGCCGCTAGAAGTCATGATTGGTCAGGAACGAGCCGTAAAGGCGGTCGAATTTGGCCTTTTCACAAAAAATCCCGGCTATAATATTTTCATGTCCGGGTTGGTGGGCACAGGAAAAATTACCTATGCGGAAGCGGCGGTAAAAAAAGTCGCCAGTAAGCAGGAAGCACCCTATGACTGGTGCTATGTAAATAACCTGGAAACCCCCGGTCAGCCGATTGCTTTAGCGCTGCCTGCCGGGATGGGATATATTTTTAAACAGGACATGCAAGAACTCATTGAGGATCTGAAAACCGATATCCCCAAAGTGTTTAGCAGTGACGACTATGAACAGGCCAAAGCCGGGCTTGTCAAACAATATCAGCAGCAACGCTCGGTAATGGTGGAAGAATTCACCCAATATGCCGAGACCCAAGGAATTTCACCGCAATGGAGCTCGACCGGTTTTGTCGGGCTGCCAATGGTGGAGGGAAAAGCCTTAGAACCAGAAGAATTTCAGCAACTGGCTAAAGAACAGCGTGATGCTATCGAAAAGAACCTGTTTGCCGTCCATGAAAAAGGGATGGAAGTCGTCAGGCGCATTCAAATGCTGGAACGGTCAACCCGCGAAGAATTAAAACACCTTGATGTTAAAATAGGCTTATTTGCGGCCGGACATTTGATTGATGAGCTTAAGGAAAAGTACGAAGGACATAAAACTGTAGTTGATTATCTGGAAGCCATCAAACAGGATGTGTCCAAAAACATTAATGAGTTTAAACCCCAGCAGGAAGAGGAGAACAATCCTCTAGCTTTATTAAAGCGGCCTGCTCCTGATGCCAAAGACAAATACAATGTCAATTTGCTGGTAGACCATCGGGAAACCCAGGGAGCGCCTGTTGTTGTGGAAATCAACCCCACCTATTATAACTTGGTAGGACGCTCAGAATACGAAAATCGTATGGGCGTTGTCAGCACCGATTACACTATGATTAAGCCAGGCGCTTTGCATAAGGCCAATGGCGGTTACTTAATTCTAAATGCCCGGGATGTGTTAACAAATGTCGGAGCCTGGGAAGCACTCAAACGGGTACTAAAGACCAAAAAACTGCAGATTGAGAATTTGGGCGAGCAATATGGTGTATTGGCCATGGCTTCGCTAAAGCCTGAACCTATTCCCATTAATGTAAAAGTAGTGCTTATTGGTAATCCCTATATCTATCAGCTTCTGTATAATTATGATGAAGATTTCCGGAAGTTATTCAAAGCTCATGCCGATTTTGATGTTGTTATGGAGAACACTCCCGGCAATATTCAAAAACTGGCCGGGTTCATCAGTTCTACCGTCAAACGGGAAGACCTCAAGCATTTTGATAAGTCAGCTGTTGCCCGGGTGGTAGAGTATAGCTCACGCCTGACCGGCACGCAGAACAAACTGACTACCCGATTTAACGATGTAGTGGAGATATTGTGCGAAGCCGATGTTTGGGCTACAATGGATAACAGTCTGGTAGTAACGGCTGAACATATCAAAAAAGCCATTGAAGAAAAACGTTTTCGGGCTAATAAATATGAAGATCGTCTGCAGGAAATGTTTGCCGAAGGCCATCTGTTAATAGACACCGAAGGTGAAAAAGTCGGTCAGGTCAATGGACTGGCAGTGTTGTCGGTTGGTGAGTATATGTTTGGCAAACCCTCACGCATTACCGCCAATACCTATCTGGGTAAAAGCGGCGTTGTCAATATCGAACGTGAGACCAAGATCAGCGGTACAAGTCATACCAAAGGCGTTCTCATCCTTAGCGGCTATCTAGGCCAAAAATACGCGCAGAAATCGCCGCTAACGCTGACGGCCAGCCTGACTTTCGAGCAGCTTTATGACGGTGTTGACGGTGACAGTGCATCAAGCACCGAGTTGTATGCTATATTATCAAGTTTGTCAGAACGGCCTATCAAACAAAATATGGCCGTAACCGGCTCAGTTAACCAAAAAGGTGAGATTCAGCCTATTGGCGGCGCTACCGAGAAGATCGAAGGCTTTTTCTCGGTCTGCAAGCTAAAAGGCCTGACAGGCAGCCAAGGCGTTATGATTCCTCATCAAAACGTTAGTAACCTAGCCTTAAATGATGAGGTCATTGAGGCTGTGCGACAAGGGCAATTCCACATTTATCCGGTGGAGACCGTTGATCAGGGCATTGAAATACTGACAGGTGTCCCGGCCGGTGAACTACAGCCTGATGGAACTTACCCACCTAACACGGTTAACGCTCTTGTCGGCCAGAAACTTAAAGAATATACCGAAACTCTAATTCAGCTGAGCAAGAAAGAAGAAGATAAGTAAGTCTTCGGAAAAAAGCATAAACCAAGAGGGCGGATATTTCCGCCCTCTGTTATTGCTTCATAGTCAATAATTGATTTTTAAAAGAAAAGGTGACATACGTGGCAAACAAAACTGTTCCCGTAGAAAAGGGACAAACCTATACAATCGAAATAACCGGACTGGGTCACAGCGGCGAAGGCGTAGGACGTTATCAGGACTTTACGGTATTTGTTTCCGGCGCTTTAACAGGTGAAACCGTGGCGGCAGTCATTACTACTGTCAAAAAGACCTATGCTATTGGTAAGCTTAGCACGGTCACAACTCCGTCACCTCATCGTACTAAGCCGGCCTGCGAGATATACAGTTTATGCGGCGGCTGTCAACTGCAGCATGTAAGTTATGAAGAACAGCTCAGCGTCAAACGCCAGCAGGTGGTTGACGCCATTACCCGTATTGGCAAGCTGCCAGAAGTTGTGGTGCATCCCACGCTGGGGGCAGCCAATCCCTGGTATTACCGCAACAAAATGCAGTTTCCGGTAGGACGGAAAAATAGCAAAGTGGTAGTGGGCTGTTACGCACAAGGAAGCCATGATATTATCGATACTGACAATTGCCTTATTCAGCATCAGATCAATAACGACATTGCCAGGGAAGTCAGAACCGCAATTCAAGAACTTGGCATTGAACCCTATGATGAGCATACCGGCCAGGGCGTTATCCGCCATGTATTGGGGCGGGTGGGCACGACAACAGGCCAGATCATGGTTGTACTGGTAACTGCCACTGAACGCTTGCCAAAAGAGCAAGCTCTTATTGAACGGTTAACCGCCAGTATTCCCGGTCTTGTCAGCATCATTCAAAACATTAACCCCAAGCGTACCAATATCATTATGGGACACAAAACCATTACCCTCTGGGGGCAAGATACCATCAGCGACAAATTGGGTGAGTTCACTTTTGCCATATCGGCTCGTTCCTTTTTTCAGGTCAATACCGTCCAGGCTGAGGTGCTGTATAATCAAGCTGTCAAATACGCCGGGCTGACAGGCAGTGAAACCGTTATTGACGCTTACTGCGGCACAGGCACCATTACACTCTTTTTGGCTCGCCATGCTGCCAAAGTCTACGGCATCGAAATCGTCGAACCCGCCATCCTCGACGCCCGTCAAAACGCCATCACCAACCATGTTACTAATGCCGAATTCATCGTAGGCGATGCCGTTGACATCATGCCGCACATGTTCAAACAAGGAATCAAACCAGATGTCATCGTCGTCGATCCCCCACGCGCCGGTTGCGAGCAAAAAATCCTGGAGACCTTCGTAAATATGCAGCCTAAGCGCATTGTCTATGTATCCTGTAATCCGGCATCACTGGCACGGGACTTGGCGGTGTTAAATGATTTGGGATATAAGACAATTGAGATTCAGCCTGTAGATATGTTTGCGCAGACTTTTCACGTTGAGTGTGTTGCGTTGATAGAACGTGAATAGCTTGATTTTAAAGAACTTACAGGTTTTTGTGAGATTTAATATGTGTGTGTTATGTTCTCATAGACTTTCAAAACGGGGCGAACATACGTTGGGGTTCGCCCCCCTAAACATTTACACGGAATTAATTTTTTACCGAATTGAGTGAGCGTTTTGTGTAAAAGTATGAGTACTGAGTATTATAACATTTCTTATAGCAGAAATGTCCTGAGGCTCTTTTGGCACTTTATAGACCATTTTACTTAATGATTGTAAAATGATTATTGTAGTACACTGAGTCAATTTTTTAAAAAATACTTGAACAATACAATGGTTGCATGGTACAATGAATTTGCAAGGCGACTAAAAGTGACCTAACTTAAGGGAGATGATTTGAATGTCTAATCAAAGCCAAGCCCAATTGCTTAGAGAAAACCTGCGGACTGTGGTTCGTAAACTCGGAGCTCTAGACCGAGGGGAGGCTTCTTGTTGTGGGATAACGCTGAGTCAGAGCTATACCATAATTGAGATTGGTAGAGCAGGGACCATTTCAGTAAACCTGTTGACAGAGATTCTAGGGGTTGATAAAAGCACTGTAAGTAAGTCTATCGATAAACTTGTAAATAGCGGAATAGTAGTACGGGATACTGACCCAGAAGATCGGCGATCAGTTCTTTTGCGCTTGACTGACAAGGGGCAAGCCGTTTTTGAGGAAATAGAAGAGCGGGCGATGGCGTATTTTGAAGAGGTTGTTGCCGCTTTGACCGGTGACAAGTGTGAACAGATTATTAAGGGCTTGCAATTTTTAGTTCCGGCGTTAAAAAGTCCCCGGTGTTGTTAGGTGTTTTCTGTTTGTTAAATAACAGAGTAACACTTGAGGTTTTACTACTCAAATCGGCCTATGTTAAGGATGATGCTCGATACATTTTAGAGTGCTTAAATCTTGACGGTTTAACAGGAAACATGGAAGGTAAAGCTTGAGTGAAGGCGACAGACAAGATTTTTTTACGCAAATACTTGGATAATCCAATAATTGCTTAAAACAATTATTTGGATGAGTTTGAATATACGGCTCAGGCGTTAAAAAAAACGGTGTTATTAATAAGCTTTCAGATGTTTACATACAGGAGATGATGTCATGTTTGCTTTATTCAAAGATTTTGCTGACTACGTGGTTTTTGATTGGCTGGGGTTGCCCCCCGGAGATCCTTTTACCATCGCTCTCAACTTTTTCGTGTATGGGGTGCCGAAAATATCGGTGTTGATGGCGGTGGCGATCTTTATTGTTTCTATTATCCGATCCTTTATTCCGCCGGAAAAAACAAAGAAATTTTTAAGTCATCGACGAACCTTTGTCGGGAATATCCTGGCGGCTTTAATTGGGATATTAACTCCTTTCTGTTCTTGTTCTGCTGTTCCATTATTCATTGGCTTTATGGAAGCAGGTGTTCCCTTAGGTGTAACATTTTCGTTTTTAGTGTCGTCTCCCATGATAAACGAGGTTGGTTTGATAATGCTGCTCGGCATGTTTGGCTGGAAGGTTGCCCTGTTATATGTAATCAGCGGTGTTGTTATCGCCATTATAAGCGGTTATGTTATTGGTAAATTGAAACTTGAGCATTTGGTTGAAGGGTATGTGTACCAAATAAAGAGTGAGGACGTAGAGTTGCACGAACCCACCTTTACCGAAAGATGCCGGGAGGCAGGGAATTTTACAACTGCCTTTTTGAAAAAAACTGTGTTATACATTGCTGTAGCAATGGCCATCGGCGGGTTTATTCATGGTTATGTACCAAGCGAGTTTCTAACAACCTATGCGGGTCGTAATAATCCATTAGCAGTACCGTTAGTAGTCTTGATCGGCGTACCAATGTATAACAGCGCCGCGGGTATGGTGCCAATCATTTACGCATTAGTGGAAAAGGGGTTGCCGTTAGGAACGGCGCTAGCCTTCTTGATGTCAGTAGCGGCACTTAGCCTTCCAGAAATGGTTATTCTCCGTAGGGTGCTTAAGGTAAAACTGATCGCTATATACGTTAGTATCTTGACCGTAGCGATCATTCTTACAGGTTATCTCTTTAACGCGATAGTTTAAAAATTAGGAGGAAAAAAGATGAAAATTGAGGTTTTTGAAGCGAGCTGTTGTAAGCCTACTAATGTTTATGGTTTGGTTGAACGGGCCATGAGTGAAAATGGTATCCGTGCGGAAGTGACAAAGTCGGTTGATGTGATGGAGGCTGTGAAAAGAGGCATTATGCGTACACCGGCCATCATTGTTGACGGCAAAGTAGTATATACCGGCCGTATACCGGAATACGAAGAAGTCGTCGGCTGGTTAACAGGAGGGAAATAATGAGCGAAGATATTCGAGAACAGGTAAGACAAAAATATGCTCAGGCGATAAGGTCAAAATCGAGTTGCTGCGGTTCAGCAGGATGTTGTGGAGATAGTCAAGAGGCTACCAGCGCTGTAACCGAAAATCTGTATCAAGCCACCGAGATGGAAGGTCTACCTGAGAACCTTTTTGCTACTTCACTAGGCTGTGGCAACCCTACTGCACTAGGCAATCTTAATGCCGGTGAGACCGTCCTCGATCTTGGCAGCGGCGCCGGGCTGGATGTATTGCTTTCTGCCAGGAGAGTCGGGCCTTATGGCAAGGCCTACGGTTTAGATATGACTGACGAAATGCTGGCAGAAGCTAACGCCAATAAGGTAAAAGCAGGATTAACCAATGTCGATTTTTTGAAAGGCCATATTGAGGATATTCCGCTGCCGGTGGGTTCCGTCGATGTCGTCATCTCTAATTGTGTCATCAATCTGTCTGCCGATAAAGATCAGGTCTTTCAGGAAATTTACCGGGTATTGAAACCAGGCGGGCGGATTGCCATATCTGATATCATTACGACCAGGTCGATGCCTGAAGGCATTCGGCGAAGCTTGCTTGACTGGGTCGGTTGTGTATCGGGAGCTCTGACTCAGGATGAATACACGACCAAACTGGTGCAGGCTGGATTTGAAGACGTTGAAATTGTAGTTACCAGGGTGTTCGACTTAAATAGTCAGCGCACTCGCAGTATCGTACCTGAGGCAACGGACGCTGAACTTGAACAACTTAACGGTTCAATGGTCAGTGCATTTATCAGGGCAAAAAAAAGCGGTACATATGCTCGGAAGGAACTTTGTCATGAATAAAAATCGTGTATTAATGGTACTTAGCTTGGCTGCGTTCGTAGTTATGGCGGATAATTGGGTTGTGTCTCCTATTCTTCCGGCTATTTCACGGGATATTGGTGTAAATGTGGCAAATGCAGCTTTGATTATTTCCGCTTACATGCTGCCGTTCGGGTTATTTCAACTAGTCTTCGGATATCTTGGCGACAGGTATGGCAGAATCAGGGTTATTACAGGGGCTATGGTATTTTTTACAATTGGTACAGGGTTATGTGCTATTGCAACGGGGCTTACCGATCTTACCATATACAGAGCTTTGACTGGTATATTTGCGGGTTCGGTAATGCCGGTTTCGTTTGCCCTGATAGGTGATCTTTTCCCATTGAATGAACGTCAAACAGCAATAGGCACATTTTTCGGTGTCGCTTTCCTAGGACAGGGATTGAGTACAATAATAGGCGGTTCCATCGCATATTTCTTTAATTGGCGAGGAGTATTTGCGGTATATGCTGTGCTCGCTGTTCTCTCGACGGTACTATTGTTCACTATCAGCAAAAACATACCTATTACCAAGCATAATGACAGCAAGTTCTTTTCACCGTTAATGGAGTTATTAAAGAATCCATCAAGCCGTAGTATGTATTTGGTAGTATTTTTTGAAGGTATCTTCATTATGGGGAGCTTTTCCTTTTTAGGAGAATTCATTAAAAACCAGTACGACTTCAATAATCTTTTGATTGGGCTTATCATGTCAGCCTTTGGAATTATGGCGGTTATGGGAGGACGTATTGCCGGAAAGATATCTGCCAAGATAGGGCGTAAAAAAACGATAATACTCGGGTTTGCAGGCACTATGCTGGCAAATACTGCTTATGTGCTTTGGGGGAATGTACTTCCCATACTGGTTTTGGCTATAGGGTTATCGGGCTTTGGGCTTATGCTTGCTCATTCAAGCAGCCTCACGATTGCCACGGAATTTGCCGCCAAGGCTAGAGGAATCGCCATGTCGTTGGTCGCATTCTGTTTTATGTGCGGCGGCAGTCTTGGTACTGCGATTGGCGGCAAGATTATGGAAAATGGCGGTTTTACCAACTTATTTGTCATTTATGGCATGGGACTGTTGGTATTGTTGGCTGTTATCTTTATTAGCAAGAAGGGTTTCACTATAGAAAATGTGCAGCGACAATCATTGTAAACAAGATGTTATAACAATTTGCATTTGCTTTAGGTATGCCAGGCTACCGCCATTACTCCCCAGATATGCAAATTAGCTAGAATAAATTATGGGAGTTGGAGTTTGATGAAAAAACCTTTATTCATGTTTTTAATTATGGCTATGGTAGTAAGTGTAAGTTCCGGTATTTGCTTCGCTGGCGCTGGCGATGGTCTTCAGAACTATGTCGAGGAGCAAGCCGCTAAGCCTGTCGTTCTTGACCAGGAATATCCGCAATGGGGATTCCGCGTTCATTCGTGGCTCACCGGCACCGGAAGTGAAACGCTTGCTCATACTCAAGTTATCGAGATGAGCACAGGCATGGTAATTAAGGAATTTAACAGGAAATGTAATTACACAGATCCCGTCTATGATTATAACAGCAATTAATGATTTATCGTGAGAGTGGGCGCCAACTCATTTTCTAATGAGCTCTATATTCAGTATGCAGAAGTTAAATAAGTATTTTAGACCAATGAGATCGCCAGCAAGGCTGGCGATCTCATATTAAAGGGAATGCTCTTGGGGTTTGTGGTGCCTAAAAACAAAAGCGTTGGTAAAGTACATCAGCCAGTTTGTGTTGCGCAATAATGCACTAAACTATTCATTTTTAGCTATGAAATAGATGAACGGATACCTCAAAATTCTTATGAAATGTTTAACACTCCACGTACCATGCCCTTATAGGGCGCAATCAAGCTTTCACGATTTATGGGTAGTCCTTGGAGTAGTGCGTTGTAAACTTATATCGCAAAGTTAACATTTTATATCAGGGCTTTTCTGAGGCAAAACAAGTACATTTACTCTGAGATGAATCTGCTCTTTCTGTATGATTTTTTGAAAATCTTTGCATCATTTCCATGCACTTCTCCATGCAATCAAATTTTTCATGGGACATCATCATGTTTATCATAGAAGACATTTTTTCAGAACTCCCATTACAACAGCAACCTTTATTCATAATAGAATCCTCCTATTTGTTATTTCCTTTGCGTAATTCTTCAATTTCTTTACGCAATTCTTGTACTTCTTGGGCTAAGTCTGAATTAGGAAATGATGAATTGCCAAAATTTCCGCAACAGTGAAACATATGTCGCCTAAAAGCAAACAGAAAGCATAGGAACAGTAAGAAAAATATTGGCACTAAGCATATCATATTCCAATGCATACCGCTGTCAAAGCACCACAATGCAAATCACTCCTTCCTTATTATCTCGCCACTTGGTAATATAGACGGATTTCATCCCAAAAAGATACAGCTAATATATGAGTAACAAAATAAATCCCCCTTGAAGTAGCTGCTTTTTAGGGCTGCTTCTACTTTAAGGGGGATTTATATACCTTGGTTTACAATGTTTACTTATCCTTATTAATTCTAGGTAACGGTCTGAGTGGTGATACGGTTGATAGAGCATGTTTATACACGAGCAGTTGTTTCCCTTCATTTTCAATAATAATAGTGAAGTTATCGAAACCCTTAACGATGCCTTTTACCGGAACTCCGTTTACCAAGTGAATAATAACTGGAATACTTTCCTTCCTTGCTTGGTTCAAAAAGTTGTCTTGCAAATTTAGTTTTGTTTGAGTAGATGTTGAAGGCATTTTAGCGCTAGAATTAGTATTCATAAAACCCTCCCTAGAGTCTTTCTACGGTCCAATAGTTGATATTATTTCGCTATTGACCCATAAATTACCTTTGAAAGTTTGTATTTTTGTCATTCGTTAGGCAATAAGAAATGAAAGAGCAAAAGGGGATATAGAAGTCTAAAGTACAATTACTTGATACATCTATGCTATAAAATATATCTGATAAATAGTAGTCAGGGGAGTCTTAGCGAGCTAGGTTAAGACAAGATCTTTTCAAAGTATTTTTTTAGGCTAGAAAGATTCTTAACGCTTTCCTTAAAGGGTAATGGTGGTTTGGTTAACTCGTCTTCCCAATTTTCGTTGAATAGTAGCTCCAGGATATGTATTACATGGGCACCTTGGTCGGAAAAATTGGCGCGGCAAGTAGCACAATACACAATTAGATCATGATTAACCTCATTCAAGGTGCGTTTGGCAACTGTTGCGCTATATTTATCGTCAACAACTGCGGCCATTCCTCCTCGGCCACAACATTGGGTATTGTTTTTGGAGTGTTGAATTTCTTCAAGCGTGTAACCAAGGTCAGTAACAATTTTTCGTATAGCAGCCTGCGCCAAGTCGTCCCCACGAGATGAGCATGCATCATGAATATTGAAAACATGGGTAGCTTTGGGGCGTTTTTGAAACGTAAATTCTCCTAAGATTTGATAGAGCGAAACAACATGATTATCTTCAGGCAATTTACTTTTTAGCAACTTCACGCAAGAAGAACAAGCCGCTACGATTGTTTTTGCTCCTATATCTCTGACACTTTGAGTTATATCTGTATAGATAATAGTTGATATTGATTGATCGCCAATTAAGTGTGCGGGTGCGCCACAGCAGCCTGTTATTATGCCGATTCCTGGGAATTGATTGCGTAAAAATGAGTACGATTGTTTTACGAGGTGTGGAGAGTTTAATGAAAGGGAACAGCCTGGGAAAAAGACTATTTCTGATCCTTTAAGGTTTTCGTTATTTGGCTGGCAACCATTGATAGCCGTTTTGACTTCTGGGGATATATAGATATTTTGAACGTCATCAAGTAAGGATTTGTGAATTTTACTTACTCCCCCGTGCCCGTTAACATACTCTTGTCTTAATTCTAAAGACAGATCTCCGATATTCAATTTCACCGGACATACTTCTTCACACAAACTACATAAGTTACAAGTAAATACCGCCGGGATATTGTCTTTAAGTTCACCTGAGTTTATTTTTGAGATGAGATCTAACGGAGAATCCGTACAATACTTGCTAAGATATTCGCACTTATTTACACAAGTACCGCATTTAAGACATTCGTCAGTTATTTTTTTAATCAGTTTACCCATGCTTTTTCTCCTTAATTTTATGAATGATTTTTGCACAACGGTATCAAGTTGTATACCTATTGACAAAATAAAAAAGACCAAAGAAAGCATCTTTCCAGAAGCTTCCTGTAGCCTTCAATCTGTTTGATCAGCTAAATTTTCAATTAATTGAAATTCATTGTAAGTTTAGCAAAATATTGAAAAAGTATCAAGCAGAAATCGTATAAGATTGTGTTTAACTTCACAGAGTTGTATAACGCGTAGTTTGCATTTTTATCTAAACGATTTATAATATAATAAAGAGCTAATATCGCTTATTAAGTCTAAATACATCTGTTTGCATAATAAGATAGCTATTCATGATTCTTTTCGTTGTTAATTGGAGGTTGTATCATGAGTGATGATATTGTATTTAAGTTAACTGCTGAGATTTTCAAGACATTATCGCATCCGGCACGAGTTAAAATCCTTCGAACACTAGAACAAGAAGAACGATGTGTATGTGAAATTATTGAGGTTCTAGATATAGAACAGTCTAATTTATCTCAACACTTAAGCATTCTAAAAAAACAGGGTATTATTGATTCGCGCAAAGATGGCCAGAAGGTAATTTACCGAATAGTTTCTAAATCTGTTCTTGATTTAATAAACGCAGCCGAAAGAATGCTGGGCGAACAGATCGGTTATAACCAAGGAATATTGAAGTATTTAAAATAGCGAAGATGAAATCATTCATCTTCGCCATTTTATTGTGTTGAGCATAATTATAATAAAGGGGTATTGACCGGCTAGGAAGATAGTGTTAATATCAATATATAAACATATTACAATTTTATAATATGTTTATATATTGATATTGGGGAGGGTTTATTATGAGCGATTGTTGTGGCGGAAAACAAGAGGTATCAAGAGTAATCTATGCTTGTGGCGGGTGTGCAGACGTTGGTGAGGTATCTGATCAAGTATGTCGGAAATTAAGACGCGAGGGATTTGCTCAAGCCAGTATGAGTTGTATTACTGGTATTGCAGCTCATATGCAACCATTCATTGACACTGCTAAAAAGGCTGAACAGGTGGTTGTCGTTGATGGGTGTCCTGTACTTTGTGCCAAAAAAGTCCTTGAACATGTTGATATCTCTCCGGTTTCCTATGTTCTTACGCAAATGGGGCTCGAGAAAGGAAAAACCGAAGTAAATTCGCAAGTGATTGATGATATCAGCGAAAAAATAAAAACTGCTTTATCTAAGAACGATAAGTAACCATTAACAACTTTCCTATGCGAGGTAACAGATGATGCACGTCGCATACGAAATTTATTAAAGGCGGGTAGAGAAAAATGTTACTTGAATTTGCGGAATATGTGACATATGGTTTATTTCAAATATCTCGGGGAAGTATGCTGGGTGATGCAGTAAGCTTTTTTATATATGATACAATTAAAATACTGTTGATGTTAGCTGTAATTATTTTTGCAGTATCCATGATGCGTACTTACTTTCCAGCTGAACGTACCAAAAAATTACTAAGTCACAAAAGAGAATTTTTCGGGAACATTATGGCTGCCTTACTAGGTATTGTAACCCCATTTTGCTCCTGCTCAGCTGTTCCCATGTTTATTGGTTTTGTTGAATCCGGAGTACCGCTTGGCGTAACATTTTCTTTTTTAATTTCATCACCCATGGTAAATGAGGTAGCGGTTGTTTTGCTATGGGGAATGTTTGGTTGGAAGATCGCTGGTATTTATATGGCCTCCGGTTTATTGGTGGCCATTATAGCAGGTTATATTATTGGTAAACTGGGGATCGAACACTGGGTTGAAGAGTATGTCTATCAGACCAAAGTCGGAGATAGCGAAATTGAATCCCTGGGGATGAGTGACAGAATCCAATATGCTAAGGAATACACCTTAGAAATTATGCGTAAGGTTTGGCCTTATGTGATAATTGCAATAGGAATTGGTGGTTTTATCCATGGCTATGCACCAGAAAATTTCTTAGTCGAATATGCCGGAAAGGATAATATGTTTGCAGTGCCTATTGCCGTTTTAATCGGAGTTCCCCTTTATTCCAATGCTGCAGGAATTATCCCCATAGTATATGCATTAATGGAAAAAGGACTTAGTACTGGAACGGTATTAGCGTTTATGATGGCTGTGACGGCATTAAGCCTTCCGGAAATGATCATCCTGCGTAATGTTTTGAAGCCGCAGCTTATTGCAATATTTGCAAGCATTATGGCTGTGGCGATTACAATAACAGGCTATTTATTTAACGTAATAATATAATTGCAAATTAATAGTAACGGTAGGAGGGTTAAGATGAAGATTGAAGTGTTAGGTATGGGTTGTGCGAAATGTAATACGCTGACAGAAAGAGTAATGGAGGCAATTGCAGAATTAGGAATTACTGCAGAAATTGTAAAGGTTGACAATATGAAAGATATTATGGCATATGGTGTTATGACAACACCCGCACTTGTAGTGGATGGGGTTGTTAAGGTAAAAGGGAAAGTACCAACTAAAGATGAAATAAAATCGTTCATTCAGGGCTAAATGCCCACTGGTGATTACAGAGATTAGAAATAAAGAAAAACCTGGCTAAGCCAGGTTTTTCTTTATTTCTAATGTTATTCTACAGTATCTCTTTTTAAGACATGGTATAGGGCAGCACTGAAGGTTTGGATTCCTTCCAAAGTTGCTTCACGTTTATTTTCAGGAATGCTTTCTAATATAGTTTCAAAATAGTAACGCGAGGTTTGTTCTATTTCCTGAAACGTTTTCTGCCCTTTTTCCGTGAGTTGAATATCTACGTAGCGGCGGTCGTTCGGATTAGGTGTACGCTCAAGGTAGCCTTTATTTACCAGATCATCTACGGTTCTGCTTACTGCACTTTTACTTATGTTTAGGCGAGTGGCAAGTTCAATTACGGAAATTTTACTTTCTTGTGCTGTTTCCCATATTACATGGCATTGGGCGTAGGTACAATCATAGCAAAAAGTTTTTTTACCTTCTAATACTCCTAAACTTCTTATGAGAATTTTTATGGCATTTCTCATAGTGGAAATTTCTTCCGGTTCTTTTGACATTCTATCGACCAACTTTCTCAAATATAAATTATACGGTAACTCAAGTGTACTGTTGACTGTGTTGACAGTTGATGATACAATTTAATTATACCTATATTTGGAAACGTTGTAAATATGTACTGATAAGGATTTGTTATATTTCAAATAAAACGAAGGTGGTTGGCCTATGTCTATCTACCTTGATAATGCAGCAACATCATTTCCTAAACCGGATTCGGTTACTGATTCGGTATATCACTTTATGAAATATATTGGTGCTAATATTGGGCGGAGTTCATACAGTAAAGCACAAAAAGCTGGCGAAGTAGTTAATGAAACTCGTCAATTACTTTGTCAACTATTTAACTATTGTAATCCTGATCATGTCGTCTTTACGTCCAATGTGACAGAAGCCATTAATCTAGCAATACGTGGAATTGTGTCCAAAGGAGGACATGTTATTACTAGTGGTCTCGAACATAATGCTGTCTGGCGATGCTTAAAAATGTTAGAACGTGATCATGATATTCAGATTTCTACAGTACCTTGCGACAGAAATGGTATTACGGAGCCGGAAAAAATCAATGAGCTAATTCAACCTGATACGCAGCTTATTGTTTTTACTCATGCCTCTAATGTGTTGGGGACTCTTCAACCAATTCGTACGATCGGAGCAATTGCAAGCCAACATCACATTCCATTTTTAGTGGATAGTGCACAAACGGCAGGTGCGTATCCTATTGACATACGGGCAGATAACATAGATATTTTGGCTTTTACAGGTCACAAGAGTTTGCTAGGTCCGACGGGTACTGGTGGACTTATAGTTAAATCTGAAGGTCTTATACGCCCACAGAAGGCGGGTGGTACAGGGCGAGATTCTATCTCACCATATCAGCCGGAGTACCTTCCTGACTCTTTAGAAGCCGGGACGCTGAATGTCAGTGGAATTGCGGGCCTTGGGGCTGGGGTTAAGTTTATTTTAAATAAGACAGTCGAAGCAATAAGAAATAAGGAACAAAGCTTAACCGACTATGCGCTTAACCAATTGCAGCGAATAGAGAATTTAACTATATACGGCCCTTGTAATCCTGAAAAGATGGTAGGAGTAATATCTTTTAACGTTAATTGTGTCGCTGCCGTTGAGATAGCATATGTTTTAGATGAGGTGTACGAGATCATGGTTAGGGCTGGTCTGCACTGTGCACCAACAGCCCACCGATTAATTGGAACAGAATCAGACGGAACAGTTAGAGTGAGCTTCGGTTATTTTAATCAGAAAGAAGATGTTGATTTATTAGTTTTTGCCTTACGAGAGATCATATCAAAAATCTAAAACGGAGGGACGGATATGGGCAAAGTATTTGTTACATTCGATGAATCTGAGCAAATGATCCTCAAAAGTATTTATTACGATCAAGATCCTGATGAGGCACTAAGTTTTGTTTTAAAGCACATCATTCCGAAGGTTAAGAAGGAAATTTCCTGCCTATCTGGCACATTATCAGGGCAGAAGGCCTAAAAATGGAGAAAGGTGGTCTTAGCTATGGCGGTAAAATGTTTTTCTTGTGGAATTGCTGAGCGAAAAGCAGAGGGAAAGTTATGGTGCCATAAGTATAAGATTGAGATAACAGATGTGACTGCTAAAGAAAAATCCGATTGCTATTATTATATTGAACCCCAATATGAAGACGGAGAACCTTTGACAGCCATGCAAACGTTGATGATTAAAGAGTGCGAGGTTGCTTCGCGGCGGATGCGCGGGCCAGTTTAGACATATAAGATTTACTCACTTACCCGGTTATGTCGGTTTTTCATCAGTTGAATAATTGGGAGAGAATATATTTTGGATAAAAAACAGCTAGTTAGTAAGCGACGAGAAATATCTGCAATAGGGGCTGATTTGCAGATGAAATCATGATGATTAGTCGAGTAGATGCCTAAGAGACTGAGAAAATTATTGTTAGGAAATTGAACTGATAAAACATATTTAAAAGGGATGGTTGCGAAGAAAAAAACTGGCAACTATCCCTTTTTTACATGCTCAACGTAGCACCGGCAATTCATATTTTGCAAAAGTTGCTGGTCCTGATAATCCATATGCAGTCATTGCTGTAGCCATAATTGGCATACCATATATTCGAGTCGGATTGGAAATCAGTGGAATTGCTTTAATGAAAAAGGATGTAAGTATAAGTGATCTTTAAGCGTAGCTGTTTTTTTGAAACGGTTTGATTGGAGAAACAGTAGAAATTGCGTGTTTATATATTAATTGCAGTCGTCTTTCATTTTTATGACTGTAAAATTATCAAAGCTCGTAACGTACCTTGGATTTGAAAGCCATTAATAAATTGCTAGATTTGCGGGTGCTGCGTGACTGTGCATTATAAAACCTACGAAATTTTTTCTGTAGTGGATAGTTCTATTTGTGAACCTATATTGCTTAGTTGATTCTACAATATTATTACTTTAGATTAAGGATTTTGGCACGATGAAAGATTTGTAACCCATCAAGAATGGTTAATATTTACATTAAAATTTTTTAGCATGTTGACTTTGCTTATGACGATATACTATCATATTAATATATTCATAAACGTAAATATGTTGGGAGATCATCTAATAGAATTATAGTATTCAGTTATGACCAGTGAAGGATTGCGCTTGAGGGGAAAGGAGGGGGAACAAATGTTTACGCTAAGCCAGCACGTTGGAATGTATATTATTTCTTGGCTGTTTTGGTTTATTATAATTTATTTTTTTGGTTATTTGGTTCAATTCCGACGAGGAACATTGCCTGACAAAAAGAAGCTTTTTGTGATTGCCAATAGGGTTGCATTAGCGTGTACACTTGGCACATTGATTATCAATGTAGTGTTACAGAGGGTTTAGTATTACAAAAAAAATTGGGGGGGCGATGGCTTATGAGTGAAAAGCGGTTAGATTTTTTTGAACGGTATTTAACCATTTGGGTCGGATTATGCATTGTAGTAGGTATTATTCTTGGGAAACTGTTTCCTAATGCTGTCAATGCACTAAGTAAAATGGAAGTTAGCCATGTGAATTTACCTATTGCGATATTAATCTGGTTGATGATTTACCCGATGATGATTAAAATTGATTTTTCAGCCATTTTAAAGGTGGGAAATAAGCCCAAAGGACTTTTAATTACTCTGTTTATTAATTGGATAGTGAAACCGTTTAGTATGGCATTCTTAGCATGGTTATTTTTTAAGCATATATTTATTGGATACATCGGGACAGAATTAGCTAACGAATATATTGCGGGAGCAATTATTCTGGCAGCCGCACCATGTACTGCGATGGTGTTTGTTTGGAGTTATCTTACAGATGGAGATCCGGCTTATACTTTGGTGCAGGTTGCAATTAATGATTTAATCATGTTGGTTTTGTTTGCACCAATCGTCATGTTTTTGCTTGGAGTATCAAACATTGTCGTACCGAAAGATGTTTTGTTTATGTCAGTATTTCTTTATATTGTTATTCCTCTAGTTGCTGGTTATTTTTCCAGGAGAATTCTCCTTAAAGCAAAAGGCGAAGAGTGGTTTAATACCAAATTCTTAACGCCTTTGAAGCCAGTCACAATTATCGCGTTGCTGGCGACATTGGTGATCATATTCGCTTTCCAAGGAGAAACTATTGTAAGTAACTGGTTTAATATCATCCTAATTGCCATTCCAATAACCATCCAAGTATACTTTAATTCTTCCTTAGCGTATGGGCTTGCAAAGCTCTTAGGTGTTCCTCATTCTATTGCTGCACCAGGGGCGTTAATTGGTGCGAGTAATTTTTTTGAACTAGCTGTCGCGGTAACAATATCATTGTTTGGGCTGCAGTCGGGTGCAACCTTAGCTACAGTGGTTGGAGTACTTGTTGAAGTACCAGTAATGTTATCAGTTTGTAACTTTTGTAATAGAACACGCAGTTGGTTTCCAACTGAA
>Ga0316604_10000051_pt1 | contig 210518 bp, 232 predicted proteins | sample OWC_soil_day20_C_FD_207650 | JGI IMG/M metagenome (GOLD analysis project Ga0316604, IMG submission 207650) | Wetland soil microbial communities from Old Woman Creek delta, Ohio, United States - OWC_soil_day20_CT | ecosystem: Environmental > Terrestrial > Soil > Wetlands | place: USA: Ohio... | reverse complement strand
CCGATTTGGTGCAGGACCGCACAAAATACATCAAAATGCGGGCGCAAGGCATCTACAAAGATGACGCAAAACAAAAAATCCGTCAAAGCCATAACAACCAGGCAGTGACTGATGTATACAAGAAATTCGCGCAAAACCCGCTTAGCCATTTGGCCGAGGAACTGTTTCATACCAAGTATGTAGACAGAACCAAATTAGTATAGGAGGGATAAACTATGAGTCAGCATGATGAACATGGACCGCGGGTACTCAAACACCCTCTTATCTCGCGGTTGTTTCACTGGGGATTGATTTTAGGATTTTTACCGGCAGCCATTACCGGCTTCTTTATCTGGCTAAAACCGTTTGGCGACGACTTACAAAACTTGATTATGCAAGTTCATATTATTGGTGCAACCATTCTAACCTTATCCTGTATTTTTTATACCATATTCGCCCTGGACAGAATTGTAGCCTTCACCCGCCGGATATTTAGCTTTGATGAGCGCGATTTGGAATGGTTGAAGGTTTGCGGCGGCTATCCGCAAAAGATGCTACTAGGCAAAACCATTCCAGTACCGCCTATGGGCAAAATGAACTCAGGACAAAAACAAATGGGGATTATGATGCTGATTGGCGGCATTCTCCTGATTGTTACCGGTTGGGCACTGTATGCATTTTTACCGGTAGCTCCGAAGGTTGCTATGTATTGGTTTGATATGGTCCATTTGGTTGTTGGTCTCATTTTGGGAATAAGCGTATTTGCGCATATCTTCCTAGGTATTTACAACTGGGGTGAGTTCTTGTGCATGTTTGGTGACGGAACTCAATCGCTTCAGGAAGCCGAACATCATAACCCAGTGTGGGTCGAAAATGAAATTGAGCTAAAACGGGAAAACACAGCCTTTTTGGCAGAGCGGAACAAAGCAGGGTAATACCTGCTCCCGCTCCTGGCTTAGCCGGTTTAGCATGCATTTGCCTCCTGGGGCAATCAACTGTTCCGGCAATTAGGTGAGGAGGCCAATAAGTTCAGAGTATAAGAGCGGAGGATGAGTAATGGCAGTGAGCGGTATAATTCTGGCTGGTGGACTAAGTTCGCGAATGGGCCGAGATAAAACGCTATTATTATACAATAATGAGACTCTCATAAAGCGTACATTAAGAAAACTGCAGACAGTTGTTGATGAGATAATCATTGCAAGCAATAATACCGCCAAATATAACATCCCTGATATTATTGAGGTACCTGATACTTACCCGGGAATGGGACCCCTTGGCGGTATGCACGCCGGCCTTAGTGTCTGCAAGCATAATTATGCGTTTATAGTATCCTGCGATATGCCGCTTTTTTCAGAAAATCTGGCTAGCTATTTACTGGCGCACAGGCAAGGCTATGATGTAGTAATTCCTGAAATCCAGAATCGCTTAGAGCCTCTTTGTGGTGTTTATTCAACAGCATGCATTAAGCCAATTGAGCGGTGTTTGCAAGCGGGGATTAGTAAAGTAATCGATTTTTACCCTGCGGTAAGAGTGAATAAGATTAGCGAGCAGGAAATATGCCCGATAGGAAATGTAGAAGAAATATTCTATAACCTCAATACCCCGCAGGATTTATATAATCTCGGAAAAATCGGCAATAAGGTTAATTAAATGGATGGGAGAAATCGCAAAATGGAAAATCAAGCTACCCCTGTACTGTCATTTGTAGCTAAATCTGGCTCCGGCAAGACCACTTTGCTTGAAAAAGTGATAAGACGTCTTAAGGAAGAAGGAATCAGGCTTGCGGTCATCAAGCATGATGCGCATCAATTTGATATGGATAGGCCTGGTAAAGATACCTGGAAAATAGCCCAAGCAGGTGCTGATATTGTTGCGATATCCTCGCCGGCCAAAGTTGCTGTTATCGAAAAAGTTGACGAGGAAAAGAACCTTGATGAGGTAATTGCGATGCTCTCAAAGGTCGATCTTATACTCACAGAAGGTTTTAAACGAGGCAATAAGCCCAAAATAGAAGTGTTCCGGTCAGACGCTCATAAAGATTTACTCTGCACACCAAATGAATTAGTGGCAATAGCAAGTGATATCAAGTGGGAAATAGGGGTTCCCTGCTATGATATTAATGATGTGGAAGGTATAGTCAAGGAAGTTCTGAAATATATGAAGAATTTCTCAGCTTCTCTATCTGCATAATGCAAATTTTGGAATATAGTGGGAGAAAAATCTATGCGATATGAAGGAGATATCTATAGTCCTCACATAGCCGGGGATGATTACATATTACAGTGTACAATTGGTTGCAGCCATAATAAGTGTACATTTTGTTATATGTACAAAAATAAAGAATATCGTGTCAGGGCATTAAAGGAAATATTAGAAGATATTAAACTTGCCAAAGAGCATTACGGCGATTTGAAAAAGGTTTTCCTGGCAGATGGCGATGCATTAAGTATGCCGACAGGAGAGTTGATTACGATATTGGATGCCTTATACGATGCTTTTCCTGGGCTAAGTTATGTAGGTGTTTATGCAAGTGCGGCCAGCATATTGAACAAAACAGTTGCTGAACTGACTGAGCTTAACAAGCGTGGACTAATTGAAGCTCATCTTGGCGTTGAAAGCGGCGATAAGGAGATTCTCAAAAATATCCAAAAGGGAGTCAGCCGGGAGGCAATGATTGAAGCAGGCAGCCGGATAAAGCAAGCGGGAATTATCCTGTTTATTACTGTTATTTTGGGTCTTGCAGGCAAATCGCCAAAGGCCTGGGAGCATGCAAAAAATACCGCCCAAATTTGTAATGAAATTCAGCCGGATTACATAGGCGTTTTAACGCTGATCGTGCAGGCTGGAACGGAAATATATGAAAAAACGCAAAAGGGAGAGTTCATAATCCCGGAGGACATAGAAATACTTAAGGAAATGTGTTTGCTGCTTGAGGGAATACAAGCAGAGCATTCTGGTTTTACTGCGATTCATCCGTCAAACTGTATACACTTGGATGGGATACTGCCAGACGATAAGACGAAGTTTATCACTATCCTTACTGAAATTATAAATAAGGAAGACACCTCGCGGCTGTGTGTGCGGGCTACAGAGAGAGTATAAATTGTTACTTATTAGCTGTAGCATTAGCTTACTATCGAAACCCGTTATGAGAAAACAGAAAAGAGGATAATATGGTATACGTAATTTATTGCGAAAGTAATCCCGATTTTAAAGCAGCGGTTCTCGAAAAAGCTATTGCGAAAGCAGGGCCGTACCGCAGAATGACAGATAATCTATGGATTTTTGAAGCTAAAACAGTATCGAAAGAGCTTGAAGCTGTAATGAAATCGTTACAGGTTAAGTCTTTTATTGCACCATTGCATCCCAATGGGCCAAGTGGCGGTAATTTGGCTACTGCTGAAAAGGAAAAAAGAAAAACATTGTTTATAATTCATTGTAATCTTTTAAAAGCAGCAGAAAAGGAAAAACTGGAAAAAATTATTCAAGATGCCGGCCCTAACCGTAAATTTACCGATGACTTTTGGTGCATAGCGGCTTATACAATGCCTGAAAACCTGGAAAGTTTTCTGAAGTCGCTTAACGTAATATCATTTGCTGCCCCACTTCATCCTGACGCACAATGTGGAGGTAATTTTCTGGCTGAGGATGCAGAGTGGCTAGTGTTACATAGCTCGAAAAGTTTACAATAAACTTCCTTTAGTTAAATTAGCTATTACTCTTATGACAATATCAATTTTATTAAGCGGGGTTATCAGGTAAAACCCGTCAACATATGCTTTGGCTTTATAAGCAATGTCTGTTGCTAAGTCAACCCCGAGGTTGTGGGCAGCTGTTGTATCAAGTCCGTTAAACTTTTGAATATGTTCTGCAGGTATGGAGATGCCCGGTATTTCGTTATTTAAGAACTGGGCATTTCTGTAGCTTACCAGTGGCATTAACCCAGCCAATATCTTAACGCTTTCACTTCTTTGTATTGTAGACAGCCCTTGTATTGCTTCGGCAGTATAGATTGGTTGTGTAAGAAAGAATGTGGCGCCTTTACCCGCTTTTTTGTACATTCGTGCAATTTCAGCGGGTTTATTTATGACATTTAAATTAAGTGCTCCGCCGATAAGGTAAGGGTCTTTGCTAAATACATCTTTATTGAGTTCGGCAATAAGCTCAATAAGTTTTTGAGAGTTCAGGTTAAAAACGCTTTTGACTTCATCTTTTTCTATGCTTGGAACAGGATCGCCGGTAACTACTAAAACATGTCTGAGGCCTTCCATATATCCTGCTAATAAACTTGATTTCAAAGCATTACTGTTTTTATCGCGGCAGCAGATATGGGGCATGGTTTCTATGCCGACTTCACGTTTTATTTTTGCAGCAACGGCTATCGAATCCATACGCGGCTTGGCCATCGGCGAGTCGGCAATAGTAATAATATCAACGCCGGCATTTTTGCAAAGCCAGGCGTGATGTAGAATTTGATCGATATCGGTGTCAAAAGGCGGGTCTAGTTCTACTGCAATAGTAAACTTTTTATTGTTTATCGGGCTTGGTGATTGATTGCTCTGCGAGTAAGTTTTGCCGGCATGTTTATTGGGAGTGCTATTTGCCGGAGGCGTTACCATACCAGATTTCAAGGCAGACGCTAACTCTTTGATATGAGCGGGGGTTGTGCCACAACATCCGCCTAGTATCTTAACTCCTACCTGTTCAATGTGTTGCATGACTTCGGCAAAATATCCAGGATTATGATGGTAGACTGTTCGTTCGTTTTTGATTTCAGGGTAACCGGCATTCGGTAGAATGGCCACTACGTCATCTTGTCCAAGGTCCAGCGTTTTTACCGCATTGTAGAGGTGGGTAGGCCCGGCTCCGCAGTTAAAGCCATAGGAGTCAATCTCGGCAATGTTTTTAACTTCCTCAATAATTCGCTCAATACGAACTCCTCTCCGGCTAAAACCATCAGAGTTCATGGTAAATAAGGCTATGATATAGGCTGCAGGGTTGTGCTGTTTAATATAGTTTGCGATGGTTGTCAAATAGTTTGTGCTGCTAAATGTTTCAAAGATAAATATGTCTGCGCCTTCGCCCAAAAACGCGTCAATAATGAACTTATATTCATCCAATATTATGTCGTTTTCATTATCGAGTTGTTCCAAACCGGTTTCCGGTATCGGACCGATGTCGGCAGCAACAAAAACACCCTTTGCTGCTGCGGTTACTTTAGCTATGTCAAAACCTGCCTTGATTAGTTTGCCAAGTTCCGGCTTGGAGATTTTTAGAGATAAAGAATTTGCTGTAAAGGTGTTTGTGCGAATTAATTTTGCTCCTGCGTTTATATAGCTGGTATGAATTTGCGCAATAGTTTCAGGTTCAGTTAAATTGGCGAGTTCAGGGGAAGCATGTGTCATACCTTTTAGCTGTGCATAGTATGTACCCATTGCCCCATCGGTGATAAGTAGATTATCTTTTAAATACTCTTTAATCATGATATGATTCGCTCCTGCTGCATTTATTAGTAGATAGTTTCTGACATTATTGTTGGATGTGGATCTGGCTATTTAAACCATTAGGTGATGTAACGAAATTCGACAAAAAAACTCTGTTTCCTTTGACTGATGTTTTAGATCAAACTTCAAATTTGACGAATGAATAGGCGGTATGTCTTATCAACCAAACTAAGGGGGGCTTTTCGGTAAAGATTACCTCTAGAAAATATGGTGAAAAGTGAAATAAACCCCATAGGAAGCTGTGATAGGCTTGCCTCATGGGGTTGGCCATTGGTGTGATTTAACATATAGATTTTTAATTAACTCCTCTTTTCAGAAGAGTGGTTGCTACAAAACCACTGATTATCCCGATGATAGCAACAGATGCTACTATAACGATATATATCATTATATCAAGTGATATCTTTAATTTAAGTTGATTATCTATGATATTAACGCAGTGGAAGAATGGTTATGGCTGATATTGTTAGTTAGTCTTGCCAATTTATACGTAAAGTCACTCTGGAGTAGATGACGGAGACTAACTGTTTATAGCATAAGCCAACAAAACGAAATCGATCCAGACAAATAACCCAAAGAGAACTACCGCAAAATTAGGGTAGCTCTCTTTGGGTTATTATATTCATCTTATTAAAGGAAGCGTAGCTGAATTTCCAGTGGGAGACATAGCCGTTTCTCTAAAATACTTGAGATTCTCTTAAAATTATCATGTTATTGTATTTTAAGAAGGCAATCTCTTGTAAACACCACACAATAAATACTATAATAACAAGTGAAAGTGCAATGGTTATGTTTGATTTAGTTTGTTCATGTTAGTAAAATCTTGATCGTTTAGGCGTGAGGAGTAACTAAACCAAGGGGGAGTTAATCATGAAAAGAAAAAGTGTAGCTAATGTATTGCTCATATTGATTGCTATTTTGGCTGTGGTTGGAACCATTTGGACGACAAAACCTATTTCGCCAACGTCGATTAAACAGGTAGAGCCGGTGGAAATTAATATTTCTGCTGCACTTGGCTTAAAAGACGTTCTGACAGCTATTCAAAAGGATTATGAAACATCTAACCCAAACGTAAAACTTGTATTTAACTTTGGTCCTGCCGGAGTTTTGCAGAAACAGTTAGAACAGGGGGTTGTTGCAGATCTGTTTATTTCTGCTTCGCCGAAACAGGTAAATGAACTGCAAAATAAAAATCTTGTTATACCTACTACAAGAACAACATTAGTTAGTGATAAATTGGTTTTGATTGTTCCTAAAAATTCTCAATTGGCGATTGCCAGTTTTCAAGATTTAACAAAGGTAACGAAGTTCGGGATAGGAGAACCGGGAACAGTGCCAGCGGGTCAATATGCTATTGAGTTCCTTGAAAATATTGGCATATGGGAAAGCATTAAAGATAAAGCAGTACAAGCTAAGGATGTTCGTACAATTATTGCCTATGTTGAGTCAGAAAATGTTGATGCTGGAATTGCATTTTCTACAATGGCGGCATTAAGTGATAAAGTCAAAGTTGTAGCTGTTGCACCAGAGGGGACGCATATGCCAGTTACGTTTCCGGCAGTGATTATGGCTGGCTCTAAACACCCTAAAGAGACAGAAGACTTTTTGAAATACTTGTGTGATCCGAAAAGTGAGGCAGTTTTTAAAAAATATGGTTGTACTTTTGTTGGTTCAAACCAATAAGCAATGCAATAATGTTCGATGGTAAGTAAGTTTCTAAATTATGAAAGAGGGTGGTATGTGAATGATTTATATTACGGATGAAATGTTGGACCGTTTAATCAAAGAAGATGTACCGTATATCGATTTAACAAGCACAGTAATGGGGATAGACGAGAAAAAGGGAAAAATTGAATTCCGGGTTAGAGAAGCAGGGATAGCTGCCTGCACGGAAGAAGCAGCAAAGATAATGCAAAAGTTAGATATTAGTGTTCGGCAATGTATTGCTTCAGGTACGTCTGTAAGCGAAGGTATGGTGATTTTATCAGGGGAAGGAAAGGCTCAGGATTTACATATGGCCTGGAAAGTTTGCCTTAATATACTTGAATACTGCTGTGGTATTGCTACACATGCAAAGAAACTGGTTGATAAAGTAAATAAGATAGATTCTAATGTGGCTGTCGTGGCAACGCGCAAATCTTTTCCCGGAACTAAAGAACTAATTATAAAGTCTGCTTTAGCCGGAGGTGTGTTGCCACATAGATTGGGTTTATCAGAAACAGTTTTAGTTTTCAAACAACATATGTGTTTTTTAGACGGGGAAAATTCGCTCGTAAACATGATGCCTGTTCTGAAGACGAAGTGTCATGAGAAAAAAATCATTGTTGAGGTTGAAAGTATTGAAGAAGCCGGGGAAATTGCTGAAGCAGGCGTTGATGGGATTCAGTTTGACAAAATTCCCCATAATGATCTTGGTGAATATGTAAAGATAATCAAAAAAATCAACACTAATATAACGATAATTGCTGCCGGTGGAATTAATATTAACAATATAGAGCAGTATGCAGGAACAGGGGTAGATGTGATTGCCACTTCGAGCCTTTTTCACGGAAAGCCACTTGATATTGGCGCAAAAATGAGCATGTGTTAGCGCCTGTCTTCTGGGCTGCAAAATTCATTTATATGTCGCTCCTGAACTTAAGGCAATAGATTCTGACAAGGGGTCCTGCATATAACTGTTCAGAACTGCGGTCGCATCGTGAATTACAGTCTGCCGCTGTGTAAACGCATACAAACACGGGGGAGTGGACAAAGTAAGCTGACTTAGTAGAATGGAATTGAATTGTTCAAGTTCTGCCTCTGTAACCATAAAGTAAAATGTCAAACAAGATAACTCGCTTGTAAAACGGCAAATATAGTAAAATAGTATCAGCAGGCTAGAAGGCTTTAGTGGAAAGAGGTTATATGGATAGTAAAGCTAATTTTAACAAAAAAGAAAACTTAAAAAAGCGACTTAGTCCGCTGCAATTTGCTGTCACCCAAGAAAATGCCACTGAAATGCCTTTTCAGAATGAATATTGGAACAATACCCGTGAAGGAATTTATGTTGATATCGTGTCTGGAGAACCGCTATTTAGTTCTTTGGAGAAGTTTAACTCCGGCTGTGGGTGGCCGAGCTTTACCCAACCGTTAGCTAAGGAAAAAATAAAGGAAAATGTAGATACAAGTCATGGCATGACTAGGACAGAAGTGCGCAGTAAAAATGCGGACTCGCATTTGGGACATGTATTTACTGACGGGCCACACCCTGGCGGCTTACGCTATTGTATTAATTCTGCCGCACTGCGATTTATTCCTAAAGAAGAATTGGATAAGGAAGGCTATGGCGAGTGGTTGGCACTATTTCAAAAATAATATAGTAATTAGCCATATTTTTAGGTTAAGGAGGAAGAGTGAGTGCGCGTAATAGCATTAGGTGTTGGCGGGGCATTTACCGACAGGTTTTATCACACGAATTACTTAGTTGAAGTTCCGGGGGTAAGAATGCTGATCGATGTTGGTGCCACTCTGAGATACAGCTTACAGGCAGCAGGATATGCAGCAAGAGACATTGATAAGGTTGCTATTACTCACTTTCATTCTGACCATGCAGGGGGGCTTGAAGAGTTTGCACAGCGTTGCCGCTACTTGTATCAGTACAGACCTGCGATCTATGCTATGCTGGATCAAATTCCACTGCTTAAGAATATGTTTGCGCTTCATGGCGCTGACATTGCTGATTATCTAGATGTGATACCTGTAGAAAATCCGATACTCATTACTGAAAACAATGTAGGGAAATACCAGTTGGAGTATTTTTCAACCCAGGGTCTGCATGCGACAGTCACTAGCAATTATATAGTGAGTATTAGCAGAATTGACACGGGTAATGGTGTTACGCGTGTGGTATTCACAGGCGATATTGGCCCTATTGAGAAATCGCCGTTAGGTAAATTGGTGGCTGATCCGGATACTGTTGCCGTATTTCACGATTGTTACACTGGCAAAATGCCAACTAAAGATCATCCGTCACTACAACAACTCGCAGCCTTCTATCCGCCTGAACAACGCGGTAAAATTAACCTGATACATTATGGCGACAATATTTCAGATTATGCAGAGTATATTAGGGATTTGGGGTTTGAACTGGCAATTCAGGGGGAACCAATTACGTGGTAGATCGTTAGTACAATGACGCCCGTTTTGGTCAAAAAATATACAAGGTGGTGCGATATGATTACAATTCAGCAAGGCAGTAAAAGTTTTTATATTGGGGAATCAGAAGACAAGTCTTTGGCAGAAATCGTTTTTGATTATTCGGGGGAGGATATTATCAGTATTGAGCACACGAATGTGTCAGACACACTCCGCGGGCAGAATGTTGGGAGGCAACTCCTGCAAAAGATTGTCGAGTGGGTGCGAACAGAAAACAAAAAGATTGTTCCGCATTGCCCTTTTGCCAAGGCGGCGCTGATCAAAAATAAAGAGTATGCAGACGTGTTAGCAAAATAAGATTATTTGTACATAGATAATCCCAGGTTTAGCCATATTAAAATTGTGAGTAAGTTTGATAAAAATATGCTTGACGACTTGGCACTGAATAACTATAATATAAATATCGTACGAGCCAATAAAATAATAGATGCTAAGAATTAAGCTGATCAGATAACTGAAGGCCAAATTTCTCAAGAAAAAGAGGAATTGGTCTTTTTATTTTGCCTAAATACTTCTTATTGTCAGATTTCAAACTAATGAGGCGAATTTATTCGGCGAAATCAAAGTGTTTATCCGAAGGTTTTTGAAAATATAAAGAATAATAGGGGGATTTATATGAAAGTAATTAATGCAAAAAAGTATTGGAGTTTAGTGTTATCATTTCTATTAGTTATCGGATTAGTGATTACTACCGGATGCGGTTTGAGTGAAAATACGAAAAAAGAAGTTAAAAAAGATACAAAAGAGGTAAAAATATATCAGGTAGCCACTCGCGGAACCTTTAAACCGTTTACCTACATGGATGACAAAGACCATTTGACTGGCTATGATATTGAAATTTTACGGGAAATAGAAAAAAGAAATCCTTCAATAAAATTTGAATTTAAAACTATGAGCGTGGATGCCGGCTTTTTAGCGATGGAATCTGGCCAAATTGATCTAATTGCTAATCAAATAGTTAGCAATCCCCAAAGAGCAGATAAGAGCATTTTTACAAAAGAAGTTAACAATTATACCAGTCGGAAACTCGCTGTAAAAGGTGATCGCAACGACATACAGGGTATTGATGATTTGCGTGGAAAAAAAGTTGCTGTTACAAGCAGCAGTGAAGTGACTAGGCAATTACAAAAGTATAATGAAACTGCAGAACCCAAGATTGATCTGGTGTACACTGACAAGGGAACAGCTGAAACATTCAATCTGGTAGCTACCGGACGGGTTGATGCAACTCCGGCATATGATGTTGCAATCGAGGAAGCAAAAAAGACTCTTGGTATTAATATAAAGGCGGTTGGCCCCACGATTGCCAGTGATGCTACCAGCTATGCACTACGTAAAGATGAAAAATCTCAACAGTTGGCAGATTTGATTGACGCCACGATCAAAGAAATGCGAGCAGATGGAACTCTGAAAAAGTTATCTGAACAATTTTTAGGTAAGGACTATACCATTCCGCAAAAGTAAAGATAACAAAAAATGGAGACTTAAATCAGGCGGCGCTTTAACGCCGTCTGATTTGTAACCGAAATTGTCTAGGAACTTAGCTGCTCACCTGTGACCACAGGGTATGCCGAAGCAGGAGTATTGGGATAGGTTAGACGTCAAGGAAAGTCAGAAAGTAGGTGATATCTTGGGAAGTTATTTTAGTTTTGATTATATGATAAAATCGTTTCCGATTTTATTGTCATATATTGATGTCACGATTATTGTAACCATTGTTGCAGAGATATTTGGCATTTTGATTGGCTGTGTAGTTGCATTAATTCGTATTAATAAGATAAAAGTACTAAATCAAATTTGTTTCTTTTACATCTCTTTTATCAGAGGTACGCCTTTTTTAGTACAGTTATATTTGGTTTGTTTTGGACTGCCTCAATTAATACAAGGCTTTGGCTATCAAGATATTCGCTCAATACCTGTGCTGCTATTTGTCTTTTTTATTATGGCAGTACACAGTGGCGCCTACATTGCCGAAATTATGCGTAGCAGTATTTTAGCAGTAGATAAAGGACAGCTGGAAGCGGCTCATTCCGTTGGGATGAGTAGTTATCAGGCATATATTCGGATTATTTTACCGCAAGCATTTAGTATGGCCATTCCTGCTATCGGCAACAACGTGATCGGGACCTTAAAAAGTACGTCATTAATTTTTAATGTTGGGATTGTCGATATGCTGAGAAAAGCGGAATTGATGGGATCTTATAGTTATCGGCATTTAGAGTTATATATCGATGTTGCGATTATTTATGTTCTCTTATGTTTTGCAGTACAGGCGGTAACTCGTTTCATCGAACGGCGCACAATACTAGGCAAGGAAGTAGCGTTGTAATTCATTTGATAAAAAAAGGAACGTAAATCACTATGAATATCATTATTGAGCCTTACATTTTAATGGAAATATTTTATAAATTAGTCCGATATGTTCCGGTGACGCTGGCGATAGCTGTAACCAGCATGCTTTTGGCCAGTATTTTGGGAATTTTGGTTATGGTTATTCGCATGAAAAAAGTTCCTGTGTTGAGCCCTATAGCTGATTTATATGTACTATTAGGTAGAGCATTGCCGACAATGATTGTTCTATATATCGTATTTTTTGCTTTGCCGATCATCCTTATGGTTTTTTCTGAATCAACAGGCAAGAAGTTTGACTTTAATCAAATCCCGGCAGTTACTTTTGCCATTATTGGTTTGACGCTTAGCACAGGCGCCTATTTGGCCGAAATATTCCGGGCTGCTGTACAATCAGTTGAAAAAGGTCAAATGGAGGCTGCGTTATCAATTGGTATGACCTGGTGGCAGGGCTTTTATCGCATTATACTTAGACAAGCGGCGGTATTTGCGATGCCCTTGATGGCCAATCAGTTTTTAAATTTAATAAAAAATACTTCTATTGCTTTTATGATTACAGTAATGGAGTTGTTTGGAGCAGCTAATGTGCTTAGCGCTAGTAATAATCGCTATTTAGAAGTGTATGTTGTTGTGGCGCTGCTGTATTGGGGAACAAGTATTACTTTTGAAAAAATATTTTTGGTAATTGAGGACAAACTTGCTTTCTTTAAGAAAGGAATAAAACAATGATTACATTTAAAAACATACACAAATCATTTGGCGATAACCAGGTATTAAAGGGGATTAACTGCACAATACCTACCGGTTCGGTAACGGTTATTTTGGGACCAAGCGGCTCTGGCAAAACAACATTATTACGGTCAATCAACTTTCTTGAAAAAGCTGATCGTGGAGAAATTATCTTAGATGATCTTCACATCAATGTCGAAAAGGCATCAAAAGCCGAGATTCATAAAATTCGTCAGCATACAGCCATGGTTTTTCAAATGTATAACTTATTTACAAATAAGACCGCGTTAGAGAATGTCATGGAAGGTTTGACTATTGTAAAGAAGCTACCTAAACACGAGGCTAAAGAACAGGCATTATTTTATTTAGAGAAGGTAGGGTTGGTTAATAAAGCTGATGCTTATCCGCATGAGTTATCTGGCGGACAGCAGCAGCGTATCGGGATTGCACGCGCCTTAGCTCTAAATCCTGATGTTATTTTATTTGATGAACCAACCTCGGCACTTGATCCGGAATTAGTAGGTGAAGTGCTTGAAGTTATGCAAACGGTAGTTCAAGAAGTGAACTCAACAATGCTGGTTGTTACTCATGAAATTAACTTTGCCCGTGAAGTTGCAGACAATATTATTTTTATGGATCATGGTGTTATTGTTGAACAAGGGCCGCCAGAGGAAATATTAAGTAATCCCAAAGAAGAGCGAACAAAACAATTTTTGTCACGGTATATTTCATTTAACGAGTATGACATTTAAAATAAAAGATAGTACAGGGAAACCTTAGAAAAAGAAAAGAGGAATTATAAAATGGCTAGTAAAAAGGATCTTGAACAGTTAAGTTGCACAAATTGCAGTATTTATAATTGCAGAACAAAGAGTCAGCAGTTTCCGGCTTTCTGCTTGACCACAAAAGATGTTGCCGGACATCCGATTGATAATGATATTGAGGACATTAAAAAGCATTTACAGGGTGATGATCAAGATGCGATTATTGCCAGAGCATCAGCTCAAGTAGAAGGGCTATTTTATGGCAAATTAACCCGGGTAGAGGAGATTATGGAATTTGCTAATAGGATTGGTGCTAAAAAAATAGGTATCGCCACTTGTGCTGGTTTGATTGAAGAAGCCAAAATTTTTGCTGATATTCTCGCAGCTAAAGGGTTTGAATATTATAGTGCCATCTGTAAAGTAGGGGCAACTGACAAAACGGAAATTGGGATATTGGAAGAAGAAAAAATTCGTCCGGGTAACCATGAATCAATGTGTAATCCAATCTTACAGGCCAGAGTGTTAAACTATCAGAAAACCGATTTAAATGTTGTCATTGGATTGTGTGTTGGCCATGACTCATTATTTATTAAGTATTCTGAGGCACCGGTTACAACTCTGGTGACCAAGGATAGATTGACCGGGCACAACCCGGTAGCGGCTTTGTATACCGCTCATTCATATTACAAAAAGCTGTTGCAGAAAAAAGAATAGAAATATAGGGTGATTTATATCTATAAGCAGAGGCCAGTTTAGGGTGAGAGAGGAACGCAGATTATGAGAGATAGCAGTACGAAGTTGGATTTTGACAAGCTTATTATCCGCCAGGGAACAGGCAGTCGCAAATGGGATGATATCGGCAGCGTTTTTGGGAGCAAAGAAGTATTGCCGCTATGGATTGCTGATATGGATTTTGCATCTCCTGAGGCTGTTACGGCAAAAGTTATTGAGCGGGCGCAGCATCCGCTCTATGCTTATAATGCCCGTCAGGATAGCTTTAACCAAGCAATTGTTGACTGGGTGAAGCGCCAACATGATTGGGATATCGAAAAAGAATGGATTGTCCAGGCGCCTGGTGTTGTGCCGGCCATAATTTTATCCATTTTAGCACTTTCCGAACCGGGGGATGGTGTGATCATCCAGCCACCGGTATATCCGCCGTTTTTTGCTTCGATAAAAGATAATAACCGGGCCATAGTCGAAAATCCGCTGGTTGCGAAGGACGGTTATTATGAAATTGATTTTGAAGATTTGGAACAAAAACTTGCGAACCCCAAAAACAAACTGCTTTTGTTGTGCAACCCGCATAATCCGGTAGGCCGGGTATGGACACGCGATGAATTGACCAAAGTCTATAACCTTTGCCAGAAATATAAAGTTGATGTACTATCTGATGAAATTCACAGTGATTTAGTTTATGGCGGGCATAAACATACTGTTTTCGCTTCCTTAGGGACACCGGTTTGCAAACAAAGTGTTACATTTATGGCAGCAAGTAAAACCTTTAATATTGCCGGACTCAATACTTCTTATATGATTATCCCCTGCAGCCGCAGGCGTGGACTGATTGAGGCCGAAGTTAACCGCTTGCACCTACGACGGAATAATCTTTTTGGTGTGTTAGCCACAGAAGCGGCTTATCAAGAAGGTGAGGCATGGCTTAAAGCTTTGCTTGTCTATTTGGAAAACAATGCAGATATACTTGTACAGTTTGTAAAAACAAAACTACCTAATGTAAAAGTGGTTAAACCGGAAGGAACATTTTTGGCCTGGTTGGATTTTCGCGCTTATTTTGACAATACAGAAGCGTTGGATGCATTTTTGATAAACAAGGCAAAAGTGGGACTTAATTCCGGGAAATCCTTTGGCCGCCAGGGGGAAGGTTTTGCCCGCATCAATTTTGCCACCCAACAGGCGGTTTTAGTTGGGGCCTTAACAAGAATAGAAAAGGCGCTCATGAAGTAGATTAACTACGGTTAGTTAATGAAAACTTATAGTTAGCTTTTAAACAGAGTAAGTCCGTACCACTTTTGCGTGGTACGGACTATTCTTATAGTATATGTGTTGAAGTAGAGATGTTTAGGCCGCGTCAGTTTTAGCAGTATGTTCATCAGCGGTGTGTGCTTTAGCTGCGTAGTGGGCATTCCGTTTGGCGGCGCCTAACACGGCGGCAACGATTATTAAGCTAAGCACCCATTCTTGAGGACCAGATAAAGAGAAGTAGTTAGTTAGTAGTGGGTCGCCGGCTATCATGCTGCCTGCAGTCCAGGCAAGCACTGCACCGCCCGCATAAACTATTAGCGGGTAACGGTCTACTATTTTGATAAAGGCAGTACTTCCCCAAATAATAGTAGGAATGGTAATCAGGATACCGATAATCACTAAGGTGAGATCGCCGTTGGCTACACCGGCTACCGCCATTACATTATCAATACCCATGACGCCATCAGCGATTACAATGGTGCGTACGGCTGCTTGCAAGCTGGTATGCGAAGCTATCGAATGATCTTTTTTATCTGCCAGCAATTTGTAGGCTATCCAAATGAGCAGGATGCCACCGGTCATCATTAAGGCCGGAATCTGCAATAACCATACTACTAATACTGAGGAAATGATCCGGACACAGATTGCGCCGGCTGTACCCCAAAATACGGCTTTTTTCTGCTGATTTTGAGGCAACTTGTGAGCAGCCATACCAATCACAATAGCATTGTCACCTGCAAGGATTAGGTCGATGAAAAGAATAGCCAGTAAACTCCAAAGAAAATCTGTTGTCATAAATTCCATAGTAAATTCCTCCTGTTATTAAAAAACTAACCTTGCCTAGTTTGGCAAGGTTAGTTAAACGTTAGGGGAATAGAAAAAGACCTTACCATTTAGGCAAGGTCTCACCAGCGTGTTAAAGGCCAGCAAAGCCGGGCTTACGCCGCAGTGTCGACTTTGCTTGTCGGTTACTCCCCTTGATAATATATTGTTTGATATTATTATATACAGGACTTATACTTACGTCAAGATGCTGCCTAACCCCAATATTAAATAATCCAATCAGATAAGAATTGAAAATATCACATTGCTTGTGTGTCAAATTTAGTTTGCAGTTCGTTAATTTTTGCTTGATAGCTGGTAACGACATCAGCTTCATAAATCAAGGACAAGTTAATTCTGGCAGCGGCAAGCGAAGCTTCAACACAAGTCCTAAGGAACAACAAACCGATTTTTAAGTCACCAAGTACGCCGCGCTTTACTTTGGGCAGCATGGATATACCAGGCTCCAAGGCTGTGAGGCAGGCTTCGCCGATTGTTAACGGTATTTCAATGGCAGATAAAGCTGCCGCCTGGATGTTAGCCTTGCGTACTTGGGTTTGTTCCGGGCAGTCATTTGGTAGTTTATAAGCATCAAGAACTCCTTGATAAGCGATTGCATCCCCATCGATGCAGGCTAATAATTCAGTGTGTAGTTTGGTTAACTGACTTTTGGCATTTTGGAAAAATTCCTCATGTTTTTCTCCGGTTGAGTGACCTAAAGCTGAATTGACTGCCATTTCCAGTAAAGCAACACCCATTAAGCCTGATAATGCAGTAACGCAGCCACCTGCCGGAACAACTGGTTCAGCAGTCGCTACCTTATTGGCAAAGTCTTTAATGTTTAAATCTACCAGCATGTTATCATCCGCCTTTGTATCAGAATGAGGACAAAACTTTACATGTATATCATACACTTTATTTTCCAATTGTTCAGTGATTATTATCATAGAGTTGCAAGATTTTTCTTATGCGTGCAACTGCTGAAAACATGATTGTTGACTGAGTATTGCTATCAAAAATAAAGGAGTGTGATGGTTGTCACAGCAAGTATAAGCAGTTTCAGGAAAAATAATAGTAATCAGAAGGCTTAAAGGGTAGGTGCTGTTACATGTTGGGGAAAAGGCTTTCGCGAGAATGCGCCAGTATCGAAAAGATGATTACGATATATTGTCAGGCAAAGCATAAAACTGGTAATGGACTGTGTGAAGACTGCAACGGTTTGTTAGAGTATGCACGGCAAAGACTCTGGCATTGTATGTTTAGTGAGGAAAAACCGGTATGTGCGAAATGCCCGGTTCATTGTTATCGTAAAACTATGAGAGAAAAGATTATTGACGTAATGCGCTATTCGGGACCCCGAATGCTATATAAACATCCGGTATTAGCGTTGCTTCATTTATTTGATTCATATAAAGTACGCCGCCAAGCTTGAATAAATAATTATTAAGCTTAGCAGCGTACTTTTACATAGTGCTATCATAAACGTGTCTGGGGTTGGCAGTAACCAAGAATAGTATTGCAAAAATTCGCAATATAACATACAATTAACACAACGACATAGTTAGACAAATTTTTATCATAACAGAGGAGAGATTTTCGTATGGATCATGAAGAAAAAATAAAAACAAACAATGACATCTTAGCTGCTTTTAAATTAGTTTTACCATACCTAAATCATATTGTACGCGAAGATATGGCAGTTGGATTGACTGATCTGAAAGAATATTTGGGGTATTACCGGGCCAAGGAATTTGAATTGGATTTACCGGAAGGCAAACCTATAAGAGGGATACAAACAATAGAAGAAGCAATCAACACTGCCAAAGATACTTATGCCGATGTTCCTGCTGAAGTATATGGCCGTCCCATAAAAACAATCTTTACCCCTATCTATGGAATAAATAAAGAGATTATTGGTACCTTGAGTTCAGGGATTGATACGAAAAATAATCTTGAACTAATTAGTAATGTGGAAAATTTGGCTAGCACAGCCAAACATGCAGCAGAGAGTGTGGAACAGGTTGCGAAAAGTGCCAGCGAACTGGCTGAGTCGGGGCAGCAAACCATAAAGGCAGCGCAGGTTTTAGTAGAAAAAAATCGGCATACTGCAGAAATTTTGGAGTTTATCAAAAATATTGCCGCCCAAACAAATTTGTTAGGGTTAAACGCTGCGATTGAAGCAGCGCGCGCCGGAGAACATGGCAGAGGCTTTGCGGTTGTAGCGGAAGAAGTTAGAAAATTAGCCGATCAATCGCAAGAAGCCGTAAAGAAGATTCAGATTACGTTGCAGGAAATGAGTGCTGCCATTGGCGATATAAATAAAGCAATTGAAGTTACTGGGGCTATCAGTGAGGAGCAAGCTGCTACTACTCAGGAAATTTCGTCAAATTTGGAATATGTCAGCAGTAGTGCTAAAAAGTTAGAAGTGTATGTAGAGCGGTTTAAATAAGATTCTTGGAATAGGTAAAAATATGGGGCTGGGCATTATTGATAAATAATGTCCAGTCCCAATTTTATTTTGCATAATATTACTTGTATGGCGGGAACGAGAACAGGAAAAAAAGAATATGTTGCAACCAGAAAAACTAAGAAACTGCTCTTGACTTTGAGTTAACTCAAAGTGGTAACCTATGATCAAAGGAAAATCCAAAGCCGGGAGGTGGTTTGTACATCTTTCCATTGCAACCCAAGTGTCAGGCTGGCCATGCACAATGGTTGGAGCTTGTTACTGATGATGAATATAACAAACTAAGAAGGTGAGTGCACTGAAAAAGGTGGCTGGTATTTTGGCTGTCATGATGGTAGTTAGCGTATTTAGTTCAATCTTATGGTTGAAATGTTTCGTCTGCAGTAATTATGTGTCTGAGGAGGACTATGGCCGGATGGCAGAAGAGCTGGTAAACCAGTCCGGGCAAAGATAAGTGTTTGCGGATAAAGTTAAAGCAAAAGGAGAGATTCTGGTGCAAAGAACGAAACAATGATATACTCTTTCCATAATTATAAAAATTAAGATAAGAAGTAATGCTTGAAGTTGCGTAAATGGAAACGGTTTAAATCTGAAAATGAGCATGCTATATTATTACAATAAAGTAAAAAGAGGAACTGGGATTTTGGAAAGACTGAAATCATGGACAAGGTGATAGGAATGAAGAAATATATCTTGGGTTTTATACTTATTTGCAGCATAATTACGAGCTATTTCTTATTTGTGCCTAAGTCGGTGCATACCGGTTATGATACTGATGTAGGGCAGATTATGCATGTAGTTACAGCAGATATGAAACATGAACGCACGATTTCATGGAAGACAAAAAAAATGGGTGAACCAGGATATCTGGAAATACGGCCTAAGCAATCTAATAATATTTCCAGAATTGATGCTGAAGCGGTAGAGCTGCCTTCCCCTAATGGCAATCAATATGCGCTGTATACAGTGCATATTAGCCATCTTACAGCCGGCGCTGACTATGAATATCGTATATCTGTCGGCAAACGTCAGTCCGCATGGAAAAATTTTAGGACAGAATCGGAGTCGACAGCATTTAAGGCCATTGTTTTTGGTGATTCACAGGCAGTAGATTATGCAGTTTGGGCAAAAACAGCGAAGGCTGCATGGGGAAATTATGGAGATGCGGCATTTTTCATTAATATGGGTGATCTTGTTGACAATGGGCAAGATGATTCCCAGTGGAATGCTTGGGTTGATGGAGCGGCAAGTCTGTTAGCAGCGATACCTATAGCGCCGGTCATGGGAAATCATGAAGCCTATAGTCTTGACTGGAAGATGGCGAAGCCTGATTATTATCTCTCACTTTTTGCCTTGCCGGAAAATGGTCCGGCAGGCCTAAAACGACATGCGTATTCCTTTGATTATGGCGATGTGCACTTTAGTGTACTTAATACACAGCAAAATGAGCTAGGTGAGTGGTATCCTGATTTATTAGAGCAACAGAAAGAGTGGCTTGAAAAAGATCTTGCCGGTTCCAAGAAAAAATGGAAGGTAGTTCTCATGCATCGTGGTGTATGGAAAAATCCATTTAATGGGCCGTTGGATGGGATTGGGCAAACCTTTGTGCCAGTGTTTGATAAATATCATGTTGACCTTGTATTTACTGCACATGTGCATTCGTACGCACGCACGAAGGCTTTAAAAAATGGCAGTCCTGATCCAGACGGTACTATCTATATTACGACAGGACGCAGTGGTGAGAAGGTATGGGATAAATCCCCACGAAAACCGACGGATGAGTTTTATTATAATCCTCTTGATATGCCGAATTACCTTTTGCTGGAGGCAGATTCAAGTTCGCTTAAAGTTGCTGCTTTTAAACAGAACGGTGAGCTTTTTGATCAAACAGAGATAAAGAAAACACGGCTTGCGCCGAACTTTTAGGATAAGCGGAAGCCGATGTTGCACTTAGCCTGTTTTTAAGGATGTTATACTTTCTGGTAGGATAAAAAATAGGAAAACCTATTATTTAAAATGCCTCCTTCACACATGAAGGGGGCAAACTTTTTGTTTTAATAAGTTCATTCGTGAGTGGCGCTAAACTGGAATCACAAAAAAACACTTGACTTAGAGTTAGCTTCAAGTGGTAGACTAAATTAAAAGCAGGAAAAATTAACAAAAATAAAAATTATGTAATGGAGCACTTGACAATGAAAGTATTATATTATGATTGTTTTTGCGGTATCAGCGGTGATATGAATCTAGGCGCATTGCTCGATTTGGGCGTAGATGAGGATTATGTAAGGCAAGAGTTATCCAAACTCAAGCTAGATGCTGAATACGCGCTGCAGGTAAAAAAGGATAATAAAAAAGGAATAAGCGGAACCCGGGTGGATGTAGTCTTACATATTGCAACCCATATTCACAATCATCATCACCACCACCATCATCATCATCATCAAGCGCAGAACGGTATAGAAGCTGAGCATGGTCATACTCAACATGTTCATAGAAATCTAAAAGATATTGAAAATATAATCATGAACAGCACTTTGAGTGATCAGGTAAAAAAGCTAAGTTTAGCTATATTTATGAAGGTGGCAGAGGCTGAAGCCAAGGTTCATGGAAAGCCACTGTATGAAGTGCATTTCCATGAGGTGGGGGCTGTTGACTCGATTGTTGATATTGTGGGAGCGGCAGTTTGCTTGGAATATCTTAAGGTGGATAAAATCATGGCCTCGTCGGTTCAAGTAGGCGGCGGATTTGTCAAATGCGCTCATGGCATCATTCCTGTGCCGGCGCCGGCAACCGTTGAAATTCTAAAGAATGTTCCCATGAAATCAGGGATAGTGGCTTTTGAAACTACTACGCCCACCGGTGCTGCGATACTGGCAGCAAATGTAGGTGAGTTTGCCGATAGTATGGACTTAACAGTAGAAAAGGTTGGCTATGGGATTGGTCATAGAGAACTTGATATTCCAAATGTTCTAAGGGTATATCTCGGCTGCGAAAATAAAAGCGATAAAAAATGATAGAGGCTGACGATTATGATAAATAATGAAAAATATTTGAACTTGCTTACTTATTTAAAAAAACTAGAAAGAGTTGTTTTGGCTTTTTCCGGAGGGGTTGACAGTACTTTTTTACTGAAAGCGGCTAAGGAAGCCTTAGGCGATAACCTTAAAGCCGTAACTATACAATCACCCTATATTCCCAAATGGGAAATAGCAGAGGCCAAAGAATTAGTGGCCAAACTGGGAATAGATTTTGAAATAGTAGAGGCGCCCATTATTGATGAAATTAGAAATAATCCGGAAAATAGGTGCTATCTTTGCAAAAAAGCGGTGTTTAGTCAGATCAAAGCTATCGCTGCAAGAGAAGGCTATCGCTATGTGATTGATGGCACCAATTTTGATGATATTGGTGACTATCGACCCGGTTTAGCAGCATTGGAAGAACTCAATATAAAAAGTCCGTTATTAGAGTGCCGCTTAAAGAAACAGGAAATAAGAGATTTGTCAAAAGAGCTGGGGCTTGCTACTTGGGATAAACCACCCTATGCTTGTTTGCTGACAAGAATACCTTATGGCAATGAACTAAAAGAAGAAGATTTTATCAAAATAGAAAAAGCAGAAAAGTATATGATGGATATAGGATTTCGGGCAGTTCGAGTTCGCTGTCACGGCAATCTGGCAAGAATTGAAGTAGATAAAAACGATAAAAGTAGATTGTTTAATGAAGTACTACTTGAGCAAATATCAGCTAAGCTTAAAGAATTTGGGTTCCAGTATGTAACTTTGGATTTAGAAGGTTACCGGATGGGCAGCTTTAACGAGACGTTAGGCACCAAATAGTGCAGCCTATGGCGGGAGGCATTTCAGGAGGAAACCATGAATAAAGCAGACATAAAACAACTGCTGCAACAAATAAAGGACGATGAAATAGAAGTTGAAGCAGCCGTGAAACTTCTTGAAGATTTACCTTATAAGGAATTGGGATTTGCCAAAATTGATAATCATCGCGAATTTCGGGTAGGATATCCGGAAGTAATCTATTGTGAAGGAAAAACAATAGAACAAGTAAAGGGCATTATTGAATTCATGCTAACTAAGAATAATAACATTTTGGCAACTCGTGCGAATGAAAAGATGTATGAAGCCGTAAAAACAATCTGTGCAGAAGCCCAATACAATCCGCTGGGAAGGACAATCACCATCCGCAAACGAGATCAAAAACTCACAGACACATATATTGCCATTGTTTCAGCAGGAACTTCGGATATGCCGGTGGTGGAGGAAGCAGCAGAAACGGCAATGCTGCTTGGCAATCGCGTGGAAAAAATTATGGATACAGGTGTTGCCGGTATTCATCGGCTTTTCTCCAAAATAGATCTCATTCGGGGCGCGAAAGTCGTTATTGTAGTTGCCGGTATGGAAGGAGCACTTGCCAGCGTTATTGGGGGACTTGTGGACAAGCCGATTATTGCCGTACCGACAAGTGTTGGTTATGGGGCGAACTTTGGTGGGCTTGCGGCGCTGCTGGCCATGCTGAACAGTTGTGCAAGCGGTATAAGCGTAGTCAATATCGATAACGGTTTTGGCGCGGCTTACAATGCTAGCATAATTAATAAATTATGAGCAGGCATAAACAATCAGAGCAACTAAGCATTACTGCGGTTTCCTGCCAAGACTGGCCGGTTATCGAAAAAATGTTTGCAGACGCTTTTCAGCATGATATCTATTTTACCCTAATGCAGCGCAGACTGAGGCTAGCGCAAAAGTTTTCCTGCCTTTCTGCAAAAATGTCTGCATTGCTTGCCGGGAATATCTATTTATTATGGTCAGATAATGAGCCGGCTGGTTTTCTCATACTTAAAAAGCTTGGTGACAAGCAAATGCATTTGCACTATGTAGCGGTTGCGCCGGAATTTCGCCGACAAGGCTTGGGACGGGAACTGACGGTTTTCGCCATTAATGCTGCCCGGGAATGCGGCGCCGATATTTTTCTGGAAACCGAAGCAGACAGTCCAGCCATGCAGCTATATAATAGCCTAGGCTTTAGCGTTGATAATCAATTTCCGATTTTTAGACTGGTATTACCGGCGGCTCTGCCTAATGAAGCACAAGCAGCTGCCCAACTGATACCGGTTGAAGAAGACAAAGGTATACGTACGCGGGCTAAAGAATGGCTGTTAGGCTATAAAGCTTCAGTGCTAGCGTGCAACTTACCAGCAGAAATGCCGCTCAGTTTTCATATTTGCCAGCCTGCTGCGGGGAGCGCTGCAATCATCCACTGCAATCTTCATGGCGCCAGTAATGACTTACTGTATCAAACACTGCCACACTTAGCCTTGCACATGAAAAACTCTGATGGCGCTTATTTGGTAGTGAGCGGTGCTGTCGGGGCGGATATAGTTTCAACCTGGCTGGGTAATCGTATTAACTATGTCACCATGACCAGGAAACAACAGGCTTAAACACAGAGTTAAAACGTCAATATAGAGTAAGGAACAGGCTCAAATAAAAGTTGAACTTGTTCCTTACTTTTTACCCTAACAGAAAGTATAACTTTCTTAAAAACAGGATAAGAGCAACATCGACTTGCGCTTTCGCTAAAAGCTCGGCGCAAGCCGTGTTTTCTTTACGTTAGAAATAAAAATACTTGACTTAGAGTTAACTCCAGGTGTTAAACTCAATCTTAGAATGGTAAATAAAAACATATGTATGACAGGTGTAATGGCGGGGAGGAATGATGAATCATGGATCGACGTCAATTTATCAGCGGGCTTGGTTATGGGCTATTATCGTTAGGATTAGCTGGATGTGGCCTTAATCTTTCCGAAAAAAGTGGTACAGCACAAAATAATAAAAATACAGCAAACAATCAAGTCGCAGCTTCGGCGGCAAGCAGCTATGACCGCGGCAAACTGATTATAGCGGAAGGAACAGATCCTAATTCACTAATCGAAAAAGGTTTTGCCGCTCTCGGAGGAATAGGTGCTTTGGTACGGAGCGGGTCTAGCGTTGTAGTAAAACCGAATTTCAGTGTTGCCAGAAAACCTGAAGAGGCGGCAACAACCAATCCGCAGTTACTCGCTGCGTTGGTAAAACAATGTTTAGCGGCGGGGGCTAAGGAAGTTAAAGTCATTGACTATCCTTTTCAGAGTCCGGCTGTATGCTTAACAAACAGCGGGATTAAGGACGCCGTGGAAGCTGTAGGGGGAAAAGCGTATGCCATCAATACGCAAAGTTTCTATACCCAGGTTGATATTAACGGGAAGATATTAAAGAATGCCTTGTTTTCTAAAGATGTGTTAAATGCTGACGTGTTTATTAACTTTCCTATCCTCAAGCATCACAGTATAACCAAACTGACGCTGGGTATGAAAAATATGATGGGGCTGGTATGGGACCGCGGCTACTTCCATAAAACTGACCTGATACAGGGGATTGCTGAACTTGCTGCATTCCGTAAGCCACAGCTTACTATTGTCGACGCTACAAGAGGTATTATCGATAACGGCCCTACCGGGCCGGGAACCATTCGTGAATGGAATCAGGTAATCTTTGGTGTTGATCCTGTTGCTGTTGACACATATGCTGCAACATTATTCGGGGTTAAACCGGAAGAAATCGCGTACATAACGGCAGCAGCGCAATTGGGTGTGGGTGAAATGGATTTGCGAAAACTCACGGTGGTAAAGGTGTAATGGAATGAATTTCAAAAAAGTCTCTTGGTTACGACATCTGTTGCAATTTATTTCATTATTGTCTTTTGTAATATTGCTTGTCAGCATATCCTACCCGCCGGGGGCGGAAAATCAGGTATTGCAATGGTTTTCACGGCTTGACCCTTGGATGCTGCTGAGCCAGCTCCGCTGGCATCAGGAATTTCCTTCATGGGCATGGCTGCCGCTATTGACCTTGGCAGCAACCGTGATGTGGGGGCGGATATTTTGCGGATGGCTGTGCCCGTTTGGCGCATTGTTAGCGCTAACAGATAAAATAGGCCGGACAGTTTTAAAAAAGCTACTGCCAACCAAAACCAAAATAGTTTATGCCTTGAAGCCAATGCGGAATTATTGGTTCCTCATTTTAGTGGTAATATTTATCCTTGGATCAAACTGGGTCTTTTTTTTAACCCCGTTTGCCTTATTTAGCCATGAAATTGTGAAGATTTTGCAAGGAGATATTCCTTGGATGCTTTGGGGGATACTGACAGGTACCTTGCTTTTTTCCCGACTATGGTGCAGTGTGGTGTGTCCTACCGGCGTCCTCTTGTCATTAACAGCCCGTTTGCGCCTTTTTCGTTATGAAATTACAGGAAAATGTGTGCAGTGTAAAAAATGTACGCGCATCTGTACTGTTGGCAGCGCACCGGTAAATACCGGTGTTGCACAGGACGGATGTTTAGCCTGCGGAGACTGCCAAAGGATTTGCCCAACAAAGGCAATCAAATGGCAGCGAAGTTCTTATTTGGATAAAAATAGTCAGCCAGTTTCCGCTGACGATGTTGCAACAACTAAGCGGCGGGAGTCGCGCAGAAGGTTCTTCAAAGTGGCTTTTGCCGTTACTATGGCAGGCATTCTATGGAAAAAAACGGTCTGGGCGGCGGAAAAAGTGCTGCGCCCACCGGGAGCCCTGCCGGAACCAGACTTTACTGCCGTTTGTAACCGGTGCGGCAGGTGTGTGCAGGTATGTCCTGGCAAAGCCTTGCGACCGATGCCTATTACAGATGGTCTCGCTAACTTTGAGACACCTCATATTATTCCACGGCAAAACCGCTGTGACTTATGTTTGTCCTGTCAAAAAGTATGCCCAACCGGAGCTATTGCCGAAGTCCCACTGGAAAAAATCCAGATGGGCCAAGCTGTTATTGATAGGCCGAGATGTCTCGCCTGGAATGACGGGAAGATGTGCTATATTTGTGGCGAACAATGTCCTGTACTGGCAATTGTTGCAGATGGACAACATCGGCCAGTTGTTTTGGCTGACAAGTGTGTGGGCTGTGGTTCCTGTGAAAATGCATGCCCAGTCGATGGTGAGGCTGCTATTCGTGTTTTTCCTAATTAGCCATTCTCTACCTGCAGCTCATTAGTTTCAGTAACCGCAAATGTATAGCAAAAAATACTTGACTTAGAGTTAACTCCAGGTGGTAAGCTCTTATCAGAGGTGAAAACGAATGACGATTACAGAAGTAAGTGGAAAATTTGATCTTCCTCAGGATACACTCCGTTATTATGAACGCATTGGCCTGATTCCACGCGTGAACCGCAATAAAAGCGGCATTAGAGATTATAAAGAAGAAGACTGTAGGTGGGTCGAATTTATCAAGTGTATGCGCGGCGCAGGTCTGCCGATTGAAGTATTGATTGAATATGTTGGGTTGTTTCAGCAGGGCGAAGAGACGGCTGCGACCAGAAAAGAGCTTTTAATTGAACAGCGCCGTCAGCTTATAATAAGAATGGAAGATATGAAGAAAACGTTGGAACGCCTGGATTATAAAATTGCAAGATATGAACAGGCCGTAGTCAAAAATGAGAAAAAATTAAGAAGATCCGAAGAGTAAATGGAGGCTAAGACTATGGAATATAAAAAATTGGGCTTTGGATTCATGCGGTTACCGGTAATCAACCAGGATGATCCAACAAGTATTGATATAAACACTGTAAATCAAATGGTAGATACCTTTTTGGAAAGGGGCTTTACCTATTTTGATACCGCTTATATGTACCACGCGTATAAGAGTGAGATAGCAATCAGAGAGTCATTAGTAAAACGTCATAAAAGAGATAGCTTTACGTTAGCAACAAAACTGCCAACGATGTTTTTGAAGACAAAAGAAGATCAGGAGAGAATCTTTAATGAGCAGTTGGAAAAATGCGGAGTGGAGTACTTTGATTACTATCTGCTGCATAATCTGGGTGTAGAGAATTACGCAACTGCCCAAAGACTGGATAGTTTTGGTTTTATCCAGCAAAAACAAAAAGAAGGGAAAATCAGAAAAATAGGATTTTCTTACCATGATAATGCGGATTTGTTGGATGAAATCCTGACAGCGCATCCAGAAGTAGAATTTGTCCAGTTGCAAATTAATTATCTGGATTGGGACAATGACAGCATTCAGTCCAGAAAATGCTATGAAGTGGCAAGAAAACATAATAAGCCGGTTATGGTTATGGAGCCGGTAAAAGGCGGCATACTTGCGGCAGTACCTGAAAAAGTAGAAAAATTATTTAAAGACTATCATCCGGATCTGTCCATTCCCTCCTGGGCCATCCGTTATGTAGCAAGCCAAGAGGGCGTTATGATGGTATTAAGCGGGATGTCTGACCTGGCGCAACTCCAGGATAATACAAGCTATATGCAGGAATTTAAGCCTTTTGTACCAGCAGAATATGACATTATAAAAAAAGCTGTTGAGATTATTAATGAAGCAATTGCTATTCCCTGTACAGCCTGTCAATATTGTGTAGAAGAGTGCCCACAGAATATAGCCATACCCAAATATTTCGCACTATACAACTCAGAAAAGCAGGCGATAGGCAATGGCCCTTCTATCCCCAGAGTATATTACGGTAACTATACGAAAACATATGGCAAGGCATCAGACTGTATTGAATGTAAGCAGTGTGAAAATCATTGCCCGCAGCATATTGAGATTACAGAATGCTTAAAAGATGTAGCGGCAGTTTTTGAGGCATAATATTTTTTCTCAGATCAGGGAATTGCAGAATTCTAAACTGCACAACCTATGCGATGCTGATAAATATACAGGCAAAAAATCGTTATTTTAGGCTAGGCTTTTGCTGAAAAGACTGGAATAGAAATAATGAATATGACTTAAAAGAGACAGATTGAAGAAATTCAATCTGTCTCTTTTAGTCATATGTGTGCATTTTTAGGACTATAAGTGGGGGGATTATTCTTTGCTTATAGGAGGAATATCTTTCAAATAAAAAAGAGTAAGAGCTATACCCAGCATTGTACGTCCGGCAAAAGAGTTCATGGAAACCCCGAGTATTTTTTCGATGGCCTGCTTACGGAAAAGAACTGTTTTATAATGGATAAACAGCATATTTGCGACACTTTGCAAATTATTACTCAAAATGATTTTTTCCATGGTATGGAATAAATCATTTCCAGTTACCCGGTCATGTTCTAGAAGTTTTCCAATAGTACTGTCAATCAGGGTATTAATGCTTTGTTCATTGACATATTGATTCAAAATCGGCAGAAATCCACTGTCAGCAAAGTGATAAATGCCTGAAGCTGGTGAGACGCGAAATCCGATTATTGCGGCGTTGCGGGCTTGTACGTAGCGGTCAGGAAAATTCTCTAATTTTGGATAACGATTAGCTATGCCAAGAGCAACTCTTATATCCGGAAAATGCTTTGCGGCAATAGTTTTTAAGTTAATGGCTGATGTCAATTCTTCATTTTTACAGTTTTCAGAAGACGTAAGCGTATAGTCTAGAATGCCGATTCCATGGGAAGTTTGCCACACTACTAGTCCGATTTTTTTCGAAAGTTCCTCGATGAAGGCGTTTATTGCTACAATCTTTTCGTCAGGTGTTATGGTATCTGGAAACAACAGAATAAAAAGTGAAAATGACTGTGTAAAATCAATATCCATCTTTTTGGCTTGTTGCAGAATAACATCTATATCAGTGAGAGTTTTGGTGATTAATTTATTTAAAAACTCATTTTTATTTTGTTGCATCGACAAAACGTCTGGCGCAAGACGGTTCTGGATAATGCGCTCAATGGTCTTGTTCAGTCTTTTGGGAGACACTGGCTTCATAATGTAATCAAAAGCGTTTACTTCGAAGGCTTCTACGGCAAAATGGCTATATGCCGTTACAAAAATAATATCAATAGTAGCATTGTTGGAGAGAATTTCTTTTGCGGCTGCAATTCCATTTAACTTAGGCATGTCAATATCCAGAAACAGTAAATGGATAGAATCATTTTTAATTAGTTCTAAAGCTTGGTTAATATCGGTAAACATTCCGACAATGTAAATATCAGGATATTGTATAAGTAAGCGTTCTAACGCTTTCAAAGCGGGTTTTTCATCATCAACTAATATAGTTCTCAGCAATACTGCACTTCCTTTCGCGTGTTAGGAATCTTGACAATTACGGTAGTTCCGGCATTAACCTTACTGACGATTTGAATTCCATGTCCGTAAATGCGTTTTAGCCTGCGGTCGATATTGGTAAGTCCCACGCCATTATTAGCAGGACTGATTAATATATGTGACAATTTGTCTTGGGAAATGCCGATACCGTCATCCTGAATTGTTATCAAAATATTGGAATCTTGCTGTTCCACGGAAATAATGATTTTTCCGCCTTCTGATTTTGGCAAGATGCCATGTTTTATCGCATTTTCTACAAGCGGTTGGAGGATAAGGTTCGGAACCACTACAGTACCAGGTGGAACAGCTATATGGTACTGATAATTTAATTTATCTTCAAAGCGGGCTTTTTCAATCGTCATGTAAGATTCAACAAATTCCAGTTCTTTTTCCAAGGTGCTAAATTGATTCAGGTTATTAAAGTTAAAGCTGCTCCGTAGATAATTGCTTAAAGCCAACAGTAATTGTCCGGCTTTTTCTGCATCTGTCCAACAAAAAGACATAATTGTATTGAGGGTATTATAGAGGAAATGAGGTTTCATCTGTGCCTGCAAAAAAGCCATCTCGGCTTGACGTGTTTTGCTGACAGATTTTTTTAACTGTAGGAGAGTTTTCATTCGGGCTTTCAATTCGCTGGTGTTAAAGGGTTTTGTCAAAAAGTCATTGCTGCCTGCTGCAAAACCGGTTAACATGCTGGTGGCCGAGTTTTGTGTCGTCATCATTAACACTGGCAGCTCAAACAATGAGTAACTTTCGCGGATTTTTCGACATATTTCATAGCCTGACATAGTAGGAAGCATAATATCAAGAATTACAAGATCAATGTTCTTGTTTTGGTTCAGTACTGTTAAAGCTTCTTGGCCGTTTGCAACAGCAATTGCCGAATAATTTTCTGCCGCCAAAATATTGATAAGCGCCTGTAAATTCGCATAATCATCATCGACAAGCAAAACAGTAAAATTACCGTTTGGGGTGAATGTTGCCGGTGTTTTGAATAAAGCCTGAGGAAGATTGTCATAACCGTGGGTTACCAGATCAGCGGCTGGGGAACCGGCAATGCTTATGGGCATACTGAATGTAAAAGTAGAACCTTTGCCAGGAGCGGAAGAAGCCCAGATCTTTCCACCGTGAATTTCGACCAGATATTTTGTAATACTTAAGCCTAAACCAGTGCCGGTATATTGCCCTGTCGATGCTACAGATAGCTGCTCGAAGGATTTAAAAATATCGTCAATTTTATCGTTAGCTATGCCAATCCCGGTATCTTCCACACTGATTTCCAGCATAGTATTGTTTTTGACTGTGGAAATGGTAATGGTTCCCTGATCGGTAAATTTGATAGCATTTCCCAACAGATTGTAAATAATCTGGTTAATGCGGTTTTCGTCTGCTTCAATTAAAGGGAGGTCGCTGGGAAGGTTGTTAATCAAAGTAATTGGTTTAGAAAAAGCTAAATATTTACTTGCTTCCAAGGCTGTTGGGATTATTTTTTGGATATCAATGCTTTGCTTATTGAGTTGAATATCTCCATGCTTTAATTTTTCATAATCTAAGATATCGTTGACAAGATTAGCCAATCTTTTGCCGCTAGACACCACTAGATTTAAGTTTTCTTTTTGTTGTTGAGGTAAAATGGCAGCGCTGTTTTCCAGTACCGATTCTGTAATTGCAATTATTCCATGGAGTGGTGTTCGTAGTTCATGAGAAGTATTAGCCATAAAATCATCTTTTAATTTATTTAAAGAAAGAAGTTTTTGGGACAAGCTATTGATCTCAGAGAAAGAAGCAGAAAATCGCTGAGCTAATATAAAGGCTTGGATAAAAATGAAGATAAGGCTGACGATGGGGAAAACTTCTATATATGTTTGGCTATGGAGGCTCCAGCGCAATGCAGAATCTAGGATATAAGCGCCAATGGAAAATATTATTGTGCTAAATAGTAAGGCGGCACCGACCCTATTTCTTATGACGGCTAGCCAGGCAATATAAGCATAGTACGTCGCGACAAGAATCAGCAGAAGTTGGATATAGAGGGTGAAGGTGGATTTTGTATAAAAGGCAATAGGTGTGAAGCAGGCGAACAGTGTAAGCAGGAAAGAATTAGCCACCAATACTTTTGTCACTCGGGCAGAGCACTCTTTGGGGTATAGTGCCTGCATGAATAATGCTAAGGCCGCTGAGGCCCAGTAAATTGTTGTATACTGCAAGAATACCAGACAATGGAAACTGAGTGATGGGAAGACGTTAAGAATAACCATCTCACCCCGAGAGGCTGTGTTTAGCAAAAATAATACCATAATGAGTACAAAATATGGTTCGGCTTTATAGTTGTATTTCCTTTGTAACAGAAAAAGCGCAGTGTGATACACGGCCATGATAAAAATAGCACCTAATAGGAATATGGCTTCTTGCTGAGCTTTCTCCCGTAATGCAATGATTTGATGGTCGGTTCCCAGATAAATAGAATAAGAAGGACCGCCACGGGCATAAGTAAAGTTAGCTACTTGAAGAATGATTTCAAATTCAGTTTCATCTGTCCTGAAGAAACTGATTAGTGGTTTGTACTCAGGAAAATAAGATTCCGGATTTTTGCCGACAGTTCCGTTTGTGGCTACGACTTTGTCATTAACCATTAATTTGTAGGAGGTAAATGCTGGCCTGATTTTTAATCCCTTTACCACATTGGGATCGGCGGTTTTGACTTTTAAACGATAGGTCGCATAGCCGGTTTCCGGCAGATTGTCGTTAGAATGATTCCAGATACTAGGCACAGCAGCGTAATTTTTTGGCAGATTTGTTCCGGGGTGCAAGTCTTGGTAGGTTAAAAGCTGACTCCAATAGAATTCCCATTCGCCATCTAAAGGGATAACACTATTTTCTGCAAAAATCCAATCGCTAAGGTCTAAAACTCCTTGATGAGCTTGGGGCGTGTTGCTAACTTTATTGTCAGAAAAAGAAATTTCAATATAAAAATAAAGAAGTAGCAAAGGAAACAAAAGCAGTATAAAAAATAATACTGTTTTTTTTGTCATAAGGTGCAGCATACTTTGACAACTGCCTTTCTCAATAGTGATAGTTTGTAATCGCAGTATACCTTGTAGTAACAGATAATTCAATAATTACCATTTTATTAAAAACAAAATTTACTATTTGCTGTCGAATTTTGATTAATTTGCAAACCTCTTGCAATCTAGAGATTTGCTAGGTAACAGCACTTTACTCAGGGCGGGCATTATCCAAATGGATAATGCATTTTATCCATTTGGATAATTAACACTTAATGGGAAATGTGGTAAGTTTATATAGGACTAATTTCCTAAAAACCGGGGCGTTAGTCCTGGGTTTTAGGAGATTAGTTTGCAATGATATAAAATTATAACTGAAATTGCTTTACTCTACATAATTATACAAATTTTACAGGCAAACTTATCGAAAGATAAGGACGCAAAGCTATGGGTCTAAGGACAGAGTGGTCTATGATTGCCAGGTTGCCGATTCGTAAAGAGTTGTACTTGTTGGCATCAATCTGAGTGTAGGTTGGTGTTATTTATTTTTTCAAAACAAGTAATCGTTTTTGATTAATAAAATAGCAATAAGCAAATAATGGAGGATTATTTATGCTTCAGATCTTTAGAACAGTCGAGAAGAAGCGCTCAGAACTGGAAGAATTACGGGTTATAATTCAAGCAACCGAAATTACTTATCGGCAAAGAGGCGAACTTCATATAGCAGAATCTCTTAAAAACTTAGAAGCAAATTTAGAAAAAGCTGTTGATATTTTGAGTACGTAAGCAGTAACTACTCAAATATCAATTATTTGCCGGGAGGGTTATATGGATAAATTAATAGAAAATATATATAACATTTATATTGTTTTATTAGGCGCAGGTATATTTTTTCTGATAGTACGATATTTCTATACGAAAGCATATTCACACAAAAGTATATTTCAAAAACAAATAGACTATGTTGAAATACGGAGTTGGCGGAAAAGAATACATAGGCGAATTTAGCATGCTGATATTCTATCAGGGGGTCGACGCATGAATTTGATTTTTACAAAAGATTTAGTTCCTGGAATGTGTGTTGGTGAGGATGTAATTGCTGAAGATGGGTTTATAAAACTATTGCCCCAGGGAGCTATTCTCACGCAAGTGCAAATAAACAGTCTGAGAAATTGGGAAATACCATCAATTTATATTGATGATACAAGTGAGTGGACAGAGGGGAAAGCAATTGCCATCCATATGACAAAGAAGGAGTTTATACACGGTTATAGAGAAACATTTGACAAAGTTGTTCATGCCTTTAGACGTATTAAAAAATTTAGGGAAGGTTCCATTGCTGAAATGCAGGAACTTGTCGACCAAAATATTATTCTTTTGTCAGAAACAATTGGCGTTTTAGAGCATTTGCAAGATATACGGTGTTATAGTGAGAATACCTTCAACCATTCCTTAAATGTTGCTATAATTGCCGGGGTTTTGGGTAAATGGTGCAATTATGAGGGACGTGAATTGAAAAACCTGATCTTAGCCGGCTTGCTCCATGATATTGGTAAATTGTTTATTCCGTTGCCCATACTAAATAAACCGGGGCTTCTGTCTGAGGAAGAATTTGCTATTATTAAGCAGCATCCTCAGGCTGGTTATCAAGTACTTAAAGATGCCACGATTCCTGAGGGTGTAAAACTGGGAATTTGGCAGCATCATGAGCGGATGGATGGCAGCGGCTACCCTATGGGGTTAGTCGGTGATGAAATTTACGCTGGGGCAAAAATTATTGCTATTGCTGATGTCTATGATGCAGTAACCTCTGAACGGGTATATCACTGCAAAATGACGCCGTTTGAAGCGCTAGACATGTTGGCAGACAAGATGTTTGAAAGATTAGAACCTGTTGCCTGTTTGACCTTCATAAGTAATATGAAGAATTATCTTACCGGGAGTAGCGTGGTTTTGAGCAACGGGCAAAAAGCAAAAATTATTGCATTCAATGCCAGAACCGGATATTTTACCAAGCCAGTTGTCTGTTTGCAAAATGGTAAGCTTATAGATTTGCAGAAGACCGATATTTGGATTGCCGGTTAGTTCGCTGCTTACAAATTCCGCCATACTAAAAAATGGTTGACGAAACAATCGCGATATTTTATAATTAATACAAAGTTCAAAAAATTCCACCACTTATTGTTATGCCTACAGCTATTAGATATTAGGGGGCAAAACTCTATTTTGAGTTTTGCTCTTTTTTATTTGGCCCAAGCTGCCGCAACCAATCTTGTTCAGGCCAAGTACAGCCCAAAAACATTCAGACAGGGAAGGGGGAACGAAGATTTTTATTTGTAGTAAAACAAGGGGTATCTAAAGTCTGTAAAAGTTTGGGGGAACAATAATGACAACACCAACAGTAGATCTTGAGCAACTTTGTCCGGAAAAGTCCGGGCTTAAACGTGACATGAAGTCACGTCATCTCATGATGATTTCTATTGGAGGAACGATTGGTACCGGGCTATTTATGGGGTCAGGACAGGTAATAAGTCAGGCTGGTCCGTTTGGTGCTATTTTGGCGTATTTGTTTGGCGGTCTTGTCATGTATCTGGCCTTGCTCTGTCTGGGTGAACTAGCGGTAGCTATGCCTGTTGCCGGTTCATTTCAGAGCTATGCTTCACGGTTTATTTCACCAGGTGTTGGTTTTACCGTCGGTTGGTTGTACTGGATTAACTGGGCGGTTTGTATTGCAGCAGATTTTACGGCTGCCGGTATAATTATGACCGGCTGGTTTCCGCAGGTTGCAGTTTGGGTGTGGTGTGCAATTTTTGCAGTGGCGTTGGCTTTATTAAATTTAATTTCGGTTAAGGTATATGGGGAAACAGAATTCTGGTTTGCCAGTATTAAAGTAGTGGCAATTGTAGGCTTTATTATTGCCGGTGCCGGGTTGATGTTTGGTTTTACCGGCAGGGAAGGCGCAATTGGTTTTTCAAATTTTGGTATGGGCTCCGGACTTTTTCCTAATGGTGGCTGGGCAGTGTTTTTAACCATGATTACCGTGGTATATTCCTTCCAGGGGTCGGAGCTAGTGGGGATTGCTGCCGGAGAGTGTGAAAATCCAGGGAAAAATGTGCCGCGGGTTATTAAAGGTATTGCGCTTAGGATTGTGCTATTTTATGTATTGGCTATGGTTGTTTTGTCAGCTACTATTCCTTTTAAGGAAGCTGGTCTGCTGGAAAGTCCGTTTGCTCATGTATTTGGGCGTATTGGTATTCCGCTTGCGCAGGACATTATGAGTTTTGTTGTCCTCACTTCTGCTTTGTCGGCCGGCAATTCTGCCTTATATGTTTGCTCAAGGTTACTCTGGTCTATGTCTAAAGATAAACAGGCACCTGGTTGGTTATCACAGCTAAATTCACGGGGCGTTCCTTTTTACGGTGTTTTAGTGACTTTGGCATTATCGGGTTTATCGCTGCTTACCAGTGAATTTGCTGCTGATACCGTGTATTTGTGGCTTATGTCCAGTGTCGGTTTAACTGGTTGTTTAATCTGGATTGTCATTGCCTGGTGCCAGTTGAATTTCCGCAAGAATTTCCTGCAGTTAGGCGGCAAGATGGATCAATTGGTTTTCAGGACTCCGTTATATCCTGTACTACCGGTTGTGGCTATGATATTAAATGCCGGTATTATTCTCAGTCTGTATTTTGATGAATCGCAGCGCATTGTATTATATACTGGTATTCCTGTTATGATATTTATTTACTTGTATTATTTGATCGTGCATAGCAAAAAAGAGGAAAAGGCTGCAGAAGCTGTAGAATAGACTGCATAAAAACGTTGTCTGAATTAACACTCCATTTATCCTTGACTTTTTCCAGGAGCTGCCTTATGATGCAAATAAGAACTCTGCCGTAGATAAGAGATATGAGTGTGGCGACAGTGCTTATTTGTACAGAGAATAGGGAGAAAGTCAGGGATAAAGTTTAATGATGAGTCTGGGAAAAATAGCAGTTTTGTCGGTTTTGCAATCCGAACCGGAAGAGAGCAAACTACTGGAGAAGAGTTTGCCGTCAGGCTACAAGGTATATAAAAGCAAAGTTGGCTCAATGGATTCGGCTAAGATTTTTGCTGCGGTGGAAACAGCTGCAAAAAGGGAAGGCTTTATTAGCAACAATTACCGGGAAGAACATGCTTTATACCATAGTATTCTGGAGGCTTATCAGGGAATCTGCCGGGGCAATGCCGGTTTGGGCAATGTATTGCGCAGTGCCGGTTTATTATACAGCATTGTCCGTGGAACTCGTGCAGCCGGCTGTGATGCTGACGGTGAATGGATTGCAGTTGCCTTATATGGTTATATGGGGGCACCCATGAAGGGTTTTGAGCACGAAGTACTTGGTCTGGGAATGAACCCGATTTAAGTAAAACCTGGATTTAGAGCTAATAAAATAAAAAAGTACAAGTTAACCCAAAGTTATGAGACATAAGGGGGTAAACTCAGTAATGAGTTTGCCCCCTTTTTATATTACTAATTACTGGAGGCGGTAGTATTATGAACAATAAACAAATTGCCAGCGCCATGACTGTTCGCTTGGATGCTGAGCTGCCACCTATGCCGGAATTTGTGGCAGGTATTCGGCGGGCGCCTGACCGCGGATTTCGTCTGACACCAAGCCAAACCGAAACAGCATTAAAAAATGCGCTGCGTTATGTGCCGGAGGAATTGCATGAAACATTAGCCGATGAATTTCTAAATGAGCTTGTGACATATGGCCGGATTTATGCCTATCGTTATCGGCCGCAAGGACGAATTTACGGCCGGCCGCTTAACGAGTATCGCGGCAACTGCCTGGAAGGCAAAGCTTTTCAGGTTATGATTGACAACAATCTGGATTTCGAAATTGCCTTATATCCGTATGAATTAGTGACCTACGGTGAAACCGGTCAAGTATGCCAGAACTGGCTGCAATACCGGCTGATAAAGAAGTATTTAGAGGTCATGACTGTAGATCAGACGCTGGTAATTCAGTCAGGACACCCGCTGGGGCTGTTTCCGTCCAAACCCGAGGCGCCGCGGGTCATTATTACCAATTCCCTGATGGTTGGTATGTTTGACAATCAGGCTGACTGGGAGATTGCCGAGCAGATGGGGGTTGCCAATTACGGACAAATGACAGCTGGCGGTTGGATGTATATCGGTCCACAGGGCATTGTGCATGGCACGTTTAATACGCTGCTGACAGCCGGACGCTTAAAACTGGGTATTCCTACTGACGGTGATTTGCGTGGCAGATTATTTGTCAGTTCCGGCTTAGGCGGAATGAGCGGCGCTCAGCCAAAAGCTATTGAGATTGCCGGCGGTGTAGGTATTTTTGCCGAAGTAGACGCTTCCCGCATTGAAACCCGTCATAACCAGGGCTGGGTTGGCCGTGTTTCCGGTAATGTTGAGGAAGTATTCCGGTGGGCAACTGAGGCAATGACTAAACAACAAACCGTTTCAATTGCCTATTGCGGCAACATTGTTGATTTGCTGGAATATGCGGTCGCGCATACTATTCAGATCGATTTATTGTCAGATCAGACTTCCTGTCATGTTGCTTATGATGGCGGCTATTGCCCGCAGGGAATAAGCTTTGAGGAGCGCACACATTTACTGGCAAGCGACCGGGAAAAGTTCAAACAACTGGTAGATAAATCGCTGCGCCGCCACTTCGAACTGATCAAGATACTTGTTGACAATGGAACGTATTTCTTTGATTATGGCAATTCGTTTATGAAAGCTGTGTACGACGCCGGCGTAACTGAGATTTCCCGCAATGGTGTTGATGAAAAAGATGGTTTTATCTTCCCGTCTTATGTGGAAGATATTATGGGGCCGGAATTGTTTGACTACGGCTATGGTCCTTTTCGCTGGGTATGTCTCAGCGGTTTGGAAGAAGACCTGATAAAGACGGATAAAGCTGCTATGGTTTGTATTGATCCCAATCGCCGGGGGCAGGACCGGGATAACTATATCTGGATCCGTGATGCTGAGAGAAATAAACTGGTGGTAGGCACAAAAGCCCGTATTCTGTATCAGGACGCCGAGGGGCGTACGGCGATTGCTCTTAAGTTTAATGAAATGGTGCGTAAAGGTGAAATTGGTCCGGTAATGCTCGGTCGTGACCACCATGATGTCAGCGGCACAGATTCACCTTTCAGGGAAACCGCTAATATTAAAGACGGCAGTAATGTTATGGCCGATATGGCAACCCATTGTTTTGCCGGCAATGCGGCTCGGGGGATGAGTCTGATTGCGCTGCATAACGGCGGCGGTGTGGGAATCGGCAAGTCGATAAACGGTGGATTCGGTCTGGTGCTTGACGGCAGTCAACGGGTAGATACTATTATTAAATCCGCAATGATGTGGGATGTTATGGGTGGCGTAGCCCGGCGTTCCTGGGCTCGCAACGAAAATTCTATAGCAACCTGCGTGGAATATAACCAAAACTACAGTGGTCAAGGGCATATTACATTACCCTATATTCCGGACGAAAAGTTAATAAAAGCAACTGTAGCAAAACATTGGGCCAAATAAAACAACAATCTAAATAAGGGGAGAAATAAGCATGATCGTATTAGATGGATATTCGTTAACCTTAGCAGATGTGGTAAAAGTTGCCCGGAACTATGAACCGATCGAATTGAGTGAAGCGGGACGCACCCAAATCATTGACAGCCGCAAGATTGTCGATAAAATTCTGGAAGAAGAAAGCCCGGTATATGGAATCTCCACTGGTTTTGGCGATTTCAGCAAGATATTTATTTCCAAAGAAAAAAGAGAAAAGCTGCAACGAAACTTAATCCTAAGTCATGCTACCGGTGTAGGAGAATATTTGCCGGAGGATGTTGTGCGTTCAGCCATGCTGCTTAGAGCTAACTCGCTGGCCAAGGGTTATTCAGGAATAAAACTTTCCACTGTTGAAATGCTACTGGCTATGTTGAATAAGCGGGTATGTCCGGCTGTACCGGCAAAAGGCTCAGTAGGTGCCAGCGGCGACTTGGCCCCCCTTTCCCATATGGTACTTGTTATGCTGGGAGAAGGGCAGGCCTTTGTTGACGGCAAGCTGGTAAGTAGTGCCGAGGCTTTGGCACAAAGCGGTCTTAAGGCGATAGCACTCAGTGGTAAGGAAGGGTTGGCCCTGATTAACGGCACTCAAATTATGACTGCAGTGGGCTGCATGGTCTGGCAGGATGCAGTTGATCTGATGAAGACTGCCGATATTGCTGCGGCGCTTTGTATTGAGGCACTTAAGGGAACACGCACTGCTTTTGATCCGCGGATTAGTCAGGTCAGGCCGCATGCCGGGCAAGTTGCCACAACTAATAACATGCTGCGGTTGACTGCTGACAGTCCGATAATCGAATCCCATGCCAATTGTTCTAAAGTTCAGGATGCCTATTCGCTGCGCTGTGTACCGCAGGTGCATGGTGCATCCAAAGACGCCTTACGGCGCATGGAAGAAACGCTGACTATCGAAATTAATGCGGCTACCGACAATCCCTTGATTATGCCGGATACCGGCGAAGCCATCTCCGGCGGCAATTTCCATGGTCAGCCGATTGCGCTGGTTATGGATTATCTCAAACTGGCTCTAGCGGAACTTGGGAATATCTCTGAACGGCGTACCAACCGTTTGCTTGACGCTCATCTAAGTGATTTGCCTCCGTTTTTGACCGCTTATCCTGGTGAAGATTCCGGTTTAATGATTACCCAATATACGGCGGCTTCCCTGGTATCGGAAAATAAAGTACTTGTTCATCCGGCCAGTGCGGATTCCATTCCTACTTCGGCGAATCAGGAGGACCATGTAAGCATGGGCACCATTGCTGCCAGACAGGCCGGGGAGATTTTGAATAATGTGCGGTATATCCTGGCGATTGAATGCCTGGCGGCTGCACAAGGTATTGATTTCTTAGCGCCTCTGCAACCTGGTAAGGGTACCGGCGCCGCCCACAAAGCCATCCGTGAGGTAGTGCCGCATTTGGATGAAGACAGAATGCCTTCGCCGGATATTCAATGCATTTATTCGCTAATTGCCGGTCGGACACTGGTGACAAAAGTTGAAGAAGCTGTCGGGGCCTTAAAAATAAGCTAACAATAGAGGGAGGGAAGGAATTGGGCAAAAAGCTGGTTATTAAGCATGCAGCAGAGCTTATTACCTGCCGGGGAAGCGCCCCGAAAGCAGGTGTTGCGATGAATGAAATTGGTATCATTGCCGATGGTGCTGTGAGTATCAAAGATGGCATTATCCAAATGGCAGGCCCAACGGCGCAGGTAATGGCTGCTCTTGACGGGAACGATTACGAAGAAATCGATGCACAGGGCAAGTGTGTGTTGCCTGGATTTATTGATTCTCATAATCACTTTGTATTTGGCGGTTACCGGGCAGAAGAATTTTCTTGGCGGCTTAAGGGTGACAGCTACATGGAAATCATGGAGCGCGGCGGCGGTATTATTAATTCTGTGCGCGCTACCCGGCAAGCTGGTACAACAGAACTCAGCCAATTAGCGCTAACCCGTTTAGACTCCATGCTAGGTATGGGGGTTACTACGGTAGAAGGAAAAAGTGGTTATGGACTTGACTGTGACACTGAAATCAAACAACTTGAGGTTATGGCTGCGCTAAAGGAACAGCATCCGGTTGAGGTTATACCGACCTTCCTTGGTGCTCATGCTGTACCAAAGGAATACGAAGGACGAAGCGGTGAGTTTATCGATTTTTTAATTGAAGAAGTCTTGCCGGTGATCGCCGAACATAAATTAGCCAGGTTTTGTGATGTCTTCTGTGAAAAAGGCGTATTTTCGATTGCTGAATCGCGGCGACTGTTATTAGCGGCGCAAAAACTGGGTTTAAAAAGCAAGCTGCACGCTGATGAGATTGTCCAATTGGGCGGTGCTGAGCTGGCGGCTGAGCTTGGTGCGGTATCTGCCGATCATTTACTACACATCTCTGATGCCGGGATTGCTCAAATGGCTCAAAAACAGGTGGTGGCAACCTTGCTGCCGGCTACGGCCTTTAGCTTACGGGAACCTTATGCCCGAGGACGGGAAATGATTGATCAGGGTGTGGCGGTTGCGCTGGCTACCGATTTTAATCCGGGAAGCTGTTTTAGTGAGTCCATACCGCTGGTGATTGCGCTTGCCGCTTTATATATGAAGCTTACCCCCGCTGAAATTGTTACCGCACTTACCATCAATGCGGCGGCAGCTATTGATGAAGCTGACCGATTAGGTAGTATCGAGCCTGGAAAACAAGCGGACATCCTGATCCTGGAACAGCCGTCCTACCTTTATCTGCCCTATCATATCGGTGTAAGTATTGTCGAGACTGTTGTGAAAAAAGGGGAAATTGTCTGGACAAAAGCGAAAGGAAGCTGTCATGATAAGTGTAGTGAAAAATAGCAGTCTTGGTAAAATGGCGGTGCTGATGGTCATGTATTCCGGTGAGGCTGAGACAGCTTTGCAAACTAAAGGACGAGAATGCGGATATGTACTTTGCAAAGGCAAGGTTGGTTCAATGGATTCTGCCAAGATTTTTGCGGCGGTGGAAACAGCAGCCAAGAAAGAAGGTCTCATTGACCAGCGTTACCGGGAAGAGCATGCGCTCTATCATTCGGTGCTTGAAGCTTACCATGGCATGTGCCGGGGGCAGGACGGACTTGGCGCTATTTTGCGCAGTGCCGGTTTGCTGTTTAGTATTGTGCGCGGCACGAAGCTGCCTGGCGATAGTAGTGATGGTGAGTGGATTGCGGTAGCATTATATGGCAATATGGGTGCGCCGATCAAAGGCTATGAGCATGAGGTTCTAGGATTGGGCATGAATCCGATATAACAGAAGAAGTTCATATGTGATAGTAATAAGAGGAGGAATTTTTGTGGCTAAACTTGTAGAATGTGTACCTAATTTTAGTGAGGGGCGGCGGCCTGAGGTTATCGAAGCAATTGTGGCCGAGGTTCGTAAAAATAAGGAAGTTAAATTGCTTGATGTGAAACCTGATGCCAGCCATAACCGGGTTGTTGTAACCTTTGTCGGTGAACCGCAGGCTGTTAAGCAAGCTGCTTTTGCGGCCTGCGCCAAAGCGGCTGAACTGATCGATATGGAGAAACATCAGGGTGAGCATCCACGCGTTGGTGCCACTGATGTTGTTCCCTTTATTCCTGTGAGCGAAGTGACATTGGAAGAATGTGTCGAGCTTGCCAATGAGCTGGGAAGAGAGATTGCCGATAAGCTGAATATACCTGTGTATCTGTATGAAGCTGCCGCTAAAACTCCTGCCCGAAAAAATCTGCCTGATGTTCGTAAAGGCCAGTACGAAGGCTTAAAGCAAGAAATCAGCCAACCGGAACGCCGGCCGGATTATGGTCCGGCAAAAATGCATCCGACAGCCGGTGCTACAGTTGTTGGAGCCAGGCAGTTTTTGATTGCTTATAATATTAATCTGAATACTAGTGATGTTACTATTGCCAAAAATATTGCCAACACTATCCGGGAAGCAAAAGGCGGTTATCGCTATGTCCGGGCTATGGGCGTCATGCTTGAAGAACGAAACATTGCCCAAGTATCAATCAACATGCTGGACTATACCGGAACACCGCTTCACCGCGTATTTGAAACTGTCAAATCGGAGGCGGCGCGCTATGGAGTAAATGTGATCGGCAGTGAGATTGTCGGACTGACACCGCTGCAAGCCTTATTGGATGCCGCTGAATTTTACCTGCGGTTTGAGGGTTTTGACCGCAAACAGGTTTTGGAAACAAATTTGTCCGATGACTAACTCGCTCTAATACTTACCGCTTTGATAAGCGGTGAGCTAAAGACTGACTAAGTCCCTGGATAATTCTGACTAGAATTCAGGTGGCGTTAAAACGCCGTCTGAATTAAGTCTCCATTTATCCGATGACTAACCTTGTTTATAGCAACTCGATACCTATTGTAAGATCTTTGTGATATATGGAAAGGAGACGATTATGCTTATTGAAAAAAACGTGACAGATTTTATTGATGTATTGGCGTCAGCTTCACCGGCTCCAGGTGGCGGCAGCGTGTCAGCCTTGGCCGGATCATTAGGTGCAGCGTTGACCGCCATGGTTTGCCGACTTACACTGGGCAATGAAAAATACAGTGATGTGCAGGCCAAGGCTGGATCGATGCTAAAGCAGGCTGATGAACTGAAAAATTTGCTGCAAAAATATGTGGATGAGGATACTGAAGCCTTTAATAAGGTTATGGCTGCATATAAGCTGCCTAAAGACACCGAGGAACAAAAGACGGATCGTTCCCAGGCAATCCAGCAAGCTATGCAAAATGCTGCCAGTTTGCCACTCAAGGTTGCGGAATATTGTCTCACGATTATTACTATGGCTGAGCAGATACTGCGGCTTGGCAACGCAAATGCCGCCAGCGATGCTGCCGTGGCTGGGCTAATATCTCACGCCGGAATGCAAGGGGCGATATATAATGTGCGCATTAATTTAGCCTCAATAAAAGATCAGCAATTTGTCGAAACTACCCAGGCGCAAGTTGATGCTATTAAATCTCAGGCGGCAGTACAGTATGGTAAGCTGATTGCGACTGCCGATAAAGCGATCGGATAATAATTTGAATGGTATAGAGTGATACGATACATACAGTAACAGAAGTTAATATGACAGCTAAACAGCTTTAGTTCGAATTTTTGCGGACTAAGGCTGTTTGCTCTTGCTTCCCTAACAGAATAGGTGTATGACAGACAATGCGATTTAATGGGTAGGAGATTAGTTAATAAAGTTGTATAATAGATATTATTATCAACTTTTTCTTTGATACTAAACTTGTTTTGTAGTGAATAGCAACCATTTTTGTTGTGACGTATGTGCCAAATAGGAGATAATATGGTTAATTCTTTGAGCATTTTTGGAAATAAACAATTTCAAAACATGACGATTTCCCATTTTAATACAATAGTAGGACAAAATTTACTGCTGCCGGTACTGCCTGTTTTGCTTCAATACAAAGGTTTTACGGAAACCAAAATTGGCTTTATTATGGGGATTACGGCAGCAAGTGCATTATTTATCAGGCCGTTAGTAGGACGTAAAGTGGATACTAAGGGCAGCCGACCGGCTATTCTTATAGGACAACTGTTATTTCTGTTATCAATTGCCGGTTTTTTGGCAGCGACAAGTTTTTTTGAATTTTTTGCGTTGCGGTTGCTGTTTGGCGTTGCTCTGGCTTTTTATGGCACAGGTGCGGTTACTTTTGCCAGCAGCATTGGGTCAGGCGAAAACAATGCCAGTGCAATTGCTATGTATACGCTTGTTACCATGCTGGGTCTTGGGATTAGTATGGGATTTTCGCAAATTATTTTTGATGTCTGGGGATTTGACATAATTATCATAGGTAGTTTGCTATTGCTCGGAATTGCCATCGGTGTTATGAAATTTCGCGCCCTGCCAATTAAACCATCTGGCGGCAGTGAACGCATTCCCTTTATGAGTGTGCTTAAATCACCAACACTTATTGGACTTACTGCCGGTCAGTTTGCCGCCAATTTTTCTTTTAGTGCGGTATTTACATTTGTGCCGCTTGCCGCTTTGGCGCAAGACATTCATTTTTACTCCATGTTTTTTATTGCCTTTGCGGTTTCCGTTGTCGGTTCCCGTTTTTTTGTACAAGATGTAAATATTAAATTAGGTTTAAAAAAGACCGTAATTTACGCCTGTGTAACCATGCTTGTAAGTATTTTGCTGCTGATTGTCAACATCAACCCGGTGGTACTTGTTCTGTCAGGCTGTTTGTTTGGCATAGGTTTTGGCGTAGTTTTTCCTACACTGGTTTTACTGGTAATTGAACATATGGATAAAAGCTGCCGGGGGACAGCGTTAAGTATACTTACGGCGGCCGGTGATATCGGTGTCGCGCTTGCTACTGCTCTATTGGGCGGTGTTGCGGAACATTTTGGTTATGCCTGGTTATTTTTAGCAGCAGCAGTAGTCCTATCTCTATGCACATATTGCTTTTACAAAATTTTAAATAAGGCTTCTCTAGAGTGTATAGAATAGGTAAGTCATAATAATGAGCTTTTGCCAAGATTGGAGGAACCAATATGAATATTGCTTTTTTCTTGATTCCCAAAAGTGAAGTTGTTTATATGCCGATAAAATCCACAATGCGCCAAGCTCTCGAACGCATGGAATATCACCGTTATACCGCGGTTCCGCTTATTGATGAAGCTGGTAAATATGCAGGGACTATTACCGAAGGGGATTTCTTATGGAAAATGAAAAATACGCCGGGATTAACATTTGCCGATACCGAAAAGATTAATATCAAAGATATTCCACAAAGAATGACCAATAATCCGGTGCATATCAATGCGCAAATACAGGACTTGTTTTCACTGGCGATTAACCAAAACTTTGTTCCCGTGGTTGATGACGCTGGGGTGTTTATCGGAATTGTTCGCCGCAGAGAAATTTTGGGGCATTATGCCAAGCTGTTGTAACGATTTGGTTGGTAAGAGCTAATGGCAGGTTTTCTAAAATAAATAGTTATGTATGCAAATTTTAAAATTTAATAAACCTAAAGTGTTGATCTGTGCCTATCTCAAAGGGCGTGCCGTTAAGCGACACGTCCTTTGGCGTAAGCAGGGGCGATTCACACTCATGGTACAATGATGGAGATGGCAATAAGTTAAAAGTATTGACAAAGGCAAGTACTACGTTTTATTATATATACATATGAATATATAATCATATATTAAGACGAATTCAAGGAAACTCTATTTTTTGAGGTGGCGTATGAAAAATTTATTATGTGATATGTGTGAGGAACGTTGCGAGCATCCCGAGACGATATGTCTTGCAAAATCCGAAATGCTGCCGGAAAACACGGTTCAGCAATTAGCGGAAACTTTTAAGATTTTAGGCGATGGTACCCGGATTAAGATTCTGCAGCTCTTAATCAAGCGGGAAATGTGCGTGTGCGACATTGCCGATACGCTTTCTATGGGCCAGTCGGCTATTTCCCACCAACTTCGGGTGCTGCGTGCCGCTAAACTGGTCAAATTCCGGAAAGACGGCAAAGAAGCCTGGTATTCACTGGATGATGAGCATGTGGTGGGGTTGATGTGCCAGGCCATGGAGCATATTAGTCACACGTAGAAGGTGTTTTTGATAAAAGGAGATGAAATGTATGGGAACAAATAGTGAAGCCTGCTCTTGCGGCTGCTGCCACAGTTCACATGCGGTGTCTGCTGGCGTGGGTGAGGCGGCTGTCGCTGTGGACAGTGCCAATTTGATAAATAGTACATTTGGCATAGACGGGCTGGACTGCGCCGATTGCGCCGCTAAGCTGGAAAAGGGTATTAAGAAGCTGCCCGGTGTGCGGGAAGCTCAAGTGAACTTTGCAGCAGCCAAATTAAAAGTTGTGTATGATAAAACACAGTTAGAGGTAGCGCAGATAATCACAACAGTTAGCGGCTTTGGTTATAGTGTGGTTGGCCTACAGGCCGGACAGGACGCGCCGGGCTATCATATGTCAGTATTTCGGATTGAGGGTATGGACTGCGGCGACTGCGCCGCTAAGCTAGAGAAAAAAATAGCGGCTCTGGCCGGTGTGCGGGTGGCAACAGTAAATTTCGGTGCCGCCAAACTGACAGTTGAGCATGCCTTGACTGATTTGGATATTAGTAAAGCCGTACAGCAGGCAGGTTATCAGGCGATTCTAGACGGCCAGGCAGTCCGGCCTGGTACTCAGCTAGCTGGTAACTGGTGGCGCAAACCGCGAACGCTGGCAACGATTGGCTCCGGCGTATTGTTGCTGGTCGCTATGCTGCTGGATTGGGTAGGGGTGAGTGACCGTGTGGCTATAACGCTCTATTTAGCGGCTATGGTGGTCGGCGGGTATCATGTGGCCAAAAGCGGGCTATACGGTCTGAAGAGCCTGACCTTGGATACCAATTTTCTCATGACTATTGCCGCTGTCGGTGCGGTGGGCATTGGTGAATGGAGTGAGGGCGCAACGGTTGTATTCCTGTTTGCACTGGGCAATGCCCTGCAGGCCTATACGCTGGACAAAACACGGGAATCTATACGCGCCTTGATGGAGTTGGCTCCGAGGGAAGCGCTGGTGAAGCGTGATGGCAAGGAAGTGCGTCTACCGGTAGAGGAAATTGTCGTAGGTGATGTGATTATTGTTAAACCGGGAGAGCGTATTGCTATGGATGGCAATGTGCTAAGCGGTGTTTCCACGGTCAATCAGGCACCGATCACCGGTGAGTCTATGCCTGCCGAAAAGCAGGCCGGTGACGTAGTGTATGCCGGGACGGTTAATGAACAGGGCGCTTTAGAAGTTACAGTGACCAAACTGGCGGCTGATTCGACGCTGGCTAAAATTATGCACATGGTGGAAGAAGCACAGGCTGAAAAGGCGCCCATGCAGCAGTTTGTCGACATCTTTGCCAAATACTATACACCGGCTGTCATCCTGGCGTCGCTAGGGTTGATGGTCATTCCAGCGCTGCTGTTCAATCAGCCCTTTGACATTTGGTTTTATCGGGCTTTAGTGCTACTGGTTATCTCTTGTCCTTGCGCCCTGGTTATCTCAACACCGGTATCTATTGTATCTGCGATTGGCAATGCCTCGCGGCGAGGCGTACTGATTAAAGGCGGGGCGCATTTAGAGCAGATGGGGCGCATTCAAGCCATGGCTTTTGATAAAACCGGGACACTGACAATGGGTAAACCAATGGTGACCGATGTGCTGCCGTTAACTGGTATCGAGCAAAAAGAATTATTAGCATTGGCGGCGGCGGTGGAAAAATGGTCAGAGCATCCGCTGGCACAGGCCATTGTAACGAAAGCCGGCAATGTGCCTTTACAGACAGTATCCAAGTTTAAGGCTCTCATCGGGCAGGGGGCGCAGGGCGATGTCGACGGTCAGACAGTGTATGTGGGGAATCGTCGTCTGTTTGAAGAGATCGGGCATGCCCTGGCCGATTATGAAACACAGCTGATCCAGTTGGAGCAGCAAGGCAAGACGGTGATGCTGGTAGGTACTGCAGAGCAAGTATTAGGAGCTATTGCTGTTGCCGACACGCTGCGGGACAATAGCACTGAGGCGCTGGCTGCGCTGCGGTCGGCCGGAGTACACAATATGGTTATGCTGACTGGTGATAACAAACGGGTGGCGGCGGCTATTGCCGAAAAACTCAATATGGATGCTGTTTACAGTGAACTGTTGCCAGAAGACAAAGTAGCGTCATTGAAAAAGATAACGACTGAGTACGGCAGTGTGGCCATGGTGGGTGACGGTGTGAATGATTCTCCCGCCCTGGCAACTGCCACTGTGGGTATCGCGATGGGCGTGGCTGGTTCAGATACGGCACTGGAAACGGCTGATATTGCCCTGATGTCCGATGATCTGAGCAAACTGGCCTATGTCATGAAGCTTAGTCGCAAGACGGTGGCAATTATTAAACAGAATGTTACCTTTTCGCTGGTAATAAAACTTTTGTTTGTGATCGGGACTTTCGCCGGTTTTGTCAACCTGTGGTTGGCAGTTTTAGCCGATACCGGTGCTTCAATCCTGGTAACGCTAAACGGTATGCGGTTGGTACGGGAGATAAAGTGATTAAGTAAGTACTTGCTGCAATGAAACGAATTGAGGCCCGGCAATTGCCGGGCTTATATCATTTTAACAGAATGCTTTATACAACTGTGACAGGTTTAGTGGTACTGTATTGACAAAAGCGGCATGCTGAGTTACTATTAATTCGATAGTTATCGAAATATAAGTATATTTGACTTGAGGAGCTGTAACCATGGATACTAAAAAAATGGCCAAAATATTTAAAGCACTTTCCAATCCTAATCGCCTGGAATTGTATTTAAAAATTGCCGAGGCGCATGAAACCAGTTTTAACGCAAGTCGAGAGTGCTTTATTACTGATATTGCTAATTGTCTTAATATTGGTGCGCCAACAATATCACATCATATCAAGGAATTAGCGAATGCGGATTTGATTACCACTGAGAAACAGGGAAAATTCCTAATTTGCAAGATTAATGAAGAACTGGTAGAGGAAGTAAGTAAACTGCTGAGTTTGCAGCGTAAATAACTGCCAGGCAGTGCCAACTTTTTTTACCAAACACTTCGATGGTTATAAAACTATAGAACTTAATTATCAGCAGCACAAAAGGAGGATATAAACTTGAAAGTTTTTTATTTTACAGCAACAGGAAACAGTTTGCATGTTGCCAAAAGCATTGGTGGAGAACTATATTCTATTCCGCAGATGTTAAAGGAAAAAAGGCATGTTTTTGAAGATGAAGCAATTGGTTTTGTATTTCCCTGCCACGGGCTCGGAATCCCCAGGTTGGTAATTGATTTCATGCAAAAATCTCAATTTGCGGCAAAGTACTTTTTTGCGGTTATGACATATGGCAATAAGGCGGCAGCCGGATTAAATCACTTGGCAAAAATCGGGAAAAATACAGGGATTTGTTTTAACTATACCAATGAAATACTCATGATTGATAATTACCTGCCACTTTTCAAAATTGAAGATCAGTTAACTAAAGAGGGTTCAAAGAATATTGACGAGCAATTGGAACGCATAGTAAGTGACATATTTACCAAACAAACCAAGATAACTCAAAAAGGGATTGCCACAACAGCTGTTTCGCGGGTTATTTATAAATTATTCACTAAGCACAACTATGATAAGGGGGATAAGAATTTTATCATCAAGGATAACTGTAATGGTTGTAAAGTATGTGAGAAAGTCTGTCCCAAAAGTAATATTGAAGTTGAAGGTAAACCGGGATTTTTGCATAAATGTGATGTCTGCTATGCCTGTATACATCATTGTCCACAGCGAGCAATTCATTTAAAATCAGAGAGAAGCAGTGCCCGATTCATAAATCAAAATGTAAAATTAAAAGAAATTATCGATGCAAATAATTAGCGTAAATCGATAATCGAGGACAAACTATGTTTACTATTTTAAAAGACTTTATCAAAGGCAATCCTCAAAGGAAGCCTGCTTACCCAATAACAATCAATGCTATTGATACATTGCCTGGTTTAAATTCCACTCAGCCAAAGGCTATCTGGTTTGGACATTCTACCGTGTTATTAGAACTGGAAGGCAAAAGAATCTTAGTCGATCCTAATTTTGCCGATTCACCATCACCGTTTCCGCTGGTTGGAGGTAAGCGTTTTAGCAAGATACTGCCCTTAGAGCCGGAAAAACTGCCAGCAATTGATGTTGTTCTTTTGTCACATGACCATTATGACCATCTGGATTATCATTCTATTATGCGAATAAATGATAAGATCGGTTTGTTTTGTGTACCCACTGGAGTCAAGAAGCGCCTGGTAAGCTGGGGAATTAACCAAGAAAAGATAAAAGAACTCACATGGTGGCAAGAAGTAAACCTTGCAGACCTGACGCTGGTTTGTGCACCGGCACAGCATTTTTCCGGCAGGACTTTGTTTGATCGCAACACAACACTGTGGTGTTCCTGGATTATTGTTGGCGCAAAAACAAAAGTTTTCTTTAGCGGTGATGGAGGGTATGGTCTTCATTTTGAACAGATTGGCAAAAAGTACGGGCCATTTGATTTGACATTAATGGAGTGTGGTCAATATGATGAACGCTGGTCAACTATTCATATGATGCCGGAAGAAACGGTACAGGCTCATATTGATGTGAAGGGTAAAATTTTATTGCCAATACATTGGGCAGCTTTTAGTCTGGCTTTTCATGCTTGGACAGATCCGATTGAGCGTGCAACAGCGGCAGCAAGCAAACAAGAAGTAAGAATAACTACTCCTAAGATTGGTGAAGCCGTATTTATTGGAGCGGCAGAGTATCCTGCAGACACTTGGTGGAGATAAAGGGAGCTTTAGGATGGGTAGGTAGTCATCGATAAAAAGGCAATTAGAGGAAAAACGTATTGGCTACTATCGCAGGAATTGTTACTGCCAGTTAGGCTTTAGCTAAGGTAGCGACAGAGTTTACACAAGCTATTGATATATTTAAAATGGAATATATAATTCTTAGAGGCTGAAGCCTGAGTGTGGCCTGAGTGTGGCCTGAGTGTGGGACTAACCAAATAAAGCCAAAAAAATTCCATTTTAAGCAGGATTTTGGAATGTTTTGCCGAATTATGCAAAAAAATAGTATTAGCAAACCTCCTGAAAAGGTGGGACGCAAAGCCATGGGTCTAAAGACTTCGGTCTAAGATTGCCAGGTTGCAGCATTAAGTTAGCTGAACCTGGCAATCTTTTTTTATCCGATTATTACAATTCAGACAGCGTTAAAACGCTGCCTGAATTGTAATAATATATGCTGAATATTATTTTAATTTTTGATCAATATTTATATTAACTATTAGAGGTGGACTGTGAAAGAAAGTTTTAATTATACTGTGGTTGAGATTGGACCCGACTGTCTTGCTATTAATTCTGATCGTATTCGCAGCAAAATTTGCAGTTATTTTACCGGAGAATCTAAAGAAATATGTCTTGATTTTAGTAGAACGCTTTGTATTGATGCAGCTGGTGTTGGTGTTGTTGCCGCGTTAGTTTTTGAAGGACGGAGAAAGGGCTTTACTATATCAATGAAAGGAGCTAAGGGGGCAGTATTAGAAATGCTTACGGCAACCGGATTATATCGATTAGCTTCGGAGTGATGATAGCATTGGAGTTTGCCAAACAACGTATTTTACTTGTTGATGACTCAAAATTAAATAATCAAATTATGCAGGACATATTAAGCAATGATTATGATATGTTTGTTTCGACATCAGGAGAAGAAGCTTTAGCGATAGCTGCTTCAGAAAGTATAGATCTTATTTTGCTGGATGTTGAAATGCCGGAAATGGATGGCTATGAGGTATGCAGAAGATTAAAGAAAAATCCTTATACCAAAAATATTCCGGTTATTTTCGTATCCGCTGCCAATGATGTTCAACATGAAACAGAGGGACTCGAAATGGGGGCCATCGATTACATTATAAAGCCTTCCAACCCGGCTATTATCAAAGCAAGAGTCAAAAATCATTTGGAACTTAAAACGTATAGGGATATACTAGAGCGAATATCATTAATTGATGGTTTAATCGGTATAGCTAACCGACGGCATTTTGACCAGACATTAGAAAAAGAATGGATACGTGCTTTACGCAAGGGAGATATTATATCACTTGCTTTAGTTGACATAGACTATTTTAAAAAATATAACGATTATTATGGGCATCTGGCAGGAGACAAATGCTTACAAAAAGTGGGTAGTATTCTGAAGGAATCCCTATACAGAACTAATGATTTGGTAGCGCGTTATGGGGGAGAAGAATTTGTTGCTCTTCTTCCCGCAACAACACAAGTTGAGGCATTTATGATTATGGAAAGAACACGCAGTAATGTAGAGGAATTGTATGTTCCGCATGAGATGTCAGAAGTATCCGATTATATTACTGTGAGTATAGGGGTAGCTTCTATATGGCCGGGAGCAGATACCGTTTCCTCAGATTTGATTCGACAAGCGGATGCTGCTTTATATCAGGCAAAAAAATTAGGGCGCAACAGAGTTTGCCGTGAATTAGCTTAAAGTTGATTTGCCATAATTGACAACTAGTAGCAGGGAATTGTTTCCTGCTGTTTTGGTCTGTTAAAAATTAAAGGGTTTTGGCGAATTCCGGAGAAATATGTAACATCCAAGGAGGCATAAGCCATGAAATTGCAAAAAAATCATCGTCATACCCAAAGAAAAGAAGTTCACTATAGTAGTGAAAAAAAACCTAGTCTTGCCGGACCGGCAACCCAGCAAAATAATGGTGAAGTAATATCCATATTTAAGGCTTTAGAAAGATGCAGGCTAAAGCTTGCGCTGTAATATCTTTCGGCGAAATGACCCTGCAGGTTAAAGCAAATGGTTATACATGTATGGGTTGTATTGTTAGGGAAACTTGTTCATTTATTAAATACTAAAAACTGCGAACAGGGAAAGATAAATGGAGACTTAATTCAGACGGCATGTTAACGCCGCCGAATGATAGTCGGAATTATCCAGGGAAATTACCCGCTCTGTACTCAGCGCTTGCAGAAGCGGGGGTATTAGAGCGGGTTAGTTATTCTATAACGAAAAAGTAAACTTCAATTTCGACAGGGGGTTGCTTTTATGAAAAAAATATGGTTTGCAGGAGGCTGTTTTTGGGGTGTTGAAGCCTACTTCAGGCAACTCAGCGGTGTGTTAAACACAACTGTTGGATACGGACAGGGAAGTAAGGACAGGCCAACATATGAACTGGTATGCACTGGGATGACAGGACATGCTGAAGTATGCGAAGTGACTTATGAGGAAAAGATAATAAGCCTACAGAAGCTATTGGAACATTTTTTTCGAATCATTGATCCGACAACATTAAATCGTCAAGGTCCTGATGAGGGAACACAGTATCGGACAGGTATATATTATGAGTCAGAAGCTGACAGGAAAGTCATCATTGATTTCATAGATAAAATGAAACCGCACTATGCGGCGCCCATTGTTGTGGAAGTTGAACCGGTAGGGCGATTTTTTCCGGCAGAGGATTATCATCAAAGATATCTTGAAAAGACGCCGGGAGGTTACTGTCATATTAATCTATCCTTGGCAAAACCGGATGAACGTAAATGATTTTGCGCTGTAAGGTCGTTTTTGAAAACTACAGTATTATGATAAATGCGACAGAGAATGGTTAGCTCTAGTCGCTTTTTTATTATTATCAGCAGCAAAATATTTCAATTATAGGAAGGCGGTGTGCTATAATCAGACATAAGTATTACGTAGATTTAATACATAGCTGGAATTTTGCCAAGTATAAAGGGGGAGTCTAAGAGGATGTTGGCTTGAGTATATGTTAAGTTTCGATGAAATTTATAGGGAAAGCAAGGATTTACCATTTTTATATAGAATTAGCTAAAAAACATATTGTTTTATCAGATGACTAGCTGGTGTTTTTCTAATAATGGAGGTTTTGTAATGTTTGCCGAGTTTAAGTCAATCGTAGTGTGTAATGAAGTAAATTTGAATAAGATTGCTCAGCATTTTGGTATAAATCGTAAGTTTAAATGGGAAGATTCACTGATATTAAAAGAAGATTATTTAAAAGGGATTATAAATGATCCAGCAAGAAAGTTTGTTTATATTTTTTATTTTGGAAGTATGGTCTTTGTAAATTTCCAGGATCATGAAATCATGGATGTAGTAAAGTATATAAAAAAGATTGAGCCGGAAGTAAATGAAGTTAATGCTTTTGCTTATGTAGATGACTATAAACTAGAAGTTGATACAAATGAAACACCGGCGATTAATAATGATTATATGATCGTGAATGCTTATGAAGAGTATCACTTGGAAATTGTTTCAACAATTTTAGCAAAATCAGTTTCGTTAGGAAAAAATGAAAATGAAGTAGATTCATTACTTGACAGAATTGAAAATGTTGTAAACAATTTAAGTCGTGGCGAACTAGGTGTATCGGATGAAGACCTTGCGAAAATGTCTGCTAATATTTTGCGGTTTAGGCTTAGTGCAATTTCGTATTTGATGCTGTTAGACAATCCGGAGATAACCTGGACTAATGAAGAAGCATCTGCTTTATATAACGAGCTTTCCGCCCTGTTTGAACTTAAGGATCGTTATGAAAAATTACGACATAAAACCGAGACCCTCTTGGATATTACTGAGGCATTTTCGAATTTGGTTCATGCAAAGCGAGGAACAAGACTAGAATGGGCTATTATTATTTTAATAGTGATTGAAATAATTTTATCCTTGTATGAGATGTTTTTTCATTAAAACATAAGTTGATTTTGACGGCTCTCGGGCCGTCATTTTTAGTGCCTGTTAATCGTCTTTAAAGACTATAAAGCGGCTAAAAATTATAATTGTTTTGGTATTGACTAAAATGTATTTTGGTATTGACTAAAATGTATTTTGGTATATACTTAAATTAATTAGTGACAGTTGCTTTAAACTATGCATGGTTTGCAAAGTCGTGTGACTGAAGACGGAGGTATTTGCTATGAAAGAAGAAAAACACAACAAAGTAGGTCGTCCTAAGGTCAAAGAGAAAAGAAAACCGCGGTCAATAAAAGCAACAGAAGCAGAGTGGAAACGAATTGTAAAACTTTTAAAGCAAATTGATAGTCCCAAAGCGGTAGCAATTATAAACGCTTTGGAAAGTTACCTCACTCTCAACGGTGAAGAGCTATGTGTCGACAGTCTCAATAAGGAAGGGGAAAGTCAAGGATTTTAGATGAGATTTGCTGAGCTACGGTGTAGAATACTACAGGAAATATTGCAAGCCTGCTCTAATTTTGATCGGTAGAATTCTTGTGTTTCTCCAAGAAAATAAATGCTTTGGAGGGAATGATTCTATGAATGTTAGAAAAGGTTATCAGGAAGAACTTTATGAAATCAATGAACAGCTATATGAAATGGGTAAACAAACGATTACCTTTGTCACTGAGGCAGTAGAGGCATTTGTTGCTTTTGACGCTGAGTCAGCCGAACCTATTCGGCATTACGAACGGCAAATTGATGCGCTGCATCAGACAATAGAAGAAAAATGTATTGCGATTATAGCTACGCAACAACCTGTGGCTAGCGATTTGCGATTTCTTATTGCAGCCATTAAGATTTCTGCTGAAATTGAGAGAATCGCCGATTATGCAAATAATATTGCTAAAATAACTCATAAAAAACTTCCGGGATTAGATTTAGGGCCAGTAGTGCCATTGCAAGAAGTTGTCAAAGATATGGGGAAGTTAGTGATAAATTTACTGTCTGATACATTGCAGGCATATGAGAACAAAACTCATGATTTTGTTGTTAGTGCTAAAGAACGGGATGCAGAAGTAAATAAAGCTAATCGTGCGTTACTTAATTTAATGATTGAAACTGGTAGGAATAATGGTAATTTAACTCAGGCTATGCTGGAGATGCACACGGCCATCCGTTATCTTGAACGGGCAGCAGATCGGACGGTAAATATTGCTGAATGGGTATTTTATCTGGGAACCGGGTTTCGATATGTTAAACCCAAAAAAATAAAATGATTTTATGTGGTGCATGGCATGTAGGAGGTTGTGTTGGTGAAGCTTTATGTTTGGACTCATGATCGAACCTTCCATAGTTGGAGTATGATAGAAGAGCCGTGCTTACACACAGCAATGTATAACAAAGCAACTGCTATTGTGTTAGCTGAGACAGAAGAACAGGCTATCACTTTATTGGCAGAAAAAAACGAGGGATGGCGTGCGGAAGATTTTAAAAGTTTAAGACCGCAAGTGTTTGAACTAGACGCTGCTTTAGTTGTTTATAGTCAGGTACATTATATATAAATTAACGCCACCTAGCACTAGGTGGCGTTAATTTATTACGTTTCAATCCCATATTCTTTTATTTTGCGATATAGGGTGGACTTGCTTACTTTGAGAAGGGCGGCGGCCTTGACTACATTATGATTAACGAGAGATAAGGCCGAGCGAATAGATAGTATTTCTGCATCCTGTAACGATACTACATCACTTGTGATGGTACTAATAGGCGAAATACCGGATGCCAATGAAGATATGTCGGGATTGCGCAATAGTTCTTCCGGCAAGTGCTCAGGATAGAGCATAGTACCATGAGCCATATTCACAGCATAAATCATGGCGTTTTCCAGTTGGCGTACATTCCCTGGCCAATCGTAGGTACTGATAATGTCATATACGGAATTGGAGATTTGAAGAATAGGAAGTTTGACACGACGGCAATAGTTTTGAATGAAATAGTTTGCCAGTAATAAGATATCTTTACGGCGTTCGCGCAGCGGCGGAATATGCAACTTTAGGACCGATAAACGAAAGTATAAGTCCTCACGGAAAGTTTTTTCCTCCACCATTTTATAGAGATCTTTATTGGTGGCGGCTACCAGGCGGAAGTCGACTGGTTGGTAACGCTTGCCGCCTACACGCATAACTTTTTTGTCTTCCAGAACACGTAGCAATACAGCCTGAATCTCAAAAGGCATGTCGCCGATTTCATCAAGAAAAAGTGTACCGCCGCTGGCTAACTCAATTTTGCCGGGCCGTCCTCTGCGCTCTGAACCGGTAAAACTGCCGCCTTCATAGCCGAATAGCTCGCTTTCGATTAGATTGCGCGGCATAGCGGCACAATTGATGGCGATAAAGGGACCGGTGGGGCGGGAGAAGTTATGAATGGATTGAGCAAAAAGTTCTTTGCCGGTACCACTTTCACCGACCAGTAGAATATTTTCCGGTGAGGCGGAGAAGCGCTGGCACATTAATTTGCTTTTGCAGGTACCTTCATCATTGCCAATAATATCTTCAAAGTGAAAGGTTGCATTGTTACCGGCACGGTGAGCTACAAGTGCATTGATTTTATCAACATGACTCAGTCGTAACACTGCGCCGACCACTTGCGCATTGGTTTGCAAAAAAACCGGTCGTGTACTAATGATGTAAGTTTGTTCGCTTTGGTTAACTGACATGGTTTCTTCCACATAATTAAGGGTAGACCCGCTTTTTATAGCTTGTGTAATCAGGGAATTAGATTTGAGGTGTTCAAATATACTGTAATTGACGGCTTCTTGCAAGCCAATCTGCAGTATGTACAGTCCTTCATGGTTGCTGCGAATAATCTTTCCAAAAGAATCAACCATGATAATACCTTCATCGCTAAAACTGATAGCAGCTTCTAAGGTATTATTGGCAATAGTCAGGCTATGGTTGGCCTGTTTCAAGCTCATTTGCTGCCCAATAGCCATTGCCAGTGTGGTTACCCAACCGAGGGAGTGGGCCTGAAGGTTGTGAAGCTCGTACTTGTTGGTGGATTCATCAAAATCATGGGCTAACAGTAATGTGCCGATAAGCCGCTTGTTAGTATCAAAAATGGGAGCAGAAGAGGTTAGGTTATTTTGCAGCAGCAGAGAAAAATTTTCTGGTCCAAGCAGTTGGACCGGGCGTTTGTGACGCATGCACAAAATGTGAGCACTGGTTCCAGCAATTTCTTCAGCCCAATTTGAGCCAACAACCGAATTGATGCTGTTAAATTTAGAAATTTCCTCCAAATTACCTTTCTGCATCAGCAAAATACCCTGATGATCCCTAAGAGTCAGTGTGTAACCGGAATGGATAGCCAGGTCAATAAACGGTTTAATCAAGGATGTGGCCGTTTCAAGCAATAATTGGTTTTCCGCAAGCAATTCCTGAAGCTGGGCAGGGCTTACAGTGGTGCCTAATTTTACGGAAAAAGGGTCAACTCCGGCTTGGTGGGAACGAAGCCATGATTCGGCTACCGCACGGCGTACATAAGGAGAGGTTAGCGGGTTTTCGCCATGCGTCAAGAAGCGCTTCTTACATTCCTGGATATGCTCCCAGTTTGCCATAGGGGTAATGGCGCTTTCGTTATAATCTGATGGCGCATTTAATTCGGAATACAGCGAGAGATTAGCTTCCATATATTCAGATCCTCCAAATAGATCTAGTAAACAACATAATGTTATTAATAAAAAGCTGATGATGTATTTTTCTATGTTTGGCGTTAAAATTCCTATACGACAAATACAAATATAAGAAAGTGCCTATATCTGAGTTTACGCAAATGTGCCAATTGTGCAGTAAAAATAATAGCTGCAGCCTCATCAGGCTGCAGCTATTATTTTTTTGCGCAGTGAAGTTTCCAATTTAGTAATCCCGATTTTGGGAATTTTCTTAAATGCAGGAATCCAAAGCTGCCGGCAATGCGGCTTATGCCCGCAAATAATCTGCATTTAACGTTTGGCACAATTTTTGCTCTATAGGTTCAGTAACCTTGTGGTATAAGGAGGTGAGCAAACCGATCATACATAGTTATTTTATGCCTAATTTTTCATCGACAAAGGAGAGGAACGGATGAAAAAATTTGTACTTACAAGAAGAGATTTTCTTAAAGCAACTGCTGTAACTGGGATTGCGACAGCGTTGAGTGGTTCACTAAAGGGGCTTAAGCGGGGCGAAGCTGCGGCAGCGGCTGCCAAAACAGCAGAAACAAAAATCATCAGAACCTGTTGCCGGGGGTGTATCGGTAAGTGCGGTATGTTAGCTCACGTGAGAGATGGCCGATTGATTAAACTGGAAGGTGATCCGGATCAACCAATGACCAGAGGTAAGGTGTGTGCTAAAGGCCTTGCTGCTATACAGGCACTGTATAATCCTAATCGTAATAAGTACCCCATGGTTCGGGTTGGTGCGCGCGGCGAAAACAAGTGGAAACGCGTTTCTTGGGAAGAGGCAATTGATACCATTGCAAAAAAACTCATGGAAACTCGCGAAAAGTATGGTGCAGAAGCAGTTCTTTGTACTACCGGAGGCGGCGGAAATCCAGAATTCGGCAGTGTTAGAAGATTTGCCAGTGTATTTGGTACGCCAAACTGGTTTGAACCAGGTGCGCAGCAATGTTATATGCCTCGGACAGTTTGTTATAACATGATCTATGGAAATACAGACATGAAGTATCAAACTACCAGCATTGCTGATAGTGAGGCTCATGAAATTTACTTCTATGACGATACTCCTATGAAGACGTTAGTATTGTGGGGAACTGCTCCCGCGTATAACAGCCCATCCCAGGGCGGTCGGGCTGTTGTGGAACTTAGAGCCCGGGGTGTGAAAACAGTTGTCGTCGATCCACGGTATACGGCAGATGCTGCGAAAGCTGATATATGGCTGCCAATCAGACCCGGCACTGATGTAGCGCTTGAGCTTTGCTGGATTCGCTACATTATCGAACATAAGCTTTACGATGAAGAATTTTTGATAAAGTGGTCTAATCTGTCATTCCTGGTAAATCCAAAAACAAAAATGTGTCTAAGGGAAAGCGAAATTACATCTGGAGGTGATCCTAACACTTTTGTGGTATGGGACAAGAAAACCCAATCCGCCAAGCCGCTGCCGTATCCGTGGGACGATAATCTTGAACCTGAACTTTTTGGAACTTTTACGGTCAATGGTATGGAATGTAAAACAGGTTTTCAGCTTTATAAAGAACGATGTGAACCGTTTACTCTTGCTAAAGCAGCAGAAATCTGCTGGCTGGACGCTGAAATGATAGAAAAAGCAATCAAGCTTTATGTTCAGGGCCCTGGCGGACTTTGTCTCGGTGTTGCAACAGACCAGCATCCGCAGTCAGCCCAGGCAGCTATGGCTGCTTGTGCACTTGATTTAATGATGGGTTATGTGCAAAAACCTGGGGCACTTCTTCAGAATTTCGGGGATGTTAAATTTGCTGACTCTGCTGTTTCGCCGCTATATAAGTTATTACCGCCCGAACAATTTGCAAAACGTCTAGGCGGTGCCGAGTATAAGGGCGCAAATTCATGGGGATCTTGCCATAGCCCAACCGTTCTGGAAGCAATTAAAACAGGTAAACCTTATCCGGTACGTATATGGCTGGAGCGTTCAGGCAATAAGCTTGCTATGCTTGGTAATGCGTCATCCTGGATTGAAGCTTTAGAGAAGCTGGACTTCATTGTTCATATGTACATGTATCCGACGTCATTTTCGGCTTATGCCGATGTTCTGCTACCTACCCAGGAGTGGCTGGAGTCGGATTATGTTGTACCACCGCTAAATATGCTGTTTGTTAGGCAAGCGGTTACCCATACCTATGAAACCATGAATGAAACGGTAATCTGGGCGAAGATTGCCAAACGCTGCGGAGAATTGGGACATCAGGCCTGCAAAGACTCTTTTGATCCGGCAAAGACAGCGCCGGAACAGCCATATTGGAATTCGATGGAAGAATTCCTTGACTATAACTGCAAACTCAAATTGGGCATGACCTTTAAGGAACTTGCGCAAAAAGTGCCTTACGAAGCTATGCCTATCGAAAAATGGCGTAAATATTATACCTATAAGGCTATTGATCCTAAGACCGGTAAGCTGAAAGGTTTTGGTACTCCCAGCAAAAAACTGGAGATTTACGGAGAAAACTTTATCAAGTTAGCACGGACCGGAGCGCCGTATTCACCCTATCCGCTGCCGCCGGCATCAAAAGATTATGATCCGCTGCCTTATTTTGTCGAACCACATGAAAGTCCGCTGGAAGACAGTGCGCTTGCCAAGAAGTTTCCGCTTGTCATGACCAACGGCAGACTTCCATATTACCACCATGGAACATTGCGGAATATTCCATGGCTGAGGGAAATTTATCCTGTACCAGAGCTTTGGATTCACCCCAAGACTGCAACTAAATATGGCGTAGGCCAAGGAGACTGGGTCAATGTTGAGTCGCAACGCGGTAAAATTAAGGCTAAGGCTTGGCTAACAGAAGGTATTAATCCGGGCGTTGTTTACATGGAACGCTTCTGGACTCCGGAGACTTTAAACACTGATACCCATGGTTGGAAAGAAGTAAACGTTAATGTTCTTTCTAAAAACGATGCGCCGTTTAATGATGTTATTGGTACTTATACGCTGCGAGGCTATCTTGTCAAGGTATCAAAGGCAGACGGACCGCCGCGAGGTGTTTGGTTAAAACCGGAGGAGTTTAAGGCATGGCTTCCTGAGCCGTCAGATCCAACTCCTTTAAGTGATAAGGAGGTGTAATTATGGTCCAAAGAACTATGGTAATTGATTTGGATCGGTGCATTGGCTGTAAATCTTGTGAAGTAGCTTGTAAACAGGAGAATGGAGTTACTCTTGGATGTACCTGGAATAAAGTGTTGACAGTAGGACCGACAGGCACATATCCCAAAGTTGAAATGTATTATTTGCCGACTATGTGCCAGGAATGCAAAGAGGCTCCCTGTGTCAAAGCGTGTCCGACAGGAGCATCGTACAAAAACGAAGATGGGGTTATCCTTGTCGATAAAGAGAAATGTATTGGCTGCCGGTATTGTATGATGGCCTGCCCGTATGGCGTCCGTACCTTTAACGAAGAGACCAAAGTAGTAGAAAAGTGTACATTGTGCACCCAATTGCAGGCCGTTGGCGAACAGCCAGCCTGTGTCAAGGCGTGTCCGGCTACTTGCCGATTTGTTGGTGACATTGACGATCCAAACAGTGAAGTTTCACAAGTAATTCAAAAGGCTGGCAGTGACAGTGTGCATGTTCTTCCTGATGTAGGGAATAAACCTTCTGCGCAGTATATCTTGCACAGTAACATTGCTAAATGGAAGGAGTGATAACATGAGTATTCAATGGCCGTTGGTTTTCTTTACACTCTTTGTAGGATTAGGGTGCGGCACTTTTATTGTTACTGTACTTCTGACCGAGTGGGCTGGTAAAGAAAAGCAAATCAGAACATTTAGTTCAATTATTGCGATTGCTGCTTTAGCCGTCGGAGGAGCGTCAAGTACTCTGCACTTGGGGCATCCGGAGCGGATGTTTGGCGCCATGGCCCACCCAAGTTCCGGCATCTTCATGGAATCCATGCTTAGTTTTCTGCTGGGGTTGGCTATCGTGATTTATTTGCTGGCGATTAAGAGGGATGCTTCTGCAACAGTTTGTAAAATATTGGGAAGCATTGGGGCGGTATTGGCAATTGCACTTGCTTTTGTTAATGGTGATGCTTATGTAATGCCGTCCATACCTGCCTGGAATACATTGATTTTGCCTGCACTTTACTTAGTATCGGCAGCAGTTATGGGATGTTTTTGTACGGGTATATTGCTTGCTCGCTCAGCTAATCATGATGAAGCGGCACTAACGGCAATAAAGAAGGCTGCTCTGCTCACCTTGGCGATTCAAACCATCTTGATTATCGCGTACTTGGTACACATAGCCGTAGCACCATATCCTGATGCCAGCCGGTCAATCGGGCGGATATTAGCCGGCGGTTTAGCGCCGATCTTCTGGGGAGGACTGGTACTGATTGGTTTAGCGGTGCCAGTAATACTGATGAAAAAGCCAGAAACCAGTTCATTCCCTATGACGGTCAATTTTGGAATGGCTTGCGTTTTGCTCGCTGGTATTGCTTTTCGGGTATTGATGTTCTCACTGGGGAGCAGCATTAAGCAGTTTTTCTAAATCTGCGTAAGGGAAGAATCATTTTACTTCTTCTAAGCAAAATGAAGACTTGAATCAGACGGCGTTTTGACGCCGCCTGAATTCTAGTCGAAATTATCCTGCGATTTAACCGCTCTTACTTTTACTCTATAAAGGTGATTGTCTTAGAGAGGGTTAATCATCGGATAGAAACGGAGGAAAAGTGGATAAAACATTAGAGTATGCAGAACTTATCTCAAACAGGGAGCGTTTATACCGGTTTTTAGGACGGTTATACGAAGTGGAAGTCGATAAAAACCTGCTGGAGCAGATAACCGCTATGATATTTCCTGTTGAGTGTGGAGAAGAGGTTCTTAACCAAGGATACCTCTTACTTAAAAACTACATTATGCTTCCGTTAAACGATCCTGTGAATGATTTGGCTGTCGACTTCGCACGGATATTTCTCGGCGCAGGGATAGTAGGCGATGAGGTTGCATATCCATACGAGTCGGTTTACACAAGCCCTAAGCGACTTATCATGCAAGATTCTCGTGATCAAGTTTTGGCGGTATACAGGAACAAAGGTCTGAACAAAACCGAGGGGCTGGATATTCCGGAAGACCATATTGCGTTGGAACTAGAATTTATGGCACACCTGTGCCAAGAGACACAACAAGCTGTTGCTGCGCAAGATTGGAAGGCTGTGTCTGCGTGCCTAAAAGGGCAACTGGAGTTTCTCACAGCCCATTTGTTGAATTGGGTTCCTGCGTTTTGCACAGATATTGAAAAATATGCTGAAACAGAGTTTTACCAAGCGGTTGCCAAAATCACTAACGGCTATTTACACTTAGAGCTTGATATCCTGGAAGATATGATTGCCGACTGTTGTGGGAACTGTGCATAAAAGTGCTAAATACAGTTTTGTTTTCACTGAGTACTCGTAATTTGTAAAGTCGCTTTGGCAACAAGAGAGGAAGGCAAGCAATGAGCCAAAATAAATCTAAAAACGCTCAAAGCATGATGCCAAATTCAGCAAAACATTCGCGGCGTACTTTTCTAAAAATCAGCGCTGGGGCTCTTGGCCTGTTTTTGGGCTTGGGGGGGCTGGCTAGGGCCATCCCGCACAAAACGCTCTTGCGTCCCCCGGGGGGGCAGGATGCAACCTCTTTTATTGCAAAATGTGTCAGGTGCGATCGCTGCCGAAGTGCCTGCCCTAGTTCTGTAATCGCTTTGGCGCATTTGTCGGACAGTATTCTGAATGCGCGCACGCCGGTAATGAATTTTCATCTTGGCTATTGCAATTTTTGTAATAAATGTGTTGAGGTCTGCCCCACTCAGGCATTAAAGCCTTTCGATATCAAGAGCGTGAAGCTTGGACTGGCAGTAGTGCAGCAAGATACGTGCATTGCCTGGCAGTCACGCGGGTGTATGGTATGCGTTACCGCGTGCCCTTATCAGGCAATTACGCTTGATAACCAGAAACACCCTGTTGTTGATTCGCAAAAATGCAAAGGTTGCGGTATGTGTGAAAAAGTTTGTCCAGCCCTAGTGATGCGGTCATATAGTGGAGGTAAGGTTCGCGGCATTGTAGTCACACCTATTTCCGGCAGAGATGAGGGACCGGTATGAAAAAAAATAAAACAAGGAGCCTGAGGCTGACGACAATGACAATTGTCGTCATGGCTGTTTTTATTGGTGCGGCCGGAAATGTTGGTACAGGATCACTTTCTGCCTTTGGTGTAGACGCTATTACGGCAGTTTGTCCTTTGGGATATCTGGAAACGGTAGTTGCCGGACGGGATATCCTGCCACAGGCTTTACCGTCTTTTTTAGTGATTGCCGGGCTTACTGTCTTATTAGGGCGTATTTTTTGTGGTTGGCTTTGTCCTGTTCCGTTGGTGAGAAAAATTGTAATTAACAAAATTGATGAAGAACAGGAACTGGTTGAGGATAATGCGGCTCTGCAAGCAGATGGTGACTGCAAAACCGTAAAGCCTGTTTGTTCTCAGACTAATCGCGATGATAACAAGAAACCAGCCAAAGGGCTGGTTGTTCTTGGGGTGACAGTAGGTTCTGCGGCTATCTTTGGTTTTCCTGTATTTTGTCTTGTTTGTCCGATCGGACTGATTTTCGCAACATTATTTGCATTGCTTCGTCTGGTTAAATTTAATGAGCCAACAATGGACCTTATTATTTTTCCGCTGATAATTATTGTGGAATTTGTACTTTTTAAAAAGTGGTGCAGCAAAATATGTCCCTTAGGAGCTTTGCTTAGCATATTCGGCAAGTTTAATCGAAGGCTTATACCTATAATTGACCATTCCCGTTGTTTAGAGGAAAGTCAGGGTATCAAGTGCCGGCAATGCCGCAGTGCTTGTAGCATGGACGTGGATTTAAAGAACGACAAGGGTACTGGTAATCTCAGTGAGTGTACCAAATGCCGAGAATGTGCAGACAATTGTCCGGTTCAGGCCATTAGATTTCCCTGGAGGTGAAGACTGATATGTTATCCAAACTTGAACTATTTGCCGAAGCTTGTGCCAAGCTTGATAAGCGTGGTATTGTCATGCAAGAAAAGCGATGTTTGCGCAAGCGGCATATCCATAGTTCCTGTCAGCGTTGTTCGGACATATGTCCTACCGGCGCCATTACTTGTACGGAAAGCTTAGTTTTTCTGGGAGAAAAATGTAGCGGCTGTGGTGCGTGTGCTACGGTCTGTCCCAGTGGCGCGCTTGCGGCTAAGCTGCCTTCAAATAGAGAAATAAGCGCGCTTGTTTTTCACCATGTGAAACACTCGGGAGCAGTCGCCTTTGCCTGTGAGACTTATCTTAAAGTGCATCCCGCTGAACGCCGCCGGGTTATCAGTGTGCAGTGCATTGCACGGTGTGATGAAGCGATTCTTGTCGCTGCTGTTCTTAGTGGCGCAACCCACGTAGCTATTCTTAATACTGCCTGTGAGGATTGTGTCCAAAATAAGGTTTGTGCACAGGTACAGGTAGTGGTTGACACGGCAAATCGCTTGCTGGCGTGTTGGAAGTACCCTCAACTAATTACAATTACGCCAACCATTCCGCAGAAAATCAAGCCTCTTCCTGTTGCCGAAGGTGAGGTGACAGGCATGTCGCGGCGTAATTTCCTCACTGCTTTTAAACGGAAAAGTGAGAGTCTTGTTACCCAAGTACTCCCAGAAATTATTTTAACTACAGAAGAAACGTCTGCAAAAAATAATAATGAAATAGAGAACCCGCTGGAAGAACCTAAGCATTTGCCAGATAAATGGAGGGCGCTGTTTGATTCTTTACAACGGTTGCCGAGTACAGCTGTGTCCGAATTTCCAAGCACTATATGGGGGGATATTCGCATTGATAGCAGTTGCAATGGCTGCGGAACCTGCGCGGATGCCTGCCCGAGTTCAGCGCTTACTATTCATAAGCAGCAGGAGCTTTGGAGGCTTTCGGTAGATGTATCGCATTGTACGCAATGTGGTTTATGCAAAGATGTTTGTTGTCGTGGAAGTATCGAAGTCATTTCAACTGTAGCTCTTAACGAAATACTTGATCAGAAGTCCCAGGTGCTTGTGGAAAAAAGACAAGAGGAAATCGACACCTTGTTAGAGCCTATAGAAGACCGGATGGCGCGGTTATTGGGGTGCTCGGTTAAAAACTAAGATAAGAATATAAAACGCGGTAGTGAATACCGAAATCAGGAAAAGGATGTGAAATATGCTAAATTTCAGCATGCCGGAATTAGGGGTAGTTTTAGTTATTGCTCTTATTGTATTCGGGCCAGGTAAGCTACCTGAGGCGGGGAAGGCAATAGGTAAAGGGATTAGTGAACTAAGACGGGCAGTAACGAGTGAACCATCTAACGATGTCGTTGTAAAGATTGAAGGGAAGCCAACAGAAAACAAGTCAGGTGAAGTAAAATTATAAGTAATATCTAATGGTTTGAGAAAGATAGCGCTTCATAAGTTTGGATAAACTTATGAAGCGCTTTTGTTTTGTAGTTGAGTAAGAATATTTAATGTAAAAACAGGTGCCTGTGTGATATTAAAATATCCACGTGGCACCTGTGATTTTGAATTTAGCAATAATTATGTTAGTGTGATAGATTAGACTTTAACAATCCAACCTTCAGGTGCTGCCAAATCACCAAATTGAATACCACAAAGCGTATTGTACAATTGGGTGGTAAGGGGGCCAACCTCGGTTTCACTATGGAAGACATGGAAATTATCTTTATATTGGATGCCGCCAATTGGAGTGATAACCGCTGCGGTTCCGCATGCACCCGCTTCCTTAAACTCTTTGAGGTTATCAATTAAAACATCCCGTTCGACTGCTTTTAAACCTAAGTATTCTTTCGCTAGATGCAATAAGGAATATTTCGTAATACTTGGTAAGATGGAAGGTGAATTAGGAGTAATAAATTCATTATCCCAGGTAATGCCGAAGAAATTGGCAGAACCGACTTCTTCGATCTTGGTATGAGTGGCAGGATCAAGGTAGATACAATCACCAAAGCCGCTTTGCTTTGCCAATTTATATGAATATAAGCTTGCCGCATAGTTGCCGCCTACTTTCGATGCGCCTGTTCCATAAGGAGCTGCCCGGTCATAGTCGGAAACGATGAAATTAACCGGTGTCATGCCGCCTTTGAAATAGGGACCGACAGGAATACAAAAAACAGTAAATAAATATTCTGGAGCTGCCCCAACACCAATATTATCGCCTACGCCAATCAACAGTGGCCTAATATACAGTGTGGCACCAGTACCATAAGGTGGGACATAGGCTTCATTGGCGCGCACTACTTGCAAAACAGCATCTACAAATTTTTCCTCGGGAAGTTCTGGCATTAACAGGCGCTCGGCGCTGCGATTCATTCGTTTGGCATTTTCATAAGGGCGGAACAGCTGGATATCTCCGTTTTTGGTTCTGTAGGCTTTTAGGCCTTCGAAGCACTGCTGGCCATAGTGTAATGCAGTTGAAGCTTCACTAATGGAAAGCTTATTGTCAGTTACTAGCTGGCCGTTATCCCACTGGCCATCTTTCCAAGTGGAAATATAACGGAAATCTGTTTTGATATAGTTAAAACCCAAGTTAGCCCAATCAATATTTATCTGTTTGCTCATACTATGTACCATCTCCTAAATAAACTTATTTTTGTACGCTAATGCAGTCGCCCGATGCAATTCTCATTTATAGGGGGTGATGTCAAACAATCCCCCAAAGATTTGTAGTTTGCTAAGCAAAAAACAACAAAGCTCAAGTAATTCATCACCTCCCCAAAATAAAAAAACTCTTGTCCTTCAAGTCAGATAGACTTAAAGGGGCAAGAGATATTCTCGCGGTACCACCCTTTTTACAGATAAAAATATCTGCATCTCATCAGGTCAAACAACCCTAGCAGAATAACGACTGCACTCCTATCGGAGCTGAGGCCGGCGCAGCTTACTTTATAAGTTCAGCATTGCTGTTCAGGAGCGACGTTTGCATTCCCATCGTACCGGTTCACACCAGCCACCGGTTCTCTGAATCGACATAGAGCGCAAGTTCTCCCTCATCACATTTACTATGTTAAGTTAAAGTGTACTTTTATTTAACTATACGCTCATAGTTAGCTTCTGTCAACAGCAAAAAGAATTATTGTTTTGGAAAAAGTGCAATTATTAAAGCATAGAGTAGTAATAAGTGTAATATTGTTAACTGAAGGACCTTGATTGTTGTATTTCTGCGACAAAGGCATGAAATAAGCCTGCTGTCGTACGCTGAGCAAGAGGGAGAAGAAGTTCTGTCGAGTTACTGTACCGGGTTTCATCACCTTCGGTACGAACCCAATCAAAAAAATCAGCGGCGATGCAGGCATTATTGAGGATAAGCGCATTTAGATCCTGGGAGTATATACCGCCAGTAAATGCAGCGAATTTGTCATAATTTGCTTGTACCCATCCTTCATATTGTTTATGACCGTTGAACAGCTTGGCTCTTGCATGATGCGGAACACATAAATCCTGCAGAAGATGTGCAGCTGCTCCTAAGAAAAATGTAGCTTTTTTTAAGTTGAACTGTTTAACAGACTGGCGTGCCAATTGATAATAGGCTTCAAAATTATCAATTGCATGTGTGGAATGCCACAAGCCTTTTCGAGAACAAGGTTCAAAGTAATGATGTACATTCTTCCAGTTCTTATCAGCCCAGTATACACCTAAATTAAGTTCGGTTGTGTATTGGCTAAGAAAGTCTGAAATTTGTCCAAGACCATCATTCTTAATAATAGCAAGGGCTTGGCGGTTGCAAAATTCATGCGTTACTCCTGGTTTGTCAAAAAAGCTTTGCAGGGGAGATACAGCGGCTAACATTAAATGGAGGCAAGCATCTGCAGGCACGGTTTTTAGTGTTTGAATCATAATTCTCTCCTTAGAGATTATTTTTCTAAAACATGCATCTTGCCGATAAATGTATAACTTCATGTTTATTGTAACAAAGTCAAGGTGGGAGGCTGTTAAATCTATGTTATTGTTTAATTAAAAATCATTGTCAGTACGGTGGTAGACGTATATCTGTTGCCGGTGCAATGACGAAGCTACTGTGAATTAACAGTAAAATAATGTAATTTTAATACATTCCTTTATTTACCAGGATAAAATATAAGGGTAATCCAATATATTTATTTTAGGAGGTAAACATGAACCATTACAAATGTTTTTGGAAACGCTCTCTGATGGTAGGTTTGGCGGCAACCTTATTGATGTCAGGAAGTTGTATTGTCGGCAATGGGAATGCTCAGGCAAAAGCCATTCCTCAACTCTTTGATTTTGAAGCGCATCGTGGGGGGCGGGATGCTCGCCCGGAAAACACACTGGTCAGTTTTGCCTATGCAATGGAACTTGGTGTAACTACACTGGAATTGGATATGCAAATGACGAAAGATGGCCGCATTGTTATCAGCCATAATCCATATATGAATCATAATTTAGCCAAAGATGCAAGTGGCAAGTATGTTGAAAACGGTAAGTATGATATTCGCACAATGACTTTGGATCAAATAAAAAAATTTGATGTTGGAACCATGAATTCCGCAGCCGGTGATTATTATGCCGGACATGGAAAAACGCAATTATCGGTGCCAGGAACTCAAATGCCCACTTTGGAAGAAGTATTTGAACTGGCAAATGCCTACGGCAATAATAAAGTATTGTTCAATATTGAGACTAAATCGTATCCAGACCAGGCATTTCCAGAAGCAAAAAACAATCCTGAGCCGGCTGTGTTTGTAGCTAAAGTCTATGAAATTATAAAAAAATATCATATGGAAGATAGAGTTATGCTACAATCTTTTGACTGGCGGACATTAAGAGAAATGAAGAAACTAGATTCCGGTATTACGCTGGTGGCTTTAACCTGTGAACAGCCTTCCTGGGGACCTGACAGTATCTGTCGCCAAGTAGGTAAACCGGGAGCTTCTCCTTGGATGGCAGGTCTTGATATTGATACCTTTAATGGTAGTTATATAAAAGCTGCCAAAGCGATTGGTGCTGATGTGGTGTCTCCTTACTGGGAAGAACTATCAAATGAAATGGTAAGTGAAGCTCATGAGTTAGGGATGAAAGTAGTACCTTGGACAGTGAATAACCCGGTGAAAATGAATATGTTAATTGATATGGGCGTAGATGGGGTTATTACGGATAAGCCCTGGGTGTTGCGTGAACTCCTTATTAAGAGGGGAATATCTGTGGCAGAGCCGACAGTAAACACCAATAGTCCATATCACACCGGTATTAATATTGTTATGGGGGAAACTAAAAAATTAGGTAAAGGCGGAGATTCTGCCGAGTAATTAATTAAATTATAGTTTCATTAAACAAACAACTACTGTCGTCTTGGTAGACAAGAGCAGTAGTTGTTTGTTGCTGTATATAAAGCAGGTGAAAAAGCATGCCGCCGCAAAAAAAATGTTGGCAGGCTTTATGCTTTATTTTTAGTAGGGGAAGGGGTTAACTATTCGTGAACTTTCTGGTTGGTTAACAGCCAGCCGGCCAGCCAGGCCGTAAAAGGGGCAACAAGTACAACGCCAAAACTGCCGACAAGGGTATGGAGAATCTCAGCTGCAATATAGGTCAGGTTCAGTATATTCATTACTGGTGTACCCTGAGCCATAAAGACCATCATAAGGGCAGTAAAAGAACCGGAATACGCTAATAGCAAGGTTGTCGTCATTGTACCGACAACTGCCCGACCAACATTCATGCCTGATGCAATGGCTGAACGGCGGGTAATATCAGGATTTTTGTCGATAAGTTCAGTTACGGCTACTGCTATATCAACTGCCACATCCATCATAGCTCCTGAAGATGCCACAAAAATCCCCGCCAGAAAAATCTTGGTAAGATCAATATGGCTAAAGCCAACATGCAGCAAGGTTTCGGCAAACGGAATAACTGCACCATGTATTTTAAAGAGTTGACCAAATAAAATTGCCAACAAACAGGCGGCAATTGCACCACACATAGTTCCCAGAAAAGAAACTAACCCAGTACGGTTGACTCCCGCCACTAGAAAAGTAACGCACCCGACAACAACGCAAATAACCAAAAGGGAAAGAATAATGGGATCCCAGCCTTTTAGAAACAGCGGCCAAAGTACTTTCCATAAGACCAGGATCGTAAAGATAAAAGAGAGTACGGCTTTAACCCCGGTCCAGCGAGCAAAATAAAAAAGCACAAAGATAAATAGCCCAAACAGGAGAAGTTCGTTATCAAGGCGATAGTGATCAATTAAATTGGCGGCAATAATTCGGCCATTTTCTCCCTTAATAACAACTAAGGCTGTATCACCAGGCTGAAATACCTTATCCATTTCCAGTTTGCCCAGTAAAGTGTTTGTGGCTTCAATTTTTTGACCGGAAAATTCACCACCGACAACTTCCAAGGATACCCCTTGTACGCCGGTTTGAACTACACCGCGCTGATAGACGGTTTGGTTATCAACCGCAATAACTTTGGCTTTACTGCGAATATAATCATCATCTTGTGTCGGAAATCCGGTCGGTAAAAAATATAATATGATACAGAGAACCGCAATTACAAATACAAAAGTTTTATCGATATTCCGGAAAGAGGGCATGACCGGCATCCTTTCTTATATTTTAGGCCAAGCGGAGAGAGCGCTTGGCCTAAAATGTTTATATTGGTTATGGAGCTTAACTAACTACTATTTTACACCCATAATGTTTATGATTTTCTTGGCGATATCGGTATTGTCGTAATATCCTTGGAATAACTCACTGCCGGTACCTTGCGCATATACAGGTATGGCGACACCGGTATGTGCATATGTTGTCCAGCCAATACCGGCTTTTTGATTGAGGATATGAGTGACGGTAACGCTGAAGGGTTCATATGTACCATAGAGTAAATAGCTGTTGGGATCTTTAGTGCGTTTTTTCGGCTCAACCATGCTGGCAGCCAAAGCTGCGTTTAAACGGGTTGTGTCATACTCTGTAAGGTCAGTCAAACCGAACTCGTTTGCAAGAACCGGCAGCCAGTCATTTAAGTTAGCATACTGTGCACCGACAGTTTCACGATAATTTTTTATTTTTTTGTCAAATGCTTCAAAAGAGACATCTTGTTTATTGATTTTACTGAAGAAGGTTTCATATTCGGTACCTGCGAAACCAATTGTCATACCGCCGGTTTCGTGGTCTCCAGTTACTATTATCAAGGTTTCATTAGGATGCTTGGCATAGAATTTAAGAGCTTCATTAATGGCATCATCAAAGGCGAGGACATCACGAACTGTTGTGGCAGCGTCGTTGGCGTGGCAAGACCAGTCAATTTTGCCGCCTTCTACCATCATGAAGAAACCTTTAGAGTTGTCTAACAGCTCAATGCCTTTTTTAGTGAAGTCAGCCAAAGTAACCTGATTAGGATTGCGGTCAATATCATAGGGCATTGCTGATTCGGCAGCAAGCTCCGGAGCAATGGCAAATACTTTGCCATCCTGTTTATTTAGTTTGTTAAAATCTTCTTGGGTATTAACCAGTTTATAACCATTATTTTTTGCGACTTCAAATACGCTTTGTTTATCTTTCTTAGGACCGGTAGGAGCTAAGAGGCCGCCGCCGGCAAAATAATCAAATCCACTGTTAGCCAGTGCAAGACCAATCTCATAATAGTTTTTGCGAGTTGGTTCATGGGCATAAAATGCACCTGGTGTTGCATGGTCAATCGATACATTGGATACAATACCGACTTTCATACCTTTTTCCTTGGCCATTTCTGCCATAGTTTTCAGTTTGACAGTCTTGGTTGCATCCATACCCAGGATGTCATTATTGGTTTTTTGACCGGTGGCCAACGCTGTTCCGGCTGCAGCCGATTCAGTAATAAAGGTATTGTTGGAATGGGTTGTCTGCATGCCTTGATTTTGGAAGGCTGTGAATCCAAGTTTACCTTTATGCATTTTGTCAGTACTTTCAAGAGTGCCTTTGAAAATCTCAGCAGCATTTACTTGTGGCATGCCTAGGCCATCACCAATAAAAAAGAACACATACTTTGGTTGCTTGCCAGTGTAACTGTTGCTAACACCTGCAGTAGCCGTCTGTTGATGCGGGAAAGCAGACATCAGCATAACAGCAATTAATGCAATAATTACTGCAGATAAGCTAAAACGTTTGGCTTTCATACTCATCTTCTTGCCTCCTTAAAATTTGGTTTATACACATGTCCATTATAAGTATATAGTGGATATTTTTGGTTAATTTACTGTTAAGTCTTTGTTAACTAACAGTGGGGGCAAGGATTATTTCCCTGATATATTGCACTAACAGATGCTGCTCGCTAATTTGCAATATAACATTTTGCAAAATCACATAAGTTTTTCAAATTCCCTTCATAAGTTCTTCACAATGACTTGTTACAATAAAGTTAAACCTAAGCAAGGAGGAATATAAAATGAAAAAAGGCTTAATTATAGGTTTGGCCGTTCTTGTTGGTGTGCTGGGAACTTCCTGGGCGTTTGCTGAATCTCAATCGCAAGATATGAAGATGGGCAATATGACCGAAATGCATAAAAAAATGGTAGCACAACATGTAAAAGACGGAGTTCTGACGCCGGAACAAGCTAAAGCCATGGATGAGCATATGGCTAATATGGGGCCAATGATGAACAGTATGATGAGTAATGGCGGCATGATGGGAGATAACGCAAACTGCCACTCAAACCAGCAAAATACAAATTCTGTTCCTCAGCAGTAATGCAAAATAAATAGTCCTCTAAGGAGGACTATTTATTTTGCAAGGTAAACAAGCACGTAATCAAGAAGGTTATACATAGAGACTTAATTCGAATGTTCCCTAGACGTCAAGGGTAGGTTGATAGAGTGCTGAGCAGGTTAACCATTAAATAAACGGGACATGAATAATAGCAGAACTTTGTAAAGCTGATTTCAGAAGTAATGGTAGGGGGGATTAATTGGACAGTAAGCAAACAGATATTATCCGCAGGCGGTATAATCGGACGGCTTTGTTTTATGATTGGATGGATAAGATGATTCCGGCCAAGTTGCGACGAAAAGCTGTTGAACAGGCGTATGGCAAAGTGTTAGAAGTAGGAGTGGGTACTGGCGCCAACCTGGGGTTTTATTTGGCCGGATGTCAGGTCACTGGGATTGATTTTAGCCCAGGAATGCTGCAAAAGGCTGAAAAGAAGTCTCAAGAAGCTAAGGTTCCGGTTACGCTTGTCGAGATGGATGCGCAAAAGATGAGTTTTTGTGATGAGTCTTTCGATACAGTGATTGCAACTTGTGTTTTTTGTTCTGTTCCTGATCCGGTTCAAGGACTAAAGGAAGTAAGACGGGTATGCAAACCAGGCGGGAAAATTATTTTGCTGGAACATGTACGCAGTGAAAATCCGGTTTTAGGATGGTTTATGGATCTTATAAATCCAATAGCTGTACATATGATTGGTTCCAATATTAACAGACAAACAGTTGAAAATGTAAAGCTGGCAGACCTGCATGTTTGTTCAATAGAAGAGTATTCTGGCAAGATAATCAAATTGATTGTGGCTACTCCTGATAGCGCTTTGTGTAATCGCAAAGGAGATTGGATATAATGTAACGAATTGTTGTGAAATACGACACAGGATGATGGTTTTTGCTGTAGATATTATGGGGGAGGAAAAAGCCATGTCACAGAAGTCGGTCTTAATTGTAGATGATGATATAAAGTTGGTAGAGCTGCTTGAACTGTATTTTCAGAAGGATGGGTTTGTGGTATATACAGCCAACGATGGCTTGACTGCCTTAAAAGCAGCCAGAGACAAGAACCCCGATATTTTAGTGCTTGACTTAATGTTGCCTGGAATGGACGGCTGGGATATCTGCAGGACATTGCGGCGGGACAGTGAAGTGCCGATCTTAATGCTTACTGCCCGAGATGAAGAGAGTGATAGACTTGTCGGACTTGAAATTGGAGCAGATGATTATGTGACAAAACCTTTTAGCCCTAAAGAAGTTGTGGCAAGAGTGAAAGCAATATTACGCAGGACAAAAGGGGGAGCAACAAAGCCGGTACAAGTACATATGGGCGATGTTGCTATTAACTTGGAACAATATCAGGTAACCAAAGGGGGGCACCCTGTTGAGCTTACGCCTACCGAGTTTAAAATTCTAGAACTGCTGGCAACTAATCCAGGCAGAGTATTCAGCCGGCTGCAAATTGTAGAACAGACTCAGGGTTATTCTTTTGAAGGCTATGAACGCACCATTGACGCCCATGTTAAAAACCTGCGAAGAAAGATCGAAAATAACTCTAAAGAGCCTGAATTTATCCAAACTGTATATGGAGTGGGCTATAGGATGGCAGGGAATCAGAATGAATAGTATTATTTATCGGATTACAGGCCTTATGTTTCTGGCAGTAGCAATAACTGTTTTTCTGCTAATTTATTTAGCGAATTCGCAAATGACCGATTTATTCCAAGAGTATGTTACTGTTCAGCAGATGGAAGCACATCACAGTATGATGTCTGCGAACATTCAGGCGCAAACAGGTATGATGGGAACAACCGAACAAAATTTTCTAACCTCTGTACACCAATCACTCATTTGGGTTGGCGTGGCTATAGTAGTCATGGGGTTGGCTGCAAGCTATATATTGGCTCTTAGCATTACTACACCACTGCGAAAGTTAAGTGCGGCTGCTTTAGAAATCGAGCGGGGAAACTTTGCTCACAAGGTTTCTGTCAATTCCAAAGATGAGGTTGGAAGTCTTGCTTTAGTTTTTAATCGGATGGCGGAAACGCTTGACAATAACAATAAACTTCGGCAGCAATTTTTGGCTAATATAGCCCATGAGCTGCGGACTCCTCTGGCTGTTATCCAAGGTCATTTGGAGGGAATGATTGACGGCGTTATTGAACCTAGCCAGAAAAAACTTACATCTTTGCATGAAGAGGCCGTTCGTCTATCGCGGCTCATCAAAGACTTAAAAGATTTATCATTGGCAGAGGTGCGGCAATTATCATTAGAACTCAAAGCTGTTGATGTCAATCACATACTTGAGCAGGCAGTATATATGCTGAAGCCGCTTGCCGATGAGAAGGAAATTACGGTTGCACACAACTTCACACAAGGCCTACCAAGCATAATGGCCGATACCGATAAAATTTGCCAGATATTTTATAACCTTATTACCAATGCTATTCGTTACACGCCTGAGTGTGGACAAATAACTGTTTCTACCGAGTTAATCAAAAGTGCTGAACAAGTGGGGATTAAAATAACTGTTGACGATAACGGCCCAGGCATTGCCGAAGAAGATATGCCCTTCATTTTCGATCATTTTTACCGTGCTGATAAATCTCGGGATAGAAAAAGCGGTGGTACAGGGCTTGGCCTTGCAATTGTGAAGCAACTTACAGAGATTCATGGTGGAAAAGTAGAAGTAGATAGCGTAATAGGACAAGGCAGTTCTTTTTGTGTGCTACTGCCAGTAAAAGTTCATAAAAACTTACAATAAAATCATGCGTTTTTCGCGCTGAGTGTATACCGTTATATAGAGATATTATTACTATTTAATGAACCCTAGCTTTGCTGGGGTTCATTGGCATTTGGTGATTATACGTAGCTATAGAATAGATGAGAGAAAGCATTGGAAAAGGACACATGTTAACTGAAACTTCAAATTACAAGGGATTTAAGTACTTGGTAGCGAATAGATAATATGTAAATAATAACAAATTTTAACGGAGGAGATTTAAACATCTAAGTAGCGTAATTCCTGACGAAGTAATGAAGCGGAGGTATGGGTAAAATGAGCAAGCTATTAAAAAAAGGCTTTACAGCAGGTATCATTGTTTTAATTGTGATGTTTGCCGTATCGTCTGTTGTTATGGCGGCAGCAAAAGATGAAGTTCTCTATCAAAAATGCGAAGAACATAAAGCGCCATTACTTACCGATCTTGAGAACTATGTTAACATTGACAGCGGCAGTACTTATGAACCAGGGCTTAAGAAGTTCCAGGGACTGCTTATTGAACGGCTCAAGGAATTGGGAGCCGAAGTTACATACACTGAAGTTAATAAGCCACAGGCAGGCTACAATATCCAGGCCGTATTCCGTGGAATCGGCAAAGGGTCTGCACTGATCTTGGCTCATGCCGATACAGTGTATGCGGCAGGTACTGCGGAAAAACGCCCGTTTAGCACTGATGGTGTGAAGGCTTATGGGCCTGGCGTTTCTGATGAAAAAGGCGGATTGACGCTGGCACTGCATGCACTGGCTATTTTAAAAGAGACTGGTTTTCAGGATTATGAAAAGATCACATTTTTAATCAATCCTGATGAAGAAAAAAGCTCGCTTGAATCCCGGGATGTAATTAAACAAGTGGCCAAAGAACATAAATATGCCTTGTGTGTTGAACCGGGAATCCCTGGCGATTATGTTATGAATTGGCGTAAAGGCATTGGCCGTTTGACCATGCAGGTAACAGGCAGGAATGCGCATGCCGGTATTGAGCCCGAAAAAGGGCGCAATGCTACTGTGGAATTAGCTCATCAAATTGTCCAATTGTCAAAACTGGGTGATCCGGCAAAAATGACAACCGTAAACTGGACATTATTGGATAAAACCAAAACACCGGTTAATGTAATTCCTGATGCTGCCTGGGCTCAGGCAGATGTACGCGTTTTATATCCGGAAGAGTTTGACAGAGTGTTGAATGATGCGCAAAAAATAGCGAAGAAACAGTTGGTGCCTGACACCAAAGTAGAATTTGATTTGTTCCGCGGCAGGCCGCCATTTGCTAAAAATGATAAAACAGAGAAATTAGTGGCTCATCTGCAAGATATTTATAGCAAGGAACTGGGAATGAGTTTAGGCATTCAAGGTTCTGGTGGTGGTTCTGATGCGAACTATGCTGCGATTGTTGGAGCAATAGCTGTAGACGGACTGGGAATTGTCGGCGGAAATGATCATACGCCTGATGAATTTGTAGAAGTAGCAAGTATTACTCCGCGCCTCTACTTATTAACCCGTGTTCTGATGGATATTGGCAGCGGTGCTGATAGCGCGTGGTAAAATAGTAACAAGGCAAAAGTCCCGCATTCCGAAACTAACGGAATGCGGGACTTTTATGTGTAAATGACAGTAAAGAAGTGTATTTTAAGTATAAACAGCAATCAGTGGTATTAGCAGGAGAAAGTTGTCAAAGACAGAAATTAGTAATTGAGATAATAGTACTAAAATAACAGCAATATGGAGGGGATTAGAATGGGGCAAGAACGTGCACTTGTTGTATTAACACCCTATGAATCGAGGCGGCTGATTGCTAAGGCGATTGCTAAATTACCCTTTGTGGAAGAAGCTATCCGCAATAGCTGGATTGTTATTGCGACAGGCAGTTCAACCGGCTATGTCGCGGAAGAATTAATGGGCAGTCAGTTGGTGAAAGAGAATTTTATTTCAGGACATATTACGCTGGGGGAAACCTGGGGTACCCCAAAAAATCCCGATTACATTTTCCCGATTGTATTACATAAAGGACAACGCCAGGACATGCGGGCAGAAGAAGCGTTAAAAGAGTTTGCCGCTGGCGATGTTTTTATAAAAGGGGCCAATGCAGTTGACGCGCAGTTTCAAACCGGTGTTTTTATGGGCAATGATATAGGCGGAACCATTGGTGCAGCATTGGGTACCTTATATGCAAGAGGCTCCTATCTTCTGGTGCCGGTGGGTTTAGAGAAAATGGTTCCCAGTGTTGTGGAAGCTGCTAAACATACTGGTATTAAGAGTTTCAGTCAGCACACCGGAATGCCTGTTGGTATGATGCCAATGGTTAATGCAACTGTTATTACCGAAATCCAGGCATTTGCAAGCTTGTTCAAACTGTCGGCTTATCATATCGGATCAGGCGGAATCGCCGGTTCGGAGGGTGCGGTTGTTTTGGCGCTTGAGGGTGAGGAAGCCAATCTAGAAGAAGCCTTTAGATTGGTTAAGGCTATCAAAGGCGAAAAATCGTTATTACGTCCCAACGGTATTTCGCAACAATAATACATGAATATATGGTAATAACGCGGCATGGTCATTGTGAACAAGCGAGGGCCATGCCGCCAGTCTGCTGAAGAGCGTAGCGAATACGGGGGAGTGATGGGGATGAAGCTTAATCTTGATTGCATACTTTGCAATATACAACAAGTATTAACGGTAACAGATTTACTAAAAGTGGATGCTGTCAATAAAGAAATAATTATGCGCAATGTATTAGACTACTTGCATTCAACTAATTATGAAAGATCTAATCCTGAAGTTATTCGGGGAACATGGGACATTATTACTAATCACGTCAAAGCTAAAGATCCTTACAAGGAAATAAAATGCTATTATAATACAGAATTAAGTAAGCTTGCCGGTAAAATAAGAGCGTTAATTGAGCAGTCACAGGATAAGTTTGGCATGGCATTAAAGATTGCGATTACTGCTAATTTAATCGACTTTGCCGCAAACCATAGTTTTGATGAGGGTATGCTGCTAAACAAAATAACTAACACCAATGTACAGCCCTTGGAAATTGATGATAGTAAGAAATTGTATAAAAAGTTAGAGGCAGCTGGGTCGCTTCTATATTTAGGTGATAACTGTGGTGAAATTGTTGTTGATAAGATTTTTATTGAGTATATAAAAGAATGTTTTCCTGCTATTAAAATTTATTTTGGAGTGCGAGGAGAACCCATTGTCAATGATGTAACTATTGAGGATGCCAGCATGGTACAAATGCAGGAAGTGGCAGAGGTTGTTAGTAATGGTGACAGTTCGCTGGGGACTGTTATACAGAGAACCACCCCTGAATTTTGCGAGGTTTTTTATCAGGCTGATGTTATTATCGCAAAAGGGCAGGGAAATTTTGAAAGTTTGAGTGAAATAGACCGCGGCAATATATTTTTTATGTTTATGGCAAAATGCCAAGCTGTTGCAAGCCTCTTAGATATACCGAAGTTGTCAATTGTATGTGTGGAAAATAAGAAACTCTGCCATAGAGAATAGGAAATGGAGTTAGGGTATGCGCAAGATATTCTTTCTAATGCTGGTTATTGCAGGTATGGTGCTAATGACAGGCTGTACTAACACACAAGGGGTATATATTAATTTCGAACGTTCGCAGCCATTGGTAAAAGCTCAACAAATTAATGATGAAGATCAGCGGCCACTGCGGATTGCTGTTGCAACTGTCATTTCGCCGAATGAAACTATTGAATATTATCGTAATATTGCCCGCTATATTTCCAAACAAATAGGCAGGCCAGCTGTGCTGGTGCAGCGCAAAACCTATGAAGAATTAAATATGCTTATGTCTAATGGTGAAGCAGATATTGCCTTTATGTCTACAGGAGCGTATTGCGCATATCGTGGCCTTACAGAGATAGAACTATTGGCGATGGTTGAGTATGATAACAGCACATTTTATGATATGCAGATAATAGTGCATAAAGACAGTAATTTTAACTCGCTTGATGATTTGCAAGGGAAAAGTTTTGCCTTTACTGATCCGTTAAGCTATTCCGGTCATATGGCAGTTTTGCAGCTATTAAAGGATAAAGATACGCGGCCGGAGAAATATTTTGGCCGGTATATATATACGTACAGCCATGACAAATCCATATGGGCAGTTGCCAATAAAGCAGCTGATGCTGCCAGTATTGACAGTATGATTATCAAATACGGGCTGGCTAATAAAGAACTCCTTGATAAGATAAGAGTTATTAAAACAATGGGACCAAATCCGACAGGGCCGGTGGCTGTTCGTGAGAAGCTGAATAATGAACAAAAAGAACAGTTGCGGCAAGTGTTTTTAAATATGCATAAGGACGCACAAATAATGCCTTCGTTACAGGGATTACTCATTGATTGTTTTGTTGTGCCAGATAGTGATTATTACCGGCCGCTGCAAAAAATCTATGACCAAACAGGAGGCATAATATAATGCGATGGTATAAACGCAGCCTATATGCCAAGGTCAATTTGATTATTGTAGGAACGCTATTATTATCTATTTTTGTACTTATCATGATGATGCGGGACATTACGCATGATTTAACGGAAAACCAGTTGAATTTGCGAGGGTATGAAGTCGGCAATTACATTGCAGCCATGAGTATTAATGATATTTTGCAGGAAAATCATTATGCCATGCTTGAACGTATTAATAAGACAAAAGAAAAGAACCAAGATGTCAGATACATTGTTATTGCAAATTACACCGGACAAATAATTGCACATACCTTTGCTAACGGATTGCCGGAAGGACTGCCTGATATCATTGGGGGCACAAATACAGAAAACTATACGGTCAATAAGTTTAATAGCAATGAGGGCGTTATTTATGACGTGGTTGTGCCTGTGGAAAATGGCAATGTTGGTTTTGTCCGTGTAGGTTTGGCCAGCGGAAAAATGCAGCAAATATTAAATCATACAATAACTGAGTTTTCGTTGATGTCGGTTATGTTGTGCCTAATTGCTGTAATTTTGGCTAGTTGGCAGGTATCTGTTATCATTAGGCCTATTCGCAAGTTATCACAAGCGGCAGAGGAAATAAAAAATAATAACTACGCAGTGCAGACTCAGTGCACAACAGAAGATGAAATTGGGAAATTGAGCCAAACCTTTGATGAAATGGCTGCAACTTTAAAACAAAAAGAAGATGAAAATAACGAGCTTCTTACCGCGCTACAAATAAAAGAATGTAATCGTAATATACTCATCAGTAAGTTATTTACCGCCCAAGAGGACGAACGCAAACGGATTTCCCGCGAATTACACGATGGAGCCGGACAATCGATTACATCGTTATTGGCCTATTTAAAGATTTTATCAACCGAAGTTAAGGGAGAGAGGCAGCTGCTGCTGATCAATTCGGCACGTGATGTTATTTTGGCTGTTTTGAATGAATTGCGGCAAATGGCAGTGGATTTGCGACCGCCAGTATTGGATGATTTGGGATTAGTTGCTGCTATAGAAAAATATTTAAACAGTTTGACTATGTATAATATAAAAATTAACTTTGCAGCCAGTGGCCTACAGATTGGGTTTCCGGATTCAGTAGTTTTAGCATTATACCGAATTTTGCAGGAAGCGATAACTAATATTATTCGCCATGCCAATGCAACTGAAGTGCAAGTTAGTTTAGCTGGAGAGACCGGGCAAGTAAAGCTGTTTATATCAGATAATGGCTGTGGTTTTTCCGATGCGTCGCTTGAGTATGCGAGAAGGCAAAAGCGCCTAGGACTTTATGGGATTCAGGAACGAGTGGAGTTATTGAATGGTATTTTTGACATTCAATCCACGATTGGTCAGGGTACAAAAATTACAATAATTATACCGATAAAGTAGGTGATAGTAATGACCAAAATTATCATAGCTGATGATCATGCTATATTGCGTACCGGTTTAAAGCTAATGCTAAGCTGCGACAGTTCTATAGATGTTGTTGGTGAAGTAAACAGCGGTGAGGAATTACTGACCTTGTTAGAGACTGTTACTGCAGATGTGCTAATACTGGACTTATCATTGCCAGGTATGAACGGGATAGATGTGATTTATGAAATCAAAAATAAGGGGTATTTAATCAACATATTGGTGTTGACGATGCATACCGAAGAGCAGTACATAAAGGCAGTAATGAATGCCGGCGCCTTAGGATATGTCAGCAAAAGTGCTTTTGATACTGAGTTATTAACTGCAGTGCGGACTGTTGCAGAGGGTAAAATATATCTAAATAGTAGTAACGCATTGCTTATGGTAAATACTTTACTGAATGGTAGTGCCAAGGAACCTGATACCTATGCACTGCTAAGCACCAGAGAGCGGGAAGTAATGCGGCTACTGGTGCATGGCTATTCACTGGCCGAAATTGGCAAACTGCTGTGTTTAAGTATAAAAACAATTGATACCCATAAAACACGAATCATGACTAAACTTGGTATTGCTAAAAAAAATGAGTTAGTGCAATATGCATTGAATCATGGAATATTGGTTCAAAAGAACGAGAGTATATAGAAGACAGGGCATCCTCGGGGTGAGAATGCCCTGCCTTTTAATTAGTGAAGGTTATTTCTGTTGTAGAGCGACCGCAAGTTCATGTACGCCGGCGAAAACATAATCAGGGTGGATTTCTGAAAACATTAAATCAGCTTGCTTAGTTTCGCCGCTCAAGACTAATATACCGCATATTGCCGCATTCTCAGCCAGTTTTATATCGGTGTACAGCCGATCGCCAACCATTGCGGTTTCTTCGCGTCGACAGTCGAGTTTTTCTAGTAGTACATCGATGATTTCCTGATAGGGTTTGCCGATAATTTTAGCTTTTTTACCGGTCGAAGCATATATTAATTCCAGCATAGCTCCTACATCAGGAATATAGCCTGAACGTTCAGCGGTCGGACAGTTAATGTCCGGATGAGTGGCAATAAACGGCACACCTTCACGGATAAGATGACAGGCTTCTGTTAGTTTGTCATAATGCAAGGTCTGATCAAAGCCTAGTACTACAAAATCGGGAGATGAACTAGTCAGAGTAAAGCCGTGGGAAACAAACTCTCTTTCTAAATCCGGCGTGCCTAATAAAAAAATACGTGCCTTAGGTTTGCGCGCTTTTATGTATAGCGCGGTAGCTTCGCCTGAGGTTAATATTTGATTTACATTGGCATTTAGACCAAGCTCTTGGAGTTTATTTACATAGCTTTGTTTGTTTTTTGAAGAATTATTAGTCAAAAAGACATATTTACGTCCGCTGATTGCCAGGTAGTCGAGAAACTCTTTTGCACCAGGTAAAAGCTGGTGCCCTAAATAAATAGTTCCATCCATATCTAAGGCAAAGTATTTTAAGTTTTGTAAACTTATAGGATTTTGCATGATATTCTCCTGGACAGTTAGTTTAATCTGACTTTAACAATCAGTAGCTTTAACATTCCAAACCAGGGCAGCTAGCAAAAAGGAAGCGACAGCGGCCCCTACCCAGAAATCACCGGCAAGTGCAAAGTCATATACTTTTTTACCATTTACTATTGTCATGTGTGCATTAATCAAATAGCCGCTGACTATTTCCTGCAAAGCGGCACCAAAATAACTTAGTAAGCCGATCATACCCATTGCTGCACCGGTAGCGCGTTTAGGACAAATATCAACAGCCATTAAACCGCCAAGATAACATACCAATGCGCCCATTGTGAAGCCATATACACACATGCTGAGCATGTCGGTGGTAGCGTTAGCTGGTGCCCATAAGAAAGTAGCAATCGAGGCAGCATATAAAACACCATAAATTAAAGCAGGCAGATTGCGTTTATGATTGAAAAATTTATCAGATACTAAACCACAAGTAAGAGCCCCAAAGATACCGGCAAACTGCATAACACTTAAAACGCCGCTGGCACCAAGGGTCGTATAACCTTTAGCTTCAGTCAGATAAATGATGCCCCAGCTTTCAATAGCATAGCGGGCGATATAGCAGCAGAGACTTGATAAACCGAGAATCCATACTGCCGGGCGTTTAACAACAGACCACTGCAGAGAAGCAACAGATTTTTCTTTGGTTTGTTTTTCCGCTTTAGCGTCTTCCGTATTTTTAAATTCTTCGGCATTCGGCAAGCCATAAGTTTCCGGGCGGTCATGCATGAAGCAATAGATTAAGATGGAGCCAAGCAGACAGAAGACACCAGGCATGATAAAGCCCATTTGCCAGCTATACGCAGTTACAATAGTGGCGGTTGCTACATAGGTAAATGCGGCGCCAAGATTGTGGCTGGTGAACCAAATGCCATAATAAGTTCCGCGCTCTCTATTGGTAAACCATTGATTTAAAGAAACAATACAAGGGCCGGCGCCAAAGGATTGGAACCAACCGTTAATCCCCCATAATACCACTAGTGGCACGAATTGGTTGCAAAAACCCATCAACACAGTTACGATTGAGGATACAAAAAGGCCTAATGCAAAGAATTTCTTGTTGTTCATTCGGTCAGCTAAAAAGCTGTTAATAAATTTACCAAGGCCATAGGTGATAAAAAATACTGAACCCATAAGGCCTAATTGTTGCGCATTCAATATACCGGCAGACATAAGAGGTTTTTTTATAACGGAAAAATTAAGACGTAATACATAAAACAGGGCATAACCTAAAGTAATAGAGGTAAAAACCTGCCAGCGTCTTTTGCTAAATTCTTTAGCAATGACGCTACTGTCGGCCGACATAGGAGGTTTATCTTGGCCGGTTGAAAATACTTTCCAGAACAATTCTAACATTTTTTTTCCTCGCTTTTCTGTAGTTTTTTAGATAACGTGGAGGTTAGTCATGAAGAAGAGGACATCACTAACCTGCTTACGTATTTCTAACAGAAGAATATCCGAAGCTCCTTTCTTCTTAAATATAATAGCGTTTTACATCCGAATAAAATTATCGCACTATTTAATCAATTAAACTATCAGACAAAATCTGAATTCTTGTAGGATATTTAGGCATAAAAAACAAAATTGTCCTAATTTTTCTCCAAATCAATTTTTTCACTGAAAATCGGTCGGGCAAGAAGGATTTCTTCACTACTCAGCGAATAGGAAGATCAAAAGCAATATTGTGGACTGAGAAGAAGAGAAGTCCGAGAATGACCAATTTATGTGCGTGATTTGGTTATTTTCGGGTTTCTCTTCTTTTTTTAGCCTGGCTTTTATTTAATGGTCAATTCAGTAAAGGAAGTGAAAGCATGCTTAATATTGACAAGGCAGACATTGTTATCATTGGCGGCGGTATCACCGGTACAGCAATTGCCCGGGAACTGTCCAAATATGAACTCGATGTTGTGCTCTTTGAAAAGGCTCCTGATATTGGGGTAGGCAGTACTAAGGCTAATAGCGCCATCCTTCATGCAGGATTTGATGCTAAGCCGGGATCGCTTAAAGCAATTATGAATGTTCGTGGCAACAAACTGTATCATGACCTTGAAGAGGAACTGGGACTTGATGTTAAATGGACTGGTTCTTTGGTTGTTGCCGTTAATGATGAAGAGATGGAAACATTAAAGGAATTGCTCGAGCGGGGGCGGACCAATGGTGTGCCCGGTCTGGAGATCATTTCGCGGGAAGAAGTATTGGCCAAAGAACCTAATATTACTCAAACGGTAAAAGGGGCGCTGTGGGCACCTTCTGCCGGTATTTTTCTGCCTTTTGGTGCGGCGCTTGCCTTTGCTGAAAATGCAATTAAAAATGGTGTAAAAGTGGTAACTGACTGTCCGGTAGAGGAAATTGTGACCGAGGGCGGCAAAATTACTGGTGTTCGTACCAAGCATGGTTTTGTGGCGGCTAAGTATGTAATAAATTCAGCCGGTGTGCATGCTGACGAAGTAAGCAGATTAGCCGGGGATGATAGTTTTGTTATCAAACCGCGTAAAGGCGAATATGTTTTTTTTGATAAAAAAGTAAGCAGTATGGTTAAAAATGTGTTATTTCCCACACCTAGTAAAGTTTCCAAAGGCATTTTGGTTGCTCCTACCGTACATGGTAATATTTTTATTGGACCTAATGCTCAGGGTGTTGAAGATAAAGAAGATGTGGCCACTTCCCTTGGCGGCTTAGGTGAGATTATCGCCAAAGCACAGCAACTAATTCCTAATCTGCCTATGGGTGCAGCTATTACTCAATTTAGCGGTCTGCGGGCTGCAGCCGATGGTGACGGCGATTTCGTAATTCGTCCCTCAACAATTACCCAAGGCCTAATTCATGCTGCCGGCATCCAGTCGCCCGGCTTGACTTCAGCGCCTGCTATAGCAGAAGAGACTGGCAATATTTTACGCAGCCAGGGAGTTGAACTAAAACCTAAGGCGAACTTTGATCCGGTAAATCCACGGAAGATCATATTCCGCGAGCTTTCTCATGAAGCACAACAAGAATTGATCGCTAAAAACCCGCTGTATGGCCGGGTAATTTGCCGCTGTGAAACCATTACCGAAGCCGAAATCTTGGAAGCCATTCATGGCCTATGCGGTGCGCGGACAGTCGATGCCGTGAAGCGGCGGACACGGGCCGGCATGGGGCGCTGTCAGGGCGGATTTTGTGGTCCGAGGGTAACCGCGATTTTGGCCCGCGAACTCAATGTTTCAGTGACTGCTGTACGCAAAGATACAGCAGAATCGTATTTGTTTTTTGACAAAATGACTGCAGACAGCAAGGAGGCGTTACAATGAGTGATCTCAATTATGATATTGCAATTATCGGCGGTGGTCCTGCCGGTCTGGCTGCAGCCCATAGTGCTTGTCAATCAGGTGCCAAACGTGTGCTCATTATTGAACGCGACCGCGAACTAGGCGGTATTTTGCAGCAATGTATTCATAATGGTTTTGGGTTGCACAAATTTCAGGAAGAACTAACTGGCCCTGGGTATGCCAGTCGATATATCAAACTTGTTAAACAGGATGCTGAAGTTGAGATAATGCTGGATACCATGGTGCTAGAAGTAACTGACGACAAGACCATCTGGGCAGTTAACCCGCAAAAAGGGTTTATGCAAATTACGCCCAAGGCGGTAATCTTTACTATGGGCTGCCGGGAAAGAACCCGGGGAGCCATTCGTATTCCGGGATTTCGTCCTGCCGGCGTGTTCACTGCCGGTGCCGCTCAGCGCATGGTAAATATGGAAGGCTATCTGCCAGGTAAGAAAATTGTTATTTTGGGATCAGGGGATATTGGCTTAATCATGGCCAGGAGAATGTCGCTGGAGGGTGCCAAGGTACAGGGAGTACTAGAAATCATGCCTTACTCTAACGGCCTTACCCGAAATATTGTCCAGTGTTTAGAAGACTATGATATTCCTCTGCATCTTTCGCATACAATTACCAAGATTCATGGCACTGAGCGGGTAACCGGGGTTACTTGTGCTGCCGTCGACGAAAAAATGCAGCCTATTCCCGGAACCGAGTTTGATATAGAATGCGACTGTCTGCTGTTGTCGGTCGGACTTATTCCTGAAAATGAACTGTCACAAGCGGCAGGAGTCACGCTTGACAACATAACCGGCGGTCCAGTCGTCGATCAGCAGCGTCAGACCTCGCTATCTGGCTTCTTCGCTGCCGGCAACGTAGTTCATGTACACGACTTAGTTGATTTCGTATCAGAAGAAGGCGAAATTGCTGGTAAATATGCCGCTCAGTTTGCTGCCGGAACGCTTGAGGCGCCTGTTCGCACTATTGCCGTAGCCGCAGGAGACGGAATCCGCACAGTAGTGCCACAGAAGATTGCTTTACCGGACAATCCGACAGAAGCGGTCCGTTTATTTATGCGGGTTGCCAAACCTGACAAAAAAGTAACCATCAGTGTAACCAGTAATGATCAAACTCTTGTTGAACGCCGTTTTCCGGTAGCTAAACCCAGCGAAATGATTGTGGTGGAAGTGCCTGCTGCTAAGCTTCTTAATGCCGGTGAACAACTTGCTGTTTCTCTACAATCCAAACAAGGCGGTGAAGCATAAAATGGCACAGTGTGTAAAAAAAATCAACTGTATTGTCTGCCCACTAAGTTGTGTGGGGGAAGTAACGTTAGAAGACGGTAAAATCAAAGAAATAACAGGCTTTACCTGTGATCGTGGCAACAAGTACGGAGAAGAAGAAGTGACACTTCCCAAACGTACCCTTACCACCACTGTGAAAGTCGATGGCGGCGAATTGCCGTTATTGCCTGTTGTTTCCAAGGCGCCGCTGCCTAAGGACAAAGTTATGGATTGTGCCCGGTACTTATCTACGGTTAGTGTAAAAGCCCCTGTGGCCGAAGGTGATATTGTATGCAGCAATATCTTAGGGCTCGGTGTGGATATTGTTGCCACGCGCGATTTAGGAGTATTCTCCGCAAATTAAGTCTAAGTAGTTTGTTAAAATATAATAAAATAAGCGCCGGCTAAGATAGAGAAAATCTATCTTAGCCGGCGCTTGCTGTTTTTTGCATGTGTTGTTAGGGCTAACGCAGCTATTGCCGTGTAATAATCCGGACAAGGCGTTCATAAAAGAAATATTCCCAAACCCACTTTGTAAATACCACAAATCGGTTACGGAAATCAACTAAACGCAAAATATGTACAAACAGCCACATTGTCCAGGCAAGAAAACCGGACAATTTTAAGCTGCCCATATTGACCACTGCGGCGTTACGGCCGATTGTTGCCATGCTGCCTACATCTTTATAGGTGAATTTATGTAAATCCTTTTGCGACAAAAGATTTGCTATATTTTCACACGCAGTTTCAGCTTGCTGGATGGCTACAGGGGCTATCATCGGCAGCGGGCGTGAATCCTGCTGGAAATGAACAGCATCGCCAATTGCAAAAACCTCTGGATGATCAGGGAGCTGCAAATACTCATTAACGATAATCCGGCCGGCAGAATCATGATTGCCTGTAAGGGTGGCTGCCAGTGAAGCGGCTTTGATGCCAGCTGCCCAAATTACTGTGTGTGTGGGAATGATTTCGCCGCTTTTCAAAGTAAGGCGCTGACCGTCATAATCTGTAACCTGCACACAAAGACGCACTTCAACATGCTTGCGAATGAGTTTTTCGATAGTGGCTTCCTGCAGTTCTTCAGGCATGGCGGCAAGTACTTTATCAGAGGCTTCTACCAGCACAATGCGTACTTCTTTAAAATTAAGAGTAGGGTATTCTTTAGCCATAACAAGATAAATCAATTCTGATAATGCACCGGCAGACTCAACGCCGGTCGGGCCGCCGCCGACGACAATAAAGGTCAGTAATGAGTGCCGTTTGACAGAATCTTTCTCGTAAGAGGCTAATTCAAATTTATGCAGTATGTGATTGCGGAGAGTTACCGCTTCATCAAGTGTTTTTAGCCCAAAACTGTTTTTTTCAATCGAGTCCATTCCGAAAAAATTAGTTGTTCCGCCAGGCGCTATTATCAGGTAATCATAGCTGATTTCATTATTATCGACCAAAAGTGTTTTTGCGGCAAAGTCGATATTAGTTACCTCACCCATACGGAAGAGTATATTTTTTTGTTTTTTTATCATTGCTCTTATCGGATAAGCAATGTCGTCAATTGATAGGGTGGCTGTTGAAACCTGATATAATAACGGCTGAAATAAGTGATAATTATGTCTATCAATAAGTGTAACCTGAACGTTTAATTTACTGAGTTTGCGGGCGGCCCGAATGCCGCCGAACCCTGCACCAATGACAACAATATGGGGTTGATGCTGTTCTTTCATAGAACGGCTCCTTTCTGTGCGTAGATACTATCACTAAATTATTGCAAGCAAATTAAGTGCAATAAGAAATAATTAATCACTATTATTATATAATATACAGTAATTAAAAACTATAATTAATAACGCATCCTGTCGAAATAAATCCTAATCTTGGTAGTTTTCTGTCGAAGATTTCCATTTATATAAAATTTATAGTAAAATATTAGAAATATTCTGTCTTAAGAGTGGGTACTTATGGATATTAGAATTGTAGTAGATAATATTGGCAAAAGCTTTGGCGAAAAACGATTGTTCTCTAATGTTTTTGCCGAGATTGCCGGTGGGCAGTGTTTGACGGTAACAGGGTGTAATGGTTCTGGTAAATCTACACTTCTCAAAATAATTGCGGGGTTGGTTCGGCCGACAGCCGGTCAGGTTAAGCTAATCTTAGATAATAGGCTGTGTCCAAAAGAGCGAATTTATTATATGGGGCTTGTGGCACCGGAAGTTTCGATGTACTTGGCACTTACCGGAATTGAAAACATTATTTTTTGGACAAAGATGCGGGGAATATCTTGCTCTAAGGTAGAAGCAGAGAATTTTTGCCGTCAGATGGGATTAGGCAAATCTGGTTGTGATCTGGTTGCCACCTATTCCACAGGCATGAGGCAGCGGTTGAAACTAGCGGTTATTAAGGCTATTAATCCGCCAATATGGCTGTTGGATGAGCCTTCTTCCAATTTGGACGAGGGCGGAAAAGAGCTTGTAAAAGAGCTGATTTTTGCGGCAGTCGCTCAGAAGGCCGCTGTTATGCTCGCTACTAATGAGAGTGAGGAGGTAATGTATGGCAAGAGTACCATTACTCTCTAGCAATGCGGTATGGGCGGTTTTTACTAAAGAGGCAGTTTGTGAAAGCAGGACAAAATATGCGGTTGGCGCGCTGGTTATGTTTGCATTAACGGCGTTGTCAAGTGTTAGTTTGGCGATTGCCGGAGTGAGTTTGGCACCAGAATTAGCCGCTGCGCTGCTTTGGATTGTATTGTTTTTTTGTGCTATGGCCGGTTTGGCGCGGGTTTTTGTGCAAGAGCAAGAAGCGGGTACCTTATTGGGGCTGCGCTTATATGCTACAGGGCAGGCTGTATTTTGGGGAAAGCTGCTTTTTAACCTGGTTCTCTTATTGGGGCTGACTGGTATTGTGGCGCCATTGTTTACGGTTTTCTTTGGTATTGAGATTTGGTATTGGCTGCCTTTTGTTATAGTTTTGCTGCTTGGCTGTGTGGGGATGGCGGCGGTTGCTACCTTGACTGCCGCTATGGTCATGTATGCACAAGGCAAGCATGCTATTTTTACCGTACTTACTTTTCCGGTGTTGTTGCCGCAATTTTTAAGTGCCATAAACTTGACAGCCAAGATACTGTCAGAAGATATGCCTGAACTGAGTGAACTTATGTTTATGGCTGGTTATGACGCTGCCGTTGTTGCTGCCGGGATACTCTTGTTTGACTACCTTTGGCAGGAATAGGAGGAGGTGTGAAATGAGAAAAGCCGCATCATTACTAACAATATGGTTAGCCGGAGTGATTTTGGCTGTAGTGTATCTAATTCCGCCGGCAGAGGGGCTAGGATACTTTGTCCGAATTGCCTTTTTCCATATTCCGGTTGCCTGGGTATCGGTATTAGCCTTTTTGGTTTCAGCCGCTGCTGCTGGACTGCATCTAAGAACCAGAGAATATAAATATGATTGTATGAGTGCTTGTTCGGCTCAGTTAGGAGTCTGTTTCTGTTTGTTGGCGACAATTAGCGGCGCTGTGTTTGCTAAGTTGACCTGGGGTGCTTATTGGAATTGGGATCCCCGTCAGACCACAGTTTTTGTTTTGCTGTTAATTTACGGGGCGTATCTGGCACTCAGATCAGCGATTGAAGATGAGGAGCGGCGTGCGGCGATAAGTGCTGTGTACGCGTTATTATCTTTTTTGACAGTGCCTTTTTTGGTGTTTATTATTCCGCGTATGTACTTTTCTCTTCATCCGGAACCGGTGCTTAATAGTGCCGGTAAGGTAGCTATGGAGCCAGTTATGCTGTATGTGCTGCTGGCTGCTGTAGGTGGAGTTACTGCCCTTTACTGCTTACTCTTAAGTCAAAGTGTTGCGAAAGCAGGCGAGCGACCAGAAAAGGAGCTGTCAATATGAAAAAATACCGGCTGATTTGTCTGCTTGTCATTGCCGGCTTTATTGCTTATAGCGTTTTTGTGTTTCAAAGCTCAGTTACGCCCTATGTTACCTTTGACCAGGCAAAAGCTCTGAAAAGCACTGTTCAGGTTAAAGGGACCTTGGCAGCTGCTGAAATAGCACCGGCCGGGGATGGGAAATTTATTGAATTCATGTTGCGGGATGAAGCCGGTGAAGAAGCAGCTGTAGTGTACCGGGGCGTCAAACCGGAAGGGTTGGAACAAGCAACAGGTATAGTGGCAATTGGCAAATATAGCAATGGTCAATTTTTGGCAGATAAATTACTGGTGAAATGTCCGTCTAAATACCAAGGGAGCGTGAATAAATGATTGGCTATGGTGCAGTGGGACTGGCCCTAATTGTTACTATGTTTTCGGCAATCTGTTTCTTTATGTTGGCCAACCGTAAGCAAACTACAAGCCAAAACCTAGCAAGCAAGGCGCAGCTGTTGTACTGGTTATCAACAGGACTGATTGGGGTGGCTGCGTTATATCTTTTGTACATCTTGTTAGGCAACCGGTTTGACTATGCCTATGTATTTGGCTATTCATCAAGAGATCTGCCGCTGGCATATAAGGTGTCAGCTTTTTGGGCCGGGCAGGAAGGTTCATTTATGCTATGGCTGGTGTTTCATGCCGCTTTTGGTCTGCGGCTCTTGCGAAAACAAGGTGCGGCTTTTGGGGCTATGGCTGTTTATAGTCTTATTCAGACGGTGCTCTTAGGGCTGCTGCTTGTTAAAAGCCCATTTATGATGCTTGCCGAACCGCGTATAGACGGTGCCGGTCTTAATCCCTTACTGCAAGATCCCTGGATGGTCATTCATCCGCCGCTGCTTTTTTTAGGCTATGCCGCATTAGCTGTGCCGTTTTCCCTGGGGATGGGAAGTATGCTGCAGGAATGTCATGCGGAGTGGTTGGCTGTGGCAACTGCCTGGACACTATTCGCACTGGCAAATTTAGGAGCAGGAATGTTTATCGGCGGTTTCTGGGCCTATAAGGTGTTGGGCTGGGGCGGCTACTGGGCCTGGGATCCGGTTGAGAATTCATCACTGGTGCCATGGTTGGCTGCCTGTGCCCTGCTTCATATGTTGGTTTTGACTAAAGTGCGAGTAGGAGCAATTAAATATACATATATAGGCGTGATTGCTAGTTTCATCCTGGTGCTTTACGGTACTTTTCTTACGCGTAGCGGTGTTTTGAGCGATTTTTCCACACACTCATTCGCTGATGAGGGTATTGGTGGGTTTCTAGGGCTGACAGTGCTGGCAACTGCCTTTGTTACGAGTGTTTTCTGTATTGTTAAATGGCCGACAATGCCCGCAGGGGATTTATATTCAAAACTAACCAGCAGGGAATTTGTACTTGCACTTACCGCCCTTATTATGGGATTTTTAGGAATGCTGGTGTTTGTTGGTATGTCGACCCCGCTTGTTACTATGGCTTTCGGCAGTCCCCAAAGCGTAAGTGCTGTCTTTTATAATAATGCCACCTTACCGCTGGCGGCAGCTATTGGGGCAGCGCTTTTGGCCGGACCATGGCTAAGGTGGGGAAAGGGAGCTTACGGTGGGTTCAGGCACTATTGGTGGCTTGGACTGTTTATGGCTGGAGGATTGTTCATAGCTGTCCGGCTGACGTTGCAGCAACCGCTTTTTATTGTTGTTCTTGCGCTTGCGCCGGCGGCTGCGGCTGCCAATGTTTATTCGGCCTACGTGAAACGTATGTCCTGGGCGGCTGCCGCCAGTCATATTGGCGTTGCTGTTATGATTGCTGGTATTATTGCTTCAGGTGCTGCCGGTCATTCAACAATGGTGACGTTTGTCCAGGGACAGTCGCGGGAGATTTTCGGACAACGGGTTGAGTACGCCGGAACTGAGACAGACCAAACAGGAAAAGCTATTTATACCACCTTTTATGCCGGTTCTGACAAGCTGGTTGTTCAGGCGTTGACCAAACTCAACAAAGAAGGCATGCCGGCTGCCAGAGAACCGGGAATCTATCGCAGTGCGTTTGCCGATATATATATTGCACCTATAGCTAAAGAAGAAGAGGATTTAGGGACTGAACTGACACTAAACAAAGGACAGCTATTATCCCAAAGTGGCGTGACGTTAAATTTTATCAAATTTGCTATGAGTGGGATGGAGGGTAACTCGGCGGTTCGGGTGCAAGTCATAATTGAGGTGACCGCAGATGGTCAAACGCAACAAGTGAAGCCGGAACTTGTAAGCAAAAATGGCCAGATTATTGGATCGACAGTTACTGCCTTAAAACGGTATCAGGTGCACATAACTGGCCTCAAACCGGGAGAAGGACAGGTTATTATCGAGTTTAAAGACAATAACGCAATTGGTGCTGATGGGGTGGCAAAGTTAGAGGCTGAGGTCAGCACTAAGCCGCTGATTAACCTGGTGTGGTTGGGTGCTGTTCTAATCACAGCAGGGACTGGCTGGTCGGGAGTAAAGCAGCTAATCAGTCAACGTCAGATTTTACAAAGGGGTCACTGTCCTGCTGCCAGGACTGCTAGTAGAACCCGCTAAAAGATTATGGGGTTGAAGCAAACTAATTTTGCTTCAACCCCTTATCGTTTTGGCGTAAGCCATGTATAAACTGTTCCGGAAAAGGAAATCTAATAGTGCAACTAGTAGTATGAATTTGCAATTACAATCAGGAGATGGCAGCTTGAACTGGGCAAAATACTTAGAAAAAAACAGTATTAAACTGATGCTGATAGGGGCACTGGCCGCGCTTGGTGGTTTAGCTATTGCGGGTGGCGGTATAGCCTATGCAGATAAGCCTTCATTTTGCAGCAGCTGTCATTCTATGCAGTATGTTGCGGCTACTTGGCAAGAATCTAATCACCGTCAGTTTAGCTGTGGGGAATGTCACTTGCCTCAGGAGAACATTATTGAAAAGCTAATGGTAAAAAACCAAACTGGCATGCATGACACCTACCATGAACTTTTGCGAGACTATCCTGACACGATTAGAGTGAGTGCTAAAGGCAGGGGTATTATTGACCACAACTGTTTGCGGTGCCATGCTTACACTGTTGCCAAAACCCCTATGTCAGCAGGCGGGCAATCCTGTACAAAATGCCACCGGGGTATGATACATAACCAGATTGGTATTAAGGAGGGCGTTCCTGTTGAATAGAACGCAAAAGTTGTTGATTGCGTTAATAGCACTTATTGCTGTGTTTACTGGTGGGATTATCAGCCGGGTTTGGCTTTTTAAACCACAGTCAACTATTAAACTGGTCAAGCTTTCTGCTGGTGAATATGATACAGAAGTCTGGGGTAAAAATTATCCTTTGCAGTATGCCGGTTACAAAAAGAATTTAGAAATGGCATCGTCGCCAACCGGCTATGGTGGGAGTGTCAAGGCGCAAAAGGCTGAAATGCAGCCGGAATTATATACGAATTTTAAAGGTAATGCATTTAGTAAGGACTATACGGAAGACCGGGGCCATCCTTATGCTATGGAGGATTTGCGTGAATCAAAACGGATAGGGCCGGCTGCTAAAGGAGCTTGTATTACCTGTAAGACCCCCTATGTTGAACAATTTTATAATGAGACAGGCTGGGGATATGCTAATAAACCGCTTACGGAATTAATGGATAGAGCTAAACATCCGGTCAATTGTGCCAATTGCCATGATCCTGAAACCATGGGACTTAGGGTTATTAATCCGGCTTTTAGGGAAGCAATGCAGAAACGAGGTATTGATGTAAGTAAAGCCAGTCGGGAGGAAATGCGCAGTTATGTTTGCGCCCAATGTCACTCGGAATACTATTTTGAACCAACAACATATAAAGTTGTTTTCCCCTGGGACAAAGGCTTGACGCCACAGCAGATGTATGAATATTATTCAGGAAAACCAAACGGTTTTACCCAGGATTTCATCCACACCGATTCGCAGGTGCCGGTTTTAAAAGCGCAACACCCGGATTATGAAGAATGGCAAAATGGTGTTCATGGTCAATTTGGTGTTTCCTGTGCCGATTGTCACATGCCATATATGCGAAAAAATGGGCAAAAATTTACTGCGCACTGGATAACAAGCCCGCTAAAAACTATCGGGGAATCTTGTTCGCCCTGCCATACACAGGGAAAAGAATTATTATTCAGTCAGGTAAAAGCTGTTCAGGATAATGTCTGGCAGCTTCAGCATACAGCCGGGCAAACAGTTGCCAGGGCGCATACTGCTATTCAACAGGCAGGTGCGAAACCGGCTGTCAACCAGGTTGAACTGACTAAAGCACGCGACTTGCTGCGGCAGGCGCAGTGGTACTGGGACTATGTTGCTGCAGCCAATAGTATGGGGTTTCATAATTCGGTACAGGAACTAAATACCCTGGGGCAGGCTATTGATCTGTCTCATCAGGCTATTGATGCTGCCAATAAAGCAGCAGGTACCAACACTTTGTAAAATAAAATACTAAACACAACGGGATTGCAATGTTATGGCCTATGATAACATTGCAATCCCGTCTGCTTTTAATTCACATATTTATTAGCAGTCAACTTAATAATCGGAATCCTCTAATATGTTCTGTTATTGCCGTAGGCATACAACCGGGAAAGCAGAAGTGAGTTCAAATTGTATTTTTTACCAAGGATATTTACCCTTGCAGCTATAGGGTAAAAACTTACCATTGAAGGTGATTATAACACGATCGCCTTTAGGATCTTCGACCCGGTCGACATCAACAGAGAAATCAATAGCACTCATAATACCATTGCCATCACCAAACTTCTCATGGATTATTGCTTTTATTGCTGGGCCGTATGTATCAAAGACTTCATGCAGGCGATAGAGAATAGGATCTACATTTCCCTTATAGGGATGTTCTTCTAGTGCTCTAACTTCATTGATGGATAATCCCAGAATATCTGCTAGTTTTTCGATGTATAATACAGGAACATATTGTTGTCCTTTAAATGCACTGGCAAGCCAGACTTTGTTGACCTCCAGCTTTTCGGCTATTTCCTCATAGTCAAGATTTTTTTCTAATCTTGCAGTTTCTAATACTGCTAGGGCCTTTTGGCGATGGTTCCACAGATAATCACGGTTATTGACTGGCGTGGCGGACATAATACAAACCTCCTAAGTTTTTTTGTTGGTGTATAACTATGCTTATATTACAACCAACATGCTAAAAAGAGCATCAATTCATTAAAATAAACTCACGCCCATTACTTTTGAGCAGCACGTAATGGGTGTGTTTTTTTATTCTAGTTATTTCAACAATAAATCTAAGAGATCGTTCTTGGAGTCGGCAAAGTATAAAACTTCAAGCCAGTGGCAATAATGCTTGTGTAGGTAAGAAACTTGGGAGGTAATAGCGTGATTGTCAATAAAGTTGAAATATGTGGTGTAAATACAGCAAAGCTCCCGGTACTTTCTGCCACTAAAATGCGGGAACTGTTTGAGGTAATGCAGGCTGGAGAAAAATCAGCCCGGGAGCAATTAATTTATAGTAATCTTCGGCTGGTACTAAGTGTAATTCAGCGCTTTAACAATCGCGGTGAATATGTTGATGACTTGTTTCAGGTTGGCTGTATTGGTTTAATGAAAGCCATTGATAACTTCGACTTGTCGCAGAATGTAAAGTTTTCTACTTATGCAGTACCTATGATTATCGGGGAAATCCGGCGCTACTTAAGGGACAATAATCCGATTAGGGTAAGCCGTTCCATGCGTGATATTGCCTACAAGGCATTACAGGTACGCGATTCGTTAGTCAGCCGATTTTCGCGTGAGCCATCAATTAATGAAATTGCGAATGAACTTAAGGTACCAAGAGAGGAAATCATATTTGCGTTAGATGCAATTCAAGAGCCAATATCCTTGTTTGAGCCGATTTACCATGATGGCGGTGATCCGATTTTTGTGATGGATCAGATCAGCGACGATAAAAATTTGGATTTAAGTTGGCTGGAAGGTGTGGCGATTAAAGAAGCTCTGCGAAAATTGAGCGAGCGCGAGAAGCATATACTTTCTCTCAGATTTTTTGAAGGAAAAACACAGATGGAAGTCGCTGAAGAAATTGGTATTTCGCAGGCGCAAGTGTCACGCTTGGAAAAAGCAGCATTAGGGCATATGCGAAAATATATATAGAAAAAGTATAACTGTAGCTTGGTTTGCTTGGGAGGCATTGAAATGGAGAAAAAATTTACTTTATGGAGTAAGCGGATGCTGGCAATAGCAATAGTGCTATTTATTGCCGGCGGTTGGGGTTTGCTATTTTATCAAGAAAAGCAGGGTACGCCGATAACATCTGACCGAAGTAATTATGTCAGACTACACATTTTGGCTAATAGCGATAGCGTGCAAGATCAGAAGGTTAAACTGAAGGTTCGCGATGCAGTCATTGCTTATCTAACTCCACATGTTAAAGATGTGGCTGATGCTCAGGAAGCAAAAAAAATCATATTTAGCCATCAGGAGGAAATTGTTTTGGTGGCCCAAAACTGTCTGGCCGATAACGGTTTTGATTACCCGGTAGATATTCAGATAGGCAGCTTTGCATTCCCGGTACGTTCCTACGGTGATTTGGTGCTGCCGGCGGGAGAATATCAAGCCGTGCGCATTCTCCTCGGGAACGCTGCCGGACAAAACTGGTGGTGTGTATTGTTTCCACCACTGTGCTTTATTGAAGGCACAAATGTTTTGGCAAGTCCGAGTAAAGCCACTCAACAACCAGAGAATAATCCTCCTCTGGAATTTCGCTGGAAATTGGCCGAGATTTTTTTAAAGTAATAAATATTTTAAATCATTTATCACGTTTATCCCTTGTCCTTCATATAATTATTGTAGAATCTTGCAGCTACATATTGGTGAAGCGTATTAAGCGAGGAGGGGGATAGATGTTAAAGACCAGCGACTTAAAGCTTAAAGAGGTTATTAATGTAATTGACGGCAAGCGCATGGGTACTATCACTGATATAGAAATTGATGTTGAGAGCGGCAGGCTTACCGCCATTGTTGTTCCAGGCTTGGGAAAATTTTTGGGGCTCTTTGGGCGTAATGAAGATGTCGTAATTCCCTGGGATAAAATTAATAAAATCGGTATGGATGTAATCTTAGTCGAAACAGGCAGCTTTGGTGAAGTAAAGCGTGAGTAATAAAAAACTCTAACCACTGAGTGGTTAGAGTTTTTTATTACATAAATTTCACCAAAGAAGAAGGAAAAAACACAAGATGTGGAGTATATTATATATATGAGACACAATATCTAGTATTGTGTGCGATGGCCTATATATATTATAACATACTCACCGGAGTAATCAAGGAGTGGGTGAATTTGCGTTGTCCATTTTGTGGAGTACCCGACAGCAAGGTTATTGATTCAAGAGCAACTGATGAAGGTAATTCTATCCGGCGACGAAGGGAGTGTTCTGTTTGTGCTCGTCGCTTTACTACCTATGAAGTAGTGGAAGAAATACCATTAATGGTTATAAAAAAAGACGGGCGCCGTGAGATGTATGAGCGTAGTAAGTTGCTGGGTGGTCTGTTGAAAGCCTGTGAAAAGCGGCCAGTGCCTATTCAGGTAATTGAAACAGCGGTCAATAAAGTCGAGAAAGATATCCATAATAGCGCAGAACGGGAAATATCCACTCGGCAAATAGGCGAGTCGGTAATGCAGCATTTAAAAGAAATTGATCAAGTTGCTTATGTACGGTTTGCTTCCGTATATCGGCAATTTGCTGATATTAACAATTTTATGCAAGAACTTGAGTTGCTCATGAAAACGCAGCATAAATGAGACTTGATTCAGTGAGGTTTTAATCCCGCCTGAATCGTAGTCGAATTATCCAGGGACTTAGCCGTTCTTTACTCCCGCCGACAGAGGGCGGGAGTATTAGAACGGGTTAGTCATCGGGTAAAGATTAAACAACATGGGGGAAAAAGCAATGTTTGTAAAAATTAGAAAACGTGATGGTCGTGAAGACAATTTTGATGAAAGCAAAATAACTGAAGCCATATATAAAGCGGCCAAGGCGGTCGGTGGGGCAGATCGAGAATTGGCACTGGAATTGACGCTTAATGTGCTGAAGTTTTTAAAACAACAGAATAATGGCGGAGTTTTTAGCGTAGAGGACGTCCAGGATGCCGTTGAAAAAGTATTGATTGAAACAGGACATGCTAAAACTGCAAAAGCTTATATTTTATATCGGGACAAGCGTAACCGGATGCGGGATGCTAAATCCGACCTAATGGACGCAGTTGGCGAAATTTTGATAGAAACCAGCCGCGAAAATGCCAATGTCTCCAATTCGCCATCTGCTAAGATGCTGCAAATTGCCAGTGCTGCCAGTAAAGCCTATTATTTAAACCGGCTTATCCCTGAAAAAATTGCGCAAGCTCATGTTAAAGGCGATTATCATATTCATGATTTGGATTTTTATGGAAAGACATTGACTTGTGTGCAAATCCCCCTAGGAAAACTACTTGAGAGCGGATTTAATAATGGACACGGTCATATCCGTTCGCCCAAGCGCCCGGCGTCAGCTACTGCGCTGGCGGCCATTATCTTGCAGAGCTCACAAAATGACATGCATGGCGGGCAGTCGTTTGCCTTTTTTGATCGTGATATGGCGGCTTTTATGGAAAAAGCCAGTGATGAAGAAGTATATCAGGCTATGGAAGCCTTGATTTATAACTTAAATAGTATGCATTCCCGTGCAGGTGCTCAAGTGCCTTTTTCCAGTCTTAATATTGGTACAGATACTTCGCCGGCTGGTCGCGCGGTGATTAAAAATGTATTGTTGGCGTATGAAAAAGGCTTAGGCCGGGGTGAGAACCCTATTTTCCCCAATATTATTTTCCGCCTGCAAGAAGGTGTTAATTTTAATCCTAATGATCCTAACTATGATTTGTTTAAATTGGCGATCCGTGTTGCTGCTCAGCGCCTTAATCCTACTTTTAGTTTTATGGATTCGTCCTTTAATAAAGAATATGGCGACCAAGTGGGCTATATGGGCTGCCGCACCAGAGTAATGTCTAACCGGTGCGGTCCGGAAGTGACTGACGGACGTGGAAATTTAAGTTTTACAACCATTAATCTGCCGCGCTTAGCAATTAAGGCCGAACGTAATTTCATGAAGTTTTATGAAAGCCTCGCGGAATTGATCGATTTAACCTGCGAGCAGCTCTATCATCGTTATCAAGTACAGGCTAAATTAAAGGTGCGTGATATGCCTTTCTTAATGGGACAAGGCCTGTATATAGATTCAGATAAGTTAAAGCCTAATGATTATATTGAAGACATCATTAAACATGGTACGCTTTCGGTTGGCTTTATCGGTTTGGCGGAAACACTGACTGCTTTAACTGGTTGTCACCATGGTGAAAATGAAGAATCCCAGATCATGGGGGAAGAAATTATTGCTTTTATGCGGGATAAACTGGATCGTGCGGCCGAACATTACGATTTGAACTACACGCTGCTCGCAACACCGGCAGAAGGTCTATCAGGTCGATTCGTGAAAATGGATCGGCGGGAGTACGGTCTTATTCCTGGGGTTACAGATAAGGACTATTACACCAATTCTTTCCATGTACCTGTTGGGTATCCAATAAGCGTGTTTGACAAAATTCGCATTGAAGGCGTATATCATAAATATACCAATGCCGGCCATATCAGCTATGTTGAGTTTGGGGGGCCTCCGGTTAATAATCTAGGGGCGATGGAAGAGATTCTCCGATATATGCGTAAATGTGATTTTGGCTATGCTGGGTTTAACTATCCGGTTGATTTCTGTGAAGGTTGTGGACATCTGGGGGTAGTTGATACCGATGAGTGTCCTTCCTGCGGTACTACTACCATTCGGCGTGTTCGCCGTATTACTGGTTATTTAAGCACGGTTGACCGCTTTAATGACGCTAAATTAAATGAACTAAACCAACGTGTGCGCCACGTCTAGGAGTGGAGAGCGATGGAAATCAGACTCGCGGGGATTACGCAAGAGAGTATTGCTGATGGTCCAGGATTGCGATTAGTTATATTTACGCAAGGATGTCCGCACAACTGTCCTGGGTGCCATAATCCTGATACTCATGATATAAACGGTGGTTATGTTACCGATGTGGAAGGCCTTTACCAATATATCGAAAAAATTACTGTCCGCAACAAATTGCTGAGGGGAGTGACTTTTTCGGGAGGAGAGCCATTTCTTCAGGCGAAACCATTAGCGTTATTGGCCAAAAAGCTGCGGTCATTAGGCCTGGACATTGTCGCCTATAGCGGTTTTACATTTGAACAGTTGGCGGCTATGGCGCTAAAACGTAAAAGTATTAGCGCGCTGCTTGAGCAAACTGAGCTGCTGATTGATGGTCAGTATAAAGCGGCTGAACGTGATTTGGGATTGGCTTTTCGCGGTTCGCGCAATCAACGCTTAGTTGATGTGCAAGCAACCATTGCGGTTGGACGAGTAGTGATATGGGAAGATCTTGCGCAAAAACGCTGGGCATAAGCGAAAAATAATTTTGGTGAATAGCGATTATACTATTATTAATGTCACCGGTAACTAAGGTCAGACATAGCATGTGGATGTGATAAAATTGTCATGGCATTTGAAGGAACGCTTACAAAAAACTGTGGCTGCAGAGCAGGGAACTATGGCCTATGCGCCTGGTTCCCGGCGCCCTATGGCTCTTGTATATCCCAATACTTATCATGTTGGGATGTCCAATTTAGGAATACATATTATTTATGAGCAGATAAACAGCCGAGGTGATACAGCCTGTGAACGGCTGTTTTTGCCTGATAAAAAAAACCTAGATGAGTATGTGCGGACAAATACGCCGCTATTAACCTTGGAAAATCAACTGCCTTTATATGAAATGCCGCTAATTGCTTTTGCGGTTTCCTTTGAAATGGATTATTTTAATTTGCTTACCATTTTAATGACAGGTAAAGTCAAGGTATTGGCGGCTGAACGCGGTAAAGAAGATCCGCTGGTAATTATCGGCGGACCATGTGCTACTTTTAACCCTGAACCACTTGCTGATTTTGTTGATGCCTGTATAATTGGGGAAGGCGAAGAGGTAATACAAGATTTCTTGGATTGCTATTATGATGGTTTGCAGCAAGGGTTATCAAGAGAAGAGCTTTTGGAGCGATTGGCGCAAATTGAAGGAGTTTATGTTCCGCGTTTTTACCAGCCTGTATATGCTGGTGACGGCATTATTGAACGCTATGAGCGGCGACTGGCGTCAGTGCCTGCAAAAGTTGGGCGCAGGTATATTAAGGATTTGGGTAAGTATCCGGCGCAAACCGTGATTGTAACTGCTGACACTGAATTTGCAAATCTGTACTTGATTGAAGTTGCCAGGGGCTGTGGACGGCATTGCCGTTTCTGTATGGCAGGATACTGTTTTCGGAATCCCAGAGTACGTTCATTGGCGCAGATTGCCGAAGCAGTGGAAAAGGCGAAGTTGTTTTCAGCAAAAGTGGGTTTAATGGGAGCGGCTATTTCTGACTATCCTCAAATCGATGAATTATGCCGGCTTGTCCTGGATAAGGGGCTTACGATGTCGGTTGCTTCGCTTAGAGCAGATTCATTAACGCCAGGGTTGGTGGAAGCACTGGCTACCAGCGGACACAAAACCGTTACGCTGGCGCCGGAAGCCGGCAGTGAACGAATGCGGCGAGTAATAAATAAAAGTATCACCGACGAGCATTTATATCAAGCTATATCGGCCGCAACAACAGCAGGCATTCCCCATGTGCGGTTATACATTATGGTTGGTTTGCCTGGGGAAACCACTGAAGATGTTGAGGCTATTGTTGAAATGGCACATAATGTAAAGAATCATATGGAATCTATGGGCAATAAAGGAATGCTAACCTTAAGTATTAATCCGTTTATACCCAAACCGTTTACTCCTTTTCAATGGCTGCCGATGGCTGATATGTCCGAGGTATCTTCACGGCTAAAATACATCCAGGCTGCCCTGAAAAAAAGAAAAGGAATAGAAGTATTAATTGAGCAGCCAAAAGAAGCCTATATCCAAAGTGTATTGGCAAGAGGTGACCGCAGGCTGGGGCAAGTATTACTTACTGCAGCAACTGGTGGCGGCAATAAAGGCTGGAAGCATGCACTTAAATCTCATGATATATCTGAAGAATTTTATCTATACCGCTTGCGCGGCGAAGCCGAAGTTTTGCCATGGGATAATTTGGACATGGGAATCGATAGAGAGTATCTTTTAACCGAGTATCATCAATCGCAAATGGAAAAATACACTCCGCCATGTAGCGCAGGGTGTAAAAGATGTGGAGTCTGCCGATAATAAGAAGACTGAAAAAAATAAAAGCAGAGCGAATGCTCTGCTTTTAATACACTAGATAAAAATTAAAATTTGGTCGGCGTAGCAGGATTCGAACCTGCGGCCTCTGCGTCCCGAACGCAGCGCTCTACCAAGCTGAGCCATACGCCGAAATTATTGTCCCGAACCAAGCGCAGCCAAACTGCGCTATGCCCCGGCTCACAGTTATTAAGTATACACACTCATAATAAAGTTGTCAACAGCGAGGCGTGGCAATTTTGATTGGTCTCCGCAATAGTATATTATAAGTCTTTAGTCCTACAGGATTTTTGCCGGAGATGTCGAATCTAAGAATAATGAGTAAACCCCAGTTGGGGCGCTTTTATCTAAAAATTTAAACTGACTTGAACTTTCTGTTAGGCAAAAAAATTAGGTTGTTCTTTCTGCGAGCCTCCTAAGATCGAAGCGAACGTAGGATGTTAGCGTAACGTAGCCATGAGATACATCGATCAACAGGAGGAATGTTTTTGAAGTTAGTAAAGAGTACTCTTTTTGTAATTACTTTTATAGTCGCGTTAAATGTTGCACCGGTAAATCCGGTCTTTGCATCAATCCGTGACATGCCGGTAGTAAGGCTGGGAGATACCAATGATACCGTGTATAACTTGCAGGTAGAGCTCAAAAAAAGAGGCTTTTATTACGCTGATATTGATGGTAACTTTGGTTCTGATACTAAGTCGGCGGTTATTGCATTCCAGCAGGCGATGGGAATTGAAGATGATGGTATTGTTGGCCGGGGAACCTGGCAGGCGCTGAGAAATCCCGCCGGCAGCTCGGAAATGAGTCGGGGATTTAACGGCAAACTTGGGCAGCAAATTGCTAATTTTGCCAAGGGGTTTCTGGGTGTTCCATACGCTTGGGGCGGGATAAGCCCGGGTGGATTTGACTGTTCTGGTTTTGTGTATTATGTGTATAGTCACTATGGTGTTTCTTTACCAAGAGTAGCTGATGAGCAATACGAATTTGGACAAAGGGTGTCGGCAAACGACATGCAGCCAGGCGACTTGGTTTTCTATAGTACATATACTCCGGGGCCTTCACATGTTGGTATCTACATAGGAAATGGTCAATTTGTTCATGCTAGTTCCGGGGCTGATCAGGTAACAATAACTGCGATGTCTAAAGCATATTATAATGAAAGGTTTTTAGGAGCCTTTCGTATTGTTCGATAGTTAGTAAAGAATAGCCGGTTAACCGGTTATTTTTGTTTGTCTGCCTCTAGGGAGGTTATAATAAGAAATGCAAAATATTATTTTCGGCAAAAAGTGCTTCATATGCGTAAATGTGCTAAAATATTTATGTTAAAGTGAATTTAGGTTGCAATTGAGGTAGATATGCGTATTATTACAGGAGTTGCCAAAGGAATTAAGCTTAAAGTCCCGAAGGGACTTGATGTACGTCCTACTGCTGATCGGGTTAAGGAATCGATGTTTAATATTCTTGCTAATATGGAATTGCCGGCAGAAAGAAATGCACTGATAGGTGCAAAAGTGCTGGATTTATTTGCTGGGACAGGTAATTTGGGCTTGGAGGCGCTAAGTCGAGGTGCGTCTGAGGCGTTGTTTGTTGACCAGAGTGTTGTTAGTCTTGCGACAACAAAAGAAAATATTAATCATGCCGGGTTAAGTAATTTGGCGGTAGTTCAGCGTGGAGATTCTCTAAAAACATTGAATCAGTTAAGTCTGTCCGGGCAATCCTTCACGCTGGTATTTGTGGATCCGCCTTATAATCAGGGCCTGGTCAATGCTGTTTTGCAAAAACTGGATAAAACCAATGTGGTTGCACCTGGGGGAATTATTGTAGTTGAACGTTCTAAGCATGAACAATTAAATATAGATTGGCAATGTCTAAAACTGATTCGCGACGAACGATATGGGGAAACATTTGTGACTTTTTTGATGCGATATTACTAAAATACTACTACATCAGGAGGAAGTTAACATGCGAATAGGAGTCTGCCCAGGAAGTTTTGATCCTGTTACTAATGGACATGTAGATATATTTTATCGGGCCAGTAAAATGTTTGATTTACTACTGGTAGCTGTTTTTCATAACCCGAACAAAAAGCCGTTGTTTACCATGCAAGAAAGGGTTGAGATGTTAAGCCTGGCGACTAAAGATATTTCCAATATCAAGGTTGATAGTTTCTCGGGTCTTCTTAATGATTATGTGCGGCGTCAAAACAGCACATTTATTGTCCGGGGATTGAGAGAATTCAGTGATTTTGAGTATGAGTATAAACGAGCGCTGCTGATAAAAAAAATTGATTCCGAAATGGAAACCGTCTTTATGATGACCAGTAATGAATATTCTTTTATAAGTTCAAGCGGAATAAAAGAGTTAGCTAAATTTGGCGGGCCAATTACCGGGTTAGTACCTGCTTGTTTGGAAGAAAGAATTATCAAAAGAATTAGTGAAGAAAAATAGATTTGTGTATGGGAAGGGAGAACTATTATGAGTGTTGAGAAACTGTTGGATGAAATGGAGAACATGTTGGTTGATGCGTCTCGTCTGCCTTTTACCAATAAGAGGGTTGTCGAGGAAGATGATTTAGCAAGATTTTTGGATGAATTTAGAGAAATGCTGCCTAAAGAGCTTGAGGAAGCAAAAAGAATTATTGCCGAGCGGCAGCATATCCTTGATGAAGCTCAAAAAGAAGCGCAGAATATTATTGAACAGGCCAAAACTTATGTTAGCAAGCTTACTGACGAAAGTATTATCAATAAACAAGCTCATGAACAGGCCAATGAGCTTATGAACCAAGCCAATAGAACTGCCAGAGGCTTACAAAGCGATGCGGTTAATTATGCGGACGAAGTATTTAAGCATGTTTTGAATAACTTGGAGCAAACCTTGGAAGTAGTTCGCCAAGGGCATCGTGAGTTGCAGCAAAATAAGAGTAATTCAGCAAAATAATCAAGTCGTATTTATCTTCTAGCATAGCGATAAATTCCTTTTAGAAGATGAATGGTAATTGACATGATTATCAGAATGCTGAGCAAGATGGCAATTTGATAACTGGCTTGCCCAATCCTGTCTAACCAAAAGCCTAAGCTGTTGCTTTGGCTCATGCTCATAGCTGTCGGGACAACCAACAGTTGAGCGATGGTTTGCCGCGAATTAAGAAGCAGTATGGTAAGGAGAGCGGCAAGTATTGCGTGCAGCAGCCTGCCGAATACATAAGGAGTCATCCGGATACCTGACTCAATAACAATACTGGCCACCTGCCCGTGAACGGAAAGACCGCTCCAGGCAATTATGGCACTGGCAACCGCGACTTTTTCAATTAGGGGGGCACTGGCTTGACTGACTGCTAGTGTTCCTAAATCTATCTCGAAAAAGCCGCTTACTAGTGCTGGGGCTAAATTGGTATTATAACCGATATTGCTAAGCAGTGATGCAAATATGCCGGTTAAAAAATCAGTAATGCCAATAATTGTCATGATGCGAATAAATACGGAAAAGACAATGATAAACCCGCCTATCAGGATAATGGTATTCATGGAGGATTTTACAGCGTCACCAAGTAGTTGTCCTGTTGTTCGCTTATCTTCTTTATGGGCGGTGTATAATGCTCGAAATGCGCGAATAATAATATTAGTATTTTCGGTATGCTTATCAGCGATAACGGTATCGCGGCTACGGCCATGAAAACGAAAAACAATTCCAACCAGAAAACTTGATATGTAGTGAGCCAAGGCAATAGTTGCACCTAATTCCGGCATGCCAAACATACCTACAGCTACTGCGCCAAACATGAATAATGGATCTGCCGTATTGGTGAATGATAGCAGGCGTTCTGCTTCAACAGCTGTACAAAGCTGGTTTTTGCGAAAACGACAAGTTATTACCGCATCCATAGGGTAACCGGAAGCAAGACCCATGGACATGGCAAAAGCACCGACACCGGGAACATTAAAAACCGGTCTCATCAGCGGTTCCAGCAAAACACCAATAAAGTGAACTACTCCAATCCCCATAAGTATTTCCGATAAAATAAAAAAAGGCAGTAGAGCGGGAAAAACTACATTCCACCATAGGTTTAAACCCATAATGGCTGAATCGAAGGTTTCTTTCGGATATGTTACCATTGTAATAGTAATAAATACCGTGCAAAAGGCCATAGAATATGTTAGTAAACGTGAGCGATAGCGCTTGCCACTGCCCCAAGTCCGCATATTGAATCTCCTCCTCCAAGCCGTGCGGTTTGATAATATATATATTTATTGGCTGGAGGTAATATAACTAAAATGAAGAGCCAAATCCACTGTAGTTGTATGGGAGGGGATGGAGTATGCTGCCTAAACTGGGATTGGCGTTAGGCTCAGGTGGGTTAAGAGGTATTGCTCATATCGGGGTTTTAAAAGTGCTCTGCAAACATCAAATACCAATCGATTTTATTGCCGGCTGCAGTATCGGCAGTCTGATTGGTGCATTGTATGCTGCCGGTCTTGAACCGGAAACTATACTGAAACTTGCTAAGACCTTAAAAAAAAGGCACTGGTTAGATTTTGTGCTTCCGCAGATGGGGCTTGTTTCTGGTGAGCGGGCGTTGGCAACCATCCGTTTATTAACCAGACAAAAGACGTTTGCCGAGCTGAAAACTCCGCTGGCAGTAGTGGCAACCGAACTAAACAGTGGAAAAGAAGTTATATTTACAGAAGGCGATGTTGCGAAAGCTGTAAGGGCCAGTATTTCTGTGCCAGGCGTATTTATTCCTTATGCTATGGACGATAGGTTGTTTATTGATGGGGCAGTTATTAACCCGACTCCAATAGATACCGTTCGTAATATGGGGGCAGATATTGTGATTGCTGTTGATTTGGCACATGCAGGAACGGTTTGTAGTATCAGCAATATGTTTGATGTAATCATTCAATCCATTGATATTATGGAAAGAGAATTGTGCAAGCACCGCCAACCACATTGTGATGTTCTAATTCAGCCTGATGTAGGAACCCTTTCGCCCAGTTCCTTTGATACCATGGATGAGTGTGCGTTGGCCGGGGAATTGGCTGCAGAGGCTGCTATTCCTCAGATCAAAAGCTATTTGATGAGTCAGGAATATAGATCGGAGAAGTTTGAAAATCCTGACCACCCATTTTCCATTGAGTACTAGGTGAGCCCAGCACATAGGTATCTGTTGCGGTGATATCATAAGACAACATATCTTGTAAGAAAGTTAATTTGTTGTGACGCTGCTGATAACTTGTAAGATATTGCGCTGTTTTTGTAATTGCAGGTATTGCAGCTTGTTGGCTAATTTCTTTTACTAATTTTCTTCCGTTATCATTAAAGGCCAGTATGCGGGCATAAAGTGGACCTAATTCGTCAAATTGAGCGAGTTTACTTTTGGTAATTCCTAAAAGAGCATAAATAACAATTCGTTGTAATCGTGTTAATGTATAACGCTTACTCTTAATAAAGGTTATTAATTCCTGGGCGGTTGTTGCTTTAAAGGCGGCATCGCTTATTTTATTATGCAATCCTTCAGCAACCTCGGGTAGTGCCGCCAGTTCATCAAGTTTCATGCTTCTGAGCCTAGACAAAAGGATATCGTTAAAAGACTCTAAAGCTATGGGAGCTTGCCCAAGTGAAATCAAAGTATTAAGCTGGTTGGCGCAAGACGCCGGAAGACATTTACAGGCTGCACTGCCAGGAATAAGTGGTTTGTTTTCTAATAAAGCAGCACGAATAGCAGTGGCACTGGCAATATTGGAAGTAATTACATTATCATGGTAATTGGCATGAATGCGTTGTATAACATGTGGCCTGAGCTGGGGAGAATAGGTATGAATTGCCCGCAAATACTCAATAGCCAACAGGTTGTTAGGTGTTTTCATCAAACTCTCGGCAACCCCGGATTCTTTAGATAATGCCGAAGAGAGACTGGAAGCATAGGTTTGGCCGGTTTTCATTGTTTGGCGCATGGCCTCTATGACGGCTTTGTCATTCATAGCCTGCGCTGCCACGGTAAGTGCAGGTAAATCAGGTGTTTCAGTACCGAAACAAACGTGATTAACAATTCCCAGGCGGGAGAGAAGCTGAATGCCGCCGGTTGCAAAGTATTGAGCACTGCGTACTGAAAAGACGGTGGGCAATTCGATGATTAAATCGACACCTGCTTCAACCGCTAGAGCTGCGCGCGCCCACTTGTTAACTATTGCAGGTTCGCCGCGCTGCAAAAAGTTACCGCTCATAATACCGATGGCATACTGTGCGCCGGAAATTCGTTTAGCTTCGTTTACATGCCATAAATGCCCGTTATGGAAAGGATTATATTCAACAATCATACCTACAACATCCATTAGTCTTCACCCCCTACTATTTTACCCTATTTTACTTGTTTGTGAAATTTTTTATTAAATAACTTTCTCAGATGAAGGGAAAATAAGTCAGGTGTCGAAATCATAGAAACTGGTAGTATTTCAAGGTGATGTATGTGGCAACAAATAGTGTTGCCGCATATCACGCAAATAAGGAGGATTTTGCTGTGAAAGTATTGGTTGTTAACTGTGGAAGTTCTTCACTTAAGTACCAACTGGTTAATATGAATGACGAGTCCGTATTGGCAAAAGGTTTGGTTGAACGGATTGGCTTGGAAGGTTCGATATTAACTCATCAGCCGGAAGGGAAAGACAAAGTCGTAATTAACGCTGATATCAGCAATCATAGCATTGGTATTAAGCTGGTAATTGATGCTTTGACAGATGCTAAGCATGGTGTTATCAGCAGCATGAAAGAAATTTCAGCAGTTGGTCACAGAGTGGTTCACGGGGGAGAAAAATTTGCTGGTTCCGTATTAATTACATCTGCCGTTATGAAAGCATTAGAAGACTGCATCGAAATGGCGCCGCTTCATAATCCGCCAAATATTATGGGGATAAATGCATGTACTGAAATTATGCCGGGAGTTCCCCAGGTAGGTGTTTTTGATACTGCCTTCCATCAAACCATGCCCAAAGAGGCATTTCTCTATGCTATTCCGTATGAAGCTTATGAAAAATATGGAGTTAGACGGTATGGTTTCCATGGAACTTCCCATAAGTACGTTTCTGAACGGACTGCTGAACTTATGGGCAAAGATTTGTCTGAACTCAAGATTATTACCTGTCACTTAGGCAATGGTGCCAGCATTGCTGCTGTCAAAAACGGCAAATGCATTGACACCAGCATGGGCTTCACTCCACTGGAAGGTTTGGTAATGGGAACTCGTTCCGGTGGTATTGACCCTGCTATTGTTCCTTATATAATGAAAAAAGAGAATATGAACGCTGATCAAGTGGATAACTACCTGAACAAAAAATCGGGTGTGCTTGGTGTTTCCGGCGTATCCAGCGACTTCCGCGACATTGAAGATGCTGCTGACAAAGGAAATGAACGGGCCGCTTTGGCGCTTGACATGTTTGCCTACAGAGTACTTAAATTTGTTGGCTCTTATGCTGCTGCTATGGGTGGGGTTGACGCCATTGTCTTTACTGCTGGCCTTGGTGAAAACTCAATTTCGATGCGCGAAAAAATTGGCAATGGTTTTGCGTATTTGGGAACTGGCATTGATCCAGTCAAAAATAACGTTCGTGGCAAAGCGCAAGAAATTAGCGTTGATGGCGCTAAAGTGAAAATTTTTGTTATTCCGACTAATGAAGAACTTGTTATTGCCCGTGATACTAAGAAAATTTGTAGTGAACTTGCATAACCGCTAAGCAACCGTCGCATGATAGGCAGGGGACGCTTCGTTCCCTGCTTTTCATATTTCTTGACAAACATTCGACGTGTCGATATAATAGATGAAGGTTGGTGGAAAATGATGAAAATTAACATGTCCCAAGTAAAAAAAGAACTTGGCAGTGCCCAATCTTTTTCTTTTATAACTTCAGCTCCAGAACTGGGTCTTGACACAGAACAGAACTTTTTATTGGAAAGTGTAGCAGTGGAAGGCCAGGTTGTAAATAAGGGGATGTCTTTTGAAGTAACCGGCAAAATTGATGCTAAATTAAAGCAGAACTGCAGCCGGTGTCTTGAAGATATGATTACCCAGCTTACTGTTCCATTTAATGAAGAATATCGAGAAATAGACGGCAAAGAATGTGAAAAAAATTCTGACTTGGAAATTAACTGTTTTTGCGGTGATGAGATTGATATTACCGAGCTTGTGCGTGAAACGCTTTTGTTGGCCGAGCCTATTAAACCAGTGTGCAGCGAAGCATGCCGTGGACTTTGTCCTGAATGCGGAGCGAACCTAAACATAAATGCCTGCAGCTGCAACCCGGTTAAAACTGATCCAAGGCTTGCGGTTCTAGAAAAACTCTTGTCAAAGGACTGAGATATGCAGGTTGGCCAATTTTGTTAAGGAGGTGGAAACAAATGGCAGTACCTAAGCGCAAAATGTCCAAAGCCCGCCGTGATAAACGTCGTGCGAATTGGAAGCTTACTATTCCTGGATTAGTAGAATGCCCTCAATGTCACGAAAAGAAAATGCCTCACCGTGTTTGTCCTGAATGTGGTCATTATAATGGTAAAGTTGTGGTTCAAGCAGAATAAAAAAATAAGCAGTGAGCAAGATAAAAGACATTTAATTTTATCTTGCTCACTTTTTTACTTGCATAATTAGGAGTAACTGGCTATAATTAATACTAGCAATTGGTACTAAAACTTACTGATAAAACTAGGTGATGTTATGGCGCGCATTCAGAAAAAAATACGTCAGGGACAATTGAAAGAAAAGTTGTTAAACACGCCTTTTCTTACCGATGAAGAATTGGCAGCGCATTTGAAGGTTAGTGTGCAGACAATTCGGCTTGACAGGCTTGAGCTTGGGATCCCTGAACTTAGAGAACGCACTAAGCAAATGGCCGAAGAAGCCCGTAATAAGCTTAAGGCTATTTCGAGTGCGGATGTTGTTGGTGAACTGATTGATCTTGAATTAGGGAAATCAGGTATATCTTTAATGGCTATAACACCTGACATGGTTTTTGAAAAAACAAGAGTAGCAAGAGGTCATTTTGTTTTTGCTCAGGCAAACTCTCTGGCCTTGGCAATAATTGATGCACCCATAGCTGTGACTGGTGTCGCCAACGTAAAATATAAAATTGCTGTGCATGAAAGTGAAAAGTTGGTAGCCAAGGCTGAGATTATAAAAAAAAGAGGCAATAAATATTTTATTTGGGTAAAAACTAGGAATGACAAACAGGAAGTATTCCGCGCGAAATTTATAATGGTATCACTGGAACCTGATTTGCATAAATAGCAGAGATATCAACAAGATATTTTGTGGTGCTATTGTGAAGGGAGATACTGAATGAAAGTTGCTATTGATGCTATGGGCGGAGATTATGGGCCTGAGGAAATTGTCTTAGGCGCATTGCAAGCTGTCCAAGAATATCAAAATGAAGATATAGAAATTGTTCTGGTTGGTGACCAGACCCAAATTACGCAAGCACTTAACCGCCATGGTAAAGGAAATGAAGCAAAAATTACTGTTCACCATGCCAGTGAAGTTATTGATATGCACGATTCGCCTGGTGCGGCCGTAAGGAAAAAGAAGGATGCATCAGTCGTTGTAGCCACAGGACTTGTAAAACAAGGTTATTGTGATGTGGTAATATCTGCGGGGAGTACTGGCGGGGCAGTCGCTGCCGCTTTGTTTGGTCTGGGACGGATAAAAGGTATTGAGCGTCCGGCTATTGCAACGCCGATGCCTAACTTAACAGGCACAACTGTTCTTTTAGATTCTGGAGCTAATGTCGACAGTAAACCGAAACATTTGGTGCAAAACGCTATTATGGGTGCTATTTATGCTGAATATGTGTTGAATATTCCAAGACCGAGAGTAGGTCTTTTAAATATTGGTGAGGAAGACAGTAAGGGCAATGAACAGGCATTTAACACCTATCCGCTGTTAGCACAGCTAAACACGGTTAATTTTATTGGCAATATTGAAGGAAGAGACATTCCAAAAGGCACTGTTGATGTTGTGGTCTGCGATGGTTTCGTAGGAAATATTGTTTTGAAATTTGGGGAAGGTTTAGCGAGCGCGATTCTTCAGCTTGTCAAAGAAGCAATTAAAGCCAGCGGCTTTTTTGCTAAAATGGCATCTATGCTCGTGTTGCCTGCTCTAAAAGGTTTGAAAAAGAAGCTTGACCATGCCGAATACGGTGGAGCGCCGCTATTAGGCGTCAATGGTGGTTTTATTATTTGTCATGGCAGTTCACGGGCAAAGGCCATAAAAAATGCTATCAGGGTAGCCAAAGAATTTACTGAACAGCAGGTAGTTGCCCATATTTGTGAGAATATTGCTAAGGAAGGAGTTGTTACCAATGATGGAAACTAAATCGGTAGGCATTATTGGCATTGGTACATATGTGCCTGAAAAGGTAATGACAAATAAAGACTTAGAGCGCATAGTTGACACTTCTGATGAGTGGATTGTGGAGAGAACCGGTATTCAAGAACGGCGAATCGCGGCTCCTGACATGGCAACTTCGGATTTGGCCAGCAGAGCGGCACAAAAAGCTCTTGATGATGCCGGAGTTACTGCTGAAGAAATTGATCTTATCATAGTTGCTACCGCCACTCCGGATATGTTTTTTCCGTCAACCGCTTGTTTAGTGCAGGCAAATATTAAGGCTGTCAACGCTGCCGCCTTTGATCTTGCGGCCGGGTGTTCCGGCTTTGTCTACGCTATGGTTACCGGCAGCCAATTTATTAAGGCTGGTTTATATAAAAAGATTTTAGTTATTGGCGCTGAATGTCTTTCAAGAATATTAGACTGGACTGATCGCAACACTTGCGTTTTGTTTGGCGATGGTGCCGGTGCTGCAGTACTTGCAGAAACAGACCCGGGTTATGGAATTTTAGGCTCGCAATTGGGGGCAGATGGTTCAGGCGGCGATTTGTTAAAGCTTCCTGGCGGTGGCTCGCGAAACCCGGCTACAGGCGAAACTGTTTCCCTGCGCATGCATTTTGTACATATGAATGGCAATGAGGTATTTAAATTTGCCGTTAAGATCATGGGAGAAGCTGCTAACAAGGCGTTAGAAGATGCTGGTCTTAGTGCTGCGGATGTTGATTGCTTAATTCCGCATCAGGCTAATATTCGAATAATCCAATCGGCGGCAAAACGACTGAAATTGCCGATGGATAAAGTTATGATTAATGTCAATAAATATGGTAATACTTCAGCTGCTTCTATTCCAATTGCTTTGGAAGAAGCTGTCCATGGTGGTAAAATCAAACAAGGTGATAATGTCGTTCTTGTTGGCTTTGGCGCAGGATTAACATGGGCGTCGGCTGTTATAAAATGGGGTAAGGAGGCCAACATTAATTGTTAAATAACAAACTTTGCCAGCTTTTAAATATTAAATATCCTATTTTGCAGGGTGGAATGGCTTGGGTAGCTACAGCTGAACTGGCAGCTGCGGTGTCAAATGCCGGTGGTTTAGGACTTATCGGTGCCGGCCATATGCCGCCTGATGCACTCAGAGCAGAAATCCAAAAGGCAAAAAGTTTGACACAGAACCCTTTTGGCGTCAATATTATGTTGAAATCGCCGTTTGTTAAAGAGGTCATGCAGGTTGTTATTGATGAGCGCGTAGCTGTTGTAACGACTGGTGCAGGTAATCCCGGGGAATATATTCCCGCTTTAAAAGAGATTGGTACTAAGGTAATTCCGGTTGTGGCATCAGTGGCTCTGGCAAAACGTCTAGAGCGAGTAGGTATTGACGCGATTATTGCCGAAGGCATGGAGAGCGGCGGGCATGTAGGTGAAGTAACGACTATGGCGTTAGTGCCACTAGTTGTTGATGCTGTTAAAGTGCCGGTCATTGCCGCCGGCGGTATCGGGGACTCTCGTGGCGTGGTGGCTGCATTGGCTTTGGGCGCTGAGGGCGTTCAACTGGGAACAATTTTCGCTGCGTCTACTGAGTGTACCGCGCACCCCAATTACAAACAGGCAATTGTCAAAGCAAAAGAACGCTCTACCGTTGTTACCGGCGCAATAACTGGTCATCCGGTTAGAGTTATCGAAAATAAACTGACTCGTGATTTTGCTGAATTAGAAAAACGCGGTGCGTCAACCGATGAATTGGATCGTCTGGGAGCTGGAAAACTCAAAGCTGCTGTACGTGACGGTGACATAGATTATGGTTCGGTAATGGTTGGACAGATCGCTGGTATGATTACTGAGGTGCGAACTGTAAATGAAATTATGCAGGATATAGTTCAGCATATTCCTAATGTAATAACAGAGCTTTCGAAAAAATATAGATAAGCACATAAGGAGGGAAATAAATGACAAAATTGGCTTTTGTTTTTCCGGGACAAGGTTCTCAAGTTGTTGGTATGGGCAAGGATCTATATGACAAATTTGATGTTGTGCGGGACATATTCAATTCGGCCGACGCGGCATTAGGATTTTCAATTACCGACATGTGTTTTAACGGGCCGGAAGAAGAACTAAAAAAGACGTACAATACACAACCTGCTATTTTGACAGTTAGTGTAGCTTGCTATGAGATACTAAAACAACAAGGTATTAAGCCTGACATCGTAGCAGGTCACAGCTTGGGAGAATACTCGGCGTTGGTGGCTGCCGGCGCATTGTCGTTTGAGGATGCTGTTCGGTTAGTTAGAAAACGCGGACAATTCATGCAAGAAGCAGTGCCGTTGGGAGAAGGCAGCATGGCTGCAATTCTGGGGCTTGAACGCAATAAAGTAGTTGAAATCTGCCAGCAAGTTGAGGCTGAATTTGGCGCTGTGCAAGCAGTTAACTTTAATTGCCCGGGTCAAATTGTTATTGCAGGTAAAACACAAGCAGTGGATAAAGCCAATGAGCTATTAAAGGCTGCTGGGGCTAAGCGGGCGATTTCCCTGCCGGTAAGCGCTCCCTTCCACAGCACACTCTTAGAGCCGGCAGCAGAAAAACTGGAAAAAGAGCTTGCACAAGTAACCATTAATGACGCGCAAATACCGGTTGTGGTGAATGTTAACGGGCAGATTGTGACCAAAGGCGGCGAAATTCGTGAACTCCTGGTTAAACAGGCTGCAAGCCCAGTGCTTTGGGAAGATTGTATAGCACAAATTGCAAATTATGGAGCAACGACTTTTGTTGAAGTTGGTCCTGGTAAGGTTCTTACCGGCTTCACTAAAAAGATTGCTAAGGAAAGCACAACTTTAAATATTGAAGATGTGGCTTCCTATGAAAAAGTTCTTGATTATTTCCAGGAGGTTCGTTAAAATGCATTTAGACGGACAAGTAGCAATTGTTACCGGAGCTTCGCGAGGAATTGGCAAGGCAGTAGCGATTGCTTTAGCGAAAGTCGGTGCTAAAGTAGTCATTAACTATGCGGGCAATGTCCAGGCTGCTGAAGAAGTGCGTAAAATCATCGTTAATGCCGGTGGGCAGGCGGTTACCGTTCAGGCTGATGTTGCCGATAGCGAGGCTGTGGATGCAATGGTAAAGACGGCCATTGATACATATGGTAAAATCGATATCTTGGTTAACAATGCCGGTATCACCCGAGATGCACTATTAATGCGTATGAAAGATGAAGATTGGGATGCGGTTATAAATACCAATCTTAAGGGCATATTTTATTGTACTAAGGCAGTATCTAAGCTGATGATGAAACAAAGAAGCGGCAAGATAATCAACATGACTTCTGTTGTTGGCATCATGGGAAATGCCGGACAGGCAAATTATGCAGCAGCTAAAGCCGGAGTAATTGGTTTTACTAAATCTATGGCGAAGGAATTGGCTGCACGCAGTATTACGGTTAATGCCATTGCACCAGGGTTTATTGCTACCGATATGACCCATGGTTTGACCGAACAAGTTAAAGCTGATTTGGCAACAAAGATTCCGCTTAACCGCTTAGGCGCGGCGGAAGATGTTGCTGCTGCTGTGGTATTTTTAGCATCAGATTCTGCAAATTATATTACCGGGCAGACTTTAAATGTTGATGGCGGTATGGTAATGTAATATATGGTGAAAAAATAAGTTTAACTGCCTTGGAAGGAGGTGAACACCATCATGACAACTTTTGACAAGGTTAAAGAAATAGTTGTTGAGCAACTTGGCGTTGATGAAGCTGATGTAAACATCAATTCTACTTTCATTGACGATCTTGGCGCTGATTCACTGGATATTGTTGAACTGATTATGGCCTTTGAAGAGGAATTCAGCATCGAGATTCCGGATGAAATAGCTGAAAAAATCAAAACAGTAAAAGACACTGTGGAGTACATAGACAAGGAAAAACAGGCGTAACAATTGTTTTTACTGGTGTCGTAGCTCTTAGACATTACCTTATGTAAACGAAGAAAGTCCCGTGGAAACTTTTTTCGCGGGACTTTCTAAAGGTAATGGTAGATTGTCGCTAATGGTATGGTTATTGATTGGAGGAGTTGTTACTTGAAACTTCCGGAGCTTAAAATTGGCCAACATGTTGCTAAAGTTCCTATTATACAAGGTGGTATGGCAATAAGACTATCAACTGCAAGATTGGCTGCGGCAGTAGCTGAAGAAGGCGGAATAGGACTTATTGCAGCATCTGGCATGGGCTTTGATGAGTTGCGTTATGAAATTCGTTTAGCACGTAAGTTGACTAAAGGAATAATTGGTATAAATATTATGGTAGCGGCAAGAGAGTTTGCGCGCTATGTCGATACTGCTATCGATGAAGGAATTGACTTGGTAGTAGCGGGAGCTGGTTTTTCGCGCGACGTATTTCCTATGGGGCAAAAATCGGGTACTCCAATTGTACCAATCGTATCATCGGTTAAGGCAGCCAAAATTTCTGAGAAACTAGGTGCGGCCGCGATTATTGTAGAAGGAAAAGAAGCGGGGGGACACTTAGGTACAGATCAATCGTTACGAGAGATACTACCTGATATTAAAAAGACTGTGAATATTCCGGTGATTGGCGCCGGCGGGATAATATCTGGCAAGGATATAGCTGAAGTAATAAAACTTGGGGCTGATGGCGTGCAAATGGGTACAAGGTTTGCGGCCAGTGAAGAATCAAACGCAGCTCCGGCTTTGAAAGAGTTTTATTTAAAAGCTAAGGCTGAAGATGTGGTGTTAATTAATAGCCCGGTCGGATTGCCAGGGCGTGCAATAAAAAATCCTTTTGCTAAGAAAATTCTTGAGTGTGCTGCTCCTGAACCTCAAAATTGTGGGGCTTGCTTAAAACATTGTGCACGTAATTTCTGTATAATTAATGCACTTATTAGAGCTCAGCAAGGTGATGTTGATACCGGGCTGGTATTTACCGGAGAGTATATTCATAAAATAGATAAAATAATGCCTGTTAAAGAAATTATTGCGAGACTTCTAAAAGAAGTTGAGGAAATAAACTAGAGAGGTGACTTTCTTGAAAAAACGAGTTGTTATTACAGGCCTGGGAGCTATTACGCCGGTAGGCGTAGGAACAGAAGCTTATTGGCAATCTTTATTGGCCGGCAAATCTGGGATTGATGTTATTACCCGTTTTGATGCCAGTGAATACACAACACAAATTGCGGGAGAAGTTAAAGACTTTGACCCTACGCAATATATTGAGAAAAAAGAAGCTAAACGTATGGACAGAAGCACACAATTTGCTGTTGCTGCTGCGAAAATGGCATTTGATGATGCCGGGATTGATTTCGAAAAAGAAGACCGGGAACGCATGGGGACTTTAATCGGTACCGGTATTGGCGGTATGGAAACACTCCATGATCAGTTTAAAACTTTATTTGACAAAGGTCCTGGTCGGATTAGCCCGTTTTTTGTGCCGATGATGATTGCCAATATGCCTGCAGGACAAACTTCAATTACTTTTGGATTGCAGGGCCCTTGCACTTGCGTGGTTACTGCTTGTGCGACCGGAACCAATGCTATTGGTGATGCTTTTAAAATCATTCAGCGTGGTGATGCCGATGTTATGGTAGCCGGTGGAACTGAAGCCTGCATCTCGCCATCTGCTGTGGCCGGATTCTGTGCTATGAAAGCTATGTCTACTAGAAATGACGAGCCTCAAAAGGCTTCGCGTCCCTTTGAAGTTGACCGTGACGGTTTTGTTATGGGCGAAGGGGCAGGCATAATTGTTATGGAAACTCTTGAACATGCACTGGCACGTGGCGCTAAAATTTATGCTGAGATTATCGGTTATGGCTTTAATGCTGATGCGTATCATATGACTGCTCCGGCTCCTGAGGGTGCTCAAGCGGCAAAATGTATGGCAATGGCACTTAAAGATGCCGGAATTGAGCCTAATGCCGTTGATTATATCAACGCCCATGGAACTTCAACTCCGCTTAACGACAAAAACGAAACCCAAGCGATAAAAGTTTTGTTTGGAGACCATGCCAAACAATTAAAAATTAGCTCAACTAAGTCGATGACAGGTCACCTTTTGGGTGCATCTGGCGGTATTGAAGCGATTGCAGCAATATTGACCGTGGCTAATAACAAGATTCCACCAACTATTAACTTGGAAAATCCTGATCCTGAGCTGGATTTGGATTATGTACCGAATAAAGCACAGGAGCATGTTGTCAATGTGGCACTTTCCAATTCCTTTGGTTTTGGCGGTCACAATGCAACTATCCTGGTGAAAAAATACCAGGCATAAATAGTTTTTATGAAACAAACTAAAGGAATGCTGGATGCTACCCGCGTACAGGCATTATCCGAGTTGTGCCAGACACTGGAATTTGCGTTCAGCGATTACAAACTACTGCACCAGGCGCTTATTCATACTTCTTATGCCAATGAAACTAAAGGCGCAAACATCAGGCATAATGAACGTTTGGAATTTTTAGGCGACGCTGTTTTGGATTTGATTATTAGTTCTTATTTATTCAGCCAGTGTCCGCAATTACCTGAGGGCGAACTTACCAAAGCCAGAGCACAAGTTGTATGTGAGCAGACACTTGCTAAACGTGCTTTGGAATTAGGGATAGGCGAATATCTGCTTTTAGGTAAAGGCGAAGCCCTTTCAGGAGGCAGGGAACGGATATCAATTCTTGCAGATGCATTTGAAGCGATTATCGGTGCGGTATATCTTGATGCAGGCTTTAGGAGTGCTGCTAAGTACGTGTTGAATCAGCTTAAAGCAGAATTAGCTCTGGTCGAGCGCGGTGATTACTTAAAAGATTACAAAACATGGTTGCAGGAAGTCGTTCAAAGAAATAACGACAGCAAAATTTCGTATGAAGTTATTAGTGAACATGGGCCGGATCATGATAAATCTTTTGAAGTAGCTGTGCTGATTAATGGTCAACGTATGGGGTCTGGTTGGGGAAAAAGCAAAAAAGAAGCTGAACAACATGCGGCAAAACAAGCATTAGAAAAGCTTGGAACAGTAACTCAATAATATAAATTTGGACGGCCATTTCGGCCGTCCTTTCTGCATAGGAGCATTATGAAACATTATATTATCCCGGTGTTTATTCCACATCTTGGCTGTGTACACGAATGTGTGTTTTGTAATCAAAAAAAAATAACAGGGTTTGAAACACCGGTTACAGCCGCGCAGGTTAGTGCAATAATAAGTGAACGTTTACAAAATATTACCCAACAACGCAGGATTGAAGTGGCTTTTTACGGCGGTAGTTTTACCGCTTTGCCCAAAAGTACGCAAAATGAATTGCTCGCTCCGGCTACTAAAGCGCTGAAGGCTGGATATATTCACGCTATCCGCGTTTCGACAAGGCCGGACTGTATAGAGCGTGATACTGTCAAAAACCTGATTTGTCAAGGGGTTAGTATTGTTGAATTAGGCGTTCAGTCGCTGGATAATGATGTTCTTGACAAGGCAAAACGCGGACATGACAGGCAGTCTGTTATTAAAGCTGTCAACCGCTTAAAGGAATTGGGGATGCGTTGTGGTCTCCAGCTTATGCCCGGTCTACCGGGTGAGGATTGGCTCAGCCTAATTAAGACGGTGCGTTTGGCAATTTCTTTGCAGCCTGAATTTGTTCGGATTTATCCAACCATTGTTATTGAAGACACTGTTCTTGCCAACCTATACAGGCAGGGGCGCTATCAACCGCTCTCTTTAGAACAGGCTGTGGTGCGTTCTGCGTATATGAAGCTGGTTTTTGAACAAGCGGGGATTGCGGTTATCCGTACCGGCTTGCAGGCATCTGCAGAACTTGACAGCAAGACAAACGTGCTCGCAGGGTCATATCATCCTGCTTTTGGTGAAATGGTAGATTCGTATATTTTTTATTTAATGCTGGCAGGCTTTGCTGAACAAAAAGGAGCAGCTTATCCCCAAGATATAATTATTCGCCATAATCCACAGGACTGTTCCAAAATAAGAGGGCAATATAATAAAAATATTAATAACCTGAAGCAGTTTTACCATATAAAAATGGTTAGTCTCTATCCGGATTCTAGGGTGAAAAAAGATTTTCTTTTGATTGAATTCGAGGGGCAATCTGTGATTTTAAATAAAAATATGATAACTTCTATTTAAAAATCATGTAAAAGAAGGAATTTTTAGGAAAAACACAGAATACCCTTATAGTATAAGCCCTGAATTCAAAGGAGGAGAGCGAAAAAATGGAAGTGCTGAAAGTATCTTCACAGTCGAGTCCCAAATCCGTAGCAGGCGCTCTGGCCGCAGTTTTGCGGGAAAAAGGCACCGCGGAAGTGCAGGCAGTAGGCGCAGGGGCGGTTAATCAGGCTATCAAGGCTATTGCGATTTCACGTGGCTTTGTCGCTCCCAACGGTATTGATTTGGTGACAATACCTGCTTTTTCCGAGATTACTATTGATGGTGAAGAACGGACTGCTATTAAATTTATTGTAGAACCTCGCTAGTGAGTGAAATGTGAAGAAGCCTGGCTGCAAATGCTGCAACAGGCTTTTTTATATTGGTATAAGGCTTGGTTGCCGTCCATATAGGTATTGTCTTAAGAACGTTTTGCGATGCCAGACAAGATAGTTAAATCAAGCTATCGCTTATATTACTTGTATTACAATACTTCACGTGGTAAAATTTTGATTGACTTAAATAACTGGTAAGGGTGATTATTTTGCAATTGCGCAGACTAGAGGCCTATGGATTTAAATCTTTCGCAGAGAAAACAGAATTGGAGTTTGGAGACGGTGTCACTGCGATTGTAGGTCCAAATGGCAGTGGTAAGAGTAATATTTCAGATGCCATTCGCTGGGCGCTTGGTGAGCAAAGTCTGCGTACTTTGCGGGGGACAAAAATGGAAGATGTCATTTTTGCAGGCAGTAATAATCGTAGGCCCTTAGGTGTGGCTGAGGTATCATTAGTTTTTGATAACAGTGATGGGAAATTGCCTGTGGATTTTAATGAAGTTATTATCACCAGACGTGTATTTCGATCTGGTGAAAGCGAATATTATATTAATAAAACTGCCTGCAGACTGAAGGATATCCACGACATGCTGGCTGATACCGGACTAGGCCGTGAATCTATGACGGTAATTAGTCAAAACAAAGTGGATGAGATATTGACCAGCAAGCCGGAGGATCGGCGTCTCTTATTTGAGGAAGCGGCAGGCATCTCCAAATATAAGCAGCGTAAACGTGATGCATTACGAAAACTTGAAAATACTGAACAAAATCTTACAAGGGTTCAAGATATTATCGCAGAATTAGAGACCCAGATTGAACCATTAAAAGAAAGTGCTGATCGCACTACTGCCTACAATAAATTGAGTGCAGAACTGACTTCCTGCCAAGCGACCTTGCTGCTTGAACGCATGGAGAAGGCAGATAAGTTAGTTGAGAGTGCCAAGCTGGAACAGATAAATTTGACTGATCAGAATATTGCCAGTGCTACAAGACTTACCTTAACTGAAAATGAAAAAGAATCATTGACTGTTCAGATTGCTGAAGAGGAAGAAAAGGCTGTTGTTATTGAACAGGAAATAGCGGAAATAGCTACTGAAAATGAGCGGATTGATAGCCGCAGGGGAATACTGACAGAACGAATTGAGCAGGCAAAAAAGGCTGATGCCAGACTAAAGGATGAAACTGAACGGTTAAGTGGTGAACAGGCGGTAATTGGCTTAAAACTTACTGAATTACAAGCTGTTTTGGATACAAAAAAGCAACAAATTCTTAGCACTCAGGAATGGGTAGATGAGAAAAATAACCGTAATGAGGAGCTATTGCTCAATATAAGGCAATTGGAAAACAGCCTGGAGAACGGACAGGAACAGACCTTTGACCATTTGCAACAAGTGGTTAATGCACGTAATACTTTGCGCATGATTGAACGGGATGCTACTGCTTTAACTGGAAAACAGGATGTATTGGCAAAAGAATATGACGACTATCTAAAGCAGCAGGGAGAATACGAAACTAAAGAAAGCCAACTAAATAAGGAAGCTGAGGAGTTGAAAGCAAAGCGAGCAGAACTCCAGGATCAAAATGCACTTGTTTCTAAAGATAGAAATCAATTACAACAACAATTTACTAATATGCTGGAAAAAGAACAACAGCTTGTTAGTTTACTAAATGAAAAATCATCCAGATTAACCATTTTGTCCAGCATGCAGCATGAGCTAGAGGGATTTGGCAGGGCGATCAAAGGCATACTGAAAAGCCAGAACGCCTGGAGGAATGGGATTTTTGGCGCGATTGTTCAGTTATTATCAGTTCCGGATAAATATGTTACTGCTATTGAAGTCGCCTTAGGCGGAGCTCAGCAGCATATTGTTACCGACACAGACCAGACAGCCAAACAAGCGATTGACTTTTTGAAAGCGCAAAATTTGGGACGAGCAACATTTTTGCCGTTAAATACAATAAGGGTAGTGAAACCTCGGGATGCAGAGCTGACAGCTGTCAACCAGCCTGGCGCTTTGGGATTTGCTGCCGATGTGGTAGGCATTGATGCGCGATATAAAGCCGTAACTGATTACCTGCTTGGAAGGGTAGTTATTGCTGAAAATATTAATGATGCTTTAAGGATTGCCCGCAGCAGCGGTTTTTCCGTAAGAGTAGTAACCTTAGAAGGAGAGCTAATCAATCCCGGCGGATCGTTGACCGGCGGCAGCCGGGGGAGAAAAGAAGCCGGCTTTATTGCCAGAGCCAATGAAATTGAGTCGCTACAGCGGAGTATAGAAAGGTCAAAACTTGAAAAAACAAATTTTGATCAGGAAAAAGCTGCGACTCATGGTGCGATTGCAGAAGCCAATCAGCAAATTGACAGCATTGAGGCAAAACAAAAAGAAATTGAGCTTCGTCAAGCAGAACTGGCAATTCATATTGAGAGAAATCGTACTGACGCAAAGAAAATAGATTTGGCTGTAAAAACTCTCCAGAGTGAAATGACCGACCATCTGCGGCAAGCCGATGAGTATCAGGATAAGATTGAGGAAAGTAAAGCAGCACTTATTCTACTGGAAGACAAAGAAATTAGTCATAAGTCTCAGGTTGCTGAGTGGCAAAGCCAAGTTAAGGCTTTGAAAAATGATCAACAGGTATTGAATGAAGAGCTAACAGAAGCAAAAATCAAATTGAATGCCTCAAATCAAGAGATAACGGCCACAACCGCTACCTGCCACCAGTATCAAGAGACGTTGGGTTCCTTTGCTGCGCAGCTTGCCCGGATCAAGGAGGAGCGGCATCAGATTGAATCTGAGTCCGTGCAGGCGCAAAGTGAACTTGCTTCACTCGCAGAGCGCAAAGAGAAAATACAGACCGAAAAAGGGCGCCTAAGAGAGATTCGCCAAGCATATCATGAGTCTAAGCTTGGATTACTAGTGACAATGCAGAAATTAGAGAAAGAAATAAAAGAATTGCGGCGCCAAAGTAATGAATATCAGTCACGGTTGCATGAATTTGAGCTGCTTATTGCTAAATATGGTTATGAAGCCGCTAATTGCCGGGAACAACTTTCCGGGCAGCTTAATTTAACAATTGAAGAAGCGAACGCCTTAAAAAGAGCAGAAAGTCTTGATGAGTTATTAAAGATAAGCGCTAAGCTTGAAAAACAAATTGCGGAAATTGGTCCTGTTAATCCGGCTGCCATTGATGAGTATAATAAAGTTCAGGAACGATATGCTTTTTTACAAGAGCAAACCGGTGATTTGCTGCAAGCTAAAGATTATCTGACAGCAATTATAAAAGATGTTGATACGACGATGTCAAAACAGTTTAATACAGCATTTAAGGCGATTAGCCAGTCTTTCGGAGATGTCTTTGTCCGGTTATTTGGCGGTGGGCGAGCTGAGCTTGTACTTATGGAACCTGATGATGTCCTTGCTACCGGTATAGATATTATCGTACAGCCGCCGGGTAAGAAATTGCAAAACTTGGCTCTTTTATCAGGGGGTGAAAGAGCTCTTACAGTAATAGCGCTCTTATTCGCCATTTTGACCTATCGGCCATCGCCTTTCTGTGTAGTAGATGAAATTGATGCGGCACTTGATGAAGCCAATGTGCAGCGGTTTAGTGAATTTTTGCAGGACTATGCCCAGAACACGCAATTTATTGTAGTAACTCACCGGAAAGGAACGATGGAAGCTGCTCGGGTATTACATGGTGTAACCATGGAGGAATCTGGAATATCACGCTTAGTTTCGGTAAAAATTATGGACAAAGCCGGATAAATAAGCCTTGATTCATATTTAGGAGGAAACATAATGGGGTTTTTTGATAAATTAAAAGCAGGGTTAGAAAAAACAAGAAAAAGCTTTACTGAAAAAATTGAACAAATAGTTGTCGGTTACGCAACTATTGAGGAAGAATTACTGGAGGATCTGGAAGCAATTCTTCTCTCGGCTGATGTTGGTGTGCCAACCACTGCAAAATTAATGACAGAAATCCGTAGTGGCATTAAAAGCAAAAAGATTAACTCCCCTGAAGAGTTAAAACCGTTTTTGCAAGCTAAAATTGATGAAATGCTGCTTGGTAAAGAGTATGAAGAACAAGCTCAGTCAAATCCTCCACATGTTATGCTGGTTGTTGGTGTAAACGGAGTTGGGAAAACCACCACAATCGGCAAACTGGCTAATTACTACCAAGAAAATGGTAAGAAAGTTCTTATTGCTGCGGCTGATACCTTTAGGGCGGCAGCGATTGACCAGCTTGAAATATGGGGGCAACGAACAGGCTCTGAAATTATTAAGCATGCTGAAGGCTCAGATCCGGCAGCAGTTGCTTTTGATGCAGTGCAGGCTGCGAAATCCCGCAAAGTTGATGTAATAATAATTGATACTGCCGGGCGGCTGCATACCAAATCCAACCTAATGGAAGAACTAAAGAAAATTAACAGGGTAATAGCAAAAGAAATACCGGCTGCACCGCACGAAACTTTGCTGGTACTGGATGCGACAACAGGGCAAAATGCAATTAACCAAGCCAAGTTGTTTGGAGAAGCAGTTGACCTTACTGGGGTTGTACTTACTAAACTGGATGGTACAGCCAAGGGCGGCGTGGTTATTGCCATTAATAATGAACTTAGTCTGCCTGTCAAATGGATAGGTGTCGGTGAAGGAGTTAACGACCTGCGCCCATTTGTTCCCGCAGAATTTGCGGCTGCTTTATTTTCTGACAAGTAATTTTACTTGACACGATGTTTGTTTTCCGATATAATTTGCAGTGTAAAGGTTTTTTACTTGCCAGATAAACAGGTGAAGGTATGGATCGCATGTTAAATAAAGTGTTACGCATTGGGCAGTTATATGATTTTTACAGTGGGCTTTTAACGGAAAAACAGCGTGACTGTCTTAATATGCATTATCTCCAGGATTTATCGCTGGCGGAAATCGCTGAAGAATTTAGTGTGTCAAGGCAAGCTGTTCATGATATCTTACGCAGAGCGGAACAAACTCTGGAAGAATATGAGGAAAAGCTGGGGTTGGCTGCTCGCTATAGTCAGGAACGCAAGGTACTGGTTGCAGTTATTGAGAATTTACAGCAACTGCCCCAGCCTGTAAAACTATTACCTGAGATTACCCAAGCCATTGTATCTTTAAATTCGTTGCTGGAAGACACCCGGGAGGTGTGACATAGATGGTCTTTGAAAACTTGGCTGACAAACTTCAACAGACTTTTAAAAAGCTGCGTGGTAAAGGCAAACTATCGGAAACTGATGTTGCTGATGCGCTTAAAGAAGTGCGGATGGCTCTTCTAGAGGCCGACGTAAACTTTAAAGTTGTTAAAGACTTAGTGGCTAAAATTAAAGAGCGGGCGGTTGGCCAGGAAGTGTTAGAGAGCCTGACACCTGCTCAGCATGTAATAAAGATTGTAAATGAAGAATTAACTAATCTGATGGGTGGTACACAAAGCCGTATTGCCATTGCCTCACGTCCTCCAACGGTAATTATGCTTGTTGGTTTGCAGGGGGCAGGTAAAACGACAACCGCCGGCAAATTGGCTAATCTCTTAAAACGTCAGGGAAAACGGCCGCTGATGGTAGCTGCTGATATTTATCGGCCGGCAGCGATAAAGCAGTTGGAAGTATTAGGAGAACAACTGGAAATTCCCGTGTTTACTATGGGCCAGGAAAATCCAGTAAACATTGCGAAAAAAGCTGTTGATCAAGCACTGATGATGGCGCGCGATATCGTGATTATCGATACTGCAGGCCGTTTGCATATTAATGAAGAGCTTATGAATGAGCTCAAATCCATAAAAAACACAGTTAAGCCCCATGAGATACTCCTGGTGGTTGACGCTATGACCGGTCAGGACGCAGTTAATGTTGCCGAATCCTTTAATAATGATTTGGGACTTGACGGTATTATTCTGACCAAACTTGATGGCGATGCCCGTGGTGGTGCTGCCCTTTCTATCAAAGCCGTTACCGGCCAGCCCATTAAATTTGCCGGTATGGGTGAAAAGCTTGATGCATTAGAGCCGTTCCATCCTGATCGAATGGCTTCGCGGATCTTAGGGATGGGTGATGTGCTCAGTCTTATTGAAAAGGCTGAGTCGGCCATAAACCTGGAAAAAGCACAGGAAATGCAGAAAAAACTTCGTAAAGAAGATTTTACATTAGATGATTTCCTGGAACAAATTGAACAGGTGCGTAAACTGGGGCCGCTTGATCAAATTCTGGGTATGATACCTGGTATGGGCAAGCTAAAACAGTTGCAGGGACTGGATTTTGATGATAAAGAAGTCCAGCATATTATCGCAATTATTCGTTCGATGACAGCTAAAGAACGACGCGATCCGGCGATCATTAACGGTAGCCGCCGCAAACGCATTGCTCTTGGCAGTGGCACAAGAGTTCAGGATGTTAATAAATTATTAAAGCAATTTCTTGAGGCCAAAAAGATGATGAAGCGCCTGAAAGATATGCAAAAAACAGGGAAAAAACCAAGTTTTAAACTTCCCTTTATGCAGTAAGTTTCTTAATATAGTGTAATAGATTTGATATTTTGTGAAGGAGGTGACTTATAATGGCAGTAAAAATTCGCTTAAAGCGTATGGGCGCAAAAAAACGTCCTTTCTATCGTGTAGTAGTAGCTGATTCTCGTTCGCCGCGGGATGGACGGTTTATTGAAAATCTGGGTCATTACGATTCCACTACTGAACCGGCAGTTATCAAGATTGACGAAGAAAAAGCCATTGAGTGGCTGCAAAAAGGCGCTCAACCTACTGATACTGTTAAAAATCTGCTTAGCCAAACCGGCATCCTGAAAAAGTGGGATGAAGTAAAACGTTCTAAGTAATTCTAAGCAATTAGAAAGAACAAAGAAACGAGGCGTGATAACTACATGAAAGAATTAGTCGAAGTTATCGCCAAAGCATTAGTGAAAAACCCGGAACAAGTCAATGTTTGCGAGACAAATGATAATGCGGGTATAGTCTATGAATTGCATGTAGCTCCTGAAGATATGGGTAAAATAATTGGTAAACAGGGGCGTATTGCCAAAGCTATCCGCACTGTGGTCAAAGCTGCAGCCACCCGGGATAACAAACGAGTAATGGTGGAAATACTATAATTTAACTGTTAATCAGATGACCGAAGAGGTGGAATCATGGCTAATATCGAAAACTTGACAATTAAGTGTCCGGTAACCATTAAGGCAAAAGTTACCGAAGAGCTCAAAGCAAATATGGCAGGTGAAATTCAGGAAGCCATTAAAAAGGCAGACCTAGAATTGCAGCAAATTGATTTTCATGCAAAACGTATGATGAGCGAGCAGGCTAAACAAGATGCGCAAGGTCTTGTTGCCCTTCGTCAGCAGATTGATGCTGAGCGCCATAAACGTCTTGAGTTTAAAAATCATATGTTGGACAAGCTGAAAGAAACTGCTCAACTGGAACTTGGTGCGGAAATTGTTCAGGGAACTATGGATAGAGTCGTTACAATAAATGTTGGCGATGACCTTCATAAACTGATGGCAACCGAAATTTTGCTGGAAGACGGCAAAATAATTGCTTTCCGTAACTAATATGATTAATACCGAACTGATTACTGTCGGTAAAATTGTTGCCCCGCACGGTGTGCGGGGTGACGTTCGTATAGTACCCCTGACCGATTTCCCTGATCGGTTTTATGATCTCAAAACAGTGCTTGTGGAGGATGTAGGCCAGCTTAAAATTGAGGCCGTCCGACAGCATAAAAAATTTATTTTGATTAAATTCGCTGAACGTGATTCCGTGAGTGCTGCCCAACTCTTGCGCGGTAAACTGCTTAAGATTAAGCGGGAAGATGTAGTGAAACTGCCGGAAGGTCAATACTACATTTTTGATATTATTGGACTTAATGTATTTACTGAAGAAGGTACTCTCCTGGGCAGTATAACTGATGTGCTGCAGCCAGGCAGCAATGATGTATATGTTGTTGAACAGCATGACAAAAAAGAACTACTGATTCCTGCCATTAAAGAAGTTGTTAAGAAAATTGACATTGAGGGCAAGCAGATGATTGTAAAATTGCAGGAAGAAATGGAATAAGCAGAGGTTATTTATGCGTATTGACATTATTTCACTGTTTCCTGATATGTTTACAGGGCCACTCGGACATAGCATATTGAAGCGGGCACAAGATAGCGGACTTATCTCTGTTCACGTGACTAATCCCCGGGATTTTACTTATGATAAGCATCGTATTGTCGATGATACTCCGTTTGGTGGCGGCGCAGGTATGGTTATGAAGCCTGAACCCATATTTCGGGCGGTGGACAGTATTGTAAATGCCAGTAATGCGCAGCACCGGAGAATCATTCTGATGTGTCCCGGCGGGCAGGTGTTTGATCAGGACAAAGCGCGAGAACTTGCCGGATATGAGCAGCTAATACTATTGTGTGGTCATTATGAAGGTATTGATGCCAGAATTCGTGAGCATGTGGTGGATGAGGCTGTTTCGATTGGCGATTATGTTCTGACAGGCGGGGAATTACCGGCTATGGTAGTTACCGATGCTGTGGCCCGTATGATTCCAGGTGTTCTTGGTGCTAATGCCAGTGCAGAGCAAGATTCTTTTTATAATGGACTCTTGGAATATCCTCATTATACTCGGCCACGTGAATTTAATGGCTGGGAAGTGCCGGAAATACTACTATCAGGCGATCATGCCAAAATTGAAAGATGGCGGCGTAAAGAATCGCTCCGGGCAACGTTTATACGCCGGCCTGATTTGCTGGAAAACGTCGAACTAAGTCCACTTGATTATAAACTGCTCAAGGAAATAAAGTCTGAACAGGCGGGAGGCTGAAGCTAGCAATGCCTGTATATTTAGGATTGGTACATTATCCGATATATAATAAAAATAACGAGATAGTTACAACCGCGATTACTAATTTTGATATCCATGATATTGCCCGTACATCTCGAACTTATGACATACTTAGATATTTTGTTATCCACCCGCTTGAGGCCCAAAAAGACTTAGCGGAAGAAATCATCGGCTACTGGCAAGAGGGCTATGGCGGACAATATAATCCTGACCGTAAAGAAGCGTTAAGTATAGTGGAAGTCATTCCGGATATTGCTGCAGCAGTTGACTATATTACCGCTAAGGAAGGCACGGCTCCGCTAATTATTACTACTGATGCCCGTAAATATGCCAATACCATTTCATATGCTGACCTTCGCTGTCAGCTTAATGATATTGGCAGGCCCTGTCTCTTGTTATTTGGTACTGGGTGGGGCATAGAAAATTCAGTAATGAGGCAGTTTGATTATATCCTAGAGCCTATTTACGGACCGGGAGATTATAACCATTTGCCTGTTCGGGCAGCTGTTGCCATTATTCTTGATCGGTTGTTAGGTGAGTCTTGGTGGAAAAATGTATAAAATGTAGCATTTTAATTTGAGTTGACGGTTAATATATGATATAATACAGTTTGTGTAATACGGACGGTCCGCTGCAACTGGTATGAACGTCTGATATAAGGAGGAAAAACAAATGAATATTATTGAGATTTTGGAACAAGAACAACTGCGTCAGGATATCCCGTCCTTCAAACCAGGCGACACTGTGCGCGTCCATGTAAAAGTTGTGGAAGGCACTCGTGAACGTATTCAGGTTTTTGAAGGTGTGGTAATCAACCGTCAGGGCGGCGGTGTGCGTGAAACCTTCACAGTACGTCGTGTATCCTACAATGTCGGTGTAGAACGTACATTCCCGGTACATTCTCCTCGTATTGAGAAGATTGAAGTAATGCGCCGCGGTATTGTTCGCAGAGCTAAGTTATACTATCTGCGTAACCTTACTGGTAAAGCAGCACGTATCAAAGAAAAACGCTAAACCGATGTGTTCAGGGACTGGATTCAGTCCCTTTTCTTCATTCCTAGGTTAAAAAACAACGGCTTCCGCTAGCGCCAAAGGCTTGGTGTAGGCCGTATTTTCTTTATGTACTGGAGAGTCAGGCTGAGTCCCAGAAGGAGGAAGGCTGTGCGCAATACTAAATTAGGTGAAGAAGTTAAAGACTGGGTAATATCGATACTCATAGCCATAGTTCTGGCATTTTTTATCCGGTATTTTATTGTGGAACTATATATGGTTGAAGGCCCATCTATGCGGCCCACTCTGGTAAATGGTGAGCGGCTAGTCGTTAATAAATTCATTTATCGATTTAAAACGCCTGAAAGAGGCGAAGTGCTTGTATTTCGTTATCCGCGCGATCCAAGCCGGGATTTCATAAAACGAGTAATAGCAGTAGCCGGGGATACTGTTGAAATAAAAGATGGCCGGGTTTTCCTTAATGGACAGCTTTTAAACGAACCATATATCTTAGAGCGCATAAAAGGCTCTTATCCGATAGCGACCGTACCGGAAGGTCATATTTATGTAATGGGTGACAATCGCAATAATTCTGAAGACAGCAGGTTTAAAGATGTTGGCTTTGTCCCGTTAGAATTGATCAAAGGGAAAGCTGTTACTGTTTTTTGGCCGATTGACCACATAAAAACACTTCCGTAACTATAAACTATCTCTATTATCTGTTTTTGAGGTAAGGAGTGTGACTTAATGCACATTCATTGGTTTCCAGGTCATATGACCAAAGCACAGCGTATGATCAGAGAACAACTGAAACTAATTGACGTAGTAATTGAATTATTAGATGCCCGGATACCGTTAAGTAGTGCTAACCCAGTAATTGCTGAACTTGTTGAAGGTAAACCCAAGGTTGTTGCACTAAATAAGTCCGATCTTGCGGAAACAGCGCAAACAGCCGAATGGATTCGCCATTTCCGTAGTCAGGGTTTTACAACTGTGGCGCTAGATTCTTCCACTGGTAAAGGTACCAAGGAATTGGTGAACAAGGTTGAACAAGAGGCGGCTGAAAAACTTGCCAAGCTAACGGCAAAAGGCATAAAGGGACGCGCCGTACGTGCGATGATTTTAGGCATTCCCAATGTGGGGAAATCTTCTTTAATTAACCGATTGATAGGCACAGCAACCGCAAAAACTGGCGATAAGCCAGGGGTAACGCGCGGACAGCAATGGCTGAAAGTTGGAAAAAACCTTGAATTACTTGATACTCCGGGTGTTTTGTGGCCAAGAATGGATGATCAAGAAGTAGCTTTTAAACTGGCCGTGACCGGTGCGATAAAAGATGATATCTATGATATGGAAAAAGTGATTTTGGATTTACTACGAATACTTAACACAGACTATCGTGAACGTTTATGTGAAAGATACAAAGTAACCCCAGAGCAATTGCCGGACGATGTGGAAGAATTGCTTGCCTTGATTGGTGCCAAGCGCGGGTGTTTACGAAGTGGCGGTGTCGTAGATTATGAGAAGGCAAGACGAATTATTCTTACCGATTTTCGGTCAGGTAAACTTGGACAATTTACACTGGATCGACCGGCACAATTATAATCCCAAATCACGAAGTAGCTATAAATCAAATAGTGCTAACTAATAAAAGTGGAACAGCTAACAGACCCATGTTAACTGTTCCACTTTTTCACAATTACAGGCAGGATTTGAACCATTTATCCAGAATAACTAAAACATCTAAATTTGGAGGTATTACTCTTTTGAACACAGCGCAGATGACAGTTGCGCAGATTACTGCGTTATTATCTCAACAAGATATTTCACTACATATAATAGATGGACTAAAAAATGATACCCGTATTTCGGTAAAAAAGATTGCTACCAGATGGGAGCGCAGCCGCCAGGAGCTGCAACAAGAAAAGGCTAGAATTTCTTCTTTATATAAATATGAACGTCAGCTTAATTTCGAAGGCTATAAATTGGTGGCCGGGATCGATGAAGCAGGCAGAGGGCCGTTGGCCGGGCCGGTAATTGTTGCGGCTGTTATCTTGCCAACCGAATATTTTTTGCCAGGGTTAAATGACTCTAAAAAATTAACCCCAGCTCAACGTGAAAAGCTGTATGAAGAAATAAATGAGGTTGCTGTTGCGGTAAACCGGTGTGAAGTGAGTGCGGAAATAATCGATGAGATTAATATTTATCGGGCAACAGTAGGTGGTATGTATAGCGCCATTGCCGGTTTGGCACCAGCGCCAGAGGCTGTGTTAATTGACGCCGTACCATTGCCGCATCTGCCGATACCGTCAAAATCGATTATCAGTGGTGATCAGGTTAGTGCTTCTATTGCGGCAGCCTCGGTTATTGCTAAGGTTGAACGGGATCGAATCATGAATGAGCTTGACAGTCAGTATCCTATGTATGGATTTAGCCGTCATAAAGGGTATGGTACTCAGGAACATATGAACGCACTTGCTGAGTATGGACCATGTCCGTACCATCGACTGAGTTTTGCTCCTGTACAAGCTGCGGCTATTGCCAGTGGCTATACCGGGTAATTGTATGCAACTGAGGAGAGGATACTGTGTCAAATACAGAACGAGATAAACTACCTAAAGCGGTTGCGATTAAATATGATATTAATGGCAGTACTGCACCTAAAGTTGTGGCAAAAGGGACGGGAATCATTGCCGGGAATATTGTACATTCTGCTAAAGAACATGGTGTTCCCATCTATCAAAATAAAACACTGACAGGCATGTTGATGGCTGTTGAATTAGATCGGGAAATACCACCTGAATTGTACCAGGCAGTAGCGGAAGTTTTAGCGTATATTTATCGTCTGGATCAGCGTTTAGGCAGGCGATAGTAGGCTAACCTTGGGGAGGCGTTATGAACCATATCGCAAAAGGGGAAAAAGGGGAACAGTCTGCTGCCAATTTTCTAAAAAAACACGGATATGTAATTGTTGCCACTCAATATCGTGCCAAGACCGGCGAAATTGATATAATTGCGAAAGATAAAGACTGCCTGGTATTTGTTGAAGTAAAGACCAGAAGTTCGACATTATATGGATTTCCGGCAGAAGCGGTAAATTATAGAAAACAGCGAAAAATAATCAATACCGCCTTATGTTTCATAAAGCAGCAAGGCATTACCGATAGTGCCTGTAGGTTTGATATTTTAGAAGTATATTTGCAAAAAGATACTACGCAATATAATCATATAATAAATGCGTTTGGCGATTGAATTTTGTGGGGGTAACTGGTGTTTGCACAAACATTTGGTTCAACAACGTTAGGTCTAAACGGTGTCCGGATAACTGTTGAAGTAGACATAACTAACGGTATTCCTGCATTTGATATTGTAGGATTACCGGATGCTTCTGTGCGTGAATCAAGAGAACGTGTACGGGCTGCTATTAAAAACAGCGGATTTGAGTTCCCTGCCCGGAGAATTACGGTAAATTTAGCGCCGGCAGATATCAAAAAAGACAGTTCAGGACTCGATTTGCCGATTGCAGTTGGTATTTTAGCCGCTAGCGGCCAAGTAAAGTCTGCGAATTGCCGCCGGCAGGTATTTGCAGGAGAGTTGTCATTGGAAGGACGGCTGCGGGCAATATCGGGAGTGCTATCAATGGCGGCTAACTGTCAGGAAAATAATATCTCAGAAGTGGTTGTGGCTCCTGAAAACGTACAAGAAGCACTTTTGGCCGGGCAAGTGACTGTTTATGCGGCAGAAACCTTAAGAGAGGTTGTTGCACATTTAACAGGTGAAAAGCTTTTGCTTTCAGCACAGCCCCAATTGCCGGAAGGCCATCCTCAAGAGTCAGAACTTGATTTTGCTGATGTTCAGGGACAGGTTGTTGCTAAACGGGCACTCGAGATAGCGGCTGCAGGCTTCCATAATGTTATGATGGTTGGTCCGCCAGGCTCAGGGAAAACCATGCTGGCAAGGAGAATTCCGTCGATATTGCCAGCTATGACAGCACAGGAAGCACTGGAAGTGACCAAAATTTACAGTGTTGCCGGAATGCTCAAACATAATATCGGGTTAGTTCGCAATAGGCCGTTTCGCAGTCCACATCATACCGTATCAAGTGCCGGTATGATTGGAGGCGGAAGCACACCGCGTCCAGGGGAGGTTACCTTAAGTCATAATGGGGTCTTATTTTTGGATGAACTACCTGAGTTTCCCCGAACGGTACTAGAAGTTCTGCGTCAGCCGCTTGAGGATGGAGAAGTAACTATTTCAAGAGTCAATGCTACTTTATCCTATCCTGCGAAAATAATGCTTATTGCTGCCTTGAATCCTTGTCCGTGTGTAGAACATCCTTGATAAACATATAATGAACTGTAACTGATGCCTGAGGATTTCCGTCCTGGGGTTTTTCTGTTTCTATGACCACTTTTCTAACCAGAGTTTTAACAATGTCTCTTTTTATCTCATAGGGAGTTTCTTCATCTCCAAGTTTTGCACGTAAGTCGGTGAGAAGTTGTTCGGCAGTATCATGATGGACTGACAAATTTACTTCTTGGTTAATGAGTTTGTCCAGTTCTTTTATTCGAAGATCCAAAGACAATTTTTCAGAAGCTATTACCCCGAGTTGTTTCTCTAAATCTTGGGCATCGATGAGCTTTTTACGGTATAAGTCAATAATACTTTGTTTCTCGGAAGCTTTGCTGAGCAGGCTGTTTAAGACTAAGCCTTTTTCTGATTCCAGAGACTCTTTCTTTGACTTGACGAGTTGCATGCTGCTATTTAAAGTCGCCAACGCCTCGCCTGGTGATTCTATAAAATTAACACAATCTTGCCAGACCATACTTTCCAGCCATTCGGCTGGAATATTTTTTGCTGGACATTTGCCTTGGTATTTACCTCTGTATGTTGTTTTGCCATTGCAAATATAAAAAGCTTTACCCGAAGGATAGGCCGTACCGCTAAAGTTAAGGCCGCAGCAATTGCATTTCACAAGGCTGCGCAATAGGTAATGTCGTTTGGCATAACGAGTAGCTTCCAGCCTATTATCGTCTAGCACTTGTTGAGCCTGTTGCCAGGTTTCCTCAGAGATTATTGCCGGAACTTCGCGAGTAATGATTTCACGGTCCTTTTTAGAGCGTTTACCATAGTGGTGGGTGCCCATGTATGTACTATTAACTATCATGTTCCTAATGCGACCGGGATTCCACTTTCCTGAGGTGTTTTCTAAGCGTTTCCCTTTTCTTAATTGGCGGCCATGAATGACGTAAGAGGGAGGAAGCGCTAGAGCATTAAGATAGTCAGCTATCTTTATTGTAGATAGCCTTTGTTCAGTTATTAGTTGATATATCAAGCGGATTACACTGGCTTCAGACATATCAAAGCCTTGAATAGGGTTTTCATTTATCTCAAGATAACCATCTTCATTAAGGTAATAGCCATAGGGAACTATACCGCCAAGCCATTTACCTTCACGAGCCCAGCGTTGTGCTCCTAGCCAGAGGCGCTCAAGAGTAGTTGTTCTATCTAAGTCAGCAACACCGGCCAAAATGGTAAGCGCGAAACGGCCGGCAGGGGTGGAGGTGTCAAAGGGCTCCGTCATAGATCGGACTTGTACGCCATACTGTTCTAAGTCATAAATTGCATTAAGAATAACCCGAGCTGTGCGGCCTAGACGGTCAAGTTTATAGACTAGAACAGTTTTTATTTTGCCTGTCTTAGCAGCCTCGATTAAACGGCTGCCTTCTGGACGCTCGTGAAAGGGAATAGTCCCACTTACACCGTCATCTTTATATATTTCTTGGAGTGGTATCTCATGAAGATCGCAGTATTTTATTCCGAATTGAATTTGTGTTTCAATATTTCCTTTTTCTGCCTGATCTTCGGTACTGACGCGCGGATAGAGAACTGTTGCCATGATTGCACCTCCTAGATATAGGATAATACAAACGTTTGTTCTGGTCAATGCATCAATATAATTCAATTTTGTGTTGAAGGGGAACGAAAACAATGAGCATAGTGTTGTAAAATGTAATATTGTGGAATTTAGAGGAAAATGCAGCTCAGCTAAAGAAAACGAAATATCAGGAAGTTATCTTGGATTTGAAAGGTAACTATAGGAAATCGTACAACAAATAAGTGGAAAAGAAAGTGTGTGCATTAAGCATGAGTTATAAATGGAGTTTACCAAATACTTTGCCTAAAAAATTGATTAATTCGGCTAAATCTCTTGAGCATCTTGGAATAGTGGAGTTGGCATGGGATTGTCAAAATGCAGTAATGGTTGTGGAGTTTCTCTGCGAGTACAATTATGCGATATTAGGTGGTGATGTTTATCGCTTAATTAATGGTGGCTTAGAATCTACTTACGACAGTTGGTATCTGAACAAGGATGTAACAAAATCTCGGGAGCAATTCGTGGAAGAAAGCAAAAACAAAGCGATAGCATACATTAGTCAATATCACGCAAGGAATGGTGATGATTTCTATTATTCTTTAGTATCAAAAAGAAATAAATTCGAATAGAAAGAAAGGCAGACGCGAACAACATTTGAATAATAGTTTTGTAGAAAAACTTAAAGAACGTTTAGAGAGAGACTTGGGGGTAAAATGCCTTGAGTAAAACATTTTCCAATGAAATTATGAGAAGGCAATTAAAAGAAGTTGAAAACACATTACATTCAGAAATATCTACTGTAAAAGTACAAAAACTACTTTCATCTGAATTTATTGAGTGGGATGGGTGCGTTTTGTTAGAAGCTGTCAATGACGAAAATGCCCTTGATACTCACTTCAAACCTAATGAATATTACCCAGATAGGACGGAGTATGAAGCTTTTTGCAACCACATCCATATAAGTGATTATCTTCCGGAGAGTGAAGAGTGCCCACTTCAGTCTTTAGTCTTGGCGCTTAAAATATTAGAAGTGTGGGAAAGCAAACTCATGAATAGTTTTCCAGGTTTAAAATTTCATCTTATATTAAGCCATGATGAATTTGGAAGTGTTCTCCGCTTTCATAAATTTAGGCAAGAGGAAGGCCTATGGATAAATGTTGATAATATTAACGGCTATACGGAACAAGGGATAATGTTGAAAGAAATTTAACGATTAAAAGTAATGACATTTAATCGTTAATAAAAGAAGAATTCAGGAGAGGTTTTTTCAATCTCTAAGATTATAAGGAGAGTAGAATGAACTTAAAAAGGCAAGTAGTTTACGTTATCATTAATACTCTAACTATACCATTGGCTTTTTACAGTATTTTAGATATATCTGATTACTTTGGTGCTATGGTACCTGTCATAACGTATTTTTTACAGGCTGTTATATCCTATTTTGTATTTTATAAGTGTTTTAAAAAAGCAAGAATTCATCCTGGTAAATCTTTTTTGATTTTAATTCGTATAGCTATTGCGTGCATTATTTGGAGTATAGCCGTATCCTTTGAACCCGCGTTTATTTCGACTGTTGGTACGCTGACATCTCCTGTTGGACCATATAGAGCATGGTTTAATTTCCCACTGAAATACGCTGTTTTTCAGTTAGTCTACAGTGCTACATTTCTTACAGTAGCGGTTGTTGTTAGTCATTTAATATATATAGGTTTGCTTAAATGGGAAGATGAAGTCTGAAACTGATGAAGCTATTGGCATATCGCAGTAGGCAATAGAAGGATTGATATATGATTGATATTTTAAATGAAATCAATATGGGAGAAATAGGCATAGATGATGCTTACCGAATTTATGATGAGATTATGGATCGGTTTCATAACGGTAACCTTAATGTATTCCCGCGTGAGGAATTATGCATGGACAATTTTGAGTGGACAGCTTTTGCTCACGGTGCTTCGTTAGAGACTATAGCTGATTGGCGAAAAAATGGGTGGCCAAAGACATGTGCTAATTGTGACCAGACATTAGACTACAAAAAGTATGGATGGCGTATAGAAGCAGATAGATTAAGGTGTATAAAATGTATTGAATAATAACTTTAAGAACAAAGGGCGCATGTAAATAAAACAATCAGAATTGAGGAATTGCTATGAGATATAAAACGATTGCCCAATTTATATTCTTTTTTAATATTGCTTTGTTTTTGGCTTGTAATAGTGTATTAGCAAATGGATTAAATAAAGACAGTGAATTCTTGCTTGGACCTGTAAAAACAATTCATTATTTTTCAAATATCAATAATATCTCAACTTCAACTACGAAACACTTTAGAGAAGATGGTTCCATAGAACGGTTAGAGTTTAATATGTTTTCAAAGTCTGTTATCATATGGGATCAGAAAGGCAGATCAATTAGGTATGAGGCTTTTACTTCGGATGGTAAAAAAACAGTAACGAGCACTTCATTTGACGATGAACAACATAAATATGTTACATACTATCAAAAACCGGGTTATCCTAACGAAGTTTCAGGAAGTTTAGATAAAAACGGGAAAGTTATAGATCATTATGAATATGATCTTAAGGGGGGATATAAAGGTAAAACAATTAGCGAATATAGTGATGCAGGATTAGTTACTGAAACTAACTACTTTGATGATACAAATAAGCACTTTCTCAATGTTATTTATAAATATAACGATTCTGGTTTGTGTGTATTAAACATTGCATATAGAGATAATGGGTCGATTTCTAGAAAAACTGAATATGAGTATGACGAAAATGGAAGATGTATTGAATCAAGAAGCTATGAAAGCGATTATAATTCATTTGAATGTAATCTTAAATTCAGAACGCAAGTAATTTTTGATAAAAATGGTCGGCAAATTGAGACCCATAATTATAATAAAGGATCTTTCGGAGAAACAACTACTATTATTTCATACACAGACTTTGATAAACATGGTAATTGGCTGCGTAGTATAAAAAAATACGAGAATACAAATGGCAATGAAAAGAAAGATCAGCCATTTATGACTAGAAGTATAGAGTATTATTAAATTGGTCGATTTGAGTTTCCAGACCAAAAGCTATGAACATCGGCAAAACGAGTTGCTATTAAACGGAAATGAATTTAAAGTTGATGAGTGATAAGGGGATATCAACAAATTTGGGGGATCTATGAATGATAAAAATATGCTGAGGGCAAAAGAACTATACTTTAGTTATTATGGCAGTTCCTTTTACATGCAGCGAGGCGGGGATTATGAAGAGTATCAAGCATTTAACATTTCAGAAAAACAAGAGCAAATTTGGAAGGATGAACTAGTTGAAAATTTATTTAATCGATTATCTTTCGAGAGTACGTATGAATTACATAAGTTAGCTATGATTGCTGAAAGCTATCTCGATAATAATATTGCTGATAAATTAATTGTCTATATAGCAAACAATATTACTAAAGGGGATTCTTTTATAAAACTGAATTATGCAGAAGTACTTTTGAAACTGCCCTGCGCGAAGGAGCTAATAGAGAGAAAATTAAATGTAGTTTCTGATCTGTTGATGAGTGTTTCAAACAATCCAATAACAATAAACACAGGCCGAATTCCAGAAGGATTATCAAATCAAGAATATATAACTAATAGGTTAGAAGATGCTTTAAACCGCCTTGCTCTTGGTAACGAGATGATGAAATTTAATGAAAAAATAGAACTTCATAAGAAGTATTTAGAGGATGTTGCGTTAGAGATAAGTCAAGATAGTTTATGGAGAAAAAAACTATTCGAGGGACAGTATGAAGAGAAACTTCTCATAACTTATAAAGAAATTGCTGAGATCCCAGGATATTTAACGAATATATTTGAGCAGTATAAATTAGAATATTATGTATCTAAAACTCGTTTTTGCCCAGAAACATTTGATGAAAACTTAATGATTTTTAAATTTGAAGCAAAAGGACTTCCTGATTTGGTAAGATACTCAGGAAATAACGAAACAGTTATTTAAATATTGGTCATAGGAATTGAGTCGAGGGACAGTAGACGAATATTGAGAGTATTTCTGACTTGAATTCATAAATAAGAAGAGAGGTAACGACCGTTGAGATATGATTGGGATAGTATTGAGAGGTATCTTGACGGGTTCCCTACTTGTTGTATTAAGTTTATATTTAGACATAGTTTTAAAGGAGAAGTTATAATTATGCGCAAGCATGTTGTGGTAGCAGTATTATTACTATCAATAACTGTATTAACTTTTTCATATTTCATGTATCTTGAATTGAATGATTCATCAAACTACTTTGAGGGAAGAGATACTCGAAAGATGTTTGGCGATGGATCACTTCAGATTGGACATTCTCCAGGTGCAGATATTCTTAATGATCTAGAGGAACACAAAGTTATTGAAAAAGAAATATATAGTTACGAGCAAAAAGGGAAATTTCTTTATTGTTATGGACGAGTCGGATTTACTGTGATAAGTATTAAAGATAAGACTATAAGGCAACTTAAAGTCAACACCGCTTAAGATCCTACATGGCATCTTGCAATGAAGTATAAATACGACGATAAATATACAAAAATTAATAATTTCAATGAATTTTCTGAGGAAGAGCAGAAAATATTTAATGAACTGAAAGTTGCTTCTCTTAAGAATGACAATACGAATAGGATGAAATAAATGGTGCATAAATGCTTAGTGTGTAACTATGATGGATTACATGATGAACCTTACGATGCTAAAGGAGTAGCATCAGATGAAATATGTCCCTGTTGCGGATTCCATTATGGTTATGATGATGATGGTATGGACAAAAGTATATATATAATATGGCGACTGAAATGGATCGAAAAAGGTTGTACGTGGTTTTCAAAAAGTCGGTTGCACGTTGTGGGATGGAATGCAAAAGAACAATTAAAGGGTATAGGAGACTGCTAATATTTGGTGGCTTTAGCTTTTATAGCTAAAAAAAGGTCAACGGACGTAAAAATCCGCTGGCCTCTTTTTTCAGAGTTTGTTAGTTTTAAGTTTTTATTCTTCTCATTAAGCTTTTGAATATGAACGAGCTAGTTCCACGTATGTATTGATTAAAATTTCTGACAATTATACATTAAATGTATTGGATGCATAAATTTGTAAAAAACAAAGGCTTTTTGGGGGTTAATATGGAAAATAATATATAACTAATAGTTTTCTTACAAATTTCTAATGAAAGCTAATCTACTACTAGGTGCACCCTTAAAAGCAGATTAATGTAAGACCAATCAAGTCAGTCATGCTTTTATGATTGACTTTTTAAATTTTCAAGAATAGGAGAATGTAAATGCCCCCGAATACTCACCAAATTTCAAGAAGAAAAAAGACTTGCATTCTTAGTTTAATTATTTTATCACTTACCACTAACTTGGTTTGTGCTGCGCCAACCTCACGTACCGATATAGAAGAACAGAATCGCAAAGCGCGCCAGGAAGAGCAGGATCGAAAGCAGCGGGAGCAAGCTCAGGACGTATTCCTGCAAAAAGATAAGCAAGATACCAAGCTCGAAAGGTTGCCGGAAGAGACACCTAATTTTATGATTCATACCATTAAGCTTGAAGGCAATATCGAAGGCCGGTTTTCCTGGGCTCAAGATATTGCAAATCACTATCAAGATCAAAGAATAGGATGGCAAGGAATTAATATCATTGTCAAAGCATTAACCAATGCTTTCATTGATAGGGGTTATGTGACAACCAGAGTACTTATTCCCCAACAAGATATTTCAACAGGTGTGCTTACCTTGCAAGTGATACCCGGGACGATCAAAGATATCGAGTTTTCAGACCCTGCAACTAAAGCCGATTGGAGAAGTGCTTTTCCTGCAAGACCGGGAGATATTCTTAACCTGAGAGATTTAGAGCAGGGATTAGAACAAATGAAACGTGTTCCCTCTCAAGACGCAGAAATGCAATTAGTGCCGGGGGAAAATCCTGGCGAATCAATTGTGCAAATCACGGTGAAACAAAAAAAGCCGTGGAAGGTTGTAGTGTCTTTCGATGACTCCGGTAGCAAAGCTACTGGAAAGTTGCAAGCTTCTGAGACCTTTTCAATGGACAACCTCTTTGGCATCAATGATTTATTTAGCATCTCCTTAAATAGCGATGCTGAAAGGAAAGGGCAGAGATATGGTACGAGAGGAGATAGCTTCAGCTATTCGTTTCCCCAGGGATATTGGACGTATTCTCTATCAAGTTCAGAATACAAATACCACCAGACAATTGAAAACATGGGAACTTCGTTCTTGTCATCTGGACGAACTAGAAACTTTGAATTTAAAGCTGAAAGGCTAATATATCGTGACAAAACCCGAAAAACAAGCCTAGCACTTAGTATTACAAAATCCTTAAGTAAATCCTTTATTGAAGATGCCGAAATTGAAGTGCAAAGACGCAAAACCACCGCTGCTGAGATTGGACTAACTCACAAGCAATATAACGGACAGACGGTTGTTGACTATTCGCTGGCTTATAAGCGCGGCGTACCCTGGATGGGAGCGCAGGATGATCCGGCAGACAGTGGGCCGGATGAGCCAACTACCCACTACAACCTTTGGATATTTGATATAAGTCTGACAGCTCCGGTTACCATGGGTAAAATCAAGGCAAGCTACAGCGCAACTTTGCACGGCCAATACACCAAGGATAGAATGTATGCTGCAGAATTCCTCAGTATTGGCAATCGCTATACTGTGCGTGGATTTGACGGCGAACAAACGCTTTCTTCTGAGAGTGGCTGGTATTTGCGCAACGAACTAAGTATCCCGGTCAAAGAAGCCGGTCCCGAAGTTTACTTGGCGTTAGATGTTGGACAAATCAGTGGAGCATCCGTGGGTGAATCAATAGGTAAGAGCCTAGTTGGCTCTGCCCTAGGGCTTCGCGGCAGTATTGCTGGCGCTCAATACGATGTATTTGTAGGTGTGCCTATCAAACGCCCGGCAGGAATGGATATACCAGATCATGTTTTAGGATTCCAATTGCTTTATCAGATATAGAAGCAAGGTAGCAATGCATCTCAGGGAGGAGATAACATGAACAGTTTTTCTTCAAAAAAGAACAAAAAAATAATGACTTGGATTACACTTGCGCTTTTTACCTTACAGCCAGTTTTGGCTGCAGCCGAGGCAGTAGCTGACACCAAAGCTCCGGCAGCCAATCGACCATCTGTAGAAAAGGCTCAAAACGGAACGCCGATTGTTCAGATTGTAAAACCGACGGCGGGTGGCGTATCTCGTAACCTCTTTGACCAGTTTGATATAACTAGAGATGGTCTTATTCTTAACAATTCATATAACCTAAGCAAAACACAACTGGCAGGATATATTCAAGGGAATGCCAATCTTGCCGGCGGCTCTGCCCGTATCATTCTAAACGAAGTTACCGGTAAGAACATCAGTAATCTGCGAGGCTTTTTAGAAGTCGCCGGTCAGAAAGCTGATGTAATCATTGCTAACCGCAACGGGATTGTCGGCAATGGCTTCGGCTTCATTAATACTAACCGTGGCGTTCTCACCACCGGTGTGCCTGTATTTGGCGGAAGTGGCAGTTTGGAAGCCTTCCGGGTTACTGATGGGGATATTGACGTACAAGGCGATGGCATTAATGCAAACGGTGCCGATCGCGTTGACCTGATTAGCCGAGCGGTCAATGTTAATGCCGGTATCTGGGCCAAAGAACTTAATGCAGTGACTGGCAGCAACGATGTGAATTATGAAACCCTGGCAACGAATAAGATTGAAGGGGAAGGTATACAACCGCAAGTCGCTATTGATGTTAGTGCTTTAGGTGGTATGTATGCTAACAAAATAAGACTAGTAGGAACCGAACAAGGTGTTGGCGTAAACAGCCAAGGCACTTTATCAGCTACTAGTGGCAATCTTGTTCTGACTAATGACGGGAAAATAGCCCTGGCCGGTAAACTCAACGCCAGTGGCAATGTAGATATTAAAGCTTCAGATGATATTACCAACCAAGGCACAATTTTTGCTCAGGGTAATACAACGATTGATAATTCCACTACATTAACCAATACCGGGATGATCGCTGCAACCCAAAACGTTACAGTAACTAGCAAGTCTATTGCTTCGACAGGTACACTTGCTGCAGGTGCAAACAGCGATGGAACTATTGGACAAATAGGTAATCTTACCGTAACAGCAACAGATACTTTGCAGGCTACAGGAAAAAATCTAGCCGGCGCAGATCTAACTATGACGGCTCAAAGTATGGACTTAAGCGGCGCTAAAACTTATGTCAGTGGCGTTGCAAAGCTTACGGCAACTAACGGAGAAATTAATCATGTAGGTGGGACTCTGGAGGCCAACAAAGTTCAGGTCACGGCAGCCAGTTTGAATAACCAGGCCGGTCAAATTAAACAGAGCGGTACAGATGATACCTACTTTGATTTAGTCGGAACTTTGGATAATCAAAATGGGCAAATTGTAACGAACGCTCAAAAGTTCAATATTCAAGCAGGGGCACTCATTAATGATCAAGGTAGCTTGCAACAGGCCGGGACCGGAAACCTAACTTTTAATACTAATGGCGATTTTTCGAATGCCGGTGGTAATGTTGCTTCGAACGGTATCGTAAACATCGCTACGCAGAACTTAAATAACGAGGGAGGTACGATTGCTGGGGTAAAAACAAATGTTGCGGCTGCTGCGCTAAACAACCAACAAGGGAAACTTCAGGCGAACGATGGTTTGGATGTAACGGCTCAGTTCCTGGATAACCAAAGCGGACAAATTGTCAACAATAATACTGGTAATACGAATATTATTGTCACTCTGGAATTAAAGAACCAATCAGGTACGATTGGCGGCAAAGAAGCGGTCAATGTCTCGGCTCAGAAGATCAATAATCAAGGTGGACAGATTACAGCGCAAACCAACTTAAATGTCACAGCCGGACAAGATATCGATAATACTGACGGTAAATTGTCTGCTGAGCAAGATGCTCAAGTAATGGCAAGCCATCTGAATAATAGTCTGGGAACTGTAGCTGCAGGGAATAATCTGGTAGCGAGCGCTACGACGATTACAAATGACGCAGGGACCCTGCAAGCCCAGAAAGATGTAACATTGACAACGCAAAATTTAGGCGGAGGAGGGACAGTTCTAGCTGGTCAAGATATTAAAATTGTGTCGAGTGGAGATTTTGAACATGGTACCAGCGGAAAAATCCAAGCCAATCGAAATCTTGATGTAACAGCTGTCGGAGCAATAAAGAATAGAGCTGATTTAATTGCGAAAGAAGGGGCAAAAATCAGTGCAAATAATATATCAAATAGTGGAATGATTGCTTCGGGTAGCGACTTAACTATTCAGAGCGGTACCGATATAAATAACAGTGGGCGGCTTGATGGGAATAAGATTACGATTAACGCCGGGAATCTTACCAATTCAGGGACGGTAATCGGTTCAGAAATGCTTATAAACAGCGCCAACTTAACTAATAGTGGGGCTTCGGCCATCTTGGCCTCAACGGGGAACATAACCCTTAATGTTAGAAATTCACTGGTAAACCAGGATGATGCTACTATTTACAGTGCAAAGGACATTACAATTGCTGGAAGTAGTAATTTGGATGATAAAGGAATCCTGTTGGATCGTACGGTTTCTATACTGAATCAGGGATCTACCATACAGGCAGAAGGTAATGTCACTATTTATGCCAATGAAGTTACTAATAAAGCGGATCATGTGACTACAACAGAAACAGTAGTGTCTGACAATGTATATAACCAATTCTTGGGGGAAATGTTGTATTATGATGCGCCAGACTATGCATATAATCTTAATGCCTATGATAGAACCGGACATGAGGTCTTTACATCATATTTTACTAGAAACGGCCATATTATTGATGAACCTCACTTTGTGGCGCGGGAAAAGATAACGGAAACCAGATTATCTAGTAATTATACTCCAGGTGAAATTTTAGCTGGGAACAATATGTTGCTTCAAGCAGGTACGGTGACGAATGACAGCAGCCATATATTGGCCGGAGGGACGCTAAATTCAGGAAAAAGTACCATAAATAATATTTCGACTGCTCTTGTGCGTACAATTGTAAGGCATGTCGTTGAAGCGGAGGACAATGAACTTAATGTTGCACAAAGTTTGCTGCAAGGCATCCCTAGCCCAACTTCAGAAGACAATAGAATTGCGTGGTATGTTGAAAGGGAGTACGATGTAACCACTCACGAACAAATTACTGGTACAACTGCATTGTTTGGGGGTGGACAGTCTGTTGTAATAAATGGACCTTCTGTCAATAACGTGGTCAAAAGTCCGGTGGAAGTGCCAAACGGAAATCTGAGTTCCTTACCATCAACAAGTGGCTCTAACGTGCAGACTGTATTAGAAAATAAAAACTCCATGAAGCTGCCAACTAATGGACTATATACTCTTCATACAGAACCTACCAGCCGATATCTGATCGAAACTGACTCGCGGTTCGCCAACCTTGGCAATTTTGTTTCTAGTGACTATATGTTGAATCAATTAAGCATTGATCCAGAAAAGACCATGAAGCTGGTCGGTGATGGCTTCTACCAGCAAAAACTGGTTCGTGAACAAATTACACAGCTTACTGGTCGGGAAATGCTAACAGGCTATTCTTCAAGTGAGGAAGAATATAAGGCACTATTAACAAATGGAGCTGTTTATGCAAAGCAGTTTAATCTAGAGGTTGGGGTAGCTCTGACACAGGAGCAAATGGCACAATTAACTTCGAATATGGTTTGGCTAGTGGAACAAGAAGTTAATGGACAAAAAGTTCTTGTGCCAGTCGTATACACGGCACATGTCACAAGTGGCAATGTAACACCGAATGGCTCGGTAATTAGCGGCGATAGTGTGCAGATAACTTCCTCCGGTGATGTAACCAATAGTGGTACGATATCAGCAAAGGGAATTTTGGATATTACGGCGCAGAACATTGCCAATCAGGGAGGGGCTATTAGCGGTGATACTACTGTAAACCTGAAGGCAACTACTGGAGATATCATAAATCAAAACGGTACTATTAGCGGCAATCAGGTTGCTTTGGATGCCGGACGGGATATCAAAAGTGAAACCGTGACAACGACATCTACTATTGATCATACAACAGTAACAAAGGCTGTTAAGCAAGCAACCATTACATCTGTGAAGGATCTTACTCTAAAAAGTGGTCAAGATATCACGCTAAACGGAGTTCTGATTTCAGCCGGGACTGACTTAACGGTGAACGCCGGACGCAATATTTCAGTAGGCACTGTTATTGAGGAAGAAAAGCGTGATTATACAGGATCTGGAAAAAATCGCTATATAAAAGATGAAAAAGAGAACATAACGACCGGTCTTTTGGCTGGTGGGAACCTTTCAATCAGTTCCACACAAGACACGACCTTAAAAGGGGCGCAGGTTTCTGCAGAAAATAATCTTAGTATTAAGGTCGGCGGTAACCTCAATATCGGCAGTGTAAAAGATGAAGTTATGGTAGATTCCACACAAGGACGCTCATCCAATTGGAAACGAACTCGTACTGACGATGAAACTGTAATCGGAAGTAATTTGGTAGCTGGCAATGATGTTACAATTTCTGCAGTTAAAGAGAACGACAAAGGCAATGCCGGTAGAGGGAATATCGTTATTTCTGGAAGCAGCATTAGCAGTTTAGCCGATAGTAAGACGGATACTTTAGTAGTAGAAAGTGTTTTTGCCTATAGCAAAGCAAATGATATAGGTACAAATGATACCCAGGTCACCTCTACAGTTCTAAATGGAAGTGGGACCGTTTCTAATACTGAAACTCCTAAGACTTCTAAGGTCAATATAATTGCTGATAATAATATAACTATCCAAGAAGTTAAAGAAAAACATGAGTCTCTGGAACAAACCCATAAGAAAACAAGTGGGTTTTTATCCTCCACAACAAAAGATACTCTTGACTATTCCTTAGTTAACAAGGCTATAGGTAGTAGTATTTCGGGAGATGCAGTAAATATTGACTCGGGTAAAGACCTAACCATTAAAGGAAGTAACGTCGTTGGCACAAATGATGTTACGCTTAACGGTGATAACGACGTTACTATTACTTCGGCGCAAGAAACCGGTAAAGATGAGCATTACAAACGCGTCAAAAAATCCGGGCTATTTAGCGGTGGCGGTCTAGGTTTCACTATCGGTTCACAAGAGACAAAAACAACTCTAAAAGAACAGGTCAAAGATGAGATTGGGAGCACTGTCGGCTCTGTTGCCGGCAACGTCAAAATTACAGCCGGCAACAATGTTAAGAGTGAAGGCACAACAATGGCCAGCGGTAATGACCTTGAAATTAAAGGAAAAGATGTTACCATTGGCAACACTATTAATACTTATGATAGTCAGTATAAATATGAGTTCAAGCAGACTGGGCTTACTGTATCTGTAAGTGGTGGTGTTGTGGATACGGCCCTAAATGCCTTTAACGAAATTCAGAGAGCTGGCGAAGTACAGGATAGCCGTCTTGCAGCACTTTACGATTACAAAGCACTCAAAGACCTTAATCACTTGAAAGATGCTGTGAAGGGTGGTGACCTTACAAAAGGTGTAGGCATTAATGTAAGCTTTGGCAGTACTTCAACTTCTATTGAACAAAATACGCATATTGAGACCGTAAACACATCTAATATCAACGTTGGTGGAAATGTCACAATTACATCTACTGAAAAAGACATTGACATCAAGGGAACCCAGATTAATGCAACAGATATTACTCTAGACGCAAAACAGGATCTCAATATTACTGCGGCCCAAAACAAGCAAGAGACTAATACCAAAACTGATTCATCTTCCTGGTCGATTGGCGGCACTATTGGTGTGGGCTATTCCGGTAACTACAGTAATAGCAACGGAAAAGAAAATGGAAACACCATAGTCAATACCGGTAGTGTTCTAAATGCCAGCGGCACGATGGATATCAGGTCAGGTAATGATACCAATATTACCGGCTCTAAGGTGATAGGCGACAAGGTTGTAGCCAACATTGCTGGTGATTTAAATATTGAGAGCACGCAGGATAGAGATAACTATACCGCGAAAAATAAAAGTGTTGGCATTGGAATTAGCACTGAACGAGTTGATGGAAAACCTCTACCTGAAGGGGTTTCAGGACCAGTAAATAAAGTGACTTCTGTAGGTGTAATTGGCACATATAATACAAGTAAAACAGATTCCACTTATAAAAGTGTTACTGAACAAGCAGGTATTTACGCGGGTAAAAATGGTTTTGATATTATTGTAGATAAAAACACTGATCTTAAGGGTGCTGTCATTAGTAGCGAGGCTACTGCAGATAAAAATACGCTGATTACAGATTCGCTGTCTTGGTCGGATATTAGAAATAAAGCTGAGTATGAAGCTAATAGTTCCGGTATTAATATTAGTACGAAAGACGGAAAGTTAGGCATGCCTACACCTAATCTTAGTGTGCCGGTATCTGGAGATGCGAATAGCACTACCAACTCAGCAATATCACCAGCTACTATCATAGTGCGAAATGGGAATACAGATATTAGTCAATTGAGTCGGGACACAGAAGATGCTCTTAATGCGTTAGGGAAGATATTTGATAAAAAAACGGTTCAAGAGCAACAGGAATTGGCAAAGGTGTTTGGCGAAGAAGCCTTTAAGGCGGTCGGTGATTTAGCAGAAAGCATGAGTGAAAAAGCTACAACTCCTGAAGAAAAAGCCAAATGGGCTGAAGGTGGAGAATATAAAATTATTTTACATGCCTTAGTTGGGGGGCTTCTTTCTGAACTTAGTGGAAATGGTTTTGCTTCAGGATCAGTAAGTGGGGGAGTAACGCAAGGCTTACAAAAGGAATTAGCGAAGATTACAGACCCAGGAATGCGCCTTTTATTGAGTTCGCTAGTTGGCGAAGCTGCATCTAAACTAGCAGGAGGTAATGCTCCAGTAGGAGGGGGAATAGGATATACTGGGACGAAATATAATGATTATGGGCATAAGCCCACTTACGAAGGGGCAATTATTTATACCCAAAAAGATGGATATTGTCAAATGATAAATGGGGAATATGTTAAAATGGACGCTCCACCGCCATCCGGAGTATATGTTTGGGTAGAGGATCCAGACAATCCTGGGTATGGAGGGGATTATAAGGATAATGTTTATGAAAAAGATAAAATTATTTGGCAAAAATTTGTAACAATAGATGAAAAAGCATATGGCATAACCTTAAAAGAGCCAAATTCTATAGATAAAAAAAATCAATTAATTGGCTTAGCTAAACGTTATTTCAGTGCAGTTTTAATTAGTAAGGATTCTGAAGATGGATATAATTTAGTAAATGGTTCCGGTGGGTTTGATGAGTATTTAAAAAGTATACTTAAGACCTATTCACCACATTTATTTGGCAAATAAATCGGTGGTTAGCTAAATTAAAGTGAATTATTATTTTGCTTTGGTGTACTACATTATTTTGGGGAGAAATAATGTAGTACATAAAGTTTTTTTAGAAAGGAAAAAAGTGAAGTGAATTATTTTTATAAGCTATTGGATTTGTTGTTTAAAGGGACAAGATTTCTATTAATAGCATTAATAATATTATTGTTATCACCAATAATATTATTAAAGTATTTTTTTGTTTTATATATAATCATTACTTCTCCACCTAATTATGAGCAAAAAGCTTCGAAATCATACGCTATTTATGAAGCATTAGATGTGTCTATAAACTGGATAAAAGAACTTTATCAACAATGTATGAACGAAAAAAATGCTAATGATGATATAAGTAAATCAAAATATATAACTCGTGGTATTGCTTATAGTATAGGAATAGTTTTGTTTATAGGTCCTATTTTTAATATGTATATTTCAGGGTACTATATTTTAAATCGAGAAAGTATATTGCAGAAAAATATACAATTAGGACAGGAGATTGAAAAAATCAAAGAAGATTTTAGAGATTATGGAAAGGTCTATAATTCAAAAAATATAAGAATTAATCCTTATGACAGTAAAATAGAAAAAATAGAAGATTTCATTTTTGAATATCAAACTGTGACTAGAGGAGTAGAAGATTTTTGCATTAAAATTATGGAGAAGAATAACTTTAAGTTAGTAAATGAATTTAATAGAGACAAAACGAAAGTTTTATTATTTAGAAAAAATGAATATATAAGTGAAATACATTTTACTGAAGATAAAGAGGCCAAAATAATATTAAGAAGATATGATACTTTTAGAGAATCTAAATTGTATGATATTTTGAGTCCGATTATTTTGATAACATCCCCATTGAATCCTTTTAGACGTTTAGAAGTGTTTAATTTTTCATTGTAAGATTAGTGAAATGAAAAGGTCGGCGGATGTAAAAATCCGCTGACCTTGTTTCATCTCAGGTGTTTACTGAGTGACAAATCACATTCTTGTCTTCTCAATAAGCTTTTGAATATCAACATCATTATTTACAACATGCATTTTTCTATGGTAATTAGGACACATAGCGCTACGTATGTTCTGTCCAACATTTATCCCCGGATCAAAGGCCATGAATATCACCTCGCAATTTATCTACAAATAGTAAATCGGCCGGGGCAAAATCGTAATCACTAAGACTTGCAAATTCAACCCATTCAATAGCATCATGGGAATTAAGTTCAATTTCACCTGACAACCAAGTACACCAATAAGCTTTTAGCTGTATAGTCCTATTCGGGTACTCATATATGCTTTCCGCGAAAAAGTGACCGACACTTATTTTAATGTTTAATTCCTCTTTTATTTCACGACGGAGACATTCTTCTGGTGTTTCTCCAACCTCAATTTTGCCACCGGGGAATTCCCATTTGCCGGCCAATTTATCTCCGATCGGCCGACGTGCAATAAGTATTTTACCTTTATCCTGAATGATAGCTGCAGTTACTTCAATCAAATTCGTCACCTTATTCTTAATGTGATTAATTCACAATTTATATTTACTTACCTCGCAAAGAAAGAATAAGCTACCAAAGCCAATAACAGAACCGCGCAAGAAGCTATGATAGCATGTTTATGCGAGATTGGCTCTTTTTGTTCAGTTTCCCTAAGAAGTGCTTTGGCCAATTCGTTATAATCAGGTTCAGCGTCCACAGTAAGCCTAATAATCGGCTTACCGCAATTCGGACATATTTGGGCATCATCCGGGCATTTGTAGCCGCAATAAGTGCATGTAATCATAGTAGCTCCTTTCTTATATGGGAAAATGAGTAAGTAATTTTTTTACAGTTCAATATTAATCTATAGACTCTAATACAGTTCTAAATATAAAAATCTATAATATAAACATCAAAATAAGATGATAGGAAGGAGTTCATTGATTTATGAATAAAAAAACATTTCGAATATTGGCAGTGGGGTTAATTATTTCATTGACCACTGGAGTTTTCATTTGTAATGCAAAAACAAACAAAAGCGAGCAACAAACTTTTGAAGAACTGCCACCGCTTTTATTAGATGATATGCAAGGGCCGCCGCCAGAAGGTACGCAGCCAACAAAAGATGTTAATACTTTTAACGGGGCTTATGTACTTGACGGCATAAAAGGTAGATTAGTTGGTAAAACAATTGAAGCAAAAGAAGGTGATGAGAATACAGTTCTTTTAAAAAACGGGGCTGAATTGACGTTGGAGAATGGGATTTTAAATAAAAGTGGTGATACTACCAGTGATGATGGTAGCAATTTTAATGGACAGAATGCAGTTTTTTTAGCTGCCGGTAATAGTGCGGCAACGATTAAGAATAGTGAAATTTATTCCGATAGCGAAGGCTCAAATGCAATATTTGCTACTGGTGATCAAACAAAAGTTACTGTTCAAAATGTAAAAATCCACACTAAGGCTAATTCTTCTCGTGGTCTCGATGCGACCTATAATGGAACAATTATTGCAAATGATGTCCATATCACAACAGAGGGAGCTCATTGTGCGCCGCTGGCAACGGATCGAGGAGAAGGGACAGTTATGGTAACGAACGCAATATTATCATCAGAAGGTGAGGGTAGTCCTTGTATTTATTCTACTGGTAATATTACGGTTAACGATAGCGTTGGAAATGCTGCTGGTAGTGAATGTGCAGTAGTAGAAGGTAAAAATTCCATCACGCTAAATAATACATCTTTAACAGGAAATGCAAAAAACGGGGTTATGCTGTATCAAAGTTTTTCCGGTGATGCCAATACAGGAATTGCCCGGTTTAATGCGAAAGATTCTAATCTGACGAGTAATGCAGCAGGTGCCATGTTTTATATTACTAATACTCAAGCTGAGGCAACCCTGGAAAATACTAATCTCAAATTTCCAAGTGGTGTATTGATCAATGTAACAAGTGACCGGTGGGGGAAAGAAAACGCTAATGGAGGGAATTTCACCTTTACAGGAATTCGGCAAAAACTTGCTGGAGATATTGTTGCTAACAGCATCAGTACAATTACCGTAAATCTTACCCAAAATAGTACGTTAAGCGGGAACATAAATAAAGATAAGATAGCTAATATGGTTACTGTGAATATGGATGCTAGTTCTTCTTGGGATGTAACTGATGATTCTTATGTAACAATTTTTACCGATGGCGATCAAACCCTCAGCAATATAAAATCCAATGGTCATACCATTTATTATAATGCCAGCGAAACAGAAAATAGTTGGCTAGGGGGGGAAGTTCATTATTTTACTGATGGTGGTAAAATGGAACCATTAAAATAGAAATAGGCTTTATTTGATTTTATTTAAAAAACTAAAATTGAATGATCCCTATGCCGGCAGGCATTTGAACTCGGTTAAGTAGGCTAATCCACTTCGATGTTGATAGAATAAGCTTGGCCGGGTTCGTCACAGCTGGGATATGAAAGTTTTCAGCTCTACCTAAGCTAGTTCCGGACAAATCTCCACCATACTACCAGGTGTTTCTTGAATCTTGTCAACCAAGTTACGCCACTCAGCATTAGATAGAAAAGATTGACCAGGATCCACAACATAGGCCGGCACGCGAAAATTAACTGTGTTACCAAAGCTGGCCACAGATAGCACTCCGCCATAGGCTGCTAATGTTATTCGGTCAAAATCAATGATGGGTAGGGCTTGGTCCAGGAAAAGTTTTTTATTGACTGAAATTTTCATACTGCCCCTCCGAACGTTGCAATGTTTATAGACATTATCTTAATAATAAAACTCAAGAAATGATTTTTTGATAGGCAACGACATCAAGAAGTCGCCCAAACTTTTGACCCACTTCTTTGTAGTGAGCACACTGAGCATACCCACTGTTTTTAAATAATCGTATGCTTGCTTCATTTTGTCCGCATATAGTTGCTACAAGTACATGCAACCCTTGTATTTTTGCATATTCTTCTATATAATTTACTGCCATGCTACCGAGTCCTTTGCCGATATAAGCTGGCTTTAAATATATTGTAACTTCAGCAGTTCTATCATATGCTTCTCTTTTTTTGTGCTGAGTTATAAGGACATACCCACAAAGTTCAGTTTCTTCGCATATTACAAATGTTTTGTACTTTTCGCTATTGAAAAATACTATTTCGTGCATTTCCTCCTGTTTCAATGGCTGCGAATGAAACGTTGCTGTAGTATTTAAGACATAGTAAGTATAAATTTGCAACACTTCGTCAAGATATTCCTCTTTCATTTCATGAAAATAATATTTTTTCATATTGAAATTCCTCCTTGGAATGCCTTCTTCCCAGCATTGATTCCCAAAAGGGCGGGGGAGTCACATTTTACTGGCTTATTACAGTCGGTGAATTGTCCTGAACAATTACATCATCAACAAAGTATGTATTATCAGTTTCCCAACGCTTCACCTGGCAATATGCCCATGGAATATAAAGACCAAAAGTAATAAATGTTAAGACCATAATTAGAATCCAGTGGCCTAAGAACCCAATTCCGGTACCAGTAAAAACGAGTTGTTTGCCGCATACGTATGTGTTTGATGCAATCCATCTTTGTTGCGCCGAATAGGCCCAGGGGAAGAATAAACCAAACGTTATAACCGATATGAATGAAGTCCATATGACTAACCATAGATAGCTGAAGCCGGTACCGTGAAACTCGAATGTTTTTGACATATTAAATACCTCCTGCAGTTCGTGTATTATTTCTTTAATGTTATATCATCTTATTTGTCATAATGTGAAAAATAATGTCGGTTCTGATAAATAAAAACACAGCCTGTCCGATCAGGGCTGTGTTTTTTTCTAAGAATAATCTTGAAGCAGCGCATGGAGATACTAATGTTCTGTAATAAAAATTTATATTATTTTCCACTCAATAAAGGAATTTATTACCAAAAACCGAAAGGTAATTTAACGATTACTTAAGGAGGCTAACCTATGATTAATTTTGACGAAGACAACATTATTAGAATATTTTCGAATGATCAAAAAGTGATTAATGATATTTATAGTTCAAAAAATGTACTTATCGATTCAATAGTAAAAGCTAGTAATTTAAATAGTAATCAAGTTGAATTTACTGAACCCTCAATATTAATGGGAGCAGTTGAAAACTGGTATGATATTGCTATTCAGTTTAGTACTATAACTTCAGCAGGAGTAATTTCAAGGCTTATATCTGAATACATATTGAAAAACATAAAGATAGAAGAAAAACCAAAAGTAGAATCCATAACGGTAAAAATTGAAACGAGGAAAATATCAATTAGATTGAGCATTACCTGGAATGAGGAGTGACGATGCAAGATAAAATTATAAGTCCATACGGACGTGGATCTTTAACTAGTGATTTCTCTTTGTGTTTAAAGGATATAATTAGTGATTTTTCTGAGTTTCCAACAGAAGATATGGAAAAGGTTTTATCTGAGACTAAAATATGGGGAATAGATTCTAATGAATTTCAAGCATTATCGCAATTGAATAATGGGAGACACGTATTTATTTGTAAAGGCATGTTTGTGTTAATAAAATTCATTACTTATATAGTAAAAATTTCTGATTTCTTGCTTAAAACTCGCGAGTCAGAATTTATTATTATTGATAACGATGAAGTTTCAGAAGCTCTTGCTTTTTTATGTGCGGGCTATTCACTCACTATCAATGCAATTATCTATAAAGATATTTCTCTAATATTTAACATTCCCAATGTGCTCGATGATGCGACTGATTTTGATGCTCAAATTGGTTACAAAGGAGCAATTATGTTTTTGGTTTTTCACGAAATAGCTCATCTCACAAATGAAGATTATATTTTCGACGGCAGAAAAACAACAGATAATCGGATTAAAGAATTATACGCTGATAAAACGGCCTTCTTTTCTGCTCGTAGCGAGTTACGTGATTACTTTTTTTCAAGTTACATGTTTTTTATGTTAGGCTTTGCATTTGCAGAAGTGTTTGGAGCTAGGCGAATCGATACTCATCCATTATGGATAGAACGTATTCATAATCTTGCGGAAATGTTAGAATTTCCAAACGACTTAGAAGCAAAGGAAATAGCTCGAGATTTTCTAACCCGGACGGAGCAACATCTGAATAAACTTATTAAAGCAAATATTAGTGGTTCAAAAATATCAAGCGATATTACTCTATTCTCCATGAAAAAAGAACTGGCAGCTAAAATAATTGAAACAATTGCGGAAAAAACAAGGGTGCGTCAGTAACTTTAATTTTTTCTATGGCCTACACACCTTGCACGGCACATAACCGGCATCAATAGCTTCGTCGCGGCTCTCAAAATATACTTTATTACCTTCATTCATTTGTCCAACATACCGGCAACTAGAATAATGGAATTTGTACGTTCTGGCATTACCTATGTAACTACTGGATAATGGGCACATATCGCCAGTGCAATCAAGCGCTGATGCACCAACGGCGGCTGTCAGGCCGAGAAGTAAAACCAGGGTAAGAAGTAGGGCGGTTATACGTTTGATCATGGAAATACCTCCTTAATATGTTTTGATGGTTACTTATCTGGAGCAAAAACTATTCGCGCCGGCAACGTAATGATTGGGTTGCCTCAGCTACTTCAACAATGCGACGGGCCATAATTCGTGCTCGTTCTATAGCGTTAGTATCTTGCGCCGACGGCTGCTGCGCACAAACACCTTGGTGCCCACAGTCAAAATCTTGATGTCCGTCTCCGACTATGATCATCCCTTGTACGAACATCAGGTCTTGGATTGCCTTAATGGTGGTTTCCTGGCCGCCAAAGCGAGCCATGGCAACAGATACTGCTCCACCAACTACGTTTACTAAAGCTTTGTTTCCCCACAATGTATTAGTTTTGTTCCAAAACGCAGCCAGTTGTCCACTAATGGTGCCGTAATAGACCGGGCTCCCGATGATTAGACCGTCAGTATGCCTGAGTACTTTGAGTGCATCGCCAAGCTTATTACCTACAGCGCAAGCACCGGTGCAGGGATATACACAGTTATTACAAAAAGGTAAGTCTAGATCATCCAATACCTCAGCCGCATTAATTAATTTAATTTGTGCTCCCGATTTTTCCGCCGTCGACAGGGCCTCACGGAGTAGTAGGTTTGTGTTACCATTGCGGTTCGGGCTGCCGTTTATTGCCGTAATTAACAATGTCGCACCTCCAAATAATTCGTTGTTATAGAAAAACAAAAACACAGCCTGTCCAATACAGTGCTGTGTTTTTTGCTGCAAAAAATAATAAAATAATAGAGAATATTGGGTTGCATAAATCGAACTTTATCATCTATTAAAATTATATGGTAAAGTTACATAAAAATGTGTCGATTTAACGTAGTGCATAAAGGCTATTTTTGTAGATTGGTAGTGCGATCAACGTTATAATTCAGAAAATAAAAAAACACAGGTCGTCAGCGTAGATCTGTGTTTTCTGCATAAGAAATTAACCGAGTAGATAACAAATATTAATTTGAAAAGTATTATCAGTATCTTCTGTTTGAAGAATCTGATTCGGCATCCGCAAGAGTATAAAAAAACATAATTTCTACATCGCCAATTAACCCATTAGCTCCATGGTTGGTTTTACAAATAATCCAAACCGGATTGTAATTTGAGTATACTTTCCAAGCTGTTTCGCCATAATCTAAAGAGCCCTTTTCCCATAAGAGCTCATTGTTTATTCCACTATTTGAAAGATAATCCCCAAAAGAAAATTTACCTTGGTTAAAGTATTTTGCAATCCGAATTGGAGAAATGGGTATTTCAATATTTATATTTCTTGGTGCCCAATATAGTTTTCCCCTGATGTTCAAGGAACAAGTGAAACCATTTTCAACTTCTCGTTTCTTTAATTCGCCAGCAACCCATTCTTGCGTAATGATTTTTGATGTATTGCCATTAAAAAGAACACCAACTGCGCCGGGTCTAATAGAAGGGTAAGGTAGGTTGTTTTGGAAATGCCGAACTTTACCCCAGTATATTGGGACATTTTCGGAATTTCCGGCATCCCAACTTAATAAATTTGTTCCATTCTTAGGAACTATTGAAATGAAAACTTTAATTAAGTCTGATAGTTCCATGCTTTGCACTTTTGAAAATTTATAGTCATATGGATTGAAGTCAGGGGTGTTTGCGAATACATTTTTACTCGTGATAGGGCTGACAAAGACTAGCATGGCAAATATAGAAAGAAATAAAGGTTTAATGAAGGCTTTTATGTACTTCATAATTATCACCTCGCGCTACCGTCAAGATTGTTTGGCAAATTAGTTAGCAGTCTTGACAGAAATTTAATTTATTCAGCAAGAAAATCCCGGTTGCATTATTCTGTTTTAGAGAGAGTACGAAGTACAATATTAACTACTTCAATAACAATTCTAGCTTCTTCTGCGGCAATAACCAGATTATCTTTGAGTTCTCGTCCTGGGTGTATTAAATTTCGAAACTCTCTTACACCATGAGAAAATTTTGCAATAGCTTCAGTTGGTAATATACTGAGCTTCCCGGCGATGTCAATTATTTCACTCAACTGCCATTTCTCAAGAGGTAACGATTTTGGGTGATGTGGTTCCGCTTCAGATCGTTTTGTCAGAAGAATATCCAATAAAATACCTTCTAAAATTGATCCACTTAATACTAAAACTGATTTAATACTATTTGCATTTAAGGCTGCCTTAAGTTCATTTAAATCCCGCTTAACAATTTTATGTAACGTCGGTGAATTCATGAAATCTAAATTATTATAGTTAATTGTGCAGTTGGATAGAATGTCACTGCTTTCAGCTGACGAGTATATTGGAAATTGTACTTCAGCCTCAGTTTGAATCCAACGTTCAAACTCTAATTTTATTGTATTTAAGGAATGATTCCACCCATTAAATGGTGGTCGAGAGAACTCAGGGACTATTATTACTGAATATATGTACTCAATCACATCATGCATAAACGATTCATATTCAGTCCTATCATTGGTCGGTGATCTATGTTCTAAAAAATAATTACTTGATCTTTTTAATACTTCTAGTCCAAACTTTCTTGATATTCTATATACACCGGTTTCACCAATTGAATTAGCCCCTAATAACCCGCGGGTGCTCATATCAGAAAATAAATTATTTCGTTCATCCAATAATTGCTGAATCAGTTCTTGTTCTAGATCTCTACGAATCTTTTTAGCTGGCAATGACTGAAGTTGCAAAAATGACATATAAACCTCCTGATCAAATTGGAAATCATATTTCAGCGCTAGCTTGTATTAAATCTCTTTTAGGATTTAACAAAAATTTCTGCAAGCCAATCGACTGGAGACAAACATGCGATTCGCAAAAGGCTGGGTAGGCGTTTATAATGATATCTCGTTAAATGTCGTTACTTTATAGTGTTTTCATACATGGAGTTATATCCTACGCCCTTTGAATATTCGAGAAGTATTTTCGACCAATATTCCCCATTTGTGTTTGGAATAACATCTTCCCATCTCACGTCCTGCGAAGAATATTTTTCCAAAATGTTTCCGTCAGAGTCGTAATAAACAGTTGATAAGCATTTCATTTTTCTTTCTTTAAAATCAAAAATGAAATTAGCCATTGAATAAGATAGTTTTATCCAATCGTCAGTAGGGAGGTTATATTTGTTTCTATATTGTATCATGTCGTTTACGCCGTTAGCGTTGTAGACAGTTTTTATCCATACATTAGCTTGATTTTTGTTAATACTATATTTTAGTGTAGAAAAATTCATTTCTTTTTCAAATTTTATTGTTTCTGTATCAAAAAAGAAACCGATTTTGTCGTTTGAATTAATCCACCAATAGCGATCATTAGCCAAACAAACCCCGCTCGCAAACATTAAAAATAATAACAAGCACAATATTTTTTTCATAGTGAACACCTTCCTATTTTATAATCTCAGCTTTCACTATTGCAGCTTTTGGGCCGCGGGCGTTGTTTCTTGAGTCAATAGCCGGGTCGGTTGTTTTTGTGTCTGCAACACCTTTTATTGTTATGGTTTTATCTATTAAGCTTTTCTCGACAGGATCATATAAGACTGCTTTCCATTCGTTGCCGTTTTTATCTTGTATAGTTATGGGAACAGAGTCGAAGCTTCCAAAATCACTTGCTATATCCCTACCAGATTTTTTCCCGCTTCCTAATATAACTTGTCCACTAACGATAATAGAATCGCCGTGTTTAATTGCGGTAATATCGCCGCCGTTGCGAAAGTCTCTAGGCTCTTTATTGGCTTTAGATACAGATGAAAGTGTACTTTGACCGGAAGAACAACCGACAATTACAAATACAAACATGAACAACATAAATCCGTATAACATTTTTTTCATTAGCATCCTCCTAATAGTATTTTTTTATAGATTGAAAAACTGAATCCATTGGTTCTACTTCGGGAATAACACTTTCCCATGAATCATTTATTGTAACTTTTTCGATCTCTTTGCTATCGGAATAAATTACTTCTTCAAATATTTTATATTTTACATTTTGGATATCGAATTTAACGTATTCAAGTATATAGGATGGTTTAGTGTTGTTTAATTTAGGAATAGTATTGATAATGTCCTGAGAAAAATTATTTTTATATTCTTCAGTTGGCGTTATTTTTATCCAACATGATACTAAGTTGTTATTGTTGTGTTTCGATACTGATTTTGTGTCTAAATATGTTATAACTTTATCGTTACCAACAACCTTTAGCCATCTATTATTTTCTTCTGTTGCAAAAGCTAGGCCAGACAAACAAAAATTAACGATAAGTATTAATACAAAAATAAAACATTGTCTTTTCAATAAACTCACTCCCTTTAAAAGATAAAAACACAGCCTGTCCAAATAGTGCTGTGTTTTTTGCTGTGTATAAACGTTTTTGAAAGTAATCGCTATTCACCTTTTAAAAACTTCTTCATCATCGAAACCATTGCAGTAAACTGTTCCGGATTAATCCCATCAGCAACGGCTTGAAGCACAGCCTGATTCCAGCGTTCATCAAGTCGCTCTTTGGAATAAATAATGGTTTCGTAGTCTCGAAGGATAGGAGAGCCATCACGGATCAAACCGGTCATAATACCGACAACGGCATGCTTTTTAGTAAAAGGAATATCTTCATAATCTGGATTGGCTGAGCGGAGGACTGCTTGGCCATTTTTTTGTACAAAGAATTTCAGATTGACAGCAGCATCGTAATCCAAAACTCGTGCGGCTACAATATAGCCTGGTTTTGGTTCATTACATTCGCGGAAAAAGGCTAAATCACTAGGGTGAATTCCGGCGAAGATCATGCTGTCACCTTCCACTGGTGCTGCGAAGTCTGCTATAACGCCTGCTGGCGGCTCAATGGTTTCGGTATAATTGTCGGTTGAAAGGATAGGTACTCCCGCTTTTATTGGGCCGAGGAGAGGGACTCTATGTAAGAGTGGAGCTGCATTCGACTCTCGGCCGAGTAAATAATCGGTCGTTACATTAAAATAATCAGCGAATTTCTGCAGAGTCTCAAGCGGAGGAGATGCGTCGCCTTTTTCATATCCGGATATGGTTTGTTTAGATAAGTTAAATAATGCACCAAACTCTAACTGTGTAAGATTTTTATCTGCTCTAAGTTCTTTAAGTCTATGGGCAAAATCAGACATCATAACCACCTCATACTTGTAATTATAATCCATTATTACTGGACTAACAATTAAGTCCGAAAAAATTTGACTTTAATACTTGACAGTCCGACAAAAGTGGATTAAAATTAAATAAAGTCAAATATAACCGGACTGAAAAGAGGTGAAATAAGTGCTTTTTAGATACAGAGAAGTAAGAAAAAATGCTGGACTAACTTTGAAGCAGGCTGCATGTCCACTAGGTAAAACTAAACAATGGCTTTCGGAGGTTGAACGCGGCAATATTAAGCTTAACTATGAAGAAGCAGTAAAATTGGCAGAGGTTTATGGTGGAACGCCGGATATTTTTTTGCCAAATGAGTCCGATGCTATCGTACTAAAATCTGCTGGATAGATGAAGGTTGAGTATATAAGTGATTATTTCCAGGAAATACCAATGAATATACCTAAGGTAACTTGAAAAGAGGAGCGCAATCTTGACTCTCGAACAGCGGGGCAAATTGAGGATCGGGCCGGAGTGCAGCGTTAGCTGTCCAAATCTTTCACAACTACTCGCTGATAAGGACTGTACGTAGGATTTTGCCTGATCTCAAACCAAAATGGTTTTAACGATCTTTCAACTTGAAATTCATATTCATACTTTTCAGGAATCCATTTACCATCTTGAAAAGAAAAAGTGATTCTATGAGCTTTAAACGTTGCATTCGCATTGAAAACTTCAGTGTTTTCGGCAAGTTCCTTTGTAGGAAATGGAGGACTAACAAGAACGTTCATTTTGTAAATTAAATAAGCCTTGTAAGGCGTCGTTAAAGAATCTGTTTTCTGAATATCACAGGTATAGTCTTCATTGACAACGCATTTGGATTTTCTCCAACCTTCTGGGGCTGTTCCAGATATGTGTCCGGGAATGAAATACACTAATATTCTAGGATCGCTTTTATATCCGTCTATGTGCTTTTTCGCTAAAGCTTGAAAGGATGTAGTTATCGATTGTTCATCAGGTGTTGCAGAGGCGAGATTGACAGAGAGAACGGAGATAACAAATAACATTAGGCAAATTATTTTTTTCATGACTATTCCTTTCAAATTGTTATCACGCTACCGAAAAAGGGGTGAGATACTCAACCTTTCCAAGATAATTCAATTAAAGTTTTCCACTCATCTAGAATTTGCTGAGGGACATTGATAAACAAAGTATCTTGGTTAGTAAAAAACAAGGTAATTGAGATTTGTTTTGCATTCACAATTTTTTGCAATACGTCAATTGAGAGATTGTTTAATGCTGCATAACTATGATATCCGCCATATTGCGAAGGGCCGCTTTTGTGATAATAGTTAGTTGGTTGATAAGTATAACTATCTATATTAATTTGAGGTGGAGATGAAGGGGAAAATACCCAATAATTGTTTTTATCTCCTTTAGAGAAGGCTAAGCGATAGCCTAAAACGGCAGAGCTTTCATCACTTTCTAGATAAACATTAAATTGCTCCTGCGGTTCAATTAAACTACTTTCAAACTTTTTTAATTTGGCCTCAGAAGCAGTAGAAAATCCAAAAGAAAATATCATTGCTAGTAAAAATATGGAGATGATCTTTTTCACGACTAATCATCCTTTCCTAAGTATCAGATAAGAGAATTGGCTATCAGTGACGAGAAGAAAGTGGGTATCACCGAACTACTGGACAGCCAAGATCAACTGCCCAAAACTGGGTGAGGGGGTGAGATTTTGAATTCAGAACAACTTGTGGCTCAATTGCTGGAACAAGTGAACCGCAAACAGGACACTATTATCAATCTTCTTGAGAAGCAGATGAAAAACCAATCTTACGACGAGGTCTTGAAGTGTCAGGGCGTTTTACAGCTATCAATAAGAGATTTAGCTGAGTTATATGTTGCACGAGTTGAACGGGCGAGCCGTTGTGGGAGGAGCCATAAAAAATGATGATATCAGGGTTCCAATATCCTATATCATCGATTAAATATACAGTTTCACCAAACGAAACATACTTAAATCCCGCTTGCATATCCGCGTCAAGAGCTTCTTCAAACTCTTGGATTTCCTCTATTAATCGTTCATATATGTATTCTGCCGGGTTATCTTCGCGATGAATAGCTTCTTGAATCTTTTTGCTGAAGCAGCGGTACTCTTCTAAATTGTTTAAATCATCGTCCATAAAATTCTCCCTACTAATATAATCATTCGTACGTTTTTAATCTTATTAGTGGAAATTCGCTAAACAATATGCAATTTCCTGTATTGTGAGGTGATAATAGGTGAATTTTGGAAACAAAATCCGCGATCTTCGACTCAAGACAAGTAAAACCCAGAAACTAATTGAGGCTGAAACCGCAATTCCGCAAAGGACACTAAGCGACTGGGAGAACAATAAGTCGGAGCCGACACTATCTGATGCGATCAAACTAGCAGAAGCATTTGGAGTATCAATTAATCAACTTATTGGCGAAAGTGACTAATCTTTTATAACTAATTTTGAAAGGTGGTGAATAAAATTGTCGGTAATCTACAGCGTCGCTGATTTACTCGTATACACGCTACGAAGAACTCTCAAGCCCGGAGAGATTCTCATGGTTTTAAGCATCGCCAAGTCAATGGTAGAAAAAAAGCCCGCCGGGGTAGGCAGGCAAGTGGGGTGAGAGATCTAAGAGACTCCCGATTTACAGTTTATTATCTCATTGAAAGGAGGTGAAGTCGATGCTAGCAGATGCCCGAAATGAGCTTAATTGGAGCCAAGAAAGGGCTGCAGAGGAAGCAGAATTACCTAAAAAGGCAATTGCCAAATACGAGGTATATCCAGAGGTAGCAACGCCCGCGCGGATACTTAAATTGTCTGAAACGTACAAGAACCCTGAAATTCTTGAATGGTATTGTACCGACGTATGTCCGGTAGGAAAAAAGCAGCATTGCAAAATGGTTAGTAATGGGCTAACTGGTGCGGCCATGTCTGTAGTAGCCGAAACAATGGACCTGCAATTATTACAACACTTATTAATGAAAATTACTTGTGATGGCCGTATCGATACTAACGAACTTTGTGACATGGAAAAGATCATGATTGAGATCGAGCACGTAGAAAGAGCATTACATGCGTTGAAGATTCAATTCACTAAGGAACTATCACGGATAGAAAGAGAAAAATCGCCTGTGCGCCAACACAGACGGGTTAGTTAAAAAAGATTGAAAGGGAGAGGACATATGTTAAGAAAACCATTTTCAGCGAAAGTCACCCGGGTATTTGAACCGGATTTTGAGGCACAGCAAAAAGGGCTAAAAATAGCTGTTGAATATGCCCGGCGCTTAAAGGCAGGTGTTGTAAGTGTTAACGATACTAAGAAATCTAGCTAGTGAGGTTAAATTAGACACAAAAAAAAGCCGCCCATTAGAGAGCGGAAGGAAAACTTATACTAAATTATACAACAATGGTGCAATGAGAGTCAAATCCAAAAGGATTATAATTCCAGAGGCGTATAAACAAGGCTATCAAGATGCACTAATCTTTGACTGGAGCAAAGTACCTCTGCAAATTATCTTTGAAATGATTGACGGCTACAAATTGTGGGCAGTTAAAACCGGAAACGTTTATTTTGCAGGACTTGCCAAAGGAGCGAACGCTGTTGCTATGAGAAGGACGGTGTCTTTATGAGTAATGTCAGAATGGTTACGGAATGCCCAAGCTGTAAAACACCGGGTAAGGCGTATCGTGAATCAAAACGTATTCGAGTCTATGAGTGTCCTAAATGCGGTAATAAGTGGAGTACATTAGTAATTGATGAAAAGAGGCGAGAGTTATGGCTAACATTGAGCTTGATTTTACAGAATGCAAAGACTTTGAGCAGTCTATAACCCGCAGTGGTAGTAATATTACCGTGATAATTCGTAATGAGCATAGCAGATTGGAACTTGCTATAGATATGGCTGAGTTTGCGGATTTGATTGCTGATGGGGCATTGATTCTAAATAAAAATATGGAGGCGGCTTAAATGTCAGAAGTTGCAGTTGTACATAGTCAGGGTACCAATGAAGGTGCCCTGGTGGATATGAATAGTATGGGCGCCGGTGAAATGGCTGCCCGGTTAGCTGATATGGAAACTAAACTTGAATTAGTGCAAAAGTTTTTTAAACGAGTGATGCGAAAGGACGAAGATTACGGCATTATTCCGGGAACGGAGAAGCCAAGTCTACTAAAGCCTGGTGCTGAAAAACTGCTTGCATTGTATAACTTCGCTTCAGTCGTCAAAGAGAAAAAAGAGGTCCGTGATTTGAAAACTGGCTACTATCATGCGGAATTGGTCATACAAATTGTTCATCGTGGTACAGGAATTGTGGTCTCCGAAGGTGTTGGCGAAGCGTGCAGTTATGAAAGCAAATACCGATACCGCTGGGCATTTGAAAGTGATGTACCGGCCAACATTGATAAAACCACTTTAGTAAGCAAGACCTTTGAAAGCAAGAAAAATGGCAAAGAGTATAAGCGGTATCGCTTAGAAAATCCGGATCTAATTGATCAATGGAACACGGTGCTCAAAATGGCTAAGAAGCGAGCTCTGGTGGATGCGACTTTAGCAGCCACAGGTACCAGCGGTATCTTTACTCAATCTGAGGATGAAATGGATGCTTGGATTGAGGGGGAAATCGAAGAAAAAGAAAAGTTTGAGAAAAGGCGTAGTACTCCACAGGCTAGCGATGAACATTCCGGCTTCACTCCACCAGCTAATAACGGTGGAAAAATTACCGAAAAGCAAATGGCTAAGATATTTGGTGATGCAAAGCGCAGAGGCATCGATGAGGCCGGTGTTAAGGATATTGTCCGCTATGTGAAAAAGAAGCCCATTAATGAATTAAGCACAGCTGAAGCTAGTGCGGTCATTGATTTCATCAATAAAACCGATGAAGAGGGCCTGCAGGACTTAGTTTTACAGGCTTCGGTGGGGGTTGGTGAGCCGGCATGAAATTAGCACACATAGCTGATATTCATTGGGGTTTTGGTTATGCCGGCCCCACGCCGCAGTCTCGATTTGATGATATTTGCCGAGTGATGGATTGGACGACCGAGCGCATCATTGCGGAAGGGTGCGAAATGGTGATCGTGGCCGGCGATATGTTCCGTAAAGCTGACGTCTCACTAGACAAGGCCAGCCGCGAGATTCGCGCTGCGGCTGCCTGGCTGCGGAAGTTGACTGGTGCCGGAATCGAGGTGCTGATAATCTCCGGTACGCCCAGCCATGACCCAGCCAGTGCCTACGAACTCCTTAAAGATTATCAGATGCCGAGAGTCAGTATTATCACACAGCCGGCCTCGATTGACGTACATTGTTTTGATGAAGGTTTTTCTGTGGTGCTAGTGCCGGGTATGGACCGGTCAAACTTTATGACTAGGGATGAGTACAAAGGCCTGCCGGCACATGAGGTCCACAAGCTCATGACGGAGCATATCACGGCAACATGCCAGAACCTATTAGCGGAGTGCAATTACACGCCGAGCATATTGGTTAGCCACATGACATACGATTTGGCCGATACAGGTTTTGAAGATGTGCTGCAGCAGAATGAAGCCATTTTAACAACCGATGCTATTCGGGGCTTTGACCTGGTCGCCCTGGGACATATTCACCGTCCGCAGCAGAATTGCCGTGTATTCTATCCCGGATCACCGGAGCGGTTAAGCTTTAATGATGAAAAAGTGGATGCCGGCTTTTGGATCCACGAATTAAGCGAAGGGAAGTTCACTTCTAAGTATGTGCATACGCCGGCGCGCCGGTTTATTACATTAACGCTTAATGATAACGGAATTGCCGATTTCGTGAACGGAAATCTCGATTTTGAGGACGTTTGGGGTGATTTTGCTAACGCTATTGTCCGAGTCCGTTACACATGCGGGGAAGAACTGAACAAGGCACTGAACAGGAGAGCAATGGAAAAGGCTCTTTATGATGCCGGTGCTTTTTTTGTAGCTGAAATCAAGGGAGATATTGAACGAGCGTCCGATCGACTGCGTGATGAGGGCCTGACGGAAGCAATCGGCCCGATGGAGGCTGTTCGACGCTGGGCAGCTGCCAATGACATGGAGGAAACGGAAGCCAATGAGTTGGTGGCTATGACTGCGGAATTGATGGAGGTGCAAGGTAATGAAGCCTATACGAATTGAGATTACTAACTTCGGGGCGATTGCCCACACGATTATTGATTTGAGTAACGTTACCCTGGCGGCCATCTGTGGCCCTAATGGCGCCGGAAAATCAACTGCTTTCACTGTTGCCCCTATGTTTGCTTTGTTTGGAACCACGAAGGCCGGCACCAGTGCTGATGATATGGTGCGATGCGGTTCAACGGAGTCAGAGGTTATTTACGACTTTAGTCACCAGGGTGATGTATGGCGGGTGATCCGTTCACGTTCTACCAAGGGGCGCGGTAAATCTACCCTAGAACTGCAGCGTTTATCCGGAGATATTTGGGCCAGTGAGAGTGGTGCATCGATCGCGGAAACTCAGAAAAAGATTATTGATCTGCTTAACCTTGACGCTGATACTTTTGCTGCCTCGAGTATGATTCTCCAGGGCGATGCCGGTAACTTCACAAAGCGGCCGGCTGGCCAACGGAAAGCTATTCTAGCTCAGATTCTCCAGCTTGATCAGTACGAAACCTTGCAGGAAAAGGCGCGCGCTAAAGCCTCAGAAACAAATATTGCCCTTGAACGCATCAAAGTGCAAATGTCAGTTATTAACGAACGTCTGGCAGGTCGTGATTCTCTCGAAGGAGACAAATTGGTGGCCGAGGCGCAGCAGCTCACGTTAAACAACAATATCCGTAAGAGTGAGGAGGCACTGCAGGAAGCACAAGTAGAACTCGCAGGCTTGCAAGCGCGAATCAATCAAGCTGATGAGCTTGGCCAGCGGGTTTCTACCTTGCGGCAAGAGCTTACTGCTAAGAAAACGGAGCGAGAACAGCAGCAAGAGCGCCGGGATGATGCACAACTCATCTTAAACCAGGAATCCGCCATCTTGGCGGCTGTAGATGAATTTGAAGGATTAAGAGACGAAATTACAGCCCTAAAGGTAAAGAAGGACCAGCAGAATAGTATTTTTGTTGAAGCAAGCCGGCTGAAAAATGAACTTACCCAGCTAAATTCCTCTCTTGAAAAAGTTAGCAATGAGATTGCTGAGCTTCGTAATACTCTTGCTGAACGAGATTCCTTACTTGCTAACCGAAAGGAATATGAATCCACACTTATATTACTCGAGGAAGCAGAGAAAAACCGCAAAGATCATGATGAGTTGCAAGTGCAACTGCAAAAAGCAGAAACTGACTTAACTACTGCTGAAATCCGGCGCGAGACAGAAATGGCAAGTCGGCAAAAAGAAATTAATGCTTTGGTGGCCAGAGCAGCCATGCTTAAGGATGCCAAGTGTATCGACATTGAACGTGCCAATTGCATGTTCTTGACAGATGCCAAAGAGGCAAAAAGCAAAGCGCAACGACTTCAAACTGAACTGGATACTTGGTATCAACAAGAAGTTGCAACGGCTGAGCAGATGAAATCCCGGGTATCTAACATCCGTACACTTATTGACGGTGTTGGATATAATTCAAACTCACACGCTGCTTTACAGCAAAAGGCTGCCAAACTTCGACCGGATGCCGAAGCAGCCGGTAAGCTTGATGGTATGGCTCAATTACTTACTAATCTTGAGACACAACAAACAGAATTAACCAATCGGCAAACAGACAGTCAAACTCGCCTTGAGAGTATGCGCAATCAGTACCGTGTATTGTCTGATGGCCTAAAAGACCTTCCGGAAAAAGAAAAACGTATAGCGGAGCTGCGGCCACTGGTAGCCATGAAAGAACAACTGCCGGCAGCTAAAGAAGCGTTCAAAAGTGCAACAAATAATATTGGGAAATTGGCTACGGAGCTGGGTACGCTAATTGGTCAGATTACTACACTCGAACAAGAGTACACCACACTTTTAGGAGATGTCGCTACACTGCACCAGCAGGCCCAGAACAAGGTAAACGACATGAGGATGAAGGTTGACACCTACCGCACCGAACAAACTAGTCTAACGGCAAAATTGGGCGGTATTCAGGCAAAGCTGGACGCACTAGCCGAAGATGCTGTGCAGTATGAGGTGTTACTTGTAGAGCTTGCTCCATTAGCTAAAAAAATGGCTAGGTGGCAGACATTGACTAAAGCTTTTGGTCGGGATGGTATTCAAGCGCTGATACTCGAAAATGCGGTACCGGAACTAGAACGCATCGCAAATGATATCCTTGGACAAATGTCTGGAGGAAAGAATTATCTTAGGTTTGAGACCCAGAAAGAGCTCAAGAGCCGCAGCGGCATGGCCGAGACTTTGGATATTATTGTCGGCGATTGGGCCGGTGAACGAATCTATGAAACCTACTCCGGAGGCGAGCAACTGCGCATTGATTTTGCAATCAGGTTCGCCCTGGCTGAGATGTTGGCCAGACGCGCCGGCGCCCGGGTGGATTGGCTGACGATAGACGAAGGTTTCGGCAGCCAGTCGGATGACTTCTTACCCATGGTTATTGAGGCAGTACAAAACGTGGCTAATCGATTTGGTATGGTGCTGGTTATCTCTCATGTTAAGGCCGTGCAAGAAGCATTCGGCGAACGCATTGAGTTCCGGCCGGCTACTGAGGAAATACCATCAACAGAGATGATGGTGGCATAACATGCGCTGCCATCCGGGTAAAACAACGAGGGCATTCTGTCTTACCTGTCGTACAAACGGCATCCAGATAGGATATGTTAGCCCAATGGTACAACTGCGGTGCCCGGTGTGTGGAGTTGAATGGCGGACCATATCGGCTATATGCGAAAGATGCAAAACCCCGAGTGGTTCGCCTTACCCGGGCGATTGTCCCAAATGCGGAGGTGAGCATCATGTTAGCAGTAGCATCGACACAAGAAACAATGAAGTGTCAACGGTGCGGCCGGAGGATCCGGACTCAGAAAGCGATGGAAGTGGGCTTTGGAAAAGTGTGTCATAGTAAATATTTAGCCGAGAAGGTAAGGGAAGAGATGAAACGGAGCCAGATGCAGCTTAAGTTTGATGGTGCAAATGAACCTACTTAGTTTGTTTAGCGGAATAGGCGGCATAGATTTAGCAGCTCAGTGGGCAGGATTTGAAACAGTTGCTTTTTGCGAGATCAATAAGTTTTGTCAGAAGGTGCTCAAAAAGCATTGGCCGGAGGTGCCGATATTTGATGATGTCACAAAGTTATCAGCACGTTCTATTCGAAGTGCCGGAATATCAACAGAATCAATCGGAATTATCACAGGTGGTTTTCCTTGCCAACCTCACAGTGTTTCTGGGCGGCGTTTGGCATCTGATGACAGCCGTGACTTATGGGGTGAAAACAGGCGAATCATTAGCGAGATTAACCCCAGATGGTATGTGGGAGAGAATGTGCCAGGGTTACTGTCAAGCGAGTCTGGACGGTTCTTTGGTGGAGTTCTCCGGGACTTGGCCGAAATGGGGTATAACACAGGATGGTGTTGCTTTGGCCCTGAAACAACCGGGGCTGTCCAAGGGGGGCAACGAGTTTTCATTGTGGCCGCGTCCGACCGCGTCAGACCATCAAGACCGATATCGGAACTTACAAAAATTAAAGAAGTATATGCAAAACGGACATCAACTCAAGTGGCCGCAAATTGTACTCTTGGACACGCTTACCAAGGGCGAATCTGGCCTGCCGCATCCAGAATTCGGAGAGTGGCTGATGGGATTCCCAATAGGGTGGACAGACTTAGAGCAATAGGTAACGCGGTTGATCCAAGACAAATATATCCGATATTTGCGGCGATTAGAGAGATAGAGGCGGGGGCTTAGTCTCCCGCTAAGGAGCGGTGAGATATGGAGGCAGTTTTAAGATGGCCGGGGTCAAAGTGGCGGTTGGCAGAATGGATTGTATCACATATGCCTCCTCATGAAGTATATTTAGAACCATTCTTTGGAAGCGGAGCGGTATTCTTCAATAAAGTACCGGCTAATACCGAAACCATAAATGATCTTGACGGACATGTTGTTAACTTATTCAGGGTAATCAGAGATAATTCACGCGAACTGGCAGCATTGATTGAAATGACACCGTGGTCAAGATCCGAATATGACAAAGTTAGGAATAATGAACCAACAGGAAATTCGTTAGAAGATGCAAGGCGTTTCTTAGTTCGTTGCTGGCAGGGATTTGGAGCTAAAACATCTATGCAAACCGGATGGGCTTTCGATAGAACTGGGACTGTTTATAAACCTAAGTTGTGGGCGCGATTGCCTAAAAGAATATTAGCAATTACGGAACGGTTAAAAGTTGCACAGATTGAGTGTATGCCAGGCGTTGAGTTAATCAAAGAACATAATAGGCCGAACACTCTTGTCTATGCGGATCCGCCGTATTTGCGTAGCAGCAGGAGAAATTCTTCATTGTATCGCGTAGAAATGGGTAAGGAGGATGAACATATAAAGTTGCTGGATGCTTTACTGGCGCATAAAGGACCGGTAATTTTATCAGGGTATCAAAGCGAACTTTATACAACTGTACTAGATGGGTGGGAATTTCGTTCAGCAATGGCAAGGACAGAAAAAGGTATGCCGGCGAGCGAGGTAATTTGGCTTAATCCAGTGGCTACAAGGAATTTAGGAACATTGTTTGATTGTATATAGTGGACGGTGGGGTGAGACGGTGGCAAGGCCAAATAAAGAAGGACTCGATTACTTTTCCTTAGATACTGATATTACTGGCGATGACAAAATCAAAATTATTAAAGCAAAACACGGTCTTATTGGTTTTGCCATCGTAATACTTCTTTTAACTAAAATCTATAAGGAAGGGTACTATTATCAGTGGTCAGAGGACGAGCAATATCTATTTGCTGACGATGCGCGAGTGGATATTAATGTTGTCACTAATGTAGTTAATGATTGCATTAATAAAGGTTTTTTCAATAAAGAATTATTTGTCCAATATGGTATTTTAACTTCATTTGGTATTCAAAAACGCTTTTTGCAGGCATGTGTTAGACGAAAAAAAGTAGTTTTAATTCGTGAGTATTTCATTGCAGATGAATATTTGAATGAAGTTTTCGAGGGGAAAAAGGTTAGTGTAGGATTTTACTCCATTAATGCTGACATTAATTCAGCTAAGCCCGAGTTAATACAAGCAGAAATACCACAAATAGAAAGTAAAGTAAAGAAAATAGAAATAGAAAGTAAAAGAGAAAATAACGCGCGCGAGGATGACTCTGTGGATAACTTTTCCCCTGATGACCTTTTGGAAGGGATTGCGCTATCGGAAGGTAGTGTGCGTGATGTGCCAGATGTAGGCGCTCATGGAGAAGTTGCCGCAACCTTGGAAATAGATTCAGATTTCGTTTGTTTTTGGAACTCGTATCCCAAACATACCAGTAAGTCTATCGCGATCGAGGCCTGGAATACGCTCTTAGCCCAGGGCGTAGAGGCCAAGCATTTAATCCTTGCGGCTAATAAGTATACCGCAAGAATGAAAGCGGATGGGCAGCCAGACAAGTTCATAAAGAATGCGCATAATTTCCTGTTACAAGGGGTTTATCGTGAATATTTGCCGCTTAAGATTACTCACTGTCCTAAGTGCCAAGAATATAGCCGGTGCAAGGGCCAGGAATGGTTTTGGCAGGATGAGCCTGACGGGCGTGGTGGCACAAAGCAAGTTACGGTTATTTGCCCAAATAAGGCAGGTGTTCAAAATGCGTCTATCGGAGCGTGAATTTGCCCAGGTGGTTGCTGGCAAGAAGTTGGCCAGGCCTAAGGCGCCTAAAGAAACTGATATACAAAATGCTATTCGTGAGTATTTGCTCTGGAATGGATGGTACGTGATTCGGCATCACCAAAGCCTGGGGAGTTTAAAAGGGCTTAGTGATTTGACCGCCATCAAGGATGGCTGGACGGTGTATGTTGAGGTTAAAACGCCAAAGGGTACGCTGTCTGAGGACCAGGAGAAGTTTAGGGACAATGTTATCGCTCATGGTGGTACCTATGTTGTGGCCAGAAGCGTTGAGGATGTGCAGTTTTTATGCCGGATATCGGTGAAGGAACTGCAGGCCGCATGGCTGGGGAAGGTTGTGGGTACGTAATTTAGTTAACATAATTTTGAGAACGTCGGACATGGTTAATACAGGTTTCCACTTCCACGCATGTGCGGGAATCCGACACAAATAAAAGGGAGGCGAGACAGGAATGGAATACGGCAAGGTTCCGACCAAGTGCATAAAACCAGTCGCGGAATTCATTCAAGACCAGGAGAAATATTTCGTCACACAGCATGGCGAGGTTACAGTACGTAAGGCCACACAGGCAGATATTGTCAAGATTGAAGCAGAGCTTGCGTCAAAGAATAAGCCGGGTTTATGTGAGGAGTTAGGATTCAAGCGACAGGAGAAAGTTGATTTGCCTTTTGAAGAGATGGGGCGCAAACCAAAAGGAGAGGAAGTGCAGTACAGGCCGAGATTCTTTGATAAGGAGGCGGGGTAAGAATGCGTAAGGTAAAGTACATCGGCGCAAGTGACGAGCAGGTTAGATGGGGTAATAACGACGATCCTCGAGGGCTTCTGAATGAAGGAGAACTTTATACTGTAGAACGGGAAGAAGTCCATTCATACCATACCAAGTATCATCTGAAAGAGTTTCCAGGAAAGCGTTTTAATTCCGTATGCTTTGACCCAGATAGGGTATTTATGGACATTGGCGGCGGTAAAGTGTATGGGTAGGCATCATGATGAAGTAGCCGCGGATCTGGCGAAGGCTGTTGGCCCGACTCCTTTTTTGAGCGTACCACTGGGAAGTGTTTGGATGGATAAAATTCAAGTTGGGCAGCATCCTGGTTTGGCTGACGTAATAACTATAAAGCCATCTTATACACGGTTCTGCCTCTCAATCTTTGAGGTCAAAGTTACTCGTTCGGATTTCCTTGGAGACATCCGCGCCGAGAAATGGAAACGATATCTGCCCCATTGCCACAGGTTCTACTTCGCAACGCTACCCGAGGTTGCCAAGAAAGACGATATCCCGTCTGAGGCTGGATGGATTGTCAAAGGCCCGAACAGTTGGACATACCGGAAGGCGGCGCCTGCGCGGGATATTATGATACCTGAAAACACTTTGTTATCCATGCTATTCGTGAAGGAAAGAGATCCGAGAGGCCTGCACTTAAAGAAGCTCAGCGATGCTGAATGGGAGGCCAAAAATCGAAACCGCTTTCATGATATTGCAAAGATCGTCGGCAAAGAAGTGGCGCAAGCTTACGCAGATAGACATTCCCTAAAGGATAAAATCTGGCGGTTAGATGACCAAATTAAGCTGATGGATGAATACTTACAGCAAATGCGGGAAGTGATCCAGAACGGATTAGGGATGCCAAAGAAAAGCTGGCTATTCGCATGGAATATTAAAGATCGGCTTGAGGAGTTGAAAGCAGAGGCGATGTCTGCTTTAGAGAGGGGTGCATCATGAAAGCCATAACAATCCTGCCGCCGTTCCCTGCTTTAATACCACTTAGGGAAAAGCACTACGAAACTCGTGGATGGAAAACAAGTTATAGAGGGCCTTTAGCCATTCATGTAGGGCAGAGTTTGCAATATATGAAACTAGCCTTTCAAGAGCCATTCAAAACTGCATTGCAGCCGATAATGGCAAACGGTGGCTATAACGCAGAAGCGCTTTGCCTGGGGCATGTAATTGCCATTGTTGATTTGGTTGAATGCCTAAAAGTTGTAGGCAGAGTAACATTGAAAATCGGTGATGAAAAACGTGTAGCCGCAGTCTTAGAAAACGGCACAAAGATTTATGGCAATGAGCTTGCATTTGGTGATTACTCAATTGGCCGTTATGCCTGGAAACTTAAAAACGTGCGCCGGATCAAGTCAGTGCCAGCGAAAGGCATGCAGCGGCTTTGGGAGTGGGAGCCATGATAGCATGTTATTAGCGGGGCTCACCGTCTTTATAAAACCACTTATGAAATGAATACCAAATGTACCAACTGATTAACCACAGGGCATACGAATGATACCAATTATATCCGTTGTGATAAACAATCAGATCGGTATACTTTACAGCAAAATATTCAAATCCTGTTAGAATCGTTGTCCAAAGAAAAGCCCACTTAATTCTTGACATTGGAGAGTACCTTACCCAAAGCATAGCTAGGACTGGTACAATGACAACATTTACGGTAAAGGAAATGTCTCTTACACTACTAAATAGTCTAGAAGGATATTCCCACCAGTGAAAATAATTTGCAATATAACACCAAAGATTAGCATAGCAACTGGCAAACAATCCAACAGGAATAAATCGTTTCAATTTTTTACGAGCAACTATAACAGCCACTATAGCAATAAATATAGAAAAATATTGTATTAGTAATTCGATAGACATAATATCATCCTTAGCTAAAGAATACATTAGATTTAGACTATGTAGTTTAGGTTAATAAAAACCAAAAACTTAAAGAAGTATTGGAAATAATAACCGAATTGAAGGATGAGCGTGGTTATTAAAGGAGGCATAAATAAAGGGCAGCTAGCCTGCCCTATCGGCTTTTTTGATTTATGGGGGTGGGGAATCAAAGGAGATATTGTTAATGATTAATCAAGAAAGTATGCGCACGATCAGGGAAATAAACAAAATAGCAAAAGAACATCCAGATGAATTGTCTAAGATTTATCAGAGCTACACGACAATATACAATCTGGTTCGAAGTGGTAAAGTACCTGTTACGAAATTAGGAAACAGATATTTGTTGCGGATATCTGATATAGAAAATTATCTTTCTGGTAGTGCTACACCAGTAGTATCAAGTATTCGACGCATTGATTAGTTGTGGGGGTGGGGTAAGTGGAGTTAGCATTAGATATTAAAGAGCAAATCAAGCATGAAAACAGAATTGCAGCAAGCTGGCTCATACACTACAGGGAGAGAAAACGGTCTCACGATGAACTATATCAGGAGATTATTGCCGGTACCAAGGAAAAGGATGAGAATATCGGCGGGGGACGCAGCGGTGTTGGTCGGCCGGTTGAGGCTATGGCTATCAAGCTAGAGGCACACAATACCGGCGACATGGCAAGATGGTTGCTGGTGGTTGAAGATGTGAAAAGTATTCTCGGACCTAAGAAACGACAATTGCTTGAACTTAGGCAGGAATGCCGGTTTTACATTTCGCCTGATGGCGGCCGGCCAGGGTGGATTGCACCGGTGCAGCAGAGATTCGGGGAGATTACTGGATGGTGCCCGTCAGAAGATAAGATAAAAGAGATGTGGTACGAGGTCGTTAATTTGACAGTGAGGGTGGCTGCAATGCATAAATGCAAATTTTAGTTTTAGGGGGACCCCAAAACCTCCGCTTTTTCGTGTTAATATGGTATCGTGAATTAGATATGAGAAAGAGAAAGGCCGCCGGCGAGGGCGGTCTTTCGTTTTTGAAGGAATTTATTGTCTTTTGCAGAAAAATATATAATATACTCGAAAAAAGAAGTTAATTCTTAGGATGATTGGGTGATAACAATGTGTGAAGATAACAATCAAGGAGTCGTTAATAAATTTCTTGCACAGTTTACTCGTAAAGAACTCTTAGCTTGGTTTGTGATTATTGATCTTGTTGCGGTTACAGTTGGAATTGCAGCTTGGAAATTTTCTCAAGCACAAGAAGTTGTTGATCAGATAGGTTTTGCATCAAGTCTAGCATCTATAATAATGGCTGCATTAGCTATTATTTATGCTTTTTTTCAAACAAACGCAAGTACGGAACAAAACACTTTGTTACAGCTTAATGTACAAAAGATAGGTGAACAAGTTAATGCTTTGAGCGGTATTAGCACTGAAATTGCACAGTTTCGTTCAAATTTTGATGAGCGAATGAAGATTGTAACTAGCCTTAAAGATGAATACTTACAAAGTAATAAATCAATTCAAGATTCAATAAATACAATTGCCGAAATTACTAATAAACTAGGTTCTGTTGATAAAAATGACGAGTTGATAGATCAGATTAAACAAGAGGTAACCAAGCTTTATAACAACAATCAGCTTCAAAATGAAAAATTCAAGAATAATTTATCTAGTTTTGCTTACATTACTCCAGGAGGTATGAATTTAAAGAATGAACTTATCGAATCTATAAGCTTTCGTTGTAAGTTAAATAAAGGATATACGCTTGATGATATCAAAAAAGAACTTTCAACTGTTTTCCCAACAATTAGTTCGGTTACAGACTTTGGTACCATAGATAACAACCCTGATACTTATAGAATACAAGTAAATTTTTTAGATATGCAACCGTTGGAAATAGTAAAATCTTATCTGAAGTATGGCGCAAAGTCATTTCAGCCACTGTAAGGACTAAAAGAGCTTTCAGGCTCTTTTTTTATGCCCAAATCTTGATTTAGTCAGTAATACAATCAAAAAGTAAAAGGAGGTTGCGGTTGAAAGACTAAATTTTACATACAAAACTCATAAAGGAATTTGTTTTCTTTTGTGGAAATAAAAAACAAAGGAGGCAAACTTTGTGAGAAATTTAAAAATCATCTTATTTAATATTTTGGAATTTGTTGCTGCTTTGTGTGTTATCTTATTGAAGGTACCATATCTTGATCTTCTTGTTCCATACTTATCTCATCAGGGTAACAAACTTGTAGCCAAAAGATTAAGCAGTGGCTTGATTTGTATTAAATTAATAAATCAATTAAGTATGTCTCTTTCATTCGATGCCTTGAAAGATATTAGAAATTCGAACACGCGATCTACAGCATTAAGAAAAGTTTTTAGATATATGTCTGCTATTCCTGATCTTGCGAGCTATAAAGGTAAAACTATTAAAACAGAAACTAATCAAATGATGTATGACTTGATTAATAACTATCGATCTAACCCAAATTTAAAATTAATTAAAGTAACTGAAAAAGGTCAATATAAAGCAATTCAACCAGTCGAAAAAATGGCTTTGATTCGCCCGGGAGTTTTTTACAATAATATTTTTAGTACCGATATAATTGAATTTTTGATATTTATATTTAGACCAGAAACAATTTACGAGTTGGAGCTTGAAGTTATTTGATATGGAGCCATAAGGCTCTTTTCTCTTTATCCATAAAGGTAGGTAACAGCCGGAGGTGGCAAGGATGATACAAGTATATTGTGCTTATGATGAAATGGCAGAGATTGAAAAACTAATTGCAAACCCACGCAACCCGAACCAGCATCCGCAAAAACAAATCGAACTACTCGCCAAAATCATAAAAAACCAGGGCTGGCGTGCTCCAATTACTGTGAGCAACCGCTCTGGTTTTATTGTACGTGGCCATGGCCGGCTGCTGGCGGCTCAACTCCTGGGCGTGGACCGAGTTCCTGTGGATCGCCAAGATTATGCTTCTGAGGCCGAGGAGTGGGCCGATTTAATCGCGGATAACAGAATTGCTGAGCTTTCACAGATAGATGATACTCTGTTGGCCGGCTTGCTGTCAGAGATTAATTTAGCTGATTTTGATGTGAATTTAACCGGTTTCTCTGATAAGCAAATTGATAATCTCCTAGCTGACTTTAATTCCGTAGAAGTCAAAGAGGACGGATTTGATCCAGCTGCAGCTGCTGCCGAGATAAAAGAGCCGATTACAAAGCCAGGCGACATTTGGCAACTTGGCCCGCACAGGCTCATGTGTGGCGATGCCACCAAACTATCGGACGTTGAAAGGCTGATGGATGGTAAACTAGCGGGAATGATCTTCACGGATCCACCATACAACGTGGCATACGAGGGCGGCACCGCTGATAAGTTGACCATACAGAATGATAACATGCCGGCAGAGCGGTTTAATCAGTTTCTTTATGATGCTTTCGGAGCTATGTTTGCAGCTACTGAGCCGGGCGGCGCTATCTATGTTTGTCATGCAGATTCTGAGGGCAGTAATTTCCGTGGAGCCTTTCAGAACGCTGGCTGGTTGCTAAAACAGTGCCTTGTCTGGGCAAAAAATCAGTTTGTGATTGGCCGGCAGGATTACCAATGGCAGCATGAACCGATATTGTATGGGTGGAAGCCAGGCGCTGCACATCGGTTTTATGGTGGCCGCAAACAGGGAACTGTAATAGAAGAAGCAGCACCTTTAATCATCAGGGAAGATGAACAAGGGGCGCTGCTTACTTTTACTACAGGGTTTCAGGCAGTCACGGTTCGGGTACCGTCATTTGAAGTGTTACAGAACGGTGATGACAGCTTGTCGACGGTTTGGCGATTTGAAAAGCCACTCCGGAATGGTGATCATCCAACAATGAAGCCAATTGGGCTGTGTGCCAGAGCTATACAGAATTCAAGTCGGCCAGGTGAGATTGTGGCCGACTTTTTTGGTGGTTCTGGTAGTACATTGATGGCTGCTGAGCAGACTGGGCGAGTATGTTTCACGATGGAACTGGATCCGGTATATTGTGATGTGATAGTCCGGCGGTGGGAAGAGTTCTCTGGAAAAGAAGCTGTAATTTTTGGTGCATTGTAAAATGTGCGTTTCATTTTTAACGGTAATCGGCAAAAGTTCCCCAAGATTCAGTTTTGCAAAGTTTAGGATAGGAAGAGCTGAAATGAATTACGATATTGGCACGGTCTAAATAAGGATTAAGGATAAATAGTGCTTGATCTCCAAATCGAATTGCTTCTAACGCCAGCGGTAATTCTCTTTTAAAAATACTATATCGTAGCGAAGAATCAGCAAAACTTTTAACTGGCTCACTGTCAACATGAATATTTACAGAAAAAGTAATCTGTTCTTTATTGTTTTTCCATTTACCAAGAACCTCATCACGATTTTTACTGATCTGGTCATATATGTAGGTTGATCCAATTGAAAGAAATAGATCTCCTGTTTCATCCGAATGAGTTAACGTATAGTATCTAGGGATTATAGGATAGGTAGTTGAAGTGCCTGGGAAAAAACTGACGTATAACTTATTTGGATCCAACTTTTTCACAAACTAAGCCTCCCAAAATGATTTTGTATATATTACGATAAAAGTGGTTTTATGGTGAATTTATTATTAATTTAGAAAGACAAAGGCCGGATGCTCTAACATCCGGCCTCTCCGGGCACTCCCGGCAGGAGATAGTAGAAAATTCCGTGGCCACGGTTGCTTTAGGCTACTATCTCACAATCCATTGTAAGTTATGGATGGGGGTGTCAGCAATAACTAAAACGAACAAATGTTCGGAAATTACTAAAGATAGCTTGCTATTGCAGCATCAAGCTGCTGTTATCGAAGGAATTTCAGATTCAAAATCAAAGTATCGTAAAATTGTCCAAGCTGGTATTGCGAGGTGGGTGAGTGATTTTCAGAAAGGTGCTATTGAGATAAAAAGCGTAGACGACCTAAAGAAGCTAATTGAAATTGATATTGAACTTCAAAAAGATGATTTATAGTGGGGGTGGGTGATATGTAAAATGGCTGGGAGACCAAGAAATCCTGATCGAGATAAAGCCTTTAAAATATGGTTTGATAGCGGCGGCACTGCCAAGTTAAAAGATATTGCTGGCGAAATTGGTATACCCGATTCGCGGATCCGAAAGTGGAAAACAGAAGATAATTGGGATGAAAGAATAAAGGAGCGCTCCGATATTAATAAAGGAGCGCTCCTAAATACAAAAGGGAGCGCTCCGAAAAGAGGAGCTCCCCAAGGTAACCATAATGCAAAAGGCCACGGTGCACCAAAAGGCAATAAAAACGCCGTCGGTAACCGTGGTGGGACAGGCGGCCCCTTCGGCAATAAGAAGGCTGTAACTACCGGTGAATATGAAACCATCTGGTTCGATACCTTGACCGAAGAGGAACAAGCTCTTTGTAATATTATTAATACCGATACCTTTGCTCAGGTTGAAGAAGACATTCGGCTCACCACTCTTCGGGAGCGACGAATGATGGAACGGATCCGAAAGCTTATGGATGGCCTGACTGAGAAAGAGCGTAAGGTACTCCATGAATTGCAGGTGCAGAAAAATCTTGTAACGATATATGATGAAAAAACTGCATCGAGTAAGGTGGTAGTAGTTCCAGAAAATAAGCTTGTTGTTACCGAGATTACGGAAACCGAATGTCGAGTGATTGACGATATCTTGAAACTGGAGGAAGCGTTAACCCGGGTACAGGATAAAAAGACTAAGGCTATTGCACTTAAACACAGTATTGAGGTAGCCGAAAGCATAGAGTTTGAAAAACTCAAAATCAGTAAAGCCCGGTTGCTACTTGACATTGAAAAGGCTAAAGGTGAGAATCGAGAAAATCGGCATGTCGATGCTTTACGCCGAAAAATGGCCGCGAGGAAGATGAAGAATGGAACTTCTTGATCGTTTCCTAGAAGCCTTAGATATATTGGGTAAAGAAACTCTTGATCTTATAGAGTTTGAAGGTGTCAATCACAAGGCTGCTGCCGAAAAGATTGAGGATATTGATTACGGCGAGATGGTCGACCTATATTATGATGACCCGGTTGGATTTTCTGAGGATATCCTGGACTTTTACCCGGATGATAAGCAGAAGGAAATCATGCTATCCGTCCGTGATAATAAACGAACCTCAGTCCGATCAGGGCAAGGTGTAGGGAAAACAGCAACGGTTGCCTGTATTATCATCTGGTACATGCTATTTCGTGATAATGCAAAGATCATCGCCACGGCGCCCACAAAGCAGCAGCTTAACATTGTTCTTTGGCCGGAGATATCAAAATGGCTAACTGGCACCTACGCCGAACAGTTTTTGACACTTACTAAAACCATGCTTTACATGGTTGGCTACGAGTTAGAATGGTTTGCTACTGCCAAGACGGCCACGAAGAAAGAGAATATGGCCGGTCTGCACGCCGACAACATGCTTATTATTGTTGACGAAGCCTCCGGTGTATCAGACGAGATCCTTGAAACTCTGTTGGGTACCATTACCGGTGTAGACAATCGGATTTTGTTTATTTCCAACCCAACCCGAAATAGTGGCATTTTCTACGAATCACACCACAAAGATCGTGACCAGTTCCGTTGTATCCATATCGATGCAGAGCAGTGTGAGCGAACCGATAAAGAAAACATTGCAATGCTCAAACGTAAGTATGGCGCCAGCAGCAATGTAGTTTTAGTCCGAGTCAAGGGTGAATTTCCTGACCAGGAAGATGACGTCTTTATCCAGCTCCACCTGGTTATGAGGGGAATCAATACCGACTATGATGACGATCAACCGGTTCAAACGATTGATATTGCTTGTGACGTTGCCCGAGAAGGCGGCGATGAAACGGTTATTGGCGTTAAAATTAATCATAAGGTACTGCCGTTTTTAATTCGTCACGGTCAGGACACTATGGCGACAGTAGGCGATATCATGCGAACGGCTAATAAGCTGAACGATACATATCCCAATATTAGCATTGTAGTTAGGATTGATGATACCGGAGTTGGTGGCGGTGTTACCGATCGCTTGAAAGAAATCAAGAAACTCGACAACCTGGAGTGGTTGCAGATTATACCGGTCAAGTTTGGCATACCGATTCCGCACAAATATTACTATGATACAACTACATTGATGGCAGCTATCGTCAAAGACTTGCTCAGTGAGCATGATGAACAAGGCAACCCTAAACCGTGTGAGTTGGTTTTGCCAGATGATAACGAGCTAATTGCACAACTTACCGTCAGAAAGTATGGAATTTATGATAGCAAGGGAAAGCTCAAGCTAGAAAGCAAGAAAGAAATGAAGAAACGGGATCTTAAATCACCAGACAGGGCAGACTGTCTTTTTTTATTGTGTTTGCCGGTAAATGTAAAAGATGCTACGAAACGCGAGCGCAAGCATCGTTTTTAAGGAGGTGAGAATGTGCAGAAAGTGAAAGCAAGGGTAATCACCGGAATAAAAAAGGCGGAAACACCCACAGCCAAGGGGGCTGATGAAAAGCAATACACCATTGCTGACGTGTTGGAGCCCAAATATTCCATTATTAAGCTGCTAGAGATGAAGGAAATGTCAACGATTCTTCCGCAGTGCGTGGAAGCCTACAAGCAAAATATAGTCGGCTTCGGCTATCAGCTTAGGTATAAAAATGATGAGACCAAAGACAAAGAAACTGCGGAGATGGCAGCCGAGTGGAACCGGGTTGAGAATGCCCTAAAGTACATGCACATGGAAAAATCATTTATTGATGTGCTGAAGGAGGCCATTGACGACCGGGAAGCTTGCGGCAATGGCTACATAGAGGTCATTCGTAACGGCAAACGTGAAGTTGTCGAGTTAGAAAAGATTGAGGACCCGGCCAGCATCCGAACCACTAAAAAAGGGCCGGCTATCAATACTGTTTACTATCGAGATGGGCAGAACTTTAATCGTAAGAAAAAGTTTAGACGCTATGTGCAAATTGTTAATGGTTCAAAGGTAGTTTGGTTTAAGGAATTCGGCGATTCGCGAATTATGGACCTTAGAACCGGCGTATTTGATGATAAAACGCCGGATGAATTTCAGGCCAATGAAATTCTTCACCTTAAGACTGGGAGCGGCGCCTACGGCATACCTCGCTGGATATCGGCGCTCATGGATATGTACGGCAGCCGCAACGCATCGGAGCTTAACTATCGGTATTTTAAGCAGGGGCGGCATTTGCCGGCAGCTATTCTCATCAAAAATGGCCGGCTAACCGAAGATAGCGAGGCAGCCTTATCTGAATATGTGTCTTCGGTAGAAGGCCAAGAAAATGCGCATAAATTTCTACTCCTTGAAGCGGAGGCCTTGGAGGCCGAACCAAGTTTAGGGTTTGAGAAAGATAAGGCTAGCGTTGATATTGAGATAAAGCCACTGGCCGAGATGCTCCAGCGAGACGGTTTGTTCGTCAACTATGATGATACTAACCGTAAGAAGGTGCAGTCTCACTTCCGATTGCCAGATATTTATGTGGGTTATTCCAAGGACTATAACCGTGCTACTGCCGACACCGCTATGATAATTACCGAGCAGCAGGTGTTTATTCCAGAAAGGAAGACGTTGGCGTTTCTTATTAATAATCTACTATTAGCCGATTATGAACTCAAGTATGTTATGGTGGAGCTCCGCAATCCCGATATCAGTAATCCGGAGGATGTTGCTAAAATTCTGAGTGCTGTAAATGATATTGGGGCGGTAGCCATTAACGACACTCGCGAACTACTCGGCAATATATTGGGCAAACAGCTTGAAAACTTTGATGATGAACGGGCCAATCTGCCGACTGCATTACTAAATCAGGGGGCGACGGTACCAGAAGAAAAGCTGCTCAAATCCGCCGGCAAGAACGAGAAAATATATACCGTACTCAAGGACTTGAGGGACTTGCTGGAGGAACAGCGAAGTGGATAAGCTGGAACGGCTGTTGAAGGCGATTGATGCCATAGTCAAAGATGAAGGGGATGAGCTCAAAGAGGAACTATTGGAGTGTCCAGCCCTTGCGGCCACGCTGAATGCTATTGAAGAGTACGAGACTAAGGTTGCTGCTCTACTTCGCGAACAGAAACGGCATTTTGTTAATGGCTTTAAGACTGCAGTTGTCAAAGATGATGTCTTAGATGGAGATACTTTGGCGGTCTTATTTAAAAAGCTAGTACAATCCGATGAATTTGCTGAGAAAATGGCTGAGTATACGGGCACATTTTTGAGTATGACAACGGAAGAGTTTGTTAATGAAATCATGGAAAATATTGATGAAGATATTACTTTTGAATTACTGTCTGATTTTGTTCTTGACTGGATTACGGAGTGGTCCGTTGAGTTAGGTAATATTATGAAATTGACAACTCATTCCGAACTGGAAGCCGCATTACAAGTAGTGATTGAGAACGGCGAAGGGATTGATAAGGCTGTATCACGGATAAAGGATTTACCGGAGTTTAATCGGACCAGAGCCCGGACAACGGCAATTACCGAAGTCTTAAGAGCCAATTCGGTGGCGGCCCATGAAGCTTATATTCAATCTCCGGCAGTAACCCAGAAGATTTGGAAACACTCAGGTGCCAAAAAGAATAAGCCAAGGGAATCCCATGTTGCACTAAACGGTGTGACAATTGGTCTTGATGAGCATTTTAATGTCAGCGGTTATAAAGCATTATATCCTCGGGACTCAAAGCTTCCGGCAAGTGAATCAGTTAATTGTCATTGTGTTTTAGGACCTGGGATTGACTCGGCTATTTTAAGCCTTTCAAAAGAAGAAAAGTTGAAGCTCCGTGACCAGGCCATCAAAGAATATAACGAAAAGTGGGCGAAGAGCAAACAATAGTTCGCCAAACGGCGTTTCCATTGTTATAATATTCCTAGGAGGTGCGTTATGGTTGACGACGACAATCCTATGACAGAACTCGAAGCCCGAAGATGGCTTAAGCAGGTTAAAGCGGAATACGATGCAATGGAAGCTGAATGTATTGAAAATCCAACTAAACAAAATAAGTTTGATTTAACGATCAAAGTGTTTGAACTGCGTTGCGCAGAGGCAAAAGTTAAAAATATGAAGGAAAGATCTAAAGAAGGCGTATAGCCTTCTTTTTCTTTTGAAAACAGGAGGTCTAAATAGTGAGAAATTTAATTACAATTTATGATGTACGAGGGTATATTGATGAGAATGGGGTTGCGCAGTTAGACTTAAAGGATTGCGCCAGAGGACTTGGTTTTACTGAGACAAAAGGCGATTATATCAGGTGGCAAAGAGTAGACGGATATTTAGCAGAATTCGGTTTCTCCACAAGTGGAGAAAGACCTGAATTTATCCCAGAAAACATTTTCTATCGCCTTGCTATGAAAGCTAAAAATGAAACTGCTGAAAAATTTCAGGCACTTGTTGCCGACGAAATTCTTCCGGCTATTCGCAAACACGGGGGCTACCTTACGCCTGCAAAGCTTGAAGAAGTTTTACTCAATCCCGATACAATTATTCAACTAGCTACCGAACTCAAAAACGAACGCGAGAAATACAAGCGCCTTGCACTTCAAACCTCGCAGCAATCTCAGATTATAAACGAATTATCGCCTAAGGCCACGTATTATGATCTGGTTCTGCAAAACAAATCACTACTGTCAATTACCAAAATCGCTAAAGACTACGGTATGTCTGGCACTGAGCTTAATAAAATACTTCATGAATTAGGCGTTCAATATAAACAAAGTGGTGTTTGGTTATTATACAGCCATTACGCGGCTAATGGCTATACGCAGAGTAAGACACATGTCATAGATGTTGACCGGAATGCATTTCATACATACTGGACCCAGAAAGGTAGGTTATTTATCTATGACCTACTGAAAAGCAGAAAAGGAATCTTACCTCTTATCGAGAGAGAACATCAAAGAGAACCATATTCCTGTAGCGCAAACGGCTTTTAAGGTCGTTTTTTTATTTGCCTGAAAGGAGGTGAACAAATTGCCAACAGAAATCAAAAACGCCCAAATATCTTTCGTTTCTCTGGTCGACAAAGCCGCCAACAAAAAGAAGTTTGCCATTATCAAGGCCGCGGAAACGCCTACCTTTGAACGATCCATTCCCATTCTTAAAGTCGATGAGGAAAAGCGGATCGTAACAGGTATCGTCTATGAACCGGACGCCCTGGACGCACATGATGAGTTTATGACGGCCGAGGAGATTGAGAAGTCCGCGCATCAATTCCTAAAAGACTATCGAAACATCGATAAACAGCATGATTTTGTTGCTGGTCAGGCGGAGGTGGTGGAGAGCTGGATCGCCAAAGCGGAAGAAAAGCTTGGTGATCAAGACATTAAAAAAGGCACTTGGCTAATGTCGGTCCATGTGCCGGATGATGATACCTGGGGTGAAATTAAGAAAGGCGAGTTAACAGGCTTTAGTATGGGAGGTGTGGGGGAAAGAGTGGAGCATGATGATATTCAAAAGAGCGAAATGGAACAGGCAACCGGCTTGTTGCAGGTGCTAAAAAACTTCTTCAGCGTTGGTACCATACAGAAGGGGGAAGTTGCTGAAACTTTCGCGTCCCGGGCCAAAAGCAATAACTTCTGGGCTGCGTTTAGCACGCTCCAGGATACTCTTCAAAAATATAACTGGTCATCTGATCGGTACGAGTTTGAGAGCGATGCGGGAAAGGTACAAGAGGCGTTGAGTGAGTTTTCGACTATTATCACTGAGATTTTGACAACGGACAATGTTGTCAAAGCTATGGGACGCCCATCCGATGCTGTTTTAAAAGCCGGCAAAAAAATATCAACCGCTAATATGGCGGAAATCAAATCGGCTCATGAAGCCCTAAGCAAGTTAATTGATCAAAATGCCGTTGAGGAGAGTGAAGAAGTGAAAAAGGAAGATATTGAAAAGATGATGGCGGACGGAATTGCAAAAGCCTTAGAACCGGTAACCGCAAAACTGAGTTCATTGGAAAAAGGTGCTGAACCTGTCACTGAGCCAGACAAAAAAGCAGAACAGCCGGAAATGACTGCCGAGGATGTAACGAAAATGGTTACCGAGGCGGTAGCCAAGGCTGTGGAGCCGCTGACCCAACGGGTAGAAAAAGTGGAGGCAGCCCGCGGTATTGTTAAACAGCTTGAAACCGAGACTGCTCCTGTTGCCTCGGTAGCCAAAAGTTACATGGAACATTTTAAATAATAATGAATATGGAGGATGAAAGCACAATGACAATGACTAATCAGCAGGTAATCACCAAAGAAGCAGCAATGTCCAGTATCCGTAAAGACCTGAATATTACCCTGCCGCAAGATCAAGCGTATCAGTTTTTGATTGATACTATTGCCAAGGCCGGTACTCTACAAAAGCTGCAGCCGATCTTTAGAAACAGTGGATCAGGTAATATCGATACGCTTTCCGTGAAAACGAGGAAGATCCGACAACACTCCAAGACCAATACACCGACCGGGGTTGGCGGAATTGATCCCGGGCATATCCCATACAACGTAAAAAAGGTGTTCTGGGACGAATGGCTGCAGAACGATGACGTATGGTACAACCAGCAGGCCCGCGGCGAAAATGTAGAGGATACTGTGATCGCAATGCTACAGCAGCAATTTGGTGTCGATCTCCAGGATCTAATCTTCAACGGTGATACGGAAACCGACAGTGGTGCAACCGACTATGCCTTTTTGAGTATTTTGGACGGCTTTGTGAAAAAAGCAAAAGCATCACCCAACAAGACAGACTTGGCTACAGCTCAGCCCACTCTGCTTGACTTCGTTAATCACATTCAGGTGTTACCGGAAAAGTATAAAAACGCCCATGACGATATTACCTGGTTTATTACCCGGGGGACTCATGACCGTATTGTTTCTCTTGCTACCCAGCGACAAACCGGTTTCGGCGACGCAGTGCTGCAAGAAGGTAAGTTAACCCGACTGGCTGGCTATGATGTGGAAGTTGTGGCTAATTTGCAAAGCGGATTTGCAGCTCTTACGCCACTCAAAAACTTAAAGCCGGTCTTTACCCGCGAGCTCCGTTATATCCGAACCGGTGACGGCGCCACTGCGGCAGCTAAGGATGCTACTTATCACATTATCTTTGCGTACCTAGACGCCGTTGTACGTGAAATTGAAGCCGTAGCCTGGATGGCCGGGACTAAATTATAGGAGGTATCAACATGGCAGCAAAAATAAAATATATGCTTAAACAGGAAAAGGGCGTTCTCCATATTGGTGGGGGACGCTTCTTTTATCCCGGAGAAACATACGAATTGTCAGCCGAAGAGGTTGAGATCTATGGTGACTATTTCGAAAAACCGAAGACTTCCAAAGAACCGGAAAACGTGAATGGCGAACAGGATAACGTCCCAGCACCACCGGACGGCAAAAAGTAGGTGTACATATGGCCTTGATCGTACCTCCGCAAATCATTGATTACACAGAATTCGAAGCCGTAAAAGGTCGGGCACCAAATAAGTTAAATAGCGATATTCTTCAGGCCGAGGCAGAGTTGTTTTCCAAAGCGGGACACAGATTTGACAAGCCGCCTTATCCGCCAATTCCTTCCGAGATCACGCTTGCGCTCATTAAGCTAGCCGAGTACTATGCCCTGACTAATTCCGATGAGAGTATTGCAAAGGGCTATACCTCAGAGCGTCTAAATGACTATAGCTATACTATGTCTGACGGCCAAACGATTAAAAAGCCGGCTATTGATTTGCTTATAGCCGACTATGTGCAAAAAGCTGTGCCGAAGCGGCCGGTGAGCTTTAGGATGAGGGCGCTATGAGCTTTCGATCCATGTTAACTGATAAGTGTAATATCTATCACTTGAGAGAAAGTAACTCCTCACCCGGCTATGGATTGCCAGGCGAATCGGAGTACTGTTATCCGGACGAACCAGATGCCGTAGATGTACCTTGCAAATTTACAGAGAAGAATCAATCTATTATCCAAGGTGAGCCGGGAGCTGAGATTATTCATAACTTTGGCGTGAACCTTATGCCTAGTGCTGATGTACGACTGAATGACAAACTGGTTTGGAATGGTATGGAGTTTAAAGCACAGATACCACAAAAGATCAAGAATCATCATATTGAGGTGGCCGTTACCCGGAAAGGAAAGTTATGATATGGCCAAAAACTCGAAAGTTGGCATTAATGAGCTAAAAAAGTTTGCTAAACGCCTGGAAGATGCGGCTAACAGGGATTTGAAACGGCAGTACAATGTATGGCTTGAAGCAATCGGTATGGAGTTTCTAGGAATTGTGCAGGACCAAATCATTCGGTTAGGTGTTGTCGATACCAGGAGACTCCTTAATTCTTTTAACCGGGGAAACGGGGACTGTGTCTTTGAATTAAATCAATCCAATTTAGTGCTTAAAATCGGTACGAACATCGAATATGCAGCCTATGTTAACGACGGGCATAAGCTCCCCAATGACCAATGGTGGGAAGGGTATCACTATTTTGATATCTCAATTACGATTTTAGAAAAAATAATTGCAGCATCTTTGGAAAGAAAAATGGTACAGTGGCTACGCAAATTGTAGAGGGTGATCATCATGATACAAGATGAAATCAGCAGTATTGCAAAATTTTGTTACGACAAGAATCCTGTGAAAATCTATTTTGATCGCATACCGCAAAATATGATTGTGCCATGCATGTATTTCCCAGAACCGGTTGTTGTGAGCTCAGCAGATACCATTTGTGCTTATCTCAATGTATATCAGCTTTTTATCAAGGCATTCGCCTTAAAGACGCAAGATGCACACCGGGCAGCGCATACCATTGCTGAGGCGATAAGAAAGAGCAGAGGCGTTATTCCCGTTATTAATCAAGATGGGACGCAATCGGGCGGGTTCATGCAAATCAATATGGATATTGAGACTAAGCCTCTTGATGAAGGTGTCGCTCAGCTTTCCCTAAAGTGGAAAAGTCGGTATTGGTATGAACGAGAAACACAGACGATCATGGGGTCATTAAAAACAACTGGTTGGTTGAAGGAGTGATGCAAAGTGGCAAATAAAAAAGTGCCGGCAGAAGAAGAGAAGCAGCCGGCGACATATACCAGGGAACAGGTGTTGCAGTCAGCAAAATATCGGCAGTACCATGATATTGCTGGCATTGTCCTGGAAGATCAAAAGCAATACAGTGCAGATGAGATCCAACAAAAGATCGACGCGTTTCTAAAACGGCCGATAGTAGAAAAAGTAAATGAAAAGGGGTAATGTGGGATGGCATTAGGTGGCGGAACTTGGCTGTTCCAGAATAAAAAGCTTCCCGGCGCTTACATCAACTTTGTAAGCAAAGTGCGTCCCAGTACGGATTTTGCTGACCGCGGCTATGGGGCCATGGCCTTGGAGCTAGACTGGGGACCGGAAGGACAAGTATTTAAAGTGGAAGTGGATGACTTTCAAAAGTCTTCTACTAAGTATTTTGGTTATGACTATACTCATGATAAGATAGCCGGTCTCAGGGATCTGTTTAGGAACCTGAAAACCGGTTATTTTTATAGACTGAACAATGGGACTGTTAAGGCAACATGCGCACTTGCCACCGCCAAATACGGCGGCAGCCGGGGAAACGATCTGACAATCACTATACAGGCGAATATCGATGACGAGGATAAGTTTGACGTCATTACCCATCTTACAACCGCCGGCGTGAGAACAATCGTTGATAAGCAGACGGTCACCGATAAAACGGCGCTCACAAACAATGACTACATAACTTGGAAGGCAGATCTGACACTGGAAGCAACAGCAGGAATGCCACTAACCGGTGGCGCGAACGGTGAAGCGGTTTCTGGGATGCAGTATCAGGAGTTCCTCGACAAGATCGAGCCATATTACTTTAATACGCTTGGATGCCTATCTACCGAATCGACGATTCAGGATCTTTATATCCAGTTTACCAAGCGCATGCGCGATAGTGTGGGAGCCAAGTTCCAGACCGTGGTCTACGGCAAGGAAAACGTGGATTATGAAGGAGTTATCTCCATTCAAAACAAGGTGATAGATGCCGGGGTGTCTCCAGCAAGCCTAGTATATTGGTTGACCGGTGCAGAGGCATCTTGTGCAGTCAACGCTTCCTGCACGAATAAGACCTATGACGGCGATTTCACGGTAGACACGAATTATAAGCAGTCGGAGCTGGAAAAAGCAATTACAGCCGGTATGTTGATCTTTCACCGGGTGGCGGATGCCGTGGACGGCGATATTACAGGTGATGTTAATATTTTGAGGGATATCAACACATTCACGTCATTCGCTAAATCTAAAAACGAGGACTTTTCCAGTAATCAGGTTATTCGAGTTCTAGATCAAATTGCTATTGATATTGCCCGTCTGTTCAATAAGACATACTTGGGTAAAGAACCGAATGATGATGATGGGCGGATCGCTTTATGGGGTGATATCGTGGCCTACCATAAGGAAATGCAACGGGTACGAGCCATTCAAAACTTCGTGCCGGATGATGTGCCAATCCCGGCACAGGGAGAATCAAAAGAGGCTGTCTTGAGTGAATATCAAGTACAGCCGACGATGTGTATGGAGAAACTTTATTGCACCATAGTAGTGGCGTAAGGAGAGGTGAAATATTATGGGCGATGCAATTAGAACGATGCGTGCCAAGGATGTCATTTCAGCAAAGCTGGCTAGTTGCTATATCACGATTTCCGGCAACCGGTATCTTTTAATGCAGGCTAAAAGCCTTGAGGCAAAATTTGAGAAAGATAAGCAGGAAGTGGCCATTCTTGGCAGGACCGGTAAGGGCCACAAAACCGTAGGTTGGAACGGAACCGGTAGCATGACGATTTACAGTAATACTTCGATGTTCACGAAGCTGCTGAAGACGTACAAAGATACCGGCGAGGATTTTTATTTCGATATCCAAATTACCAATGAGGATAAGACGTCTGCCGCCGGCCGACAGACCATTATTTTGAAAGATTGCAATTTAGATGAAGGCGTAATTGCGTCATTCGATGCTGATGGGGATTGGCTGGAGCAGGACGTGTCGTTTACCTACGAAGACTTTGAATTACCAGAGGAATTTGGCATGCTTGACGGTATGCAGTAATGAGATAACGGAGGTTTGATTTATGGAAAACAATCTACAGGCTTTTTTGGTAGAGAACGCAATTAAAGCCGAAAATATTAAGTATGTTGCATCAAAACGCTTCCTTGGTGCTAATAAACAGCCGATTGAATGGGAGTTACGCGTCCTGAACAGTGAAGAGGATGAGGCAATAAAGAGGACTTGCAAAAAGAAGTCTTTTACGCCGGGCACTCGGGATGTTAAGATTGAACTCGATAGCGATAAATACGCAGAGGAACTGATCTGCGCCTGCGTTGTCTATCCCAATTTGCATGATGCCACTCTGCAGGATTCTTATGGAGTAGTTGGTGCCGCTCAGCTTATTCGCAAAATGCTAACACCCGGTGAATATACCGATCTATACCTTATGGTTTCACAGGCTAATGGTTTTGAAGTAGGTATGGACGACAAGAAGATTAAGCAAGCAAAAAACTGATCGAGGGGGGCGATATATACGCCAACGTAGCGTATTACGCCCTCCATAAACTCCACAAATTTCCGCATGAATTATTTAATTTGCCCGCAAATGAACAAGCTTTTATTTTCGCTGCTGTTGCAATGAAAATTGAAAAAGACAAAAAAGAGGCTGAAAAACAACAAAAGGCGGCCAAATCGCGCAGACGTCGATAATCTATGGTATAATTTGGTTATATATGGTGCGATTGGGGCGATAAAAATGGGATTTAGGTTTAGCAAGAGCTTTAAAATACTTCCTGGTGTCCGAGTGAATGTTGGTAAAACCGGTGCTAGTGTATCTATTGGACCACAAGGCGCAAAACTAACACTAGATTCCAAAGGAACTAGAATGACCGCAGGAATACCTGGTACAGGGCTATCATATACGGAATATATACCGCATAAATCTAACAAGGAATCTAAAGAAACATTGACAGAGCGATATAATAAAGAGACTAATAGAGATTAAAAAATAAAACCGCTTCGAAGTAAGCGGTTTTTTCTATGCCCTTTTTTAAGGAGGGAGAATACCTTGGCTACAATTCAAACAGCGATAGCCATAACCGACGGCGCTACAGCTCCATTACAGCGTATGGCCAGGGCAGCGGAGATTACTACTGGCAGATTTGAAGCTGCATCCTCAGCTGCTAATAAAATTGATGAATCAGTTTCCCGGTCAGTTGAACAAAGAGTCAGGGGTATATCTGTAGCTGCTAACTCCACCGTTCCAGCTTTTGACGCAGCCGCTATTGCTGCTGAGACAACGGCCGGCCGCATAGGCATGATTGGTAGTGCTGCTATGGCTGCCAGGGTAGGGGTTGTCGGTTTGGCCATGACAATTACCGCTGTATTAGGCAGTATAGTTGCGATTTTTGGAATTATAATGGCTGGACTTCAAGCGATTAGCGGAGCTTTTCGATTATCTGATGAGTTATCGCAAACAACGGCGCGACTTAATCTGATGAATGACGGTCTGCAGACAACGGCGCAGTTGCAGGCTATGATTTTTGCGTCGGCTCAACGATCACGAAGTGAATACCAGGCTACAGCTGACTTTGTTGCAAAAATCGGTATGATGGCCGGTAAAATATTCACATCTAATGCTGAACTCATCGGCGTAGCGGAAACCATCAATAAGATTTTTAAAATCTCAGGAACCAGTGCCCAGGAACAAGCATCAGCTACACTCCAGTTAAGTCAGGCTCTTGCCTCCGGTGTTCTGCGCGGTGAAGAACTAAATGCAGTTTTTGAAGCAGCACCGATGATGATCCAGAAGATTGCTGATTATCTCAAAGTAGATATTGGGCAAATCCGAGAAATGGCGCAAGATGGGCAACTGTCAGCAGAAATTGTTAAAAATGCTATGATTGCTGCAACCGCTGAAGTTAATAAGACTTTCGAGACCATTCCGAAGACCTGGAGTGATATCTGGACCAGTTTTGAAAACCGGGCCATCCGGGGACTGCAGCCGGTTTTTGAAAAAATTAGTTCTCTAGCGAACAATCAGGGTGTACAGTCATTCGTAGAAAATATTGCGACGGGAATCGCATATGCCGGAATTATTATTGTTGGTGCAGCAAATGGTGTTGAATGGCTGGCATCGCTTGTTACCAATGCATTAGGGTATGCGTTTAGTTGGACATCGGCAATTGCGGTTATCGGTTTTCAGGCAATCACGGCAGCGATACCCATTGTCCTAGGAGCAGTCCTGGGCCTTGCTGCAGGATGGGCAGTTTTAAATGCAGGAATGATTATAGCAACTGGCTTTGTTTTGACCTACTCAGCGGCAATGCGAGTAGCTTATGCTGCTATGATTGCATATGAAACGGCTATAACCACAGTGGCGGCGGCAAAGCGAGTGTGGATTGCGGTCACTAGCGGAGCGACGATAGCACAAACATTATTAGCGGCGGCAACGTGGCTAGGTGTGTCTCCGATATTGGCAGTTGCAGCCGTTATTGTTGGCGTTATGGTGGCTGCTCTTGCTATTTGGGGATTGGCGAGTATGAATTTGCGGAATGTCGTTTCTTCGGCATTCTCATCTATTGCAGAGACCACTGGAAATGCTATTAACTTCATGATTCGCCGGACGAACGACTTGATCACTTTGCTGAACAAAGCTGCGACATCAATAAACAGTGTGTTTGGTACGTCGATAGGGACGGTTGAGATGATTGGTGAAGTTGATGCAAAAGGGTGGGGGAAAGCTGCCGGCGAGTTTGTTCAGAATTTTGATATTAGTAAAATCGGAAACATGTTTAAGATCCCTGAAATGCCGGGCGCCAACGATTATTTGCCACCCGTAGTTACGGACATGGCAAATGCCGGAGCGGATACGGCGGACAATACCAAGGGGATCAAAGATGCCATGGAGATTACCGACGAGGATATCAAATATATGAGAGACATTGCCGAACAGGAAATTATCAACCGCTATACAACAGCCGAGGTCAAGATTGAAATGGGTGGTATTCATAACAGTGTCAGTAGCGATATGGACCTGGACGGTATGGTGCGGTACATCAATGACAGTCTGTTTGAAGCCATGGTCTCCGGAGCAGAGAAGGTGCATCCGTAATGGCTTATTACTTTTTTCTAAACGATGTAATGCTGCCGGTTCCACCGGAAAAAATGAATCTGAAAATCAATAATAAGAACAGGACCATTAACCTCATTAACGAAGGCGAAGTCAATATTATCAAAACACCCGGACTAACCGAGATCAGCTTTGATGCCAGGTTGCCGAATGTCAGCTATCCATTTGCAAATTATGACACATCGTTGATAGATTCGTTAGGGTCTAGTCTTTTAGGCAGCAGCTTTAGCTTTAAAAAGGCCGATTATTTCATGTCATCTTTTAAGGAAATGAAAACGGGGCGAAATCCATTTCGTCTTATTATTGTCCGGATGTCGCCCCAATTTACAATGCTCAGTGATACTAATCTTCTTGTTACGCTAGAAGATTACAATAATAATGAAGACGCAAAAAACTGTTTTGACGTGGTTGTACCCCTGCGATTCAAACAATATCGCCCTTTTGGAACCAAAGAACTGGTGAAAACAACCAATGCGAAAGGCGAAGAAGTCTATACTGTCAAGGAAACTAGGCTGGCAACTAAAGAAGTTCCTAAGGCATACCAAATTAGAAATGAACAATCTATATGGGAAGCCTGCAAGCGAATATCGGGAGGTAGCGTAAACTGGCGAACAATAGCAGGTTTAAACGGTCTGTCAAATCCGGTTGGTAATATTCTTAAAGGATCGGTGTTGCGTCTTGGCTGAGGTAAAAATTCTCATTGAAAACATTAATCAGAAGATGCTGCAGCCAGCGGTACTCGATGGTGTGATATGGGAGACTACACGTAAGGGCGCTCCTGGAAAACTTACTTTTCGTGTTGTCGTAGATGATTTGCTGGACTTTCAGGAGGGTAACCCTGTCCGTATGTGGCACGGTGATGACAAGGTATTTAAAGGTTTTGTATTTACCAAAAAGCGCGATAAAGATGGTGTGATTGCAGTAACGGCATACGATCAACTGCGGTATCTTAAAAATAAGGACATTTACTGCTATACGAACCTGAAAGCTAGTGAAGTCATAAGTAACTTGGCAGATGACTTTCAACTCCAGGTTGGCCAAATCGAGGATACTGGGTATGTCATTCCCAAATATCGCGGTAGTAATGAAGCGCTTTTTGATATCATTCAAAGCGCCCTGGATCATACTTTGCAAAACAACAAAAAAATGTATGTTCTCTATGATGACTTTGGCAGGTTAATGCTCAAGGATATTGATAACATGCATGTTGAAATTTTGTTAGATGCGGAGACCGCCGAGGATTTTGACTATGAGTCAAGTATCGATAAGGAAACCTACAATAAAATAAAACTCTATTTTGACAACAAGGACGAAGGGAAGCGCGATGTCTACATCTCACAAGATAGCTCTACACAAGCATCTTGGGGTATACTGCAGCTTTGTGAATCGATTAACCTTAAAAAGTCATTAAATCCGGTACATAAGGCAGATTCACTTTTGAGTTTATACAACCGCGTGCGCCGTTCCTTATCCATTACTAACGTAGCCGGTGATAATCGGGTCCGGGCGGGGTCAGGCGTTATGGTTAATTTAAATCTTGGTGATGTAAGCATTGATAGAAAGTGGATGCTGGTCGAGACGGCCAAGCATAAATACTTTAACAATCTTCATATCATGGATTTAACTTTGAGAGGAGGCTTGATTACCGGGTGAGTACAGCATTGCTACAAACTATGCAGGCTCTTATGGATCAAAGCATGCAGGCGGGTAAGCTGTCAGATTATATCCTGGGAGTTGTGGAAACTTCCTCTCCGCTTACTATCCGGATTGAGCAAAAGGAAACCATTACAGAAGAATTTCTTATCCTCACCGATGCTGTGCGAGATTATGACGTTGATATTGAGGTATTACACACGACGGAAAACCGAGCCGGCGGCAGTGGTGACCCGGCGTTTGCCAGTCACAACCACGACTACACCGGGCGAAAGAAAATCCGGGTATATAACGCCTTGCATGAAGGCGAGCAGGTTATCCTGATTAGGCAGGCAGGTGGTCAAGAATTCGTAGTATTAAGCCGGGTATTCAATCATACGAACTTAAGCGGCCAGTGGGGGTGATACAATGGCTTTACTTCCTGAAACGGCCAGCACGACGAGTGCTGAACTAACTATTGAGGTCCAGCCGAATAAATCTTATAAAATGCTCATTGATGACGAAAAGGTGCTGGGGACGGTCAATGATCTGGAGGCAGTCGAGCAAGCTTGTTATAAAATATTGAACACCGAGCGATACCAGTATGTAATCTATAGCTGGAATTATGGCATTGAGCTGCAAGATTTATTTGGTAAGCCCATTCCTTATGTCTTCTCAGAGCTGCCACGCCGGATCCGTGAGGCATTAACCCAAGATGACCGGATTAATGATGTCACGGATTTTGATCTTAGTCATAACAAAGGTGATGTACTGGCCAAGTTTAAAGTTGTTACCAATAGCGGTGTAATCGAGATGCAGAAAGGGGTGAGAATACTGTAATGTATGAGGCTCAAACAGAAGAAGTTATTTTTGCCCGAATGATGAAAAGTGTTTCGTCAAGCTTTGATAAGCGTGAAGGTGCTATTATCTATGACAGCTGTATGCCAACGGCGATAGAAGTTATGCTGTTATACGCTATGGCTGATTTTTTCTTGAAAAATACGTTCGGGGATACGGCCGAAAGAGCCTGGTTAATAGAACGTGCAAAAGAGCGTGGGTTATCTCCAGACTTGGCCACTTATGCAAAGGTCAAAGGCAGTTTCACCCCAGGCAATTTGAATATCCCTATTGGCACCCGCTTTTCTTATGATGATGTGAATTACGCGGTTACTGAAAAAATCAGTGACGGCGTATATTTTTTGCTCTGTGAGACAGCTGGCATAGTGGGGAATAAACCGGAAGGTCAAATCATTCCGATTGACTATGTAGCCGGTCTTCAGACCGCAAGCTTATCAGAGGTCACGGTTCCCGGCGAAAATGAGGAAGCGACGGAAGTATTCCGATCTCGGTATTTTGCCAGTTTCAATAGTCAGGCATATGGCGGCAATATTGCCGATTACCGCGAGAAGGTCAATAAAATTCAGGGTGTAGGCGGCGTTAAAGTGTATCCGGTATGGCAGGGGGGCGGTACCGTCCGGCTTGCGTTTATGACCACGGAATATAAAGTACCTTCTGTAGATTTTATCAGCGAAGTACAAACCCTTGTGGACCCTATACCCAATCAAGGGAAAGGTCTTGGAGTTGCACCAATTGGTCATATCGTCACAGTACTGGGCGTTATGGATTCGCAGATTAATATTGGTTTGCATCTGACCTTTTCTACCGGTACCTATGATGACTATAAAACAGATGTCGAAGCCATTATTGACACCTATTTTGACGAACTCAACAAAAACTGGCAGTCCACCCAAGTTGCCGAAATTGATAATTACAGCAATACCGGATTGGTAGTACGAATATCGCAAATCGAAAGCAGGCTCCTAAATATTGAGGGTATAGTTGATATCCAGCACACGACGTTAAACAGTGTTGAGGAAAACCTGATTTTAGGCGTGGATGAATTGGCGGTCCGGGGTGTGATAGCCAATGGATGAATTAATTCGTGATGTCCATGTGGAACGCTACTATCCGTCCGTCATGGTTCCGGCCCAGGAATTCAAGGCAATTGCCGAAGTCGTAAATCCGGAATTGAACTTGGTTTGGCAGCGATTGTGGCAGCTGTTTTTAAATACGTTCGTTTATTATATTGACGAAACTGGCGCAGCGCGCTGGGAAAGCATGTTGAAGTTACGCCCCAAGGAAAATGATGATTTAGGGACACGGCGTCGGCGGATTTTGGCTAAAATTAATTCACAATTGCCTTATACCTACCGGCAGCTCGAAAATATGCTGGCAGCAACATACGGGGAAGGTAAAACCGCGGTTTCCATTAGTTACAATGATTATGCTTTATGGGTAGACGTAGTGGCGAGTATCGTTGCGCGGACCAAGGAAATGCGAACGTTTCTACGTGTAATCATCCCTGCGAACCTTACAATCAATGTTAGTAATACCCAAACGGCTAATATGAATCTATATGCCGGTTGTGCAATGCAACAATATAAGCACATCACAGTAAAAACGATTAATAACTTCATAGTGGAGAATACGACAACTGCCCAATATACATTTGGCGGCAGCGTGAAGCGAATGGTACACATAACAATAAGGAGTTGATAAGATGGCACAATTCCCGGGTATAACCCTAACAAATGCTGGTTTAAACATGATTGCCGAATCACAAGCATCGAGTGCGGCACTAATCTTTACTAGCTTAAAAATAGGCGATGGAACGTTAACAATCGGCGAAGATGTCAAAGTATTAACGGCTATTAAAAGTCCGAAGCTTACAGTTCCACCAGAATCATATACAAATGATGGCGGTGGTCAAGTTAGGCTCCGTTTTGCAATTTCTAATGGTAGTTTGGCAACCGGCTTTTTTGCTAGAGAACTTGGCATTTACGCCAAGATAGGCGCAACCGGCGCAGAGCAACTTTATGCTTATACCAATGCCGGCAACCTGACTGATTACATTCCGGACAAGACTACACCGATTGATGAACAAATCATTGATATTTATTTGATTGTCGGTAATGCAAGTAGCGTTTCAATTGTTAGGGACGGCAGCATTATATATGTGTCAAAAGCTGAATTTGATGAACATAAAGTAAGCACAACAGCCCATCCTGAAGCTTTTAATGAACACAATACCAATACAAGCGCTCACGAAGATATTAGGGAAATGATTGAAAAGACTGGTATGCCAATAGGTTCAATTATGCCTTGGCTTGTAACTGCAGTTCCCGCTGGTTGGCTTGCCTTAGACACTGGTGCTTTAGTAAGTCGCACAACATATTCGCAGCTTTGGGCATGGGTACAAGCAAATGCACCACTAATAACAGAAGCGGAATGGCAAGCGCAAGCAGCAGTCCAGACGTCAATCGGTGCTTACAGTAGCGGTGACGGTGCAACTACATTCAGATTACCACGCATTGTTGACTTTGTTTGTGGCAGTGATAGTACAAAGCTGCCAGGAACTTGGCGAAAAGGCTCAATAACTGGATTTGACTCAACCGGTTCATCTGACGGAAGAGTAATATTAGGCTATGGTGCTGATGGCGGAGGTGGGAATGCTGAGTTGTTTGGCATGGACGCTATTAACGCCGCAAATTATAGTGGTGTTACAGCTTACGGGGTAGCAGCTAGCTTGGCTAGTTCGCAAACATTATCTGCATTTTCAGGGTCAACTCGCCCAAAATCAATTGCTATGTTGTACTGTGTAAAAGCTTTTGATGCGCCAACGAACCAGGCACTGATTGATATTACCGCCTTGGCTAATGAGGTGGTTGGGAAAGTCAATTATACAGATTATGAATCATGGGGAAACGATACAAATGGCGGAATGAAATATCCAGACGGCCATATTGAGCAATGGGGTACAACTTCAGTAAGTGCTGCTGGTATAGCGGTGGTATTCTCTATTCCATTTCCTAATGCCGTTAATTTTGTTGGTGCTAACGTCACTGCCAGTATCTCCGGGAGTAATGATGCGATAGAGTGTATTAGCCAAACACTTACTGGATTTACCGCCGCTTGCGCTAGTGGAACGGGAAACGCTAAATGGTTCGCAAAAGGAAGATAAGGGGGAACTAACGTGAAGTATTATGTGCTTTTTAATCAGGATGGTACAGTACAGCAGTGCTATATCGCCGAAATAAATCCAGTTATTCCTGATGATGTAGAAAGCGTGTCCAAGGAAGAGTTTGATAAATACTGCACCCGACAATATCAGAAGAGTGCAGATGGTAATCCGGAAAAAATCACACCAGTTGGCCCTACATTGGCACAGCAAAAAGACTCCAAGTGGGATGAAATTAAAGCCGAACGTGACCGGAGAGAACAGGCGGGTGTTCCGTATCTCGGAAAGGTATTAGATAGTGACGAAAAATCTGTGACACGCATCTCCATTGCTGTGCAAGCTGCCCAGATAGCGATTAGTGCTGGAATGGAATTCACTTTGGATTGGACTTGCCAAGATAATTCCGTACTTACCATGATTGCAGCGCAGACGGTTGGTATGTCAGTAGCCTTGGCACAGTACAGCGATAGTCTACACCAAACGGCCAGGCGACTGCGTGAGCAAATCGAGGCCGCTGCAACAGCCGAGGAGGTGCAGGCGGTTACATGGCCGGCTACTTAAAAATATATCGGAACAGTTGAATAATGCGTTACTTGGCGGCAATCCGGATGAAACAATTTCAAGCAGGGCTATTTTCTGCGGAAAAAAGTTATATACTGCTGTGCAATATCATAAAAGGGCTTTTCTGGTGACATAAGGTGATTGCCGGGAGTGTTTAAAGAAGCAAGGGCCAATGGGCTCTTTTTTTATGCCTGTAATCAGGGGCGTTTATTTTTATAACTTTTAAGAATGTATGTAATTAAATGGGGGTGGGGATTTGGAAATTTGGGACAATGTTTTTAAAGCGGCAAAGGGTGCCGCAATATCAATTGTAGATGTGGCTCCAGTAAAAGCAACCGCGGCCGGCGCACTTGCATTTGCATTTGGTAATCAAGGAACTGCCTTAATCGCATTTATCGTGCTAATCTTGATTGATCTTTCAACAAAATGGATGTCTTTATCATATAATTGCTTGGTTGATGAGGGAGTATGTCAAGAACGGGCTGGGCTTTGGCAGTGTATTAAGGCTATGCCAACTGCTTTCAAGAAGCGCTATATAACAAGCGAAATGATGAAAACGAAGTTTGCTGGAAAGTTGATACTTTATATGGTTCTAGTTGCTGCAGCAGTGCATATTGATGTTATGGCTGGAGGCAATGGTGTATTTTTGAAAGCGTCTTGGTACTATTTGGCCGCAACTGAAGCTATATCAATTATCGAAAATCTTAGAGATGCAGGGGTTCAAAGCTTGGATCCTCTATTGGCATTTATCAGAAATAAATTAGGAGGGATGAAATAATGAGAGGTATTGATGTATCTTATCATAACGGTGACATTGATTGGCAGGCTGTCAAGAATGCTGGTATTGAGTTTGTAATTGTGCGGAGTTCATACGGTCTACAATCGAAAGACAATAGGTTTGCTGAATACGCAACTGGAGCAAAAGCTGTTGGCCTGAAGGTTGGGGCTTATCATTATTCATACGCTTTGAGTGTAGAAGATGCAATTCAGGAAGCGGCTAACTGCCGAGAAGCTATTGAAAGTGTAGGTGTTTCTTTAGACCTACCAATATTCTTCGATATGGAAGACGCGGACGGATACAAAGAACGCAATGATTTTGCTTTTGATCCTGAAGAAATTACGGCTATGTGCAAAGCGTTTATTGATAACCTAGGCTTAGATTGCGGTGTTTACGCATCGTATTCTTGGCTAACAGATTTTATTGATTGGCGAAGCATTGGTTGTGCTGTCTGGAATGCACAATGGGGTAATGCCGACGATATTAAGGGGTATATGTGGCAGTTTACCGATAGCCTAGAGATTGATGGCCGAGAATTTGATGGAAACATTCTTTATAGGGAGGAATGATTTATGTTGTCACTGGATTTGATATATGTAACTACCGGGCGGCATCCGGCTCTAGAAAAACTAATCTGCGAAGCGACTAACTCAGACTATGCCCATGCCGCCATCGGTATTGAAATTGAAGGTCAATACCGTATCGTTGAAGCTGTGCGCCCAGCGGTGCGAATAGTGGATGGCAGTGCCTTTGATAATTGCCAAATCAAACAGGTAAGCAGTTTACCGATCAGTGAGGAACAACGCCAGGCTGTAGTAAATAAAGTATTTGATCTTGTAGGCACTCAGTACGGGGTCGATGATTGTATCGTTAGTGGATTGCATGACATATTTGGAGACCATGCTGCGGCGCTTGTAGATCAATTGCTTAATTCAGAACACACTATTCAGTGTAGCGGAGCTCAGGTTGAGTTAGTACGCGTGGCTTTTCCTGACTTCGCAGGAGAATGTCCTGGGAATTACTTTACGCCGGAGCAATCTCGGCAGTGCGCCATTGCATACGCCGAGCGATTGGGGGTAGCGGCATGATAACATTACAAAATGTTTCATGGCGCCAGGCGCTTATTGCGCTTGGCGTTATTTTATTGGTGGCTGCTGGCTATTTTATTTGGCAGCACTTCCACCAACCGCAGCCGGTCACAGGCGAATCACAGCAGCAAGCCGAAACACCGGCAGGCGTAGAATTAGCCGCGAAGAACGCTCATATAAATATGTTGCAGTCACAACTTGACGAAGCGGCCGCACAAATTGCAGCGCTAAAAAATAAGCCGCCAAATACGATAATTCAGACTGTACCTTATGAGGTTACTAAGACAATTGAAGTTGAAAGGAAAAAATCTGGCGCCGACTTTGCTATTGTTACCGATCCCAAGCAACCGGACAAGCAGGTTAATTTGAAAGAGATTGAAAAGTTGCCGGCAAATACCCCGGTTAATCTTAATCAGTATAATGTATTTGCTTACAAGAAGGTTATTCACGGATACAATATCTATCCCGGGTACGACGTGGGTAGATTCAAGATCAATGAGATAACTGCTGATGTTAGCCGGCGAATAAGTAAGGATGGCAAGTTTGTTGGTGTTGCTGCCGGTTATGATTTCGAACATGATAAAGCAAAAATAGGATTAAGGTATTCGTATTAATTAAAATCCCGCTCTCAGCCTAACGGTTGGGGGCGGGATTTCTATTTTTAGGGGGGAGTAATTATAGATAAAGAGCTGATTTGCCAAAAATTTAAACCGTTAGTTAAGAAGTACGCGGGTATATACAGAAGATCTGTTCACGATGCCGAATCGGAGGCGTGGTTAGTCTTACTTCAAGCCATGCATACCTACGACTCTGGATTAAATGTACCATTGGCCGGCTATCTCGAAAGCAGGGTTAAATACGGCCTGCTAAATCTTTGGAGAAAAGAAATGAAGAGAAAGCAGATGGAGTATCAGACAAACAAGGCCTTTGACTATAT